>Ga0209119_1000001_pt1 | contig 567446 bp, 510 predicted proteins | sample COG_03_FD_184747 | JGI IMG/M metagenome (GOLD analysis project Ga0209119, IMG submission 184747) | Pelagic Microbial community sample from North Sea - COGITO 998_met_03 (SPAdes) (version 2) | ecosystem: Environmental > Aquatic > Marine > Neritic zone/Coastal water | place: Helgoland, sampling...
TGGAACTGATAATTTTCTATTCCAGTAACTGGCCACCATTCTTTCATCTCTTTACTGAAAGAGTTAGTTTTGAAAAATGTAAGATTTATCAGCTTTTGATTTATCAATTCATCAACTAAAGTACTGTGGAGGCAAAGGGAGTGAAGTCGAACTATTTTGGTGAGGATTTATATAAAATAAAAAACCCACAGCCATAAAAGGTTGCGGGTTCTACTGTGGAGCCAAAGGGAGTGAAGTCGAACTATTTTGGAGAGGATTTGATTAATTTGAATTGGATTGAGTAGGAGTTTTTATGCAATTGTTTGATTAGTATTTAATTTTTATTTACTCAACTTTAGTATTCGAAATGCTCCTTGAATTACCAATACAAATACGATTGTTCCAATAATCAAATCAGGTTTGCTTGAATTCAGCCAATTTACCAAAAGCCCAGCCACTATTATTCCTAAATTAATAATCATATCGTTAGAAGTGAAAATCATACTTGCTTTCATATGAACTTCTTCTTTACTTTTTGACCTTTGTAAAATATATAGACAAATTCCGTTTGCAATAAGTGCAAAAATCGAAATAATAATCATTGTCCAAAAGTCAGGAAGTTTTTCATCTCCAAAAAATCTTCTCAATACTTCTATAAATCCAATAATTGCAAGTGTTATTTGAAAATATCCAGCGAGTTTTGCAATTTGTTTTTTTCTTGTCAAAGTTCCGCCAACCGCAAACAAACTAATTCCGTAAACAAAGCTGTCGGCAAGCATATCCAAACTGTCGGCAACTAATCCCATTGATTTTGAGATTATTCCAGTTGTCATTTCGATTAGGAAAAAAGTGAAATTTGTTCCGAGAACTGTCCAGAGTAGTTTTTTTTGATTTGAATTTTCACTAAACTCTGTTTTGTCGGTTTGTTCAGTCGAGATTTTCTTTCCCCCTAAATTCAGTTCGAAAACGGACTTTTCGATTTCATCAATTTCTCCGTTGTAAAAGACGGTCAATTTTCGGTTTGGTATGTCAAAATCCAAATTCGCAATACTTGAAATACCATCCAATTTCATTCGGATTAGATTTTCCTCGGATGGACAATCCATTTTGGTAATCTCAAATATTGTTTTATACATTAAGTTTCGGAATTTTAATTAGCGTTGTTAACAAAACCCAAATATAATTAAATAAGTATTACCATAAATAAAGAGTTATTTTTGAGAATAAAAAGTGGAGCAGAGGGGAGTGAAGTCGAACTTTTTTGGTGATGATTTAATTGTTTTCAAAAATTATTCCCAAGAATAAAAAATTATTCTTGGGAATAAAAAGTGGAGACAAAGGGAGTGAAGTCGAACTATTTTGGTGAGGATTTAGTAGAATTAGCTCGAAATTAATTTATTGTTTCTCAATAGGACTCGGTATTTAAAACATTTTATTGTCATTCCTACCTGTCTCAATGCTTTCACCTAATTAAACGAATGTAAACGCCGTTATACGACGTTAAGCGGCTTCTCTAGGGCTTCACTTCTTTTTATTTTAATATAAAAAATAGGTAAACTAAGAATGAGAGGAGTATAGGGTTCAGTTCTTTGATCTCATACAATTTATTTCCGGGAATAATAAATTATTTTTAAAAATAATATTTAAGAAGTTTTCGTGTTACAGTTTCTCTTTCAGACTGTATATGAACTAAGTAAATACCAGGTTTTAAGTTAGAAATATCAAAATGGGATTCCGAACTAAAGTTTCCTTTAAATGTTAGTATCACTTTTCCTGTTAGGTCATACACTATGATTTGTTTTGAAGGTTGACCGAGTTTAAAATAGTCATGTGCTGGACTTGGATAGATTTCTATATTGTTTTCCGGTATTAAATCATTTATTCCCAATGCGGATGCTGGCTTATTTCCAAAAATTTTAAATGTTCCTGGAGGGAGATTAATAGCAGACGAAGTATTTGAAACAGTAACAGTCGTGTTACCAGATGAGTCCATTAAATCATACCATACTCCTGTATACGGAAAGTTTGGAACTACATTCTGATTGCTTAAGTCAAAGTTGGATATGATGACTATATTTTTAAGTTCTGTTGTTGCTATCGAATCATCCCAGATATAAATTTTAGGAGTTAGGGTTCCAGAGTTTATAGAATACGAACCTTCAAATACAGCTTCATTTATTTTTAAGGCGTTTAAACGAGACCAAGTTGTATATATTTCATTTCTTGTCGACTCAGATGTCCAGTTGTCCACCCATTGTGGTTGTGGTTTCGTGTCTAACTTGCAGTCACCATCGTTTCCTCCAGATTCATTCACTGTGCCATCGTTACAAGTAAAAATAGAATTCTCCATACCCAGTTCTCCAAAATGCCATATCATTTTTGGTCCTGGAACTGTTAGCGTGATAGCTCCTAAAGCGGCCATACGCTCAAGTGCGGTTGTTAAAGTTGTGACATCATAACTACCGTTAGAAGCACCATACTGTTGATTATTATACATGAGGCGTTCTTCATCATGGCTTTCTGAATAACCAACTAAACGTTTTCCGATAAAATTCTGACTGTTGTGTCCCATTCCATTAATATTAGAATTTGAACTGAACCCCATCGTTAATTGATTGTAAGGGCTCGTCATTTTACCCCAAAGCATAATTCCTTTTCCCTCATCAATACGATAATCTGCCCATTCTTTTTGTTCTTGTGTGCCTCCCAAATGTTCAAAAATCACATAATGATCGGGGTCTAAACTCCAAGAATAATCAGCATATTCTTTTAGAATAGCCACTCTGTCGGCCTGATAATTATCGGTGCAGCCAGAGTTCGTTTCTGTACAGTTCTGTGTAAAACCCTTGGTTAAATCCCAGCGAAAGCCATCAATTTTAAAGTTTTCTATCCAATGTTTTACGACTCGTTTACTATATTTTTTTGTTAAGGCTGAAGAATGATTAAAATCAGAACCTACACTGTAAGTATGGGTTGCAGTTTCATTGAAATAGGGGTTTTCACTACTAGGTTCTCCCCATCCATTATTGTCTGGATCGTCCATCCACATCCTTAACATTGGATTTCTTCCAAAGGCATGGTTGAGTGCTAAATCCAAAATAACAGCAATCCCATTTTGATGGCATACATCGACTAATTCACGAAATTTATCTTCAGAGCCGTAAAATTTGTCTAATGCCATATGAAAAGCAGTATTATAACCCCAACTTTCATTGCCCTCAAATTCCATGACAGGCATCAGTTCAATGGCATTAATATTTAAATTCTTGAAATAATCAATCCGATCTATCACATCTTGAAAATTTCGGTTGGTATCAAAATCTCTTATAAGTAATTCGTAAATCACAAGGTCTTCCTTAGCGGGTTTCTGAAAATCGGTTACTTGCCAATTGTATGGGTTTTGCCCTGTTTGCAACACGGATACTTCACGATCTTGTTCTAATGGGTAGGCCGGCATATTTGGGTAGGAAGCATCCGGAATATACGAATCATCAAAAGGAGAGAGTACTAAAGTAGAGTAGGGGTCTGCAGTTTTCACCTCATAGGGAGACCCAGAAACAGGGCTTTGATCGTAAACCCAATATTGATAGGTTTCTATTTGTCCTGGGGTTAAATCTGATAATTCAATCCAAAACGTTCCTGTATTAGTGTCTTTTTTCATAGCGTATAGAGAAGATGGATTCCAGTTATTGAAACTACCAGCAACATATATAAAGTCTTTTAAAGGTGCTTGTAAAACAAGAGTTGCTTTGGAAGTGTCTGAAGTATTATAATTTATTCCATCAACGAGATTCGATGGTATGGACTCTACGCTGGTATTATTAACAAAAATATTAAAGCTTTTACTGATTGAATTCGTTCCTTGAGAGACGATAAGTTCACAAAATATATTATCTGTGACATTTGTAATAAATGGGCTTTGATAAAAGGAAGTGCTTGAGTTTGAGTGAAAGCTCGATCCATTGATTTTTAATTCATAATTAGCAGCTCCATTTGTGTTTTGTGCAATTACTTGCGTTTGTTGTCCGGAGTTTAATAAAATAATTCCATTTGAGTTAGGGTTGATCATTGTAACTTGAAAAGCTCCGACATTAAAAATAAAATCAGCACAACCATTATTTTTTAATTCTTGAGTTCCGTCAGCAGATCTAAAGACCATTCCTATTCTAGTCACTTCACCAGCTTGTTGCGCGCTCAACCCATAATACGTTTGAGGTATAAAAGTAATACTCCAAATACCACCACCATTATTGGTCATTTCACCCACGCCATCATCTTGTCCCCAATTACCAACAACGCTCGTTGCCCATGCCGAAGTTTCATTTCCAACTCCAGAATGAAGGTATACTTTAGAGGGATTAGATAGCCCATTGCAGTCAGATGCATCACTTAATAGATCAACAGTTATTGTTACAGATTGGTTTATCTCTATTGTGGTCGGTGAGCTTGTTACCTGTGAGAAAGTATATATAGGAATTAGTAATAATAGTATTAATTTTACCATAGAGAGTGTATTTAAATTAGTTAATTCTAATAAAATTAAAAACCTGTACCTCACAACAAGAAATACAGGTTTAGAATACTAACTAAAACAAATATTTTACCAAGCATACATGCTAATCGTGGGCGGGTCAACTGAAAAATTAACAGTAATATTATAGGTGCCAGCAGTCACGGGAATATTATCCCCATTTAGTTCTAAACTCCCATCATTTCCGGTATCTCCATAATTCACACCCCAAGCATCATTTTGACGAACTTTGGCTTCTCCATCTGTAAGGACAGCACCATGAATATAGTAATATCCTTCGTTGATTCCAAAGTCAGGAACAAATTTTTGATCTGGTCCATCCCATCCATTAGCTGTAGCACTTCCAACAAGTCCCCAAACATCCATAGCTTCCAAGCTATATTCAAGGGTGTTTAAGTTAAAAGTTACTAAATAATGTCCAGCACTAACTGCGATGTTGTCACCTCCAACTTCTATAGTTCCATCCGCGCCAGTATCTCCGTAGTTTACTCCCCAGTCATTATTTAATCTAAATTTTATTTCTCCATCAATAAGTGTTACAACAGCTTTCCAGTCATCTTGATTCGGGTTGTAATTTAGCATCATGTCTGGTCCATCCCAACCATTGGCTGTAGCACTTCCTACAAGACCCCAAGTGTAGGCTTCAATTGTATAAGTAAGTGCATCCATATCTACAGTTATTTTATAGCTTCCTGCAGTTACAGTGATATTATCACCTCCTGCTTCTAAAGTACCATCCATGCCAGTGTCTCCATAATTTTCGGTCCATAAATTATCTTTTCTGAACTTAATTTCTCCATCTCTAAGAGATACATATGCAACATATACATTGGCTGCAGAAGTAGTGTAGAAAGGTAAGTCAGGAATATTTTCATTCCCCCATCCTCCAGGAGTTGCACTTCCTACAACACCCAGGTTAGTAGTCAGGTCTAAAAGAGAAGAATAAGGCGTCACAGTTAATGTAACTGTTTCGGACATCATTTCCTGATAAGCACTGAGTCTTGTAAGAACTTTAATATCTATACTTGCTTCTTCATTTGGAGTCATTCCAAGTGATAAAAGTTTATTATTTAATTCGTTACCCGTGAAATCTTTTGAGTAATTAGAATTAGCCGAAATTAATTGAGCGCCTGAGAAATCACCACCAGTTACATCCATTAAAATAGTGTAGGTAGGTGCTGCATCAAACCCAAATTCTGGGAGCGTCCAAGTCACATTTAGAACATTGGTTTCAGCCAATTCTTCTGTTAGTATAACAGCATCAGTTGATAAAGAAACTATGGTATTTGCATCCGAGTTTAGTTGGATCGTTTCAACGTCATCACATGCCATAAATAGACTGGTGAATGCGAGTAAGAAAGCAGAATTTTTTATTAGTTTTTTCATTTTATAAATTTATTAATAACCTTCATTTTGAGTTAGGTTTGGATTAACAGAAATTACATTGTTTGGAATTGGAAATACATTTCTAAAATCTGGAACAGAAGTTCCAATTTCTACATCTCCTTTAAACGGCCATAAGTAACTACCAGAAGTAAATTTATTGAAACGTATTAAATCAGTACGTCTCAACCCTTCCCAATACAATTCTTTTGAACGTTCATTTAAAATAAATTCTAAGTCAAGATCTGAGCTTGTAATATCTCCGGAAGTACTCCCGAATGCTCTTTGACGTAATTCATTTATTTTTGAAACCGCTAAACTTAAATCACCATTACCGCCTCTTACGACAGCTTCTGCATAGTTTAAGTAAATTTCAGCAAGTCTGATCAATGGTAGGTCCGTATCGGTAAAATCACCACCAGAGTCAACTCCCTGATTTCCATTAGAATCAACGTTTTTAAATTTAGTAACAGCATATCCATTTTCAAACGATGGAATACTTTCTATTTCTAGATTTTGGCCATCCGAATAAAACATTCCTCGTTTATCACTTGTATAAGGGGCTATTGTATATGTTAAGGATCCTATGTCTAAAGTAATGTAATAGGTGCCTGCGCTTGAAACGGCAATGTTAGCTCCTCCGGCTTCAATAGATCCATCTGCTCCATTATCTCCATAATTATTTCCCCAATCTTCATTAAATCTAAATTTAATTTCACCAGAGTTTAATTCAGCATAGATAGCATATTGGTCGGTAGCTGTTTGGTACATCTCCATGTCTGGGCCATCCCATCCATTAGTGGTGGCATCTCCAACAAGTCCCCAATCTGAAACAGACCCTAAAGCCATGTTTTGTGCATCGATATCAACAGCAAATTGATTGACTAAGTTTTTGGTAGTTCTAAGACCACCCCAGCCGCCATTGACTCCAAAATCGGTTGCATTCATACTTCCGCCAATTGCAGCATGTATTAAAAAAGTAGATCCTCCATATGTTTGGGATTGTAATCCATCAAAATTTAGCGCAAAAATAAATTCATTTTGTGCGCCATTGGTGTCGTTGTCAGCTAAAAATAATTCGTCATAAGCAGTTCCATTCCCATTTGCATCATTGGTATTAATTGAATACGATGATGAAATAACGTTCCCTGAATAGGTAGCTGCTTCAGAATATTTAGATTGTCCAATCCATACATCTGCATTTAAATACAACCTTGATAATAAGGCCCATGCTGCAACTTGATCAACACGACCAAATTCATTTCCGCCAGAACCAGGTAGACTGTTTTCAATCTCAAGCAATTCAGTTTCAATAAAGTTAAAGATTTCAGATCTGCTACTTTGTAGTGGTAAATCTGTTGAAACAGTCGTTATCAATGGTACGTTTCCATATAAATCTATTAAGTTATAATAAGCGTATGCTCTAAGAAACCGTGCTTCGGAGATGTAGCTTTCAACGCTAGCGTCGTTTAAGTTAGTCGCATTCGTTATAAATGAATTACAAAAAGAAACTTCTTGAGCCAAACGGTAATACATTGCTTCTGTGAAATCATTACTGCTAGACCAGTACATCCCATGTAAATCAGGAAGACCAGGATCTCCCCATCCAACGACCGCATGGTCTGTTGTGATTTCATTTAAGTTAAAAAGCATTCTCGAAAACTGAGAAAAACCTTCGTCAATTCCTGCAATATCCGGTTGACCAGCAGGGCCTTGTTGTCCTGTTAGAGCTAAACTCGAATATAGTTTCGCTAGGGCTCCTTTAGCTTGCTCAGGAGTTGCAAATACGTCTTCTTCTGTAAAACTGTCGGGGTCTATTGGCGATTGATTTAAATCGTCATGACAACTTACTATTATACTTGTAATGGCTAATCCAAAAACAAGTTTTTTAAATATATCTTTCATTTTCATTTAGTTTTTATATTAAAAATCTATGTTAACTCCAAAGACAAATGATCTTGGTCTTGGATAAAAATTGCTATCGATACCACCATATATTTCAGGATCTAATCCTTCATAATTGGTAACCGTTAATACATTTTGTGCAGAACCATAAAAACGAATGTCGGTGTCTTTATAAGCGTCTTTCAAAGTATACCCTAGTGTTATATTATCAATTTTAAAAAACGAAGCTTCTTGAACATAATGATCACTAAGTAAGCTTGTTTCTGTGTAATCCATAAAGCCAGTGTTTAAATAATCAGAATGTATGTTTCTAAGAAAACCTCCGCTATTGCCAATTGCTTGGCTAAATACCGCATTAGACGCTACATTGTTGTAGGCATAATTTCCAAAATTTGCTCTAGAAATGACCGATAAATCCCAGTTCTTATACTTTAAGTTGGTGTTAAATCCCATAATCACATCAGCAAAAGGACTTTCTTTGATGTAACGGTCATCGTCATTGATGATGTCATCTCCGTTTCTATCTACATAAACTCCTTCAATAGCGGCTCCTGAAGCATCATACACTTGTTGGTAAACTAAGAAACTGTAAGGCGTTTGTCCTTCAGTATGTGTTTGAATATTATTTCCAACACCCCCACTAATACCTCCGACTGCTTGATCAAAAGGTAGGCGAGTCACTTTGTTATCATTAAACGATATATTGTAATTGATAGACCATTCAAAGTTTTCATTTTGAATTGGTGTATAATCAAAACTCAATTCAATTCCTTTGTTTTCCATATCACCAATGTTGGCATCAATTCTGTTTCCAAAGTTGGTAAATGGATCGACTGATGAAGACGCGATTAAGTTTTTCGTTTCTTTCATATAAGCATTCACAGATCCACTTAGCTTTCCATCTAAAATAGCATAGTCAAGACCAATATTTGTTGTTCTACCAACCTCCCAGCGTAGTTCTGTATTTATAGGCTCTGGTCGGTAAGTTTGATAGAAACTAGATCCAAATTGATAATTTGCAGTCGATTGACTCCCTACATATTGAGTTAAGAAACGATAGTCACCTAATCCATTCACATTTCCAACTTCACCATAACCAGCTCTTAATTTTAATTCGTCAAAAAAGGAATCCGACATAAAACCTTCCTTGTGAAGGTTCCAAGCTGCCGCAAGAGATGGGAAATAGCCCCATCGGTCATCTGGATTTAATTTTGAAGACGCGTCTGCTCTCAAGGTAGCAGTCAGTAAATACTTTCCTTGGTAATCATAATTTAATCTTGTGAAATAAGATAAAAGTACATTTTTTGAACGGTCAATAAATTCAAAATCATTTCCGTCTTCTTCCGCTTCACTATCATAACTAGTGTTGTCGAATTCAAATGCTTGATAAGAATGTCCCGCAACAGCTGTTAAATTGTGTGCGTCATTAAATGAAGTAATATAAGTAAGATACACATCCAATAATTGATTGGTAGCTTCTTGATTATAAGTGTTCTTTGAACCGTTGAATGTAGAATCTGACGTTGGTATTAAATCTGATACTAAAGTAACTCCATCACTCATTGAACTGTCGTGCCCAAGGTTGAAGGTTGCTTTCAAGCCCTCTACAAATGGAAGGGTATAATCAACTTTGATATTAGCAATAAATCGATCTACTTGTGAAGTGTCGTCTCTTAAATTTAAAAGCGCCAATGGATTTGTTTGTGCTAAGTTTGACTGGTTTCCTGTTCCAGCATCTATCCAAGCAAAATAACCACCATATTGTGAACCGGCATCATAAGGAGACTGTGTTGGGTCAAATGAGACTGCACTTCCAATAGCACCCCTGTCAGCAAATGTATTTTTCGCAACGGATCCTCTTAAGTTAACCTCAACCTTTAATTGTTCCTTCAAAAATGAAGGTGAAAAATTTAAAGACCCAGTAGTTCTTTGAAAATTATCGGTTCTTAATATTCCATCATGATCCGTGTAACCCAGCGATGCGCGCATGGGTACACCAAATGCCGAACCTAAAGCACTGAATGAAAAATCTTTTCCAATTGCATCTTTATAAATTTCATCTTGCCAATTGGTGTCTGATGCACCAAGTAAGTCTGTGTAAGCAGAGTCACCTGTAGAATTAATAACCCCTACAAACTCTTCAGTTGAAAGTACATCTACTTGATCAATCGTTGTATGAATCGTGGCGGATGCATTGACGTTAAATTTAAAATCTCCTTCTTTTCCTTTTTTAGAGGTAATAATAATAACTCCGTTAGCACCTCTAGATCCATAAATCGCAGTAGCAGAAGCGTCTTTTAAAACAACCATGCTTTCAATATCATTTGGATTGATTAGATTTAATGGATTTCTAGAACCTCCAACACCACCATCGTTCAATGGTATACCATCAACTACTATTAATGGGTTACTTGAAAGGCCCAAAGAACCGTTTCCGCGAATTCTAATTGTTTGCCCATCTCCTGGAGCCCCACTACCAGAAGTCACTGAGACTCCGGCAATTTTACCACTGATTAATTGTTGAGCAGAAACAATGGGACCTTGGTTAAAGTCTTTTGCGGTGATTAAATCTACCGCTCCCGTTAAATCTTCTTTTTTAACACTTCCATATCCAATAAGGACAATTTCGTCCAAAGCAGAAGCATCTTCTGATAATTGAATGTCCAATACAGTCTGACCTGCAATAATAACTTCTTGTGAAGTATAGCCTACATAGGAAAATACAAGCACATCTCCATTACTGACAGTCAATTGATACTTCCCATCAAAATTGGTGGTAGTTCCAGAACTTGAACCTTTTATGGTTACATTCACCCCCGGCAGCGGAAAGCCATTTTCTAATTCGCTTACAGTTCCTGATGTTGTTGATTGTGCCAACGCAAGCGAAGGGACCAATAACATTAGTAGTAGAAAGCTTTTAATTGTTGTTTTCATAAATATATTTAATTAGTCACAGTTAAATTAAGTCAACTTATATTTTTACTTTTCAAGGCTAATGTATATATTTTATTTGTTGATAAAAAAAACGCAACGCAACTATTACGTTTTCGTGTTGACAACTTTATTGAATAATTGATAATACAGGCTCTAAAAAATAAAAATATCCTAATTTTAGGTATATAAATTTATTAGTTTAGCATTATGAGAAAAAAAACAACGATTAAGGAATTGGCGCACGAATTGGGAGTTTCCATTTCTACAGTGTCCAAGGCGTTGAATGACAGCCCAGAAATAAGCAAAGATACCATCGAAAAAGTAAAAGCATTTGCCAAGCTTTTACATTACCGTCCCAATAATATTGCGTTAAGTCTCAAAAATAAGCGAACAAAAACCATTGGTATCATCATCCCCGAAATTGTGCATCATTTTTTTGCCAAAGTAATTAAAGGGGTAGAGCTCTATGCAAATTCAAAAGGCTATAATGTTATTGTGGGGCTTTCCAACGAGTCCTTTCATAAAGAGGTCGTTAATATGGAAATGCTGGCCAATGGAAGTATCGACGGTTTTGTGATTTCCATCTCTCGAGAAACTCTTCAATTGCAAGACTACCATCATTTTAATGAAACCATAAACGAAGGAATCCCAGTGTTGATGTTTGATAGAGTGGTCAACGAAATTAAATGTGATAAAGTTATTGTAGATGATATTGGCGGCGCCAAAGAAGCCGTCGAAAAATTAATTTCTAATGGCTGCAAGCAAATCGGGTTAATTACAACAAAAGACTATATAAGTGTTGGGCGCTTAAGGTCCTTAGGCTATATGAATGCCTTAAAAGTACATGGTGTCATTCCTAATTCTGAATTAATACTAAAAGTCGATGATGATTTGGTTTCTGAAGACCATTTGGAGGTTTTAGAAGATGAAATTACACAATTATTCAAAGTGAATCCAACTATTGATGCCATTTTTGCGGTCAACGAACTGTACGCTGTTACAGCAATGAAAGTGGCTCGAAAATTAAATATTAATATACCAGATCAACTTCAAATTATTGGTTTTACAGATGGAGTTTTGTCCAAACATGCCTCACCTTCTTTGTCGACTGTCAGTCAGCACGGGGAAGAAATGGGACAACAATCAGCAGAATTACTTATCGCTCGAATTGAAGCCTCAAACAGCTCAGAAACAACTAGTTATAAAACAGTAATTATCCCAACAAAACTAATCGAAAGAAAATCGACACTTTAAAAAACTTGTTTTTCCTGTAAAAGTTTTTATATTTGGGCATCAAAACTTATATTTTTACTTTTCACAAAAAGTTTTGATAAACCACAAAAACGTTTGTCAAAATAGTATTCATTATTCAATATACTATTATGAAAAAACGCATGCTTGGATTTTGGAGCATCTGGAACATGAGTTTCGGATTTCTAGGAATACAATTCGGTTTTGCCCTTCAAGGAGGCTTTATGTCTCGAATTTTCCAAACTCTTGGTGCTGCTAAAGACGACATTCCAATGTTATGGATTGCTGCCCCGTTAACAGGTTTACTTGTACAACCTATAATTGGTTATATGAGTGATAGAACTTGGAGCCCTAAATTGGGAAGAAGACGTCCATATTTTTTAATTGGAGCAATATTAAGTTCAGTAGCTTTATTTTTTGTGCCACATTCACCTGCACTATGGGTAGCAGCTGGTTTTCTTTGGATTTTAGATGCCTCCATTAATATTTCTATGGAACCGTTTAGAGCCTTGGTAGCTGATAAGTTACCAGAATCTCAACGTTCAAATGGTTTTGTTGTACAAACTTTAATTATTGGAATAGGAACTTGGATAGCAAGTAATTTGCCTTGGATGGTTTCTCAATTAGGAGTTAGCGATTCTGCAGATTTAGGAGTTGTTCCTATGTCTGTAAAAGTTGCTTTTGCAGTTGGAGCATTTGTATTTATAATTAGTATTTTATATACGGTTTTTACCACATCAGAATATCCTCCTGAAAATATGGAAGAATTCGAAAAAGAGAAAGCTAAAAAGAATCAATTTATTCCTGATATTTTAAACAACATAGGGAATATGCCAACTACTATGAAGAAACTAGGTGTAATTCAATTCTTTAGTTGGTTTGCTTTTTTTACAATGTGGTCTATGGCAAATCCTGCATTAACAGAACATGTTTTTCAAACTCCAGCTCCAATAGAAGCTAATTTTGATATGACAATTACTGCTCAAGCAGAGGCTTTTAATGTTGCTAATACAGCATTTCAAAAATCATCAAACCTGGTGGGTTCTGCAATGGGAGTTTACGGATTATCTTCAATGGCATTTGCATTGTTACTAGTTTTTTATACATCAAAAAGAAGAATTAATAGAAAGCATGTACACATGGCTTCATTATTTCTTGGAGGTTTAGGTTTTTTATTAATGAATTACTCATCACCAGAAAACTTAAAATATTGTTTTGTGTTAATTGGATTTGCTTGGGGTAGTATCTTATCTATGCCATATGCAATGTTATCTAGCTCAGTTGATCCAAAGAAAATGGGAGTTATTATGGGAATTTTTAACATGTTCATTGTTATTCCTCAAATTGTTGCTGCATTAGGAGGTGTAAATTTTGTTTCTGGTTTATTAGGAGATCAAGCAATTAATGCAATGACAGTTTCTGGAATTAGTTTAATGTTAGCAGCATTAGCAAATTTCTTAATTACAAATCCAAAGGCAATAACATATCAAACCGTAGAAGAGTAAAATGAAGAAGGGATTTATTTTCGATTTAGACGGTGTTATTGTAGATACTGCTAAATATCATTATTTAGCTTGGAAAAAACTAGCCAATGAATTAGGTTTTGAGTTTACAAAAGAACAAAACGAAATGTTTAAAGGAGTCAGTAGAAAGCGATGTTTAGAAATATTATTAGACATAGGTAACATAGAAGCTACACAAAAGCAATTTGATACTTGGATGATTGAAAAAAATGAAGATTATTCAAAATTTATTGCAAATATGGATGCGTCAGAAATTTTACCTGATGTACCAAAAATTTTAGAGTTTTTAAAAGAGAATAGTATACCTATTGCTTTGGGTTCAGCAAGTAAAAATGCAAGACCAATTTTAGAAAAAGTAGGATTACTGCAATATTTCAAAACTATTGTAGATGGTAACAATGTTACTAAAGCAAAGCCAGATCCAGAAGTTTTCTTACTGGCAGCAAAAGAATTAAATATAGAAGTAAAAAATTGTGTTGTTTTTGAAGATGCAGTTGCAGGTATAAAAGCTGCAAATGCAGCAAAAATGACAAGTATAGGTATTGGTGATGAAAAAGTGTTAAATGAAGCTCATTTCAACTTTACAGATTTTACAAGAATCAGCACCAATTTTATTACAAAATTAATAGAAAATTAAAAGAAAATTAAAGAATGAATCAAGATTATATCACACCAGATGAATGGTCTATTATAGAGGAAGGTTTTAATACGGAGACTGTAAAGTCTTCTGAAAGTATATTTAGTATTGGAAACGGTGCTATGGGGCAACGTGCTAATTTTGAAGAAAACTACACAGGAAAAACTTTTCAAGGAAGTTATATTGCTGGGGTTTATTATCCAGATAAAACTCGGGTTGGATGGTGGAAAAACGGATATCCAGAGTATTTTGCAAAAGTACTAAATGCTCCTAATTGGGTAGGAATAAACGTTAAAATAAACAACGAAAAATTAGATTTACATACTTGTAAAGAAGTTTCAAAATTTAGAAGAGAACTAAACATGAAAGAAGGTTGGTTGTCTAGAAGTTTTGAAGCTATTTTACCTAATAATATAAAAATAAAAGTAGACGCAAAACGTTTTTTAAGTTTAGAATTAGATGAAATTGGGGCAATAAATTATTCAATTACACCATTAAATTCTAATGCTTCAATAACGTATACACCTTATTTAGATGCAGGAATTACAAATGAAGATACCAATTGGGAAGATAAATTTTGGGATGTTTTAGAAGTTTCTCAAAATAACCAACAAGCATTTATTGAAGCGCGTACTATGAAAACTAATTTTCATATCTGTACGTTTATGCAATCAAGATTATTTGTAGACAAGAATGAGGCTTTAATAGATTGTAATAATCAAAAAACGAATATATATGCTTCATGTTCTTATCAACAAGAAATAAAACAAAATCAAACATTTACAATTCATAAGTTTGGTGGTTATGTTGTAGATAGAAATCATAAAAAAAACGAATTAGTTATTGCTGCTAAAGATGTTTTAGACAAAGCTGTAAGTTTTGGTTTTGATGCATTGTTAGAAATTCAAAAACAATCTTGGGCTAAAATTTGGAATATGTCAGACATCACCATAGAAGGTGATGTAAAAGCACAACAAGGAATCCGTTTTAATATTTTTCAATTAAATCAAACTTATTTAGGTACAGATGCTTCTCTAAATATCGGCCCAAAAGGTTTTACAGGAGAAAAATATGGAGGAAGTACTTATTGGGACACAGAAGCCTATTGTATACCTTTTTATATGGCTACAAAAGATCAATCTGTTGCAAGAACATTGTTAGAGTACAGATATAATCATTTAGGTAAAGCTATCGAAAATGCTGAAAAATTAGGCTTTAAAAATGGTGCTGCAATGTATCCCATGGTTACTATGAATGGTGAAGAATGCCATAATGAATGGGAAATTACTTTTGAAGAAATTCATAGAAATGGAGCCATAGCTTATGCCATTTACAATTACCACAGATTTACAGATGATTATACTTACATCCCAGAAAAAGGATTGGAAGTATTAATAGGAATTGCACGTTTTTGGCATCAAAGAGTGAACTTTTCAACTGATAAAAATAAATACGTAATGTTAGGTGTAACTGGACCTAATGAGTACGAAAATAACATCAATAATAATTGGTATACAAATTACATCGCAAAATGGTGTTTAGACTATGCTTTAGAGAATATTGATATTGTAAAAGCTGATCATATTTCTGATTATATCAGAATTAAAGAGAAGACAAATTTCTCTTATGAAGAATTAAAAAGTTGGAAAAAAGTAGCTGATAATATGTATTTTCCATATTCTGAAAAACATAATGTTTTCTTACAGCAAGATGGTTATTTAGATAAAGAATTAATTACTGTTTCAGATTTAGATAAGAGTCAAAGACCAATCAATCAAAACTGGAGTTGGGATCGTATTTTACGTTCACCATACATTAAACAAGCAGATGTTTTACAAGGTTTTTATATGTTCGAAGATCATTTTTCAAATGAAGAATTAGAACTACATTTTAATTTTTACGAACCATTTACGGTTCACGAAAGTTCACTTTCACCTTGTGTACATAGTATTCAAGCAGCAAAATTAGATAAGATAGATTTAGCATATGAGTTTTATTTAAGGACTTCTCGTTTAGATTTAGATGATTACAATAACGAAGTTAATGAAGGATTGCATATTACATCTATGGCAGGAACTTGGATGAGTATTGTAGAAGGTTTTGGTGGAATGAGAATAATAAACAATACACTTTCATTTAATCCAAAAATTCCTAAAGGATGGAATTCTTACTCTTTTAAAGTAAATTTTAGAAATCAAATAATTACTATTAATGTTACTCAAAAAGAAATTCATTTTGATTTAGAAGGAAAAAATGAAATTCAAATATTGGTAAATGGAGAAAAAATAAAAGTATCTACAAACAAAAACATTTTAATTTATAAAAAATCAGGTCTTATCTTGAAAGTTAATCAATAAATTATTTCAAAAAGTATTAATAGAAATCATGAAACAGATCAAAAACATTTTATTATTATTTTTTATAATTCTTATTATTTCTTGCAATAATGAAAAATTTACCGAAAACATTTCTAAAGTTTCTATTACAAATACTTCTCTAGAAAAAGTAGAGCCTACAAATTGGTGGGTTGGTTTTAATGACATTTCGTTACAATTATTAGTAAAAGAAGATAATATAGGAAACTCAAATCCGTCAATTTCTTATACAGGAGTTACTATAGAAAAGATTCACAAAGCAATAAGTGGAAACTATTTGTTTATCGATTTAAAGATTGATAAAACCACAAAAGCAGGCAAATTTGACATCGTTTTTACTTTTAATGATGAAAGCAAAAAAACACATACATACGAATTAAAAGCAAGACAAAAATCAGTTGATGATTTTATAGGTTTTAATAGTTCTGATGCCATTTATTTAATTACTCCAGATCGTTTTTCAAATGCAGATGAAACTAATGACATCAACCAAAAACTAAAAGAAACTACTATTGATAGAACTGATGGTTACAAACGCCATGGAGGAGATTTAAAAGGAATCATTAATGGAGTAGATTACATTTCTAATTTAGGTTTTACAGCTGTATGGTCTACACCTGTTTTAATGAATGATATGCAACAAGGTTCATATCATGGATATGCAATTACAGATTATTATCAAGTCGATCCTCGTTTTGGAACAATGGATGATTATAAAGAATTAGCTGACAAACTGCATAAAAAAGACATGAAACTCATTATGGATCAAGTAGCTAATCATTGTGGGCTAGAACATTGGTGGATGAAAGATTTGCCTTTTGTAGATTGGGTGAATGATCAAGAAAATTACGAAGCTAATATTGATAATTGGACTTACAAAGCCGCAAAATTCTCAAACCATAGAAGAACTACAAACCAAGATTTATATGCTTCAGAATCAGATAGGAAAGGAAATACAGATGGTTGGTTTGTAGAAACGATGCCCGATTTAAATCAAAGAAATCCATTTTTAGCAAAATATATTATTCAAAACTCTATTTGGTGGATAGAAACTTTAGGTTTAGGAGGTATAAGACAAGACACTTATCCTTATCCAGATAAAGATTTTATGAGTAATTGGGCAGGTGCAATTATGAATGAATACCCTAATTTTTCTATAGTTGGAGAGGAGTGGAGTTACAATCCTTTATTAGTTGGTTATTGGCAAACTGGCTCAAAAAATAAAGATGGTTATGAATCTAATTTAAAATCTACTATGGATTTTCCAATGTCAAAAGCCATTATAGAAGGAATTAACGAAAAAGAATCTTGGGATAAAGGTTTGGTAAAATTATACGAAGGTTTAGCAAATGATTTTCATTATGCAAACCCAAAAGATATAATGGTTTTTTTAGACAACCATGATAAAAGTAGGTTGTTTACTGAACTGAAAGAAGATGCAACCAAAGCTAAAATGGCATTAAGTTATATGATGATGCTTCCTAGAATTCCGCAAATGTATTATGGAACTGAAATTTTGATGGACGATACTGCAAATCCTGGAGATCATGGTTTAATTAGAACCGATTTTCCTGGGGGTTGGAAAGGAGATAAGGTAAATGCATTTACTGGAGTTGGATTATCTAAAGAGCAGAAAGAAATGCAAGTTTTTGTTTCAAAACTTTTAAACTATCGTAAAAATAGTAAAGCCATCCAAGAAGGAAAAACCATACATTTTGCACCTTTTATGGGAACATATTTTTTGTTTAGAGTTAATGACGATGAAACAGTTGTGCATATTATTAACAAAAATGAAAATCCAATTACAATCGATTTAAAAAGGTATTCAGAAATGGGTCTAAATGGAACAACTTTAAGAAATGTCATCAACGATGATTTGATTGAATGGGACAATAAGATTCAATTGACTTCAAAAGGCTGTTTAGTACTGACCACTAAAAAAAGTAACTAATGAAACTACCAATATTTTCTTTAGGCTTACTGTTTTTAATGTGTAGTTTATACAGTACAGCCATGAGTCACTCCAAAGATTCCATTACAATTCGGGTTGTGGAACCTTCAGATGAGGTTGTCGGTAATTTACAGAGAATTAAAAAATTCCCATCCAAATTAATCACTCCAAGAACAGTTGATGTTTGGTTGCCGGAGTCCTATAGCCCTCAAAAAAAATATGCAGTCTTATACATGAACGATGGACAAATGCTTTTTGATGCCAATAAAACTTGGAATCAACAAGAATGGGGAGTCGATGAGCATATAGATCAACTCGTAAATAATAAAGCAATTAAGGAAACGATTGTGGTGGGTATTTGGAATGTAGGATTTGAAAGAAATAGTGACTATTTCCCTCAAAAAGTTTATAATCAATTAGCAGATGAAGACGTTCAGGCTTTAGTAAAAATGCTTGAAAAGCAAGGGAATTCAAAAACGATTACTTCAGATAATTATCTGAAATTTTTAGTGGAAGAATTAAAACCTTTTATCGATGAAAATTATGCAACTCTCTCCGATTATAAAAACACTTCAATAATGGGATCCAGTCGTGGCGGATTAATAACCATATATGCCCTTTGTGAATATCCTCAAGTTTTTGGGGCTGCAGCTTGTTTGTCAACTCATTGGATTGGAACCTATACCAACGTTGAGAAGAATCAAATCCCCTTTGCAATGTTTGAATATCTTTCTAAAAATTTACCCAGCCCTAAAACCCATAAAATTTATTTCGATTATGGAACTAAAACATTGGATGCTCTGTATTTGCCTTATCAAGAAATGGTTGACACGGTTTTAAATCTAAAAGGATTTGACGATTCAAATTTTTTAAATCTTAGATTTGAAGATGCAGACCATTCTGAAAAATCTTGGAACAAACGCTTAGATACCCCACTGAAATTTTTATTAGACACGCGCTATGAATAAATCTCTTTTGTTCTCTCTTTTGCTGATTTGCACTTTTGTAAGTGCTCAAAATACGCAACGTCAATATCAATCTTCATATCTAAATGATGATCATCATTTGGAAGTTTATGTAAGTGATGGGATGTATGAGTTTACGCCTTACACATCTAAAATTATGGAAACTTCATTTTTTCCAAATAACAAACCAAAAGTTGGTCGTTCTCATGCGGTCGTTCTCAGTCCATCAGGCAATAAAACGGATTTAGTTGAAACACCTAATTCTGTAATATATAGCACTTCTGGAATGGTGGTAACTATCATAAAATCTCCGTTTCAAATACAATACCATTATAAAACCAAATCCCTTATTTCGGAAGCCCAAGGATATGTGAAGACCGATAGTTTAGAAACCATTCAATTTAATTTAGATCCAGAAGAAATTTTGTACGGTGGAGGCGCTAGAGCGTTAGGGATGAACCGAAGAGGGTATCGATTGCAGCTATACAATAAAGCGCATTATGGCTACGAGACACATTCTGAATTGATGAATTATACCATGCCTATCGTTCTTTCTTCGGAGCAGTATATGATTCATTTTGATAATGCACCTATTGGGTTTTTAGATTTGGATAGTAAGCACACAAATAAACTTACTTACGAAACTATTTCGGGTCGAATGACCTATCAAATTATAGCGGGAGATTCGTGGATGGATTTGATTGAGAGTTATACCAGTCTTACAGGTAAACAGCCAATTCCACCTCGTTGGTCCTTGGGTAATTTTTCAAGCCGTTTTGGATACCATTCACAGGTGGAAGCAGAATCTACCATTCAAAAATTTAAGGATGCAAATATCCCTGTTGATGCTATTATTTTGGATTTATATTGGTTTGGTAAAGACATCAAAGGCACTATGGGCAACTTAGAAGTCTTTAGAGATTCTTTTCCTGATTTTGAAGGCATGTTAAAACGCTTTAAGTCGAAAGGTGTTAAGACCATTACCATTACAGAGCCTTTTGTATTGACAACTTCAAAACGATGGGATGAAGCTGTTGAAAAGGACGTGCTTGCTAAAGATACCTTAGGCAATCCTTACAAATATGATTTCTATTTTGGGAATACAGGACTGATAGATATATACAACCCCAAAGGAAAAAAATGGTTTTGGCATATTTACAAAGATTTACATGCTAAGGGAGTCGTTGGTATTTGGGGAGATTTAGGTGAGCCTGAAGTACATCCAACTGATTTAAGACATTTTAATGCGACAGCTGATGAGGTACATAATATTTATGGACATGATTGGGCAAAATTAATATTTGATGGCTATGCTAAAGATTTCCCAGACGAACGTCCCTTTATTTTAATGCGTGCCGCTTATTCTGGATCGCAACGATTTGGCTTAATCCCATGGTCTGGAGACGTCAATCGCTCTTGGGGAGGATTGCAGTCTCAACCCGAAATTGCGCTCCAAATGGGAATGCAAGGCTTAGGGTTTATGCATTCTGATTTAGGCGGATTTGCAGGCGCAAATTTAGATGATGAATTGTATGTTCGTTGGCTTCAATACGGGGTGTTTCAACCCATTTTCAGACCACATTCACAAGAAGAAGTTGCAAGTGAACCCGTTCATAGATCTACAGAAGCTATGAGTTTTGCAAAAACAGCAATCGAATTACGCTACAAATTACTTCCTTACAATTATAACGTATCTTTTCAAAACCATAGAGATGGAACTCCACTTATGCGACCCTTGTTTTTTGAAGATGCCAATCCTGAACTATTAACAGAAGCAAAAACATATTTCTGGGGCGATGATTTTCTAATTTCACCTGTTTTAAATCCAGAGATTAAACAACAAGATGTTTACTTTCCTTCAGGTTCTAAATGGTTTGATTTTTATACAGCTCAAGTCATTCAAGGAGGGCAATCAAAATCGGTGCAACTATCCAATGCGTATATCCCTACTTATGTAAGAGCAGGTGCTTTTATTCCGATGGTTCAGTCCCTACAAACTACAGACACCTATGACGCTAAAGTACTAGATATACATTACTATCACGATCCTTCTGTGTTAAAATCAGAACGTCAGTTCTATAACGATGATGGAACTACCGCAGATGCTTATGAAAAAGGGATGTTTGAACTTTTAATCTTTAAATCTAGTGTCAAAAAAGGAAAAATTGTAATTATTTTTAAATCGGATAATGGCCTGAATTTTATGCCAAATTCTAAACAAATCAACCTTATTATTCATAATTTAAAAACAAATCCAAGACGTGTTTCTGTAAATGGAACGCGTATCCAAAATCATAAAAAAACATTAAATAATCAATTAGTCATTCCAGTGTTTTGGTATACTAAAAATACACTTAAAATTAAAATTAATTAAAATACATATTCATGAAAAAATTCAGTTTTCTCCTTATTATAGGACTCTTATTATTGACTTGTAAAAATCAAACAACTACTGTAGAACCCTCTGAATTGCAGTACAAGCCCATTAGCGATGTAGTTTTAGAAACCGCTGTTATTTATGAAGCGAATATTCGTCAATATTCAGAATCGGGTACTTTCACGGATTTTACTAAAGACATTCCAAACTTAAAACAGTTAGGTGTGAAGGTGATATGGTTGATGCCTATTTTTCCAATTTCAGAAACCAAACGAAAAGCGACAGGAGGGGAATTTGCGTCTTTAATAGAGGATGAAACTGAACGTGAGAAAATGCTTGGAAGCTATTATGCAGTTACCGATTTCACCAAAGTAAACCCTGAATTTGGAACTTTAGAAGATTTTAGAGCCTTAATTAAAACAGCCCATGAAAATGATATTTATGTGATTCTTGATTGGGTTCCTAACCATACTGGTTGGGATCATACTTGGCTTAAAACAAATCCGGAATACTACACGCAAAATGAAGTAGGTGATGTCATAGATCCAATCAATCCTGATACAGGTGAATCATGGGGATGGCAAGATGTTGCAGATTTAAACTACGACAATAAAGAGATGCGTGCTGAGATGATTGAGGATATGTTGTTTTGGATTACTCAAGAAAATATTGACGGGTTCCGTTGCGATGTTGCGAGTGCTGTTCCTTTAGACTTTTGGAAAGATGCAATTGCAAAATTAAGAGCTGAAAAGGAAATTTTCATGCTTGCAGAAGCAGGAGAAGCTAATTTAGTAGAAGGCACGGAGTTGTTTGACATGGCTTATGGATGGGACCGTCATCACGTGTTTAATGAAATGGCAAAATCTGATGATGCCGTCAACTTATGGAAAGAGAGTATTAAGCGAGATACGAACCTATATGAAGCCGATGATATTCTAATGACTTTTGTAACAAACCACGATGAGAATTCTTGGAATGGAACGGTAAGAGAACGTATGGGAGATGCTGCGGAGTTATTGACAGCTTTAAGTTTTGTAGTGCCAGGAATGCCTTTAATTTATTCAGGACAAGAATATGATTTAGACCATCGTCTTTTGTTTTTTGAAAAAGATCAAATCCCTTCAGGTAAGGCAGTTATGTGGCCCCTTCTAGAGAAATTAGGACAGCTGAAAAACACAAATCCTGCATTAAATGGCGGTAAAAACCCAGCTACCTATACGGACATTGAAACAGCTAATTCCAAAGTTTTGGTTTTCAGCAGAGAAAAAAATAAGCATAAAATAGTTTTTATTGGCAACTTTTCTGGTGAAAAACAAACTTTAGAAAACCCCTCTATGGGGGCTTTGGATTATGATTCAGAACTAAAAATTAATGATAAAATATTGACTTTAGAGCCTTGGGGGTTTAGAATATTTCTTCAAAATTAAATATATAATTTGCTCTTATGATCATTAAACAGATAGTAACAGTTTAGCGGAAACGCATAAGGAAAAGCCAACTTTTTCGGTGAGAATTTAAAATTATTTTTATTCAGTTTTAAATTCTCTCAATACAGGTAATGCCTTGTTTTCAAAGTCAAATAATGCTTGGTTTTCCCAAGGAGAAGCGTCAATAGATTGATTGCCTTTCCACGAAATTAATTCACCACCCCAATAACAAAAACCAATCCCATTTTCTACGTCATTCGTTAGTTGTTTAATTTTCTTTAAAAATTCTCTTTGCCCTTCAATTGTTGCTGGATATGCGGGTAAAATAAGTTGTTCATCTAAACCTACAATATTATTTGTCCAATCGTTCCATTCAAGTGTAAAAGGATAGGCTGTTTCGGCAATTAAGATATTCTTATTATGATTATTACTTAATAACTCCATTTTAGTTTTTAGATTTTCTAAAGATTTACCATGCCATATTGGATAATAAGAAAGACCTATGATGTCATAATCTAGAGTGCTTACCTGGTTGAAAAACCAATCCGAATTATCTATTCCAGCAAAATGTAAAATTATTTTAGTGATATTTGAATTAGTTCTTACTGCTGAAATCCCCATTTTCATTAGTTCGATAAAATTCTGATGATTATTTGAAATATGCCCATAAGGATGAAGAAACCCAGAATTAATTTCATTCCCGATTTGAATATAGTTAGGTTTTAGTTCTGTCACCACTCTTTTTGTGTAGTTGAAAACACTATCCTTTAAAGTAGTGAAACTTATCTCTTGCCATTGGGTTGGTGTATCTTGATGCTCTGGATCTGCCCAACTGTCTGAATAATGAAGAGTTAACCAAGTTTTAAATCCATTAGCTTTTAGGGTTTCGGAAAACTGCTTTACTTCGTTAAACCCAGAGTGTTCATTAGTTGGATTTACCCAAAGTCTCAATCTAACAGTATTTATTCCATTTTCTTTTAGTATTAGTAAGAAGTTTTTCTGATTTTCATCCAAATCATAAAATATTGGATTTAAATTTGATATTTCTGGATAACTTGAAATGTCAACAGCAGAAATAAATTCTGAACCTTTGTTATTTAACTTTGGTACAATAAGATCTTCTTTATTACAAGAAATTAATATCAAAAATGATGCTAATAGTTGGATTTTAATATTCATTTTTAAAATTAGTGGTAACTAGTGGTTGAACTTTTTATTCTATTTTTATTTAGACAGGTTGATTTGTTTTGTCTTATATAATTTAGAAATGTACAAAATTTAATTATTATGCAATTACAATTGATAGACCTAAAAACCCTTTGTTTCACAAGGGCTTCACTGCCATTCAATTTAAAGTTGAAAAAACACATAAACTTAGAAGGGGAGCAGAAGTCGGTTTAGTTCCTAGTGCGATCACAAATAACTTAATTTAGTTGATTTTTCTACCAAAAAATAATTAATTGCGATTTTCGCCAATTATTGCAGATAAAATGTATGAAACCCTTTTTTAAATAATTTAGTCCATATAAATTTGAAAACAAGAATAATAAAAAAGGATTGAAATCAACTTTAAAAATATATAAATCAACGTTAACGACTTGTTATCAACCTGTTAACAAGATGTTCACTTAATATGTAAATTATGAATTTAGAACAAAATAAGTTTAAAACCATCACTATTGGAACTCGCGTCACTGCAATACAAAAAAAAATATATTTAGAAATTGCCAAAAAAAATAATTTATGTTTGTCAGAATGGATTTTCTCTCTTTTGCAAATGTATTCCAATGGCTATGAATCCTACGGCAAACCACTTTATGAAATGATAGCAAAGGATGAAGTGATTGAAAAATTACATTTAAAAATAAAATCATTAAAAAAGTCCAGAAATAACGACTTTCAAACTATTCAATGTTTAATTAATAAAATAGATCGTTTAGAAAATAGACTAAACTTTGCTCAGACATTTTCAGCTATTAAAACGCAACATATCGATATTTTGAATGATCAAATTATAAACTCTTAATTTATTTGTAATATTACAAATAAGTTGTATATTTAATTCTATAAATTTAAAAAATGGAAATAGATCTAACAGCTTTTTATGGAAACAAATCGTTACCCCAAGAATTTAGAACCTACATATACACTCCTTTTTTATTAAAGACCCGATTAAATATCGTCTATACAGACCTCATAAATTGGGAACGTTCAGGTCTGTTAAATATCGACTATGGTGTGGATATAGACAAAACGCAGTACAAATCCACAGCCTTGTGCTTTATGGAATATGTATGGCTCAGTATCATCGCTGAATTACGTTCCTTTGGATTTAGCTATGACCAGATAAATGAATTTGGAGAGTTGCTCACACAACCTATAACCGTAACGATGTTAAAAGCCGCCTATGAAGGCAATCCCCATTTTTTTGAAGCGACCTATGACTCAAATAATGCGAAAGCCAATTTAAAAAAACTAAAAGAATTTAAAACAAGCCAAACATCATCCTATATTACCTTATTAGAATATCTGGTCAAAGACACCATTTTAAACAAACAACAGCTAAGAATACTATTTTTCAAAAACCCAACCGCTTTTGAAATTGTAAATAAATCCAGCCTTTTGGAAATGAACGCCAATCCCAATCCAGAATTAAAAGCAAAATTCAATCAAAAAATAGATCAATCGCATTTTAGCTTCTCATTAAGCGCCCTCACACAAAAATACCTAGACACAGCACATACAGACTTTTCATCTGATCATTTAGATATTTTAAGCCCCGTAGAACATAAAATCATGACACTCATCCGACAACGCTACAATCAGCTCTTGGATGTAAAAATTAGTTACCAAAATAAATCAGCCATTCGTATCGAATTAAAAACCCTTCAAAAATCCATAGCAGAGAAGCGTATCATAGAATACTTAAACAAAGGCGATTACGGTACTTTAGAATTTAAAGCTGTAGACGGAAATATTATCCGCTTTGAAAAAACAGAAACACATAAATTATAAAATAACACTAGAAAACAGATACTCAAACCACGAGATCAACCAGCTACAAGCAACCCCTATTGAATCCCTCAAAGGAATTGCACGTGTCTAAAAAACATGTTAAGTATAACGAAAGCAAAAACACTATTAAACAAAAACCAAGAACACCAATTAACAAACCAGGAAGTCGAACAAGTGATTGCATTTTTAACCCTTTTAGGACAGATAAGAATGCGCACCCTTAAAACCCAAGAGAAATGAAACGTGCAATTATCATGTCCCGCGTCAGCAGCGAAGAACAAGCTAAAGGTTTTAGTTTGTCTGTTCAGTTAGAACAACTAACGAACTATTGTCAACGTCATTCCCTAGAAATTGTTCAGCATTACAGAGAAGACCACTCAGCTAAAGACTTTAACCGTCCAGAGTTCAAGAAACTCTTAGCCTTTGCTAAAAAGAACAAAGGAACCATTGATTACCTACTAGTCACCACTTGGGACCGTTTTTCTAGAAATGTAACCGATTCATTTGTGATGATTCGGCAACTAAAAAACATCGGTATAGAAGTACAAGCCATTGAACAACCCATAGACTTCACCATTCCAGAAAGTAAAGCTATGCTAGCAATTAACCTAGTATTTCCTGAAATCGACAACGACCGTAGATCCATTAAAATCAGAGGTGGCATAAGAGGCTCCTTAAAAGCAGGGCGCTGGTGTAGGCGAGCACCTATGGGATATCAAAACAAACGAGACGGCCAGAACAAGCCATTTATGATACCAAGCGATAAAGCCCCTTTTATTCAATATGCTTTTGATGCCATTGAAAAAGGAAAAAACCAATCTCTGATACGTCAAGAACTTCTAAAGAAAGACTATAAAATCAGTAGAAACAATATGTCTTTGTTACTAAGAAACCCAATTTATATTGGTAAAATAATAGTTCCAGCCCATCAAGACGAAAAAGAAACCTTGATAGAAGGAATACACGAGTCCATAATAAGTGAACGTCAATTTTATAATGTTCAAAACATACTTCAAAATAGAAGGCGAAAACAAAAAACACCTATCTATAATTCATTGCGAGAGGAGCTCCCTTTAAGAGGCAAGTTACACTGCTCAAAATGTGATTCAAAGATGACAGGTAGCCCATCACGAAGCAGTAATGGAACTCAATATTTCTATTACCATTGCAACCATTGCAAAAAAGAACGCTACAATGCACACCTAGTAAACAACACTTTTGAATCGATCTTAAATGACTTTGTATTTACAAAAAACAGCAAAACACTCTATAAGGAACTAATGCAATCCCTGTTGATTAATGACGATACAGAAACATTGAAAAGAATCCAAAAACTAAAAAACAACAAGCAGCAATTAGACACACGTATTGAAAAACTACAAGACTTATTAGTAGACGGTACAATAGATTCAGAAGCCTATTCTAAAACCTACAGTCGTTATACAACTCAAAAGGAAAATATAGTGTCAGAACTAGAAGGATTAAAAATGTCAAATAGAACATTCAAAAAGCAATTTGATGTGGCTTTTGACGCTTTAGATAATTTTAAACAAACCTATACAGAGAGTAGTATTGAAGACAAATCCATTCTAATTAGTTCGATATTTCCAGAATCTTTACAATTTGACGGAAAAAAATGTCGAACTCCAAGAATCAATGATGTTTTGAGGTATATCTTACAGATAGACAAAGACTTACCAAAAAATAAAACGGGACAAATCTCAAGTAATTTGAGTTTGTCCCGTTTAGTGGAGTCGCCGAGAATCGAACTCGGGTCCAAACAAGCTAATAAAAAGCCTTCTACACGTTTAGTTTTTAATTAATTGTCGGAAATAAACTGACTAAAAACGGCCCACTTATTTCTTAGCTTTTTTAGTTTCAAACCCCTACCAAAGCCTTAGAGATTCTAGGTTTACATTTACGATGTCTCAAAATTGAACGCCGTTAACCAAGGCTTTCAGGAGACATTCAGCTTGCACACCTAGTGTGCCGAGGCTCATCCTACTGTGATTCGGATTAAGCAGCTAAAGCGTAGTTATTCTCGCCGTTTAAAAGTTGACATGGTCTTTAACGTGTATCAATATCATCACACGACGTGCTTACAGTTTAGTAGATCTCGCTGTCAATACCAGTCGACCCCATTACTATAATACCCCTCAATGAGGTGAAGGCAAAGTTACAAAAAAACTTGTCCAACCGCTCAAATCCATTTACTTTCGTAAAAAATTATTTTAATTGTTTCTTTCGCCTATGAAGTTCGCTGTCATCCAAGAACGTAAATCGCCTCCAGATAGGCGTGTCGTTTTAGACCCAAAGTCTTGTAAAAACTTACTTTCTACCTTTCCATCAGCTGAATTAATAATCGAGTCGTCTCCAATTCGCGCTTTCTCTGATATGGATTATAGCTCTGCTGGCCTAGAAGTCGTAGCCGATGTGAGTGGTGCTGAAGTACTGATCGGAGTAAAGGAAGTACCCATTGAGGCCCTTATTCCCAATAAAAGTTATTTCTTTTTCAGCCATACTATTAAAAAACAACCCTATAACCGTAAGTTACTTCAAGCGATTTTAGATAAAAATATTACGCTCTATGATCACGAAACCTTAGTCAATGAATCCAATCACCGATTGATCGGCTTCGGCTATTATGCTGGGGTGGTAGGCGCTTACAATGGCTTACGAGCCTTGGGATTGAAACTCAATTGTTTTGAGCTGCCTAAAGCTACTGATTTAAATGATAGAGCTGCATTAAATGCGCAATTAGACCTACTGACTATTCCCAATGTGAAAATTGTTTTGACAGGATCAGGACGTGTAGGCCAGGGGGCTAAAGAGATTTTAGACCATTTAAATATTAAGAAAGTTTCTGTAGATCAGTTTATAAATAACTCCTTCAAAGAAGCGGTATACGTACAGTTAGATGTTTTGGATTACTGCAAACGCAAAGATGGAACCACCTTAGGAAAGAAAGATTTCTTCAATTACCCTGAAGCATATCAGTCTACATTTGACCGCTTTACATCTGTTGCTGACTTTTTTATTGCAGGCCATTTTTATGGCAAAGGGGCACCGGCATTTTTTACCCGTGAGCAAGCAAAGTCACCAAGATTTAATCTAAAAGTAGTGGCTGATATTAGTTGTGATATTGACGGTCCTGTAGCTTGTACCATTCGTCCATCAACTATTGACAAACCAATATATGGTTATGATGCTGAAACAGAAACGGAAGTAAATTTTAGCAATGCTTCTGCGATTGCTGTGATGGCTGTTGATAATTTACCTTGTGAATTGCCAAAAGACGCCAGTGAAGGGTTTGGGCATACTTTTGTAGAAAAAATTATACCTGCTTTCTTTAATCAAGATGCCTCTGGAGTCCTCAAACGATCTAAGATGACTGAAAACGGTAAACTTACAGATGCATTTTCTTACTTACAGGCCTATATAGAAGGAAAGGAATAAAATCAAAAAAGCCTATCCGCTTGGGGTAGGCTTTTTGTAAAAAATCATGTGTTCGTAGTTATTAGAGAACTCTAACATTTACTGCATTCATACCTTTTCTACCTTCTTTTAATTCAAATTCAACAGCGTTACCTTCATTAATCTCATCGATTATCCCAGTTACGTGTACAAAATACTCTGTGTTTGAATCATCTTCTGTAATAAATCCAAATCCTTTGGATGCATTGAAGAATTTTACTGTGCCGTTTTTCACGTTATATAAATTTTAGAATACAAAGTTAATATTATATTTTAGTTTCAGTCATTTTTTTGAAAAATTATTGAATTTTAACATTTTAAAATCCTATCAATGAGGGTTTTATAAATCAATTAGAATTTGGTTCTTTGTCAAATCTTCGAATACTTCCCGCTTTCTAACAAGGTGGGCATTGTTATTATACCACAAGACTTCAGCCGGACGAAATCGTGAATTATAATTACTAGCCATCATAAAGCAATAGGCTCCCGCATTTTTAAAGGCCAGAATATCCCCTTCTGTAATTTCATTAATTCGCTGATTATTGGCAAATGTATCCGTTTCACATATATAGCCTACAACAGAGTAAAAACGTTGTTTACCATTTGGATTGGAAATATTTTCTATGGCGTGTTGTGAACCGTACAGCATAGGGCGAATTAAATGGTTAAACCCGGTATCTATCTGAGCAAAGACTGTAGATGTAGTTTGCTTGATAGCATTGACACTTGTCAAAAAATAGCCTGATTCACTGACAATGAATTTTCCGGGTTCAAATGCCAATGTCACTTCCTTGCCATAGTTTTTACAAAACTTATGAAATCGCTCAGTTAATTTTTCACCAAGTTCTTCGATATTAGTTTCAATATCATTTTCTTTGTAAGGTACTTTAAATCCCGAACCGAAATCAATAAACTCCAACCCTTCAAATTGCCTTGCCACATCAAATAAAATTTCACTAGCATATAAAAACACACCAATATCTAAGATATCACTGCCAGTATGCATATGTATTCCATTAATAGTCATCTTAGTATTTTTAACAATACGAAGTAATAAAGGTGTTTGATGAATAGAGATCCCAAATTTAGAATCGATATGTCCAACTGATATATTGGTATTTCCTCCAGCCATAATATGCGGATTAATTCGTATACACACAGGCGTGTTAGGATGTTTGGTCCCAAATTGTTCTAATATTGATAGGTTGTCAATATTTATTTGTACTCCTAGTTTAGCGACTTCTTCAATCTCCTCTAATGAAACCCCATTGGGTGTGTAAATAATTTTTTCCGGCACAAACCCTGCGTGTAGTCCAAGGCGAACCTCTTGGATAGAAACCGTATCAAGTCCAGCGCCTAATTTATTAATAAACTTCAGTACCGAAATGTTAGTAAGTGCTTTAGCCGCATAATTAATTTTTAGTTTATTAACTTTACTAAAGGCAGCTGTCAATCGGTTGTATTGGTCTTCCATCTTGTGGGCGTCATATACGTATACGGGGCTTCCATAATCTTTTGCAATCTGTAAAAGAGTCTTTTCATTCATTATGATTTATTCAAATTACTAAAGTTCAAACATAGATATTATCCATTTGTATTCCATAAAAATAATTTTTTTTTACTATTTTTACACTAAATGTTAAATAATAAACAATTTGAAAACAATTTCTTCTTGTGTGAATGAAATCTTAGTCTCTCGTCCATTTCTGGAAGAGGCACTATCGCGAGATATTATTAATTTTTCTGCCTTAGCAAAGGATTTAAATCAAATAATTTCTGAAATGTTACGCAAACCTGTAAAAGAGGGTGCGATTACGATGGCTCTAAGACGCTATAAACCGCCAGTTGATGTGGAAAATATGGGTCGTTTAAAAAACGCATTTAAGAATTTAGGAGATATTACAGTACGATCTAACTTAAGTGATTTTACATTTCAAAATTCTAAGACCCTTATTAAAAGCCATTCTAAAGTCTTAGAAAAGATAAATAATAATAATCAAATTTTTTATGCATTCACACGTGGTATATTTGAGAGTAATATCATCATTTCTAGTTCAGAAAAAAAGAGCATAGTAGAGGTGTTTAAAAACGAAAAATTAATAGGTTTAAAAGATTGTTTGACTACTATTACTCTAAACTTACCAGAAGGCAATTCTAAAATTGTGGGCTTGTATTATCAAATATTTAAGCGTTTGGCCTGGGATAATGTCACTTTATATGAAGTGATCTCAACTACCAATGAGTTCACAATACTTGTAGAGGACCACTTAGTAGATAAAGCATTTTCTGTAATAAAGGGATTAAAGCATTAGAATAACTCTGAGAATAATTCTATTAAAATCATCATTAAAAATATTGGTAATACGCTACAGGTTAATTACTTTTGTTCCTTAAATTTAGAAAGATTTTCTCCTCAGGAGAAATAAAAAATAAATCCTTTAACAGATGAATTTACACGAATACCAAGGAAAAGAAATTTTGAGCACTTTTGGAGTTAAGATCCAAAAAGGTATTGTTGTTAGCAGCCCGGAAGAAGCCGTAGCTGCAGCCAAAACTCTCACAGAAGAAACAGGTACCGGATGGCATGTTCTAAAAGCCCAAGTTCACGCAGGTGGACGTGGTAAAGGAGGTGGTGTTAAACTGGCTAAAAACTTAGCGGAAGTAGAAACTATTGCAGGTCAAATTATTGGAATGCAATTAATCACGCCTCAAACTTCTGCTGAAGGAAAAAAAGTACACCAAGTATTGGTTGCTGAGGATGTGTATTACCCTGGAGAAACAGAAACGAGTGAGTTTTATATTTCTGTTCTTTTAAACCGAACAACTGGAAGAAATATGATTATGTATTCGACTGAAGGTGGAATGGATATTGAAACGGTAGCTGAAGAAACACCTCATTTGATTTTTACTGAAGAAATTGACCCAGCTACAGGAATGTTACCATTTCAAGCGCGTCGTGTAGCTTTTAACCTTGGTTTATCAGGAGCTGCTTTTAAAGACATGACTAAATTTGTGTCGGCTTTATATAAAGCTTACGATAAGTCAGATGCCTCCTTATTTGAAATTAACCCGGTTTTAAAAACCAGTGATAACAAAATACTAGCCGTTGATGCAAAAGTAACTATTGATGACAATGCGTTATTTAGACATAAAGATTATTTAGAATTAAGAGATATTCGTGAAGAAAATCCAATTGAAGTAGAAGCAGATGCCTTAGGTCTCAATTATGTAGATTTAGAAGGTAACGTTGGCTGTATGGTTAACGGAGCAGGTCTTGCAATGGCTACAATGGATTTAATCAAACAAGCAGGAGGTGAGCCAGCTAACTTTTTAGACGTTGGTGGTACAGCCGATGCATCGCGTGTGGAAGCTGCCTTTCAGATTATCTTAAAAGATCCTGAAGTAAAAGCAATTTTGATTAATATTTTTGGTGGAATTGTACGTTGTGATCGTGTAGCCCAAGGGGTGATCGATGCCTATAAAAACATGGGAACAATTAATGTGCCAATTATTGTGCGTTTACAAGGAACTAATGCGGATATTGCCAAAGAATTAATAGACAACTCTGGACTGGATGTTCAAAGTGCTGTTGAGTTTCAAGAAGCGGCTGATAAAGTTCAAGCTGTTTTAGCGTAGTTGATTTTTAACACGATAAATTATTTAAAGTAATAATAGGGTTACTTTTTTTCAACTCTTATTTTAAAGCCTCTAATTTTTTTTGATACGTTTTAATCTGATCGCGAAATTGAGCAGCATGCAGGAAATCTAAATCTTTTGCCGCAGATTCCATGAGTTTCCGTGTGTCTCTAATTTTTTGTTCTAATTCAGGTGCTGCTAAATAGGCGTTCTCTGGTTCCGCAGCTTTGAGCGCTTCTTGCTCATAATAATAGCTACTCACCGAATTTTTTATCAGTGCATTATTTAAGCTTTTATTAAGTGCTGTTGGTACAAGGTTATGTTTGGTATTGTAAGCGATTTGTTTGTCACGACGGTAATTGGTTTCGTCAATGGTTTTTTGCATGCTTTTGGTGATTTTATCGGCATACATAATAGCCCGCCCGTTGAGGTGCCTAGCAGCACGACCCACTGTTTGGGTAAGTGAACGAGCAGAACGTAAAAACCCTTCTTTATCAGCATCTAAAATCACTACTAAAGAGACTTCAGGAAGGTCCAACCCCTCTCTTAATAAGTTGACCCCGACAAGTACATCAAAAACTCCTTTTCTCAAATCTTGCATAATTTCAACCCGTTCTAATGTATCGACATCACTGTGGATATAACGACAACGGATTTGAATACGGGCCAGATATTTAGTCAGCTCTTCTGCCATTCTCTTTGTAAGAGTGGTTACTAAAGTACGTTCGTCTTTTTCGACCCGTTGTTGAATTTCTTCAATCAAATCATCAATCTGATTTAAACTTGGTCTCACTTCTATGATGGGGTCTAATAAACCAGTTGGTCTAATGACCTGTTCCACAACGACTCCTCCGGATTTTTCTAATTCATAATCGGCAGGTGTGGCACTCACATATAAAACTTGATTTTGTAAACTTTCAAATTCCTCAAATTTCAAAGGTCGGTTGTCCATCGCCGCAGGTAAGCGAAATCCATATTCTACTAAGTTTTCTTTACGACTACGGTCGCCTCCATACATCGCATGGACTTGCGAAATAGTAACGTGACTTTCGTCAATCACCATAAGTGAATCACTTGGGAAATAATCTAATAGACAAAAAGGACGAGTTCCTGGAGCACGGCCATCTAGATAACGAGAGTAGTTTTCTATCCCCGAGCAGTAGCCCAATTCTCGAATCATTTCTAAGTCAAACTCTGTTCTTTCCTTCAAACGTTTAGCTTCTAAGTGCTTACCGATTTCTTTAAAATAATCATGTTGTTTTACCAAGTCATCTTGAATGTCCTTAATTGCATTTTGTAAAATATCAGGCGAGGTCACAAACATATTTGCAGGGTATATAGTGACACTTTCGTAGACTTCAATTACTTTATTGGTATTAATGTCAAATGCTTCAATCGTCTCAATCTCATCACCAAAAAAATGGATTCTAAATCCATGGTCTGCATAGCTTGGAAAGACATCTACAGTATCTCCTTTAATCCTAAAGTTACCGTGGTTAAACTCGCCTTCAGTTCTTGAGTATAAACTTTGGACTAGTTTATGCAGCAAAGCGGTTCTAGAAATAATTTCATTGGCCTTTAGACTGATAACATTTTTCTGAAATTCAACAGGATTTCCAATTCCGTACAAACAGGAAACCGAGGCAATCACAATCACATCTCTACGACCAGATAAAAGGGAAGAAGTAGTGCTTAAACGAAGCTTTTCAATTTCTTCATTAATAGATAAATCTTTTTCTATGTAGGTTCCAGAAACCGGGATGTAGGCTTCTGGCTGGTAATAATCGTAATAGGACACAAAATATTCAACTGCATTTTCAGGGAAAAACTGTTTGAATTCTGAATATAGTTGGGCTGCTAGTGTTTTGTTGTGCGCTAACACCAAAGTCGGTCGCTGCACTTCTTGAATAATATTTGCAACTGTAAAGGTTTTTCCAGACCCTGTAACACCCAAAAGCGTTTGATATTTCTCATTGGATTCAATACCTTCGACCAATTGCTTTATAGCTGTTGGCTGATCGCCAGTGGGATTAAAGTCCGAAGTTAATTTAAATTGCATGAGTGCAAAGCTAAGGCAAACTGATCGCTAGAGCAAAAGGAGAGAATAAATATTTTAAAAAATTATAAACTAATAATTTAGATAGACCCAACCTGTTTTGGATTCTATATTTCTAGAATTTAAATGTAGCACATAAAAATAAGTACCTACAGGCAAGAGGGAGTCTCCTTTTAATGGTCCCTTATTAGCTTTTCCTTCCCATTTAACATCATTAGTACCTTTAAAAATTAATACGCCTAGTCGGTTGTATATCAATAGTTCGTGTTGGAAGTAAACATTGTAAAGACCTTGGATATTAAACCAATCATTGAAGCCATCTCCATTAGGAGAAAACCCTTGAGGAATCTCTGGTTCGCAATCGCTTGATGTTAACTCTAGTGAAAAGACCTCGTAACAGGGCTCTGAATCTATTTTAATATAAACGGTACTATCTTCAATAGAACAGATATATTCTGAAGGATTTAATATAGCTCCTATGTTGTTATACAAATCGTCTAAGGTCGCATAAAAATTAGCTGTTTCGGAGTCGAAATAAGCCTCTATTAGCACAGAACTTAGGTTGTAAGTTGCCTCATCAATTCCTGTATAACATCCAGTGAGAATACCTAAAGTTGTAATTGGAACAGATTCAATTAATTCAATATCAGTTTCTGTACTGTTATTAATTTCGTTGTTTTCCGAGATCACTCCATTCCCAGTTCCGTCGTCGTCTACTACAACTGACAGTATGAAGTTGCTCGCTAAACTAGAATCTATGGTTAAACTAATGCTGCCAGACTCACTTGAATTCATTGGAATATCATTTTGTGTTTGTGTCTGCTCTATAAGAACTCCGTTCGCGTAGAATGCAATAGGTGTATTTGCAATAAGTAGCTGTGTGCTATTTATGTTTAGGACAGTGTACTCAACTAATAGTTCACGGAAATTACAGACTTGGTTAACTGCATCAATCCTGATAGTTGCATCGGGAAGTTGACTATTTAAAACCGTAATTATATTATTAACCATTACTAAATCCTGACCAGAAGTTAATTCTATTAAAGCAGAGGTGTCTCCAATATTAATAGTGTTCTGGATGGAATAAAAGTCAATATCCATATTGAACAGATTGGACTCGTTTGTGAAACTGTTAGTTCCATTAAAAGCATTATTGGCTGGGTTTAAAGGGGCATTACTTAATGTTATGCCGTTCATTTGCAATTCCTCATTTACTGCTAATTCAGCATCTCCTTCCCAAGCTAAAAATCCAATTTTAGCGCCTGTTGTATCTAATACATTAAGATTGTTTAGTTGAATTATAATATTATCAGGTACACTTTCAAGTCCATCATAGACGTTAATCTGATTTAGGGGTAAGCTTGGATCGGAATAGATTATTATAATGGCCCATCCAGCAAAATTAGTACCCGTAGAACAATAAGCTTCAGAAATATCTATTTGTTCTAAATCACTAAGTGTGTACATTCCATTTCCCTGGGTTTGGATCAGTTCAGTGACGTCTTTAAAAGCAGCAAAAAATTGTCTACTGGCATCTAAGGAGTATTCAAAAGTTCGATCAGGAGTAAGGATTATTGTATTAAGGGAGACGCTAAAGTCTCCTGAGCCAGAACCTGCCCAGTACAAGTAAGCGGCTTCTAGAGATTGAGTATTAGATAGATTTAGAGTGGCGGAAGATGTGGTGTTAATTACACAGTTGAAATTTGAATTGTTTTCAGCCGTATTTAAGGTGTTTCCAATCGCAGTATAATCCAAACGTCCATTTAATTGATTAAATAGAGAAATTTCTTGAGCTACAATAAGATTAGTTAGTAACACAAAAAAAGACAAATAATAAGTTTTATTATTTTGAATCATAGCTTAAAGATATCGTTTTTTATCATTCCCGAATCCCCAAATCAAAGTGAGCTTTATAAGTCCCTAGCTTTTAAAAGTCTATAAGATGAATATATAAAAATAAGTGTCCAACACATTACAATTAAAATAGTGTCAAAGTGAACAGAATAATCATATACGATATCAGAATTTCCTGGAAACTTAGTCATTGCAATACGTTGAAAAGGTTGCTTAATAAGGTTCGACATCGATGTTAGCGGTAAAAAGCCTTGTACGTTTTGAGCCAATTCAAAATTACCTTTCCATGTAACAATCCCTAATATAATCCATTCCAAAATCAAATCTATAAATAGAAATGCTAATGCAAATGCAGAACGCTTTGCCAAGACTCCTAAAAATAAACAGAATGAAAAGAATGCTATAAGCTTAACAAAATAAGCGACCAAAAACTCCATTTGTTGAATGATAATATTAATCTCATTAAAACTGGAATATATAAGCCCTAATACTAATGATAGTATAAAAATAATCAATGTCGAAATTAGTGAGAAAAAGACGATTACATAGAATTTAGAAAGAATAAATTCTTTTTTATTAAGTCCGTCAATCAAATTTTGTTTTAGCGTTTTATTACTGTATTCATTGCCAATCATTGAGACGACAACAATTGCAAAAAAGAATTTAAATAGCGCCGAAAAAAAGGTAGTAATGTGCCATATAATTGGGAAATTGAAAATCCCTAATTCACCGAGTTCAAGGGTGAAAAATCCAAAAAAATTAATTTTTATCGCTGATAATAGTATCACACATAGGGGAAGTATAAAGGAAGTAAAAATTAATATTTTACTAGTTCGATTTAATAATAGTTTTTGAAGCTCTATTTTTAGTAGTCGTCTCATTTGTTTTCAGTTAATTGTAAAAATTGTTCTTCTAAACTTTCTTTTCGTTTGACTAAATGACTTAGAACAATTCCATTTGTAAAAACTAATTGATTGAATTCTTCAGCATCCATTGGAACTTTGAGAAATGCAGTAAGCAAATCTCCTTCAGTTTTGGTGTGTGAAAAATTGGGGTGTGAATCAATTAACTTAATTAAGTCGTTCCAATGGGTAGTTTTAAGTTCAAAAAACCCATTGCTAGAGATTAACTCATCGACTCTTCCGGAAAAGAGATTTACGCCTTTGTTTAGAACGACCACGTGAGTACATACTTTTTCAACTTCGTCTAACAAATGGGAGGCTAGCAGTATTGTAGTCCCGTTTTGTGCAATCGTTTTAATGATTTCTCTTATTTGGTGTATGCCTTTAGGATCTAATCCATTAGTCGGCTCATCTAGAATTAAAATTTCAGGATCATTTAAGAGCGCTGAGGCGATTGCCAGCCGCTGTTTCATCCCTAACGAAAAACTACTAAAATCATGGTTTTTTCGACCAAGGAGTCCTACTATCTCCAAAGTTTTATCGATTGAATCGTATGAAATCTCTTTGATTTTACAAACTAATTTAAGGTTTTGAGAGGCAGTCATGTAGGGATAAAAGTTTGGACGCTCAATAATAGCTCCTACCTTTTTTAATGCCTGATGTGTTGTTAGGTCGCCACCATACCATGAAAACTCTCCTGAAGTCTTATTGACAACGTTTAAAACAACACCTAGAGTTGTGGACTTACCACTTCCATTAGGACCCAAAATCCCATATACATTACCCTTTTCAATGTCAAAGCTTAAATCCTTAACCGCCGTAAGATGTCCAAATTTTTTTGTAAGATTTGTTATTTTTAAAATAGAATCCAATTCGTTATTTTTATTATTAACTATAATAAGTTAGACTTGAAATTATCATTTATGTTACAAGTTAAAAAATAAAACTTAATTTTGGCTTTCAAGTCATATTATGAAAGACGATTTAAAAATATCTCTTAATAAGCCATCTTACCCTGTAAGTACACAATTAAAGGCCTACCTACAAAAGTTTAATCGGACCATTCGGTTACCTATCTTTTACGATGACTTACTGCGGTTTCAAGGATCTGTTGAGGTTTTTGATATAAATGATAAAAACACCCTTTGGATACGAACTTATTACAGTGAATCAGAACGTGTAGAGATTGACTTAAATTTGAAAAGAATTTATACTACGTTACACTCAGACGGAAATGAAAAAATTATTCCTTTTTTAAATGTCGATGCAATTGATTATTGTACGTTTGGTAATTCTAAACCTTTTCGAATTAAAATAAGGAATATTCTTAATGACAATTATGCTTATTTTTATATTAAAAAAGCAGATGCTTCGAGGATATATGGTCTCGAATTAGAGCATATGTTATCTCCACATAACTTAAATTTTCTTGTGTATAATGACACGCTAATTGAAGAGCATATAACAGGGATACCAGGAGATGAGTTTATTGAACACATGTTACCCAATTGTACCGAGTCCGAAAAGTCACAAATCGCAAAAGAGTTTGTGAAATTTAATGAACGCTGTATGATTCGTTTGTTAGGAGATATGCGTTCTTATAACTACGTAATTGTACCAACGCATGATTTTGATCATGTTGTTTACTCTATTCGGGCTATTGATTTTGATCAACAGAGTTATGAGGGTAAATTTAATGTCTACCGTCCACAATTTTTCAAAGAAAACTTTAAAATGGTAGACTTAGTTTCTGAGAAATTTGAAAAGATGTCTATCAATCAATATAAGTTAGAAGAGCGCTCTATTGTAGCTAAGCGTCTAATGAGTTATAAGAATCGTGTTGAACGGCTTATTAAATCTATGATCGCAGATACAATTTCTACTCCAGATCATGAAACGTTGTTGAAAACTAAAATATTTGAGTATACGAATGATCCTGAATTTTTAAAGAGTAAAAATATGGGAGAGATATTGAAGAATGCTTTAGGTTTTGTCAAAAAGAATTACCAAACAGAAAACACAGATATATTATTTTAATTCCAGTTTTCGTCAAAGTCTAATTGATCATAATCTTCACTATCGTAATCATCGTTAAGCTCATCAAAATCATTTTCATTTCTTTTTGCTTCGAAAGTCTTTTCTGGGGCTTCACTAGGGACTTGTCCGTGGACAAATAACAAGTTAGGGTAGTCTGTTCCTTGTGCTTCTTCAACTACTTCGGCAAGCTCTACCAAAAATGTCCACATACTTAAGAAATCATATACATAGATTAATTTAGTACTTGATTCTGAAACTGTAGAGTCAATAATTGTTTCATTCATTAGTTGAATGTCACTTCCACCTTCACTCAGATCAAATAAAGATATTTCTTCTCCTTGATTCCAATCATCGTCGCTAAAATAAAATGATGCCATTTCACTACCGTCAAACCCAAAGGACTGAGTGATTACATTGTGTAAGTCTTCTAGGGAATCTGATTTTCTGATTTCAATGTCTCTAAAAATATCCTCTTTTGTATCGTTGTCTAATACAACTCTAAATCTATAAATCATAGGTTAATAATATTATACAAATATAAGCTGCATTTTTGTTATGCGAGTTGGTTTTGACGTTTTTTATAAATGCATTCAAGAAGGATATAACACTGGATTCCGAACAGCATCGAAGCAATCACTAAATGTATAGGTTGACTTAAGAAAGGGAAGTCAAAATAGTACATCATTACCCCGGTTGATACTTCTAAAAGTACACAGTATACAACTAGTTTTAGTTTATTAAACCCAAGGACTTCAGAGCGGTTTAAGAACCATAAATATCCATTTAAAAATAAAACTAAAATGGAGGTTGATCGGTGGATATAAAAGTTCAGTGTAGGGTATTTAAGCCATAGGTCCTTCTGGTAGCCAATCAGTTTTGTTTGTTCGTCTACAAACTCCCGTACTTGTGTCCCTAAAATAATTTGTATTAGAGATAGGATGAGAGCTAAAATAAGGATGTTGTAAAACTTCCGTTGAAATGTTTGTGGCTTATAACTAGTTTTGGATGCAAATATTAAATACAAAATAAATGCAACGATAAGCAAGGCCATTACCATATGTACAGTGATCTTATAGGGGGCTAAGTTAGAGTCAACAACTGTTTTTCCCAGCCAAGCTTGAAAACCCATTCCAAAAAGCGTTAGCGTCGAAATGATAGGAATCCATTTATTTTTTTTCCAAAACCAAAAGGACAAAACAGAAAAAATTAAAATGGGAATACCTGATAATACACCAATCAATCGATTGATGTATTCTACCCAAGTATGAACGGGGTCATAAGCTACATAGTCATGCTTGTCATATACTTCCCAATTAGCAGTGTCAAATGTGTTTTCTGAAGTAAAATCATTTTTTGCTACTAAAAAGGCTTCATTTTCTATAAGGATCATCATTCCCTTTTGGTAGTTCTTGTTAGGTTCAAATAGCAACTGCTTGCCTTCAATAGGGGGTACATAATAGCCAAAACATTTTGGCCAATCAGGACAGCCCATTCCTGAACCTGTCATTCGTACAATCGCTCCTGCCACAATAACAAAGTATATGAGTACTAATGAAATTTTTGAAAGCGCTCTAAACTTATTTTTCATTCGCGATGGTTAGTCCTAGTTCTGTCCCTTTTTTTAACATCAAATCAAAAGCTTTTTCAGGCTCATTGGGTATAATGCCATCTAAGATTGACTCTTTTATATATTCTTTAATAATTCCTATTTCTCTAGAGGGGCCTAAATCAAATGTCTTCATGATTGTATCCCCTGAAATTGGTGGCTGAAAGTCCCGCAGTCGATCCCGTTCTTCAACCACTACTATTTTTTCTCGAACTAGTTTAAAGTTGTTGTGGTATTTCTTGAATTTGTAGGAATTCTTAGTAGTAATATCAGCTTCACATAGGGTCATTAAATCTTCAACAAATTCTCCAGCATCAAAAACCAAACGTCTCACAGCGGAATCGGTAATATTTTCTTGTGCCAAAACTATAGGTCTCGAACTCATGAAAACTAGTTTTTGGACGTATTTCATCTTGTCATTTAATGGCATCTTAAGCCGCTTAAATAAGTGATAAACCATTTTTGAACCCTCTAGTTCGTGACCATGAAAGGTCCAGCCAACTTTTTTACTAAATCTTTTAGTCGGTGCTTTTCCAATATCATGCAAAAGAGCAGCCCAACGAAGCCAAATATTTTCACTGTAGTTGGATATATTATCCACGACCTCTAAGGAGTGGTAGAAGTTGTCTTTGTGCTTTTGACCTTCCACTTCGTCAACGCCCTTCAATGCTGTTAATTCCGGCATTATATAATCGAGTAGCCCTGTTTTTTCAAGGAGTAAAAAACCAATTGAAGGTTTTTTACATTCTAAGATCTTTTGGAGTTCTACATTTATACGTTCGTTTGTAATGATTTCAATGCGTTGCGATTGGTCTTTTATAGCTTTAAGTGACTCGGCTTCTATCGTGAAATCTAATTGTGATGCAAACCGAATAGCCCTCAGCATTCTCAAAGGATCATCACTGTAAGTAATCGCAGGTTCTAAGGGTGTTTTGATACATTTTGAAGTGATATCACTAATACCTCCAAATGGATCTAAGAGGTCGCCATAGTTGGCAGTATTTAGACTAATGGCCATTGCATTGATTGTAAAGTCTCTTCGATTTTGATCTTCCTCTAATGTGCCATCCTCAACTATAGGGTTTCTGCTGTCTTCTGTATAGGATTCCTTTCTAGCCCCTACAAATTCTAGGTCAACGCCTTCATATTTAATCATTGCTGTTCCGTAGTTCTTGAAAATTTGAACCTTTGGATTGTTAGGTAGATTTTTTGAAACGCGTTTAGCTAGTTCAATTCCACTTCCTATCGCTACAATGTCTATGTCTTTTTTGGCATCACGATCTAAAATAAAATCCCGTACAAAACCTCCAATGGCATAAGAGTCAAAACCAAGTTGCTCTGCTGATTTAGAGATTATCTCAAAAATTGGAGTTGAAAGTGCATGTTTATAATTCATTTTTTCGTGTATGGTAACAGTTGAAAATTATTTTCTAATAACTTTAACTTCGCCATTATTACTCAGTTTAATAATAGAAGACGTTTTAGAAGCTTTTCTTGTATGGTCCAAATTTACGACATAGTCCACACCTTTTAAAATATACTCTTCAATTTCTTGAAAGGTTTTTGGAGTAGATTTTCCTGAAATATTTGCAGAAGTTGATACAATAGGTTTTTTAAATCTTTTTAGTAAATCTGCACAGAAGCCTTCTTTTACCATTCGAATAGCTAATGTATTGTCAGCTGCAATAAGATTTTCTGTAACTCTCAAAGGCTTGTCATATACGATAGTTGTAGGTTCTTCAGCATGTTCCAATATACTGTAAGCCGCTTCTGGGATTTCTTCTACGTGATAATTTAACATTTTGAAATCATTAACTAAACATATCATTGCTTTTTCGTCTTCTCTATTTTTAAGCTTATATAATTTTTCAACTGCGGAAAAATTAGTAGAATCACATCCTAGTCCCCAGACTGTATCAGTTGGGTAAAGGATAATACCCCCTTGTTTCAGCGTTTTAATTGTGTTATTGAGTTCAAGAGAATTCATGGCAGTAAAAATAGTTAAGGTTAAATTCTTTCTTTTTTGAAAAAGAGGAAATGTAAATTTACATTATTTTTAAAAGCTAGATCAAGGTTTGTTTTTTATTTCTATAAATTTTCTAGAACTAAGTATTCGAAGCCCTTGCTTGTTTCCAATGCTGTCTAAGTTTATAATACTTCAAATACGTCACTATGAATGTTTGTTTGCATATGTGCCAGCCCGATTTACCATCTAAAAACCCAAGTCTTAAAAAGTAGGCCTTAAAAAAAGCCCAAGAAGACCTGAAAATGGTTTTGAAAACAGAAGATTTAATCCCAAGCTCAAAGTAGGCAAGTGCAGCAATTGTAGAAAAAGATTCCATTTTTTGCTTGTGTTCATCATAATCGCGATAAATCCAATGTAAAAGGTCTCCTTCTAGTTTTCCGGTTTTTAAATTAGGTAATAATTTAAATGAGTCGTGAGGGTTAATCCCTTTCCATTCCCCCATGTTTTTTTTGAAAAGCCGTAGCTTTTTGTCTGGATACCAATCTGAATACTTTATCCATTGACCACAATAATTGTTGAGTCTGTTACAGTAATAGCCATCATATAACCAATTTGATTTTACTTTTAAAATTGAACTTTTGAGGGTATCAGACAATGCTTCATCTCCATCTAGAGATAAAATATAATCATATTTTGCTTGAGAGTTTCCGAAGTTTTTTTGCTCCTTGTATCCTAAAAATGATTGCTTAACTACTCGCACATTAAACGCATTGCATATTTCAATAGTTCTGTCGGTAGAAAAGGAGTCTACAACTATAATGTCGTCAACAATTCCAGTTATTGAACGCAAGCATTTTTCAAGATGCTCTTCTTCATTGTATGTGATGATAACTGCAGATATTTTAATCATTTTTCATAAATATCATTAGTTTATTTTATGAATTTAACAGAATATAAAAGCTTTTCTAGTCTTTAATCTCACAACAAGTTGGGGTGTTTGCTGTTAAGGTTTGTGTTCAAGTTAGAGTCGTAAATTTACAAAAAAACTTTATATTTGTACCACATGAATTCTATAGACACTTCAATTATTATAAGTACTTACAACTCTACCGAATGGTTAGAAAAAGTACTTCATGGCTATAATAATCAAACGTATAAATTGTTTGAAATAGTTATTGCTGACGACGGCTCTAACCGAGAAACCTCTGATCTTATTATAAAACTTCAAAAGGAAGTCTTTTATTCTATTATTCATGTCTGGCACGAAGATAATGGTTTTCAAAAGTCACAAATATTAAACAAAGCCATTATACAAAGCTGCACCTCGTATATCATAATGTCAGATGGTGATTGTATTCCGAGAGCTGATTTTGTGCAGACTCATATTAAACACAGAGAGGAGGGCTGGTTCTTATCAGGTGGTTATTTTATGCTTCCTATGAATATTTCAAAACTCATAACTATTGGGGATATTAATGAAGCTAATTGTTTTGATTTGAAATGGTTAAAAGCAAACGGCTTAAAATCGACATTTAAAAATAACAAGCTATCAGCTTCTGGATTTAAAGCTTGGTTTTTAAATAAGATTACTCCAACAAATGCAAGTTGGAATGGTCATAATGCTTCTGGATGGAAAAATGATATAATTGGAATTAATGGTTTTGACGAACGTATGCAATATGGTGGACAAGATCGTGAGCTAGGAGAGCGCCTGTTTAACTATGGAGTTAAAAGTAAACAAATACGATATAGTTCGATTTGTATCCATCTAGATCACCCTAGGGGGTATAAAACCAAAGAGTCAATAGATCGTAATTTAGCCATTAGAGCTAACACCAAAAAACAGTCAAAAGCATGGACAGATTATGGAATTATTAATACTGAAGCCAACGAACTGATTTAAAATTTTTATGAACAAAGTAGTAGATTCTTTTTTTAAAAACCATCAAACTAAACTTGATGACTTTATATCTAATTTTGCTCAAAACGGAGAACAATTTGGTGAAGCTTCAAGAAATACAATTAAATTATTTAATTTAAATGAGGTTAAGGTTAATGTGAAAGCCTTTAAAGTCCCTATGTTTATTAACCGTTTAATTTATGGGACTATAAGAAAAAGTAAAGCGAGAAGGTCTTTTGAGTTTGCCAAACAATTAAAATATTTAGGGATAAATTCCCCAAAGCCGGTTGCTTATTACGAATTTTCAACTTTTGGTTTATTTGGTAAAAGTTACTACATAAGTGAGCATTTGGCTTATGACCTTACTTACAGAGAACTTACGACAGACTTTAATTACCCCGATCATGAAATTATTCTAAGAGCCTTTACAAGGTTCACATATGATTTACACCAAAATGGTATTAATTTTCTAGATCATTCACCAGGAAACACACTGATTATTAAACAGGATGCAAGTTACGACTTTTACCTTGTCGACCTAAATCGAATGGAATTTAAGGACATGAGTTTTAACGAACGTATCGCTAATTTTTCTAAATTAACAACTCATAAATCTATGATTGAAGTTATGAGTGATGAGTATTCAAAATGTACAGGTAAATCTTATAATTCTATTTTTGATATTATGTGGAAAAGCACCTGTGATTTTCAATACAGATACCATAGAAAAAAACGCATCAAAAAACGTTTGTTCTTTTGGAATAAATAAAACTAGTTAAAGTGTATTTTTGTAGTTAATTATTTTATGCAATTCTCAATCCAGTGAATTAGAAAATTTAGTTTTTTTGGAGGACATTGATCAAGACTCTGTAGTCCTAAAAACTTTTTTTGCTTATGTCTTAATTTGATTTGAAATTTATACCAAAAAAGCGGTTTTTTGTATGATCTAAAGTAGAGAAGTTCTAATTCTATTTTAAGGACGCATGTTTTGTTTTTTATTTCTATGTGATTAGCTAAGCCTTGTGGAGTAAACTGATTTTCATTTCGAAATCTAAACTTAATATTATCTATTAAAATTCCGGGGTTATTTTTGAAATAAGTTTGAAATGTTGATTTTCTAAGTGGGTGAGGGGTGTGTTTAAAGTTGTAGTATTTCTTCAAACCAATGATTTCTGCAGCTTTTTGCTGTGCTTTTTTATGGCTAATTCTTGATTTTTTGAATTTCTTGTAAAAAATATCTTTATCAAACTTTAGCCATTTACCTCTAAGAACAGGTAATTTATCTCTAAAAAAGTCGCTAGGTTTAGTTGGGTTAATCAGAAAAAAATCATCGTTGAAATATATGAAATGTTCTGCTAGTCCTGGAATTTTGTACATACAGGTTTCAATAGGCCTACAGTTAAAAACAGGTAGAAATTTCTCATAGCCTTTGAAAATGACTTTATGATCAATGATTGAGACGTTATTATAGTAATCCTTTCTAACGCTTTTCTCTAAAAAATCGGGAGTTTGTTCATCAGTTATAATATATATTTTGTCAATATATGGCGCAAACTTCAGTATAGAGTCAATCGTAAATTTGATTTCATTAACCTGATCAAATCTTGTTCTAAATTTTGTTGAAGAAATAATATTTTTATTTTCAACATATTTTGATATTTTATCTATGTGTTTACCGTCACTTCCATTTACCCATAAAATTACTGCGTCTATTGAATGAGTATTGACTTTGCCTTTTGTCATAGCCTAGAGTTCTGTTATTAATTTTTGACCTTTTTTGAGTTTAGGAAGCTTCATGTACTCTCCAATTATTTTGTTATACTTATCAGGAGTGAAATCTTTTCTTCCATCTGACGGATAAAAGGTCATTTCACCAAAAATAGCTTTTCCATTGATTGAGTAAAAGTCGACACGTACATAAGGGAATTTATCGGCCAATATTTCAGATAATCTCTTCATTTCGTCAAGATTAGAAGGTTCTTCAATCTCATCTGTGATACTTTTTTCTATTGAAACATAGCGAAAAGGTAAGGGTTTAAATTCTAGGTCAAAAAAACCTCTTTTATGGTTGTCAGTTCTATCTAGGTGAACTTCTAAAAATTTAGCAACACCATCAAAGCAATAAAATTTATAGTCTATTAGTGAAGACCTCTCGTCTTCTTTTAAATACTTCTCTGCAATTAAGCGTGGTTTAACATCTTTGTATGCCCATTCTTGACCTGTTCTATAATATTGATTTTTGCCAAGCCACTTTTTAAATAGCTTATTAGCTGCATTCGTGTCCACCTTCTTTTTATCGGTCACAATCAAGTTATGACTACTAGTATGGGTGGCTTTAACCACAAATTGACTTGGTAAATCTTTAAAAGCTACCTCTTCAGGCCTTTCATATACTCCGTAAATTTCATTCAGATATTTCTCTCCAATTTTTTCTTCAACATATGCTCTAACTGCAAATTTGTCCACTAATTTGTTTAGAATTTTCGGATGATAAAAAACTTTATACCACTGAATTTTTTCATTAAACTCAACCGGATTTTCTAAATTCAATCTTTTTCCTGTATAATATTCGTAAAGAAAATGAGCATATAACTTTGGAGGAGAATGACGCATTTTTCTTAAGAACCGTAAGCTGAATTTTCGTAATTTATTAACCATATAGTTAAAGGTTTTGGTAGATGTAAGTCATATTGTAAAAATGTACTATACCGCTACATTATGTGTTCTCAATGCATCATTTAACGAAGTCTTTTTATTAGTACTTTCTTTTCGTTTGCCAATTATTAACGCACAAGGGACGTTGAAAGTACCTGAAGGAAATTCTTTGGCATAACTACCGGGAATAACAACCGAACGTGCTGGTACAATTCCTTTAAATTCTTTTGGTTCTTCACCAGTTACATCTATTACTTTAGTACTCATTGTTAGAACAACTCCAGCCCCAAGTACAGCTTCGTTCTCGACACGAACACCCTCAACTACGATACAACGCGAACCAATAAAAGCATTATCTTCAATAATAACAGGTGCCGCTTGCAGAGGTTCTAAAACACCTCCAATACCAACCCCTCCGGAAAGGTGGACATTTTTTCCAATTTGAGCACAACTTCCTACCGTAGCCCAAGTGTCTACCATGGTGCCTTCATCTACATAAGCTCCTATATTTACATAGCTAGGCATTAAGATTGTGCCTTTAGAAATGTAGGCACCATGGCGTGCGACTGCGTGAGGTACTACTCGAACACCTTTTTCAGCATAGCCTGTTTTTAAAGGAATTTTATCATGAAACTCAAATGGACCAACTTCAATTGTTTCCATTGTTTGAATTGGAAAGTACATTACGACAGCTTTTTTAATCCATTCATTAATTTGCCATCCTTCTGAAGTTGGTTCTGCAACGCGAACCTCTCCTTTATCTAGTAGATCTATTATCGATCGGATCGCTTCTTTCGTTGTGTTTTCCTGCAGAAGCATTCTGTCTTCCCAAGCAGTTTCAATAAGTGTTCTCAGATTAGTCATTGCGTGTTTTTTACAAATATAGCCTTAATAAAAAAATAATATAAAATAATCAAGGTTTTTTACTGCTTAAGGGACTCACTTTTTAAGGCAGACATATCCGTTTTAAATTCTTATTTTTGTCATATATGGGACGTCTTTTAGCAATAGATTATGGAAGTAAGCGAACAGGTGTAGCTGTTACAGATGAGATGCAGATTATTGCATCAGGATTAACTACTGTAGACACTAAAAATATAATTGATTTTTTAAAATCTTATATCGATAAAGAATCAGTGGACTTGATTCTTATTGGATTGCCAAAACAAATGAATAATGAACTTTCAGAAAGTGAGCCATTGATACTGAAATTCATTAAAACATTGGATAAAGAGCTTCCTGATATACCTATACACAGAGTTGATGAGCGTTTTACTTCAAAAATGGCTTTCCAGACAATGATTGACAGTGGTCTTAATAAAAAAAAACGAAAAAATAAGGCGCTCGTTGATGAAATTAGCGCGACGCTTATTCTTCAGTCCTATCTTTACAATAAATAATTCTTGAAGTATTATTTTATAAAACCAAAGAATTGTATTTTTGACCCCTTATTACTAAAAGTATGATTTTACCAATTGTAGCCTATGGAGATCCTATTCTTAAAAAAAGAGCTTCTGAGATTTCTAAATCCACTCCAAAGTTAGATGAAACCATCCTCAATATGTACGAGTCTATGTATGGTGCTCATGGAGTTGGACTTGCTGCTCCACAAGTTGGACTTTCAATTCGTTTGTTTCTTGTAGATACGTCTCCTTTTGCAGATGATGAGGAGTATTCTGTTGAAGAACAAGAAAAGCTAAAGGACTTTAAGAGAACGTTTATTAACGCCAAAATCATTGAAGAAACTGGCGTAGAGTGGTCCTTTAATGAAGGGTGTTTAAGTATTCCAAATGTTCGTGAAGAGGTGTTGAGAAAACCAGTTATAAAAGTAGAATATCTGGACGAAAATTTTAATACGCATACCGAAACATTCGATGGCTTAATAGCTAGAGTGATCCAGCATGAATATGATCACATTGAAGGAATTTTGTTTACTGATAAAGTATCTACTCTTAAAAAGCGACTTCTTAAAGGCAAATTGAGTAATATATCTAAAGGAAAAACAAGTGTTGATTATCGAATGCGTTTTCCTAACATGTCAAAAAAAAGATCTTAAATAAATAATATAATTTAATCAATGGAATTAGATAAAATTTTAGCCATTTCAAAAAAACCAGGCTTATATAAATTAATTACACAATCTCGTGGCGGTTTTATCGCAGAATCTTTGTTAGATCAAAAACGTATTTCAGTAAGTATTAGCAGTAACGTTAGCCTGTTAAGTGAAATTGCGATATACACACTTAGCAAAGAAGTGCCTTTAAAAACTGTTTTTTCAAACATATTTGAAAAGGAAAATGGTGGGCAAACAAGCATAACACCAAAATCCTCCAAAGATGATTTAGAAGCCTATTTCTTTTCTATATTATCTGATTACGACGAGGACCGGGTGTATGCCAGTGATATTAAAAAAATATTGAGTTGGTATAATTTATTAAATCAACACAAGCTTATCGATTTTAAAACTGAAACATCGGTTTCGGAAGAAGAAGAATAGAAAAAGCAGCTATTAGCTGCTTTTTTTAACAATGTATTTTAAAAATGTTATCACACCTCTCAAAAGAATTTCGTTATAATTGGAAATTGTCTGCTCCTGTTATTATGGGTATGTTGGGTCATACTTTCGTAGGATTAGTGGACAACATTATGGTGGGACAATTAGGGTCTGCGGAATTGGCGGCAGTTTCTCTTGGAAATAGTTTTTTCTTTGTAGCTATGTCCTTGGGAATTGGGTTCTCTACGGCCATCACTCCATTGGTTGCAGAAGCTGATTCTGAAAATAATTTTAAAAAAGGAAAATCTGCTTTCAAGCACGGTTTGTTTTTGTGTATCGTCTTAAGTCTATTGCTTTTTGGGATGATTCTATTAGCTAAGCCGCTTATGTATTTGATGGAGCAACCTGAAGAAGTAGTACTTTTAACAATGCCATATTTAGATATTATTGCAATTTCTTTAATCCCTCTCATTATATTTCAAGGATTTAAGCAATTTAGTGACGGGCTTTCATTGACCAAACATGCTATGTATGCGACTATTGTAGGTAACCTGATTAATATTGGTCTTAATTACATTTTGATTTTTGGAAAACTAGGTTTCCCAAAAATGGGAATCGTTGGCGCAGGAGTGGGTACCTTGGTGTCGAGGCTAGCTATGATTGCGATTATTTGGACTCTACTTAAAAATGATAAAAAAGCATCTGCATTTGTCACGCATATAAGGCTGTTTATTTTAGATAGCACGATGCTGAAGAAAATAATTAATTTGGGATTGCCAAGCGCTATGCAAATGTTTTTTGAAGTGGCTATTTTCACCTCGGCTATATGGTTAAGTGGTCTGTTAGGTAAAAATGCACAAGCAGCTAACCAAATTGCTCTTAATTTATCGTCAATGACATTTATGATCGCTATGGGACTAAGTGTTACAGCCATGATCCGTGTTGGTAATCAAAAAGGACTGAGAAACTATGAAGAGCTACAGCGAATCGCAAAGTCTATATTTTTGATGGGAATTATGTTTGCCTCAGTTTTCGCGCTTCTTTTCTTGATTTTTCACGATATTTTCCCAGCGCTCTACCTTGATTTAGATGATGTAAATAATTATTCAGATAATCAAGAGGTTGTGTCAATTGCTTCGAAATTACTGCTTGTGGCAGCTTTATTTCAAATCAGCGACAGTGCTCAGGTTATTTTCTTAGGAGCTCTTAGAGGATTACAAGATGTTAAGATACCAACAGTGTTAACTTTTATAGCCTACTGGATGATAGGGTTTCCTACGAGTTATTTTCTTGGCAAAGAATCAGCTTACGGAAGTACAGGGATTTGGATTGGTCTTTTAGTAGGATTAGCATCTGCCTCCATTTTTTTATACCTTAGATTTATTTATTTAACGAATCGCTTGATTCAAGCTCATAAAACCAATTAATTATGGAATTACCAAAATTTATACTCGGCGATAATACGGACTTACCTAATGCTATCTTTGTGATTCATACAGATTTCCCTCGTTTTATTATCAATCTAGAAACGGATGAAGTGGAGTGGTTAGAGGATTTTGATACTCAAGATGAAGAAGAGCTTCTTTCAGAAACAGAGACAGCGATTAAAGAGGCTACGGAGTTTTACGATAAAGAAGTATCTACATACGATAATTAATCATGCTAGAACAACTCATAGAATTTGATAAGTCGTTTCTAATATTTCTAAATAACTTAGGATCTCAATCTTGGGATGGCTTTTGGATGGTAGTTACAAATAAGCGAACCTTTATTCCAATGTACTTGGTTTTGCTTTATTTTATGTGTAAGCCGTTAAGTAAAAAGGGTGTATTTCTTCTATTAATTTCAATCACCTTTATGATTATATTTACAGATCAAATCACCAATCTGTTTAAATTCACATTTGAACGTCTTCGTCCCTGCGCACAGGAAGGGGTTTTGGAGCTAATACGACAAGGGGAGTGTTGGGGTTACGGTTTCTTTTCGGGCCATTCCTCGAATTCAATGGCAACAGCTATTTTCGTCGGGTTAATGCTTCGTCCATTACACAAAAACTTAATCTATTTATTAATCGCGTGGAGTGTTGTTGTGGCGTATAGTCGTATTTATTTAGGCTTACATTATCCTTTGGATATTTTATGCGGACTTAGCTTTGGAGTATTCGCTGGGTATGGCTTCTATAAAGTTTTTGAAGCCTTAAGATTGCGTTTTCTGTAAGTTGAGTAGGTATTCAGCAGCTGCAAAAGGGGAGCGCTTGTTGTTGTTGATTAACTCAATTTGAGACTCCATCTCTTTGTTAATCACACTGTCTTTGAAAAACTGGTCTTTTAGTTGGTTTTCAATAGATTGAATTAGCCAAAACATGTTTTGTTCTTGTCGTTTTTTGGTGAAATATAATTCTGATTTAGCTAGATCTAGATAGTCTTTAATCAAAGTCCAGCTTTCTTCAATTCCTATTTGCTTCAGTGCACTGCACATAATTACTTTTGGTATCCAGTTAGAGGCTTTAGCAGGGTAGAGGTGAAGGGCCCGTTTAAATTCTAACATCGCTAATTTGGCGGCATTTTTATTATTCCCATCTGCTTTATTGATAATAATAGCATCAGCCATCTCTATGATTCCTCGTTTGATACCTTGTAGTTCATCGCCTGCACCTGCTAGCTTAAGAAGTAGAAAAAAGTCAACCATACTGTGTACTGATGTTTCGCTTTGTCCAACTCCAACAGTTTCAATTAAAATAACATCATAACCTGCAGCTTCGCAAAGCGTAATCGCTTCTCGAGTGTGTCGCGCTACGCCTCCTAGAGATTCCCCTGCTGCAGAGGGTCTAATGAAAGCATTTGGGTTTCTTACCAAGACGTCCATTCGGGTCTTATCTCCTAAAATACTTCCCTTACTTAGGCTGCTACTAGGGTCTACAGCCAAGACAGCTACTTTATTGCCTAGGTTTGTTAAATAAGTACCCAATGCTTCGATGTAAGTGCTTTTTCCTACGCCAGGTACGCCAGTAATACCAATCCGTACCGAAGGCTTTGTGTGTTCTAAGCAGTTCTGGATTAAGGCGTTTGCTTTTGACTTATGCGAAAGGTTTTGACTTTCAATCAGGGTGATTCCTCGGCTTAATGCGGCAGTGTTACTTTTTAAAATACCTTTCAGTAATTCTTCAACAGAGGGTTGCTCTTGACGTTTTCTTTTTAAGTTAGAAATTCCATCCTTATTGGTGGATTCTTGACTAGAAACTCCTTCATTTTTACGAAGTGCAGCTTTATTTGATTGGTTTTTATTCACATTTAAAATGTTATCACTAATTTAATCTAATTTTTTATATTAGAATTATTTTTTTTAATATACGTATCTTTAAATCATATTTATATAAATGGATTTCAGAACTTTTTTAATGGAATTGTCAGAAGCGCCAATCAGGGTTGTCGCTTCTGATTTAGATTTCAGTGCTTATATTTCTATTGACTTGTCGGTTGGGAATATAAAGTTAGAAGAGTTTGATGTAAAATGTTCTACGTCATGGATTAAATATATAGGTTCTTACTTAAAAAGCCATCAAAAATTAATAGCGTTTGGTGGTTATTTGGAGCGTCGTAATATGTATGACAGAAGTGATTATTTTCATCAAAGTAGTTCATTAAAATCACGGAATATTCATTTAGGGATCGATTTTTGGTGTGTGGAAAAAACTCCAGTCATGGCTGCTTTTGATGGGGTGATTCATAGTGTTGCTGACAACACTAATCATGGCGACTATGGGCCTACTATAGTGATAAAACATTATATAAATAATATGATTTTTTACACTCTTTATGGACATTTATCTAGGGCATCAATTGAATGTTTAAGTGAAAACACACAAATAACTAAGGGTGAAGTAGTTGGTTTTATAGGTAGTAGTGAAATAAATGGCGATTATGCACCACATCTACATTTTCAAATCATAAAAGACATTGAACATTATGAAGGTGATTATCCAGGTGTGTGTTCCCAGGCTGATATTGAATTTTATAGCAATAATTGTCCAGACCCTAACTTGGTTTTGAAGCTATAATTGTCAATCAATATTTAGATCATATTTTAATTAACTAATACCCATTCGCCTTTAACAATAAGGGGTTCAGCTTGCTTGTATTTGACGGTTTTATTTTCACCGCTCATAACATGCTTTATTGTAACTCGATCGTTACGACCAATTTTTGGTTGGTCTCTTACAATCGTTTCAACTGTTTGTTGGGACCCTTGTGTGTTTCCAGCCGCTCTCGACTGAGCCGAGCGCTCGTCCAAATTGGGGATATTTTCCTTAGACGTTCGAGTCTTTTCACGACGACGCGATTTTGCTTCCTGAATAGTATTGGCAGTTTCCTGTGGAATTTCCCCCTTAAATAGAAATGAGATTACCTCTTTATTTACTTGGTCAATCATGACCTTAAACAATTCAAACGATTCAAACTTATAGATTAGTAAGGGATCTTTTTGCTCATGTACGGCCAGCTGTACCGATTGCTTTAGTTCGTCCATTTTTCTTAAATGGGTTTTCCATGCATCATCAATAATCGCTAGGGATATGTTTTTTTCAAAATCTGTCACTAATTGTTTTCCATTTGTTTGGTATGCTTTTTCCAGGTCAGTAACCACTTGTAATGATTTTACACCATCTGTAAAAGGAACCACAATACGCTTAAATTTCTCGCGCTGGGTTTCATAGACATTTTGAATTACTGGAAAAGCCAATTCGGCATTTCGCTCCATTTTTGAGAGGTAGTGTTGGAAGGCGGTTTTGTATACTTTACCAGCAATATCTAGGGGGGTCATTTCAGAAAACTCATCTGAAGAAATAGGGCAGCTCATTGAAAAATAACGAATCAATTCAAACTCAAAGTTTTTAAAGTCATTATTAGCCTTATTTTCTTCCGTAATAATCTCAGACGTGTCATAGATCATATTAGCCAAATCCACACGCAGACGTTCTCCAAAAAGAGCATTATAGCGACGCTTGTAAACCACTTCGCGCTGTGAGTTCATGACATCATCATACTCTAACAATCGTTTACGCACTCCAAATTGATTTTCTTCTACCTTTTTCTGGGCGCGTTCAATGGATTTTGAGATCATAGAGTGCTGAATCACTTCACCTTCTTCCAGACCCATTCGGTCCATCATTTTTGCAATCCGTTCACTTCCAAATAAACGCATCAAATTATCTTCTAAAGAAACGTAAAACTGTGAGCTTCCTGGATCTCCTTGACGTCCTGCACGTCCACGTAATTGTCTGTCTACACGGCGAGAGTCATGACGTTCCGTTCCTACAATGGCTAAACCACCTGCTGCTTTCACTTCCTCAGATAATTTTATATCCGTACCCCGCCCCGCCATGTTGGTGGCTATAGTGACCTGACCGGGTTGTCCAGCCTCAGCTACAATATCGGCTTCCTTTTTGTGAAGTTTGGCATTTAGGACATTATGAGGGATTTTTCGGATGCTCAACATCTTCCCTAACAGTTCACTAATTTCTACATTGGTTGTTCCAATAAGTACTGGACGCCCTGACTTAGACAAATTAGTCACTTCCTCAATAACGGCATTATATTTCTCTCTCTTGGTTTTATATACCAAATCTTCACGGTCATCTCTTGCAATTGGGCGGTTGGTAGGAATTTCTACAACATCCAATTTATAAATTTCCCAAAACTCACCTGCTTCTGTCACTGCTGTTCCTGTCATTCCTGAGAGCTTGCGGTACATTCTGAAGTAATTCTGTAAAGTAACTGTAGCAAACGTTTGTGTCGCCGCTTCAATTTTTACATTTTCTTTGGCTTCAATCGCTTGGTGAAGTCCATCACTATAACGGCGGCCATCCATGATACGTCCTGTTTGCTCATCGACAATCATGACTTTGTTTTCCATCACTACATATTGAATGTCTTTTTCAAATAAGGCATAGGCCTTTAGTAGTTGATTTAGAGTATGGATACGTTCCGACTTAACGCCAAACTCTCTGAACAATTCTTCTTTGAGTTCGGCTTCTTTCTCGGTCGCAAGGTTTTGACTTTCGATCTTAGAAATCTCCATGCCTATTTCTGGCATTACAAAAAAGTCGGGATTGTCTTTTCCAGACAAATGTTCGACCCCTTTATCAGACAGTTCAATCTGATTATTTTTTTCATCAATTACATAATAGAGTTCTTCATCCACTTTGGGCATTTCTCTATTGTTGTCCTGCATATAAAAATTTTCAGTTTTCTGAAGGAGTTGTTTGATCCCTTCTTCACTTAAAAACTTAATCAGTGCTTTGTTTTTTGGAATTCCTCTAAAGACGCGGAGTAATTGAAACCCACCTTCTTTGGTGTCTCCAGCAGCAATCATTTTTTTAGCCTCTGCTAATATCCCTGTGAGGTATTTACGCTGAATACCAACAATATCTTCAACTTTTGGTTTCAATTCCATGAATTCATGACGGTCGCCTTGCGGAATTGGGCCAGAGATGATTAATGGCGTTCGAGCATCATCAATTAAAACCGAATCAATTTCATCTACAATTGCATAGTGATGCGGACGCTGAACCAAGTCTGCTGGCGTATGCGCCATGTTATCTCTTAGGTAGTCAAATCCAAATTCGTTATTTGTTCCATAGGTAATATCGGCATTGTAAGCATTTTTTCTTTCTTGTGAGTTTGGCTGGTGGTAATCGATACAATCGATACTCAGTCCGTGGAATTGAAAAATAGGTGCCATCCAAGCACTGTCTCTTTTTGCTAAGTAATCATTCACCGTTACCAAGTGAACCCCCTTTCCAGTTAAGGCATTTAAGTATACAGGAAGTGTCGCCACCAATGTTTTTCCTTCCCCTGTATGCATTTCTGCAATTTTTCCTTCGTGCATAGCAACTCCACCAATCAGCTGAACGTCATAATGTACCATATCCCAAGTAATTGGTTTTCCGGCAGCATCCCATGAGTTGGCCCAAAATGCTTTTTCTCCGTCTAATGAGATGTAGTCTTTAGTACCTGAAAGCTCTCTATCATAGGTGCTTGCTGTGACCTCAATAGTTGTGTTATTTACAAAACGACGGGCTGTTTCTTTAATAACCGAAAACGCTTCCGGTAAAATAGTTTCTAAGACTTCCTGCGTTTTAACATATACATCGTCCTTAAGGCTATCAATTTCTTGGTAGATTTCCTCTTTTCTGTCAATGTCCTCTGTAGTGTCTGCTTCTATATACAGCTCAGCAATGGAGTTTTCAAGCGTTTGACAAGCGTCTTTAATAGTGGTTTTAAAACCTTGTGTTTTTGCTCTTAAAGCATCATTGCTAAGGGCTTGCGTCGCAACTTGAAATGTTTTTATTTTATTAACGACAGGCATGAGCGCCTTTACGTCTTGTTTGGATTTATCTCCAACGAATACTTTTAGTACCGAATTCAGTAAACTCATTATGTTTATTTATTTTAATCGTCTTTAACTGTAGACAGTCAAAGATACAGTTTGTTGTTATTTTCTTTGTGAAATAAAGCAAAAAAAAAGTCTCAAATGAGACTTTTTTAAAATAATTTTTGAGTTTTTAGTATTCATCTTCATTCCAAAGATAATCTTCGTCTGAAGGATAGTCAGGCCAAATTTCCTGAATAGAGTCGTATGAGTCACCTTCATCTTCAATTGCTTGAAGGTTTTCTACGACTTCTAGTGGTGCTCCAGTTCTGATAGAGTAATCTATTAATTCGTCTTTAGTGGCTGGCCAAGGGGCATCACTAAGGAATGATGCGAGTTCTAACGTCCAATACATTTTTTAAAGTGTTTAATTTCTGCAAAAATAATTTTTTAGTTGAAAAATTCAAGTAAAAAAGCATTTATTTCATCAATAAAGTTATGAACGTTATTAATTACCTCGTAAACTAAAATTTTGTTAATCAGTAATTTGTAAAAACTTGATCTTTAATTAGGAGGTTTTATTTGGGATCCATTTGATCTCTTCTGCTTCTACTTCTTTGGACAATTTCCGTGCCAACACAAATAAGAAGTCAGATAAGCGGTTCAAATAGATGAGAACTTCTGTTGGAACCGGCTGCTCAGAATGAAGTTTTGTGGTGTTTCTCTCAGCTCGACGGCAAATACTTCTTGCAATATGACAGTATGACACCGTCGTGTGACCCCCTGGCAATATGAAGTGGGTCAGTGGCGGTAAGGCCGTATTCATAGTATCGATGGTAGTTTCTAAAAAAGTAGTTGCTTCTGGTTTAAGTGTTAGAGTCTGAAAACGGTTACTAATAGAGCTTTGCTCAAGCTTAGGGTCCGTCGCTAGGAGTGCACCAATTGTAAAGAGTTGTTCTTGGATATTAATTAGACCCGCTTTGGAGTCACTTGAAATTTCTTGATCTCGTATAAGGCCCAAGTAGGAGTTGAGTTCATCTAAGGTCCCATAACATTCGATTCTTAAATCGTGTTTAGGCAATCGGGCACCACCTATAAGTCCTGTAGTACCCTTATCTCCTGTTTTTGTATAAATCTTCATTAGCTATTTTCTGCCCTAAAGTTAAAAGTAATATTATAAAACAACAAAGTATTAGAGCCTTATTGTGAAATGTTCTTTGGGTTGTTCTGTTCTGAAAAACAATAATCCCCAGTAAAAGGTGTCTATAGAGACCGAAACGTCAGCAGATGATTTGAGCTGATTCCAGTTATCATAATGGGCTTTGCTTTTTCGTATAGAAGGAATTAAAACAAACGAATCGCGATGGCATGCTTTAAACAATTCTAGGACTGCGTCAGTATTTATTGAATTCATATCCATGTAGATAAGGCTAGGGGTTTCCAAAATTAAATTTGAGTGGTCCACTAGGTTTTCAATCCTATTGAATTTTTTAACAACACCATCCAAACTTAAAGCACATTCAAAAACAGGGGGGATAGATGCAGCTAGGTAGCAGTGGTTATATTTTAAATACAGCCCTAAGCGTGCTAAGAATTGACTCTTTGAATCGTTTTTTGGAAATTGCTGAAAGGCTATGTTTGTACTGCGGTTGTAAAAGCATTTTGTAATTAAATTATAAACAAAAGGGGAGTGGACTCCATGTTCATTTTTGGAATGCCATAAAAATTTTAAATATAAGAGCAGTTGATTCAATTCAATTTTTCATTTAATTCTAACCATCTTAGTTCTTTGTCTTCAATCACTTGAAGTACCTTTTTTAAATTAGTAGAAAGCATTTCTATGGTGTCTATACTAATGTCTTCCACCAAAAATTTAGACTCGATTTGTTTCTTGTCAAACTCAAGCGACTTCAACTTGCTCTCAAGGTTCTTTAGCTCCTTTTGCTCATTAAAACTTAGTTTGGTTTGCGATTGCTTTGGAGTGATTTCTTTATTAGTAGTGGCTATTTTTTTGGGTTCTGAAGATACAGAAGTACTGTCTTCATAGGTTCTAAAATCTGAGTAATTTCCTGGGAAATCCTCCACCATGCCTTCGCCTCGAAATACAAATAAATGATCCACAATCTTATCCATGAAATAACGGTCATGCGAAACAACAAGCAAACAACCAGGGAAATCAAGTAAAAAGTTTTCTAAAACGTTAAGCGTCACAATATCTAAATCATTTGTGGGCTCATCGAGTATTAAGAAATTCGGGTTTTGTATTAAAACCGTACATAAGTAAAGACGTTTACGTTCACCACCACTTAGTTTTTCAACAAAATCATATTGCTTTTTACGACTGAATAAAAAACGCTCCAATAATTGTTGGGCGCTAATCTGCTTGCCTTTCATTAGGGGGATATAGTCGCCGTAGTCCCTTACTACATCAATCACTTTTTGCATCGGTTTTGCTTTGATGCCGTCTTGTGTATAATAACCAAACTTAATAGTTTCGCCTTGAATAATTTTACCGCTATCGGGTTGAAGACCTCCAGTAATCATATTAAGAAAAGTTGATTTTCCAGTTCCATTCTTACCTATGATTCCAATGCGTTCTCCTCTTTGAAATACGTATTCGAATTTGTCTAAAATTAACTTTTCGTCAAAGGCCTTAGAGACCTTGTAGATTTCCAAGATTTTACTTCCCAAACGTTCCATGTTAATCTCTAGTTGAATTTCATGGTCGTTTCGACGTTTGCTTGCTCGTTCTTTTATTTCATAAAAATCATCAATTCTTGACTTCGATTTGGTTGTTCGTGCTTTTGGTTGTCGACGCATCCATCCAAGTTCTTTTTTAAATAACTGCTTGGACTTGTTTGTTTCGATCGCTTCGCGCTCAATGCGTTCTTCCTTTTTCTCTAAGTAATATGAGTAATTCCCCTTATAATTGTAAATGCAACCTTCGTCTAATTCGATAATTTCTGAGCAGACTCGTTCCAAGAAATACCGGTCATGCGTCACCATAAAAAGTGTGATATTTTCTTTTGCAAAAAAAGCTTCTAACCATTCAATCATTTCTAAATCTAAGTGGTTGGTAGGCTCATCTAAAATTAATAAATCTGGTTTGCTTAATAGCGTATTTGCCAGCGCCAAACGCTTTTGTTGTCCTCCAGAGAGTTCACTTACCTTTTGATCTAAATCAACAAGTTTTAATTTAAAAAGTATTTGAGTGTATTGTGTTTCGTAGTCCCAAGCTTGGTAGCGCTCCATGTCGTCAAAAGCGGTTTGATACAGCTTGCTATCTTCGGGGTTTTCAAGCGCTTGGTGATAGGTATTAATAACGTTTAAAATCGGGTTGTCGGACTTTAAAATCGTCTCCTCCACGGTCAGAGACTGATCCAAAACAGGTTCTTGAGATAGGAACGTGGTTCTTAGGTCTTTTCGATAAATAATCTGTCCTGAGTCGGGAGTATCTTTTCCAGAAAGTATATTTAAAATGGTTGTTTTTCCAGTTCCGTTTTTGGCGACAAATGCTATTTTTTGGTCTTTATGAATACTAAAAGAAAGGTTTTCAAAAAGACTGAGTTCGCCGTATGACTTCGATATATTTTCTACGTTGAGGTAATTCAAAATTTTGTTTTTGCAAATAAAGGTTAATTATACACGAATTGCCTTGTTGAAATGACGAATTAAAAATAAATATCGTACTCCAGTTGCAATCAGAATAGGGATTAATCCAATCGCAAAGGATTGAACTCCGGTCATCCAATGCAGTAACATTAGAGATAAAAGGATGATTAGAAATACAATGTATTTAATGCCTCGATTGTTTAGGCGTGTTTTTAAAATAGAAGGAATAAAAAGAAGATTTGTGGCAAAGGCCCATAACAAATTATAGTTGTCCGCTGTTGCCGTATGATCTGTAGCAAACCATAACATCAGTAAAACAAGTCCTATACTCCCTGTGGTGGCAAATAAAATTACATCTAACCATTTACTTCGTTTATTGTTCTTGTTGTCTTTATAGGTTACAAAAAGCATAAGAAAGGCGACTAATGATAAAATGACAAGAGGGCTGCCAAATCCTTCAGAAGTTTTATCAAGAGTAGCAGGTGTCAGAATTTTTAATTTTTTAACAAGCTTTAACTCTTTTGATTCCACTTCAGCATTTTCAAGAAGCAGGTAAAGGTTTTTTGGTAAAAAGAGATGTTCCTTTACACTTGCTAACTGGTCAATTTTTGATCCTAATGCCACATCAATCCCTAGGCTTCCCCAAGAGTTTTGATTTAAGTCCGAACGGATTAAGTTTCTAAACGTTTGTTGCTCGAAACTGCTAGGTGGGTTGTAGGAAATTTGTTCTCCTAAAACGGTCTCAATAGCATCTGTGATTTTATTCGCACAATTGTTGTAGAAAAAATCATATGGATACGCTTGGTTTTCAGGCTTGTTATTTTCTCTTAAAAAAAAATAAAAGGCCGTTTTCTGTTCGATGCTTAAGTTCAGCTGTTGCTCTTGAATACTTCTGTTTTGGTATTCGTAAAACGATAAAAAGTCATCAAAGGCAGTGCGTCCAAGCATATAATCAAGTTTACCTTGAGCAAAATTCAAATAAAATCCTTCAGCTTCAAAGTTATAGCGTCCGTAATCAAACACCACATCAAAGTTGTATAATGGGTCTTTTACTCGAATGGCACTGTGTCCAAATGAATCGTTTAACAAATGCCCAGGTCCAATAGTTAAAACACTAATTTCTGAGGCGTCTGTTAGCTGAAGCTGCGCGCTCGAGGATAGCGAAAGCAGTAAAATGAGCAGAGTAGTTACGTTTTTTAATATCATTATCTAAAAATACTTAAATCAATTTTGAGTGAAAACACATTGGAATACAAAGCAGCACTTTGATCGCCTATATCAGTAAAAGCGTAGTCTATATAGATGCCATTGTATTTAAACCCAACCCCAAAATTAGGTTGAAATGTTAGAGATTCTGAGTTGTCAATTTGTAATTCATTTTGAAAATTCCCAACACCCCCTCTTAAAAATACGAGATCTGTATAGCCAAACTCAAATCCGAAAGCTGGGTTAATACTTACAAAAGAGGTAGAAATGAGGTCGTTGTTTTGTTCAAGTCTAGCTATTAAATCCACTTCAGTTCTTAATGTATAGTCGTAATTAAATGTAAATAATTTAGATATACCAAATTGTAATTTCGGCAGGGTTAGTTCGGATGTTTTTGGTGCTTCTTGGTTCTCGCCCGGGATTGCGTTTTGTATATCTTGTAACCGCCCTTCATCAATGGCCCAAGCATTGAAAGTTGTTGTTATATCTCTTGCCATTAATCCAAATTTCCATTCATTGGATTCAAACTGAATTCCAAGGTCAAACCCAAAGCCCCAAGATGTAGCGAAATCACCAATAATACGTCGGATTACTTTCGCATTCACGCCATAATTCAAGCCTGGAACAGGAAGTTTTCTAGCAAAAGAAAATGTAAGTCCATAGTCGGCAGCAGAAAATAAATTAATACGGTCGTAATTAACGATCCCTTGTTGATCGATTAGGTTGGTTGTGTCTAGAATATCATCGACCCCAAATCGGATTAAAGAAATACCTATTACAGTTTGGTTGTCTAAAGGCATTGCAAAAGCCACATAATTATAATTGGCAATGTCTGCAAAATAACTAGAATGCATTACTGCTATTTGACGGTCTTCAATCTGTACAAGACCAGCGGGGTTCCAATAGCCTGAATTGACGTCTTGAGAAGATGCTACTACGGCATTACTCATTCCTAAAGCGGCTGCATCCACGCCGATATTCATAAATTCGTTTGAATATTTTCGTGTAGTTTGTGCTTCTATAAATAGAGGGACAAAAAGGAGTAAGATTAGTCTTAAGATTCTCAAAGGCTTTTTTATCTGGTAAACACTATTATAAAACTCTATTTTTTTTTAGATATTGTTGTTTATTTACGTAAAACAAAAATAGTTTATTATTTTTACTAATTAATTACAATTTAGCGTGAAAAAATATATACCTAATTCTATAACATTATTAAATTTATTCTCTGGATGTATTGCAGTAGTGTACGCTATAGGGGGGGATATGAAATATACAGCCTTGTTTGTTTGTGCTGGGATATTCTTTGATTTTTTTGATGGGTTAGTCGCACGCAAATTAAAGGTTCAGAGTGAATTAGGCTTGCAGTTAGATTCTTTGGCAGACATGGTTACTAGTGGGCTAGTGCCTGGTTTAGTGCTTTATTATTTACTTGGTCTTACGCCTCAGTTTTCATGGGATCCCTTCAGGCTTCTTCCTTATTTTGGATTGCTAGTCACCCTTGCTTCGGCTTACAGGTTAGCTAAATTTAATATTTCAAACAACCAATCAGACTACTTTATTGGATTGCCAACTCCTGCAAATACTATATGTATTATCGCCTTGCCATTAATTTTAGAATATCAATCAAATGACACGATTCATGCACTCATTTTAAATCCATGGGTTTTAATAATGATGACTTTAATAAGTTGTTATTTGCTAAATGCGCCTATTAAGTTGATTGCGTTAAAGTTTAAAAACTGGAGTTTTAAAGATAATATGTTCAGGTATCTATTAATCGTATCAGCTTTAGTCTTTCTTTTGTTCTTTCAGTTTTCTGGAATTCCACTGTCTATAATTGGTTATGTGGTTTTGTCAGTAATTTCTAACAAATAACATAAGTTATATGGCTTCTGGCTTCTTTGTGCTTCTTGATGATATTGGTGTTCTTATGGATGATGTACTTGTTATGAGTAAAATATCCGCTAAAAAAACAGCCGGTATACTGGCAGATGATTTGGCAGTTAATGCGGAAAAAGCATCTGGATTTTCATCGTCTCGAGAACTTCCTGTGTTGTGGGCTATCACTAAAGGCTCTTTTTTAAATAAACTAATTATTTTGCCATTCGTTTTTTTATTAAGTGCTTTTTTACCCTCAGCGATTTTAGTAGTGCTTGTAGCTGGAGGCGCCTATTTAGCCTTTGAAGGGGTAGAGAAAATTGCGGATTATTTTTTCCCTGACAATATAGCATCCGTTATTCCCAAATCGGAGCTACTTTCAAAACAAGCACTCTTTAATTTAGAAACTAAGAAAATTAAGTCTGCTGTTTTAACCGATTTTATTCTGTCTATTGAGATTATTATTATTGCCCTAGGTACGGTTGTTAACGAATCGATGGGGATGAAGTTAGCGGTAGTAACTATTATTTCTATGGTAGCTACGGCTGGTGTGTACGGAATGGTAGGACTTATTGTACGAATGGATGACTTGGGCTATAAGCTTGTTAAATTGAGTAAGGGTCGAAAAAATAGTTTGTATTTTATAGGGATGGGATTGGTAAATGCTTTACCACTTGTCATCAAGTCATTGTCGGTTGTAGGAACTGTAGCTTTATTATTAGTTTCAGGAGGGATTTTTGTACATAACGTCTCCTTTTTTTATCACTTTTTAGAGGGAATTCCGAGCATGCTAAAAGATTTAATAATCGGAGCTTCTGTTGGAACACTAACGTTATTTGTTGTGAAGTTATTTAAGAAAATTTATGATACAACCTTCAAGTCTAGAGAGTCTTAAAATTCTAATTTTTTCTTACGGAGTTCAAAATTCTGTCCAAGATAAACTTTTCTCACCATTTCGTCATTTGCTAAGTCTTCAGGTTTTCCAGCCTTTAAGATGCTGCCTTCAAACATCAAATACGTACGATCTGTAATTGCCAATGTTTCTTGAACGTTATGGTCTGTAATTAGAATTCCAATATTTTTTTTAGTCAGTTTGGCTATAATTCGTTGTATGTCTTCTACTGCTACGGGATCAACGCCTGCAAAAGGTTCATCAAGCAAAATAAAACTAGGATCAGTAGCCAAAGCCCTAGCGATTTCAGTACGTCTTCTTTCGCCTCCGGATAATAAATCTCCTCTGCTTTTTCGAATGTGGTGAAGACTAAATTCATCAATCAATAACTCCATTTTATCAATCTGTTCTTTTTTAGATAATTTGGTCATTTGAAGTACACTCAAGATATTATCCTCAATACTTAGTTTTCGAAAAACTGAAGCTTCTTGAGCAAGATATCCAATACCACTTTGCGCTCTTTTGTACATCGGATACGAAGTAATTTCTTTATTGTCTAAATAGATTGCACCCCCATTTGGTTTGATTAGTCCAACAGCCATGTAAAAAGATGTTGTTTTTCCGGCTCCGTTAGGGCCTAGGAGTCCCACAATTTCCCCTTGATTAACTTCAAGAGAAACATCTTTAACAACTTTTCGGCCATTATAGGATTTCATTAAATTTTGGACTCTTAACTTCATTAGTTGGTTTAAAGAATTTTTTTAAAAATAGTGAAATGATTTTTACTATTCACCAAGTCAGACTAGTTTATATGAAATTCAACTAGACTTTTTCTGTGTAATTAACGTATAAGATTCAGCAGCTATTCCAACAATCTCCAGTAATAAGCCTGCAAAAAGCGCATTAAAAGAATAGTCTATTTTTTGTATTATAAGAAGTTATCCTCAGATTAACAGAACGATTCCAGCCGCCAGCAATAGTGCTGATTTTTTCATTTTTTTTTTAAAATTTAGCTTCTAAAGCCTCTAAATATTCATAAGCCCGTCTTAAGTGCGGAATAACAATTGTTCCTCCAACTAAGGTCGCAATACTTAAAGCTTCAGCAATTTGTTTTTTGGTGAGTCCTTCGGAATGACATTTCTCAAGATGATAGCGCACACAGTCGTCACATCTTAAAACAGTAGAGGCAACAAGCCCTAATAATTCTTTTGTTTTTGTGTCTAAAGCACCTTTTTTGAAGGCATTGGTGTCTAAGTTAAAAATACGCTTGATGACCGTGTTGTTTTCTGCAAGAATTTTGGTGTTCATTTTCTCGCGATAGGCATTAAATTCTTCGACTTCTTTAGCCATTGGTTTCTTTTCTTTTCTGGTTTCTTAATACAATTTTTGAAATAAGGATACTCACTTGATAAAGCACCAGTACTGGGATTGCTACAATAACCTGGCTCGCTATATCAGGAGGGGTTATTATAGCGGCAAAAATTAAAACAATAACCAATGCATATTTCCTGTTTTTTTTAAGAAACTCAGGAGTGACCAATCCAATTTTAGTTAGAAAATAGATAATTATCGGTAATTCAAATATGAGCCCAGAGGCTAGTGTAGATGCTCTAATAAGCCCAATGTAAGAGTTTAAATCAAAATCGTTGTGTACGAGGTCTGCTACAGAATACGTTCCTAAAAAGTTTATGGACAACGGGCAAACAATGTAGTAGCCAAATAGAACTCCAATAAAAAATAAAATTGAAGAAATGAAAATAAAACCTCTTGAGCTATTTTTTTCTTTGTGGTGCAAGCCTGGGCTTATAAATTTCCAGAATTGAAAGATTACATATGGGAAAGCTATGATAAAACCAAAGGTAATAGAGGTCCATATGTGTGCGGAAAACTGACCAGCCATGGTCCGACTTTGCACTTCAAAATCGAAGTTGGTGTTGCAAAAACTCTCAAATCCAAGAATCCGAGACGTATTACACAGGAACTCATATGTGAAAAAGTCAGCTTTAGTTGGTCCAAATATTAAAACGTCAAATAAGAATCCTTTTGCTAAAAAAGCGACGATTGCGGCTATAATTATAGCACCAGATGCTTTGATAACATGCCATCTTAATTCTTCAAGATGATCTAAAAAAGACATTTCTTTTTCTTGTCCCATAGTTAAATTAATCCTTCTTTGATTAGGTCGTGAAGATGAATAACTCCAGCATATTGTTCATTATCTTGCACTAGGAGTTGTGAGATTTCGTTTGACTCCATTATCTCCATCGCTTCTATAGCCATGGCACTAACGTTTATAGTTTTAGGAGCTTTACTCATGATGTCTTTAGCATATAGCTTAGAGAAGTCTTCAGTATTAGCCAACATGCGTCTCAAATCTCCATCAGTTATGATACCTACTATTTTATTGTTTTCTATCACAGCGGTGACTCCTAAGCGTTTTTTAGATATTTCAATGATTACTTCTTTAATACCCGAATTTAATGATACAGCTGGTTTCTCGTTTAGTTCTAGTAATTCCTTAACGGATAAAAATAGTTTTTTACCCAGTGCTCCACCGGGGTGGTATTTAGCAAAATCATCACTAGAAAACCCTCTGATTTCTTGAAGGCATACTGCTAAAGCATCGCCGATTACAAGCTGAGCAGTTGTGCTTGTGGTTGGTGCTAAGTTGTTAGGACATGCTTCTTTTTGTACATAAGAATTGAAAATAAAATCGGCTTGCTCAGCTAACATAGATTTCATGTTTCCTGTGATTGCAATTAAGATGTTTTTAGCCTTTTTCAGTAATGGAATTAAAACTTTTATTTCTGGAGTGTTTCCGCTCTTTGAGATGCAAATAACAACATCCTCCTTCAAGATAAGCCCTAAGTCTCCGTGAATTGCATCCGCAGCATGCATAAATACGGAGGGAGTTCCTGTGGAATTTAGCGTGGCTACAATTTTATTAGCAATAATGGCACTTTTACCAATGCCAGTTATTATAACACGTCCTTTAGAATTATAGATCAACTCTACAGCTTCTGCAAATGATTCATCTACAAAATCAGCAAGTTTTGAAATAGCTAAACTTTCATCAATGATGGTTTTTTTAGCGTGCGATACTATGGCTTTTTTAGAGTTCAAATTTTTTATCTTTTGGTTGTGTACTTGTTTTAATATATTTACCTTTAGATTAAGTTACAAAAAAACAAAAAAAATAGGAGTGTTCTTGAATTTATTCTAGTTTTTGATTAAATAAGATAACATTTTTTACTTTAAGTTAAGAAATTTGATGATTAATGAGTATTTCGACTAAAGAATTACATGCCGCACTGAAAACTTATTTTGGATTTACTAAGTTTAAGGGACTTCAAGAACAAGTTATAAAAAGCATTTTATCCAAAAAAAACACGTTTGCAATTATGCCAACAGGTGGGGGTAAATCTCTTTGCTATCAGCTCCCAGCCTTGATGCAGGACGGAACCGCAATTGTTGTATCACCTTTAATCGCTTTAATGAAAAATCAAGTAGATGCCATTCGGGGTATTTCTAGTGAAGAGGGTATTGCTCATGTATTAAACTCTTCCTTAAATAAATCCGAGATTAAGCAGGTTAAATCAGATATTGAATCTGGAATCACAAAGCTTTTGTACGTGGCTCCTGAATCGCTTTCTAAGGCTGAAAACATAGCTTTTTTAAAAGAACAAACCGTCTCTTTTATGGCAGTTGATGAAGCCCACTGTATTAGTGAATGGGGACATGATTTCCGGCCAGAATACAGAAATTTAAAACATATTATAACCCAAATTGGGGATAACATTCCCATAATAGGATTAACTGCAACTGCCACGCCTAAGGTTCAAGAGGATATTTTGAAAAATTTAGGTACTACAGATGCAAAAACTTTTAAAGCCTCTTTTAATAGGCCTAATTTGTACTATGAAATATTGCCTAAAACGGCACAAGTTGATAATGATATTATTAGGTTTGTCAAGCAAAACGAAGGCAAATCAGGTATAATCTATTGCTTGAGTAGAAAACGAGTTGAAGAACTCTCACAAATTCTTCAAGTTAATCAAGTCAAAGCAGTGCCTTATCATGCAGGTTTAGATGCCAAAACACGTTCTAGACATCAAGATATGTTTTTGATGGAAGATGTAGACGTTGTTGTTGCAACGATTGCTTTTGGTATGGGAATAGACAAGCCGGATGTTCGTTTTGTGATTCATCATGACATTCCTAAAAGTATAGAAAGTTACTACCAAGAAACCGGTCGCGCGGGGCGTGATGGTGGCGAGGGTCATTGTTTAGCCTACTATGCATACAAAGATATAGAGAAACTAGAGAAATTCATGTCTGGCAAGCCTGTGGCGGAACAAGAAATTGGGTTCGCTTTGCTACAAGAAGTTGTGGCTTTGGCAGAAACTTCGATGTCAAGACGGAAATTTATACTGCATTATTTTGGGGAATCTTTTGATTCTGAAACTGGAGATGGGGGTGATATGGACGATAATATTCGCAACCCAAAGCCACAATCCGAAGCAATAAACCAAGTAAGTTTACTTCTTGAAGTAGTTTCCTCTACCCATGAAAAATATAAAAGTAAGGATTTAGTGAATGTACTGACGGGCCAGGAAAATGCGCTTATTAAATCACATAAAACAGATGAAAAGCCATTTTTTGGTAAAGGAAAAGAAAAGATGCCATTATATTGGATGGCATTAATTAGACAATCTTTAGTAGCAGGGTTTTTGCGCAAGGATATCGAAACCTATGGTGTTTTAAAGATTACAGATGAAGGGCTAACATTTATAAACGAACCATCATCGTTTACAATGACTGAAGATCATACCTACAATTTATCAGATTCTAATAGAAGGTTCAGTCCTTCCACTTCAGTAGCGGATGTCAATTTAATGCCCATGCTAAAAGACCTTAGAAAATCAAATGCTAAAAAATTAGGAGTACCTCCTTTTGTTATTTTTCAAGATCCATCTTTGGAGGATATGGCGCTTAAGTATCCAATTACTATAGAAGAGTTGTATAATATTCATGGAGTTGGAGAAGGTAAAGCAAAGCGATATGGAAACGATTTTGTAGAGCTTATAAAGCGTTATGTAGATGAAAATGAAATAGATCGAATGCAAGACATGGTCATTAAGTCTACAGGGTCAAATTCATCACTGAAACTATATATTATCCAAAATATAGACCGGAAATTACCACTTGACGACCTCTCATCTGCTAAAGGAATGAATATGTCTGAATTTATTAGAGAGCTAGAAGCGATTGTTTTTTCTGGAACTAAATTAAATATTGATTATTGGATTGATGAACTTTTTGATGAAGACCAACAAGAAGAAATTCATGATTACTTTATGGATTCTGAATCTGATGATATTGAAGCGGCTATTGAAGAATTTGACGGAGATTATGACGATCAAGAACTGCGATTATACCGGCTAAAGTTTATTAGTGAGGTTGCTAATTAACGTCGCAAACAACAAAACCATTCCAGAATCTTTTTTGTTTATAATTCCTGCTTATATTTGCAGCTATAAAAAAATATAATTTTAAAATCATGGAACACGGTTTATACGCAAAATTTAACACATCTAAAGGTGAAATCTTAGTAAATTTAGAATTTCAAAAAACACCTGGAACAGTAGGTAACTTTGTTGCTTTAGCTCAAGGTCAATTAGAGAATTCAGTTAAAAAACAAGGTGACCCGTACTATAACGGATTAAAATTTCATAGAGTAATTCCTGATTTCATGATTCAAGGTGGATGTCCATTGGGTTCTGGGACAGGAAATCCAGGATATCAATTTGATGATGAGTTTCATTCGGATTTAAAGCACGACGTTCCTGGAATCTTATCCATGGCAAATGCAGGTCCTGGAACGAATGGAAGCCAATTTTTTATTACACACATTCCAACACCATGGTTGGACGGTAAGCATACTGTTTTTGGAAACGTAATTGAAGGGCAGTCAATCGTTGACTGTGTTGCTCAAGGCGATGTGCTTGAGACTGTTGAAATTATTGCAGTAGGTGTAGCGGCAGAAGCGTTTCAATCGGTTGAGGCTTTTCGAAGCTTTGAAGGATCACGTGAATCTCGACTCGCAGAAGAGAAAGCATCAATTGAAGCTGAGCTTGATAAATTAGCAACTGGTTTTGAAAAAACAGAAAGTGGTCTTCGTTACCAAATTCTTCAAAATGGTAGTGGTTCAAAAGCGGAAAAAGGGGCTACAGTTTCAGTACACTATAAAGGACAATTAACAGATGGAACTGTATTTGATTCTTCATACAAAAGAAAAGAACCTATCGAATTTGTGTTGGGCATGGGACAAGTTATTGCTGGCTGGGATGAGGGTGTTTCTCTTTTAAAAATTGGAGATAAAGCGCGTTTTGTGATTCCTAGTAATTTAGGTTATGGCAGCAGAGGTGCAGGCGGTTCGATTCCCCCAGATGCAAATTTGATATTTGATGTTGAATTAGTTGACGTTAAATAAGACTTTTTTTATTTAATATAAACTGTTCATAAACAACTTAAAATTTTACGAATAGTTTCAATACTTATTTGTAAATTTGTTCGCGTTTAACAACGCATAATGACAGACACTACCACTAAATATATTTTTGTTACTGGAGGCGTAAGTTCTTCGTTAGGTAAAGGTATTATAGCAGCCTCTCTAGCTAAATTACTTCAAGCTCAAGGCTATCGTACAACCATTCAAAAATTAGACCCTTACATCAATATAGATCCAGGAACTTTAAATCCTTATGAACATGGCGAATGTTACGTCACTAATGATGGTGCTGAAACGGATTTAGATTTAGGGCATTATGAACGCTTTTTAAATGTGCCCACTTCTCAAGCTAATAACGTAACAACAGGTCGCATTTATCAGAGTGTTATTGATAAAGAAAGACGTGGGGAGTTTTTAGGAAAAACGGTTCAAGTCATACCTCATATTACAGACGAAATTAAACATCGTATCCAGATTTTAGGAAAATCTGGAGACTATGATATCGTATTAACCGAAATTGGTGGGACCGTTGGAGATATAGAATCCTTACCCTACGTAGAAGCTGTAAGGCAATTAAAATGGGAAATGGGTAATCAGAATGCACTGGTAATTCACCTCACCTTGATTCCTTACTTGTCTGCTGCAGGCGAGTTAAAAACAAAACCCACACAACACAGTGTTAAAACACTAATGGAGAGTGGGGTCCAAGCAGATGTTTTAGTATGTAGAACCGAACATGAATTAAGTGATGGGATTCGAACAAAATTAGCACGTTTTTGTAACGTCAAAAGAGAAGCTGTTATTCAATCTATCGATGCATCAACTATATATGATGTTCCAAACATGATGCTTGAAGAAGGGTTAGATAAGGTAGTGTTGAATCAATTACAACTTGAAAGTCGCAACCCAGACTTGACCTCTTGGAATAACTTTGTAACAAAACTTAAAAACCCCAAGGGCGATGTTGTCATTGGACTAATTGGGAAATATGTTGAACTTCAAGACTCTTACAAATCGATTTTAGAAGCCTTTATTCATGCTGGTGCTGCTAATGAGGTAAAAGTTAAAGTCGTCTCTATACATTCAGAATTTCTTAATGCAGAAAATGTCACTTCAAAAATCGCACATTTAGATGGTATTCTTGTTGCTCCAGGATTTGGAGAACGCGGAATTGAAGGCAAAATTGAAGCCATACGTTATGTTAGAGAAAATAAAATTCCATTTTTTGGAATCTGTTTGGGAATGCAAATGGCGGTTATTGAATATTCAAGAAATGTTTTAGGATTACACCAGGCTAATTCATCCGAAATGGATGATAAAACTCCCTTTCCTGTTATTGATTTAATGGAAACCCAAAAACAAGTGACTGAAAAAGGAGGAACGATGAGACTTGGATCTTGGAAGTGCGATCTTTTAGAAGACAGTAAAGTTGCAGCGGTTTATAATGAAACTAGTATTATGGAGCGACATAGACATCGTTATGAATTTAATAACGATTTTAAACAACAAATTGAAAATTCAGGAATGAAAGCTACTGGTTTTAATCCTGATACAGGACTAGTAGAAATAGTGGAAATCCCTAACCATCCATGGTTTATTGGAGTTCAATACCATCCAGAATATAAGAGTACTGTAGCTAATCCTCATCCTTTGTTTTTGTCTTTTGTGAGAGCGGCTTTAAATTATAAAACAAAAAAATAATATTTGATTTTCAATTGTTTAACAACTTTGGAGCTAATTAAAAAGTAAATTATGGAAGAGAAAAAAATTGACTCAAATACAATTATTGGTTTTTTACTTATTGGTGCTATTTTGTTGTTCATGTTATGGCAACAACAACCAACTCCAGAAGAACTTGCAGTTCAAGAAGAAGCTAAAATAGAAGAGTTGGCAACTGAGGCAGCCCTAAATAAGGCAGCTTTAACAACAAATAATGCAAGCAATCAATCTATTGAAGATTCACAAAGCTTGTCAAATTTAAAAAATAGAGTTGGTGATTTTGCCTACTCGATGACTTTGCCTTCGGCAACCCCTGCTATTACAACGTTTGAAAATGAAGTCTTAGCTTTAAAAATTGATAACAAAGGTGGCTTTATCTCAGAAGTAAAGTTAAAAAGCTATGTGAATCATGATTCGGTTCCAGTTTATCTTATTAAAGACGGTAGTTCACAGTTTAATTTAAATTTTGTAACTACAGATAATCGAACATTAAATTCTTCTGAACTATATTTTCAACCAATATTTTCAACTTCAGGAGATAATCAAATTCTTTCAATGCGACTCAAGGTTTCAGAGTCACAATTTTTAGAATACCGGTACGAATTAAAGCCGAATGATCATATGCTGGGGTTTTCGGTTCGTTCTCAAGGATTATCCTCTGTTTTAAACACTTCTCAAGAGGTTCAATTGGATTGGAAATTTGACGCTCACCGACAAGGTAAAAGTATTGCTTTTGAGAATCGTTACACCCGTTTATCTTACGAGCACGAAGGCGATAAAACAAATAAATTATCTCAAACAGGAGACGATGATGAATCTGAAAGAGACGTTTCATGGATTTCTTTTAGACAGCATTTTTTCAGTTCTATTTTAGTTCCAGAAGTTCCTTTCAAAACAGCCGACTTAAAATCATTTAATTTAATTAATGATGAAGCGGTTGATACCTTATTTACGAAGCGTTATGAAGTGAGTCTTCCTTTAAGCTTTTCTGGTGGTGAATTGGCACATAAAATGAGTATATACTATGGGCCAACGTATGATAAAATCTTAAATCAATACGACAAAAACTTAGAGGCTAGTATTCCTTTTGGATGGGGTATTATTGGATGGATTAATAAATCGGTTTTCAGTCCTTTGTATGGATGGTTAACCAATTACTTATCATATGGTATCGCTATAATAGTAATGACTATTCTTGTTAAGATTTTATTATCATTTGTTCAATATAAACAGTTTTTAACACAAGCTAAGAATAAAATAATAAAGCCAGAGTTGGATGCTATAAAAGAAAAGTACAAAAAGGATAAAATGAAAGTTCAGAAAGAAACAATGGCCCTGCAAACTAGAGTTGGTGCAAACCCCATGAGTTTAGCGGGTTGTTTGCCTATGTTCTTTCAAATGCCAGTATTCTATTCTCTATTTATGTTTTTTCCAATTGCATTTGAATTACGCCAAAAGCCATTTTTATGGGTAGAGGATTTAAGTTCCTACGATTCTATTGCAGAGCTTCCATTTTATATTCCTCTTTATGGAGACCACATTAGTTTATTTCCAATATTAGCATCGATAGCAATTTTCTTCTATATGAAAATGACTACCGGACAGCAAATGTCGAATCAGCCTACGCAAGAAGGGGCCCCGGATATGGCCAAGATGATGAAATATATGATTTACTTTTCTCCAATTTTGATGCTGATATTTTTTAATAATTATGCTTCTGGATTGAGCTTATACTATTTTATATCTAACTTAATTAGTATTGCTCTTATGCTTGTGATTAAAAACTTTATTATTGATGAAGACAAAGTATTAGCACAAATACAAGTGAGTAAAGCAAAGCCTAAAAAACAAAATCGTTTTCAAAAGAAAATGGCCGATATAATGGAGCAGGCTGAAGCACAAAAGCAAGCACAACAAAAGCGAAAAAAATAAGCATCGCATTACTATATTTTAAAAAGCTACCCAACTGAGTGGCTTTTTTGTTTTAATACAAGGAGTAGTTAACTAGTCATACAATAAATTAATTCGTAAATTTGCGGTATGAAAACAGTTGTTGTTGGTCTTTCAGGAGGTGTAGATTCTAGTGTTGCGGCCTATTTGTTAAAAAAACAAGGTTATAATGTAATCGGTTTGTTTATGAAAAACTGGCATGATGATTCTGTAACTATTTCTGATGACTGCCCCTGGTTAGATGACAGTAATGATGCGATGTTGGTAGCAGAAAAATTAAATATACCTTTTCAAACAGTTGACCTTAGTGTGGAATACAAGGATAAGATTGTCGATTATATGTTTAAGGAATATAAAAATGGACGCACCCCCAATCCTGATATTCTATGCAACCGTGAAATTAAATTTGATATATTTCTTAAAATAGCCTTATCTCTTGGAGCAGACTTTGTTGCTACAGGACATTACTGTAGAAAAGACACCACGAAAACAGCTTCGGATTCTCCAGCATATCGACTTCTTTCTGGGAAAGATTCTAATAAAGATCAATCTTATTTTTTGTGTCAATTATCCCAAGAACAATTGTCAAAAATATTGTTTCCTATCGGAGAATTAACCAAGCCAGAAGTTAGGGCGATCGCTACAAAACAAGATTTAGTAACGGCAGATAAAAAGGATTCTCAGGGATTGTGTTTTATAGGAAAAGTGAGATTGCCTGATTTTCTGCAACAACAGTTACAGCCTAAAGAGGGACAAATTATCGAAATTCCAGAGAGTTTTGAATCCTATTCCAGGAGTCAGCCTACGTTTAAATCTCTCCAAGAAGAATTAGCTTTTAGAGCTATGAAAACTAAATACGATCATTCAGATGGAACTGTAGTTGGTACGCATCAAGGCGCACATTACTTCACTAAAGGACAGCGTAAAGGCTTAGCCGTTGGCGGTACTGTAGAGCCTCTTTTTGTGATAGACACAGATGTTGTTGATAATATTATTTACACGGGTCAAGGGAAAAGTCACCCCGGACTATATAAATCTGTACTTTTAGTTCAGGCATCAGAAGCCCATTGGGTACGGCCTGATTTAGCGATTGATTTAGGAGGTTCTCTAAAAGTGACGGCCCGCATTCGTTATCGACAGAAACTAGAAACAGCATGCTTGTATGCTACTTCAGATGGATTATATGTTGCTTTTGATTCGCCACAGTCAGCTATTACTGAGGGCCAATTTGTAGCTTGGTATTTAGGAGATGAGTTAGTGGGTTCTGGAGTAATTTCTTAGACTGATAGACTCTAGTTTTTAATAATACACGTCTTTTACGTTATGCAAAACATCATTACAAAGCTTTTTAATATTCGTTATCCAATTATTCAAGCAGGCATGGTATGGAATAGCGGGTGGAAATTAGCCTCTGCATCTAGTAATGCGGGTATATTAGGCTTAATTGGAGCTGGATCGATGTACCCCGATGTACTAAGAACTCATATTCGTAAATGTAAAATTGCTACAGATAAGCCTTTCGGAGTCAATGTTCCAATGTTTTACCCAAACATAGAGGAGTTGATGCAAATTATTATTGAAGAAGGGGTTAAAATAGTTTTTACATCAGCTGGCAATCCAAACACTTGGACATCCTGGTTAAAAGAACGAGGAATTACTGTTGTACACGTTGTGAGTAGTTTAAAATTTGCATTAAAAGCGGAAGCTGCAGGAGTGGATGCAATTGTTGCAGAAGGATTTGAAGCCGGTGGTCATAATGGCCGTGATGAAACAACCACATTGACACTGATTCCAATGATACATGCCCAGCTAAAAATTCCTTTAATCGCTGCTGGGGGAATTGCAACTGGAAATGGAATGATGGCAGCTATGGCTTTAGGAGCGGACGGAGTTCAAATCGGAAGTCGCTTTGTAGCAAGTGTGGAGTCCTCTGCACATAAAGCTTTTAAAAAAGCCGTACTTTTAGCCAAAGAAGGCGATACACAGCTAACTCTGAAAGAACTAGCACCTGTTCGTCTTTTGAAAAATAAATTTTATGAAGACATTAATCACCTATATACAACCACTCCTTCCAAAGAGGATTTAAAAAATCTGTTAGGGAAATCACGTGCCAAGTGTGGGATGTTTGAAGGCGACCTAGAAGAAGGAGAACTAGAAATTGGTCAAATCTCTGGATTGATTGATACTATTGCCTCTGTTTTTGATATTGTAAGCACAATCCTGAAAGAGTTTGATGAGTGTAAATCACGCATATCAACAATTAATATAACTACTACTAATGACCAATAGACCAACTCAATTAAAAGCATTTGATCGCTTATTAACGATCATGGATGAACTTCGCGAACAATGTCCATGGGATCAAAAACAAACGATGGAAACTCTTCGTCCTTTAACCATTGAAGAGACGTATGAATTGGGAGATGCTATTTTAGATGCAGATTTAAATGAAGTTAAAGAAGAGTTAGGCGATCTTTTGTTGCACATCGTATTTTATTCTAGAATCGGTAGTGAAACTAATGATTTTGATATTTCAGATGTGATTAATGGAATATGTGAAAAATTAATTCATCGGCATCCACATATTTACAGTGATGTAAAAGTTAAGGATGAAACTGAAGTCAAGCAGAATTGGGAGAACTTAAAACTTAAAGAAGGAAAGCTAAGCGTGCTTCAAGGAGTGCCGAAAAGCCTTCCTGCGTTGGTAAAAGCATGTCGAATACAAGAAAAGGTAGCTGGAGTCGGATTTGACTGGGAACATTCTGACCAAGTTTGGAGCAAAGTAGAAGAAGAGATAGGAGAGTTAAAAGAAGAAATTGTAAATAAGAATCAAGACGCCATAGAAGACGAATTCGGAGATGTTTTATTTTCATTAATAAACTATGCTCGATTTCTAAATATTAACCCAGAGAATGCACTAGAACGCACGAACAAGAAATTTATTAAACGTTTTCAATACTTAGAAAAAAAGGCTAAGGGACTTCAGAAATCACTTTCTGAGATGACCTTAGCCGAGATGGATGTTTATTGGGATGAAGCTAAAAAGTTATGAATAGTTAATTTATAAGCTTTTTTATTTTTGAATATTTCAATTCCCAAACTTTTAAAGCTTCTTTATGCTTACTGATATTTTTATGAACTTCTTTTACAAGAGGGTTATCGTCATCAACATTTGAAAAGAACTGTAAATTATTTTCAAGTTGGTTTATTTCACTTTTTATTTCGTCTATTTTCTTTCTAATAAAAATCACTTCATTATTAAATAAACTAGGGTCTTTAGAAATAGTTTCAAGCTTCAGACTATATTTTAAGTTTTCTAAAGCCTCTTTGTCCAGTCCTATTTTTGAATAGAAACCATCTAAAGATTTAAAGAATTTGCCATCTATAAAACGTTTACTTTTTGTTACATTTCCGATTTTTTTCCACTGACTTGAAAATTGGTTTAGACTATCCAGGTTAGTATCTTTATCTTCACTTGGAATAAAAGAATTTAAAGTCTCTAGAAGGCTTGTCTTATCTTCAAAAGATTTAATCTCTTCTTCTGAACCATTGTTTTTTTGTTCATGATAGCGGTCAAAGAATAAATTACAAGCACCTCTAAATCGCTTCCATAACTTATCACTGTCTTTTCTAGGAATGTGACCAATAGATTTCCAGCGATTCTGAATGTCTTTCATTAAAGCTAAAGTCGTTTCTAAATCTAAACTATCTTTGTTTTGTTCAGCGATTTCTACTAGCTCTAACTTTTTCCGGTAGTTTTCTGACTGGTCTTTCTTTAATGTTTTATAGTAAGTGTTTTTGTTTTTATTAAAAATTCTTACAGCATCTTTAAACGCAGTCCATGTTTTTTCGTTTTGCTTTGAGGGTACTTTACCTGCTTTAAAAAAGGCATCTCTAAGGGCTTCAATCTCCTTTATATTAGCTTGCCACTCTTTATGAACTAAACTGGTTTTTTCTGAGATTGCTTTAATTTTATCTATGATATCATTTTTTATAACCAGATTATCATTAAAAGTCTCTTCAAGCTGTCCGTAGTAATCTTGACGTTTATCATTAATCACTTTGGTAGCGGCACTAAACCGTTCCCAAAGCTCATCTTTAAATTCTTTTGCTACAGGTCCTAATTCTTCTTTCCAAATTTTATGAAGTGCCTGAAGTTCTCTAAAAGCCCTGTTTAAGTCAGTTTCAGTTGCTAACTCTTCAGTGCTTTGAATTATTTTTTGTTTTTGTTCTAAATTATGTTTGTAATCTAAATCTCTTAAATCTCTGTTTAGATGCAGAAATCCATAAAATATCTCTACATGGTGTCTATAATTATTCCAAGTATTGTTATTTTCAGTTGATGGAATCTGCCCCGTATTTCTCCAACGTTCTTGTAAACTTTTAAAAGTATTGTATGAAGAATTAATATCCCCTTCTACATTTATCAGTCCTTTTATTTCTTCGATTATTTGAAGTCGAATCTCAAGATTTTGATTCAGTTGTTGGGCTCTGTTTTTTTGAAATGATTGTTGTCTTTCTCTAAATGATTTTGATAGATCATTAAACCTTTTCTTAAGTGGACTTGTAAAATTAAAATCAATAACATTACCGCCATCAGCTAAAAATGCATCTTTTTTTTCCGCAATTAAAATTGCGAACGCAGCGTTAAAACTGTTTTTAATCTTATTAATGTTGTTGCGAACGTTTTGAGAATTTTCATTTTCTAAAAGAGATTCAAATTTATTAACCAAATCTTCTAAAGATAAAGATTCAAAACTTTCTTCAGAATCTATTTTTTCAGACCCTATTTTGGCGTCACTTTTATCAGTTTTTTTCTGATTCCCCTTATCTAAACTCTCTTCATCATCATCTTCTTCTTCTTCTTCTTCTTCTTCTCCTGAGCTGATTTCTTCTGAGTTATCTTCCTTAGATTGTACTGTGATTGTCTCTATTGTGGCGTCTTCAGTTGATTTATTTTCGATTTCATTTACAACTTCACTTAGAGAATTCACATCTTCTGTAATTTCTGATTTTGGGGGAGTGACGTTTAGGTTATCTCCATCTGCATCTAGCAGGTTATCATGCTCTGACATATCTTTCAATGTTTTAGGGTGTTTAATACTTTAGATAAATATAACATTATCCCATTAATCTACAAATTATCCCATTAATCTACAAATTATCTAATTATTTTAAATAAATTTATTTATTAATAATTCCATATTTCCCATGATTTTTCAGCTTGATTTTTTAGCATTTCTAAACCATTTATTACTTTAGCCCCTCTTGATTTCCCTTTTTTTAAAAATATTGTTTCGGCTGGGTTATAAATTAAATCAAAGAGTAAGTGTTGATCGTCTATGTCATCATAATGAATGTCTGGACAACTTTCTATTTCTGGAAATGTTCCTAAAGGGGTGCAGTTGATAATTAGTTTATGAGCCTTAATTTCTATAGGAGTTAATGAGTTGTATGTGTATTTTATTTCTGGTGACTCTGTTCTTGACACATATTCAAATTTGATTCCTAATTCTTTTAATGCAAAAGCAACTGCTTTTGATGCACCTCCTGTCCCAAGAATAAGAGCTGTTTTATGCTGTGGTTTTAAATGTGGAGCCAGACTTTTTTTAAACCCGTAATGATCTGTATTATATCCAATTAATTGGTTTTTTTTAATTTTAATAGTGTTTACGGCACCAATTTTATTCGCTTCTTCGTCAATTAAATCCAAATAGGGTAGGATGACTTCTTTGTAAGGGATGGTTACATTGAATCCTGAGAAATCTTTACAGTTTTCTTTCAGTTCAATAAACGCATCAATCGTTTCAAGATCGAAGTTTTTGTAAGTACAGTCAAATTTGTTATTCTCAAACTTTTCTTTAAAATACTCTCTTGAAAAAGAGTAATCAATGTTCTTTCCTAGCAGTCCAAAAATTTTCATATGTATTTTTTTCGTTTTTTTCCATACCAGTCTAAACCAAGTATAATACCAACCCCAAGAATAATAAAAAGTATAAGGGAGATAGTATGAAAATTAATTTCTGGCAAATAACGTTGATAGTTTTCTATAACCTGTGACCCATTAGCGTCAACAAGAATTTCTCCGAAATTATCTTGCTTATAAATAGTTTTTTTCCATGGCCAAACTACTCCTAGAGACCCTGTAATAAACCCCATAATCAGAGCCAAAGTGATGTTTTTATAGCGCTTAAGGACATAAGTCAGGACATGTGATAGACTAATGAGTCCAATGATGGAACCAAATGTAAATACTAATAGGACTTTTAATAATCGCATGTGCTGAGTGTCCGAAATAAAACCAAAGTCACCAGTTAATACGAATATAAACGTATCAAAAAGTGTGTTAACAGAATCTACAAGTAGCATTACATAATTGCCAAGTAATATTAGTATAAATGATCCAGAAAAGCCAGGTAATGCCATCCCTGTAACGCTTACAATACCACAAAAGAACACAAACCAAAGATTGTCGTCTTGTGTTGCAGGATCTAAAAGACTAATCCCAATTCCTACTGTTATGCCAATTAAAGCGGTGATAGCGGTTTTAAAATTCCAGGACTGATAATCATTATAAATATAAATAACAGACCCGATGATCATTCCAAAGAACACACTCCATACAAAGAGCTCATAGCGACCTATTAAGTAATCTAATAGTTTAGAGATGCTGAAGTAGCTGATTATCATCCCTAGAAAAAGCAGTGATAGAAAGCGTCCATTTATATACAGATAAAAACTTTTGAAGCGTCCCTGAAAAAACAAGTTTGCAGATTTTGAATTAAACCTTTGTAAGGAATATATAAACGTCTCATAAAAGCCCATTACAAAAGCTACAATTCCTCCGGACACACCAGGAACCTTGTTCGCAGTTCCCATGATGATTCCTTTTAGAATCAATGAAAATGAGTTAGATTTTTGATATTTATCTATCAACTATGTTTATTTTTTTTGCCTATTTTTTCTAAAAATAGAATGATAAAAAAACCGAATAACATCAAGCCAATTGCCTGTAGAAATTGAGCATCTCCAACGTAGTTAAATGGAGAGATGCTTTCTTCATTTAAAGGAATTTCTACTCCTTTAGAATTCATTCGATATGTTAGTACTACCTTCCATGGCCATATTTTATTTAAAGATCCGATCATAAACCCAGTAAGTACTGCTAAAGTTAGCTGATTATAGGATTCAAACAGCCATTTTAAAAGCTTTGAAAAAGAGAGAAGTCCTACGATTGAGCCAGTTCCAATAATTAAAATTGTTTTAATATCTCTATTTGAAATCGCTTCAAGTACGGGACCGTATGCCCCTATAATTACCAAAATAAAAGCCCCTGAAATACCTGGTAATATCATTGCGCATATGGCTAATGCTCCAGCAAAAAATAGAAATAAATTGGAGTCTGAGGATTCAATAGGATTTAGAATTGTAATAAAGTAGGCAATACTACCTCCTATAGTAATTGCTAAAACCACTTTGAGTCCTGCGATATCCCATAAAGTGGTTTTAATCTGCTTGCTTATATATACGATACTTGCTGCGACCAAACCAAAAAAGAATGCCCACAAAAGTATAGGGTGATGTTCAAGTAGCCACTCAACTCCTTTGGCGAGTGAGAAAATACTAATTAATACTCCAGACATAAGCGCAAGCAAAAAGGGGCCATTCAATTTTTTCCAAGTATATTTTATTCCTTTAGATCTCAATTCTTTAAAAATTGAACTATTAATGTTGTTCAAAGATTCAATGAGTTCTTCATAGATACCAGAAATAAAAGCGATTGTACCACCAGAAACTCCGGGAACTACATCCGCAGCACCCATAGCCATTCCTTTCAATGAAATAATAAGATAATCAGTTAGAGATCTCTTCATGTCTTGAGCAATAAGTGTGTTCTAAAGTAATTTTATACTATAGGATCCTGCAGTAAATATATGAAATTTTACTTGTAAGTATTTTTGAAATTTTCAATTAATTGAAGGACTGCTTTACGGTTGTAAACCTCTGGAAATAATTCCTCTAATATAAACACATGCTCTGAATTAATATGTAAAGCAGTAAGTAAATGTGCATACCCAGCTTCCATATTATTTAGTTTAAAACACACACCAGAAAGACGAAATTCTAATTCCTCGCTTTTTGGATGGTATTCTAACGCTTGAACAAAATTAAACTTTGCTGCTTCATCTTCTCCTAGCTTAATTAAAATATCTCCTCTTGATAACCAGGTATTTAATTTGCTATCACCAAGTTCTAATGTTTTTTTATAGCCACGCTCTGCTTCTTCTAATTTATTTAGCCGTTCATTGATAGTTGAATACAACTTCCAATAAGATGCATTTTCAGCGTCAATATCAATCGCTTTATTTATGTAAAATAAAGCCTTAAGAAAATCTTTTTTAGAATTGAAAAACTTAGTAATTCGCATCCAACCATTATCCAAAGCAGGATCTTGTTCAACTGCAAGGTAGTAGTTTTGAAGTGCTAATTCTTCATTGCCAAGTCGCTCAAAACAATACCCTATTTTAACTAATGCATATGGGTTTGAATTTTCGATGGCTATGGTAATTTTATAGTTTTCAATAGCTTCTTCAAGTCGATTTAATTTTTCTAAGACTTTTGCTTTCTCAAGATAAGCACCAATAAAAGTATCATCTGAAATAATAGCAAAATCAAAGGCGGTAACCGCTTTTACTAGTTCTTTGGTCTCAGTGTATTGTTTGCCCAGTTGATGCCATGCAACCTCACAATAAGGATTTTTGTCTAGGTAGCTATTTAGGTATTCAATAGCTCCCTCTGTATCGTCTAAAAAGTCGAAGCAATAAATAATATTATAAAGTGCAGAATAATCTTCCACATCTAGCTCAATACATTTAATAAAATTCACTTTAGCATCTTGAAATTGATCTAAAAACAAGTATTCCATTCCAATTAATGAATAGAGGTCAGCACAATCATCAGAGATTTTAATAGCACTTTTAAAAACCTCTATCGCTTTTTCATGTTGATCCTTTTTCGAGTAAATATTTGCTTTTTGAATGTAAAGCTCTTCATTATTTGGTTCGATTTCAAATAGGGGAGATAATAACCTGTCCGCTTCGTTTAATTTATTCTCAAAAATCAATATCTCAACTTGAAATAATTTAAGATTTAAAGAAGACGGGTGCTGGCTCAGTCCAAGTTTTATCGCCTTTTTTGCTAGGGCAATTTTCCCACTCTCTAGGTAATGATGAATGATGTTTTCAAACTCATTAGAGTCAAAGAAAAATACGCTGTTAGTTTTTAACATTGACTCAAATTTTGAGACTGTAACTTCTTGATTTTCTTCCGATTGATCGAACTCCATAAATGGTTTTTTTACAATATTAAATTTAAGAGTATATGCACTCCAAACACTTAGAGAGTTTTAATGTTTTCAACAAAATAATTAACATTATTTTTTCAGATTGAATTTAGAATCTTTAGAATAATAGCACAGCCTTTCATGAGTTCATCATTAGAGATTGTAAGAGGTGGTGATATTCGTATAGCTTTTGGTTCGTAGAGCAGCCAAAATAAGATCAAGCCATTTTCTTTCGCTTCCAAGACTATTTTGTTTGCTATTTCTGGATTTTCAACGATTAACGCTAGCATCAACCCTTTTCCTCTAATCTCTTTGATTGAGGGATGTTGTAGTTTTTTTCTTATCAGTTTTTCTTTGTAAAGGGTGTCTGGAATTAAAGTACTGCGTGTAATTTCTTTTAGGGTTGCTAGGGCAGCGGCTGCTATTACAGGGTGTCCACCAAAGGTAGTAATATGACCTAGTTTAGGATGGTCAGATAGACTGTCCATCATTTCTTCCGAAGCTGTAAATGCACCAATAGGCATACCACCTCCAAGTCCTTTTCCAGTTACAACCACATCTGGGATACAGTTGTAGTTTTCAAACCCAAACAGTTTTCCGGTTCTTCCAATTCCAGGCTGAATTTCATCTAGTATGAATAAAGCACCAACTTCATTACATCTTTTTTGAACCTTTGTCAAATAGCCGTTTAGGGGCTGGATAAAACCAGCACCTCCTTGAATAGTTTCTAAAATTACAGCGGCTGTTTTCCTGGTGATTTTTGATAAATCTTTAGCGTTATTAAATTCGATAAATCGTACATCAGGGATCAGGGGTCTAAAAGGTTGTTTTCTTTCTTCATATCCCATAATACTCAAAGCTCCCATAGTGTTTCCGTGATAGGCATTATTTGCAGCTATAATCTCTGAGCGTCCTGTATAACGCCGTGCAAGTTTCATGGCTCCATCAATAGCCTCAGTTCCTGAATTTGTTAAGTATGTTTTTTCAAGTTTTTGCGGCAGATGATCAGCAAGTAACTTCGAAAGCTTAACAGCAGGAGATTGTATGTATTCGCCGTAAACCATGACATGCATGTAAGAGTCCAGTTGTTTTTTAATGGCGTCTATCACTTTCGGGTGTCGATGCCCTAAACTACAAGCTGATACCCCGGCAATAAAATCTAAATAAGGAGTTTTATTTTGATCATAAATATAAGAACCTTCAGCAAAGGAGATTTCCATTCCTAATGGATGGGGAGTAGTTTGTGCTTGGTGTTTTAAAAAATCGTTGATCATTAATCCTTTTTATATTCTCCTCTACTTTGTAATATAATTATCTTTCAATAGATTATTTGGGACTTTTCGAGCAGATTTATTGTTGGGCTTTTGTTTTTTTTCTTTTGTGTTAAGATCCGATTTTGGTTCAGCCTTTTTAACTCGGTCTAATAGATTTGAGTCAAAAAATAATTCTTGAGAGGGATAGGCATCTAATCCTTTTATAACTTTGAGAATCAATGGAGGATCGTCTTTAAATAAATCTTTTACACTCTTAGGTTGTTCTGATTCACGCCAATTAAATCCGCGAAGAATCTTTTCATTTTCAGGAAAATCCAACTCCGGGTATGTTTTGCCACCAATCTGATTATATTTTCGCATTTCATCGATATTATTTTCGGATAACCAAATTTTAATAGCCCCAGATTTAGACTTGTCAATTCCAACCAATTCATTATCCTCATTTCTTAGATAATATATAGTTTCGGCATTTTTAATTATATCGATGGTTGATAGACTATTATTTTCAAATAGTCCAAATAGTTTTTTTCCTGAGATCTGATTATATCCATCACCCAATGTGTCTTTACTAATCACAAAGGCATTATTAAAAACTTTCAAAGAATCTAAATTTTCATTAGCAGAGTTTGAAATTAAATGGATAGAATCTCCTGAGATCTGATTCTTAATATTCCATAAAACAGGTTTTTGAGGTTTATAGAATGCATCCTGTGTAGTATTTCGATCAATATTTATTAGCTGGGTTAAACCAGTTCTTTGATTCATGTGAATAGAATCAGCTTTTCCACTCAAATCTGATTTATATATTTTCGAATTATAATATCCTCTCGTTATTCTTCTTTCAGGTTTGCCAGTCACCATTAAGGTATCGCTGTGTACAAATATGGAGTCGTTTTCTTGTAACGTAATTGCTAAAGCTCGCTTAGTTATAAATAAAGAATCTTTGGCTCTAAATACTTCGGCATAATGTCCTTTTACAATCGTGTTATTTAGTGTATCTGTAATTACAATGTTATTGGTAGCCGATGCAAAACTTTTATTTCGGTCAAAGTATAGGCTGTCCCCTTCAACAACACGTTCATCATAATTTATTTTTGATTTTTTCACAAAGTATCCAGTATCATCAGTGGTATTATAGAATCCTCTTTCACAGTATATTACACTAGTTTCACTTGTGATTGTTGTTGGTCCATATAAAAAGGCATAGCCTGAAAGACTGTAAAAATCAAGCCGATTAGATTCTATTATATATTCAGGATTTACTAATTTAACATTGTTCACAAATTGATATTTTTTAGTTTTCATGTAATACAGCCCAACCGTACTAGTAATGGTACCAGTTGTGTCTCGAACGACCTTACCATTACTTTCATAAAAGGCTTTTTGCTTCATTCGATCAAAGTATAGGGTGTCGGTTGTGATTACTGAGGTTGGATCCTTTAAAACAACCTCACCACTTGCAAATGCTAGTTGAGTTTTACCACTATATTCAACATATTTAGAGGTCATGTTAATTGTATCCCCTTGGTTTATTCTAACTTTACCGTAGGCCTCTATAAAGTCCTGTTTGGCGTCATAGATGGCTTGATCACACCACATCTCAATTCCTTCATGTTTAATGTGAACTTGTTTTGAATTATCTCGAGTCAGTATTGTAGCATCAGGTTTAGATTCATCAAAAGTCATGAATGGAGCATACTCAATCTCAATCTTTCTTCGTTCTTGGGCATATAAAGTAGTACCTAATAAAATTAGGAGGTAGGTTATGAAATTATGACTTTTATACTTCAAGTTTATATGATTTATTCCAAAAATAAGTAAAATAGAGATCTTTGGTTAGCAACTTAAGATTATTTTATGACCTAAAAAAAAATCTATCGCTAGGATAGATTCTTAATTATTATCTAAATATTGTTTGTTTTCTATCAGGACCTACAGAAACTACTTTTATAGGAATCTGTAATTCTTCTTCAAGAAAATCAATGTAAGCAATCAATGATTTTGGAAGTGTAGATTGATTGTTCATTTCTGTAAGATCTTCATCCCAACCCTCAAAATCAGTATAAATAGGGGAGATATTATCGGCTTCTACATTGTAAGGGAAATGGTGAATGATTTCTCCTTTGTATTTATATGCAGTACAAACCTTCAGTGATTTAAATCCTGACAACACATCTGCTTTCATCATCATTAGTTGAGTTACTCCATTAACTTGACATGCATAACGGAGCGCTACCAGATCTAGCCATCCACATCGACGTGATCGACCTGTAGTGGCTCCAAATTCATTTCCTACTCGTCCCATAGTTTCACCATCTTCATCAAATAGTTCAGTTGGTAATGGGCCAGAACCTACTCGGGTTGTGTATGCTTTAAATATCCCAAACACATCTCCTATGGTGTTAGGTGCAATTCCTAAGCCTGTACATGCGCCAGCTGCTGTTGTATTCGATGAAGTTACAAATGGGTAGGTCCCAAAGTCAATGTCCAATAAGGATCCTTGAGCACCTTCAGCTAAAATTGATTTTCCATCGCGTTGTGCTTGGTGTAAATATTCTTCAGAATCAATAAAATTTAAAGATTTTAAAACGTCTACAGCTTTAAAAAATTCAGCTTCTAGTTCATCTAAGTCATATTCTAAATCAACGTTATAGAAACTTACCATTGACTCATGTTTGTTTGCCAATACTCTATATTTCTCTTTCCAGTTGTCCAATTCTAAATCACCAACTCGTATGCCATTACGGCCAGTTTTGTCCATGTAAGTTGGTCCGATTCCCTTTAGAGTAGATCCAATTTTGGCTTTACCTTTTGAAGCTTCAGAAGCGGCATCCAAAAGGCGGTGTGTTGGTAATATCAAATGCGCTTTTCTAGAAATAACCAAGGACTTTTTATAATCAATATTATGAACGGCTAATTTGTCTAATTCTTTTTTGAAAATTACGGGATCAATAACTACTCCATTGCCCACTAAGTTTATAGCCTCTTTATGAAAAATTCCAGAAGGAATAGTATGTAGCACATGCTTCATCCCATTAAAAACAAGTGTGTGACCTGCATTTGGACCCCCTTGAAATCGTGCTATAATATTATAATTTGATGTTAATACATCTACAATTTTTCCTTTACCTTCGTCACCCCATTGTAACCCAAGTAATAAATCTACCGCCATGCTATTTAATCGTTAATTTTAGTATTTCTTTTTGTTCCATAAAAGTATAAAGAGTGTTTGTCAATATTTATGTCAAATACTTCCTCGATTGTTTTTTGTATCGATAAAATTCTTGGATCACAAAACTCAAATACTTCACCAGTATCAGTTAAAATAATGTGATCGTGTTGTTTGTCAAAGTATGACTTCTCATATTGAGCTTGATTTTGACCAAATTGATGTCTTCTTACCAATGCACATTCTAAAAGTAGTTCAATAGTATTGTATAAAGTTGCCCTTGAAACACGGTAGTTTTTGTTTTTCATTTTGATGTAAAGAGATTCTATATCAAAGTGATCCTCGTTATCATAAATTTCTTGAAGAATAGCAAAACGCTCTGGGGTTTTACGATGACCATTTTCGCCAAGAAATTTAGTAAACTCATTTTTTACAATTTCCTGATTGTTATTTTTTGGTTTTATACTCATAAGAACTTCAAATTTAAACTAATTTTTAGATTCTAAACACTTTTTCGATACCATTTATTTTTTGCAGGCGCTCCATGAGCTTTTCAACAAAGTTATTATTGTTGACTTCTACACTAATTTCCCCATTAAAGATTCCACTATCAGTATCAAATTTTATACTTTTAATATTTACGTTCATATTTTCAGAAACCACTTTGGTTATAGAGTTTACTAAACCTAGTCTGTCTATTCCTGTTAGCTTAACAACTGCCCTAAATACTTGTTGTGAAGAATCTATCCATTTTGCTGACATTATTCTGTAGGCATAATTGGATTGAAGACTTAACGCATTTGGGCATACTTTTTTATGAATTTTAATACCTTCTTTGATACTAAGAAACCCAAAAACCATATCTCCAGGAATTGGATTGCAACAAGAAGAAAGTAGGTAATTAAGTTTCTCTTCTTCTTTTCCAAAAACAAGCATGTCGTATTTAGAAGTGATTTCATCTTTTTCAACTGATTCTTTTAGGATTCCTTTGTTGCGAGTAATTTTATTTTTTATAAAACTAACCAGCGCGTTACTTCTGGAAGCGGCATAACTTTTTAGCATTGTATTGTCGATACTTCCGATGCCAATTCTATAAAACAAATCTAAACTTGTATTTAGATTAAAATAGTTTACAAGTTCATTGATTGATTTTTCATTTAAAGAAATTTTCAGTTGCTTAAGCTTTCGTCTTAATATCTCTTTTCCATCTTCAGCAATGGTTTTCTTTTCTTCTTTGAGTGAGGATTTTATCTTACTTTTAGCGCGTGTTGTTGTAACGTAATCTAGCCAGTTGGACGTTGGTTTGGCATTTTCGGAAGTAATAATATCTACTTGATCACCACTTTGTAAGATATGGTTTAGTGGAACCAATTTGCCATTCACCTTGGCGCCTCTAGTTTTCATTCCTATCTCGGTATGGATACTAAAAGAGAAATCTAAAGGAGTAGCGGCTGTCGGCAGTGATTTTAAATCACCATTGGGGGTAAATACAAATATTTCTTTAGCATAAAGATTAAGTTTAAACTGCTCTACAAACTCTACTGCATTCGAATCTGGATTCTCAATTACTTCTTGAAGTTTTCCAATCCAACTCTCTAAATTTTCATCCTGTTCTTTTTCACCCTCTTTATACTTGTAATGCGCTGCATACCCCTTTTCTGCAATTTCATTCATTCGTTCGCTTCTAATCTGAACTTCTACCCAGCGACCTTTAGGCCCCATAACTGTGATATGTAGAGCTTCATAGCCCGTAGATTTTGGCGCTGATATCCAGTCTCGTAATCGAATTGGGTTGGGGCGAAAGTGGTCAGTAACAATAGAATAAATTTTCCAAGCTAAAAATTTCTCCTCTTTTAGTTCTGATTTATAGATAATTCTTACTGCAAATTTATCATAGACTTCTTCAAAAGAAACGCCTTGGTTTCTTATTTTTCTTCGAATTGAGAAAATTGATTTTGGTCTACCTTTGATTTCATACTTTAATTTCTCTTTATTGAGAGCCTTTTTGAGAATCTTATTAATATCTTTTATGTAAAGATCTTGTTCTTCTTTGCTTTCTTTTAATTTGTTTAAAATCCCGTTATAAATCTCTGGCTCTGTATATTTTAAAGCTAAGTCTTCAAGTTCTGTTTTGATATTATATAAGCCTATTTTATGGGCAAGAGGTGCATAAATGTATAATGTTTCAGAAGCGATTTTTAGTTGCTTATCTTCACGCATCGAATGAATAGTTTGCATGTTGTGAAGTCTATCGGCAATCTTAATAATAATAACGCGGATGTCATCATGGAGGGTTAGAAGCATTCGTCTAAAATTCTCGGCCTGCATCGAGACATTCAAGTCTTTTTTTATGTTTGAGATTTTAGTTAAGCCGTTCACAATTCTTGCAACAGTTTCACCAAATAGTTGTTGAATATCATCTATGGTGTAGCGTGCACAATCTTCCACAACGTCGTGAAGCAGGGCAGCAGCAATGGAATTCGCATCAAGACCTATTTCTGAAGCTACTATTTTTGCAACTGCAATTGGATGAAAAATATAGGCTTCTCCAGATTTACGGCGTTGGTTTGAATGAGCATCCAGAGCAACTTCAAATGCTTTTCTTATTAGCTTTTTGTCTTTTGCAGAGAGAGTTCTGTAACTGATTTTTAGTAGTTCTTTGTAGTCTTTTGCTATAGCCGCATTTTCAGTTGCAATTTCATCCTCTGTCATTATCTAAAATTACTACAATCAAACGAAACACGCAATAACAATACTTAGTTTTTACACAAAATATTTAAACAATTAATGGAACTTATTTTTAGATAAGTTTCCGTTGCCTTTTAGCTTCAAATATGAGAATTCCTGCGGCAACCGATAAGTTCATAGAATCTAATTTTCCTTCCATAGGAATTTGGATTTTTGTTGTAGAGTCTTTAAGCCATTTTTCTGTAAGTCCAGTAGATTCAGTCCCTATGACTATTGCAGAAGGAGTTTTAAAATCTATAGAGTCATACGCTACAGATTCTTGAAGTATTGCAGGGTAGATAGCAATATTATTACGTTTTAAGTACGCAATCACTTCGGAAGTTGTTCCTGTAGCTATAGGTACGGTAAAGACTCCGCCAACACTTGATCTTATAATATTTGGATTGTAGAGATCTGTTAATGGATTGGCAATAATAACAGCATCAATATTAGCAGCATCAGCGGTGCGTAATAACGCTCCAATATTCCCAGGTTTTTCAGGTGATTCAGCGACTAATATTAATGGGTTTTCAGATGTTATTTTTAAGCTATCCAAGCTCAGGTCATTGGCCTTTGCAACTGCAATTACTCCTTCAGTTGTTTCTCTGTGTGCTACCTTTTCATACACAGCCTTTGAAATCTCAATAATATCTATTCCATAGGGTTCAAGAGCAGCAGCTTCAGCAGCAGAAAATAAGTCCGCATAGTAGTAGAGCGTTTCTAGCCTATAACTCCCTTTGATAGCTAACGATACTTCACGCTTGCCTTCTATGATAAACAAGCCCGTTTGTTTTCTTAATTTAGACTTTTCTTTAAGCTGAACTAATTGTTTTATAAATGGATTTTGAAGACTACTGATTGTTTTTACCATGCCACTAAATTAAGTGTTTACTTCTTATTAATTTCATTAATTAGTTCGTGCTGTATTTTTTTGAGTAGCGTTTCCATAACTCAGTTTGATGACTTTCTAAACTGATGTTTCGACCGTCAATAAAAGCTTGAGTCAGCTGGTTTGTTCGCATGTCTAACGCATCACCTTTACTTATAAATAAGGTCGCGCTTTTACCAACTTCCAAAGATCCATATTTAGCATCAATTCCTAATATTTTTGCAGTATTTAAAGTAATTAACTGAAGTGCCTGTTCTTTTGAAAGTCCGTGCGCTACTGTTGTACCCGCATAAAAGGGTAAGTTTCTAGAATTCATGCGCTCCATGTCACCACTCGTTTCCAAGCCTACATTAACTCCTTCATCTACCAATAGCTTTGCCATTTTAAATGGAAGGTCGTAATCATGATCGTCATTAGTAGGTCTAGAGTGCACACGTTGCAGAAGCACCGATACATTATTTTCTTTCAAATATGTACCTAGCTTATACGTTTCATAGCCTCCAACAATGACTACTTTTGTAATGCCCTGTTTTTTTGAAAATTCAACAGCATCCCAGATTCCTTTTTCATCATTCACATGAATAAAAAGTGTTTTTGAGTTGTTAAATAAACCTTTCATAGCATTTAGAGGAAGGTTTTGAGTCCCTCTACTGCTTTTTGAATTTGCTTTGGAATGCTTAAAGTAAGCCTCTATTTCTGTAGTTTGAATGCTATATTTTGGATTGCTTTTCAGTCCAGAATCTTCTCCTAGCCAACGACGCCCACGAGTTAATGTGTTAGGCCAATTTAGATGAATGCCACCATTTTCTCTAACCACTGCATCTTCCCAGTTCCAAGCATCTAATTGGACCACAGATGACGTCCCGGAGATACGTCCACCTCTGGGTGTTATTTGTGCTAAAAGCACTCCGTTTGGTCGCATGCTCTCAACCACTTTAGATTCTGCATTGTAAGCAATTAGACTCCGAATGTGTGGGTTCCATGTTCCGATTTCTTCGTCGTCATCAGAGGCTCTTACGGCATCAATTTCGATTAATCCCAATGTGGAGTTAGGAACGATAAACCCAGGATAGATATGTTGCCCAGAGGCCTTAATAACATCCATCTTTGTCAGATCTTCACTTCCATTGTATACAGAAACATTTTGAATAATTCCATTGGTAAAAAGAACGAGGCTATTTTCTACGACGTTTCCATTTCCAATATGTGCGGTGGCACCAATAATAGCAACTGATTTTGATTGTTGATCTCCTGGCGTTTGTTGTGCATTTGATATAGTCACACAAACAGTTATAACAGATATTAATTTTATAAGTTTCATAGTTGTTGTGTTTATAGTTGATTAAAATGCATAGAATCACAGTGAAGTAACTGTTTATCTTTTTTCTTAATTGGCTGTGTTTTCATACCTTTATTTTTTTCTTTTAACATCATTTCTATGAGTATGTTTCTTTCAGACTGAATAGAAGTTCTTATCTTTTGATCCCGTTCACTATCAAAATAGGTCGCACCTTCAATTAGTGTTTTTTCAGCTTTCGCATAAATTGATAATGGGTGATGGCTCCAAAGTACAAGATCGGCATCTTTCCCTACCTTAATACTACCCACACGATGGTCGATATGAAGTAGTTTTGCAGGGTTAAGTGTGACCATTTTCCAGGCGTCTTGTTCAGAGGTGCCGCCATATTTTACGGCCTTCGCAGCTTCTTGGTTAAGGCGTCGAGACATTTCGGCATCATCACTATTGATAGCGGTTACAACGCCCATAGCGTTTAATATCGACGCATTGTAGGGAATTGCATCATTCACTTCGAATTTATAGGCCCACCAATCACTAAAAGTTGAGGCGCCAACTCCGTGAGCTTTCATCTTATCAGCTACTTTGTAGCCTTCCAAAATATGTGTGAAGGTATTAATGTTGAAATCAAATTTTTCAGCGACTTTTATTAGCATATTAATTTCGCTTTGTATATAGGAGTGGCAACTAATAAAGCGTTCTTTATTAAGAATTTGAGCAAGAACCTGCATTTCAACATCTTTGCGGTACGGTTTTCCACTTTTTTGTTTGGCATCATATGCTTTTGCTCTTGTAAAATAATCAATGTAAAGTTGTTCAACTCCCATTCGCGTTTGTGGAAACCTACTGTAGCTGCCCCAATTAGATTGTTTTACGTTTTCTCCCAAAGCAAACTTTATAAACTTAGGACTTTCATTATAAATCAATTCTTTTGCCGACGCCCCCCATTTTAACTTAATAATAGCGGAGCGACCTCCGATAGGATTGGCAGAACCATGTAAAATCTGAATTGAAGTTACGCCGCCTGCTAAATTTCGATAAATATCAATGTCATCAGCGTCAATTACATCTTCAATACTTACTTCTGCTGAAGAATTTTGACCTCCTTCATTAATACTAGCAGCCGCTATGTGCGAATGTTCATCTACAATTCCAGTTGTTAAATGCTTTCCAGTTGCATCGATTACTACTGCTTTTTTACTTTTAATATTTTTCCCAATTTTTGAAATTAAACCATTATGAACTAATACATCTGTAGCCTCTAGAATACCTTCGGACTCATTGGTCCAAACCGTTGCATTTTTAAATAAGAGTGTCTCTGCTTCTGGGAGTTTTGAAAACCCATAGGCACCATTTGGATAACTAACAGGGACTATGACTGGAAAAGGAAGCTCTTTCTTCTTCATCTCTGGTTTTGATGTTTTGCTCGTGTCTACTACTTTTTTCAGTTCTACATTAGGGGTAGAGCCGTCCACTAAGGTTGCTTTTCCTTTTATCGATTTTATAGTTGATAAAATTTTAGCATTCAATCTTATAAATTCTTGATTTGTAGTGTCTTTAGATGAAAACATTAAATGCATCCAATCATTCTTATAGTTTAAACTACTACTTAATTTCAATGAATCTGATGTCACTTCTGATTTAAGTTTAATTAATGTACCACTGATTTTTAGTTTATAGGAGTCTTTATTTATTGAAAAATAGTAGTCTCCTCTAAGATCAGTTTTGGAAAGAGGGGTAATGATCGTTCTTGAACCATTAACCCAATTTTCATAAAGGGTTGTTTCAGCTTCAAATATATCTCCTGAAGTAATTAAGAAATTTGCGTAGCTATCAATATTTAAATTACCAAGTTTTGAGTTTCCTAAAATTTTCGAAGGCTGTGAGGTTAAGGCTTCTAGAGCAGTGACCTTGTCCAATCCATACTCAATGGATTTCAATAGGTTAGTCTTAAAGTCTTTCATAGATTTTAATCCCTTTGTTGTAAATGCAAACGACACTCCAGATAAATCTAAAGCCACGGGATTTCCAGGTCGTTGGTTCCATTCTTTCATCGCCTCCAACTCCAACGAATTTGTTAAAAAAGAATCTTCAACATTATAAGCTTTTGGAAAGTTTAAAGGGAGGATAAACGTAGCTTGTGTGTTTTTGATATCGTTGATACGTTCGTACTCATCACCACCACCCAAAATAACATACTGAACTCCAAAGTCGTCTCCTACGGCATCAGCTCTCAGGGCATTTGCTCTGCTACCAGCCTCAAAAATCTGTACCTTTTTTTTATGTTGATTAAAGGCTTCTATAGAGCGGTCTTTAGTTGGAATGTTCCCTTTTTTGTACCATTCTGAATCGTGATTAAGTTGTCTTAATAAAGCCATTGCACCCATAATAGAAGATGGATATGATTGTTGAGAAAGCACACTTTTTGAAAAGGATGTGTACTGTACCGACTGGTCAGACAAGATGCGCTGCGAATCAGACCCTTTTGAATCTAAAGCAATTAAGGCACCTGTTCCACGTACAATTCCGTCTTGAATGTGGGTGTTGACCACTCCAAAACCTGCTTCTAATAAGCTTTTAGCAGTTTTGTCATCATATTTAAACTGGTCGATTGCATTTTGTTCCGGACGTACGTGATCATTCCAGTAAAAACCTTCTCGACTTGGCCCGTATTGAGCGGAGCGTGAGACACCACTTTTACGTTTGGTTTTTGCAATTCCAAAATCAGAATAAATATCTATAAAAGAAGGGTATATAGATTTTCCTTTTAAATCAATTATTACGGTATTCTGAGGCAGTTTAACTTCTGCTCCTACTTGAATCACGCGACCTTCTTGAATTAGTAAAACTCCATTTTCAACCTGATTTGTAGGGGTGATGAAAATTTTAGCATTAACTAAAGCTGTGAAATTTGTATTTTTTGATTTCACGCCATCGTTCTTTGGGAAATAATCTTGTGCTGACAACGAAAGAGCAACAAAAAACACACTAATAGATAAAAGTTTTTTTAACATAATATATAATTATAGATAGTTTATAAATTTAGGTATAAACTTTAAATGAAAAACTATAATTAATATATTTTTAAAATTGAGACAAACAAAGAGCGCTCTATTAATAAAATTAAACACCCAACTAATTAATTTTGCTTTATTACTTTAATTGTTTGATTATTCATACATAAGTAATACAATCCCTGGTCGAGTTGGGATAAGTTAATTTGTTTGTTTAAGCCTCTAAGAGTGCCTTTAAATATGCGCTGACCTAGAGGAGAAATAAGTTCGTAGTCAACGTTCTCATTTATTTTTAAGTTAATTAGGTTATTTGTGGGGTTTGGATACACTTTAATAGACAGTTGTGTCGTATTAATTCCAAGTAGTTCACATTCAAAATTGTCTTCAACCCTAGAGGCCTCAGCTGGGTTTTCTAAAAGATTTTCTGTGAGTAATGGACAATAGCAGTCATTATGCTCTACATATAGTTTTAGCCATGAAAGTGCTATTTTTCCAATGATACCATTACCTCCATTTGGAGAGTTAGCCACAGAATGATTTCCATTTTCAATTTCGAAAAGGAGTTTGTTATTTTCGTTTGGTGTGGAATTATAATGAATGTCTGCATGTAATTCAGCAGGGGCAGTAGTGTCGTTTTCGCCACTAAAAATTAATACGGAGCTTTCGTGGTTTAGATTAGTGTTTGTTAACCAAGGACACAATGCGATAACTCCAGAAATTCTATTATCTAGGACCGCTGCTCTTTGAGCACCACCACCACCCATGGACCATCCACTGACGGCTAATTGATCTAAATTAAGAGCGTTTTCTAGTGGTGAATTCGCTCTGCTATTTTCTATTCTAATAGTTTCTAGAGCATCCAATAAGGCATAGGCTCGGGCTTCTGGGAAATCATAAAGACTGTTTGTTCCTACAATAATAGTTACTATTCCGTGTGAGGCATAAAACACTCCCCATTCTGCTACAGTTGAAGGGCCTGATATGAAACCAGGAACAATTGCAATACTTGCAAATGGTGGGCTGGCATTTATAGGGTAGTAGATAGTGGCTCCAAAATAGTCAGGTCCATTTCGAATTCCATCAGACTCATTGAGTGTTTGTACCTCAAATGGTCCAGGATTAGATAAACTATCAATTGTGACCTCTTCACATTGAGCAAGTACAACGTCCGTATATTGGGTTGTAACGAGCATTAACAAACAAGCAACTAGTATTTTTTTTGAATTTTGAATTTCTTATTTAATTAATTAGAAAAATGCTGACCCAATTCATGATTTTAGCGTCTATTAGCACTAATGATAGACGTGAATATATTCCAGTAGCACATACAATTAGTAATGTAATAATTATTAACGGCAACTAGGTATTTAAATTTGATTCTTTCATGAATGGTTCTTAATTGTATGTGATGTAAAAAATAATTAATTTTAAGCCATAGGCTAGTTTAATTAGTACATATGGCCGGAATGCTTTCTTCTGCCATAAAGTCTACACATCTGTTACAAATCAAGCTTTTGAAGAAACAAGCAACCCGGTTAATTCTAAAGTCAACGTCTCTTTTGGATCTGTATATGCCATGCCCTCCGTCCGGGACCACTGTTAGGTCGTTGCAAACACCAGCCTTCGAAAGTAATTCATGAATAGGTCTTGATCCAAAGCCTGTCATTATATTTTTTCCGATAGGGACGGTCGTATCTAAATCTCCATGAAATGAGATGGTTGGGATTAAGTTTCCTGAATTAAAGACAACCGGTGGAATAGCTCCCATGAAGTTGTAGATACCTTTGATTGTAAAAATTTCATTTAAACTATTATTTGAAGATTCTAATAGGCCTAAATCAGACTCAAATTCAGGTGCTATTTGATTCCATTCTGCTTGACTTGCATAGCTCGTAGACAGTGAGGTAACCGCCCCAGCACTTGATCCTCCAATAAAAAACCATTCAGTATCAATTTTTAGTATTTCTTTTTGACTAGCTATATATCGAAGTGCTGTATTGGCATCTTGTTGAGCTCTATATACTGCTTTTTGGATGCTGCCAAAAATCTCTACATCGTAGCCCAGACGATAACTTATTGTGGCCACTACAAATCCTCTTTTAGATAGCTCTACAGAGTGATAAGTCATTCTTTCTCTAGTACCACCTGTAAATCCACCTCCGTGAATCAAAAGTATAAAAGGTCGCTTTTTTAGCGTGTCTAATTCAGTGTTTGGAAAATAGACATCCATTTTTAAATCTTGTGAATTCCCCTTGTAATTTGTAGCCTCGCCATAGGTTATATTTTTAAGGGAATCAATCTGAATATTTGAAAAATAGTCGGTATTGGTGAACCTTGGCTCCTCGTTGCATACTTGCGCTGAGGCATGGTGTATTGTCAATATTAAGCAAAGAGTGAATAAAAGTTTTTGTTTGTTCATTTGATGTAATTTGTGTTTATTTATTATTTAAAAAAATGACTCCACCATTGTTTTCTCTAAAATGATTTCCTTCTGTAGGAAGGAATAGTGAAATAGCGTATTTATTAGTGTCGATTTCAGTTATTGATGGATTAGCAAAGGATTTAGATCCTTTTGGGGTAGAAATTAAAACTTCAGTATAATACCCATTAAGGCCTAACATGATTTTCCAGGTACTCCAATCGCCCTTCACAAACCTAGCTTCCTGTAAGGTTAGCAATTCATCTTGATATTGAAACCCTTTTCGACTTCCAATATTCCCTTTGAAATTCATAGCTCTTAAATTAATTTCAGATAATGCATCTTTACATGCAGTCCAAGTCTCCCCATTTTGTAAAACTCCCATGGCTAATTTATCGATAGTGCCGTCATAATAATGAAACCCAATTTGTATGTTTCCATTTGTGGGAGATTCCCCCGAAAAATTTCTGATATCTGGAGTTCCTTCAACTCCGAATCTATGTATTGATGTATTTAGATGTTTGTCATAGGTACTGTGATTAGATATTAAACTATCATAATCCATGTAATATTTTAATGCAATATTATTAACCCCTTGGGTTTTATCTTCTTCATAAGCGATAAGGTAACCGTCGTTCCATTTTACGATATCACCCTGGTGAGCATTGTAATCAATTTCAGTGATGAAGTTCCAGTTAAACAGGTCATTTGAGCCTGCTAATTGTAGGTTAAAATCATCTTCTGAAACTCTTATATGATATAGCCCTAAATAAGGATATTTATGAGGACCATTCTCGTTCGTTTTTACAATTTTAATAACATTCATACGTCTTCCTAAATCATCTTTTAACTTAAATTTAGATCGTAATGGTTTTGTTGATCTTTGACTCAAATTAAAATTAATAAAGTAGTTATAGGTTTTAGGAAGGTACCAACTGTATCCTAACTGCACAAGCTTTTTTGTGGTTAGGGTTTGCAGGGTGTTTATGGTTTTATTTAAATGCTTCTCATTTTCAATAATTAAGGTGTTTCGAAGATCAGTAAGAAACATTTCCTGTAATTTACTTTCAGTACGGACGGTTGCTGTTTTTAAAAAGGTGTAAACTAAACAAAAAGTGGTTAATTCAATATTAGTTTTGCTACTTAAAACGTTAATTTTTTCATTTGTGCGGATATTGAGCTCTGAAATTAAGAGTGCCCTTAGGTCAGTAGTCGACAATTTTATAATGGAATTAAAGTTACTCCATTTAGAATGTATTAGTATTGAAATTAGTAGGTCTTTTTCTGATTTTCGATCCGTTATTTTATGTAGTTCTATTTCTGAGTAAGAAAAGATAGATGACCCTTTAACGTCGTTGTCTAAAGCTTCATGTGATTGTAAATTTGTAAAATTAATTAATAAAAGAAAGGTAATTAATTTCATGATTATTCTTTGCTATTTGTGCTTTGTCTAAAGTACGTATTTAATAGCGGTTATTTATTATGTAAATAATCCACCAATAATGCTACGACGTAACTATAACTTTCTATTCCTTTTTCTTGATTATTAGCTTTTAAGAAATTATTGTAAAAATTTTTAATGAGTGGTTCAAGTGGGTTATTGTAAGCCTTCCAAAACTCTGAAGTTTCTTGGAAGTTTTTTAAGATTCCTGGGTGTATTGATTTGACTGTGTTTTTATAAAAATCGATGTCTCTTCTACTCATCTCTTGTAAACAATAGCGCAATGCAAACGCATAACCTGCATATTGATAGAAAAGGTCTTTATTGTGAATACAGGCTAGAAATCCAATAAAATTTGCTTCATTTTCTGCGGCATAGCCCAATTGGTGGGCTTGTTCATGTGCGATCGTGGTTAGCATGCTTGATTTTGGTATGACACTGTTAACTTGCGCTTCTAGCGTAAATGGATTGAGATAGCCGCCAAAACCCATATAGGTTAGGGGGGTGCTAAATAGTGATTTTTTAGTATTTTGACCAGGATGTCCAAAAATAGGGTACACAGTTTCAAGCTGTTTATAGCCCTGTTGACTAAGGGCAGCCATTTTATTAAATGAATAAGGGGTGTCGATTTTTTGAAGGGAATCATTAGTAATACTTAAGTGCAGGCTATTTGTTTTTAGTACCAGCTTACTTGTGATTATTTTTAGTTCTTCTGTCGTGTAAGTTGGTTTAAGGCTTAAGGTTACATGCAAAGACTCGCGGTAGTAGTTAAGCCCCCAGCATAAGTGAAATAAAAAATAGACAATTGATACTAATGTTAAAACATCCAGCCCCCAGACTCTAGGCTGAGTTCTAAGGCGCTTCCAGTTTGTGACAACCCACTTACTCATGTAAATTATTGCTGCGATGTACAACAAGTCTCCAAATGATACAGGGCTCCATTTAAAAGAAGTGTTTAGTAGCTTAGAAATAACAGGGTAGAGGCCTGTGCTGTAATACTGCTCCACTAAACCGGGGTTGTTTTTTAAAAATAATATCCCTAGGTATTGGGGTAAAAGACTTAATATAATTAGGTATTTCAATTTTTTAATCACGCTCAAATGTAATAATTTTAATTTATGAATGGGAAGTAATACGTACCTTTGTATCACAAAAAACCTTGTCTATTATGAGTACAGAAATACGCCAGTTAGAACCCAGAGCGGTTTGGAATAAGTTTGCCGATTTAAATGCAGTTCCACGTCCTTCTAAAAAAGAAGAACGTGTGATCGCTTTTATGAAAGATTTTGGAGCATCCTTAAGTTTGGAGGTGATTGAAGATTCAGTCGGCAATGTGATTATTAAGAAACCAGCGACTGTTGGTATGGAAGATCGTAAGCCGATTGTCATGCAATCACATTTGGACATGGTACATCAAAAAAACAACGAAACTATTTTTGATTTCCTGACTGAAGGCATTGAAATGCATGTAGAAGGCGACTGGGTCAAAGCCAAAGGAACAACACTAGGGGCTGATAATGGTTTGGGCGTTGCCACGATTATGGCAGTGTTAGAAAGTAATGATATTTCTCATCCCGCTATAGAGGCTCTATTTACAATAGATGAAGAGACAGGAATGACAGGAGCTATGGGGCTTAAAGGTGGACTTTTAAGCGGGACTATTTTATTAAATCTAGACACTGAAGAAGACGATGAGATAGGCGTTGGTTGTGCTGGAGGTATAGATGTTACTGCCCAAAGAGATTATAATGAAGAATCTACTCCGGAAACCAAAATTGGATATGAAATTGAAGTTAATGGACTTCAGGGGGGGCATTCAGGCATGGATATTCATAAAGGGTTTGGAAATGCAAATAAAATTATGAACCGGATTCTTTTTGATGGTTTTGAAAACTACGGATTGCGAATAACTGAGATTGATGGGGGAAGCCTTAGGAATGCCATTCCAAGAGAAAGTCGTGCCGTTGTGGCTGTTGATAGTGTTCATGAAACTGTTTTCTTAAATGATGTTGGAGCGTTCATTGAGTCTATACAATTAGAACTTAAAACCTTAGAGCCAGACTTAGAAATTAGTTTAAATAAAATTGAAACGCCTGAACTGATTATGGACTTAGGCGTTCAAGAAGGGCTTACACGTGCACTTTATGCTGCATGGAATGGAGTTTATAGAATGAGTCCTGATATTCAAGGTTTGGTGGAGACCTCAAACAATATAGCGCGTGTCATTGTAAAAGACGGGCATATAAAAATAGGTTGCTTAACACGGTCGTCTGTAGAGTCTACGAAAATTGACTTAGCAATGACCCTAAGATCTACTTTTGAACTCACAGGTTGCGAGGTTACACTTTCAGGGGATTACCCAGGCTGGGCACCAGATATGGATTCTTCAATCTTAAAAGTCTTAAGAGGTTTATATGAAACGATGTATAATGAGAAGCCGCATGTTGCTGCTTGTCATGCAGGTTTGGAATGTGGTATTTTAGGTACTAATTACCCAGAAATGGAGATGATTAGTTTTGGCCCTAATATCAAAGGAGCTCATTCGCCAGATGAACGTGCGCAAATATCTTCTGTTCAGAAATTCTGGGGCTTTTTGTTAGAGATTTTAAAAAACATTCCAAAAGCCTAACATTAAATATTTTCACTTAAAAAACAGCCCTAGAGCTGCCTTTTAGATATGATAAGTTCATCTTACTAATTGATTACTTCGACCATTTCAACAATAAAAATCAAGTCAGTATTAGGTTTTATGGGACCACGCCCTTTTTCGCCATAGGCAATGTAGGACGGTAGGTATAAGAATGTTTTATCTCCTAAAGACATATTAAATACACCTTCCTTAAACCCAGGAATCATTTGTGCCTCTGGATCAAGTGGCATTGAAATAGGGTTATAAGCGCCTTGGGTGTCTTTACGTTGATCATAGCTTCCATACTTTTCGTCTACAGACTTAACATTGGTTCCAAATAGTTTTCCATCCGTAAAATAGCCTTCATAATTAAGTTTTACTGTGACACCATTTCTAGGTTTTGGACCTTCTCCTTTAGAAATAACGTGAATTAATAAACCAGAACTTAGGCTGGTAGCTTTGCTTTTGAAAGTTTCTAAAATAACAATCATTTCTTTGGAAATAATAGCTGCTTTCTCTTCAGCGATTTTTTTCTCTTCTTCAGCTTTCAGTTTAGCAGCTTCTATTTTTTTCAAACGCTTTTCTTCAAGTAACGGCAATTCAGTTGCCCATGTTTTGGCAGCATCAAATTGCTTTGCAGCCATTCCTTGTCGTATAATATTAAGCTCTAAGATAATAATATCTTCTAGGGGTTTGTTTGACCCAGGAGACACATCTACATTTGATATCGCATCCACAATATCAAGGCCCTTAACTACTTCACCAAAAACACTATGTTTATTATCCAAGTGAGGGGTGGGGGCGTCTGTAATAAAAAATTGACTTCCATTGGTGGCAGGGCCTGAATTGGCCATAGAAAGTATACCCGCCTTGTCATGAGTGAGGCTATTGTCAAATTCATCTCCAAATTTAAATCCAGGACTTCCAGATCCGGTAGCTGATGGGTCGCCTCCTTGAATCATGAAGTTATTAATGACCCGATGAAATACAGTGCCATTATAATAAGGTTTTCCTTTCAAAGAATCTACCAACATTGGGTGTGTGCCTTCAGAAAGACCAACAAAACTGGAAACAGTTAAAGGAGCTTTATTATAAAATAATTTTACTACCATGGTATCTTTAGAGGTAACGAATTCTGCAAATAAGCCCTCGCCTAGATCAGGGTATTTTTGTTTACAAGCAGTTGCGCTTATTAGTAGCATTAAAGCGACCGTTTTGATGATTCTTTTGGTGAATTTCATTTTATTTTTTAATTATGGGGGTTAGTTTATTTGATGCTTTAGAAGAGATACTTCACAAATCAGCGGCACATTTCGTCCAATTTGGTCGTTATCTCCATAGTAGCCGTACGCTTTTTGAGACGGGAATATAAACGTAATAATTTCTCCTTCTTTCATCAGCTTAAGACCTTCTCTAAGTCCTGAGAACAAATCTTGTTGGTCGATGTAGTAGTTTTGTGTGGCTAGATCTTCTTTGGAGTAAATGAGCTCATTGTTCAGGTTTTTTACGTTGTAGTTGAAATAAACTAAGTCTCCAAATTTAGGGGTTTTAGCGGGAGTTTCTAGTTTATTGTTATAGTAATACCAGAAACCAAAATTAGAATTTAAAACAGTTTTGTTAGAGGATTGTAACAGTGTTTTAATTTTGTTATATTCAATTTTATTGAGCTGTTTGTTGCGTTCTATAGAGGCATCGATAAATGTTCCTGAGTTGTTTGAAATTGGAAGTCGGGATTCTGAAGGCTTACAACTAGAGATAAGAAATAGTGTTATTAAATATAACAGGGCCTGTTTCATGAGTTAAGTTCTAATTCGTATTCTGTTAGTAAGTCAGTAAATTTTGTAATCGTGTCTTTTAGGTTGAGGTCGCTTCTTCCGCCAGAAGCATTGTTGTGACCTCCGCCGTTAAAATGGTTGCGCGCAAATTTATTTACGTCAAAACTTCCTTTGGATCGAAAGGAAATCTTAATAATACCTTCTTGCTTATGTTCAATAAATATGGCAGCAAGTTTAGCTCTTTTTAAGGACAAGCCATAATTCACTAAACCTTCAGTGTCTCCTTTTTTAAATCCATGAGAATCAAGCTCTTTGTTTGTTAAAGTAATATAGGCTGTATTGTGGTTTTCTAAGAATCGTAAATTACTCATGGCACAACCTAATAATTGCAAGCGTCCAAAGCTATTTGTATCGTAAACAGCGTTATGTATTTTAGATTTTTCAACACCTATATCTATTAAATGGGCAATGACTTTGTGAGTTGTACTGGTTGTGAGTGGAAAGCGAAATGAAGCAGTGTCGGTCATTATTCCTGTGTATAATGCCTCTCCAATTGAAGTATCAATTTGGTTTAGATCTTCCATTTTTTCAATAAAATGATACACCATTTGACATGTTGAGCTCATGGTTACATCTGAGTATACATAATCTGCATAAGAGTCGGGCTGTTGATGGTGGTCAATCATTATTTTAACGCCTTTTGCGTTGGCTATCGGCGTTCTCATTTCCCCACAGCGGTGAAGGGCGTTAAAATCTAAAGTGAATATCACATCTGCGGAAGAAATTAGATCTTCTGAATTAATGGTGTCCATTTCGTGAATTATTACATCTTTATTGCCAGGGATCCATTTAAGGAATTCGGGATAGTCATTAGGAGCTATAACAGTTGCCGAGTGCCCTATCTTTTTTAGATATAGACATAGACCAAGCGTTGAGCCCATTGCGTCACCGTCAGGATTTTTATGCGGGACAATTACTACTTTTTTAGAAGTAGATAGTAATTTTTTAATTTCTAAAATAGTTGCTGTATTCATAGTCAACAAAGATACAAATTTTTAAAATAGTTGTAAAGTTGATTATCTATAGAAAATCCTTATTTTTGCCAAAAAATTTACATAAACATCATGGTTACAAATAAAACGTTTACAATGCTTAAGCCAGATTCTGTTGAAAATGGAAATATTGGTGCAATATTAGAAAAAATCACAGCTTCAGGTTTTAGAATCGTATCAATGAAATTAACTCAACTTACTACTGCGGATGCAGAGGCTTTTTATGCAGTTCATAACGAGCGTCCATTTTTTGGTGAACTAGTACAATATATGACAGGCGGTCCAATCGTTGCGGCCATTCTCGAAAAAGAAAATGCGGTTCAAGATTTTAGAACATTAATTGGTGCTACAAATCCTGCAGAAGCGGCAGAGGGTACTATTCGTAATATGTTTGCAGAATCTATCAGCCAAAATGCAGTTCACGGAAGTGATAGCGATGAAAATGCAGCAATTGAAGGTGCTTTTCATTTTTCAGAAAGAGAGATGTTTTAATTTCCTCAATCGAAAAATTATAAAAAGCTACAATTTAGACTGTGGCTTTTTTTACACTCATTTATTACCTTAATATAAGTTTAGTGATGAGGTTCTTCCCTAATGCTTCGTTTAGCATGGTTACGATTTTATCCTTTCCATAACTAAGTTCTTCACGAAGTACTGAAGAGCTAAGTTCTACGTAGAGAGTGTCTTGATGTAGTTTTACGCTATTGGTGTAGTTATTCACACCATTGCCCATCAAATCTCTCCAAGCAGCTTCGACATTAACTTTGTCTAAGCCTTTTTCAAGTTTATTTTCTTTTACAAATGATTTCAGTAAATCATCAATCTTTTGTTGGTCGTTATGTCGCTTACTCATTAATCAAAAATTAAAGGTTCGTAAGGTTTATAGTAGTAACAAAAGCCGTTACTATTTGAGATTATTAAACTAGCCTCATTGGCGCGCAAAATTTGTTCTTTGTAAACGACACCATTACTGTTATAGTTAATCCATAGTTGGTGGTCTTCGATGCTAAGTTTAAAGTTCGATTGGTCTTGAGATATTTCAAAAGCACCGTCAAATCGTGGGGTTACTTTTTTTCGGTATCCGCTCAAATTATCATTTATCTTAAAATAATCAATGGTTCCACTTATTTTAAAATCTTTGATCTTTTTTTGGTCTTTTGTAGCGCTTACAATTTCCCAATAACCTTCAACATAAGGAATGTAGTTTATTACGTCCGATTGGCAGCTGTACAGTAGAGATGCCAATAAAAGTGTGATTATTTTTTTCACAATTGAAACATTTGATAAGATTGATGAAAACTTTTGATTGCTTTTTCAGTCCTATCAGCATGAGTATCAGAAATAAACAGCTGCCCGAAATTCTCGTCATCAACCAGTTTAATTATTTGAGAAACACGTTGTTCATCTAGTTTGTCAAAAATATCATCCAGTAGGAGGATTGGAGTGACGCCGCTTTGTGCTTTAATAAAATCAAATTGCGCAAGTTTAAGAGCGATTAAAAATGATTTTTGCTGACCTTGACTTCCAAATTTTTTAACAGGATATCCTTTAATTGAAAAATCTAAATCATCTTTATGAACCCCCATACTTGTATATTGAAGCATACGGTCTTTATTTATATTGGTCTTAAATAATTCTAACAACGAGCTGTGGTGTAGTTGACTACTATAGGATAGTTCTACAATTTCATGGTCGTTACTGATTGATTTGTATCGGCTTTTAAAGATGGGTGTAAACGCTTCTAGGAACAATTTTCTCTTATCGTGAATACTGCTTCCATAACAGCTAAGTTGCTCGTTATAAATGTCTAAAGTATCTTTGTTAAAGTTATTGTTTAAGGCAAAGTATTTTAAGAGAGCATTTCTTTGTGACAGAATTCTAGAGTAATTTAATAAGCATTCTAAATAGCTTTTATCGCTTTGAGAAATAACGCCGTCAATGAATTTTCTACGGGTTTCACTTCCTTCAACAATTAAATCTCGGTCCGCTGGAGATATGATGACTAGGGGTAGAAATCCAATATGGTCACTAAAGCGTTCGTATGCTTTTCCATTCCGCTTGATCACTTTCTTTTGACCTCTTTTTAGAGAAACAATTACTTTTTCATCTCGTTGATTTTTCTCATAGACTCCGTCTACGACAAAGAAATCTTCATTATGCTTAATATTCTGAGAGGCTATGGGGTTAAAATAGCTTTTCCCAAAGGACAAATGGTAAATAGCATCTAACACATTTGTTTTTCCAACGCCATTAGACCCTACAAAACAATTAATTTTTGCATCAAATTCTACCGTGTAGGCTTCGAAATTTTTGTAGTTTAATAAACTTAATGATTTCAAAATCATGAAAAATTGGTCTAAATTTTAAATTATCTTCTTGAGGGTACTTTAAAAAGATGCTGCAAATTATTGAAAAATAACAAATAATTTGCCTTTTTTTTACGAATAAAAATTATATTTTTGACCTTCATTAATAATACGAACATGGCAACATATAAGAAACGCGGCGGAAAACCGACCACGAAGGCAGAAAAAGAAATATCCATTGAAGACGAATCAACAACTGCTTCCATTGTAAGCTCTCTCGACGGAGGTGCTTCCAAAACAGAAGAATGGGTTATAAAAAACCAAAAATATATTTTTGTAATCGTAATATTAGTCACTTTGTTGGTGTTAGGGTCCCTAGGATTTAACAAATATATTCAAGAGCCAAAAGAAAGCCAGGCAACAAACGATATGTTTCAATCACAACAATATTTTGATCAAGCTGTTAACGGTGCTTCAAAAGATTCACTTTTTACATTGGCGTTGAATGGTGCTGATGGAAAATATGGGTTTTTAGATATTGCTGATTTATACAGTGGTTCCAAAGCTGGAAATTTAGCAAATTATTACGCTGGAATGGCTTACCTTAATATGAAAGATTATTCAAATGCAGTTACCTATCTAAACGCTTTTTCTTCCAATGATGATGTGCTTGGTCCGATTGCTAAAGGAGGTATTGGTGACGCGTTTGTTCAGTTAGAGCAATTAGATGACGCTTATGATTATTATGTACAGGCAGCCCAATTAAAATCAAATAACTACACAACTCCTATGTATCTCTATAAAGCTGGTGTTATTGGATTAAAGTTAGGAAACTATAGTAGTGCCTTAGGATTTTTCAATCAAATTAAATCAGACTTTTCAGAAAGTACTGAAGCTAAAGATATAGATATTTTTATAGGAAAGGCTGAAGCGGCCATAAACTAAGTATGGCAACAGAAAACACTAACTTATCAAATTATGATTCATCTGCACTCCCTAATGCATCAAAATTTAGATTTGGGATTGTAATTTCTGAATGGAACTCAGAAATTACAGAAGGTTTGTTAAGAGGTGCTTTAGATGCTTTATTAGATTGTGGTGTTAAACTTTCCAACATCAAAACAATTCATGTACCAGGAAGTTTTGAGCTTATTTATGGTGCCAAGAAAATGCAAGAACAACACGTAGATGTTGTAATTGCTATTGGAAGTATTATTAAAGGTGAGACTCAGCATTTTGATTTTGTTTGTGATGGTGTTACTCAAGGGATTAAAGATTTAAATGTTCTTAACGATGTACCGGTTGTCTTTTGTGTCTTAACAGATAATAATTTGCAGCAATCGATTGATCGATCTGGGGGTAAGTGTGGAAATAAAGGAGTGGAAGCCGCTATTACTGCTATTAAAATGGCTCATCTAAACGGTACGATGTAACCTTTATCAACTGTTAATAATTTTCACCATTTTCTCTTTCTATAGTTCATTGATTTAATTATTTTTGAAATAAATCAAAACCAAAAACATGTTTTCCCACAAACAGCCTAGAATTTTTGATATAAGACCAACTTCAGATGTATCTGACAATGAAACGGATAAAATCAATAAGTATATTTCTGCCCGAAATTCTAGAAATAGACGTGGTTTTTCACTAATTTGGCTGGTGTCGCTAGTAGTAAGTTGCGTATTTGCATTTTACTTTTTAGACACTTTATTTTTTAAATAATGGGACTTTTTAAAACTAGAAAAAATAACAAATATAACTACATGCCTCGCTTTTATAAAGGTGAGCGTAATCCTTTTGAACTAAAACATAAATTTGATGATGCTCGTGTGACCATCGAAAAAACAAATTTAAAAGGCAAAATCGTAAATGCAATTGGTGACTACAAAACGAACCCTAACCGCTTAGCCAACAAAAGAGTTTCTATTATAATTTTAATTTTGACATTTATCTTCCTTTGGATCATAGATTTTGATTTAAGTATATTCTTCTAAAAATGGCCGATATAATTCAATTATTGCCAGATCATGTTGCTAATCAAATCGCTGCAGGTGAAGTTGTTCAACGTCCGGCTTCGGTTGTTAAGGAACTCCTTGAAAACGCGATTGATGCAGGTGCATGCACTATTAAGCTGATAGTCAAAAACGCAGGTAAGGTTCTGATTCAAGTTATTGACGATGGTAAAGGTATGAGTGATACTGATGCTCGTCTGAGTTTTGAGCGTCACGCGACTTCAAAAATTAAAGTTGCCGATGATTTGTTTAACCTCAATACTAAAGGATTTAGAGGAGAGGCCTTGGCCAGTATCGCTGCCATAGCTCACGTAGAAATGAAAACCAAACAAGCGGCTGACGAATTAGGAACACTCTTGACAGTAGAAGGAAGTGTCGTTACATCTCAAGAGGTTATAGCAACTCTGAATGGGTCTTCGGTAGCAGTTAAAAATCTATTTTTTAATATTCCAGCACGCCGAAACTTCTTAAAATCTGATTCCGTAGAGTTACGACATATAATTGATGAATTTAATCGTGTTGTTCTAGCCCATCCTTCTATTAACTTCTCAATGTATCACAATGGAACTGATTTATTTAACCTGTCAAAAGGAAGTTTTAGACAGCGTATCGTCAATACGTTTGGTGGCAAAACAAACGAAAAACTAGTTCCTGTAGATGAAACGACCGAAGTTTTAGCAATTTCTGGGTTTGTTGGAAAGCCTGAATATTCAAAAAAATCAAGAGGTGAGCAATTCTTTTTTGTCAATAATAGATATATAAAAAGTCCTTACCTAAATCATTCAATATCATCTGCTTTTGAAGGCTTATTACAGCCTGGAAGACATCCAAGTTATTTTTTAAACTTACAAGTTGACCCTAAAAGTATTGATATAAACATTCATCCTACAAAAACTGAAATTAAGTTTGATGATGAGCAGACAATGTATGCTATTTTAAGAGCAGCTGTTAAACACAGCCTTGGACTGTTCAGTATTGCCCCTGTTTTAGATTTTGAGCGCAATAAAAATTTAGATACTCCTTACGCACTTAATGGAGGTGAAGCTTCCGCTCCAAATGTAGAGGTCGACCGTTCTTTTAACCCCTTTTCTAACTCTAGTCATACAGCCCCTTTATCCTCCAAGCCTGCTTCAGAAAGTTGGGAAGGCTTATATGTTGGGTTAGAGTCCAAATCCAATACAGATGATTTTTCACAAGTTTCTTACGAGTCTGATGAAATGACATCATCTATATTTGATGAAACAACAGAGCGAAAGGTTCAAAAAACATTTCAGCTACACAATAAATACATTATTAATACGATTAAGTCTGGCATGGTTGTTATTGATCAAAATCGTGCACATGAGCGTATTCTTTATGAAGATTATCTTCGAAAAACAACCGTTAACGAAGCTGTGAGTCAACAGTTGTTATTTCCTTTACAACTTAATTTATCAACCTCTGGAATCTACATACTGAAGGACCTCAAACAAGCTTTAGAAACAACCGGGTTTGTATTTTCTAACTTTTCTAATGAAAGTGTTGAGTTAATAGGATTACCAGTCGGAGTTAAAGAATCAGATGTTCCAAATGTTTTTGATCAATTGGTCCAAGATATTCAAAATGAAATGCCTGATGTAAATTTTAGTGTCAGTGATTTATTGTCAAAATCACTTGCTAAAAGTTTAGCGATTAAAAATGGAAATAAATTAGAACGTCAAGAGCAGGAGTATATAGTAAATACTTTATTTTCTTGTAAGGAACCAGCGGTTTCGCCCTCAAATAAAACAATATTCACAACGATTAAAGTTGATGAATTAGATAAAAAATTTAATTAAAAATGAGACAAATTACCCCTACAGTAAAACATCTCCTTATCATAAATTGCATCGTTTTTGCAGGCGCTTATTTGCTAGGTAATAATGATCTTTTTTATGGCTTATTAGCACTTTATTACCCGCTTAGTGATTATTTCATGCCTTGGCAGGTATTTACTCACATGTTTATGCATGGCGGATTTCAGCACTTGTTGTTTAACATGTTTGCTTTATTCATGTTTGGTACGGCTGTTGAACGCATTTTCGGGCAACGTAAGTTTTTAATCTTTTATATTTCTTCAGGCCTGGGTGCCGTAGCATTGACTTTTGCAGTGTACTATATCCAGATTTATCCTCTTCTAAGTGAACTACAGTCCTTAGGGTTTTCTTTTGACTTTATTAAAGAAGTAACTAGGTTAGATATTTTAAGTGACCGCATGTTTAAAGGCGAGATTTTGGCATCTAAGCTGGAGCCAGTTCTTTCTAGTTATGGTTACAGCATGAGTCAACTGAACGGAGATTCCTTTCGAATGTTGTTTGATTTAATAGTTAGTAGTAATGGATCTATGGTTGGTGCATCGGGGGCTATTATGGGGGTACTAGTTGCTTTTGGAATGCTTAATCCAAATGCGGAATTAATGATGTTCTTATTACCCATCCCTATTAAGGCTAAGTATTTCATCCCTGGAATAATTGCTTTAGACTTGTTTTCTGCATTTACTGGGGTGTCTATTTTCAGCCCTAGCAACACTGCTTATATTGCACATATTGGAGGGGCATTAACAGGTTTCTTGTTAATGTATTTTTGGAAAAAAAATCAATTTGATAAATTCCGTTGGAACTAATGACAAATCTAAATCAAGATATCAGAGACAAATTATCTAGACTCAATATATTTGAAAAAATCATAGTTGTTAACTTTGTTCTTTTTGTTTTCACCTCAATTATTCTAAAGTTTCAGGGATTTGGATTCGGTTTGGAATGGTTGTCGCTTTCTAAGTCTGCTTCTAAAGTGATTTTGATGCCGTGGACTCTTATTACTTATGGCTTCACGCATTATAGTTTTAGTCATTTGTTTTTTAATATGCTTGTCTTATATTTTTTTGGTCGTTCCTTTTCAAATTTATTTAAATCATACCTTTGTCTTAAGGTTTATTTGTTAGGTATTCTTTCAGGGGGTCTTGCTTTTGTATTAGTTTATAACATATTCCCATCCGGAATTTTAAATACAGTAGGACCACTAGTAGGCGCTTCTGCTGGAGTCCGTGCTCTTATTATTTTTTTATGTGTTTACTTACCTATTAAAGAGGTTCGTTTCTTTACGTTTCAGTTTCCATTAAAATACATCGGTATTGCATTGGTTGTTCTTGATATTCCAGGGTTATTTTCTCAGAATTCAGGTGGTACTATTGCACATTTTGGAGGTTATATTCTAGGTTATCTTTACGCTAGACAATTTCAAAAAGGAATTGATATGGGGGAATTTATAGATAAAGTTACCGCTTATTTTTCTAAGTCAAAATCTAATTTAAAAACGGTTCACAAAAAAACGAATAACAAAAACTCCTCTTTTGCTGGAAAGAATAAGGAAGAATTTGATCGTTTTACGCATCAAAAGCAAATTGACCTTATTCTTGATAAAATAAGTAAAAGTGGTTACGAAAGTTTAACCCAAGTAGAAAAAGATTTTTTATTCAGAGCAGGTAAATAAAACCATTTTGAAAAACTTAAACATTATAGATAAGCTAGTGTTTCTGATAAATTCAGTTGTTGCTGTCTTGTTGCTTCTTTCATATGGTTTGTCATATGTTCCTCCAAACATATTTTCGTTTTTATCTGTTTTAAGTCTCTCTGTACCTTTGCTTATTATTCTTAATATCGCCTTTGGTGTCTATTGGCTTGTGAAATTAAAAAAACAGTTGCTTCTTTCTGTCCTAGTTTTGTTGTTAGGCTACAATTATATTTTGTCTTTTTATAAATTCTCAACAGTAACAGTATCCTCTGAATCTAGTTTTTCTTTGATGAGCTATAATGTCCGTCTTTTTAATTTATACGACTGGATTGATGAACCAGATATTCCTCAAAAGATTCAAAATTTTTTATTAGAAAAATCTCCTTCCGTATTATGTTTTCAAGAATATGATTCCAGTACGGATCTAAATTTCAAGTCTTATTCTTATTCTTACTTCACTGCCAATTCCTCCAGATATTCTTCCAAACTGGCAATCTTCTCGAAGCATCAAATAGTTAGTTCCGGTACTATCGATTTTCCTGATTCCTCTAACAATGCCATTTTCGCAGATATTATTTTCAAGTCTGACACAATTCGTGTTTATAACCTTCATCTTCAGTCTTCGGGAATTAATCCTAATGTTGAAACCTTTGACTCAAAGCAGTCAAACAAGCTTTTAAGCCGTCTAGGGGTTACTTTTAAGGCACAACAACATCAAGCTGAGTTAGTGGCGAGTCATATGTCTAAATCGCCTTATAAAGCCCTACTGTGTGGAGATTTTAACAATACGATCTATTCATATGTCTACAGAATTCTAAAATCAGAAATGTTAGACGCTTTTGAGGTAGCGGGGACTGGGTTTGGTCGCACCTTTAAATTCAAATATTTCCCTTTTAGAATTGATTTTATTTTGGCTGACCCCAGAATTAAAGTTGGGAAGTTTTCTTCCTTTAACGAGCTTCCTTATTCTGATCATTTTCCAATTATGTCAGAGTTTACAATAGAAGATTAAAACGTTAAAGCTTGTATCTGTATATAAGACTTTGCATTTGGACCTTCGTTAAATAGTAAGTCTAAAATACTAAGGTTGTTTATAAAACCGTGTTTTTCTTGGAACACTTGTATGTACGGATTTATTTTGATTTCACTTTCTTTTCGGGCATTTACTAAATACCGATATTCTTTTTGTTGTTTTTCTTTGTTAAACTCTAACGACTTTGAGTATTTGATACTTAAATTTAAGCAACTATTTATAATTTCAATGCATTCAAGATTGAACCCTAACAGAGATTCTTTTTTTGTTGTGAATAGAGAAACAAGATCATCTTGATAATATTCAAAATAAGGGGATGTTTTGTAAGCACTTTCTAATGACTTCCAATGTATAGATTGCCAGTTACTAGAATTGTCAATCAAGATTTCGCTAGTGTTTTGTCTATTTTTTTGTGAGTATTTGACAGGTATGTGCAACCCTAACTTTCCATTGGCCCCACATATGTAGCAGCGATTCCTATAAGTTTGTTTCTGGTAAGAATCCTGCACCTCAAACACTAATTTTTCAGCATGCGCCATTACTATATATGAAATTATGTTTGGAAAATACGTCGGGTAAAGTAGTGTCATACACTTGAATTAGACAGATTTATTTTTTCGTTTGCGCCATTTACGATATCCATACCAGAAGACTAATAGAACTAAGAAATGTTTGAAATAAGAAGTGCGTTCGCCATCAGGATGAACTGTGGAAAAGAGACGCTCCCAACGTATTTTATCAAAACCTTTACCGTTAGTATTCCAGCTCATCCAAATGAATACTGGTTTTCCTACCACATGATTAAACGGCACAAAGCCCCATCTACGTGCATCAATAGAATTGTGACGGTTATCACCCATCATCCAATAATAGTTTTGTTTAAATGTGTAGGAGTCAGTTAATTTTCCGTTTATGAATATTTGATTACCTTTTACTGCTAATTTATTTCCTTCATATTCTGTAATGAGTCGTTTGTAAACGGCAATGTTATTTAAGCTGACAGTCATACTTTTTCCTTTTTCAGGGATATATAGCGGACCAAAAAAATCACGATTCCAATCGTAACTAGGGTCTTGAGGAAATTTTAATGCATCTCGCTCTCCCTTGGGTTGAATGTATTTATCAATACTAGCAACACTTGGGTGGTTTTTAAATACGCTCACAGCTTCATCTGATGCAGCAGGAATAATTATTTTATTTCCCGATTGGTAAATACCATCTGTAATATCATATCTTGTCTTTAATTGCTCAATAATACTCCTTTCGAATGATTTACCAGGCTTTAATGTGACTTCATAGCTAAACTGTAATTTTGCACGGAAAGGAAGCGTGTTTTGAATGCCGTTTATATAGACATACCCCTCTCTAATCTCTAAGGTGTCTCCAGCAATTGCTACACAACGTTTTACCAAATTTGTTTTTTTGTCAATTGGCTTGTAGTAGTTTCTATCAGGAGTAAAGTCATTCATGTCTTGCAACGTATCCGCTGGTTGATTAAAGACTACTATTTCGTTACGTTTAATGGTTTCCCAGCCTGGAATTCTTAGGTAGGGTAGTTGTAGTTTGTTAATCCAAGACGTTTTGTTTTCTTCAATTCGGTCATTAAAGAGGTACGATTTTTTATTTAAAATTGGAATTGTATCGTGAACCATTGGCATGCCCACTGTAGTCATTGGAATTCTTGGACCGTAGTGCATTTTACTCACAATTAAAAAGTCACCAACTAATAACGATTTTTCTAGTGAAGAAGAAGGGATGACATAAGGTTGAAGAGAATAAGTATGTACTATAGTCGCAGCAACAATAGCAAATAATATTGAGCTCACCCATTCTCCAGAACTTGACTTCGGAATCAAACTTCTATCTTTAATATGCTTTACGTCAGTGAAGTAATTAAGGTAATAGGAATAAAAGCCTAAAGTTAATACTGACAAAATGGTATCTATATAATTGTTTTTCCCAAAACTTCTAGCAGTTTCAACCCATATAATAATTAACATTATTACATTAATTACAGGAATAAATAGAAGGGCGACCCACCAGCTAGGTCGGTTTATAATCTTCATTAAAACTAGGCCGTTGTAAATCGGAATAAAAGCTTCGAAAGATTTTCGATCTGCCTTTACGTATAATTTCCAAGTTCCAAGCCCATGTATCAATTGAATCACCATGAAAAATATAAGCCACTGTACTAAATCCATATTTTTTTTATTAATTAACTGCTTTTATTACAGTTAGAGTTTGTTATTTAATATTCAAGACGTCATTCATTGTATAAACCCCTTTTTTGCCAATAATCCATTCTGCAGCTACGACCGCGCCTAATGCAAACCCTTTTCTGTTGTGAGCAGTGTGTGTGAGTGAAATTTGGTCAATATTAGAGTTGTAATTCACGGTGTGTGTGCCAGGTACATTATCATACCTTTTCGCAATAATTTTTAACTTTTTTGAGTCTTTAGCTGGTGCTAATTCCCAAGAATTATAATCGCTGTTTTCTATAACACCTTCAGCTAGCGTAATTGCGGTTCCCGAAGGAGCGTCTAGTTTTTGTTTGTGATGAATTTCTTCAAGCTCTACATTGTAGTCAATAAAATTCTTCATCATTTTAGCTAAAGACTTATTGAGTTCAAAAAAAATATTAACTCCCAAACTAAAATTAGAAGCATAAATAAAAGCACCTCCCTTATCTTTACAAAGCGCTTCAATAGATTCTAGTTCTGAAAGCCAGCCCGTAGTACCAGAAATAATAGGTACATTATTCACGAGTGCTTTACGGATGTTTTCAACAGCTGATTCTGGTGTACTAAAATTGATTGCTACATCTACTGAATTAAGATCATAATTTTCGCTGTCTTTATCAATTTTTAAAGTTATTTCGTGTCCACGGCTTAGCGCAATAGATTCTATCACTTTTCCCATTTTTCCATATCCTAGTAGTGCTATTTTCATATTAAAATTTAATATTTAAGGACAATCCAAGTTGCACTGAATTATCGGGAGTGTCAAAATCAAGATATGGTTTCACGGCTAAATTGGTATCCATATTATATTGTAACAAATGGGCATCTACATTTGCATCTATTATATTTAAGGCATACAATCCAATAGTAATTAAAAGCGACAATTCTTTATTTCGCCTTAAAGTTTCTTGAGCTCTTATCAGTGCTTCATTAGATAAAATAGGGGTACTGTTTAGACCATAAAACTCATCATCAGTAAAACCTGCTAATCTCCTTTTGTATGCATTTCTATAGCGTTTAAAAACCTTATTATTATCTAAATAAAAATAGATCCCGGTTCCTATTGCACCATATACAATTGGAATTTTCCAGTATTTTTTATTTCTAGCTTGTCCTAGTCCAGGAATAACTGCGGAATAGAATGCGGCTCTAGCAGGAGATAATGGATCAATTTTATAGCTAACGGGTTGTTTTTGTTCAATTATAATCTTAGTCTCTATTGGCGTTTGAGCAAAGTTCGACCATGAGTAAGTGATAAATATTAAGAATAAATAATAATTATGAATCACTTTTTAATAGTTTTAAGATTCGGACGTAGTCTTCTTTAGAATGAAAAGGAATTAGAATTTTTCCATTTCCATTTTTATCCATTTTTACATTGATTTTGTGTCCAAAATAGGCGGCGATTTTTGGGACGCCATCTTTCACAAATTCTGGAAGGTCATTTGTTGTTGGTGTTTTTAGAACTTTAGGATTGTTGTAGTCTTTTACTATATTTTCAGTTGCTCTAACAGAAAGTTTCTTTGACAGAATCTCCTTATATATTTTAATTTGATCAGAGTGAGAATTAACGTTTATGATCGCCCTTCCGTGCCCCATTGAAATAAAACCGTCTCGCATTCCTGTTTGAATTAAGGGCTCTAGTTTTAATAATCTCAAATAATTTGCAATAGTCGAACGTTTTTTTCCGACTCGTTGACTCATTTGTTCTTGAGTCAGCTTTACGTCATCCATTAAGCGCTGATAGCTTAAAGCAATTTCAATTGGATCTAAATCTTGACGTTGAATATTTTCAACTAACGCCATTTCTAGAGCTTCTTGGTCATTAGCAATTCTTATGTATGCAGGGATTGTTTTTAACCCTAGTAATATTGTCGCTCTTAAACGGCGTTCACCAGAAACTATCTGAAAGTTAGTGTCCGTTGTTTTGCGAACTGTTATCGGCTGTATGACTCCAAGTTCTTGTATTGACGTTGCTAGATCGCGAATACTTTCTTCTTTGAATTGTGTTCTTGGTTGAAAAGGATTTAATTCTATAAGTTCAAGTTCTAACTCAACTATAGTTCCTGCTTGAGGACTCTTTATTAGGCTTTCTTTTTTAGATTGGTCTGTTTCTGAGTCTTGCAATAGAGCTGCAAGACCACGTCCTAAGACTTGTTTTTTAATAGCTTTGGCCATTATATTACTGTTTACTGATAATTTCTTTAGCCAAACTTAAGTAATTTGTGGCACCTTTACTATTTACATCATAATAAATTATGCTCTCACCATAGCTTGGGGCTTCACCGAGTTTAACATTTCGCTGTATGATGGTTTTGAAAACCATTTCTGAGAAATGATTTTGAACCTCCTCAACTACTTGATTTGACAGCCGTAACCTAGAGTCATACATTGTTAGGAGTAACCCTTCAATATCTAAATATTTATTATGTATTTTTTGAACACTTTTAATTGTATTTAATAACTTACCTAGTCCTTCAAGAGCAAAGTATTCACATTGTATAGGGATTATTACGGAGTCAGCTGCTGTAAGCGCATTTAACGTCAGTAAGCCTAAAGACGGAGCACAGTCAATAAGAATGAAATCATAGTTCTCTTTGATAGGTTCTATGGCTTCCTTCAACATGTACTCACGTTGTTCCATATTAACTAATTCAATTTCAATTGCGACTAAGTCTATATGAGCTGGGATTATATCAACATTGGTTGCAGAGGTCTTTTGTATCGCTTCTTTTGCAGTACAATTGTGTTCTAAGAGCTGATAAGTTCCTAGTTCAATATTGTCAACATCAACCCCTAAACCAGAAGAAGCATTTGCTTGAGGATCAGCATCGATCAATAAAACCCTTTTATCTAAAGCACCAAGGCAAGCGGCAAGATTCACCGTAGTAGTGGTTTTACCGACACCTCCTTTTTGATTAGCAATAGCAACTAGTTTACCCATTATTTGAAATGTTATATGTGTAAAAATACGATTATTTAGCAAGAAAAAAACTCAAATTAGTTAAGATTTTTACCAATTTTTAAACTGAATTTAACAAGTGTAGTAATAATTTTTTTAATCCTTTTTTATTAAAATATAGTTGAGATAATTTCAATCTTTTTGTATAACTATTTTTTTGGGTATTTTACTGTTGCAAATCAGTCCTGTAATTTTATATATAACTTACTTTTAAAAAGAATTGGATATGATTTATTTAATTTATTAGAATTTCTAACACGCTAATTGCAGTATCGCTAATTTTTGTTCCTGGTCCAAATACAGCAATAGTCCCTGCGTCAAACAAATAGCGATAGTCTTGTTTAGGAATTACTCCTCCCACAATTACCATAATATCGTCTCTTCCATAGGCTTTGAGTGCGTCAATCACTTTTGGCACTAAGGTCTTATGTCCTCCCGCTAATGAGGATACTCCTAAGATATGAACATCGTTTTCTACTGCTTGTTTAGCAGCTTCTTCAGCTGTTTGAAATAAGGGACCAATATCCACATCAAATCCTAGGTCGGCATAGCCTGTGGCTACAACTTTTGCACCTCTGTCATGGCCATCTTGTCCCATTTTTGCAATCATAATTCGAGGACGTCTGCCCTCATTTTTTGAGAACTGATCCGCTAATTTTCTAGCTTTTTCAAATGATACATCATTTTTTATTTCCTTACTATACACGCCTGAAAAGGTTTTAGTTTCTGCTTTATATCTCCCGAATTTTTGTTCTAATGCATCGCTAATTTCGCCTAGCGTGGCACGTAAACGGGCAGCCTCTACTGCTAAAGCTAATAAATTTCCAGAGCCATCTGAAGCAGCTTTTGTTAAATTTTCTAAAATATTTTTTACCTTTTTTATATCTCGAGTTGATTTTATATGGTTTAATCGATCAATTTGTTGGGCTCTTACAAGTTCGTTATCCACTTCTAAAATGTGTAATAGGTCCTCGGTTTTTAATTGAAACTTATTTACCCCCACTATAATGTCTTGACCTGAATCTATTCTCGCTTGCTTTCTGGCTGCAGCTTCTTCAATTCTCAGTTTTGGTACGCCTGATTTAATGGCGGAAGTCATTCCCCCTAAGGATTCCACCTCCTCAATATGACTCCACGCTTTTTCGGCAATTTCGTGAGTTAGTTTTTCTATGTAGTAACTTCCTGCCCAAGGGTCAACTGTTTTAGTTATTTTAGTTTCTTTTTGTAAATACAGTTGTGTGTTTCTTGCAATCCTTGCTGAAAAATCAGTAGGTAATGCGATGGCTTCATCAAGGGCATTTGTGTGTAAGCTTTGGGTGCCTCCAAAAATAGCGGCAGTTGCTTCAATACAAGTCCGTGCTACATTATTAAATGGGTCTTGCTCTGTTAAGCTCCATCCGCTTGTTTGACAGTGGGTTCTTAAAGCGAGAGATTTAGGATTTTTCGGATTAAATTCCTTAACTATTTTTGCCCATAACATACGTGCAGCTCTTAGTTTGGCAATTTCCATAAAATGATTCATTCCAATTCCCCAGAAAAAGGATAAACGTGGAGCAAAAGTATCAATATCCAGCCCTGCCTTTAGTCCTTTACGAATATATTCAAGTCCGTTTGCCAATGTGTAAGCCAATTCAATATCGGCGGTGGCACCTGCTTCTTGCATGTGGTAGCCTGAAATACTAATGCTGTTAAACTTTGGCATGTGCTTACTCGTATATTCAAAAATATCTGATACAATTTTCATGGAGTCCTCTGGAGGGTATATATAGGTATTCCTTACCATAAACTCTTTCAAAATATCATTTTGAATTGTACCACTTAAATCTTCCAGTTTAACACCCTGTTCTTGAGCTGCTACAATATAAAAGGCCATAATAGGTAAAACAGCTCCATTCATAGTCATTGAAACACTCATTTTGTTCAATGGAATTTCATTAAAAAGGAGCTTCATATCCTCAACGGAATCGATAGCAACTCCAGCTTTCCCTACATCTCCAACGACACGATCGTGATCACTATCATAGCCTCTGTGTGTCGGAAGGTCAAATGCTACAGACAAACCTTTTTGTCCCGCTTTTAAATTTCTTTTATAAAAGTCATTGGTATCTTCAGCTGTTGAAAAGCCAGCATATTGACGTATAGTCCAAGGACGTTGAACATACATAGTGCTGTAAGGGCCTCTTAGAAATGGTGCTTTTCCAGCTGGAAAGTTCAAGTGCTCTAAGCTTTCTATGTCGCTTTTGGAATAGCGAGATTTGAGGTCAATAGTTTCTGCAGTGTTAAAGTTGACTTTTTCAGTATTTTTTGACTTTAAACCTTCAAGTACGATATGTTGGATATTTTTTCTACTCATCCTTTAGCCGTTTTTGTTCCAATTTTTCTGTAATTCGTCTTGGAACTATTGGTTCTAAAAGAGTTTTTCTGATATTTTGTTTTACAAATGGGTATAGCTCCAATTCAGCTTTCATTTTATCAGAAGTATTTTCTTGAAAATGTGTTCCTAAAAGTCCTTCGCTTCCTTCATCATAAGAAAGTTGTTCTTTTAGTGCATGTACTTTAATTTTACGCTGGATAATGCCTTCTTTTAATAGTTTTAAGTAGCCTCCTTCTTTTTCAATATCTTTAAATAACTCCAAGGCCTTTTGAGCGAGTCTTTTTGTGAGAGTTTCAATGTAATAAACACCTTCTGTTGGGTTAGAAACTACATCAAAATAACTTTCATTTTTAAGAATTAATAATTGATTTCTAGATAGCCGGTCTCCAAATTCATTGTCTTTGTGGTAGAGGTGGTCATAGGGCATATTGATAATAGTATCCGAACTGCCTAATATTGCGCTCATACATTCGGTAGTTGTGCGTAACATATTAGTATTATAATCGTAAATTGTTTTGTTACGCTTGCTTGGTTGACTAATTATATGGCATTCAATTGACACCCCGTAGTCTTTGGTTAGACTTTGCCATAACAGTCTAAGCGCTTGAATTTTTGCAATTTCAAAAAAGTAATTACCTCCTACCGACACTTTAAATACAATCGACTTTATAGGTTTACTGTTAAACAGGTTTAAATATTCATTCACATGGGCTAGGGTATAGGCTAACTGTTGTACCATGCTACTACCTGCATTTTGAAATATTCCTAAATCTACCGAAACAACTCCTTTAAGTTCGTTTCCAGAAACGAGAATTTTATTTAAGTTTTCTATATCAGATTTTAAGTTTTCAAACCAGTTACCTGATTTAGAAAGCTGCCCGATTGGGTCATTTAGGATATAAAATTTTGTATTTTTTTTGGCGGAATATTGCTGTAATTTTTCTGTAAATTTCTCTGAAATAAATAAAGTCTCAAAGTAAATAGGTATGTGACTTAAATCGATGTTTTCTAAAAGCGCTTCAATAGAAATTAGTTCTAGAGGGATTATAAAGTATAAACTCTCAACACCACTCTCAATAAGATTTATAGCATTTGTGTTACTTTTTTCAACCGAATTAACAAATATAGAATGACCAATATTCCAGTCTGAAGAATTATAGTCAATTTCAGGACATTTTGAATAGGACTCTGAATGATAAAATGGTTTGACATCAATTTCTTCAATAGATTTCCATACCAAGGTGTCGTTAAAGTCTTTACCTTGCAGTTCAAATTGAATCTTTTGCTTCCACTGCTTTTCAGAAGTAGATTCAAAATTTTCAAAAAGAGATGCCTTACTCATTTGTTTTGTTCTTTAAACTATCTTGGTCTTCAATGATGTAAATGACTTCGTTGTCCTTTTTCATTTTATAATGCTCTCGAGCATATTTTTCAATTCCATTTGTAGAATTGAGTGTGTTTATTTCTTTTTGATCTTTTACTATTTCACTATTATAAAACTCGATTTTTGAATCTAAGTCATTAATCTCATCATTCAAGTCTCCATGAATAAGCCAAGAATTGGCATCAAAAAATGTCATCCAAATTATAAATGCTATCAACGTTAGTACATAGATGCTTTTAAGCGGTTTTAGAAGCATTACCCCCCTTTTTATCTTATTTAGCATTAGAGTTGTTCGTTTATAATTGACTTCACTACGTTTACAGCCACGGAATTAAAGTGGTTGTTAGGAATTATGATGTCTGCAAACGCTTTCATCGGCTCAATAAACTGCTCATGCATTGGCTTAAGGGTTGTTTGGTAGCGTTCAAGTACTTCATCTAAATCACGTCCTCTTTCTGCGATATCTCTTTTCAATCTCCGCATTAATCGCTCATCACTATCGGCATGAACAAAGATCTTAATATCAAAAATTGATCTTAGTTGGGTATTTGATAAAATTAATATTCCTTCAACAATAATTACTTTTTTAGGCTCTGTAAGCGCTGTGTTTCCTGTCCGGTTGTGTGTTTTGAACGAATACACAGGCTGGTCAATACTTTTGCCTTCTCTTAGCTGTTTTAGATGAAACTCAAGAAGCTCAAAATCAATAGACTGTGGGTGATCAAAGTTGATTTTACAGCGTTCTTCAAAAGTTAAATGGGAGGTATCTTTGTAGTAAGAATCTTGAGATATTACTTGTACTTCTCCTTTTGGAAACTCAGAAATAATTTGATTTACTACAGTAGTTTTTCCACTTCCAGTCCCCCCCCCAATACCTATAATTAGCATATCTTTTTCTTTTCAATTTTAACAAAGTTAAGATTATTTTCTTGGTTTAGGATTATTCAACCCTAATAATAATGTTATGAATTAGTCTACAATTTTTAAATTAACTGTTAATAACTTAAGGTTTGATTTTTCGTTAAAACGTCTATTTTTGTAAACTAAATATTAAAAAACATGTCTGATACTATTGAATCTGTAAAATGTATGATTATTGGCTCTGGGCCTGCAGGATATACTGCTGCTATTTACGCCGCTCGTGCCAATATGTTCCCTGTCTTATATCAAGGAACTCAACCCGGTGGTCAATTAACAACCACAAACGATGTTGAGAATTTTCCTGGTTATCCTGATGGTATCACAGGTCCTGCAATGATGTTGGAGCTTCAAGCACAAGCTGAAAGATTTGGTACTGACGTAAGAGACGGATGGGTGACTAAAGTTGATTTTTCAGGTTCTGAACATAAAGTTTGGATCAACGGAACTAAAGAAATTCATTGTGAAACAGTGGTTATTTCAACGGGAGCTACTGCTAAATATTTAGGAATAGAGTCTGAACAAAAATACTTAAAACTAGGTGGAGGTGTTTCTGCTTGCGCCGTTTGTGATGGGTTCTTTTATAAAAACCAAGAAGTTGTAATTGTTGGGGCTGGGGATTCAGCATGCGAAGAAGCACATTATTTATCTAAGCTGTGTGCCAAAGTGACAATGCTGGTAAGACGTGACGAGTTTAGAGCTTCTAAAATCATGGCAAGTCGTGTCAAAAACACTGAGAATATTACCATTTTATTTAATACAGAAACAGAAGAAGTTCTCGGAGACGGACAAGTAGTAACAGGTGTAAGAGCAAAAAATAATCAATCCAATGAATTGATTGACATCCCTGCTACAGGATTCTTTGTTGCCATTGGTCATAAGCCTAACACTGATATTTTCAATGGTTTTTTAAAATTAGATGAAACAGGCTATATAATTAATAACCCAGGAACATCAAAGACAAACGTTGACGGAGTTTTTGTAAGTGGCGATGCCGCTGATCACGTATACAGACAGGCTATTACTGCTGCGGGCACCGGGTGTATGGCTGCATTAGATGCGGAACGCTATTTAGCTGCTAAAGAAGGTTAGTTATCGAAGTTCAGCGCCTAACTCTGATTCAAAACGTTTTTGTATTTTTGACATTATTTTATCAATTTGAGAATCTTTAAGCGTTTGCTTATTGTCTTGAAGTGTGAAGCTAATGGAGTAACTCTTTTTACCATTTTCTAATTTATCACCTCTGTAAACATCAAACAGATTAATGTCTTTTAAATAGTTATTTTCTGATTGTTTTGCTAGTTTATATAGTTTCTCAAAAGTTATATCTTCATCGATTAATAATGAAAGATCTCTTTTAACCTCAGGATATTTAGAGATGTCTTTGAACTTTATGGTATTTTGATTGATTACTTTTAACAGGTTATTCCAATTAAAGTTAGCACAAAAAACATTTTGTGAGATTCCAAAGGTGTTAAGCGCATTAGTTTTTAAACTTCCAAATTCAACAAGAGAATGTTTCCCTACGCTTAATTGCTGACCTTCACTGAAAATATCATTTGATAATGGCAGGCTTTTAAATTTTTTGATGCCTAAACGATCAAAAATTCCTGTAACAAGTCCTTTTAAGTAAAAATAACCAACCTCAGTTTTTTTAGAATTCCAACGTTTTTCAGTCTTATTTCCTGTTATTAAAATGGATAAGTGATTAAATTCCTCTTTTTGGTCGTCAAAATCATGATAAGTTTTTCCAAATTCAAAAAGCTTTAGATCACTCTGTTGACGGTTAATATTAAAGGCTAAAGTTTCTAATCCTGAAAAAATTAGAGATTGACGCATGATAGATAAGTCAGTACTTAAAGGATTTAATATTTTTACGTTGTTGTCAGGGTCTAATTGCTCACTAATTGAATTGTATTTGTCAGTAGTTAAGGAATTAGTCATGATTTCATAAAAACCTTGACCTACAAGTTGATTTGCAACAATATTTTCAATTTTGTGATTTTCAAATTTTGAAGTATTTGAAATAGACGCATTTAATTTATTAGTAATGCCAATGTTATTGTAGCCATAAACTCTTAGAATTTCTTCAATAACATCAACTTCTCTTTGTACATCGTTCCTATATGCTGGGATTGTAAGTCCCAATCCAGTTTCTGTGATGTTATTAACCTTAATTTCTAAAGCGCTAAGAATACTCTTAATGGTTTCTTTAGGGATCTCTTGCCCTATTAATTTATATGTTTTATCAAAACTTAAAAATACTTGAGAGTCTTCAATTTTATTGGGGTATTCGTCAATTAAATCGCTAGTTATTTTACCTCCAGCAATTTCAGCAATTAACAAGGCTGCTCTTTTAAGTGCGTATTTGGTAATATTAGGGTCAATACCGCGTTCAAATCTAAAAGAAGCATCTGTATTTAAAGCGTGTCTTTTAGCGGTTTTTCGGATACTTATTGGATTAAAATAGGCGCTCTCTAAAAATATTGAAGATGTACTTTGCGTAACACCTGAGTTTTCACCTCCAAAAACACCTGCAATACATAAAGGTTTATCTTGGTCACAAATCATTAGATCTTCTTCATGTAAACTACGTTCAACGCCGTCTAAAGTAATAAATTTCGTCCCCGATTTTACAGTCTTAATGTTAATTTTTTTACCAGTAATTTTATCTGCATCAAATGCATGAAGCGGTTGACCTAAATCATGCAATACATAGTTAGTGGTATCCACAATGTTATTAATTGGACTTAATCCTATAGATTTAAGTCGATTTTGCAACCATTGTGGCGAATCTTTGACAACAATATTTGAGATGGTTAATCCACAATATCTAGGAGCTTTAATTTTATCATCAACATTAATATCGATTTTCAGACCTCTATTGTCTATGTGAAACCCTGATACAGAAGGACTTATTAATTTGGTATTAATCCCATGCTGCGATAGCCCAGCCATCAGATCTCGTGCGACTCCATAATGACTCATTGCATCTGATCGGTTTGGAGTCAGTCCAATTTCGTATACTAAATCATCTTCAAAATTATAATGATCCGCTAGGGCCGTTCCGATTTCTAAGGCTGCCTCCAATATCATAATTCCGTCATGGGACTTACCTAATCCAATTTCATCTTCAGCGCATAACATTCCATGGCTTTCTTCACCTCTTATTTTACCTTTTTTTATGGTCCAAACTTCTCCTTCATTATTGTACAAAGTAGTTCCTATTTTAGCTACTGCTACTTTTTGACCTTTGGCTACATTAGGCGCACCACAAACAATATTTAGTGGCAGTTTTTCTCCAACATCAATTGTTGTAATTTTTAATCTATCTGCATTTGGATGCTGTTCACATGTTAATACATGTCCAACGACGATTCCTTTTAATGCCCCCTTGATGGATTGAAAAACATCTATTCCTTCAACTTCTAATCCTAGATCAGTAAGAAGCTCTGAGGTTTTCTCAGCGCTCCAGTCAATTTTTATAAATTGTTTTAACCAGTTGTATGATATTTTCATTGTAGGATGTTAAAGCTTTTTAGCAAATATAAAATAAAGCTATTAGCTATCAAATAAAAAGCCCATCCAAAACGGTGGGCTTTAATAAATACTTTTATTTATTTATTGGCCAGAAAGAGCTTTCATTTCACTTTCGATCATTTCATAGAACTGATCAATTTTTGGCATTACAACAACGCGTGTTCTTCTATTTTTCGATCTATTTAGAGCTGTATCGTTATCAGTTAAAGGAACGTAACTACTTCTTCCTGCAGCAATTAATTGTGATGGATTCACACCCATTGTTTGCAATTCTCTAATAATAGAAGTAGAGCGCTTAACACTTAGGTCCCAGTTGTCAACTAAGATTCCGTTTGAGTAGGATTGACTATCTGTGTGACCTTCAATCATGGCTTCGAAATCTGGTTTATCAGAAATTACTTTAGCCACTTTTTCTAAAACAGTTTTTGCCTTTTCAGTCACAATAAAGCTACCACTTTTAAATAGTAATTTATCTGCAATTGATATAAATACAACCCCTTTTTCAACATTAATTTCAATGTCTGGATCATCAATACCAACAGATTTTTTCAAACTAGATACAATTGCTAGGGTTACACTGTCTTTTCTTGTAATCGCATCTTGTAATCTATTAATTTTCAAATCTCTTTCTTGAAGACTTTCTAGGGTTTTTTCTAAGTTATCAGCGCCTTTAGCTGTTAAAAGAGTTATTTCTTTTGTGTTAGTGATTAAGGCATCATTCGTTTTTCTTAGGTCGTTCAATTGATCCCTTAAAGCGTTTAAACTGGCATCTGAAACAGCTTTATCTGATAAACAACTGTTTAGTTTTACAGTGGCAGTATTTAATAAATCTTGAGTGTTTTTTAATTTTACTTGGGCAGCCACTAATTCTTTATTTGGACCACATGACACCAACATAATAGAAGTGGTTAACAATAATGCATATAATTTTTTCATTTTTAACAGAGTTTGATATTACAACGTAAATTTATAAAATTTATTTTTTTTAAAGTCGACTTTTTAGTTAATTATTTATGTATTTTATTATAGTGTTTAACTTTTAGTATAAAATGTGACCAAACAATGGACGGGAGTAGGTCTTTAATGGGAGTAGTCTTAATTGTTTGTTCTCTTAGCTTTATAAGTTGAGGAAGCGCTCGGTAAAAACTTCCGTGTGCTTTAATAATTGCAATTATGTGTTTAAATTTTCCTTGAAATAGAAAACGTAATCCAGCGAGTCCATCAAGTACTAATCGAAGATAAACAACAATGATCAGTTGGTTTTGTGAGTTCTTTACCAGTGCATAAAGGCTGTTTCTGAAGTTTAAATAGGTTTTTTTCGGATTAGAATTATTTAAGCTAGCTCCTCCAAAATGGTATACGGTTGATGCTCCTGTATATTCTATCTTAAAGCCTTTATTTTTTGCACGCCAACATAAATCAATTTCTTCCATGTGTGCAAAAAACGTATTGTCAAACCCCTTTAAAGCTTTAAAAGAAGAAGCTCTTATAAATAAGCAGGCTCCAGATGCCCAAAATATTTCTGTACGGTCATCATACTGCCCTTTGTCTTCTTCAACACAGTCAAAAATACGCCCTCTACAATAGGGGTAGCCTAACTGATCTATAAAGCCTCCGCCGGCACCTGCATATTCAAAGTAGTTTTTCTTGTTGTAGTCTAATATTTTAGGCTGAACAATATGCGTATCGGCTTCGGTCTGAAAAATATCTATAACAGACGTCAACCAGTTTTTTGTAACTTCTACATCAGAGTTCAACAAACAATAGACGTCTGCATTAATTTGCTTTAGACTTTCGTTATATCCAGCTGCATATCCGATATTTTCGCTGAGTTTAATACAATTAATCGAAGGGTGTTTTGATTCTAAAAACTCTATGGATTTATCTGTTGAAGCATTGTCAACAACATAGATATCGTGGTCTGATGAGTGTTCAATAACTGAGGGTAGAAACATCTCTAAAAGCGTTTTTCCATTCCAATTAAGTATGACAATAGCTAGTTTCAAACCTTTTTATTAGTGTAACTCGGAAGATCTTTTAAAAAATTATAGGCGCCCAAGTTGTGATCCATGGTGCAAAAATAATGATTTAATCCATTGGTGACCATTAAAAAAGAGGCTTTTAAAGCTAAATTATATCTAGCTATTTGATCAAATGCTGACTGAGATATTTTCACTTTAGGTGCTTTGCATTCAATAATTAGATGAATACTTCCATCAGGATTATAGACCACAACATCATAGCGTTTATTGAGTCCGTTTATATGTACTACTTTTTCAACATTAATAAGGCTAATGGGGTATTTTTTTTCATTGGTCAAAAAATGAATACAATGTTGTCTTACCCATTCTTCGGGTTGGAGGAGAACAAATTTTTTACGTATTACATCAAAAATATGAATATTATTTTCGCTATTTTTGAGCCTGAACGTATATAATGGAAAATTTAGATCTTGCACACTACAAATTTGGTAATTTTTTTTGAATGAATTCGATTAACCAGCTAATAAATGACATAAAAGGAGGTAAGATATCACCTATTTATTTTTTAATGGGCGAGGAATCCTATTATATTGATTTGCTTTCTGATTATATAGAGTCTAATGTACTACTAGAGGAAGAAAAAGGGTTTAATCAAGTTGTGTTGTATGGGAAAGAGGTTTCAATTCAAGATATAATATCTAATGCAAAGCGCTATCCTATGATGGCTGAGCGACAAGTTGTAATCGTAAAAGAGGCGCAAAACCTTATTAAAACAATTGATCAGCTTGTTGATTACGTTAAGAATCCTCAACCCTCTACGGTTTTAGTAATTAATTATAAATATAAAACTTTAGATAAACGAAAAGCACTTTACAAATTGCTTTCTAAATCGGGTGTGATATTTGATAGTAAAAAAATATACGAAGACAAGGTTCCATCTTGGATTCAGAATTTTTTAAAATCTAAACAAATTACGATCATTCCTAAAGCTGCTTTAATGTTATCAGAGTTTTTAGGGAATGACCTCAGTAAAATCGCAAATGAACTTAATAAGCTAGAGATAATTGTGGGGTCTGACAAACAAGTTACTCCCGAAATTATTGAAGAAAACATAGGGATCTCTAAAGACTTTAATAATTTTGAGTTACAAAAAGCAATAGGCAATCTAGATCATAAAAAAGCATATCAAATTGTAAACTACTTTGCGCAAAACCACAAACAACACCCTTTTGTTCTGACAATTTCTATATTATACATGTATTTCACTAAATTAATGACACTTCACACAGTAAGCGATAAAAGTCCTGCAGCCGTATCTAAAGCTTTAGGGGTTAATCCTTACTTTGTCAGCGAATACATCACAGTTTCTAAAAATTTTCCAATGAAACGTATTAGTGGGGTTTTAGAAACCTTACGTGTTTATGATTCTAAAAGTAAAGGGGTGGGTGCCAACTTAGGACCAAGAGACTTATACTACGAGCTGATCTATAATATTCTTAAATAATTTATTGATTTCTGAATCGAACCCAATTGTTGATTTTTCAAGTGTTTTGTATACTAAATATTCTAGGTTCTTCTTTATTTATTTCACTTGGTAAATTATTTGTTATAATTCGATTGGGTGAGCTGATATTGTTGCGTCTGAATCATGCTCGACTTGCTTTGAAATAAATTGACAAGAGTCTAAAAAAAGTTCCTTCTGGATTCTACTTAGATGTTTTGAAAACTCAAAAGGAATTTGGTATAAGACCATTGGGTTTTTTACAATTGAAATTTCAGCAATAAGCATCTCGTTAAATTTGATTGTTTATGGGCTAGTGATAAGTTTATAGACTTGTTTTGTAGGTGTGTTCGTATGTAAATTAGTGAAGCAATTTAGATTGAAATATTAAGATGGTATTAAAAATAAAATCAGCTCTTAACTGCTTTTTTAGCAAAAATAGCTGCTCCTATTATGCCAGCATTGTTTTTTAATTCTGCTGCTTTTATTGGGGTGTTTATGCTGATAAATTCCTCAAATTTATTCATCTTTTTACTCACGCCTCCTCCTATTATTATTAAGTCTGGATTAAATGTATTTTCAACATGATTTAGGAAAAAATTCACTCGTTTTCCCCAAGATTTAAAGCTCCAGTCTTCTCTTTTTCTTGCTGAGTCCGCAGCGAAATACTCCATAATATCTCCTTTTCGACCATACATTCGTCCGAGTTCGAAATTTGAAAGTAACTGCCCATTAAAAAATACACCTGAGCCAATTCCAGTCCCTAAAGTTATCGTTATAACCAATCCCATTTTGTTTTTCCCAATTCCAAACTCCATAACACCCATAGCAGCTGCGTCAGCATCATTAACAACGTAATAGTCATTTCCTGTAGTGTTTTTAAATAGAGTATCTACTTGGGTTGATTTCCATGAGGGATCAAGATTGCCATAGTGCATTGCTTTACCATTTTTTATTATGGTTGGAAATGAAACTCCCACTGGCCCTACCCATTCAAATTCTTTTATGATTTTTTTTAGGCTATCTGATACATTTTCAGGCGTTGCTGGCTTCGGAGTAGGAATGCGCAATCGCTTACTAACCAATTCGCCTGTTTTGGCATTTACGATAGCACCCTTTATACCAGTTCCTCCAATATCTATACCTAATATTTTCATTTATATGATTTTAATGTTTTAAGTTCAATTGTTCAAGTTTTTCTCGGAAATCAAATTGTAAATCTTCATGTAGTTTAATGATCTTCTTTTCTATATTTTCGATTTGTTTAAGATAAATATTAGTGAGTGTCAAGTTGTTATTTATGGAAGGCTTTAGGGTTTGAAGTTTGTAACAATAATAGATTAGGAGTTCAACTTCAGTTTCTTTGCTATTTGAATAGCGTGCATATTTTTTCAACAAACGCAAAATCTTACGAACGCTTTTTTTGATGTAAAAATAACTTTTAGTATTTATTTCTTCAAATAATTGATCCGTCTGTTCTTTTATTCCTTCAATATAAAAGGCTTCATCTTCAGATTCAAATAATAGATATGTGAGTAGCTCCTTGTTCTCAATTTTGAAACGGGCAAGTCGTAAACATAATTGCTTTAAATGGTCTTCATTTAAAGTTTCTAATTCTTTTTTAAGTTGTATAACAGTGGCCGCTTTCATATAATGTGTAATAATACAATTTTTAAAGAAGCAACGCAAGTTGTCAAGATAGACTACTATTACGTAGTATTTAATTTTCATTTAGACTGGTTTTATTTATGATTTTTCTGAGACAGAACTAAATCATTAATTGATTGTTTTTTTTAGATTCTATTGCTCCAATAATTGTATTTTTACAGCCTCATTATGGATTCAATAACACAAATAGTATTAGGTGCGGCTTGCGGCGAAGCCGTTCTCGGAAAGAAGATAGGTAATCGTGCATTGCTTTTTGGAGCGATTGGAGGTACAGTCCCAGATTTAGATGTGTTTATCGGTAAATTACTATATAATAATGAAATTGATTCGATGGCTTTCCACAGAGGTTTTATGCATTCGTTCCTGTTTGCCTTGCTAGGGGCTCTCGTATTTGGAATGCTTGTTTTTTGGCTTTACAATCGAGGTAAACGTTATGGAATAACAACTCAAAATGAGTGGATTTGGTTGTTTTTCGCTTCAATTTTTACCCATCCAATTTTAGATTCTTTTACGGCTTATGGAACCCAGTTGTTTGCGCCTTTTTCAAACTATAGAGTTGCGTTTAATAACATTTCGGTTGCCGATCCTTTGTATACGCTTCCGTTTTTAGGGTTGTTAATTGTTGTCATGTTTTTTAAACGAACTTCAACCAAACGTCGATTATTTTTAAAGCTAAGTTTTGGAGTTAGTTCTCTATATATGATGTTTACACTGGTTAATAAATACCATGTTCACGGCGTTTATAAACAATCTTTAGCGGATGAGCAGATTGATTATTTGCGTTTTCAAACTCAGCCGACAATTCTGAACAACTTTCTATGGTACGGAATAGCAGAAACAGAAGATGCTTACTTCGTTGGGTTTTATTCAATTTTGGATACCAAACCAACTGTAAGTCGCTGGCACAAACTCCCAAAGAATCATAATTTAATTGGCGATATGCCTAAAGATTTAGAAACTCTTGCCTGGTTCAGTGGAGGGTACTATAATTTAAGTGAAACATCGGATTCTCAAACTTATTTATTTAAAGACCTGAGATATCCATTGATGGACGAAGAAGATTCAAACTCGACTATTTTTAAATTTACTATTACAAAAACAGAGGATCGTTGGGAAGCGGCCCCGTTTTATGCCCCCGAAGTGAACCGAGGATCTTTAAACTCTTTTTGGACTCGACTTAAAGGAATTTAAGAAATCACTCCAATAGTTTTCATGCAGGCCTTCATCATATTGTAAGTGCGTTCAATATCATTGTCTAATCCAATTGAAAACCGAATAAGCCCATCAGTTAGTCCCATTTCTTTTTGTTCTTCTTCTGGGATCTCAGATGAAGTAGAACTCCCCGGTGCGCTAAATAAGGTTTTGTAAAACCCTAAGCTTACAGCTAAGTATCCTAAGTTTTCTTTTTGCATTAACTCCATTAAGGCATTCGCTTTTTCCAAGCTACCCGTATCGATCGTCATCATGCCTCCAAATCCATATTCAGTATTCATCATACTTTTGAATATTGTATGAGAGGGATGTGATTTTAAACCTGGATAGACTGTTTTCACTCCGTCTTTTTCAAATTTCTGAGCCAAGTACATCGCATTTAAGCTATGTTGCTTGATTCGTATGTGAAGAGTTCTAAGGTTTTTTAGGATGGAAGAAGCACGAAGACTATCCATAGTAGCACCAAATAACATGGCAGCCCCATCAATCACACTTTTTAAGCTGTCTATCATTTCTTGTGTTCCACAAACAACACCTCCAACTGTATCGCTAGAACCATTAATGAATTTGGTCAAACTATGTATTACAATATCGGCTCCAAGCTCTTTCGGAGATATTGACAGTGGTGAAAATGTGTTGTCTACAACAAGTTTTAAGTTGTATTTTTTAGCAAGTCTTGCCAAGCCAGGGATGTCTGCTACTTCTAGCAACGGATTGCTTACAGATTCACAGTAAAGCACGGTAGTTTTAGTTGTAATTGCAGCTTCTACAGTTTTTAGATTTGTGATGTCAACAAAGCTTGTATAGATATTCAGTCTAGGGGCAAAGTTTTTCAGAAAGGCATAGGTACCTCCGTAAATTGTACGGCTAGAAACAACGTGATCATTAGCAGCACATAATTGCATTAGAACTGAACTAATTGACCCCATTCCAGAAGCAGAAACATTTGCTGTTTCTGTCCCTTCCATTGCAGCAAGCGCTTCTCCTAGGTACATGCTAGATGGGGTGGTGTGCCTGGCATATAAATAACAGCCATCTGCATTGCCTTCAAACGTATCAAACATTGTTTTTGCGGACTTAAAAGTGAAAGTAGACGCATCTGATATTGACGGGTTGACCCCTCCAAATTCTCCAAAATATTGTAAGTCTTGTATCTTATTTGCCGGTTTAATAGCCATGTTGGTGAGTTTTATTTTTTTTAAATTTGATTAATTTTAGAATTAAATGCAACAACTATATTGGTTTGCAGTAAATAAAACTAAATATTAGTTATATATAGATAATTAATTTATATTTTTACTAGATACATTAATAATTAGAATTTTTTTTCAAATGAAACTTGACGCAATCGATACTAAGCTTTTAAACCTTCTTCAGGAGGATTCAAAACAAACTAATAAGGAATTATCTTCTAAACTTGAGATGTCTGTGACAGCTGTTTATGAGCGGATTAAAAAACTTGAAAAGGCAGGGATTATTGATAAGTATGTTGCTTTAGTCAATAAGCAAAGTATTGGAAGGGCTTTTGTTGCTTTCTGCCACATTAAACTAGTGAAACATTCTCAAGAACTTGTAAATCAATTTGAAAAAGAAGTAGTCAATATAGATGAAGTATTAGAAGCCTATCACTTGAGTGGTGATTATGACTACTTGCTTAAAGTGCATGTAGAAAATATGGAGTCGTTTCGCAAATTCATGGTCTCTAAACTCACAAACATAGACCATATTGGCAGTACACATAGCATGTTTGTGATTTCTGAAGTTAAACATACAACTGCCGTTAATATTTAGATACAAAATTATTCTTCCATTGAATATATGTTTGTATTTTTGTTATTCAATTAAAAATAATACTATTATGAAATCATATGATGTTGCTATCATAGGGTCCGGACCGGGTGGTTATGTAGCTGCCATACGTTGTGCTCAGTTAGGAATGAAAACAGCTATTATAGAAAAGTATGCGACTTTAGGCGGTACATGTTTAAATGTTGGATGTATTCCTAGTAAAGCATTACTAGATTCTTCACATCACTACGACGATGCTGTAAAGCATTTTGAGACTCATGGAATTGAAATCCCTGGAGAAATCAAAGTAAACTTAGAAAAAATGATTGGACGGAAGCAAGCTGTTGTTGATCAAACTACTGTAGGTATTGATTTCTTAATGACTAAAAATAAAATTGATGTTTACCATGGAATGGGAGCTTTTAAAGATGCTACTCATATCAAGATTAGTGGAGATACAAACGAAGAAATAGAAGCTAAATATAGTATTATAGCAACTGGAAGTAAACCAACTACCTTGCCTTTTGCTAAAGTTGATAAAGAACGTATAATTACTTCTACAGAAGCATTGAAATTAAAGGAGATTCCTAAACATTTGATCATTATTGGTGGGGGAGTTATTGGATTAGAATTAGGTCAAGTTTATAAACGTCTTGGTTCAGATGTAACAGTAATTGAATATATGGATCGAATTATTCCAACAATGGACTCTAGCTTGTCTAAAGAACTAAACAAAGTATTTAGAAAACAGAAATTTAACATTAACGTGTCTCACAAGGTAACTTCTGTTGTAAGAAATGGAAATGAGATTTCGGTTACTGCCGAAAACAAAAAAGGAGAACTCATTGAGTTTAAAGGAGATTATTGTTTAGTGTCTGTTGGACGAAGCCCTTATACTGCAGGATTAAATGCCGAATCTGCTGGAGTTAAGTTAACAGACAGAGGACAGGTAAAGGTTAACGGTAATTTACAGACTTCAACTTCAAATATTTATGCAATAGGCGATGTTGTAAAAGGAGCTATGTTGGCTCATAAAGCGGAGGAAGAAGGCGTATTTGTTGCCGAAAGTATTGCGGGTCAAAAACCACATATTAACTATAACTTAATTCCTGGCGTTGTGTATACATGGCCTGAAGTTGCTTCAGTTGGTAAAACTGAAGATGAGCTCAAGGATGAAGGTATTGGATATAAATCAGGTCAATTTCCAATGCGTGCATTAGGACGTAGTCGTGCCAGTATGGATTTAGATGGTTTTGTAAAAATTCTTGCAGACAAAATAACCGATGAAATCTTAGGCGTTCATATGATTGGAGCTCGTTGTGCGGATTTAATTTCCGAAGCTGTAGTTGCTATGGAGTTTAGAGCATCTGCAGAGGATATTTCAAGAATGTCTCATGCACATCCAACTTTTTCAGAAGCTATTAAAGAAGCCGCTTTGGCAGCAACTGAAGACCGTGCACTGCACATATAGATTTCTAATCATTTGTATCTAAAAACCTCCATTTGGAGGTTTAAATTATATACAACTTGTAGACATAAATACATGCTATTTACTTTTTGTTTCGTCTATTATAATTTTTGTCCCCTCTCGTTTGAGGTTTCTTATATTTCTTAGCAATAATACGTTGATAAGAACCACCTAAGTTTTCCTTTTGGTTTTTTTCGCTCTTTTCATGAAACGCTGGCCCTGGTGCATCTTCAAAAGTTCTTTTATGAGGATTGTAATGTTCTTTTAACTGTGGACGTTCTTCTTCAATTAGTTCTTTAGAAATTTCAACATTTTTAGGGATTTTTAAAGTTTCAATTTCCATTTTCATTAATCCCTCAATCTCGTTCTTGTAATCTGCTTCATCGGGCTTAGATAAAAGTAAACTTGTTCCTTTTCTTTTAGCTCTTCCAGTTCTACCAATTCGATGCATGTAATTTTCTGGATATTCAGGAGTATCAAAATTAATTACTTGAGAGACGTCGTCAATATCTAACCCTCTAGCCATAACATCAGTTGATACTAGGATTCTATTGAAACCATTTCTAAACTGCTCGATACTTCTCAATCTATAATTTTGTGTCTTATTTGAATGAATCACACAACACTCTTCATGAAATACTTCCTCCAAAGAATCAAATAGCCTGTCAGCCATTCGTTTATTTGATACAAATATAAGTACACGATAGTAGGCTTCACGATCACTCATTAAAAAGCGAATTAAATTTACTTTTGTGTAATAATTAGGTACTTCATATCGAAATTGTAGAATATTTTCAAGAGGTGTTCCTGAAAGTGCAACGGAAATACGTTCTGGATTAACGAAAAAATCAGTTATTAAAGCATCTACTTCAGATGTCATCGTTGCTGAAAACATAATGTTTTGTCGACGTGAAGGAAGAAGGTCAAAAATATTTATAAGTTGATGTCTAAATCCTAAATCAAGCATCACATCTACTTCGTCAATGACTAGTTTTTGAATGTTTTTGAGTTGTAGTACCCTACTTAAAGCTAAATCATAAAGCCTTCCAGGGGTCGCCACAAGGATATCAATTCCTTCTGAAATTTGTTGTTTTTGTGTGTTAATATTTGTGCCACCATAGACTCCTAAAACTCTATTGTTTGTGTAAACATTGAGTGCTTTTAATGAGTCAACAACTTGAACAACTAGTTCTCGAGTAGGCACCATTATAAGAACTCTCGGGCTCTCTTGGGTAGAATACTCTAAGTTTCTAATAATAGGTAGTGAATAGGCTAATGTCTTTCCAGTTCCAGTTTGAGCTATTCCTACCACATCTTTTCCAGCACAAAGCACATTAAATGCAGCTTCCTGAATGGGAGTTGGTTCTGTATATCCTAAATCTTTGAGCGCATTGCTTAAAGGGTTTGTCAGTTTAAAGTCTTCAAAAGATAACATTGATAATAATTTGCCACAAAGGTAAGGTATTCTTGTAAAGTGACGATTTATTATTTAGAACTGATTAACTTTGTTTTCTAAATTATATTTAGTGCGACACCACAAAGAAATATTACTTACTAATACTAAAGATTTTAAAACTCAGTTAGTTTCTTGGGCTCAACAATATGAAGAAATTGTTTGGCTTGATTCTAACCAGCGTTTGCACTCTCATGCTACCTATGATGCTGTTTTGGCGGTCGATGCTTTTACAGGTATTCAAACCGATGCTTTAAATGGTTTTGAAAAATTAAAAGATTATCAAGAAGTGACTAAAGATTGGATTTTTGGATATCTTTCATATGATTTGAAAAATGATATAGAGCCGCTAAGTTCAGAAAATTTTGATGGTCTAAATTTTCCAGACCTTTATTTCTTTCAACCCAAAAAGTTGTTTTTATTTAAAGACAAGTCTGTAACTATTAAATATTTAAATTGTATTTGTGATGAGGTTGAGTCTGATTTAATCACTATAAGCTCATTTTCTAAAACGGCTGAATCGAAGGTCTCTAATAATATTAAGATCGAATCTCGAGTATCTAAAGCCTCTTACATAGAAAAGGTTACTGCAATGTTGTCTCATATCAAAAGAGGCGATATTTATGAGGCTAATTTTTGTCAAGAATTTTATGCAATAGCTCAGCTGAACCCCTTGGAAACTTATTTTAGTCTTAACTCAATTTCGCAAACGCCGTTTGCAACCTTCCTTAAAAATGGAAATCAATTTTTATTATCTTCTTCGCCTGAGCGTTTTATTAAAAAAGAGGGGAGTATCATTACTTCTCAGCCAATCAAGGGTACAACGAGACGATCCGACAATAGTAATGAAGATGAAGATCTAAAATTTGCATTAAAAAATGATCAAAAAGAACGAAGTGAAAATATTATGATTGTTGATTTAGTTCGGAATGATTTATCTAAAATAGCTAAAAAAGGAACCGTAAAAGTCACAGAACTATGCGAGATTCATAGTTTTAAGCAAGTTCATCATATGATATCAACTGTGGAAGCTATAGTTTTACCAACGGTGTCTGCGGTGGGTGTAATAGCTGCTGCTTTTCCTATGGGAAGTATGACAGGAGCTCCTAAAATATCAGCGATGACTATTATTGAAGAACTTGAAGAGACCAAAAGAGGTGTTTATTCAGGCGCTGTAGGATATTTTTCTCCGCAAGGAGATTTCGATTTTAATGTCGTTATTAGAAGTATTTTGTATAATGCATCTAATTCCTATGTTTCATTTTCAGTGGGAAGTGCTATTACATCTAAAAGCACCCCAGAGAAAGAATATGAAGAATGTCTTGTGAAAGCTAAAGCCATGCGTAGTGTATTGGAGAATTAATTTGTAATTTTGTTGAATGCTTAAATCCTTTCAAAACCTTTTACAAGCAAAGTTCTCATTTTTAAATGAGTCTCACTTATTGGTGGCTGTTTCTGGGGGCTTGGATAGTATGGTGTTGGTTGACTTGTGCAAAAAATTAGATCTGAATATTTCTTTAGCGCATTGCAATTTTAAATTAAGAGGAATTGAAAGTAATGGGGATGAAGATCTTATTAAATCCTATTCTAAAACCCACAGCATAGAGTTATTTACAACTTCTTTTGAAACAGATAGCTACGCTAGATCTACAAAACAATCAATTCAAATGGCTGCACGCCAACTACGATATGAATGGTTTGAATCGCTGCAAGAAGAGCATGGGTTTGATTTTGTGTTAACAGCTCATCATGCAGACGATAATTTAGAGACATTTCTAATTAATTTATCTCGAGGAACAGGTCTTGAAGGACTTACTGGAATTCCGACAATAAATGGATCTATTGTTCGTCCTATTTTGGAGTTTACAAGGCATGAGATTTTAAATTTCGCAACCACACAAAATTTAAAATGGCGCGAAGATAGTTCCAATAATAAAACAACTTATTTACGCAATAACTTACGGCACTCAATAATTCCACTTTTAAAAGAAATTAATCCATCATTTATTGATAGTTTTAAGAAAACTCAAGAATATTTAAATGAATCACAATCTGTATTAGAAGATTATATTTTAGAAATTGAAGATCGGGTTATAGTTTCTGTTAGTGAAGATCAAATTTTATACGACATAAACCAGATACAGACCTTAAATAACCCAAAGGCCTATATGTATCTTCTTTTAAAGCCTTATGGTTTTACAGATTGGAATGAAATTACTTTTCTTTTGGGCGCACAGTCGGGAAAACAAATTTCATCTACATCCCACCGTCTTATTAAAAATAGATCTCATTTGATTTTATGTAAGTTGGAAGCTCCAATAGAAGTAGATGTTTCTATTGACAGTTCAGAATCGTTGTTTAGAATCCCTTCTCATAGCATCGCTTTAAAAATAGAATCAACTAATTCCAATTCAACTACATCACGCGAATCACTACTTTTAGATACAGAGTCTCTTAAATTCCCTCTAACAGTACGTTCATGTAAGGAGGGTGATCATTTTTATCCGAGTGGCATGACAGGTAAAAAGAAGTTGAGTAAGTTTTTTAAAGACGAAAAAATGTCATTATTAGATAAGGAAAATGCCCTCTTATTATGTAGTGATGATCAGGTTGTATGGGTTTTAGGAATGCGTGCGGATAACCGATTTATACCAACCAATAAGACAACTAAGTTTGTAAAAATCTCAATAGAAGACAATGCCAATAGTCACTAGTCATTTTAAGTCTTCTTTCCTGTTTAGAAATGGGTTCATAGCCACTGTATATTCGGGCCTCATTAGGCGCTTGAAAATAAATCAATTTAGAGAACGGATTAATCTTAGAGATGATGATTTTATAGATTTAGATTGGAGTTATGGGGAAAAGCCATCAAAATCTGTTGTCATATTACTTCACGGAATGGAAGGGCATGGGCAACGTCCGTATATAACAGGGCCAGCTTTGTTGTTTAATAAAAACAATATAGATGCCATTTGCGTAAATTTCCGTTGCTGTAGTGGCGAACTAAATCTAAACTACTCCTCTTATCATTTAGGAATGTCAGAAGATTTGGATGATGTTGTTAAGCATGTTATTTCACTTGACAAGTACGATTCAATTTTCATAAAAGGGATAAGCCTTGGAGCAAATATGCTCTTAAAATACTTTGGGGAAGGTAATGATATCCCTTCGCAAGTAAAAGGAGGAATGGCTGTTTCTGCTCCCTGTGACTTATCGGGGTCTGCAAAAGCACTTCATGAGGTCAGAAATCTACCTTACCAAATTAATTTTTTATGGGGGTTACTAAAACGATTAAAGTTAAAACAAAAACAGTATCCGGATTTAATTACGAAATCTCAAGTCAGATCTATTTTCACTCTTAATGATTTTGACGAAGTTTATACATCTCGTGCGCATGGATTTAAAAATGCGCAAGATTATTATAAAAAAGCGAGTAGTCTTCAGTTTTTGAAAACTATTAAAACCCCTGTTCTTGTTTTAAATGCATTGAATGATTCTTTTTTATCCAAAGACTGTTTTCCATATAAGGAAGCTAAAGAAAACCCCTATTTACATTTAGAGACTCCTTCTAAAGGAGGACATGTTGGGTTTATCAGACTCAATGATTTTTATTATAATGAAAAACGGGCCCTTGAGTTCTTCTTAGAATGTAAGTAAAGTGTTGTAAATTTTGTCCATTGGAAACCCCATAACGTTAAAATACGAGCCTTCTATCTTTGTTACAGCAACTTGACCAATCCAGTCTTGAATGCCGTAAGAACCAGCTTTGTCAAACACTTTGAAATTCTTGATATAGAAATTAATTTCTGAATCACTTAGTTGTTTAAAAGTTACTTTGGTAATGGAATTAATAGTTTTCTCTTTTCCAATTGATTTGAAGCATACTGACGTAATTACTTCATGGGTCTGTCCACTCAAGGATTTTAGCATTTGAAAGGCATCCTTCGCGTCTTTTGGTTTGCCTAATGCAGAATTCTCAAACCAAACAATAGTGTCACTAGTAATAAGAATGTCGTTAGTAGCGAGAGTGTCTTCAAACGGCATTGATTTAAGCTGTGCTAAATAATCAGGTATTTCAAAATGCCTTAACCTTTCTGGATATTCTTCTTTGACCGGCTTAATCCGTATCTCAACTTCTAATCCTAACCCTTTGATAAGCTCCTGCCTTCTTGGTGACGAAGACGCTAAAATGAGGCGTTTATTTTTTAAAATATCTGTGAGCATAGTCATAGTTTAATCATATTGTGCATCAAATCCTTTCATCCAATGTCCTTGCACTTTTAAAACTTGTTCTATAATATCACGTACGGATCCGTTGCCCCCATTCTTATGTGAAATATATTTAGAAACGGCTTTCACTTCAGGTACAGCATCTTGAGGGCAGGCGGGGAGTCCCACAAGTTTCATAGGGGGTATGTCTGGAATATCATCTCCCATATATACCACATTTTCAGGATTTAGCTGGTGTTTTGCAAAAAGAGCATTCAAATTAACGACTTTATCATGCGATCCTAAACTAATTTCTTGAACCCCTAATCCTTTAAGCCGTTTTCTGACTCCTTCATTTTTACCTCCGGAAATAATACAAATTAAAAATCCAGCATCTACGGCTGTTTTTAGAGCAAAACCATCTCTAGTGCTCATTTTTCTTAGCATTTCACCTTCACTGGTTACTAAAACCGAGCTGTCGGTTAATACGCCGTCAACATCAAAAATAAATGCCGTAATGTCTTCTAGATATTCTTTATAGCTTTTTGAGTCCATGAGTCGTTTTTATTGAATTTGTAAGTTTTTTATATAATAATTGATAGTCCGGGTGGCTTTCTAAGGTTCTTAAATGGTGATTAATGGTTACTTGGTCATTTCGTTTAGCAGGTCCTGTTTGTGCATTGTATGGAGACGTAAACTGCACTTTTTTTGCAGTTTCTAGAATTAAGGGCTTTAATACATCAAAGTTAACACTTTTATAATCACTAAGCTCGTGGGCAATACGATACATTTGATTTGAAAAGTTATTGATAAACACGGCTGATAAGTGTAAGGCTTGTCGTTGTTCTGTATTGATCATGTATGATGGACTTCCCATGTAGGTTGCAAGAGTTTTAAGCTGACCAGAATCTTCCTTGTTCATTGTTTCAATGCAAAAGGGAACTTCTGAAAACTCCAGATCGGAGGTCTTAGAAAAGGTTTGAAGTGGATAAAAAACACCTCTTTTGTGTTTCATATCCAGCTTTTTGAGTGCTACGCTACCAGAAGTATGGACTACCAATCGATTTTCGAAAGGTAATTGTTTAGAAAGCGCTTCAATTGCTTTATCAGTTACAGCAATAATATAGATATCTGCACTTTTGAGATCTTTTAAGTCGTTACAGAGTTCAATGCCTTTAGTTGGTGCCTTAATCGACATCTTGTCTCGACTGTACCATTGTACTAAATTTACCTTTTCTGCAGATTGAAAGGCCTTCACTAAATGAGACCCTACATTTCCAGCTCCTATAACAACGACTGATATCATTTAGCTAAAATAAACAAGTAATCTGTCATTTGAAAGTTTAACCAAAGCAATGCCTTTATTTTATTTAAATATCTGTTAAAACCGATTAACATAAATGACTTTTCTTATTATAATAAGTACATTTGCATTTCAATTAATTGAGAATGTTTTAGCATGCTAAAAAAATTAACTAATCTACTTTTTTCAAACCGTTTAACAGGAATACTTTTCATTGTTTTTGCAGCAGCCATGGCTGTTGGAACGTTTATGGACGTAGGGCAAAGCACATCCCCAACGCCCTATTCTAGAACACTTATATACAACGCTAGGTGGTTTGAAGCAATTATGTGTGTGTTTATTATTAATTTTGCAGGGAATATTTTTAGATACCGATTATTAAGAAAAGAAAAATGGGCCACTTTAACCCTTCACCTTTCTTTTATATTTATACTTTTAGGGGCATTTATTACTCGCTATCATGGTTTTGAAGGGATGATGGCGATCCGTGAAGGCGCTACAGAAAACACCTTCTTGTCCCAGAAAACATATTTAACAACTTATATTGATGGCGATTTTGAAATCAATGGACAACTTGTACGACGTGTTGAAGAAGATGAAGTAGACTTTTCTCCACGACTTTTAAATAAATACACACTTAATACAACCTATAGTAATTCTGAAATTTTTGTGGAGTTAGTTGATTTTATTGAAGGTGCTGAAGAGGATGTTATCCCTTCCGAAGATGGAGAGTACTATTTAAAGATTGTCGAAGCAGGCGATGGAGCGCCTCACAATCACTTTCTTAAACTAGGGCAGGTTAGTAGTATTCATAACGTACTCTATGCACTTAATAAACCGACTGATGGAGCTATTAATATTACCTATTCTGAAAACGATTTAACAATTCAGTCGCCATATGAGGGTGAATATATGACTATGGCAACGCGTTTTCAAGGCCGTTTGGTAAAAGACAGTATTCAAACTTTAGTTTTACGCTCCCGTTACATTATCGGAAATCAAGCTATTGTATTTCCAAAACCAGTAATTAAAGGGGAATTTGATATTGTTAAAAAGTCGAAATTACTTAAAGGAGATGAAGACGGAATAGCCTTAAAAGTAACGGCTAACGGCGAGACGAAAATAGTTAGGTTACTTGGTGGTAAGGGGGCTAACAATCCGTTTAAACAAATTGAAGTTGGTGGATTAGAATTTGCATTCAAATTCGGATCTAAGCTTCTAGAACTTCCATTTGAAGTTAAATTAAATGATTTTATCGCTGAACGCTTTCCTGGTACAGAGAAGAGTTATGCCTCATTCGAAAGTAAAGTTAGCGTATTTGATGCTGAAAAAGGCGATTTTGATTTTCACATTTATATGAACAACATATTAAACCACCGTGGTTATAAGTTTTTTCAATCCTCTTTTGATCCTGATGAAAAGGGGACGATTTTGTCTGTAAATCATGACTACTGGGGAACTTGGTTCACCTACCTAGGTTACTATTTACTGTATTTTGGTTTGATGGCCGTTTTATTATCTAAGCATGCACGCATGGAATCCTTACGACGTCAGCTTGATAAAATCAAAATAAAGAAATCGAAATTGGCGGTGCTTATTTTGTTTTTCATTTCCTTTAACGGGAATACGCAAACCCCACATGGTTCTGATCATGATAATGTACGCCCAACACAAGCACAGCTAGATTCAATTTTAAAGCTCAATATCACTCCGGCGATTGAAGCAGATCGTTTTGGTCATTTAGTGATTCAAGATACGGATGGGCGAATGAAGCCAATAAACACCTATGCATCCGAATTACTGCGTAAGCTTAGTAAAAAAGATAGCTATAAAAGTTTTGATGCTAACCAAGTATTTCTTTCTATGCAAGAGAGTCCACAACTTTGGTATAATGTTCCATTAATTTATCTAAAAGCAAAAAAAGCTGATACTATTCGAACGTTGTTAGGACTAAATAAAACTGCGAAATATGCTGCTTTAGTAGATTTTTTAGACCCAAATTTAGACTATAAACTTGGGCCTTATTTAGAGAATGCTTACAGTGCACAAGTACCAACGGCCATTCAAAAGATATTTAAAGAAACCGATCAACGAGTAAGTTTGTTATTTAATACTTTAGAAGGGAGTGCTTTGCGTTTATATCCAATTCCTGATGATGAAAACAATACATGGGTATCTTCGAAAGGCTTCAGGGAAGCAGGCTACGTGTTAAAAGATACGCTATACGGAAACTTTATAAAAACTGGTTTTATTGCTTACATGGCAACTCTTCAAAATGATAAAGTTTTAAAAACAGATTTTTCTAAAAGTCAACAATTATTACAGGCAATCAAAGCTACTCAAACTAAGTATGGAAGTGCTACCACTATTAGTAAAGAAAAGATAGAGACTGAAATTTTGTACAACCGCTATGATATTTTCAAGAAACTATTTGAATATTATATGTATGCGAGTAGCTTAATGTTCTTGCTATTGATTATTCAAATTTTTAAAGATCGAAGTAAAGTTTTGCATTATTCAGTTCAAACATTCAAGTATTTAATTTGGATTTGTTTTGCCCTTCACACGCTTGGACTCATAGCTCGTTGGTACATCTCAGGTCATGCACCTTGGAGTGATGCTTACGAGTCAATGATTTATGTAGCTTGGGCGACCATGGCTTTTGGTGTGATGTTAGGAAAGAAAAGTGATTTAACCTTTGCTTCAACCGCTTTTGTAACCGCTATGATATTGATGATCGCTCACTGGAATTGGATGGATCCTTCAATTGGAAACTTACAGCCGGTTTTAAATAGTTATTGGTTAATGATTCACGTGGCTATTATAGTTGGTAGCTATGGCCCCCTTACGCTTGGAATGATATTGGGACTAATTACGCTTCTATTAATAATATTAACCAATGCAAAGAATAAGGAAAAGATGGCTTTAAATATTAAAGAGCTTACCATTATTAACGAAATGGCTTTGACCGTTGGTTTGGTGATGTTAACTATTGGAAATTTCTTAGGCGGGATGTGGGCCAACGAAAGTTGGGGACGTTATTGGGGTTGGGATCCTAAAGAAACATGGGCTTTAATAAGCATTATGATCTACGCGTTTGTGATTCACATGCGACTTATTCCAGGATTAAGAAGTCGATTTGGTTTTAGTGTAGCTTCTGTGATTGCATTTGGAAGTATAATGATGACATATTTCGGAGTTAATTTTTACCTCGCAGGCTTGCACTCATATGCAAAAGATGACCAAGAAATCAGCATTACTTACATTGCAGCTGCCCTAATTTCATTGACTTTTATATCCATTTTAGCTTACCGAAAGCATAAAAAGTATTTCCTGAAATAAGTCTAATTAAATAGGTTTTTAACTTTGTCATATTTAATATCGTTATAATCGGAGATCAACAAATCTGCTCTTGAATACTCTTGATCTTTTGAGTTTTCACTTTTATAGGCAACACAAAAGAAGTTGCCTTCCTTTGCCGCAATAATTCCATTGGTGGAATCTTCAATGACAAAACAATCAGTGTTGGACACCCCAGCTGCTTTTGCGGCATTTATAAATATTTCTGGATGAGGTTTTGAGGCTTTTAAATCTGCACCACTTAGTTTATCTTTAAAATAAGGATCTAATTCAAAACGTTTCATCACATTATTAATGGTAAACATAGATGCTGAAGATGCAATAACTAACGTGAGTCCATTGGCATGGTAATTTTTAATAAGGTCTTCAACGCCATCAAGCAATTGAAGGTCAGAATCTTCAAAAAATAACTTAGTGAAATGTGCCCGCTTAGCGGTCTCTAAATCATGAGGTTTTACCTTCAGCTTAAAGTGCTCACACAAAAAATCACAGATACTACGGGTTGATTGGCCAGTAAAGCCACGATACATTGAATCTGACACATGTATGTCATAATCATCAAACATCATTTGATAGGCTTTGTGGTGTAAGGGCTCGGTGTCGACAATGACCCCATCCATATCAAAAAGTACTGCTTTTAACATCTTTTTTTTTTACGAAGATAATTAATATTAAGGGTTAGATTTTAGAAATAAAACAAGAATAAACAACATTTTTTTTATACTTTCGAATTTAATATAATTAACATGAAATTTATAAAAAAACTAGGGGTTACTAATATATTACTGCTATGCTTGTGTGTAGGTATTATATGTGTTTCCGAATATTTGTTTTTTTCTGGAGACAAGTTACACGGAATTTTTGTGGGGATCTGGGCACCAATGCTTTTAGGTCTAATGATATTTTTTAAACTCTTTCGACTTGACCGCTAATAATATAGTTATATCTTTTTCAGTATTTGTGTCGGTATGTGTCGTCATATGGGCCATTGTTTTGATCAAACAATTCAATAATATCGGAAAAAGCTAGATTGATTTTATAATCCTCTACCATGAGTTCAAATATAAAAGGAATTAATACAATTTGCACCCATGCAGGTGTTTTGGAAGACACTACATTTAAAGGTGCTGTCTCCCCTTTGTATATGTCAACTTCTTATGACTTCATGGATGTTGACACGAAGCGTTACCCGCGTTATTTCAATACTCCCAACCAAGAATGTCTGTCTAAGAAAATTGCAGCTCTAGAACATGCGGAAGCGGCTATGATATTTGGATCTGGAATGGCAGCTATATCGTCTACGATGCTAACTTTCCTAAAATCTGGAGATCATGCAGTAATTCAAAACGATATTTATGGAGGGACCCGTAGTTTTATAGAGTCCCATTTCAAGAATTATGGGATAGATTACAGCTTTACTAAAGATTTATCTTCAGAGGCTTTTGAAGACTGTATTCAAGAAAATACGAAATTAATATATATAGAAACCCCTTCGAATCCGTTATTAAAACTGGTGGACCTATTCGCTATTGCTAAATTGGCTAAAAGTCATAGCATAGTTACAGCTGCCGATAATACTTTTGCATCACCTATTGTTCAAAACCCTCTCGACTTAGGAGTAGATATTGTCATGCACAGTGCTACTAAATATTTCGGAGGCCATAGCGATATCAGTGCGGGTGCCGTAGCATCGTCGCAAGAAATCATGGATAAAATATGGAATTTATCTAAAGACTTTGGTGGTAACCTTAGCGATTATACAGTTTGGTTGCTAGAGAGAAGCATGAAGACTTTAGGTATTAGAGTGAAAGCCCAACAACGCAATGCAAAACGACTGGCTAAATTTTTAAACAAACATACAGCTGTCAAATCGGTGTATTATCCAGGCTTAAAAACAAATGAGTACCACGGATTAGCAAAAATTCAAATGAAAGGCTTTGGAGCTATGATGTCTTTTGAGTTAACAGAGGAGTATAATGCTGAAGCTTTTTTAAAAGCCCTTGAACTTATCAAACCCTCAATGAGTTTGGCAGGGGTTGAGAGCACCATGTTATTGCCCTCGAAAACTTCACATGCCTTACTTTCCGATTCTGATAGATTCTCACAAGGGATTACAGATCAATTGATCCGTTTTTCGGTAGGTATTGAAAACAAATCAGATTTAATTAATGACATTGAGCAGGCTATTTCTGCAAGTCACTCTAAACGTTAAGAAATGAAAATTGATATCCTAGCATTTGGCGCACATCCCGACGACGTAGAATTGAGTTGTGGTGGTACGATTCTTAAAGAAATTCACAATGGTAAAACCGTTGGAATAATTGACTTAACTAAAGGAGAACTAGGCACTCGTGGCACCGTTCAAACTAGAGCGACTGAAGCTAGTAATGCAGCCTCTATATTAGGGGTTTCCTTTAGAAAGAACCTGAGTTTTTCGGACGGTTTTATAGCTAATGATAAAGCACATCAATTGGAAGTGATTAAATTGATAAGACATCATCAACCTGAAATAGTGTTGTGTAATGCTATTGACGATCGCCATATTGACCATGGGGTAGCCAGTAAGTTGGTTAGTGATGCTTGTTTTTTAAGCGGATTGATAAAAATAGAGACCAAATCTTTAGATTCTGAAGCTGTTCAGGCGCCATGGCGACCAAAATCAATATATCATTATATTCAATGGAAACCTCTTGAACCTGATTTTGTAGTTGATATAAGTGATCATATTGATAAAAAAATGGAATCTGTAATGGCTTATTCAACTCAGTTCTATAACCCTAACAGTCAGGATCCTGAAACTCCAATTTCATCAAAGAATTTTGTAGATAGCGTACGTTACAGAGCTGCGGATTTAGGACGATTAATAGGTGTTGGCTATGCTGAAGGATTTAATGTTGAACGACTTCCTGCAATTGATTCGTTATTTGACCTGAAATAAAATTAAAAAATGTTTGTATAAAATCATAAATACTATACATTTGCAATCGCATTATATGAATGCCAAACGGTGGTTGTAGCTCAGTTGGTTAGAGCATTGGTTTGTGGTACCAAGGGTCGCCGGTTCGAACCCGGTCTTCCACCCAAAAAGTAAAAGCTTCTCTTATTTAAGAGAAGCTTTTTTTGTTTGTATAAGGTTTGTGTTTTATTCAACAGCTTTGTCAACGCGTACAGCTTCGTCTCTATTCGCTAACTCCCATGCTGTATGGAATACCAATCTGGTCCTGTTTTCCAATAAATCGTATTGAATTTTATCAGGCGTATCAGAGGCTTGATGGTAATCATCATGGGTTCCATTAAAATAGAATATAACTGGGATATTATTTTTCGCAAAGTTATAATGATCTGATCGGTAATAGTAGCGATTTGGGTCATTTTCATCGTTATACGTATAGTCTAATTCAATGTTTGTATACTTTGAATTCACCTCTTCAGAAAGTGTATGCAAATCAGTACTCAGCTTATCACTTCCAATGAGGTAAATATAATTACGTTTGCCTTCTAGTCGTTTAGGGTCAGTTCGTCCAATCATGTCTATATTTAAATTAGCCACGGTTTGTGCTAAAGGTACAATTGGGTCATAGTCTGTATAGTATTGAGAACCTAAGAGCCCTTTTTCTTCGCCTGTTACGTGTAAGAATATAATGGAACGTTTTGGACCATTACCCTCTTTTAAAGCTGATTTAAAAGCTTCTGCTATTTCTAGAATAGCAACGGTTCCTGAACCGTCATCATCTGCTCCGTTAAAAACTTCTCCATCATGCATACCTATATGGTCTAAATGCGCTGAAAGAACAATGTATTCATCTGGTTTTTCAGACCCTTTAATCATTGCAGCAACATTATCTGATGAAATAGACTCACTTTCTTGGTTATAATCAATTTTAATTTCATTTCCATTAAGTAAGACTGCTTCCATAGATTGTCCTACTAAAAAACCGTACATAGCATCGTCTTCGTTCACATCTAATGATAAATTGCTTTCACCCCCCTGTTCATCCCTTGCTCTATAGTAAGGGGCATAAAGTTTAAACATTGAGTCATTAATTAAAAAGAATGCTTTAGCGCCTTGCTCTTTAGCTGTATTTAGTTTCGAACTTAACTCTTGGCGGTTATTAGACCATTTAGATATTTCGGCAGTACCACTAACAAGATAGTTGTTATTTTCCCCTTTTGGTTCACCTCCGATAGCAACTACTATTTTTCCAGTAACATCTATATCTTCATAATCATTATAGTTGTCATCATTTATTCCGTAACCAACAAGAATCGTATCTTCATTCATGAATATAGATTCTCCACCAGAAATACTGATAAAATCTTGGAAATAATCAAATGATTGCTCTTTAACGCTCATAGATACTTTAGGGGTTTTTATTAGTTTTAGCGGAACATTTTGAAAATAACTCCCATCAGCTTTGGCAGATGGAACTTCCAAATCGATATAATGCTCTTTTAAATAATTAATTGCGATTGTTAATCCTTTGGTTCCCGTTTCTCGACCTTCGAATTCATCGGAAGAGTAGGTGTAAAGCTTTTCTTTTAATTCTAAGGCAGTAATGCTATTAGCATAAGATTCTTGATTTTGTACTTGCCCAAAAAATTGGAACGGAACTAATGTAAATAATAGAATTAATAAGGAGTATTTCATAGTTGGTTTTTAAGCGTTTTAATTCATTCAAATATATTATAAATAATGATCATTTTTAATGTATTATTTAAATTTTTACACCTAAAATAAGTTTTGTTTCACAATTAAATAACCTATAAAACGTCTTTTTCATCGATTAAATGCACTTTTATTTGGTTAATTTTATTTTTTTGTATTAAATTTGTATATATTAATAATAAACTAAAACAATTATTATGAAAAAATTAATTACTATTTTATCTCTTGCAGTTGTTGGTTTTGCCTTCGCTCAAGAACAAGAACCTACTTTTACTGTAAGTGGTTCTATTGATGCTTATTTTAGAACTAATTTAACATCTTCAAATGATGGAGGTGTTAATACAATTCTAGGAGAACAAGGAGATTTCAGTGCATTTAACAATGATTCTGGTTTTTCTTTGGGTATGGCAAATGTTAACTTTTCTTATATGGGAGAAAAAGTTGGATTTGTAGCTGATTTAGCTATGGGTCAAAGAGCTAATGAGTACAATGGAGAAGGTTCAATTGTAAATGAGGCTTACATGTATTGGAATGTTTCTGATAAAGTAAGATTGCAAATGGGACGTTTTAATTCTTGGATGAATCCAAATGAAGAACTTTCAGCTGCTAAGAATTTCCATTACAGCATGTCTCATATGTTTTCTTTTTCTGCAAGAAACTTTAACGGTATAACTGCAGCATTTGATTTAGGTAACGACTGGGGACTTGGTTTAGGTCTTATGAATCCCGTAAATGTAATTGAAGGAAATCAAAATGCTTCTGGAGCATATTCTATTGCAGCTGGTTTTTGGAAAGGAAAGAGTGGTATATCATTTGCATCTAGCAAAGAAACTTCTTATATAGATTTTAATACTGCTTTTGATGTTTCTGAATCTTTTAGTGTTGCTTTAAATGCGCACATTGCTGATTTTAAAGTAGGTGGAGACGCTTACCAAACTATTCCGTTAGGTGGAGGCGTTTACCTTCATGAAGGATTCAAATCTATTTCTGCTTATCCACAATACAAGACTTCTGATAATTTGTCTTGGGGAATGCGTTTAGAGTACATGATGTTTGATATGGGTGCATTTTATGTAGAAGATGGCTTAAATGTATTTAGTCCAACATTAACAGCTAATTATACTGTTGGTGCATTAACTATCAAGCCAGAATTAAGATTAGATGCTGCTAGCGAAGATGTCTTTTTTGATAATGACGGTGCTGCTGCAGGTGGTTTAACTGCTTTTAATTTAGCTGCTGTTTACAGTTTCTAATCGATTAAGTTTATAAAAATTAAAAAGGGAGCCAGTAGGTTCCCTTTTTTTATTTAATTTTATAAAAAATTTAAATTATAACACTTGTCAAATGAAAAAAATCATAATTATTAACGGTCCAAATTTAAATTTGTTAGGTAAAAGAGAACCGGGTATCTATGGTTCAAAATCTTTTGATGATTTTTTTAAGGATCTAACTGTTAAGTACAATTCATTCGAGCTATCTCATTTTCAGTCTAACATTGAAGGGGAATTAATAGATAAAATTCAAGAAGTTGGATTTTCATATGATGGTATTATACTAAACGCCGCTGCCTATACACACACTTCAGTTGGTATCGGAGATGCCATTAAAGCTATTGAAGCTCCTGTGATAGAAGTACATATATCAAACACCTATTCCAGAGAAGAATTTAGACATCAATCTTATATATCAGCTAATGCCAAGGGGGTTATCCTCGGATTTGGTTTGCAAAGTTATGAATTAGCTTTACAAAGTTTTATTTCATAAAAAAAAGACTGTCTTTCGGACAGCCTCTTTATATATCTATTTAATAATTTTAAATATGTATCACTTCGTCGTATGCATCGGCAACTGCTTCCATGACTGCCTCACTCATAGTTGGGTGTGGGTGAATTGTTTTAAGAACTTCATGTCCAGTTGTTTCGAGTTTTCGGCCTAAAACAGCTTCCGCTATCATATCTGTAACTCCAGTTCCAATCATGTGACAGCCTAGCCATTCTCCATATTTAGCATCAAAAATAACTTTTACAAATCCTTCTTTATGACCACCAGCACTTGCTTTTCCTGATGCTGAAAACGGGAATTTACCAACTTTAATGTCGATTCCTTTATCTTTTGCTTGCGCTTCGGTTAGACCAACACTTGCGATCTCAGGGGTGCTATATGTACACCCTGGTATGTTTCCATAATCCAAAGCTTCCACGTGTTGACCTGCAATTTTTTCTACACATAGAATTCCTTCTGCTGAAGCCACATGGGCTAGGGAAGGACCAGGAGTGACATCACCAATTGCATAATATCCTGGAATATTGGTCTGGTAAAAGTCATTAACTAATATCTTATCTCTATCAGTTACAATTCCCACGTCTTCTAAACCAATATTTTCAATATTGGTTTTAATTCCAACAGCTGATAAAACCATATCAGCTTCTAGTATCTCATCTCCTTTTTTAGACTTAATCATAGCCTTGACTCCGTCTCCAGAAGTATCTACTGCAGTTACTTCTGTTGAGGTTAATATTTTGATCCCACTCTTTTTGAATGAGCGTTCAAGTTGTTTAGATACATCTTCATCTTCAGCAGGAACTATACGTGGCATGTATTCCACGATGGTTACATCAGTACCCATAGAGTTATAAAAATAAGCAAACTCAACTCCAATGGCGCCAGAGCCAACAATTACTATTTTCTTAGGTTGTTCTTTTAAGGTCATTGCTTTTCTGTAACCAATTACTTTTTTGCCATCTTGAGGCAAATTAGGTAATTCACGCGAGCGTGCTCCAGTTGCTATAATAATATGGTCTGCAGTATATTCTGTTCCGTCAACATCAACTTTTTTACCAGTTTTTAAGGTTCCGTAACCTGAAATGACGTCAATTTTATTTTTCTTCATTAAAAACTGAACACCTTTACTCATGCCTTCAGCAACGTCTCTACTTCGTTTAACCACGGCGTCAAAATCTTTATCAAACTCTTTGATAGTAAGCCCGTAATCTTTAGCATGCTTTAAATATTCAAAAACTTGAGCAGATTTCAAAAGAGCTTTTGTAGGAATACACCCCCAGTTAAGACAAACGCCTCCTAAACTTTCTTTCTCAATTACGGCAGTTTTTAGGCCTAATTGTGAAGCTCTAATTGCAGTTACATATCCGCCTGGGCCGCTTCCTAAAACGATAACGTCGTATTTACTCATAAAATTAATTTTGAATTAGTTTTAAAGTGCAAATTTACAAAACCTATGCGTAAATATTTAAATTTTAATTATGATTTTTTAAACTTCAAACTAACTGAATTTACACAGTAGCGCGTTCCGGTTTTTGTTGGACCATCATTAAACACATGTCCAAGGTGACCTCCACAGGAATTACAAACTATTTCAGTACGCATCATTCCGTGTGTTTTGTCTAATACATATGCAACTTTCCCTTTGATAGACTCATCAAAACTAGGCCAACCACAATGCGCATCAAATTTAGTGTTACTTTCAAACAGAGTTTCATTACATCCTGAACAACAATAGGTCCCATTTTCAAAATGTAAGTTGAACTTTCCTGAATGGGGCATTTCAGTTCCTTTTTTTCGTAGTATTCTATATTCTTCGTCTGTAAGTATTTTTTTCCAGTCCGTTTCTTTTTGTTGTGGTTTTTTATTATTCATTTTTTGTTGGTGTAAATTTTAGGGCTGCTCCATTAACACAATGACGCAGTCCGGTTGTTTTTCGCGGGCCATCATTAAAAACATGTCCAAGATGTCCTCCGCAGACTGCACAATGTTCTTCATTTCGTGCCATACCAATATTATAATCTACAGAAAAGGCCACATTTCCTTCAATTTCTCTATCAAAACTTGGCCATCCTGAACCAGAATCAAATTTATGCTTCCCTTTAAATAGTGGGGTGTCGCAAGCTGCACAGCTATATATACCTGGTTTATAGATTTTGTTAAGCGAACTTGAAAAAGCTCGTTCCGTACCGGATTTCCTTAATACGTTATACTGGAGGTCGTTAAGTTGATTTTGCCATTCTTGATCCGTTTTAGTGACTTTAAATATTTCCTTTTTTTGAGCGGCTGTTTGGCATGATAAAAAGAGGCTAATTACACAGAAATAAATAACTCGATTAATTTTCATAACTAAAGATTAAAATTCCCAATAAAATTAAGTAATTTTCTAACTAGTAAATTTAATTTTCACATAACTTTGTGACAACTTAAATTAGCTATTATTTTAATACTGAAACGTTTTTAGCGTTTTAATATAAAATCTTATGAAATGAAAAATATATTTTACGTCTTTCTGTTAATTGTATTAACAATTTCTTGTGCTACTAATCCATTTACAGGCAAAAAGACGTTGGCATTTATGCCAAACTCTCAATTGCTTCCAATAGCTTTTGCCCAATACGATCAGTTTTTGTTAGATAATAAAGTTTTAAAAGGCACTACAGATGCGGACATGATTACTAGGGTAGGTGAACGTATATCGTTAGCTGCAGAACGTTGGTTGGATGCTAATAATTATCAAGGGTATTTAAATAATTATAAATGGGAATATAATTTAGTCGATGATGAATCTATCAACGCGTGGTGCATGCCAGGTGGTAAGATTGTTTTCTATACAGGAATCCTTCCGATTGCAGCTGGTGAGTCTGGGGTTGCTGCTATAATGGGGCATGAAGTAGCTCATGCATTGGCAAATCATGGCCAACAACGTATGAGTGCAGGAATGATTCAACAAGTAGGTGCTGCGGGAGTAGCGGCAGTAACCAAAGAAAAAAGTAGTGTAGAACAAGATATTTGGATGCAGGCTTATGGTGCAGGCACATCTGTTGGTGGTATGTTACCATTTAGTAGAAGCCATGAAACAGAAGCGGATCAAATTGGTTTATACCTTATGGCTATTGCAGGGTATAACCCTGATGAAGCTTCTAGACTATGGGAGCGTATGAAAACGAATAGTGGAGATAAAGCACCTAAAGAGTTTTTAAGTACGCACCCTTCTAATGATTCTAGAATCTCAAACTTAAAGTCCTTAGCTAAAGACGCAAAATTAGAAGCAAGTAAATATGGAGTGACATCTTTTAAATAATATTCAATATATTTTGAATTAAAACCTTATTTTGTGGATTCTTAAATAACAAAGTAGCTATTTATGAAGATATTAGAAAAAGGTAGTAAGAAACTTACCAAAGCATGGGCTTTTTATGATTGGGCTAACTCTGTTTACCCCCTTGTAATTAGCACTGCAGTGTTTCCAATTTATTACAGCAGTATTACTAGTACATTTGCTAACGACGCAGGCGATGTGTCTTTTTTAGGTATTATGTGGAATCCAACTTCCTTATATGATTACACCCTATCCTTGTCTTTTTTAATTGTAGCTTTTTGCTCTCCAGTACTTTCTGCGATTGCCGATTATATGGGTAATAAACTCAAATTCATGAAATTCTTTTGTTTATTAGGCTCACTTTCCGTCATGTGTCTGTTTTTCTTCACTGGGATTGAAACATTATGGGTCGCACTTACTTTTACAATTCTTGCTAGCATCGGGTTTTGGGGAAGTATGGTGTTTTATAATGCCTATTTACCTGAAGTTGCATTTCCTGAACAGCAAGATGAAGTGAGTGCCAAAGGGTTTATTTATGGGTATAGCGGATCTGTGTTGTTATTAGTTTTTAGTTTAGTTATGGTTCAAAAGCCTGAATGGTTTGGGATTATTGATCCTACTTTAGCTCCTCGAATTACTTTTCTTTTGGTTGGTGCATGGTGGTTAGGTTTTGCGCAAATTACATATAAACGTTTACCAAATAACATCTTTAATCATAAACCTGAAAAGGATTATATATGGAAAGGGATTAAAGAACTAAGAATAGTGCTTAAAGAGTTGGAGGGTCTACCCCAGCTGAAATATTTTTTAATCTCTTTTTTCTTATTTAGCGTTGGTGTGCAGACGATGGTTCTTATGGCAGGTATTTTTGGTAGTCAGGAACTGGGATTACCTACATCTAATTTAATTTTTACCATAATATTAGTGCAAATCGTCGCTATTTTTGGAGCTTATTTATTTTCTAAATTGTCTAAAAAAATCGGAAATATTAAAACATTAAAAATAACGTTAATTATTTGGGGAGTAGTTTGTTTTACAGCCTTCTCATTAGATATTAACCAAGCAAATGTCGATTATTATTTTTACGGTTTAGGAATTATACTAGGATTTGTTTTGGGAGCGACCCAATCGATAGGTCGTTCTACTTATTCTAAACTTCTTCCTGAAACTCACGACCATGCTACCTATTTTAGCTTTTATGATGTAACAGAGAAAATTGCCATTGTCTTAGGCATGTTTATCTTTGGTTTACTAATTTCAATAACAGGGTCAATGCAGTATTCAGTACTATTTTTAGCTGTGTTTTTTGCTTTTGCTTATATTGTTTTAAGTCGTGTAAAGAATACAGATTTCTCTTAATAAACATATTATTATCATCCTCATTAACTTTAATGGCACAACAATTGAACTCCATGTTTTGTGATTATAAGACTTTCTCTGTTGATTCAGTTTTATATAACCATAAGACGAACTATTAATATGAAACTAATTCTGTTTTATGACAGAATGACCTAATATACTTATGAGCAACTCAAAATTTACAATGCTTGACAGTTTGTCATTACAAGACTTTGATGAAAATTCAGAGCTTATCCCATTGATGACAACCGAGGACGAAGAGGCTATAAAAAATGAATCTTTTCCTGATTCTCTTCCCATACTTTCTCTTAGAAATACCGTGTTATTTCCTGGAGTTGTGATTCCGATTACTGCGGGACGTGATAAATCAATTCAATTAATTAATGATGCCAATTCTGGCTCCAAAGTGATTGGAGTGGTGTCTCAAATCGATGAAAAAGTCGAAGACCCCTCTATAAATGATATCCATACTACAGGAACTATCGCAAGGATTTTAAAAGTACTTAAAATGCCCGATGGAAATACGACGGTTATCATTCAGGGTAAAAAACGATTTAAAATATCTGAGGTTACTTCTGAAACGCCTTACATGGTTGCTAATATTCAGAACGTTCCAGAAATTAGTCCTTCAAATAGTACTGAGTTCCCCGCTATTATTGAATCTATTAAGGAATTAGCACTTCAAATAATTAAACAAAGCCCAACCATTCCTAGCGAGGCCTCATTTGCTATTAAAAACATAGAAAGTAATTCGTTTTTAATCAATTTTGTTTCTTCTAACATGAATCTTTCTGTTGTTGAAAAACAGAATTTACTAGAGGTAAACGATTTACAAGAGCGCGCCTTATTAACCTTAAAACACATGAATGTTGAGTTTCAACGTTTAGAACTTAAAAATGACATCCAGTCTAAGGTTCAAAACGACATGAGCCAGCAACAACGAGAGTATTTCTTACAACAACAAATCAAAACTATTCAAGAGGAATTGGGAGGGGTTAGTTATGAAGAAGAAATTGAAGCCATGAAAGGGCGTGCTTCTATAAAAAAATGGGACGACTCCGTAAAATCCCACTTCAATAAAGAGATTGGAAAACTACAACGAATGAACCCTCAAGTGGCGGAGTACTCAATCCAAAGAAATTACTTAGACTTATTTTTAGACTTGCCTTGGAACTCATTCAGTAAGGATAACTTTGACCTTAAACGTGCTCAAAAAATATTAGACCGTGATCATTTTGGTTTGCAAGAAGTTAAAAGACGGATCATAGAATACCTAGCCGTTTTAAAACTTAGGAACGATATGAAATCGCCTATTCTATGTTTATATGGACCACCAGGAGTTGGTAAAACCTCTCTTGGAAAATCGATAGCAGAGGCATTGGGCAGAGAATATGTTAGAATTTCTCTAGGAGGACTTAGAGACGAAGCTGAAATCAGAGGTCACCGTAAAACATATATTGGTGCTATGCCTGGTCGAATTCTACAGAGTTTGAAAAAGGCAGGAACATCTAATCCTGTTTTTGTATTGGATGAAATTGATAAATTGTCAAGTTCTCACCAAGGAGACCCTTCATCCGCTATGTTAGAGGTTTTAGACCCAGAGCAGAACTCTGAATTTTATGATAACTTTTTAGAAATGGGTTATGACCTTTCCAAAGTCATGTTTATAGCCACTTCTAACAGTTTGAACACCATTCAGCCAGCGCTATTAGATCGAATGGAATTAATTAATGTTACAGGGTATACTATTGAAGAAAAGGTTCAAATAGGTAAAAAATATTTACTACCCAAGCAAATCAAAGAGCATGGAATGAAACCTTCGGATTTAAAAATTGCTCAACCTCAGTTAGAGAAGATTGTTGAAGGGTATACTAGGGAATCTGGAGTTAGAGGTCTAGAGAAGCAAATTGCAAAAATGGTCAGATTTGCGGCAAAGAATATAGCCATGGAAGAAACCTATACTGTTAAAGTTAGTAATGAGGTCATAGTTGATGTTCTGGGGAGTCCTAAGTTAGAAAGAGACAAATATGAAAATAATGATGTAGCTGGTGTTGTCACAGGCTTAGCTTGGACTCGTGTTGGTGGGGATATATTATTTATTGAGTCGATTTTATCAAAAGGAAAAGGAACCTTAAATATTACTGGAAATCTAGGGAAAGTCATGAAAGAGTCTGCGACTATAGCCATGGAATATATCAAGGCCAATGCTGATTTATATGGTTTAGATGCTACTGTGTTTGAAAAGTATAATGTTCATATCCATGTTCCCGAAGGGGCTACTCCCAAAGATGGGCCTAGTGCTGGTGTTACAATGCTTACGTCTTTAGTCTCTTTATTCACTCAGAAAAAAATTAAAAAGAGCTTAGCCATGACAGGTGAAATAACTCTAAGAGGCAAGGTTTTACCAGTAGGAGGGATTAAGGAAAAGATTTTGGCTGCTAAACGTGCCAAAATAAAAGAAATCATTCTTTCCAAAGAAAACAAAAGTGATATTGATGAGATTAATTCCACTTATTTGAAGGGCTTGAAGTTTCATTTTGTTTCGGAGATGAGCGAAGTTATTGAAATAGCAATTACAAATCAAAAAGTAAAAAACGCCAAGTCCTTATAGTTTAAACTCTTTGAGTTGGAATGAAATAAACCACTCTTATATTCGTTTTAGAATTGATTTATTTACTTTTGTACTCAAATGAGATTAGTTGTCACGTTTATTATCGTTTTTTCTGGCATTGCTCAAGTTCAAGCTCAACTTGGTGGTGAATCGACTTATCAGTTTTTAAACTTAATGTCGTCTCCTAGACAAGCAGCCCTTGGAGGCAAAGTGCTTACTAATGTCGATTATGACGTCACCCAAGGGTTGTATAACCCTGCAACCATAAACGTTGATATGGACAATCAATTAGCAATCAATTACTCAAGTTACTTAGGGGATATTCGTTATGGAACAGCTGCTTATGCTTACACTGTTGATCGGAGAACTCAGACTTTTCATGTAGGGATGACTTACGTTAACTATGGAAGTTTTGATGGGTATGATGAAAATGGGGTTAGTACAGGTGCTTTCACCGGTAATGAAGCTGCTCTCTCCGTTGGTTATGCAACACAAATAGGGTATTCTGATTTTTATGTTGGTACCAATATTAAATTCATTACCTCCAAATTAGAGCAATATAGTTCGTTAGGAATTGCGACCGATATAGGGTTCATTTATATAGATGAGTATTTAGATTTTAATGCTGCCTTAGTTGTTCGTAATTTTGGAACTCAGTTATCAACCTACGCAGGTATGAAGGAATCGTTGCCCTTTGAGATTGATCTTGGATTCTCCCAAACTCTTGAAAACGTACCGATTCGATGGCACCTTACTTTTGAGAATTTGCAAAAGTGGCCCATAGTGTCTCCTAATCCGGCAAGAAGTACTACCGATTTGAATGGAAATCAAACAGAAGAAAAAGTAAGCTTTATTAGTGATTTGTTTCGGCACACTATTGTTGGAGTAGAATTGTTTCCGGAAAAAGGATTTAACCTTAGATTAGGATATAGTTTTAGAAGGGCGGCCGAACTTAAAATATTAGAACAACGAAATTTTTCAGGCTTGTCTTTAGGAATTGGTATAAAATTTAATAATATTAGATTTAGCTATACGCATGCGCGATATTCATCCGCAGCAAATACTAGCTTTATTGGATTACAAATAAATTTACAATAGTGAAAAAAATTATAATCGCAATCGATGGGTTTTCATCAACAGGAAAAAGTACACTTGCTAAGTTGTTGGCCCAGCAACTTCAATATGTGTATGTAGATTCTGGTGCCATGTACAGGGCAGTTGCATTATATGTATTACAAAATAACCTAACTAATGGATCCGATTTAAAGACCGATCAATTGATTCATAAATTACCCTTGATTAAGGTCACTTTCGAAAATAATAAAGTTCTAAAATCATCTGAAGTCTATTTAAATGGTACTAATGTTAATGAAGTAGTTCGATCTATGGAAGTCTCAAATGTAGTGAGCATTGTTGCCACTGTTCCTGAAGTTCGTCAGCAGTTGGTAACCCTGCAACAACAAATTGGACGTCAAAAAGGAATTGTGATGGATGGAAGGGATATAGGAACAGTTGTTTTTCCAAATGCAGAATTAAAGTTGTTTATGACGGCTTCGGCGAATATTCGTGCAAAAAGACGCTATGAAGAACTTGCAGTAAATGATTCTAATCTCTCTTTTCAAGCTGTACTAGACAACATTAACTTAAGAGATCACCTTGATTCTACAAGAGAAGATTCTCCACTTTTTAAAGCGAATGATGCTGTAGAAATTGATAATTCAAATTTATCCAAGCAAGATCAGTTTGAACAAGTTATGAAGTTAGTTAATTCAAAATTAGAGTCATAATCAGACATTAAAAACTTGAATTTTATCCGATTTAATAATGATTTATACACGTACTATATCTCTCCCTTAAAAACAGCGTAAAAAACATTAGGTAAAATTGTAAATAAATCGTAAAATTGCACTCCTTTAGCAATTAATAGATTTAGTAAAGGAAAATAAAACAAATTAATAACGCTTTTATAGTCGTGCTTAATCGAATCTAACTTCTGTAAAATACAAATTTTAAACAGCTATGGCTGAAGAAAAAAACACAAATGTGGAAGAAGTAACTGCAGAAACTACAGCAGTTGAAGTACCACAACCAGACGAAGCTCAAGCAAATCCTGAGCAATTCCTTAAAGATTTTAATTGGCATAACTACGAAGAAGGCATCGACCCTGTTGATGACGCTAAACTTGTTGAGTTTGAGAAATTAGTTGCAAGCAATTTTGTTGACACTCTTGATGATCAAGTTGTAGAAGGTGTAGTTATACATATTTCTGATCGTGATGCGATTATTGATATTAATGCAAAATCTGAAGGGGTTATCTCGTTGAATGAATTTCGCTACAATCCTAACCTAGCGGTTGGTGACAAAGTAGAAGTATTGATTGATGTACGTGAAGACGCTACAGGTCAGTTGATATTATCTCACCGTAAAGCAAGAGTTATCAAAGCTTGGGATCGTGTGATATCTGCTAATGAAACTGGAGAAATCGTTAACGGTTTTGTTAAATGTCGTACTAAAGGTGGTATGATCGTCGATGTATTTGGTATTGAAGCTTTCTTACCAGGTTCTCAAATTGATGTGAAGCCTATTAGAGATTATGATCAGTATGTAAACAAAACAATGGAATTCAAAGTGGTTAAAATTAACCACGAATTCAAAAATGTTGTTGTTTCGCATAAAGCGCTTATTGAAGCAGATATTGAAATCCAGAAAAAAGAAATCATCAGTCAATTAGAAAAAGGTCAAGTATTAGAAGGTGTTGTTAAAAACATTACTTCTTACGGAGTCTTTATGGATCTTGGTGGCGTAGATGGATTAGTACACATTACAGATCTTTCATGGTCTAGAATCAATCATCCAAGTGAGATTGTTGAATTAGATGAGAAAATCAATGTTGTAATACTTGACTTTGATGAAAATAAATCAAGAATTCAATTAGGCCTTAAACAACTAAGCAAACACCCATGGGATGCCCTTGGTGAAGAAGTTAAAATTGGTGATGAAATTGAAGGTAAAGTTGTTGTAATCGCTGATTACGGTGCATTTATTGAAGTTGTTGAAGGAGTTGAAGGTTTAATCCACGTTTCTGAAATGTCTTGGTCTACGCACTTACGCTCAGCTCAAGATTTCGTTAAAGTAGGTGACAAAATTAAAGCTCAAATCTTAACTTTAGATAGAGAAGATCGTAAAATGTCATTAGGTATCAAGCAATTATCCGCTGACCCATGGACAGATATTACTTCTAAATTCCCAGTAGCTTCTAAGCATACAGGAATTGTCAGAAACTTTACAAACTTTGGTGTTTTTGTTGAACTAGAAGAAGGTATTGATGGATTAATATATATCTCTGATTTATCTTGGACTAAGAAAGTAAAACATCCAAGCGAATTTTGTGCTGTAGGAGATAACCTAGAAGTTGTTGTACTTGAATTAGACGTAGAAGCTAGAAAATTAAGCTTAGGTCATAAACAAACTACTGACAACCCTTGGAACAAATACGAAACTGAATTTGGATTAAACTCTAAGCATACTGCTTCAATCGATGAAATCGTTGATAAAGGAGCAACTGTTAAATTCAATGAAGATGTTGTAGCATTTATTCCTTCTCGTCATCTTGAAAAAGAAGACGGAACCAAGCTTAAAAAAGGTGAAGAAGCTGAATTCGTAGTTATTGAATTCAATAAAGAGTTCAAACGCGTTGTAGCGTCTCATACTGCTCTTTTCAAAGCTGAAGAAGTTAAGCATGTGAAAGCAGCCGTTAAAAAGGCAGCTACTAGTGCAGCTGAAGCAAAACCTACTTTAGGAGATGCTAATGATGCATTACAAGCACTTAAAGATAAGATGGACGGTAAATAATCCGTTAATTCTATTATATAAAAAAACCCTCCTCATTTGAGAAGGGTTTTTTTTTATGCTATAATTAAGAATTCAACTATCAATAGAACCTAAGACTCGTTTCATGAAGCTATTCAAAGCCTCTTTCGGAGGCGTTCCTTCTTTAACCATTTTATGCACTTCAAGTGCTCCGTACATATTTGATATAAGCTCACCAATAACATCCAATTCCTCGTCTTTTAGACTTGGAACTTCTGTTAGTGCTTCTAGAGTTTCCAACGTTTCGATAATATAGTCTTCATCGTTGTTCTCAATAAATTGGGTTAAATGTTTAATTACTGGAAGCTTCATCCACAAGATCTTTTAGGACATCAAACTTATTTGTTTGTGTCTGGTTAACAAATTGACCTGATTTAAAAATTGCAAATGTGGGTAGATTATCTACGGTCGCTAATTTTCTACTTTCAGGAAATTTTTCTGCATCTACAATTACAAAGCTAGCGTCAGACATTTCAGAAGCTAATTTTTTAAATTTAGGTTTCATTATTCTACAATTCCCACACCATGTAGCTGAATATTGCACTACTACGAAAGGGTGTTCATTAATAATAGACTGTAAATTGTCTTCAGAGAGTTCTTGCATGATAAATGTGATTTAATGATTAGTCAAGTAATCTTTTGCACCTTCTGCATTTTCTTTCATTGCGTCTTTACCTTCTTCCCAATTTGCAGGACAAACTTCTCCCTTTTCTTGAACGTGAGTGTATGCATCTACAAGTCTTAAAAATTCCGCAATGTTTCGTCCAAGTGGCATGTCATTTATACTTTCATGAACAACAGTTCCTTCTTCGTCAATAATATAAGTCGCTCTGTAAGTGACGTTGTCTCCTTCGACAAGTACTACACCTGTTTCTTCATTGTAAGTTTCGTCTGAGATGTCTAAAATTCCAAGTGTTGATGCTAGGTTTCTGTTAGAATCTGCTAAGATAGGGTAGGTAACCCCTTCAATGCCGCCATTATCTTTTGCAGTTGATAACCAAGCAAAATGAACTTCAGGAGTATCACATGAGGCGCCAATAACTATTGTGTTTCTTTTTTCAAAATCTGCCTTCGCCGCTTCAAAAGCATGTAGTTCAGTTGGACAGACGTATGTGAAATCTTTTGGGTACCAGAATAAAAGTACTTTTTTCTTATTGTTGATTGCTTCTTCAAGAACGTTTACTTTAAAAGTATCGCCCATTTCATTCATTGCGTCAACATTTAAATTTGGAAATTTTTTCCCTACAATTGCCATAGTATGATTTTTAAATTAATAATAATATTTTATGTAAAGATACCGTATCACATCACCTTTTTTTTTGTTAAAAATTATAATTTCTTATACAACTATAAGTTTAAGTTATCTATTGAAGCCAGCATAAATTATGACTTCACTAATTTTTTGATTTTGATAGAAAATGCAGCAAATAAGAGTGTCATAAATGGACTGATCCAATTAAAAAATGCGAAAACAAAATAATCAGCTACAGATACACCCAAAACACCACTTTGATAAGCACCGCATGTATTCCAAGGAATTAGCACAGAGGTCACCGTTCCGGAGTCTTCAAGAGTTCTACTCAAGTTTTCAGGTGCTAGCCCTCTATCTTCATAGGCTTTTTTAAACATTTTACCAGGCACTACAATCGCCAAATATTGATCTGAGGCTGTTACATTTAGTGCCAAGCAACTAGTTACTGTGCTTGCAAATAGACCAAAGGTTGTTGTTGCTAAGCTTAGTAAGGCTTTACTAATTCTTGAAAGAGCCCCTATAGCCTCCATAGCTCCTCCAAATACCATGGCACAAATAATTAGCCATATAGTTCCCAACATTCCGTTCATGCCTCCAGCAGTAAACAAATCATTAAGCTCTACACTAGATGTTTTTACAGCGGTATCAACAGTTATCGCTTTCATAACTCCTTTATAAGCAGATTCAAAATTTAGAACGCTAGCATCTGCAATAGATATGACGATTTGAGGTTGTGCAATAATCGCGGCTACTGCTCCAAAAAGAGTACCTAGTAAAAGAGCGACTAAAGGCGGTGTTTTTTTAATTATTAAAACAATAACTGTTAGAGGAACAAAGAATAACCAAGGAGAAATATTAAAAGCTCCGTCTATGGCTTCCAGTTTGTCGGAAATATCGGGGCTTCCATTAGTCTCTATATTTAATCCAATAATTAAGAAAATAATTAATGTAATTATAATTGTTGGAACCGTTGTATAGGCCATATACTTAATATGATCAAATAATTCACTTCCAGCCATTGCTGGAGCCAAATTGGTTGTATCACTAAGTGGGGACATTTTGTCTCCGAAGTAAGCACCTGATAAAACTGCTCCTGCAGTCATTCCTGCCGAAATACCTAAAGTATTTCCAATTCCAATTAAAGCAATACCTACCGTTGCAGAAGTTGTCCAACTACTACCTGTAGCAATGGATATGACTGAGCAGATAATTACAGAAGAAACCAAGAAAAAAGTGGGGTTTAATATTTGTAATCCATAATAAATCATAGATGGAATAATACCACTAATAAGCCAAGTACCGGCCAAGGCGCCAACTAAGAGTAAAATAAGAAGTGCACCCGTAGTAGATTTCACATTCTCAGCAATCACCTCCAACATGTATTTGTATTTTACTTTTTTAAAATACCCAATAACCGCTGCGATGGCTGCACCTAAGAGAAGAATAAATTGATTACTACCACCCAAGGCATCATCTCCAAAGACATAAAAAACATTATAAAACAACATTGCTACTAGTGCTATTACAGGAATTAATGCTTCCCAAATGGTCAGCTCTTTAGTTTCTTGTAGTTGGTTGTATTGTTTTGAGGTAGTATTGGGACTTCCCATAGAAAATAGTGTCAGTTATTTATATATGTAATGTTACGATTTTACAAAGAATTTTGCAAGTTGAATTCCTAGGCTACAAAAAGTTATCTTAACTTTGGATAGGAGTTAGGGTCTACTTCATTAAACATACTATAAATAGTTTCAAAAACATCTTCTGAAGAAGGTTTACTGAAATAATCTCCATCACTTCCATAAGCTGGGCGATGTTCTTTTGCAGTTAACAGTTGTGGCTTACTGTCCAGGTGTTGGTAAACATTTTGGTTTTGCAGAATTTCATTGAGAATATAAGCGGAGGCAGCTCCAGGAATATCCTCATCAACAATTAGAAGTCGATTTGTTTTTTCAACACTTTTTGCAATGTCTTTTTGAAGATCAAATGGAATCAGCGACTGAATGTCAATAATTTCAACATCAATATCTACTTCTTGTAAATCCTTAGCCGCTTTTTCTATGATTCGAAGCGTTGAGCCATATGAAACAATCGTGAGGTCAGCGCCAACTTTAATCGTTTCTACGATTCCAACAGGCGTTCTAAATTCACCTAAATTTGAAGGCTCTTTTTCTTTTAGTCGATACCCGTTTAAGCATTCTACTACCATGGCTGGCTGGTCACTTTCTAATAATGTATTATAAAAACCAGCAGCTTTTGTCATGTTTCTAGGAACTAACACGTATACTCCTCTTATTAAATTTAAAATACCTCCTAATTGCGAGCCAGAATGCCAAATACCTTCCAAGCGATGCCCACGAGTACGAATGATCATAGGTGCCTTTTGCTTTCCAAAAGTTCTGTAATGTAATGTTGATAAATCATCACTAATGATTTGAAGCGCATACACCATATAATCTAGGTACTGGATTTCTGCGATTGGTCTTAGTCCACGTAAAGCCAATCCAATTCCTTGACCAATTATAGTTGTTTCGCGTATTCCTGTATCTGAGACTCTTGCTTCTCCAAATTTCTCTTGTAGGCCTTCTAAACCTTGGTTAACATCTCCAATAGTTCCGGTGTCTTCTCCAAAAATTAAAACTTCAGGCTTATTTCTTAATATCTTCTCAAAATTATCTCTTAAAATGACACGTCCATCAACTAATTTTGAGTTTGAATCAAATACGGGTAGTACTTCCGCTATGTTAGTTGCTCTAAATTCAGATTCACTGTATAATAATGAACTGTATTTTGGCTGAATTTCTTTGAAATAAGAATTAACCCATTCAACTAATTGATTTTTTGCTTTATTGTCTTCGTGGATTAAGTACTTTAATATATTACGAGCTCTACTCAAGATGTCATTTCTTAGCGGCTCGTTAATACTTTCTAACTGATTTATAATTTTTTGAATAAAAACGCTCTGAGTAGATGCTTCTGAAGCAGATTTCATTAATTGGATTACTTCTATTTTTTCATTTAAAATTGGATTACAGAAGTCTGTCCATGCTTTTTGTTTTCCTTCTTTGACACTTTTTTTTATGCTTCGTTCTAGAGCTATAATATCTTCTTCGTTTGAAATATCATTGGATATAATCCATTCTCTAAATTTGGAATTACAATCATTAGATTGTTCCCATTTTAATCGGTCGGTAGATTTATACCTTTCATGAGAGCCTGAAGTTGAATGCCCTTGAGGCTGTGTCAATTCATTAACGTGAATCATTACTGGAACGTGCTCATTCCTTGCAATCTCACTTGCTTTTTGATAAGCATTAATAAGCTCTACATAATCCCATCCATGAACTCTTAAAATTTCATATCCATTACTATCAGAATCTCTTTGAAATCCTTTTAAGATTTCAGAAATATTTTCTTTTGTTGTCTGGTGTTTTGCGTGTACAGAAATACCATATTCATCATCCCAAATACTAATAACCATAGGAACCTGAAGAACCCCAGCAGCATTTATCGTTTCAAAGAATACACCTTCACTAGTACTTGCATTACCAATAGTGCCCCAGGCAACTTCATTTCCAGATTTAGAAAAATTTTCTGCATTAAATACTTTTAACTGACGATATACTTTGGAAGCTTGCGCTAAACCCAGTAATCTTGGCATTTGCGCTCCAGTAGGAGAGATGTCTGAGCTAGAATTATATTGTTCGGTAAGGTTTTTCCACTTGAAATCTTCATCTAAAGAATGAGTTGTAAAATGGCCTCCCATTTGTCTGCCAGCACTCATAGGGTCGTGTGTAATATCAGTATGGGCATAGAGTCCCGCAAAAAATTGTTGGATGCTTAATTTCCCAATAGCCATCATAAAGGTTTGATCTCTGTAATAGCCTGACCTAAAATCCCCTTTTTGAAATGCTTTGGCCCAAGCAATTTGTGGCAACTCTTTACCATCCCCAAAAATCCCAAACTTAGCTTTTCCAGTTAACACTTCTCGTCTTCCAAGAAGACTGCACTCGCGACTAGTGTAAGCTGTCTTGTAATCATTTAAGACTTCTGTTTTGAAGTCTTCAAATGTAATATCTTTAGTTGGGTCGTTATTAATCAGCATTTTTTTAAAATTCTAATAATTCGCAAAGATAAAAAATTTGAAGGTTTTGACCTATCCTTTGGAATGATAATTAAATGAATTATTGATAAAATAAACACATTTATTGAACTTAATTATATAGAATAATCACAAATTAGTTCATTTTATTATATTAAATTTAATGATTAATACCATTTCCTTTTGAATAGATCAAAAAGAGCAATAGGGTCAGCAGTAAAAACAAATCTGATTTTTTGGCTGTATTGAGGGGCAGCAATTTCCCATCCTAAATTTGAATAAAAAGGAAAATAAATTTCAAAATAATTTGTAATAAAGTTTAATCGTATTCCAGTGTCATATACAAATTCAGCGTTTACTCCTTTGTTTTTAAGATATCCAATATCTCCATAAGCTTGGATATAGCGCCATAGTGAAGCGCTAGCGTTTAGAGTTGTCATCCATTGGTTGGCCGATGCTTTGTCTAGTTTGGATTTGAATCCGCCCTCTGCAATTATAATTTGTTGACTAAATATTCCTGAGGATTCAAATTGTCCTAAATAGTTGTAATCGAATAAATAGTTTGTTGGTCTATCAAGAGCAAAGTCAAAATTAGTTTGATTTGATTTGATTTTTGAATACAAAAAGGTTCCCGCAAATAGTCGTAGGTTATAGAAACTTTTTTTGTTGGTACGTTTTCTAAATTCATAGTTAAAAGATAGTTTTCCAAATTCATTAGAAAATTGTGAATCAACAAACCAACTGTAGTGTTTTTTAAAGCCATGGTTTGAATTTAGATATCTTACATTGAATACTCCATATGATGGCAGAGCTATTTCATTTTCAACTTCTTCTACATAATCCTTATCTATCCCTACATATCTAAATATTAGACTTTTAAATTTATTAGATCTTAAATCAGTAGCATCCTTAAAATTGATAGATAGGTAGGGTAGTACCTTATTTACAAATGAATTTGCCGCAAAACTTGAGCGAGAAACGGAGACACCAAATTTAATATTATACAAATCTTGGTCTTGAAAGTAGGTGTTATGTTCAAATTTTGTGAATCCTGTTATGGATTTTGAATTTAAACTATAGTTTGGAGCTAGTCCAAAAATAAATGGTTTGTCTACGATTCCACTGTTATTAATATTTAGCCCCAAATTAATCCCATCATAAATATTTCGATATTCTATAGTCGGCAATAAGTAAAGTTGATTATTATATGGAGAGGTATAGTCTTTTAAAAGTCTAAACTGGAAAGGTCTGTTGAAAAAATCAGTACCACTAACCGACTTCCAGTTATTTTTTATATTAAATTCTGGAACTTTCTGATCGTAGTTTAAAACCAATTTGTCAGCGGAGTTATTTGGAACAACAAAGTCTTTCTCTTTTCCAATTCCGGTTAACCAACTTTTGGTAAGTACCGTGTCCTCTTTTATCGTAAATAATGAGACTGGAGTTTGCCCCCGTTTCATATTTTTAACAGTAAAGTATATAGAGTCTTTATCGCTCCGTATCCTTGATATTTTATAATCTATCTGTTGAGTGTTTGTAATAAACGAGTCAAAAAACCAACTTAGATCTTTGCTGCTTTTTGCACTAATAAACAACTCGAAATCTTTTGTAGTTTTAAGTTTGTCTTTATTCTTAACCACAAATTCTTTAATCCAGTCATCAATTTTTGAGTCTCCAATGAAATCTTCTAGAAAAATTAATCCCTTAGCAGCTTTATATCTTGATGCTAAGTTTGCATTGAATTTTAATAATTCGTCTTTATGTAAACTTAAGGCCTGGTCTCTTCCATTCCTAACAATGTTTATGTAGGCAAGTTGGTATTGTTCGTTATATTTTAATTTTGCCAAATTATAACTTTTTAAACCCCATACGTTAGAAAACTTACCAAGCATCATTTGGTCTTTATGATACGTATCTACATATTTCATTAGTAATGCGTTTCCAAGCCCTGATTTAAGCCAATGTTCTTCCCTTGGATTCATGTTTAAATACTGGTCCAAGTAAATCCTAATTAAGTTTTTAGCAATGGTTAACTCATATTCGAAATCTTTAGAATATGGACTTAGAATACCAGGGAGTATATTTAAACCATAAATTGGGTTTTTCTTTAAATCTAATTTGGAAACCATTAAATTTTCATGGGGATATTCTCCTAACTTATCATTTAAAAAAGCCACTACTTTATCAAATGAATTGATTTGATGACTCATAGATTCATCTGCCTTCAAGCTATTGCTTATAATGTTTAAGTTTCCTGTCTTAAATTTAAAGAATGGTTTTTTGGAAATATTAAGTCTTGAATCTGTTCGACCTTTTCCTTCGAAGGAAAATTCTTGTGAATTTAACTTATTACTTATATTTTTTAGATTTAGTTCTGTAGTTGCATTGTAGTCTTTAGGGATTTCTAGAGTGAGTTTTAGTTCTGATCTAGGGGTGTAATAATCGTCTAGGTTTTTATTGCTATATAGTTTCCAATCCGAGTTTTCATATACGGCAGGAGTAATATACCAGTAGTTTAATAAATAGTCTTTTTTATTAGTTACTCCGTATCCGGTAAATCGATCGCTTTGAATTTGAATTGTATATTCAATAAATATGCTTGTAGATTTATAGGGTAATAAAGTAGTGTCAAGCTGGATTTTAAATAAATCAGATTGGTTTTCAAGGTATGAATAGGAAAGGTTTGTTTTTTGTTCGTTTTTCACAGATTGAATCGAAGTAAAGCCTCTGTGTTTTTGTTTGGGGTTTAGTAAACTTCCATTATATTCTTCAACAAACCTTTGAGATAGAGGCGAGTCTGGGCTGCTGAAACTAGAACTCCAATCATTAAAATATAATTCACTCAATGAGGAATTAGAATTATTGTAATATGTAATTTTTTGTTTTACCAAGAGGGTATTGGTCTCGGTATTTAATACGCCATGAATTTCTATTATATTTTGACTGCTAACAGTGAATAAACAGAACATAAATATAAAATATAAGATATAATTTTTCAAAAAAATTGAGGCTAAAGGGCTTGATTATTCAGTGAGTATTTAATTGATTTTAAAAAATTAATAAATATTAGAAATTTGGACTTAATTGGTATTCTTTATAAAAAGCATCAAGAATATCAATCACTTCATCTGATGTGTCTACCAGGTGAATTAAGTCAAGATCTTTTGGACTAATTGTTTCAAATTGCTCCAATAGTGTTTCTTTTATCCATTCTAATAAACCACTCCAAAATGTTTTACCAACTAATATAACAGGGAATTTTTCAATTTTGTGAGTTTGAATTAATGTAATAGCTTCAAATAGTTCGTCTAAGGTTCCAAACCCCCCAGGCATTACTACAATCCCTTGAGAATACTTGACAAACATTACTTTTCTTACAAAAAAATAGTCGAAGTCTATACTTTTATCAGAATCAATGTAAGGGTTATTATGTTGTTCAAAAGGCAATTCAATATTTAATCCTACAGATGTGCCTCCCGCCAAATGTGCTCCTTTATTTCCTGCTTCCATTATTCCAGGTCCACCACCAGTAATAACGCCATATCCCGCTTTTACAATTGCAGTCGCTACCTCTGTAGATAGTTTGTAATAGTTGTCTTCTGACTTGGTCCTAGCAGATCCAAAAATAGAGACACATGGGCCAATTTTACTCATTTTTTCAAATCCATTTACGAACTCTCCCATGATTTTAAAAATCGCCCACGAGTCATTTGTTTTTATTTCATTCCATCCTTTGTGTTTCTTTTCTGGTCCCATAGTTTAATTTTTAGTGTTTACTAAGTTAGCTCTTTTTTTAAAAATCTAGCTGTATGGCTGATCTTGTTTTTTATAACCTCTTCTGGAGTTCCTTTTGCAATAATCTTTCCACCTCCATGCCCCCCCTCAGGTCCAATGTCAATTATGTAATCAACTGTTTTGATAACATCTAAATTATGTTCTATGATAAGAACGGTATTTCCTTTATCAACTAATTTATTTAAAACGTTCATTAACACTCTAATGTCTTCAAAATGCAAACCCGTAGTTGGTTCATCCAAAATATAAATAGTATTTCCGGTATCTCGCTTACTTAATTCGGATGCTAACTTGATTCGTTGTGCTTCACCTCCAGATAATGTAGTGCTTTGCTGCCCTAAAGTGATGTATCCTAATCCAACTTCTTTAATGGTTTTTAATTTCCTGTATATTTTAGGAATATGTTCAAAGAAATCTACGGACTCTTCAATCGTCATATTTAGCACATCGCTAATTGATTTCCCTTTGTATCTAATTTCTAGCGTTTCTCTGTTAAAGCGTTTTCCCTGACAGTTTTCGCATTCTACATAGACATCTGGTAAAAAATTCATTTCTATAACTCTCATACCACCACCTCTACAGGTTTCGCATCGCCCTCCAACCACATTAAAACTAAACCGCCCTAATTTATAGCCCCGTATCATTGCCTCTGGTATTTTGGCATATAAAGCTCTTATTTCTCCAAATACCCCCGTATAGGTTGCTGGATTGCTTCTTGGGGTACGTCCAATTGGAGATTGGTTAATGTCAATAACCTTATCTAAATTATCTAATCCTTTAATTGTTTTATAGGGCTTTGGTTCCATGACCCCATGGAAATAATAGTTGTTTAGAATTGGATAAAGTGTTTCATTTATCAATGTAGATTTCCCACTTCCTGAAACCCCAGTAACTCCAATCATTTGCGCTAATGGAAGTTTAATAGAAACATTTTTCAAATTATTTCCAGTACATCCCTTTAATTCTAAGAAATTTCCGTTTCCAGTTCGACGTTGTTTTGGGATCTCAATTTCTCTAATGCCACTTAAATAGTCCGCTGTCATTGTGCCACTATTTAAAATATCTTTTGGCGTCCCTTGACTGATAATCTCACCGCCATATTTTCCAGCCATCGGACCAATGTCAATCACATGGTCTGCTTGCTCAATCATATCTTTGTCGTGCTCAACGACAATGACGGAGTTTCCAACATCTCGCAAGGCTATTAAAGACTTGATTAGTTTTTCATTATCTCTTTGGTGCAAACCAATACTTGGCTCATCTAGAATGTATAAAACGCCTACTAATTGTGATCCAATTTGAGTCGCCAAACGTATTCGCTGTGCTTCGCCTCCAGAAAGAGATTTAGAACTTCTACTTATGGATAAATAATCCAAGCCAACATCTAAAAGGAATTGTAAACGTGTAGAGATTTCTTTCAATATTTCCTTGGATATTATGGTTTGGCTTTTAGATAACTTGGTGGGTAGTTTTTTGAACCACGCCACAAGTTCTATAATATCCATTTCAGAGAGCTCTGAGATGTTTTTATCGTTGATTTTGAAGTATAAGGATTCTTTTTTTAGTCGTGAACCTTCACAGCTAGGGCACTTAATCTTATCCATATATCTTTTAGCCCAACGCTTAATAGAGGTAGAGTCTGAATGTTTATACTGGTTTTCAATAAAATTTGCAATCCCTTCAAAGTCAATATTATAATTTCGAGAGACCCCTAAGGTTTTACTGTCTACAGAAAACTTATCTTTTCCGCCATACAGTATAATGTCTAATGCTTCTTTAGGTACTTTTGATATTGGGTCTGTTAGTTTAAACTTATAGCGTTGCGCGATGAGTTCTAACTGTTTAAAGATCCAAGAGTCTTTTTGTTCCCCTTGTGGTGCAAGCCCTCCATTTTTTATGGAGATTGAGTGGTCTGGAATTATTTTAGAGGCGTTGACTTTGTATAAAGTACCAATACCACTACAGTCGGAGCAAGCCCCTTTTGGAGAGTTGAATGAAAAATTATTTGGTTCTGGATTAGGATAAGAGATACCAGAAGTAGGGCACATTAAATTACGACTAAAATAACGAACTTCTTTACTGTCTTCTTCAATCACTATCAGTACATTTTCGCCGTGGTACATGGCTGTATTGATACTTTCGCTAAGACGGCTTGTAGCTGCGCTTGTTGTGTCAATTTTAAGTCTGTCAATAACTATCTCTATGTCATGCATCTTATAACGGTCCAGCTTCATCCCTTTTGAAAGATTAACAATGACACCATCTGTTCTTACCTTTACAAAGCCCTGCTTAGCAATCTGTTCAAATAACTCTCTGTAATGCCCCTTTCTAGAACGGATTACAGGAGATAAAATAGAAATACGTTTTCCGTTAAATGATTCAAGTATTAAATCTTTTATTTGAATGTCGTTATAACTCACCATCTTCTCACGAGTATTAAAGCTGTAAGCATCTGCTGCACGTGCAAATAAAAGTCTTAAGAAATCATATATTTCAGTAATTGTTCCTACTGTAGACCTTGGAGATTTACTGGTTGTTTTTTGTTCAATAGCAATGACTGGAGAAAGTCCATCAATTTTATCAACGTCAGGACGTTCTAAACTTCCCAAAAATTGACGTGCATAGGCAGAGAACGTTTCAATATAACGACGTTGTCCTTCGGCATAAATCGTGTCAAATGCCAAAGAAGATTTTCCACTTCCTGACATCCCAGTGATGACGACCAATTGGTCTCTAGGAATATTAACATCAATGTTTTTTAAATTGTGTACGCGTGCTCCTTTTACTTCAATAAATTCATCAAACTTGCTCATAAATCAATTCTAAATCTCTTTTGTCAATTTTAAAATATATCAATATCCCCTTTTCCTTCTCTTAAAATAGTGACTTCAGAATCTTTAATTTCTACAATAGTAGAGGGTTGGTTATCCCCATAACCACCATCAATAACTAAATCCACTTTAGAATTCCATTTTTCATAAATGAGTTCTGGGTCTGTTGTGTATTCCAATAATTCATCATCATCTCGTATTGAAGTGGACACAATAGGGTTTCCTAGCATTTTAACAATTTCTAAAACAATACTGTTATCAGGAATTCGAATACCAACTGTCTTTCTTTTTTTAAAGGGATGAGGAAGGGTACTAGCGCCGGGCAATATAAAAGTATAGGGGCCAGGAAGCGTACGCTTAAGGAGTTTGAATGTCGGTGTGTCTATCTGAGTCACATAATCACTTAAATTACTCAAGTCATTACAGATGAAAGAAAAATTTGACCGTTCAAGTTTAAGGCCTTTTAATTTTGCAATCTTTTCGAGCGCCTTGATATTTGTGATATCACAACCTAATCCATAAACTGTATCTGTAGGGTAAATGATTAATCCGCCCTTTTTAAGCACTTCAAATACTTTTTTTAGTGCTTTAGGGTTTGGGTTTTCTGGAAATATTTTGAGGAGTTCAGCCATTATTATATCTCTATATTATGAAATGATTTCAAGCTTTGCAAATCTAAGTAACAACTTTTTGATACCGCCATTTTCAAATTTAATTTCTGCTTTCAAATCTGCTCCTTTTCCTTCAATATTTAATACGTTACCTTTTCCAAATCGTAGGTGATTAACCACATCTCCAATAATTAATTTATTGTCAAATAAGTTGGTGTTGGTTGTGGTTTCACTAACTTTTTTCAAGTTTTTTGGCGCCGTAATTTTAAAAGGTTCTTTAGCTTTTGGCTTTGCTTTTAAATAGGCTGGTTTCTTGTATCTTACCGTGCTAGGATCAACATCTCCAAAAATGTCAGCACTTAACATGGGGTTAAATCGACGTTCTTCTTTTGGGGTTACAATTTCTAGATATTGTTCATCAATTTCTTCAATAAATCTAGAAGGTTCTGCATCCACTAATTTACCCCAACGGTATCTAGATAGGGCATAGGTGAGATAGGCTTGTTTTTCTGCTCGTGTTAAGGCTACATAGAACAGTCGACGTTCTTCTTCAAGCTCGCTCCTTGTATTCATACTCATGGCACTTGGAAACAAGTTTTCCTCCAAGCCAACGATGTAAACATATTCAAATTCAAGTCCTTTGGCTAAATGAATGGTCATAAGTGCAACTTTGTCACTGTCTTCACCTTCCTCGTTGTCTAAGTCTGTTGCCAAGGCTACATCCTCTAAAAACTCCGCTAATGATCCTGTTGAATCTACTATTTCTTGTTGTCCTTCAACAAAATCTTTTATTCCATTAAGAAGTTCCTCAATGTTTTCCATTCGAGTCATCCCTTCTGGAGTACCATCTTTTTTAAACTCCTGAATCAATCCACTCGCTTTACAAACATGTTCTGCTAAATCAAATGCATTATTAGTTTTACTCATGATTTGAAAACTTTCAATCATGGTGGCAAAGTTTTGCAATTTTGTTTTAGTTCCCCCATTTATGTTTATGGTGAGTTTATGAAGGTTTTTTAAGACCTCAAAGATGGATTTGTTGTATTCGTTTGCGGAGACAATTAAACGATCAATAGTAGTTTGTCCAATACCTCTTCCAGGGAAGTTGATAATTCGTTTCAAAGCTTCTTCATCCGCAGGGTTAATGATGATTCGCAAGTAGGAGAGGACATCTTTTATTTCTTTTCGTTGATAAAAAGAAAGCCCTCCATATATCCTGTAATCAAGCCCTCTTTTACGTAAAGCATCTTCAATAGACCTTGACTGAGCATTGGTTCGGTATAAAACAGCAAAGTCGCCATTTTCAGCCTGGTTTTGCATTTTATTTTCAAAGATAGAGCTCGCCACATAACGACCTTCATCTCCATCTGTTAAAGAACGATTGACAGTAATTTTTTCTCCCACCTCATTAGCAGTCCAAACGACTTTATCTAATTTAGTCTGATTTTTTTCAATGATAGAGTTGGCGGCATTAACAATGTTTTTGGTAGAACGGTAATTCTGTTCCAGTCTAAACATTTTCACATCTTCATAATCTTTTTGGAAGTTTAGAATATTGTTAATGTTTGCGCCACGGAAGGCGTAAATACTTTGTGCATCATCTCCCACAACACAGATATTTTGAAAACGATCTGATAGGGCTCTGACTATTAAGTATTGTGAGTGGTTTGTATCTTGATACTCATCGACAAGGATGTAACGGAACCGATCTTGATATTTGGCTAATACTTCAGGGAAACGGGTCAGTAGCTCATTGGTTTTAAGTAATAAATCATCAAAATCCATGGCGCCAGCCTTGAAACATCTAGAGACATATTCTTTATAAATCTCACCCATTTCTGGTCGCTTAGACATGACATCGGCTTCTTTAAGGTCAGGGTTCTGAAAGTAAGCTTTAACAGTAATTAAACTGTTTTTATAGGAGGATATTCTGGATTGAACTTGCTTGTATTTATAGATGTCTTTATCTAACTTTTTCTCTTTGATAATCGATGAAATTAAACGCTGAGAATCTTGTGTATCGTAGATTGTAAAGTTAGACGGATACCCAAGTTTGTCGGCTTCAAAACGCAAAATTTTGGCAAAGACAGAGTGAAAGGTTCCCATCCACAAGTTTTTTGTTTCACTATCACCTACAATAGAAGCGATTCTTATTTTCATTTCACGTGCAGCCTTGTTGGTAAAGGTCAGGGATAAAATATTGAAGGGATCAACGCCCTCACTCATTAAATAGGCGATGCGATAGGTGAGAACTCTTGTTTTTCCAGAACCAGCTCCCGCAATAACAATCATTGGTCCTTCTTTCTGTAATGTAGGCGCTAATTGTGCTTCGTTAAGTTGACTTAAATACTGTTTCAAATTCTATTTTTTATAAGATGTGAAATTAAGTAATGTTATTCGTAATTTTAAAAGGAACGCTTATAAATTATAAACAATTTTTGAATCTCTAAAATGAGGTCGGTTTTTAATTTGTCTTTCGTCGATTCAGCCTCTATATTAATTGAAATCAGTAACTTTGTATTTATTAATTTATAATTAACTAATTTTATTAGAAATGAATTTTTTAGAAACTAATTTTAAATGGTTTTTCGCCCTTTTAGCCTTGATTATTGTCTATAAGTTTTTTAAAGATTATTTGATTAATCAAAATAAAAAGCATTACTTCTATCAAAACAACTCTATAAAAAGTGATATTATTCCTATTAAATTACAAGCCTACGAGCGTTTGACCTTATTTTTAGAACGGATGACTCTAACTAGCTTGCTTATCAGAGTTCAGCCAATTTCAACTAAAAAAGAAGATTATCAACAGCTATTGATTAAAACCATAGAACAAGAATTTGAGCATAATCTATCACAACAAATTTACATTTCGAATGATTGCTGGAATGTGATTTTAACTGCAAAAAATACTACGATACAATCCATTAGAAATTATGATATTTTAAATACTACAAAAACCGCTGACAAGTTCAGAGAACTCGTATTAACTAAATCTATAGGTAAACCCCCACCAAGTAGTGTTGCTTTGGCTTATTTAAAAAATGAAGTGAGCAAACTGATAGTTTTATAAAAATAGCCATTTATCCAATTAATCCATCACAATTGGTTTTTCAACCGGGGTATTGCTTTTTACAATGATAAAGCTAGACAATGCATAATAGGCGTGGATATTTGATGAAGTTGACAAAAGATTGTTTGTCCAGGGTTGAAATTCATAATCGAAGCTAAATGTACTTCCCGATAAACTTTGGTCTAGTAAGTCAATTCGATTTGGAACAGCCATTCCTGGACACCAACCTGCTCTGTCTGGAACCCAATTACCCCCTTGTGGGTTTATAGGGTTAGAGACACATCCGATAGGGCCTAAGTAATGCTGATATGTTTGATTGTTATTAATACTAACATGGTGTGTTCTGTGGCACCATTCAGCACATGGCCTACCATCAGAATCATTTGGAGTTGCATGTCCCCAACCTGTAATAATTGTGCGTAAATGCGAGCTTTCAGAATTAGAAGGAAGAGAAATAGTTTTGGTTAAATCAAACGCAGAATCATCTTCTCCATAAATCACACCTCCTAAAGAGTTGTTGTTGTATTGTATAATCGGAGCAATTTCATAATATTGATAATCAGGTGTCCCTTGAACATAGTCAAAATCTACACTCAACTCCCAACCATCGCTACCCCATACTTCAATAAAGGCTTTTAATTCAACAGTCCCGTTTAACAAAGACTTGAAATCAGTAACATCAATTTCTAATCCTCTTTCTAGTTGTCCTGTGCCAACTCCGTATGGAGTGATGTAACGACCTATTTCATACCATTCGTTTGTAGAGGGGTCTTTCACTAAAATATTTGAATAAACATCCCATGCATTACACCCTCCTAAAGGACAGTTTAATTGTAGATACATATTTATGGTTTCAATAGTTGTCATGTCTTCGTGAAGAGAGAATGTTTGTATAGAAGATTGGCTAAAACCACCCCCATAAGCCAAACGGGTTTGGTTAAAAGTTTGATAATTATATACCATCGCAATGCCAACTCCACTCAAGGACAAGGAAACAGTACCTAAGCCATCACTATTAAATTCTACACTACTTACTGATTCACCAATTTCAGTTGGTTCAAAACGGGCATACAACGTGAAATCCTCATTTGCAGTTTGTTCATCCACCTGAATGGTAGAACTAAATTCTGAATTGTTTAGAGATATCATAAATGGACCTTCAGTAGAAATAGTCAAAGATGTTAATAAATTATTAGCAGTTACTTCAAGAGGGATTGATTCTGTAGTTGCCCCGATACTGGTTTCAGTAAACGAAAATTCAGCGTAGTTGATACTCAAATAAGGAATAGTTCCCAATGCGTTTGCAATTAGATTTACCGTTCGAGAAGTTGCCCCAGTACTTGATAAAGTTAAGGTTCCTTGAGTCTGACCAATAGCGTCCTCTCCAGGTGCAAAGCGTACGAATAAAGTCTGTGAACTGACTTCAGAATTTGTTAGTTCTATAATTATTTGAGTTTCATAATTTTCATTATCTAAGGATATTTCAAAATTCACTCCACTGTTTATTGATAAATTTTCTGATAAATATTCACCGCTAAAATTAAGAGTTTTGGAGTCTGAAAACATTAGAGTTTCGGTATCATTAAAACTAAGCGCTTCAACACTAACCGAAACTAAAGGAGTGGTTACTTCTACTGGAGGTGAGGTGGGGTTGTCACTACTACAATTAATTAATATTGAGAATGTAAAAATTATAAAATAATTTGTAGATTTAATTAATAGTTTCATAATTTATTTAAATAAATTTTTTAAGGAAACAAGTTAAACATTTTTAAATAAACAGTGATAAAAACTATTAACTTAGTTGCGTGTACTATAGTTATAAAAATTAAACAAGTAATTTATTAAAAATTCATCCAACACAGCGACCATTCTTCAAACTCCTATTGATTATTTAAAAGGCGTCGGGCCGAGTCGCGCTGAAGTCTTACGTAAAGAATTGGGGATTCGTACGTTTCAAGATCTTATAAATTTATTTCCAAATAGATATATAGACCGCACTCGGTTTTATAAAACCACAGAACTTCAGCCTTCAAATTCGGAAGTTCAAATCATTGGACAAATTACAGGATTTAAAGAAATTGCACAAAAGCGAGGCAAACGACTGGTTGCCACTTTTAGAGATGATTCAGGCTTCATTGAACTGGTTTGGTTTAAGGGGCATAAATGGATTCGGGAGCATTTAAAAACACATACTGATTATGTTATTTTCGGAAAAGTCAACCTGTTCAATAGTGTGTTTAGCATGCCGCATCCAGACATAGAACTAAAGACGGACTATGATAAAAGCCTCTCTAAGGCGATACAGCCAATATATCCTTCAACCGAAAAGTTATCTAATCGAGGGATTTCAAACCGCGTTATTTGTAAAGTAATGGAACAGCTTTTTCTACAATTAAATGGCCGTTTTGAAGAATCACTTTCTTTAGAGATTCTTGAGCATCAAAAATTAATTTCTAAAAGTGAAGCGCTTTTAAATATTCATTTTCCAAAAAATAAAAACTTATTAAGCCGGTCTCAGTTTCGATTAAAGTTCGAAGAACTTTTTTACATACAACTTCAACTTATTCTAAAAAATATTATTCACAAGTCTAAAATTAAAGGCTATCGTTTTGAAACCGTAGGAGATTACTTTAATACGTTTTATAATAAACATCTTCCTTTTGAATTGACCAATGCTCAAAAAAGAGTCTTGAGAGAGATTCGAATTGATATGGGGAGTAATGCTCAAATGAATCGTCTTTTACAAGGAGATGTTGGTTCTGGAAAAACGATTGTAGCTTTGATGTCTATGTTTATTGCTATCGATAATGATTTTCAATCGACTTTAATGGCACCCACAGAAATTTTAGCATTTCAACATTACAACGGACTGAAACCTTTTTGTGATTTAATTGGAGTTAAAATTGCATTATTAACTGGATCAAGTAAAATCGCTGCTCGTCGCGTCATTCACGAACAATTAGAATCTGGTGAATTACAAATTATTGTGGGAACTCACGCACTTCTAGAGGATAAGGTGAAATTTAAAAACCTTGGCCTGGCAATTATTGACGAACAACACCGATTTGGAGTCGCACAACGCAGTAAGCTATGGAAAAAGAATGATTCTCCACCTCATATTTTAGTCATGACAGCAACTCCGATTCCACGTACTTTGGCAATGTCTGTTTATGGCGATTTAGATATTTCCGTAATCGATGAGCTACCGGCAGGAAGAAAGCCAATTAAAACTGTTCATCGCTATGATACCAATCGACTAAAAGTTATTGGTTTTATTAGGGAAGAAATTGCAAAAGGACGACAAATTTATATTGTATATCCATTAATAAACGAAAGTGAATCCTTAGATTTTAAGGACTTAATGGATGGCTATGAAGGCATAGTTCGTGATTTCCCAATGCCAAAGTATCAAGTATCTATGGTGCACGGTCAAATGAAACCTGCAGATAAAGAATTTGAAATGCAACGATTTGTAAAAGGGGAAACTCATATTATGGTGGCCACAACAGTAATTGAGGTAGGAGTGAATGTACCCAATGCATCGGTCATGATTATTGAAAGTGCCGAACGTTTTGGATTATCGCAACTCCATCAGTTAAGAGGACGCGTGGGACGTGGAAGTGAACAGAGTTACTGTATTTTAATGACCAGTCATAAATTAGGGGAAAATAGTAAAACACGCATGCAAACGATGGTTCACTCTAGCGATGGGTTTGAAATTGCGGAAGTAGATCTTAGACTACGCGGCCCAGGAGATATGATGGGGACTCAACAAAGTGGGATTTTAGAATTGAAAATTGCTAATATTATTAAAGATAAAGACATCCTGTCCTTAGCGCGGCATTGGGCTAAAAAGGTGCTTGTAGCAGATCCTAAACTCAGCGACCCAAAACACCAACCCATTACACAAACGTATATTAAAATGGGTAAGTATAAAAACATATGGAACTACATTAGTTAATTATATATTGTTAAACAAAATATTTTTGTTGTTTAACAATAATTTTATTAGATTTGATACAAATTAATAGTTCCATGAAAAAATCTTTCCTTTTCAAATCACTCGTCGATTATTTATACATTCTTAATGTTGGTGGTTTTCTATTACTGCTTATTACTATTTCTTTTGGTTTTGTTGAAATCAATGAAATAAAAGGTAGTGATAAAGACTGGTCAGTACTAGCAATTTCAATTAGTTGTGTTAGTGCTTTAACTTGTATTGTCTTTTTAAGAGGGGTGTATTATTTAAGGAAAATTGCTCGACATTTATTGACTAATAAGTATTTTTCTAAACAGATTATAAAATACCTAAAAATATCTGGAACCCACTTTTTATTAGCGGGAGTTATGTTTGTGGTTATTATGATTTTGAGATGGATTGGTAAATTACGTGTAGGTCTTTTTGAATTTGTATATGATACTAATCTAATGGTCCCTTTGTTTTTAATGATCATTGGTTTGTTTTTCATGATTCAAAGTGAAGCCCTATTAGTGGCCAAAAATTTTAAAGAAGAAAACGATCTAACAGTTTAAACGATGCCTATAATAATCAATCTTGATGTGATGCTTGCCAAGAGAAAAATGAGAAGTAAGGAACTATCAGAACGCATTGGTATTACCACTTCTAACTTGTCTATTTTAAAATCGGGTAAAGCAAAGGCCATTCGGTTTTCTACTTTGGATGCTATTTGTAATGCTTTGGAGTGTCAGCCAAAAGATATTCTAGAATACATTGACTCTCCGCCTAATTAGGAGCTGAGGAAGGAATTACTGAGTGTTTGTAGCTCTTTGAAAACAACTCTAAAGTCTGCCTCAAAAAGGGCATAATATGCTCTTAGTTCCTCTCCAGCGGTATCCATCCCAGACCTGTTTTTGGTTCGGCGATTCATACCTGCCAACACCCGATCAATTCCTTCAAGTTTTGAATAAATCAAAAGCCAGTTTCCTTCCATCATAATAGGAGCCATTTTTTGAATATTTTCTGGGAGCTCTTCAAAGTTATCTCTCAGTAGTTTATAAAATGACTTAATATAATCTTCTAAGGGTGTGAGGGAATAATCAGTCCAGTTTTTAGCTAAAAAATGATCATAAAATATATCGACTATAATACCGGAATAATGTCCGTATTTTTCATGAAGCCGTTTGGTGCTTTTTCTAAAAGAAGGATGCGCATCTGTAGCTATATCTATTTGGCGATGGAGTAGGATTCCTTTTTGAATTTTGGTAGGATAGGTGAGGTATTTCTTTCCTTTGATGCTATCTGCTATAAAATTACCAATCATGATGTCGGGTTGATTTCCTGAAAGATAGATATGAGCTAAATAATTCATGAGACAATAATATGAATACATTTTAATATAATTGATTTGAAGTCTTATATTTGTCACAAAATTTATTCTCATGACATTAATAAAATCTATTTCTGGAATCAGAGGTACCATTGGAGGGTCTGTTGACACCAATTTAACACCTATTGACACTGTAAAGTTTGCAGCTGCATACGGTACTTGGATCAAGGAGCAACGAACCAAGAAGTCTTACCGTGTCGTGATTGGTCGAGATGCCCGAATCTCAGGGGCGATGATTCAAAACTTGGTCATGAATACACTAACTGGAATGGGAATAGACGTGATTGATTTAGATTTATCAACCACACCAACCGTTGAAATTGCGGTGCCTTTAGAACATGCAGATGGTGGAATTATTTTAACGGCGAGCCACAATCCAAAGCAATGGAATGCTTTAAAGTTACTTGATCACAATGGCGAGTTTTTAAATTCTGATCACAGTCAGCGCGTTTTAGACATAGCTGCGGCGGATTCTATGGAATTTGCTGGGGTTGATGATTTGGGAACTATTACTATAAATCAAGCGTATTTTGATATCCATATAGATGCCGTATTAGATTTAGAACATGTAAATGTAAAAGCAATTACAGCCTGTAAATTTAAGGTGGTTGTCGATGCGGTGAATTCAACTGGAGGAATTGCAATCCCTCTTCTATTGGAGCGTTTGGGCGTTGAACCGGTTAAATTACATTGTGAACCTAATGGTCATTTCCCTCACAATCCAGAGCCTTTAAAGCAACATTTAACAGATTTGTCTGAAAAAGTAGTTGCTACTGGTGCTGACTTTGGAATTGCTGTTGACCCCGACGTTGATAGATTGGCTTTTATGGACGAAAAAGGAGTGATGTTTGGTGAAGAATACACCTTAGTCGCTTGTGCTGATTATATTTTAAGTCATAAACCCGGAAATACAGTCAGTAATTTAAGCTCTACTAGAGCCTTAAGAGATGTGACTGAAAAATATGGCGGTACGTATACAGCGAGTGCTGTTGGTGAAGTTAATGTGGTTAATGCTATGAAAGTAAGCAATGCTATTATTGGAGGTGAAGGTAATGGTGGTATTATATATCCTGAATCTCATTATGGTCGGGATGCCTTAGTTGGAGTTGCCTTGTTTTTAAGTTTACTAGCTGAACGTAAAATAGCTGTGAGCACACTTAGATCAAGCTACTCATCTTATTTTATGAGTAAAAAGAAAATTGATTTAAATCCTACGATTGATGTGGACGCTATTTTAGTGGCTATGGAAGCTAAGTATTCACAAGAGCAGATATCAATTATTGACGGCGTTAAAATTGATTTCCCAACCGAATGGGTTCACCTTAGAAAAAGTAATACAGAACCTATTATTCGTATTTATACGGAAGGACCAACTCAAGGGGCAGCTGATGAGTTAGCTGATAAAATCATTAATGAAATTAAAGAAGTAGCGGGACTTTAAACCTTTCGGTGTTTCCAGCGCTTGTGGGTCCATAAGTAATATTCTGGAGCCTCATGTATTTGAGCTTCTACAAGTTCTAAGAAGCGGTCTGTAATTTCATAATCTTTAAATGAAGAAGGGTCTTCAGCCAAGATTTGAAAAGTAGCCTCATAATATCCTCTTTTTATGCGTTTTACGGAGAAAAAAACGACTGGTATATCTAGTTTTTTTGACAGGGCTTCAGCGCCTGTATGAACTGGAACATTGATTCCCATAAAATCTGCCCAATAGCGTGCTTTATCTTTTTTCGGAGACTGATCTGATGCAAATCCACTCATGGATAAGATGCCTTTTTTCTTTGCGTCTTCCATTACAGAAAACGTTTCTTTAGTGGTAATAAGATAACTATTATAGCGGGCTCTAATTGATTTTATTAAGCGATCAAAATATTTGTTTTGTAACCGTTTGTAAATCGCATAACTTCTGTGAGATGTGTAGGTTTGAAGAATAAAAATCCATTCCCAACTTCCGTAATGAGCACACATAAGTATGATGCTTGTATTTTGTCTTTCAAAATCAGTTATAATATCTAGGTTATTAAACTTATAACGCGCTTTCATGGAGTCAATCGAAATATTCATTGATTTAATTGATTCGACAATCATATCACACAAATGGTGATAGAATTTTTTTGTAATTACCATCAGCTCCACTTCTGTTTTTTCTGGAAACACTAGTTTGAGATTTTCCTGAATAGTTTTTTTTCTATAACCTAGCACATTATACATTAAAACATATAACAAGTCAGAAACAGCATAAAGTAGCCTAAATGGAAGGATGGAAACAAACCAAATTATAGGGTAAATTAAAATGTACGCTAGTAATTGCATTTAAAAATATTAAATTTACTTTCGCAAAGATATAGTTTATTTAATATGTAGTCCTTATGAACATTAGTATTTATCTCCTTATTATTATTGCCATCAACATTATTTGTTCCTTTAAAGGGTTTAAAGATCGCTCTTTTTTCGAGACCTATAAGTTTAATGTAGGTGGGGTAAAGCGAGGCGAAAAACTCCGTTTATTAGCTTCCGGTTTTTTACATGTGGACTTCCAGCATTTGTTATTTAATATGGTTACACTCTATTTCTTTGCCGATATCGTATTAGCTAGTGTAGGTCCATTATATTTCTTTTTAATCTATTTTGGAAGTTTAATTTTTGGAAATCTTTTGTCCTATTATTTTCATCAAAATGAATCCTATTATTCAGCAGTCGGCGCTAGTGGTGCCGTGACGGGAATCCTATATTCGGCTATACTGTTATACCCTGGAATGGAACTATATTTGTATTTCATTCCTATCCCTATTCCATCTTATGTTGTTGGAGTTGGGTATATGTTATATTCGATATATGGCATGAAGTCTAGACTGGGGAATATTGGACACGATGCGCATTTTGGAGGCGCTATAGGTGGTTATATCTTAACTTTATTAATCGTTCCTCAAGTTTTAGAAACGCATTTATGGATGGTTATACTGCTAGCAATTCCAATTATTATTTTGTTTGTAATGCACAAAAACAACAAAATTTAGAACTTATTCAAAAAACTACTAATCAAAAAGTTCCTTTATTTTTTGATCTAACTGTGAACCTCTTAATTTTTTGGCAATTAGGATTCCGTTTTTGTCAATGATAAATGTAGCTGGGATGGAGTTTACCCCATAAAGATTTGCAATAGGCTCTTGCCAGAATTTTAAATTTGAAATATTATACCAGCTTAATTGGTCTTTTTCAATCGCTTTAATCCAAAAGTCTTTTTGTGATTCACGGTCAAGAGACACACTAATAATCTCTAAGCCTTTAGGGTGATATTTATTATAGAGTTTTACAAGGTTTGGGTTTTCAGTTCTACATGGTTTACACCAAGAGGCCCAAAAATCAACAATGGTTACTTTCCCTTTTATTTTATTTAGTTCTACAAATTCGCCTTCTGGATTTGGTGCTGAGAAATTAGGAGCTATTTGTCCAATCGCAACTAATTGAGATTTTTCAGCAAGTTTTATTTTTGTTTTTATTTGGTTAGAAATGATTTGATTATTAATGGTTTTAATCTTTATGGAGTTATCAATTTGATCATAAGCCTCTGAAGCTAAATTCAGGTCAAATCCTTTTTGATCTATAACGCTATTCAATAATAACAATGAGAAGTCAGCATCAGTATTAGCTTTGATAAATTGAAAACCAAAATTTTTAAGTTCTATTCTTGATGAATCCATTTGCTTTTTAAGGGATTTTGTAAGTGTGGGATCATTTTGTGAGGCCATGAGTGCTTTTCTTACAGAATTTAAATTATCCATTTGGGCTTTATATTCTTTCTTATAGTCATTAAAAACTACATTGTTAAAGGATCCTTCTGCGGTAGATTTGTAAATACTATCTTTATAAACAACAACCTTAATTTTCCCTGGTTCTAAAATTATGGTTGTTTGACCATTTACTCCATCAATAGTTAAGGACCGCATTTCAGCCCCTTCAATTTGGCCTTTAAAAGTAAAGCCCCCTTTGTAAACAACGGCTGTATCTGTGGCAATAGAGTTTCTTGGATCCTCGTTTGTTTTTAAATACGCTCTTAGTCCATTAAAAACTCCTTCTGCTTTTACAGTGACTTCATATTCGTTTTCTAACAGTATTCCTGATTGATTACAACTAATGAGTGTGGTGAATATTAAAAATGCAAACAAATGGATTTTCATAGTAGCTTGATTAAATGGAAATACAAAAATAAATTAAAATTATTACTTATCTCATTTGAAGTAATATTAATACTTTTGTAAAAAATCAACTTTTGCATCAAAACGATACTATTATAGCTTTAGCCACTCCTTCAGGAGCAGGCGCCATTGCAGTGATTAGACTTTCAGGAGCTGAAGCCATAGCCATGGCTGATGTTTTTTTTAAGTCCATTCACGAGAAAAAACTAGCGGATCAAAAGTCACACACCATTTATTTAGGACATATCACAGAAGCCGGTAGGGTCTTAGATGAAGTTTTAGTATCTGTTTTTAAAAACCCAACATCCTATACTGGAGAAAACGTTGTTGAAATTTCTTGTCATGGAAGTTCTTATATACAGCAAGAAATTATACAACTGTTTGTGAGAAACGGCGCGCGAATTGCGAATCCAGGGGAATTTACACTTCGTGCCTTTCTAAATGCTAAACTAGACTTGAGCCAGGCCGAAGCGGTTGCGGATTTGATTGCTAGTGATAACAAAGCTTCCCACCAAATTGCTATGCAACAGATGCGTGGAGGGTTCAGTAATGAAATCAAAGTATTACGTGATGAGTTATTAAATTTTGCTTCCTTGATTGAATTAGAACTCGATTTTTCGGAAGAAGATGTAGAGTTTGCAGATCGCAAACAATTTGAAGATTTGCTGCACCGAATTATCAAGGTTTTAAAACATTTAGTTGACTCCTTCTCAACTGGTAATGTGATTAAAAGTGGGATTCCAATTTCTATTGTTGGTGCTCCTAACGTAGGCAAGTCTACATTATTAAACGCACTATTAAACGAAGACAAAGCCATAGTTAGTGATATTGCAGGAACTACTCGTGATGCGATCGAAGATGAAATCACGATTGAAGGCATTAAGTTTCGATTCATTGATACGGCCGGTATTCGTACCACTGAGGATACGATTGAAAGCATAGGTATTAAAAAAACATTTGAAAAAATTACTCAATCGCAAGTTGTATTGTATTTATTAGATGCTTCTAAGGTAACATCCGAAACAATTGCACTTTTTAATAACGACATTCGTAAAATTCAGGAGCAATACCCAGACAAGCAGTTAATAGTGGTTGCTAATAAAATGGACCAAGCTGATAAAGGGCTTATAGAAACTTCTTTTGTGTATCCAAATAGTCTTTACACGGCAGCTAAAAGCGGTGAGGGAATTACAGCTCTAAAAACTAAGTTATTAGAATTTGTAAATACAGGGGCCTTGCGTAATAACGATACTATTATTACCAACTCCAGACATTATGATTCTTTGCTAAAGGCGTTGTCAGATGTGCAAAGGGTTCAACAAGCAATGGATGCCCAGATTTCAGGAGATTTATTGGCAATTGATATCCGTCAAGCTCTGTATCATTTTGGAGAAATTACTGGGGAAATTACTTCTGATGATCTTCTAGGAAACATATTTGCTAATTTTTGTATTGGAAAATAAATAAGATCATAATTTTAAATCTTACTATAAATGGTTTTAAGTCAACTAAAAAAAATAAAAAGAAAATTAAAACTCATTTTAATTAATTTCACATACAAAGGTTTATCTATAGAACAAGTTTTTAGTAAAATATATAAGGACGGCTCATGGAACAAAAAATCATTAAATTTTAATTCAGGGCCAGGATCTCACAACGAAAAATTGGTAGTCCCCTATGTGAAATTTGTAAATTCATTTTTAATCGATAAAAAATTAAAATCAATAATTGATTTAGGATGTGGGGATTTTAATGTGGGTAAAAATATTTATAAGCATGTCAACAAATATTTTGCATTTGATATTGTCCCAGATTTAATTAAAACAAATAAAAAAAAATTTAATGATAAAAAAATTATTTTTGAATGTAAAAATTTTATTGATGAGACACTTCCAAAAGCTGACGTTGTGATTATTCGTCAAGTTTTACAACATTTAGACAATAAATCAATTATAAAAATTTTAGATAAAATTAAACCCTATAAATATGCTATAATTACAGAGCATATTCCAAAAACCATCTTCACACCAAATATTGACAAAAATATTGGACTGACTACAAGATTAGAATTTAACAGCGGAATAAATATTGAAATCGATCCTTTTAATTTTAATTTTATATCAAAAAAAGAAATTAAACTTGAAGACAAAGAATTAGGAGGGATACATAAAACTGTAATTTATAAATTAAATTAAATTTAATTTTTATGACACATTACTGTCACAAAACAATTACTAGGTTTGTTGATAATTATTGATTGTTTCCGATAAATGATTAAATATACAGATGATAATACTTTCTATGTTGGTAAATAATTAGACTACTAATTTCTTGTATTTTATCAATTTTAAGCATCAGGTTTAGTTACTGTAAACATACTTTCTTTGGTTACTCGTGAATACCAATCGCCACCCAAACGGGCCACTAAATCTAGCTTTGTAGGATCTATATTATCGTTTGAATCTAACAATTTAGAGTTTACATGTATATGCACAACCTTTGCTATTACCAATTGACCTGCGCCCCCCTTCTCTCCTAAGGAGATAATATTGTCTACAACACATTCAAAAGATACGGGCGACTCTAAAACTCGAGGAGGCTTCACTTTAAGTGAGCTCACTTCTGTAAGACCAGTTTTAGTAAATTCATTTACTCCTTTCGCATAATCATTACTAGACTTAGACATCTGCTCTACGATCGAATAATCGACCATATTTATTACCACTTCTCTTGTTTCATCAGCGTTTTGTAAAGTATGTTTTGTTGTGTTGTCACGCACACGCCTAGAGGGAGAGAAAATTAAAATTGGAGGATTAGAACTAAAGACATTAAAATAACTAAATGGACTAAGGTTGACATTTCCTTTGGAGTCAATAGTACTTGCAAATGCGATTGGTCTAGGAGCAACTGCAGATAAAAGTAATTTATGTAAATCTCTAGTTTCTAGTGTTTCAGGATCAAATGATTTAATTGTAGACATAGTATTTATTTAGCTTTAAGTAATGTAGATGAAACGGCACCAAACCCCACACGGACCGGCCCTTTTTCACAGTAACCTCTCATAATAACGGTGTCATTATCGTGAATAAATTTTCGAGAACCACCCTCATTTAATTCAACAGGCTTGGAGCCGGCCCAAGACAGTTCTAGCATGGACCCATATGCCTTTGGGTCTTTCCCACTAATTGTTCCTGAAGCCATCAAGTCACCAACATTTAAATTACATCCATTAACGGTATGATGGGCTAGTTGTTGATTCATATTCCAATACATGTATTTAAAATTTGAACGACTTACAGTCGTTTCTTTACAATTCATAGGCTGTATAGCGACTTGTAAATTAATATCGTAGTTTCTGGAACCTCTAGAGCTTAAATATGGCATTACCGAAGGGTTTTGCACTGGTCCATTCACTCTAAAGGGCTCTAAAGCTTCTAAAGTCACCACCCAAGCAGATATTGAGGAAGCAAAACTTTTTGCCAAAAAGGGACCCAAGGGAACATATTCCCATTTTTGTATATCTCGAGCTGACCAATCATTAAACAAGACTTTCCCAAATATATAATCATCTGCATTTTCTGTAGAAACAGAATCGCCTAAAGTTGAGGTTTTCCCAATAATAAAGCCCATTTCTAATTCAAAATCAACTCGTGAAGACGCTTGGAATGTAGGTGGAGAGTTGGGTTCTATAACAACCTGCCCTTTTGGTCTGTGTATATTTTGTCCGCTTACTATTATAGAAGAGGCACGTCCATGATATCCTACTGGTAAGTGTTTCCAATTTGGAAGCAACGCATTTTCAGGATCTCTAAACATGGTTCCTATGTTGGTAGCGTGTTCAATACTAGAATAAAAGTCAGTATAATCACCTACCTTAACAGGTAAATGCATGGTCACTTTAGTTTGCTTAATAAAAACCGATGGGTGGGATTTTAAAAAAGAATCTTCATTGCATAATTCTGACTGAAGATCAGCTCTAACTTTTACAGTGATAGGTTTACCTAAAGCTATAAAATCATTTAAGTAATCCGACTTCAAAACAGAAATATCAAATTTTAAGTCTTTAAAAACGCCGAGTTCATAAACGGCATATAGATCAATTACATGGTCTCCTATAGCTATACCAACTCTTTTAATTTGATCAGCTTCAGAAAAAATTCCAAACGGTAAATTATAGATACTAAAATCTGAATTTTTATCAACTTTAATCCAACAGTGCATATGTTATTTTTTAATAATTAAATGTAAGCCATCTGTAATAAGCTTAGAATAGTGTTTGTTTTGCTTCAAGATTAGAAGCTGCTCATGAATTTTATTCATTAAAGATAAATCTTTGTTATAAACAAGTTCGTATAATTCCAATAATAGTAACCATTCAGAGGGATGCTTATCAATGAGTTCTTTGAAAATTGACTTAAGAATTTCAACCGCATCGGTATTATTTGTTCTGTATGTTTTAACTGTTTTATATAACTCATGAACCTTTTTTTCTTGGTCAGAATATATAATTGGAGTTTTTTTTTGTTTTGATATACTATAAATATCTTCAAATGAATTGGAATCGGCAGGTCCAGCAAACGCCGAAGCAATATGGTTTCCAATCGCCATATCATACACCCCCCAACTCGGGTCAAATAATACGGTTTCATTATGGGTTACCAAACAGTTTTTCAAGGAGATCAGTATTATTTTTCCTTGGAGATCTCTTTTACCAGTAATAATTTCTCCTTCAACTTTAATGCCGCCTACAAAATTAAGGCTAGTAGATTTGCCTTCAATTATGCCGTATACCTCTAAGTCTTTAGGGGACATGTCTTCAATTGCTGTATTGATACCTTCTAGTTTTCCTAGCGTACTCCCATAGCCGTTTGGGTGCTGTTCAATTCCATGCCCAATTAGTTCAGTGCCTTCAATTGCCAAAGCAGTAGAGCCATTTGTTTGAAAATATATAGGAGTATGGCCATAATTTATAACAGTAGTAAAGGTTCCGGAAATCTGAATTCCTGTGTTTAACTCTATTGTTCCCATTTTTTTTGAAGCAATCAACTTTTGAATTCCTTTTAACCCCCCTGTTCTAACGGCCATGGTATTGGCAAATTCTTCTAACACAAAGCTCAAACTAGAAAAATTAGGAATAACAAACAACTGAGGTTGCGTGCTAGTAATGTCAAAATTGACTGTAGCCGCTTCAATTGAATAGGGTAATTTCCTAACTTCTTTTTGTAAGCATAAACGACTTTCTTCAATAGATGATAAGAGACCTGCACCATATAATTTAGGATTTTCAAGCGTACCTATTAAGCCGTATTCAACCGTCCACCAGTGAAGGTTTCTAATCTGAGCCATTTCAGAAAGTTCACCCATTTCAGTTTGCAGTTTATTGACTTGCCGTACTGCACCTTCTATTGCTGCTTCTGAAGAATTGGGATTTTCTTTTAAAATCGACAATAAGCGAATGGCTTCATACATATAATTATCAATGGGCGATGCTATGGCCTTAGCGCCAATTTCTCCTAGTCTTCTCAAATATTCTGCATATTCGGCATTTGCAATTATTGGCGCATGCCCAGCAGCTTCATGAATAATATCTGGGGCAGGGGTGTAGTTGATATGGTCTATTGTTCTGATGTCTGAAGAAATGACAAGTACATTATAAGCTTGAAACTCCATAAAGGCATTAGGAGGAATAAACCCATCTACAGCTACTGCTGCCCATCCAATGTCTTTAAGAATCCGATTCATGCCATCCATTTCCGGAATGACCTCTTCATTAATGCCTGTTTTTTTCAACCCAAGAATATAACTATCGTGAGCCTTATTATTTAAGGTATGAATATTAAGTCGCATCACATAACGCCATACCGCTTGATTTTGAGCTGTGTAGGAGCTGTAGGGTTGTTGTACTATAAATTTATGAAGATGTTTTGGTAGCTTTTTGGTAACGCTATTATACTCCATTATTGTTGTATTATGATGACTGTCAACCATTAAATTATAAGGTTCCTCTGTTTTCTTGTTCTCTTTCAATTGCTTCAAAAAGTGCTTTGAAATTTCCAGCTCCAAACCCTCTTGCACCCATTCTTTGAATGATTTCAAAAAACAAGGTGGGTCTATCTTCTACAGGTTTTGTAAATATTTGTAATAAATAACCTTCTTCATCAGCGTCAATCATAATCCCAAGGGATTTTAATTTTTCAATATCTTCTTCTAATTCATGGTTGTGATCTGAAAGTCTTTTTGGAACGGATTTGTAATAGTCATCGGGTGGTGTGCTTAAAAACTCAACCCCTTTAGCTCTCATTTTTGCTACTGTATCAATGATATCATTTGAGGCAACAGCAATGTGTTGCACTCCTGGACCATTATAAAAGTCTAAGTATTCCTCAATTTGAGATTTCTTTTTTCCTTCTGCTGGTTCGTTAATTGGAAATTTAATTCTCCCGTTACCGTTACTCATTACTTTACTCATTAATGCAGAGTATTCTGTTGTAATTTGCTTATCATCAAAAGATAAGAAATTTACAAAGCCCATAACATCCTCGTAATATTTTACCCAGACATCCATTTCATTCCAACCAACATTACCCACCATATGATCTATAAATTTAAGACCCATAGGTTCAGGATTATATTCTGATTCCCATTTTTTGTAACCAGGTAAAAATACTCCTGTGTAGTTTTTTCTTTCTACAAAAATGTGAACAGTTTCTCCATAGGTATAAATTCCAGCTCTCACTATTTTGCCATGTTCGTCTTTTTCAACCGTTGGTTCCATATAAGACTTTGCGCCTCTTTTGGTCGTTTCTTCCCATGATTTTTTAGCGTCATTCACCCACAAAGCAACAACTTTCACCCCATCACCATGCTTGGATAAATGTTCGTTCATCCATGAATCTTGATTAAGTGGAGTGGTTAACACGATTCTTATTTTATCTTGTTTAACAACATAAGATGCATAATCTTTACATCCCGTTTCTAATCCTTTATATGCATAGGATTGAAACCCAAAAGCAGTTTTGTAAAAGTGGGCTGCTTGTTTTGCATTACCTACAATAAATTCTACATAATCAGTTCCTAATAGCGGGAGAAAGTCTTTTGCATCTTTAAATATTTTTTCCAATCCGTACTCTACGTTTTTTATTTTACTCATTTCCGTAAATTTTTTATTTTTTTATTTTGTAACCCAGGATTTATAATAATCTTCGTTTTGTAAATTCATGGCTTCTTCTGTCACCATTAATGGACTAAAAGTGTCCACCATCACAGCGAGTTCTTGGGTTTCTTTTTTTCCAATACTTTTTTCCATTGAGCCTGGGTGTGGACCATGGGGAATTCCTGCGGGATGCAAGGTTACACTTCCTTTATTAACATCATTTCTACTCATAAAGTCACCATCTACATAATAAAGGACTTCATCCGAGTCGATATTAGAGTGGTTATAGGGTGCTGGTACCGATTTTGGATGGTAATCAAAAAGCCTTGGCACAAACGAACAAATGACAAACTTAGACGTCTCAAATGTTTGATGTACTGGAGGCGGTTGATGAATCATCCCAGTAATAGGTTCAAAATCATGAATAGAGAACTTATAAGGGAAGTTATAGCCGTCCCAGCCCACCACACTAAAAGGGTGAGCAGCATAAATATATTCGTGAATTGTGTCTTGTTTTTTAACCTTTATAAGAAAGTCGCCTGATTCATTAAACGTTTCTAGTTCTGTAGGAGGGTGTAAATCTCTTTCAGAGTATGGGGCACCTTCTACATGCTGGCCAAACCAGTTTCGATAGCGTTTAGGTGTATAAATAGGACTTCTTGATTCCACTATGAACAGGCGGTTGTCTTCATCATTAAATTCGATTTGATAGATTACCCCTCTAGGAATGACTAGATAATCTCCGTATTTGAAATCGATATTTCCCAGAAGTGTTCTTAACTTACCAGTTCCTTTGTGGACAAATAGTACTTCGTCTGAATCTGTGTTTTTATAAAAATAAGTTGTTAAGGACTCTTTTGGAGCCGCCAAACTTATTTGACAATCTTGATTAGCAAGTATACAAGTTCTGCTTTCTAAATAATCTGATTTAGGGGCTACTTCAAAACCTTCAAGTTTTAACGACTTCATATTTTTAGAAACTGCAATCTTTGGAGCGACATCGTAAGATTTTAAAATCTTTTTGACTTGTGTGGGACGTTGGGTGTGGTACATCAATGACGACATCCCTTCAAACCCTATGGTGCCAAACAATTCTTCATAATAAAAATTGTCATTATCGTCTTTAAAAATAGTGTGTCTCTTTGGAGGAATTTTTCCTAATGTATGATATCTAGGCATATTATTGCTGAAAAATTAAGTAGTTAATCAATAAGTAATTAAAATGATTATAAGAACAAATATATATTTAATGCAAGTATAATGACCGTTTATTATTGAATCAGTTTTTAAATAAGAATATTTATATGTATTTTTGAATAATTAAAGTGTTTTATTCTTTATGTAGCCAATTTTATAACTTTTTAACTATTTTCTTTCTAAATGATTGATAAACTTGATAAGACAGATATTGAAATTTTAAGGCTATTACAGCAAAATAGCAATCGTACCATAAAAAACATTGCTGACGTCTTAGGGATGACGACAACTCCTATTTTTGACCGTATTAAAAAACTAGAAAAAAAAGGATTTATAAATAAATATGCAGCTATTTTAAATTCTAGAATGTTGGGTTTGAAATTGACAGTATTTGTAGGAATTACTTTAAAAAATCACACCAGAAGTTATTTAGAGAAATTTGTGACGACCATTAAAGGATTTACTGAAGTAGTTGAGTGTCACCGTGTATCCGGAAATTTTGATTATTTATTGAAACTGACTCTTGTTGATATTGAAGATTATGAACAGTTTATTTTAACCAAATTGGCTATTATAGCCGATGTGAATAATGTTCAAAGTTATGTAGCACTTTCTCAAAGTAAGTCAACGAATGAAGTCAATCTAGACCATTTGATGTAAAACACTTACTCTCTGAGTACAATCAAACTTGCTTTGTAACCCGTGGTCAATAGCCATTCGCCTGAAGCGATAAGAACATCACTTTCATTGTAAACTTTGAGCTGTGCCGTGTTGGGGCTAGAACTCCCTTCGTTAAGGGCAAAAAACTCAATAGTGTTTAGTCCCTTTTTTAATTCGACGTCAATGATATAAGCCGAGTTTCTCAGCGCGATATTAGGGTGAACTATGGCTTTATTTAATAATAACTTAATGCGATCACCGTCTTCATATTCATGATCTCGACAAATTATTCGAATAAACTTTGATTTCGTTTTTATATCCCCTAAATAGTAATCGCGATCAAACTTAGATAAATCTTTCTGACCCTCTTTAAATTGTTGTTTTATTTCCCAAGTAGGGTCTACAACATCACGTGTTTCTGTAATGCCATACTCCTTTTTGGCAAATCCGTCAATTGGCTTAATATCCATGCTAATGGTAAACCCTTTATCTGTTAATCCAACAATAGGAGAGAGTTTGATTGGGTAACGCTCAGATAATTTACTTTTATCTAATGCAAATGCGTTCACTCTAAAATCTTCTTTTGCACGGTCTATTTGAGAAAAACCAGTCTGTTGCATTCCAATGACTAGTATTAGCAAAATTAAATATCGAATCATAAAACGTATTGGGCTTACTTAATTTGTAAAGATATAGTTTTGGTTATGAACTTCATAAAGCAGAGCAATAATTAAATCTTATTATAAAGATATTTCAATAATCATTCCATTTCATAGTTTTAAGTTAAATAATCATAATTCATATTAACGTCCTCATTTTTTATATATCTTTAATTTTTAATAATTAATATTCTTGCTAACATCTCTTACAGCCTTAAAAAATCAACTTTCAGGGGAACTATACGATAGTGACCTTGTCAAATCGTTATACGCCACAGATGCTTCGGTCTATCGAGAATTGCCGTACGCTGTAGTAATTCCTAAGTCTATAAATGATGTTAAATCAGTTATTAAATTTGCACATTCAAATTCACTTTCTATCATTCCTAGAGCTGCAGGAACTTCTTTAGCAGGTCAATGCGTTGGAGATGGAATTGTGGTAGATGTATCTAAATACATGACAGAAATTTTAGAAATAAACACTCAAGAGCAATGGGTTCGGGTTCAACCTGGGGTCGTTCGCGATCAATTGAATGTATTTCTAAATCCTTACGGCTATTTTTTTGGTCCCAATACGTCTACGGCCAACCGATGTACTATTGGTGGGATGGTTGGAAACAATTCGTGTGGATCGACGTCTATTGTTTATGGATCAACTCGTGATCACACATTAGCAGTTAAAGCATTATTAAGCGATGGGAGTTCGGTTACGTTTTCTTCCCTAACTAATAAAGAGTTTAATTTTAAGCTCAAAGAAGATTCTTTAGAAGGAGCTCTGTATAAACAGCTTTACTCTGAACTTTCGGATCCTCAAATCCGGGAACAAATTGAATTAGGTTATCCAAAAGCGTCAATCTTTAGACGTAATACTGGTTATGCTGTAGATGCGTTGATGAATACCAGTCCGTTTGAAGCTGCTAGCGAGGCTTTTAATTTCTCTAAATTAATATGTGGTTCTGAAGGAACTTTAGCTTTTATTACCGAATTAAAGCTTCAAATTGTTCCATTACCAAAACCTTTTCAAGTCGTGTTGAATGCACACTTTAGTACCATTAATGAAAGTCTTCAAGCCACTCTAGTGGCAATGAAAATGTCGCCGACGGCCTGTGAATTAATGGATAAAACAATATTAGACTGTACCAAAGATAATATAACTCAACAAAAAAACCGTTTTTTTGTTGAAGGAGATCCTGAAGCTATTTTAATGATTGAATTTAGAGGCGACTCCATTGAAGCTGCAAAAGAGAAGGCGAACGATTTGGAATTGAGTCTTACAAAATTAAATCTTGGATATGCCTATCGATTGGTGGAAGGTGCTGATTGTGAAAAAGTTTGGGATTTACGTAAAGCAGGATTAGGGCTACTAGCCAATATTCCGGGCGATGCAAAAGCGGTCGCTTGTATTGAAGATACAGCAGTTGCTGTTGAGGATTTACCTGAATACATAGAAGCTTTTACAGCGCTTATGAAATCCTATCATCAAAAAACAGTTTACTATGCCCATGCAGGCGCTGGAGAATTACATTTAAGACCTATTTTGAATCTAAAGTCATCAGTAGATATTGACTTATTTCGTTCCATTAGTGAAGCTTCCGCAAAACTGGTTAAATACTTTAACGGTTCTCTTAGTGGTGAGCACGGAGATGGACGTGTTCGATCAGAGTTTATACCATTAGTTTTAGGGCATTCTAATTATCAGCTTCTAAAACGTATTAAATCAACTTGGGACCCTATAAATTTATTTAATCCTGGAAAAATTGTAGAAGCCGTTGCCATGGATAAAGACCTAAGATACGAAGCGGATGCTAAGGAGAAAGAAGTTGAAACTCTGTTTAATTTTGAATCCACAGGGGGGATTTTAAATACCGTCGAGAAATGTAATGGGTCTGGAGATTGCCGTAAATTAAGTTTTGCAGGAGGCACCATGTGTCCTAGTTACAGAGCAACCTTAGATGAAAAAGACTCAACTCGTGGACGTGCCAATGTTCTAAGAGAGTTTTTAACTCAAAACACAAAAGAAAATCCTTTTGATCATCCAGAAATTAAAAACGTAATGGACCTTTGTGTGTCTTGTAAAGCGTGTAAATCTGAATGCCCTTCAAATATAGATATGTCGACCTTGAAAGCTGAATTTTTATTTCAATATCAGAAAGTAAATCCTGTGTCACTTCGAAGTAAACTCATTGCACACAATGCAAGAATAAACGCTTTAGCCTATCGTTTCTCAGCTTTTTATAACGCTATCGGAAAAAGCTCTTGGTTTAAACGCGCTATAGGAGTTCACCCAGAAAGATCTCTTCCAACCCTAAAATCAACCACATTAAGACAGTGGTTTTCTAAGTACAAACAAGTAGAACAAGCTAAAGTGGTCTATTTGTTTTGTGATGAATACACCAATCATTATGATCTTGAGATTGGGAAAAAAGCAATTGAATTACTTGTTAAGTTAGGGTATTCAGTTAAAATGCCAATCCATCCAGAAAGTGCAAGGGCCTATATTTCTAAAGGTTTTTTAAATGAAGCTAAAGCAATTGCAACAGAAAACATTAAGTTATTTAGAACGCTTATTTCTAAAAACATGCCTTTGATTGGAATTGAACCCTCGGCTATTTTAGGCTTTAGAGATGAATATCCAAATCTAGTAAATACAACTTTAAAGTTAGACGCTGATAAAGTGGCTCTAAATACGTTCACAATAGAAGAGTTTTTGTCTAATGAAATAGATCATTCTCGTATTGATGTTTCGCTTTTTTCAAAATCATCCAAAACCATTTACTACCACGGCCATTGCCATCAAAAAGCGTTGTCATCAAACTCTTATGCAGAAAGGATTTTAAGCCTCCCTAAAAACTTTACAGTACAAACGATTGATTCAGGTTGCTGTGGAATGGCAGGTTCGTTTGGATATGAGAAAGAACATTATGAATTAAGTCAGCAAATAGGAGAAGATCGTTTATTTTCAGCGTTGAGAACTGTAAAACCGGATGCGATCGTTGCAGCTTCAGGAACAAGTTGTAGGCATCAAATTAAGGATGGAGTCAATAAAACTGCATTACATCCTATTGAAGTTCTGTATAATGCTTTAAATTAGTGCCATGAATTATATAGAGCTTATCGGCTATTTTGGCGCTTTGACTATTGGTGTTGTTATCGGTCTATTTGGAGGTGGAGGGTCTATACTCGCTGTCCCGGTATTTGTTTATTTATTTCATTTGAATCCTATACTGGCCACTAGTTATTCTTTGTTTGTAGTTGGTTGTTCTGCAGCTGTTGGAACCCTGATTAACATTAAAAAGAAATTAATTGAATTCCAGACAGTCCTTGTATTTACAATTCCAGCATTGAGCTCTGTTTCACTAACTAGACGTTATTTAATTACAAACCTTCCTGATGTGGTTTTCGAGTCGGACTTGGTATTAATTACAAAAGAGATCGCATTGATGTTGATCTTTAGTTTAGTTATTATCGTATCGGCACTATCTATGCTAAAAAAGAATAGACTACGCACTACAAAAAATATAAAAATTATAAATTATAATTCATTAATCGCCATCGGGCTAGGAGTTGGACTTCTAACAGGCTTGGTTGGAGCAGGAGGTGGGTTTGTCATTGTCCCTGCGTTAGTACTCTTTGCTGCTCTCGATATCAAACAAGCAGTCGCAACCTCCTTAATTATTATCACATTTAATGCACTTTTTGGCTTTCTTGCCGACGTGACACAAGTAGCTATTGATTGGCTTTTTCTTATAATTTTCACGTCGATTTCAGTCGTGGGCATATTAATAGGGTCCTATGTTTCAAACTTTACTCATGAAAAGTCTCTAAAAAAGAATTTTGCCCGCTTCATGCTTCTAATGGCTTTGCTTATTATTTATAATGAAGTTACGTAGTAATTAGCAGCATTTTCCTTGATTGTGCCATTAAATTATTTTCGATTCATTCTATTTTAAATTTTTGCATTACATTTGTTGTAAGATTACGTTACAACACTATGAGTCAAAAAGTTTTACTTAACACCAAGGAAGTAAACATCATTCTCCACCGATTGGCTTGTCAACTGATTGAAAAACATATCGATTTTTCTAATACCGTTTTAATTGGCCTTCAGCCTAGAGGTGCTTTTTTGGCACAGCGTTTAAAAACGATGTTAACAGAAGACTATAATATCTCTGACATTAAACTAGGTCTTTTAGACATCACGTTTTATAGAGATGATTTTAGACGTTCTGATAAATTACACGAAGCAAATTCAACTGAGATTGATTTTTTAATTGAAGACAAACAGGTTGTTTTTATTGATGACGTATTGTATACCGGACGAAGTATTAGAGCTGCATTAACAGCGATCCAATCTTACGGACGACCTAAAGAAATTGAGTTGCTAACCCTTATAGACCGTCGATTTAGTAGACATTTACCGATACAGCCCGATTACCGCGGTCGACAAGTAGATGCTGTTAATGATGAAAAGGTATTAGTTAACTGGAAAGAAACAAGTGGCGAAGATGCCGTTTATTTAATAAATAATTAGACCATGAACGAACTGAGTGTTGATCATTTATTAGGAATAAAACATCTAAAAAACGATGATATTAACCTTATTTTTGATACTGCAGATCATTTTAAAAAAGTGATTAATCGCCCGATTAAAAAAGTTCCTTCCCTTAGAGATATTACAATTGCTAATCTGTTTTTTGAAAATTCAACGCGAACTAAATTATCATTTGAATTAGCACAAAAACGGTTGTCTGCCGACGTGATTAATTTTTCATCAGGACAATCCTCTTTAAATAAAGGAGAAACATTAATAGATACAGTGAATAACATACTGTCTATGAAAGTAGATATGGTTGTGATGCGTCATCCAAATCCAGGTGCCGCTAAATTTTTATCTAAGCATGTAGATGCCAAAATAATTAATGCAGGGGATGGAGCCCATGAACATCCTACTCAAGCTCTTTTAGATACGTATTCTATTCGAGAGAAATATGGAGAAGTTAAAGGGAAAAAAGTGGTAATTGTAGGTGATATTTTACACAGTAGAGTTGCCTTGTCAAATATATTTGCACTTCAACTACAAGGCGCTAAAGTGATGGTGTGTGGACCAAAAACTTTAATTCCTAAGTATATAGATAAATTAGGTGTTAAAGTTGAAACCAATTTAATGAAGGCTTTAAACTGGTGTGATGTGGCTAATATGCTCCGTGTTCAAAACGAACGAATGGATATTAGTTATTTCCCTTCCACAAGAGAATACGCGCAACAGTATGGGGTTACTAAAAACCTTTTAGAGTCTCTAGATAAAGAAATCACAATAATGCACCCAGGACCAATAAATAGAGGAGTTGAAATTACCAGTGAGGTTGCAGATTCAGATCAATCTATTATCCTTCATCAGGTCGAGAACGGCGTGGCCATACGAATGGCTGTGATCTATCTTTTAGCTTCTAAAATTCATTAATATTATGACGATTGAACACCACGGCACAACTGCCGTAATTACTCAAGATAAAACAAGTTTAATAGAGTTTTTAAAGAAATTTTCTGTGCTTTATGAGCGTTTCAAATCAGAAGATGTTATTATCCATTTAATAGACACTTCTGTTGGGGATATTGAGGATTTTTCGTCTCTAGCAAGCAAACACAACAGTGCCAAGCTAAGCTTTGTCGTTGTTAATGCTGACTTAAATCAAGAACATTTTGAAAATTTAATCATTATTCCATCACTGCAAGAAGCTCATGATTTTATTGAGATGGAAGTGATGCAACGTGACTTAGGACTTTAAATAAAATTCAGTGAAACTATCTATTCTAGGTTGCTATAGTGCAACCCCACGTATTATTGCGCATACGACTTCACAAGTTCTTGAGACAAGAGGGAATTTGTTTTTAATTGATTGTGGCGAAGGTACTCAAGTAGAACTTCGAAGGCATAAGATTAAATTTAATCAAATTAAACACGTTTTTATATCCCATTTGCACGGCGATCATTATTTTGGTTTGGTCGGGTTAATTTCTACTTTTAGATTACTAACTCGAGAAACAGATTTACATATATATGGCCCAAAAGGGTTAAAAGAACTGATTACTTTGCAAATGAAGCTTGCTGATTCATGGACAAATTTCAAACTTATATTTCATGAGTTGACCAGTAAATCATCAGAGCTGATTTTTGAAGATGAAAAAGTCACCGTACATACCATCCCTTTAGATCACCGTATTTATACCAATGGGTTTTTATTTAAAGAAAAGCCCTTTGAACGTAAATTGCATGTTAGCAAAGCAGAAGATTTAAATATTGATAAGGCTTATTACAGAAAACTGAAACAAGGGGACGATGTTGTTAATGAACAAGGTTACGTAATCTCCAATGAGTCAGTAACTTATAAAGGTAATCAGCCTAAGAGTTATGCTTTTTGTAGTGATACAGCCTACAAGGAAGCGATCATTCCAATCATAAAGGGCGTAGATGTTCTATACCACGAATCTACATTTTTGGAGTCGCATGCTAATTTATGTGCAAAAACAAAGCACTCAACAGCCAAGCAAGCTGCGACGATCGCTTTGAAAGCTAATGTTAAACAACTAATATTAGGTCATTATTCAACTCGTTACGGAGGACTTGAAGGATTTAAAACAGAAGCATCTACTATTTTTAAAGACGTATTGCTTGCGGATGATGGAAAAGTTTTTGAATTCTAGAACTTTTCAAATACTCCCAATCCAAATAATGCAAAATCATATTTAACAGGGTCTGTAGGGTCTAGTTTGCGCAAGCTTTGATCGAGTTCAGCTAGCGCTCTTGAGTCGTTCTGAGAACGGGTTAAAAGTCCCAATTTCCGAGCTACATTTCCCGAATGAACATCTAGCGGACATGACAATTGGGAGGGACTTAATTGAGACCATAATCCGAAATCTACTTTTGTGTCATTTGGTCGTACCATCCACCTTAAAAACATGTTGATACGCTTTGCTGCCGATTTTTTTAAAGGATCACTAATGTGTTTTTGGGTGCGCTGAAGGTGTTCAATCTCAAAAAAATGATGTTTTAAATGATGAATTGCACTCTGTAAACTATCTTTTTCTGAATAGGTATTAAAAACGCCTTCCAATCCATTGTGATGAGTGTAGATATGTTTTAAACTCTCTATAAATTGCATACAGTCTAAGCCATTAAATGTTCGGTGTACAAATGATTTTAATCCCTCAAGATCTTTAGGCTGGTGTTGCATGACAAAGTCATAAGGCGCATGGTCCATTAATGCCATTAAGCGTTTGGCGTTATTGATAATGCTTTTTCGGTTTCCCCATGCTATGGTCGCCGTTAGAAATCCTGAAATTTCAATATCTTCTTTTAGTGAATAGCAATGAGGGATTTGAAGGGGGTCTGATCCAATAAAACCAGGCGTGTTGTACTGTACGACTTTAGAGTCTAAAAACGCTTTGAGTTCAGAATGATTTAATAAACCCAAGCTAGATTGTTTTTACAAGTCCATCACTCATGGTGATTTTTCGGTCAGCCATGTCAGCCAATTCATGATTATGAGTTACAATCACAAACGTTTGTCCAAACCGATCTCTTAATTTAAAAAAGAGTTGATGAAGTTGTTCAGCCGATTCGCTATCTAAATTACCAGAAGGTTCATCTGCAAAAACTACAGAAGGGCTATTAATTAAAGCGCGAGCCACAGCAACACGTTGTTGTTCGCCCCCTGAAAGTTCATTCGGCTTGTGATTAATACGTTCTTTTAATCCTAAAAAACCTAACAATTCAAGGGCCATAGCTTCAGCATCTGTTTGTGATGTTCCTTTGATATATGCAGGGATACAAACATTTTCAAGTGCTGTAAATTCTGGAAGTAACTGATGAAATTGGAAAATAAACCCTAACTGCTCATTTCTAAATTTTGCTAAGGAGTTGCCTGAAAGCGAAGCAATGTTAATCCCATTGATTTCTAATAGGGTGTTGTCATGTTTGCTAGGTTGGTCTAAAGTTCCTAATAGCTGTAATAAGGTTGTTTTTCCGGCACCAGAAGCCCCAACAATAGAAACAATCTCACCTTGATTTATATTTAAATCCACGCCTTTAAGTACGTGAAGATGACTGTAATGTTTATGTAGTTGTTTGGCAATAATCATATTGTGAAATTAAGATTTAAAGTCTTTATGTGCAATAATTAACAGTAATTTTAATTTATAGTTTACTAACTTTATCCAAAATTTAATAGATATGAAACGTGGCATATTTGCTGGAGGTTGTTTTTGGTGTACAGAAGCCGTATTTAACCGCCTTAAAGGAGTTAGTAATGTGAAATCAGGATATACTGGTGGGTTTATAAAGAACCCGCCCTATCGGGAAGTTTGTCAGGGGCGAACTGGTCACACAGAAGGAATATCGTTTGACTATGATGAAACTTTAGTTTCTTATGTTGACTTATTAGAAGTTTTTTTTGCAACTCACGACCCAACAACCCTGAATCGACAAGCAAATGATGTGGGAACTCAATACCGTTCAGCTATATTTTACACGGACATTGAGCAGTTCGAAATTGCAAAGGACTATATGAAATCTCTTGACGAAGCTAAGATTTTTACGAATCCTATTGTCACCGAGTTAAGTCCTTTAGATGTGTTTTATGAGGCCGAAGTTGACCACGATAATTACTATGATTTAAATAGAAATCAACCCTATTGTACATATTTAATTGATCCAAAAATTAAAAAACTTACAACTCATTTTAATACATTACTGAAATAATTAATGTACTCTTAAAAAAAATTAGTCCTTTAAAAATTTACCCAACCCAAAACGTCTTAGCATATTTTTCTCAAAGTTCCAGAAGAATTTAAACTGACCAAATAACCACCCAAAAACAACGAGCAAGAGTTGGTAAAAAAACAGGCTGATTACAATGAATAAAATCCAATAAAAGAGAGGGTATAGGTTGTCTTTTGTAATGCCAATCCATTTAATAAAAGGACGACCAACAAAAACAGATGAAGAACCTGTAAAAGCAAATACTATAAAAATTCGAATAAGTTCCCAACGTTGATCAACAACCCATTTGTTTTCTAATTTTTGAATTGTGTAGAGCACGACCTTTAAAAAGAAATAATAAATACCAACGAATATGAAACTTGCGATAAGATAAGGGAGGAAATAAGAGTCCGCTGAATTAAACCAATTAGTGGGCGTTAATTTAACTAACTTAAGGCTACTGTATCCAAGAAATAACACACCAATAAGCGGAAATAATAACTGCCAATTTTGCGTAATCTCCCAATTTTCCTTAAATTTCTTCATGTGACTTTAGTAAGTTTCAAATATACTACATCTGATTAATTTCAGTAAGGAACGTCTAATATAATTTGAAATATCTCATAAATAAGCCCTAACAAAAAATTTTAGGGCTTAATTTCCAATCATTAATCAATCTTTACTTAAGAATCGATATAATTTGTGTCGCTAACTCAGACCCAATACGGTCTTGAGCTTGATTGGTAGCTGCTCCAATATGTGGTGTTAATGAAATCTTAGAGTTCATTAATATTTGAACCGCTGGAGTTGGTTCGTTTTCAAATGTATCTAATCCTGCAAACGATAATTTATTAGAGTCAAGTGCAGCGACTAAAGCCACTTCATTAACAACGCCACCACGAGCGGCATTAATTAATGCAGCACCCTCTTTCATCATATTTAGTTCTGCTTCTCCAATCACAAACTCTTTTTGTGCTGGGACATGTAACGTAATAAAATCAGATTCTTTTAAAACGGTTTCTTTAGAGACCGTTTTAATTTCAAAATCAATGGTTTGACCATCAAAGAACGCTAAAGAAATAGTTGTTTTTTCCATAAACGGATCAAAGGCAATCACTTTCATTCCAAGTCCTAAAGCCATCTTTGCAGTGGCTTGACCAATACGGCCAAATCCAATAACTCCTAAAGTTTTACCTCGAAGTTCAGTTCCTTTAGCATAGGCTTTTTTAAGGTTCTTAAATTTCTTTTCCCCGTCCAAAGGCATGTTTCTATTTGAATCATATAAGAAACGGACGCCTGAAAACAAGTGTGCGAATACCAGTTCAGCAACCGATTCTGAAGATGCAGCTGGTGTGTTAATCACACTCAGTCCTTTTTCTCTTGCATAACTAACATCAATATTATCCATACCAACACCACCTCTTCCGATGATTTTTAGACCTGGACACGCATCTATAAGATCTTGTCTTACTGTTGTAGCGCTTCTTACCAAAAGGGCTACAATGTTTTCAGTATTAATAAAGTTTTCTAATTGCTCTTGTGCTACTGTGGTCGTTAAGACTTCAAATCCTGCAGCTGTTAAATCATCGATTCCACTTTGTGAAATTCCATCGTTAGCTAATATTTTCATTTTTTTTATGCTTTACGTTCTAATTCACTCATTACTTCTACCAAGGTCTCTACGCTTCCTAATGGAAGTGCGTTATACATGGAAGCTCTGTAGCCTCCAACACTTCTGTGACCATTTAGCCCATTAATACCAGCATCTTTCCACATCCCGTCAAAAGTGTCTTTTAATTTATCATCGGTCAATGAGAAAGTTGCATTCATTGTGGATCGATCGGCAGTAGCTGCAAAACCTTTAAATAAGGGGTTTAAATCAATTTCAGAATACATTAAACGAGATTTTTTGAAGTTCTCCTTTTCGATGGCTTCAATTCCGCCAAGTCCTTTTAACCATTCTAGTGTTAACATAGATGTGTAGACTGCAAACACAGGAGGGGTATTAAACATACTGTCTTTACTAATTTGTACTTTGTAGTCCATCATTGATGGTATCTGTCTTGTTACTTTACCAAGAATATCTTCTTTAATAACGACAAGTGTTGTTCCTGCTGGCCCCATATTTTTTTGTGCGCCTGCGTAGATTAAATCAAACTTTGAAAAATCAAGAGAGCGTGAAAATATATCACTGCTCATGTCACACACTAAAGGGATGTCTAGTTTTGGAAACTCTTTCATTTGAGTACCAAAAATCGTGTTATTTGAGGTACAGTGGAAATAGTCAAGATCTGAAGGTATTTTATAACCCTTGGGAATATAATTGAAATTAGCTTCTTTAGAAGATGCTACTTCTAAAACTTCCTGGTGCATTCTAGCCTCTTTGATTGCCTTGTCACTCCAAGTTCCTGTATTTAAGTAACCTGCACGGGTTTCTAGTAAGTTTAGAGCAACTGCCAAGAACTGAGTGTTTGCACCGCCTTGAAGAAATAAGGCTTTATAACCCTTTCCTTCCAGTCCTAATAACTCGATAGCAAGTGCTCTTGCATTTTCCATGACGTCAATAAATGCTTTACTTCGGTGTGAAATTTCAATTAGTGAAAGTCCATCATCAAAACTCAGTACTGCTTTGGCTGATTTCTCTAAAACTTCTTCAGGTAAAATACTAGGGCCTGCACTGAAATTATGTTTTTTCATTCTAAATTTTGTTGTATGAACGCTAGGTTCATGAGTATTAATTAATCTAGCTATAAAGGTCTGAATTAATTGGAGATAATTTGATACGAAAATGCTAATTTTATGTTATATTTTCAACAAGAAATCAACAGTGTCAACGCCATCTGCGTAATCGTCAAGTTTTGGAGTTTGTGTACACCCAAAAGGCAGGTGATGATCTGATAATTCTTTAGAAACGATACATTGAATTTTATCTGAATCAATTTCTAGTTTCTTAAATAAATCTTCAATAGAGTTATAATGTTCATAAAAAAGGGATGCAATAGGAGAGGCGTAGCTTGGATCTTCTTTAATCATTAAAAACCCATTTTCAAGCATTTTAAATTCACTCATTAAATAAACCGCCTTATTGTAGTCATAATTATTAGCATATTTAGCCCCTTCAATGATAGGATGCCAGTGGTACATGGCTTCAAAGAAGGCGTCAAAGTTATAGTTCTTTGGAACAAATAACTTGGAAACACTTCGGCAACCTAACCCGTAATATTGAAAAATATCATTGGATAGTTGCAACAAATCTTCTTGGGACTCGTCACCGGTTAATATGGCTAAAGAGTTTCTGTTTTTACGAATAATCGAGGGTCTGTCTTTAAAGTAGTACTCAAAATATCTCGCAGTGTTGTCACTTCCAGTTGCTATAACCGCATCAAACCCTTCTAGCTTTTGTTCTAAAAACGTGACTCTATTTTTAAGTTCAGGTGCAGCCTTAACAAGGTAATGCACCAAAAATGGTAAAAGGTGTTTATCGTTAGAAGATTGTTTAATTATAATTTTATGATCACATATTAATGCACACAAGAAATCATGAAAACCAACTAGTGGAATATTTCCAGCCATGATAATAGCTACATTTTTTTGAGTTGAGTTATCAAAATTATAATTAGAAGTCCACTTATTTAATGAATCGGTATTTAAAAGGGCAGCCCAGTTTTCGATTGCAAATAGCAGGTTCGCCTTTGTAAACCAACCATTATATTCTTTGGATATTTTTATCTGATGTACAAAGCCTTCGAAGAATAAGTCATTATAAAGCACTGAGTCATTTTTAGATATTGATTCTGCAGAAAACTGACGTAAAAATCGTCCTAATTCATTTAAAGCTTTAATTGTGTTTGATTTGCTATCCATTATTTGTTTAACCGCTTTTTTGGAGTTATTTTTGCTAGCAAATTTAAGTAATATATATCCAAACACAGCTATGGCAATTATTATAACTGATGAATGTATCAATTGTGGGGCTTGCGAGCCTGAATGTCCTAACACTGCCATTTATGAAGGTGCAGATGATTGGCGTTATAAAGATGGGACGAGTTTAGAAGGCGATTTGGTGCTAACAGACGGGAAGCAAGTAGACGCAAACGAAGCACAAACACCTATTAGCGATGAACTTTATTACATAGTTCCTGATAAATGCACAGAATGTGTTGGGTTTCATGAAGAACCACAATGTGCGGCTGTTTGTCCAGTAGATTGTTGTGTTCCTGACAATGCACACGTTGAAACAGAAGAAGTCTTATTAGCTAAACAACGTTTTATGCATCCTGAATAATTCATACGAAACATATTAAAAGAAGCCACGCAAACATGTGTGGCTTTTTTAGTTTAGTGCACTAAAGTTATCTAATTATTAGTATGTTCAAAATAAGACCCTATAACTTTATTCACCCATACAAATCTATTTTAAATTTAAGTTGACTCGTACTTTTAATAATTTAAATAGGAGATGATTGATCTCTCTAATCAGATTTCAAGTTGCTTTGTAACATATAAAGTAATTTATCTACTCATGTAAAGTATTGAATTAAATAATTACATTTGCATTCAAATTTTTAAGATATGAAAGCAGGTATTGTTGGATTGCCAAATGTAGGAAAATCAACCCTTTTTAATTGTTTATCAAATGCGAAGGCACAAAGCGCAAATTTTCCATTTTGTACAATAGAACCTAATATAGGGGTTGTAAATGTTCCAGATCATCGATTGTCTAAACTAGAAGAGCTAGTTGTTCCTGAGCGTGTTATTCCTGCAACTGTTGAAATTGTAGATATTGCAGGGCTTGTAAAAGGAGCGAGCAAAGGAGAAGGTCTTGGAAATCAATTTTTAGGTAACATTCGTGAAACCGATGCGATACTTCATGTTTTACGTTGTTTTGATAATGATAATATTATTCATGTTGATGGAAATGTTAATCCCATCAGAGATAAGGAAACAATAGACATGGAGCTTCAATTAAAAGATTTGGAGACGACGGAGAAAAAATTAGAAAAAGTAAAACGTGCTTCCAGAACCGGTAACAAAGAGGCTCAGAAAGAAGAAGTTATTCTTTTGAAAATTAAAAATAATTTAGAAGCTGGAGTTTCAATTCGCTCGTTAGAATTTTCTGAAGATGACTATTTAGAATATGTTAAACCTTTACAGTTCATTACTGACAAACCAGTAATGTATGTCTGCAACGTAGACGAAAACTCAGCTGTATCAGGTAATTCTTATGTAGATCTTGTTAAAGAAAATGTTGCTAATGAAAATGCAGAAGTGTTAGTTCTTGCAGTAGGTACAGAAGCAGATATCAACGAATTAGATGATTATGAAGAACGTAAAATGTTTCTACAAGACATTGGCTTAGATGAGCCAGGTTCAGCAAAACTAATTCGTTCAGCTTACAAGCTACTGACCTTACAAACCTACTTTACTGCAGGCGTTAAGGAAGTTCGCGCATGGACTATTAATGTAGGAAGTTCAGCGCCACAAGCTGCAGGCGTTATTCACACTGATTTTGAAAAAGGATTTATACGTGCCGAAGTTATAGCTTATAATGATTTTGAGAGTTTTGGTTCTGAAGCTAAAGTTAAAGAAGCTGGAAAAATGCGAGTAGAAGGGAAAAATTACACTGTTAAGGATGGAGATGTAATGCATTTTCTTTTTAATGTGTAGTATAAAGTATACTAAATAATTTGGATGCCAATGTTCTGAACAACATTGGTTTTTTTTTGTTAATTAATTTGTGTTTTAAAGGTTTTATTTTTTGTGCTGATGTGCTATATTAGCCCTTTGTCACTAAACTCATATGTCCCAAAATTCAGATTACACAGAAGATAATATTAGATCCCTCGATTGGAAGGAACACATTCGCATGCGTCCTGGTATGTATATTGGTAAACTAGGAGATGGTTCCTCAGCAGATGATGGAATATATATTCTTTTAAAAGAAGTCTTAGATAACTCTGTTGATGAGTTTGTCATGGGGGCTGGCAAAACGATAGAGATTTCCATTCAAGGAAGTAAAGTCATCGTGCGTGATTTTGGTCGTGGTATACCTTTAGGAAAAGTGGTTGATGTGGTTTCTAAAATGAACACGGGTGGAAAGTATGATTCTAGAGCCTTTAAAAAATCTGTTGGACTTAATGGGGTAGGAACCAAAGCAGTTAATGCATTGTCTTCATTTTTTAGAGTTGAATCTACAAGAGATGGGAAATCTGCTTCTGCAGAATTTTCTTCAGGGGTCTTAAACCAACAAGATTTACTTGATGACACAACACGACGCAAAGGAACAAAAGTTTCATTTATTCCAGATGAGGTTATCTTTAAAAATTATAAATACAGAACTGAATATGTAGCACGTATGCTTAAAAACTACGTGTATCTAAACCCAGGGCTTACCATATTATTTAACGGAGAAAAGTTCTTTAGTAAAAATGGTTTAAAAGACCTTCTAGAAGACAATACGAATGCTACGGATATGACGTATCCAATTATTCATATTAAGGCAGAAGATATAGAAGTAGCACTTACGCATAGTAAAACACAATACAGTGAAGAATACCATTCGTTTGTAAATGGACAAAACACTACACAAGGGGGGACGCATTTAGCGGCTTTTAGAGAAGCATTTGTTAGAACCATCCGTGAGTTTTACGGAAAAAACTATGAAGCTTCTGACATCAGAAAGTCCATTATATCTGCAATAGCGATTAAAGTAATGGAGCCTGTCTTTGAGAGTCAAACAAAAACAAAGCTAGGGTCAACTGATATGGGAGGAGATCTTCCAACTGTTAGAACCTTTATTAACGACTTTTTAAAAACACACTTAGATAATTTTTTACACAAAAACCCGGATACTGCCGAGGCCATACAGCGTAAAATTTTACAAGCGGAGCGTGAACGTAAAGAATTGTCGGGCATTCGTAAAATTGCAAGGGATCGCGCAAAGAAGTCCAGCCTTCATAATAAAAAACTAAGAGATTGTCGTGTTCACTTTGGAGACATTAAAAATGGACGTAATCTTGAATCTACACTATTTATAACTGAGGGAGATTCTGCTTCTGGTAGTATCACAAAATCAAGAGATGTAAATACGCAAGCTGTTTTTAGTTTAAAAGGAAAACCATTAAACTGCTATGGACTAACTAAAAAAATTGTTTATGAAAATGAAGAATTTAACCTTCTTCAGGCCGCATTAAACATCGAAGAATCAATAGAAGACCTACGTTACAATAACATTGTGATCGCTACAGATGCCGATGTTGATGGAATGCACATACGATTGTTGTTAATTACATTTTTTCTTCAGTTTTTTCCAGAGATTATTAAAGAAGGGCACCTATATATACTACAAACGCCTTTATTTAGGGTCCGAAATAAGAAAGAAACGATTTACTGTTATTCTGAAACTGAGCGCAGAAGTGCCGTTCAAAAGTTAAAACCCAAACCTGAAATAACACGATTTAAGGGGTTAGGGGAAATTTCTCCTAATGAGTTTAAATATTTTATTGGTGAGAATATTCGCTTAGACCCAGTGATGTTAGATTCTGATATGACCATAGAGTCTTTACTTCAGTTTTATATGGGTAAAAATACACCTGACCGTCAAAAATTTATTATTGAAAATCTAAAAGTAGAATTAGATATTATCGAAGAAGAGGTATGATAGAAGAAAACCATGATATAGCAGCCAATCAGTTACCAGACAATCAGGAAACGATTACTCGAGTTACGGGAATGTTTAAAGATTGGTTTTTAGATTACGCATCATATGTAATTTTAGAACGTGCAGTTCCCGCAATAGAAGATGGTTTTAAACCGGTACAGCGTAGAATCTTACATTCCATGAAAGATCTTGACGATGGACGTTATAATAAGGTGGCCAATATTGTAGGGCACACCATGCAGTATCACCCGCACGGAGATGCCAGTATCGCTGATGCGATGGTTCAAATAGGACAAAAAGACTTATTAATTGATGCGCAGGGAAACTGGGGAAATGTTCTTACCGGTGATCGTGCTGCGGCTTCTAGATACATAGAAGCACGACTGTCTAAATTTGCTTTAGAAGTCGTTTTCAATCCAAAGATTACAGAGTGGCAAGCCTCTTACGACGGGCGTCGTAAAGAGCCAATTAACCTTCCGGTAATGTTTCCATTGTTATTAGCTCAAGGGGCCGAAGGGATAGCAGTAGGGCTTTCTACAAAAGTATTGCCTCACAATTTTATTGAATTAATTGATGCCTCTGTAAAGCATCTACAAGGAAAGCGATTTACGATATTCCCTGATTTTGCAACCGGAGGAATTGCTGATTTTATAAATTATAATGACGGGCTACGTGGGGGTAAAGTACGCTGTAGAGCAAAAATATCTCAACTTAATAAAAATACATTAGTAATTACTGAAGTTCCATTTGGTACGACAACCTCTTCGCTTATCGACTCCATTCTTAAAGCAAATGAGAAGGGGAAAATTCGAATAAAAAAAATTGAAGATAACACGGCTGCTGAAGTTGAAATACTAGTTCACCTTCCAGCTGGCATATCGCCAGACAAAACAATAGATGCATTGTTTGCTTTCACCTCATGTGAGAACTCAATCTCTCCATTAGGATGTGTGATTGAAGATAACAAGCCTTTGTTTGTTGGCGTCACAGAAATGTTGAGACGTTCTACCGACCACACGTTGGAGATGCTAAAGCAGGAATTAGAAATAAAACTAGGAGAGTTTGAAGAACAATGGCATTTTGCTTCTTTGGAGCGGATATTTATAGAAAATAGAATCTACCGTGATATAGAAGAAGAAGAAACTTGGCCAGGCGTAATTAGTGCTATAGACAGGGGGCTTAAGCCGCACATCCAACATTTAAAACGAGGTGTTACCGAAGAAGATATTGCTCGCTTAACAGAAATTCGAATTAAAAGAATTTCTAAGTTTGATATTGAAAAGGCACAACAAAAAATTGATGCATTAGAAGATCAAATTGCCGAAACAAAAGGATATTTAGCAAACCTTATCAACTATGCTATTGACTATTTTAAACGCTTAAAAACAAATTACGGAAAAGGGAGAGAACGTAAAACTGAAATAAGAACCTTTGATGATGTTGATGCAACGAAAGTAATTATCAGAAATACTAAGCTGTTCGTTAATAGAGAAGAAGGTTTTATAGGAACCGGTCTAAAGCGAGATGAATACGTATGTGACTGTAGTGATATTGACGATATTATTGTTTTTACCAAAGAAGGAAAAATGATGGTTACCAAAGTAGGAAATAAAACTTTTATTGGTAAGTATATCATTCATGTTGCTGTCTTTAAGAAAAAAGACTCTCGTACGATTTATAATATGATTTATAAAGACGGAAAAGGAGGCGCTTCCTATATAAAACGATTTGCGGTTACAAGTATTACTCGAGATAGAGAGTATGACTTAACGAACGGAAAATCGTCATCAGACACTCTGTATTTCTCTGCCAACCCAAATGGAGAAGGTGAAGTGGTGACGGTTTTGTTACGTCAAGTAGGGAGCATTAAAAAGCTTAAGTGGGATATTGATTTTGCAAGTATCAATATTAAGGGCAGAGTTTCCAAAGGAAATATTGTTACTAAAAACGCAATCAAGAGAATAGACCTCAAAGAAAAAGGGGTGAGTACACTTAAGCCTAGGAAAATATGGTTTGATGATACCATCCAGCGTTTAAACGTTGATGGTCGTGGAGATTTAGTTGGTGAATTTAGAGGGGAGGATCGCATTTTGATTATAACACAGTCAGGCATAGTTAAAACTATTGTTCCTGAAATTACTGTTCATTTTGATGATGATATGATTGTACTTGAAAAATGGATTCCTAAAAAACCTATTTCAGCAATTTATTTTGATGGCGAAAAGCAAAAGCATTATGTGAAGCGTTTTCTTATCGAAAACGAAAGCAGGGAAGAGTGCTTTATTTCTGAACATGCTTCAAGTGTCCTAGAAATAGTGTCTACTGACTGGCGTCCTGTTGCTAAAGTTTCATTTGCCAAAGACAGGGGGAAAGACAGGCGTGAAGATCAAGAAATAGATATAGAACAGTTTATTGGTTTAAAGGGGGTCTCTGCTCTAGGAAATCAATTAACGAAGCTTAAAGTGAATCAAATTGATCTTATAGAGTCTTTGGCTTATGACGCGCCAATTCAATTGAATGCCGATGAGATTGATGTGGTCGAGGAAGATGTATTGATACAATCGGAAAAGAAATCAGAAGTCATAAATGAAGTTGTACCGACACATGAAACGACTTCAATCGACAAAGTAGAGCAAGCTCCAAAAACAACTGACTCAGATCTTGATGTTAACGATGAAGGGCAGATCACATTGTTTTAGTTAATACGTGTCGCTTCTCCCTGACGTTTGTTTGTTTCTCCAACATACCCATATTCAAACCTGTATCTGTCTTTAGAGGTTGTAAGGATTTTTAAATGAATGTCTTTCTTTTCCGCAAGATTTTTTGGATTGATTGTTTTGAATATCATTTCACAATCATTAATCCAACGCACACTTGAAGAATCAATAGTCCCTTTAAAGGTTTCAATCTGAATTTCGGATTCGCGAGAAAATTTAGAAGTATATAAAACACCATCTATAGTAATCTCACTTTTGTAAGTTCCTGTTTTAAAGTCATTACAATTTCGATTTATATCGTAACAACTAATTAATAAGGACAGGACCAATAGTAGGGCTATGTATTTCATCTTACAAAAATACGAAACAGATTTAGTAATCAAAATTATTTTTTGGTATTCATCTTGTAGTTCTTAAAACTCCCATCCTGGTAAAAAATCACAATTCTATCAATACCTTCTGAGTCGTTAATAACCGAGCTCGTTGATGGTTGAGTTTCTACTGGGGGCTTTGCTGCTCCAGGCTGATCAAGGGGAGTAGTATTATGAAGATTACCTTTACCGCTTAATAGCCATACAAGGTCAATTTCAGGAAACACCTGTAAAACTTTGTCTATAAAATCTAAACTAGGTTTATTTCGCCCGCTTAGAATATGAGAAATACTTGAGCGTTGAACGGAAATCTTTTCAGCAAAAACGGAGGCTGACAATTCATAATGTTTTAAAATTATTTCAAGGCGGGAGTTAAATCCAGTAGTATTAATCATTGTTTACAAATGTAAATGCGTTAGGGAGTTACAAATGTAAATTTTAATTTTAACTTTACAAAACAGAACAACTAAGTATCTGTTTTTGTGCGTAAATAAGCTTTAAGTGAATACTGTAATGTACTGATTTTAAGTATTTAATATTGGTAATAAACAATAGTCATTCGCTTTATTTTTCAATGAGTACATCTACGACCTAGTGATCGTAAATCTGTAAACAAAGAGCGGCCTATATTGTTTACAAGTGTAAACCTCATATTGTTTACAATTATAAAACCAATAATGTTTACATTTGTACTATATCAAAAAATCCATGTTTAATTCCACTTTATTTTTATATCAATACAAGTCTTTAAAGGCACATTCATTAAAGTCCAGGCATATTTCAAATTTACATATTGAACCTCTTTTGAAGTTATTGTCTGATAAATTTGATGTGAGTGTTTTGGGGCATTCAGAAGCAGGACTGCCCATTCACGCAGTTAAAATTGGCTCAGGCTCGAAACGTATTTTAATGTGGTCTCAAATGCATGGCAATGAAAGCACCACTACAAAGGCGGTCTTTGACCTTTTTAATTATTTAGAATTAGATGATTTTAAAGCGTTTCTAAGCAGTTGTTCTTTATTTATAATACCTATGCTAAGTCCTGACGGTGCACTCGCTTATACACGCTCAAATTATAATCAAGTTGACTTAAACAGGGATGCGATAAACAGATCTCAAATTGAAAGTAGGATTTTAAGATCTGCTTTTGATACTTTTAAGCCTAATTTTTGTTTTAATTTACATGGTCAGCGTACGATTTTCAGTGCTGGAAAATCTAATAATTCTTCTGTAATTAGCTTCTTATCACCTTCTGAAAATGAAGAGCGTTCCATCACAACGACTCGCAAAAAATCAATGTCAATAATTAATTCTATGAATCGTGTACTTCAAATATATTTGCCTGATCAAATTGGACGTTACGATGATGATTTTAACCCAAATTGTGTTGGAGAACAATTTCAAACTCTAGGAGTCCCTACAATTCTTTTTGAAGCAGGGCACTATCCTAGAGATTACAACAGAGAAGAAACTCGTAAATACATTACATTATCGCTTTTTACCGCGCTTGATTACATATCAAATTATGATATCCACGGCGATGATTTCCAGAATTATTTTGATATTCCAGCAAATGAGAGGTTATTTAACGATGTAATTATCAGAAATGCATTCCTTAATTCAAACAAGCCAACTGATTTTTGTGATATAGGAATTCAGTATAAAGAAGTATTGTCAAAGAATGAACTCATATTTATTCCTACAATATGCTTTATCGGAGATTTATCAGATAAATATGGTCATTTTGAAATTAACGCCAATTTTAAGGCTGTATTTCATCCAGATTTTTCTGTATTATCAGAAAACTGCGAAATCGATTTCTTATTTGTAGAATCAACAAGAATATCTCTATTTCCTGAAAATAACATAACATAATACTATTTTTACTGCATAAAAAATATTAGTTTCGCTATGCAACAATTATTAATTAAATTTTAAACACAGTGGCTAAAGTTAAATTAGACGAAATCGATCATCAAATATTAGATATGCTGATCGATAATACAAGAATACCTTTTACAGATATCGCGAAAAAATTATTAATTTCTGCAGGAACAGTTCATGTAAGAGTAAAAAAGATGGAAGATGCTAAGATAATCAAGGGCTCTTCATTAACCATTGACTATCAAAAGCTTGGTTACTCATTTATAGCTTACGTTGGCGTGTTTTTACAAAATACATCTCAAACTAAGTTTGTTTTAGAGCGTATTTACGAAATACCACATGTTACTGTTGCACACATCACAACAGGTAAGTTTAACATCTTTTGTAAAATTCGTGCGAAAAGCACAACGCATGCAAAAGAGATTATATTTCAATTAGATGAAATTGAAGGAGTTTATCGTACTGAGACTATGATCTCTCTAGAAGAGAGTATCAACGACAAAAAACGATTGATGCATTCTATATTTAATGATATGTAAATTTTAGGATTGTTTTATGAAGCATAATAATCAAAGGCTTTATATATCATATCATTATCTACAATCACATCAATATTAGATTTTCCAATAGATTCTAGTAGAGCGTATTTAATATCTCCATGAGAATTCTTTTTATCATACTTCAAAAGCTCAATTATTGAGCTTTTGTCATTTTCATTAAACTCTACAGGTCCATAAAGGTCTATGAATACTTTTTTGATTTGAAATAATTCTCGATCACTCAGTCCGCAAGTTTTTGTAGATAAGTAAGCTTCCATTACCATTCCTGCTGCAATTGCCTCCCCATGAAGTAGGGTTGTTTTAGCCTCACTTTCAAGATAATATGACTCTATGGCGTGCCCTATAGTATGTCCAAAATTTAATTGCTTTCGTTCACCTAGTTCGTTTGGATCTCTTTTTACAACTTCATTTTTTATGACAACAGATTCATGAATTAAACTCTCTAAATCACTTATTTTTAGCTCTGATAAATGACTAAGACGTTTCCAGTAATTAGCATCTTTAATTAAGCCGTGTTTGAGCATTTCTGCCATCCCAGATCTCATTTCTGATTTTGACAATGTTTTTAAAAATGAAGTGTCAATTAATACCATTTCAGAGAAATTAATAACGCCTACTTGATTTTTAAGACTTCCCAAGTCAACACCTGTTTTGCCCCCGACCGAAGCATCCACCATGGCAAGTAAACTTGTAGGAACATTAATAAAACTAATACCGCGTTTAAAAGCGGATGCTATAAACCCCCCTAAGTCGGTAACAACACCACCTCCGAGGTTTATTAACAATGATTTACGATCGGCTTCTAATTCTGAAAGAGCATGCCAAACTTGAGTGCAAGTATCGAGGTTTTTATGTAGTTCACCGGCTTCCATTTCAATGATTTCAAATTCTGAGTAATAGCTAATATTAGACATGAACTCTGGAAGGCAGTAGTTATGGGTATTAGTATCTACTAAAATAAATATTTTACTGAAATTAGAATGTTCTAAAAACGAATTTAGCTCAACATAGCATTGTTCATTAAAGTGAATAGAGTAACCTCCAGATTCAATAGATTTCATAGTTATTTATGTCATATTTTAAGACTGTGAAATTAAGTAGAAATTTACAAATAATGTAATTAGTATTAAATATATTTGTCTTGGTTTAATTATCTATTTATGGGTATTGATTTTAATAATACTAAAGTTGCATTTCATCTAAAGTCAGATTCTGATCTGGAGCGTGCCTATTTTTTATTTAAAATGATTTCCATAGAACCACTAGTAAGAATAGGGACAGCCGCTACCAATTTTGCTTTAAAAGCACATCTTCCAGTTGAGAGTTTAATTAGATCTACTGTGTTTGATCATTTCTGTGGTGGAGTTAGTGAATTTGATTGCATTTCTAAAATCAATGAAATGCACAAAAGCCATGTATATAGCGTCTTAGATTATTCGGTTGAAGGAAAAGAAGATGAGGCTCAATTTGACTTGGCACTTCAAAAAACATTAGAATTAATTTTATTCTCCAAAAATAATGACGCCATGCCAATTGCGGTTTTTAAACCTACGGGCTTTGGGCGCTTTAAAATTTATCAAAAAGTAAGTGAAAAAATAGCTTTGTCTCCATCTGAATCAGAGGAATGGTCACGAATCAAGGAACGTTTTAATTTAGTTTGTGCTTCAGGAAAAATAAATAATATCAAAATTCTTATTGATGCAGAAGAAAGTTGGATCCAAAAAGCTGTTGATGATTTGATCTTAGAAATGATGCAGCTCTACAACAAAGAATCTGTTATTGTATACAATACACTTCAAGCGTATCGTTGGGATCGTCTCGACTATTTAAAACAAATTCATTTAACTTCTAAAATGTTAAACTTCAAGCTAGGTTTCAAAGTGGTTCGAGGGGCTTACATGGAAAAGGAACGTTTGAGGGCTTCTAAGTTAGGATATAAATCTCCCATCTGTGAAACGAAAGTCATAACAGACGCCCTGTTTAATGATACCATAAAATTTATCTTAGAAAATTTAAATCAAATACATCCTTTTATTGGGACTCATAATGAGGAAAGTACTTCGATGGCTGTTCATTTAATGCAAGCTTCTAAGATTTCCAATAATGATACTAGGGTGTGGTTCGGTCAACTTTATGGCATGAGTGACCACATCAGCTATAACTTAGCTGAAAATGGCTACAACGTGGCTAAATACGTGCCATTTGGACCTGTCAAAGACGTAATACCATACTTGATAAGGCGTGCGGAAGAGAACACATCAGTTGCTGGACAAACTTCAAGAGAATTGTCACTTATTAAAAAAGAAAGAAAACGTCGTAAAATCTAAAGAACAATAAGTGTCTTTATACGCGCTATCGTTGTGCAGTTTTCTACAATCAGATCATATTTTTCACCTTCTACGTAATACGTTCTACAAGGAACTGATTTAGTGTCACTCTTACTAAAATTGATGTCTGCATTTTTAAATATAGAATGTAACGTTAGTGTGTCGATTATTTTAGAATTCAACTGCTCTTGAACCGATTCTGAATAGTGTGGTTTTTTTGTTTGAATATTTTTTAAAACTCGGGCATCGGGTCCGTATGAACAACTAGTCCTTTTTCCACTTAAGAAAAACACTAAAAACACCAAGCCTATAGAAAAGCCTCCCATATAGAAGCCAAAACGATGAACAATTTTCATTTACTAATTTTAAAAGATTAAAAGATTGGCATCTCTACAGTCTAAATCAAACCACTCGGCGATGGATTTATTCGTTAAAATGCCGTGGTAAAAGTACAATCCATTTTTCAATCCTTTGTCAAATCTTAAAGAATTCTCAACCCCACCATCTTCAGCGATTTTTAAAAGGTAAGGCGTGAAGATATTACTCATTGATACTGAGGAGGTTCGAGCGTATCTTGAAGGGATATTAGGGACACAGTAATGTATGACATCATGCTTTATAAAAGTTGGATTGTCATGAGACGTCACTTCGCTAGTCTCAAAGCAGCCGCCCATATCAATGCTAACGTCTATAATAACTGCGCCAGACTTCATTTGCTCTACAAGTGTTTCATCAACCAAAATAGGGGCCCTATTAGTTCCTTTTGCTGCCCCAATTGCAACATCACAACGCATTAATGCCTTTTGAAGGTTTTTGGGTTGCATTGTAGAGGTGTATATCGTTCGCCCTAAATTTGACTGTAAGTTACGTAGTTTGGTTATAGAATTATCAAAAACACGAATATTAGCGCCTAAGCCTAGAGCAGATCGTGCTGCAAATTCTCCAACTGTTCCAGCTCCTATAATTACAACTTCAGTAGGAGGGACTCCACTTATATTTCCAAGCAGAAGTCCATTTCCTTCATTTGTAATAGACATGATTTCTGAGGCAATTAGAATAGAAGCTGATCCTGCAATTTCGCTTAATTGTCGAACAGCAGGAAACGCGCCATCTTGATCTTTAATGAATTCAAATCCTAAAGCTGTTATTCGTTTTTCAGAAAGCTTTTGGAAGTAATCTTTATGCTGTATTTTTATTTGAATTGCCGAAATTAGAAGTGCTTTTGGACTTAATAGGTCAATCTCCTGTAGTGTTGGTGGTTCAACTTTAAGTATAATTGGACAGCCAAAGACTTTGGCTCTGTCTTGAGTTATTTCGGCTCCAGCTTCACTATATTCATGATCATTAAAACTTGCATTATCTCCAGCCCCGGACTCAATGAGAACAAGGTTGCCATTACTAGTTAGTGCAGAGACTGCGTCTGGAGTAAGACAAACCCTTTTTTCTTGAAAAGAGTTTTCTTTGGGGATCCCAATAAACAAGGCTCCTTTTTCTTTTGAAATCTCTAAAGTCTCTTCTTTTGGAAGTAATTGTTCTCTTGTAAAAGGTGAAATTGGTTGGTCCATAGACTGTTATTAAAGTAACTAATTTACAATTATTTTATTGACCATCATGCAGATAGTTTTTTTCCGATATTTCAAGAATTCTCGATTCATCTTCAGCTATTGATAGAGTTATAATAGATACATCTTCAGGGATTAAGTCACTAATTTTGTCAGGCCATTCAATAAAATTCCAGTATTCAGACCGAAAATACTCCTCAATCCCCATGTCTAAGGCTTCGTATTGATCATTGATCCTGTAAAAATCGAAGTGATAAACGAAATCATTCGTTACTTCGTATTTGTTAACAATTGAAAATGTGGGACTGGAGGTTTTATTGGTTCCTCCGAGTTCTTTAACGAGTGCGCTTATTAAGGTTGTTTTCCCACTCCCCATTTCTCCGTAAAACAAAATATTTTTTGATTTTACTTGATTTAGAATTGCCTTAGCAGTGCGAGATAAGTCTTTTATTTTGTAGTGAATACTGGAGATCATTTACCTTGGATTTAATATAGCGAAAGGGATGATAACTTCTTCTAGTGAAATACCTCCGTGTTGGTAGGTGTTCCTGAAATAACTAACATAATGATTGTAATTATTTGGATATGCAAAAAACAGGTTATCTTTTGCAAAAATAAATGAGCTATTCATGGCTAATGATGGTAGGTATATTGATTTTGGATCTTTAACGGCCAAAACATCTTTATGCTCATAAGACAAACTCCTACCTGTTTTGTACCTTAGGTTAAGGCTAGTGTCTTTGTTCCCAACAACTTTAGAAGGGTTTTTAACATTAATAGTTCCATGGTCAGTAGTAATAATTAGTTTGAAATTAAGTTCTTTCGCTTGTTTAATTATTTCTAATAATGGGGAGTTATCAAACCAGCTTTTGGTAAGTGATCTATATCCCTTGTCATTAGCAGCTAGCTCTTTAAGTACTTCCATTTCAGTTTTAGCATGAGATAACATATCCACAAAGTTATATACCACGACCGTTAAGTCGTTTGAGGCTTTACTTTTAAATGATTCTGCTAGTTTTTGTCCAGCTTTTAAGTTGGTGATTTTAAAGTATTCATGCTTCAAGTTAGATAAGCCAAGGCGTTTTAATTGCGCTTCTAGAAATTGAGCTTCATATAAGTTTTTCCCACCTTCATCATTATCATTTCTCCAATATTGTGGGAACAATTTTTCCATTTCACTGGGCATTAATCCGGAAAATATAGCATTACGTGCATACTGGGTTGCGGTTGGGAGGATGCTAAAGTACAAACTGTCTTCTTGAACTTTATAGTAAGTATTTATGCTAGGTTCAAGCGCTTTCCACTGGTCATATCTAAGATTGTCAATAACGACTAGCAACGTCGGTTGATTTGTATTAAGTGTACCTGCTATTTTTTCTTTAAATAATGTATGGGACATAACAGGAGCTTGGTAATCTTCAAACCAACCTGGGTAGGATCTTTCTATGAACTTTCCGAATTGCTGATTTGCTTCTGATTTTTGAGCCTCAAGAATTTCACTCATAGTTGGGTCGTTTGAGTTTTCTAACTCTAATTCCCAAAAAACGAGTTTTTTATATAATTGCTCCCATTCTTTAAATGAGTTGATTTCATTAAGTTCCATTGATATTTTACGAAACTCTTGTAAATAATTAGAAGATATTTTTTCAGAAACTAAGCGATTATGATCCAGATTCTTTTTGAGAGATAGAAGAATTTGATGAGGGTTTACAGGTTTAATTAAATAATCTGCTATTTTATTTCCAATGGCATCTTCCATTATGTATTCCTCCTCACTTTTTGTAATCATAACAACAGGGAGTGTGGAATTTATTTCTTTTAGAGCAGAAAGCGTTTCCAAACCTGAAAGTCCGGGCATGTTTTCGTCTAAGAAAACGATATCAAAATCACTTTCATTTATTTGGTTTATTGCTTCAGTCCCACTTTTACAAGTGGTGACTACATAGTTTTTATTTTCAAGAAATAGGATGTGAGGCTTTAAAAACTCAATTTCGTCATCAACCCATAAAATATTTATATTCCCCATCAATTATCTTTTTTGTTAAGAATAGAAGTCCTTTGGTTTTAGTATTTTTACAAAGTAAAACTTTTAAAGTAAGTTTCAAGTATAAATTTAATACTATAAAGTTTGAATACTAACAACAAGCTTAAAATATTTAACGATCCAATTTACGGATTTATTACAATCCCAAACACATTAATTTTTGATTTAATAGCTCATAGACATTTTCAGCGATTAAGGCGAATTTCACAGATGGGGCTTTCATATTTAGTGTATCCAGGAGCACATCATACAAGATTTCATCATGCGTTAGGTTGTTTGCATTTAATGCAAAATGCTGTCAGGATCCTGCAGTTTAAGGGGGTGAAGATTTCGAATTTGGAAAAAAATGGATTATATATAGCCATTTTACTTCATGATATCGGCCACGGACCATTTAGTCATGCGATGGAGCATAGTATTGTGGAAAACATAAGCCATGAATCTATTTCACTTAAATTCATGGAAGTACTTAATATTGAGTTTTATGGTGAGCTAGACACTGCTATTTCCATGTTTAAAGGCGAGTATCCTCGAAGGTTTTTTGGACAACTTATTTCAGGTCAATTAGACATCGATCGTTCAGACTATCTTAAAAGGGATAGTTTTTATACAGGGGTATCTGAAGGTAATATTAATAGCGAACGACTTATTTCAATGATGAATGTTGTTGACGATGATTTGGTTATTGAGGAGAAGGGGATTTATTCAGTAGAAAAGTTTTTAATGGCACGACGTCTGATGTATTGGCAAGTTTATCTACACAAAACAAGTTTGGTAGCCGAGCAGATGATCATGCGTGTTTTAAAACGTGCAAAGGACTTAACGCTGATGAATGTAAAACTGGAAACAAGTTCTGCTCTTAGTTTTTTTCTGAACAATTCTTGCGATGTCACTAATTTTAATACTGCTTCTTTAAATCAGTTTTCATTATTAGATGACTACGATGTGATGTCAGCGCTCAAATCTTGGCAGTTTCATAGGGATTTTGTTCTTAGTAACCTTTCTAAGATGATTTTAAACAGGACGTTGCTCAAAATAAAATTTAAAAACAGTCCCGTCTCAGATTCCAAAGTGGAAGTAATGACACAAAAGATGATGGAAACTCACAAGTTAAGCTCTAAGGAAGCTGCTTATTTTGTGTTTAATGGATCCGTATCTAACTTAGCTTACGACCAAAAACAGGGTGGGCTTAAAATATTATACAAAAATGGAAAGATCAAAGAAGTAATTAGTGCCTCTGATCACCTTTCTCTAAAAGTGTTATCTAAAACGGTCACAAAGCATTATATATGCTTTCCAGAGGATATTCTTTGATATTTTTTTTTACTTTTGCATTAATGAAATTTACAGCCAATCAAATATCAGACGTATTAAATGGAGAAGTTGTTGGGGACCCAACAACTGAAGTCCATACACTTTCGAAAATTGAAGAAGGCTCATTAGGAGCACTAACCTTTTTAGCAAATCCTAAATACACCTCCCACATATACACGACAAAGGCCTCAGTAGTTATTGTCAATAATGATTTTGTTCCTAAAAAAAAATTAGACTTAACGCTTGTAAAGGTAGAAAATGCCTATTCCGCATTTTCCACACTTTTAGAATATTATAATTTATCAAAAAACAATAAAGTAGGTATAGAATCTCCATTATTTATTTCTGATTCAGCTTCTTACGGAAAGGACGTTTATATTGGAGCATTTTCTCATATTGGTGACCATGTTGTAATTGGAGATAATGTTAAAATATACCCAAATACTTTTATTGGAGACAATGTCACTATAGGATCTAACACAACTCTTTTTTCAGGAGTTAAAATATATTTTGATTGTATCATCGGGGCAAATTGTTATGTGAATTCGGGAGCTGTTATTGGAGCAGACGGATTTGGGTTTTCACCTGATGAAAATGGTGTTTATAAAAAAATCCCTCAAATTGGCAATGTTCTTTTAGAAGATTGTGTCGACATTGGCGCTGCTACAACTATTGATAGAGCCACATTAGGGTCTACTGTCATCAAGAAAGGAGTGAAGCTTGATAATCAGGTACAAGTTGGACACAATGTAGTCATTGGAGAAAATACAGTTATCGCTGCACAAACAGGAATCGCCGGATCCACCAAAATAGGCGCTAATTGTCAAATTGGAGGTCAAGTAGGTATCGCAGGACATATATCTATAGGAGATAATGTTAGAATCGTCGGTCAGTCAGGAGTGACTAAAAGTATTAAGTCTAATCAAACTATTAATGGAACTCCTGCTTTTAATAATGCTGACTTTAATAAGTCATATGTACACTTCAAAAACCTTCCAAAATTAATAAAAGAGTTTAATTCATTAGAAAACATACTTAAAAATGATCTATAAAACTGAAGCTAAGCAGACTACGATTAGTAAAAAAGTTTCTTTAACAGGTGTGGGTCTTCATACAGGAAAGGAAGTTAAAATTAACTTTTTACCAGCAGAAATTAATGATGGGTATAAATTCCGTAGGATTGATTTGGAAGGACTTCCAATAATTAATGCGGATGCTAGTTTAGTTACTAACACCCAAAGAGGAACTTGTTTAGAAAATAATGGTGTTACGATTCAAACTTGTGAACATGTACTCGCTGCGTTAGTAGGCCTAGAAATTGATAATGTAACTATAGAGCTAAATACTTCAGAACCCCCAATAATGGACGGATCTTCAAAGTATTTTATTGAAGCTTTAGAATTGGCAGGCATTAAAGAATTAGAAGCTTTTAGAGAAGTTTTTATTGTAAAAGATGTGATTTCTTATGTAGACGAAGAATCAGGAAGTGAAATCACTATTATTCCATCTGAAGAGTATCAAGTAACTACTATGGTTGATTTTGGAACTAAGGTTTTAGGAACTCAGAATGCCAACTTATTGCACCTATCAGATTTTAAGAAAGATATTTCTGACTCTCGAACATTTAGTTTTTTACACGAACTAGAAATGCTTTTAGAAAGAGGTTTAATTAAGGGTGGGGACTTAAACAATGCTATTGTTTATGTAGATAAGCCTCTATCCGAAGAAACAATGGAGCGATTAAAGCTTGCTTTTAACAAAGAGTCAATCTCAGTAACTTCAAATGGTATTTTAGACAATCTTACATTGCATCATCCAAACGAAGCAGCTCGACATAAATTATTAGATGTCATTGGTGATCTTGCATTAATAGGTACTCGCATTCAGGGAAAGGTCATTGCGAATAAACCAGGACATTTTGTCAATACACAGTTTGCGAAAAAATTATCCAAGATAATTAAAATAGAGCGTCGTAATAAAGTTCCAAATATAGATTTGAATCAAACTCCTGTTATGGATGTTAATGCTATTATGGACATGCTACCACATCGCCCTCCTTTTTTGTTTGTTGATAAGGTATATGAGTTATCTTCTAACCATGTTATTGGTTGTAAAAATATAACGATGAACGAAACATTTTTTCAAGGCCATTTTCCAGGAGCGCCTGTAATGCCTGGAGTGCTTATTATTGAAGCCATGGCGCAAACAGGTGGTATCCTGGTATTAAATACCGTACCTGATCCAGAAAATTATCTTACTTTTTTCATGAAAATGGATAAAGTAAAATTTAAACAAAAAGTAGTACCTGGAGACACATTAATTTTTAAGTGTTCTTTGATTACTCCAATAAGAAGAGGAATCTGCCATATGCAGGGCTATGCTTATGCAAATGGAAAACTATGCGCAGAAGCCGAATTAATGGCTCAGATATCTAAAGTTAAATAAATTGTTTAAAATAATTACATAATGAATCAACCATTAGCTTACGTTCATCCAGGTGCAAAAATCGCCAAAAATGTGGTCATTGAACCTTTTACGACTATCAATAATAATGTTATCATTGGCGAAGGGACTTGGATCGGTTCAAACGTGACTATAATGGAAGGGGCTCGAATTGGTAAAAACTGTAGTATTTTTCCGGGTTCAGTAATTTCTGCAATGCCACAAGATTTAAAATATGATGATGAAGACACAACGGTTGTTATTGGAAACAATGTTACAATTAGAGAATGTGTTACGATCAATCGTGGAACTACCGATAAAATGAAAACAGTAATCGGAGATAATTGTTTAATAATGGCTTATTGCCATATTGCACATGATTGTAAGGTGGGAAAAAACTGTATTTTTTCAAACAACAGTACGCTAGCTGGACATACAACAGTTGGAGATTATGTGATACTAGCTGGTATGGCTGCGGTACATCAATTTTGTTCGATTGGAAATCATTCATTCGTAACGGGTGGTTCATTAGTTAGAAAAGATGTTCCTCCTTATGTCAAAGCAGCTCGTGAACCTTTATCTTATGTTGGAATTAATTCTGTTGGATTGAGAAGAAGAGGATTTAGCTCAGAGAAAATCAAAGAAATACAAAATATATATAGATTGCTTTATCAAAAAAATTATAACAACTCTCAGGCATGTGAGATTATTGAAGCTGAAATGGAAGCCACTCCAGAAAGAGATGAAATTTTACAATTCATCAAAAATTCACATCGTGGAATTATGAAAGGATATTTTAAATCAAATTAATACAATTATGGCAAGTACATCAGATATTAGAAATGGATTGTGTATAAAATATAACCACGACATTTTTAAAGTTATTGAATTCTTACATGTTAAGCCTGGAAAAGGACCTGCATTTGTTAGAACAAAAATGAAGAGTGTTACTAACGGAAAAGTTATTGATAACACGTTTTCAGCTGGACATAAAATTGAAGAAGTACGAGTTGAAACACATAAATTTCAATATTTATATAATGACGGTGATACTTTCCATTTTATGAATACTGCAGATTATTCTCAAATTGAATTACAAAAAGCAGTACTAGACAGTCCTGACTTAATGAAAGAGGGGGAAGTTGTGACACTGCTAATGAATACAGAAGATAATTCCCCGCTGTCAGTAGACTTGCCTGCAAGTGTTATATTGGAAGTAATATCTACAGAACCTGGGATTAAAGGCAATACAGCAACTAATGCCACTAAGCCTGCAACTGTTGAAACTGGAGCTACAGTGATGGTCCCTTTATTTATTAATGAGGGTGATAAAATTAAAGTAGAAACATCAAAAGGAACTTATAAAGAACGTATAAAATCATAATATGAAATTTCTACAATCGCATGCATTGAAAGACATTGCATCAATCATAGATTGTGAATTCATAGGAGATCCTTTATTTGAAGTTTTAGGGATGAACGAAATACATGTAGTATCTGCAGGAGATATTGTATTTGTAGACCATCCAAAGTATTATGACAAAGCACTAAATTCAAAAGCGACCGTTATATTAATTAATAAAACTGTGCCTTGTCCTAAAGGAAAAGCATTATTAATTTCTGATGATCCTTTTAGAGACTTTAACACTCTTACAACACATTTCAAACCTTTTCAACCTTCTTATCAATCGATTTCAGAATCCTCTGTTGTTGGTGAGGGAACAATCATACAACCCAATTGTTTTATTGGTAATAATGTAGAGATAGGGAAAAACTCTATTATTCACGCCAACGTTAGTATTTTTGATGATACAATAATCGGCGACAATGTGGTTATACAGTCTGGGACCGTCCTTGGTGGTAATGCATTTTATTACAAAAATAGACCTGAGGGATATGACCAATTAAAATCCAGTGGAAGGGTTGTTATTAATAACAATGTTCATATTGGAGCTTCTTGTACAATTGATCGCGGTGTCACTGGAGATACAACAATTGGAAATGGTACGAAATTAGACAACCTTATTCAAGTTGGTCACGACACACTAATTGGTGCGAATTGTTTAATCGCATCCCAGAGTGGGATCGCTGGCTGTTGTATTATTGAAGATGATGTAACTATATGGGGTCAGGTTGGGACTAACAGTGGAATAACTATAGGATCTGGAGCCGTTATACTAGGCCAAACAGGGGTTACCAAATCGATTGAAGGTGGTAAAACTTATTTTGGGACTCCTATTGAAGAGTCTAGATCTAAACTTAAAGAACTTGCATTGCTTCGAAAACTACCAGAGATAATTAAAGAATTAAAAGAAAAATAGACGGATAAAAATTTAAACTTTAAATCCTTTAAAATTTGTATTCAAAAAATTACATTTGCATCATTAATTTTAAATAATAAAATCAAAATCAAATGAGTGTTTTAGTAAATAAAGATTCAAAAATAATTGTTCAAGGTTTCACAGGAAGTGAAGGAACATTCCATGCTTCTCAAATGATTGAGTATGGCACGAATGTAGTTGGAGGAGTAACACCTGGAAAAGGGGGGCAAACTCATTTGGAAAAACCTGTATTCAACACGGTTAAAGAAGCAGTAGACAAAGTGGCTGCAAATACGACTATTATATTTGTACCACCAGCATTTGCTGCGGATGCAATAATGGAAGCTGCGGATGCAGGAATTGAAGTGATTATAACCATTACAGAAGGAATCCCAGTTGCAGACATGATTGTAGCTTCTGACTATATTAAAAATAAAGCATGTCGTTTAGTTGGACCAAATTGTCCAGGAGTTATTACACCAGGGGAAGCCAAGGTTGGTATCATGCCAGGATTTGTATTTAAGAAAGGGACTGTTGGTATCGTTTCTAAATCTGGAACCTTGACATATGAAGCAGCTGATCAAGTAGTAAAACAAGGTTTAGGAGTTACCACAGCTATCGGGATTGGCGGAGATCCTATTATTGGAACATCGACTAAAGAAGCTGTTGAATTACTAATCAATGACCCTGAAACAGAATGTGTAGTAATGATTGGAGAAATTGGAGGTCAACTAGAAGGAGATGCTGCCAAATGGTATAAGAATAGTGGCAGTAAAAAACCAGTAGTTGGATTCATCGCTGGTGAAACTGCTCCTGCTGGGCGTACAATGGGTCATGCTGGAGCCATTGTTGGTGGAAGTGATGATACTGCACAAGCAAAAAAGCAAATTATGAAAGAATGTGGAATACATGTGGTTGAATCTCCTGCAGAAATAGGTAAAAAAGTTGCCGAAGTCCTGTCGAAATAACTTTTTTTAGTAAATTGAAAAAACACCTCATAATATAATTATTGTGAGGCGTTTATTTTTGTAATCACAATGTAAATCCATTTTACTATCTTTGAGAGATCAATTATTACATATTATATCTATGAAACTATTAGAAGGAAAAACTGCAATTATTACGGGCGCTAGTCGAGGAATTGGAAAAGGTATTGCAACTGTTTTCTCTGAGCATGGAGCCAACGTTGCATTTACTTATAGTGCTTCCGTTGAAGCTGCAAAAGCTTTAGAAGCTGAGCTTCAAGTACATGGAACAATTGTAAAAGGATACCAAAGTAACGCCGCAAATTTTGATGATTCTCAAAAACTAGCAGAAGACGTTCTTGCTGATTTTGGAAGTATTGATATTTTAGTTAATAATGCAGGGATCACAAAAGACAACTTACTCATGCGAATGGGTGAAGCTGATTTTGACAAAGTGATTGAAGTAAACCTTAAGTCTGTTTTTAATATGACCAAAGCGGTACAACGTACCATGTTAAAACAACGTAAAGGATCTATTATAAACATGAGTTCGGTCGTCGGATTGAAGGGAAATGCAGGTCAAACCAATTATGCAGCCTCTAAAGCTGGTATTATTGGATTTTCTAAATCTGTAGCCTTAGAACTTGGTTCTAGAAATATTAGAAGTAATGTAATTGCTCCTGGATTTATAGAGACCGAAATGACTGCAAAATTAGATGAAGCAACCGTTGATGGATGGCGTGCAGGAATCCCACTAAAACGCGGTGGTTCACCTGAAGATATAGCAAATGCTTGTGTGTTTCTAGCAAGTGACCTTTCAGGCTATATAACTGGACAAACCATAAATGTCGATGGTGGCATGCTTACTTAACTAGGTAAAAAGCAACTGCTTTTAATAACAGCATTTATGATAACGATTCAAACTATATTATATATTTTAGGATCTGGAATTTTAGCGCTCTTTGTAGCGCTTTTTCAGTATATATATAAAATGAAACAGAATTGTATGAATTGGAGTTTAGCAACTCTAAGGTTTATTACAGTATTTTCATTGCTGCTTCTTATCATCAATCCTAAATTTGATAAAAATGTAATTAAGGAACTGAAGCCAACACTTGTAGTCGCTATAGATAACTCACAGTCTATTAGGTACTTAAACAAGGATAGCCTTTCACGATTAGCCATTGAATCAATATTAGGCAACTCAGAGCTTTCTGAGAAGTATATTATTAAAACCTACAGTTTTGGAAAAAAGTTAAATCAAAATGATTCTTTAAATTTTAACGAAAAACAAACAAACATAACAAAGGCAATTCAGGATATTGAATCTATTTATGAGTCACAAATAGCCCCTATTGTATTAATATCCGATGGAAATCAAACGATTGGCACAAATTACGGATACGCATCAAAAGCGTTTAAACAAGCTGTATTCCCTCTTATTCTTGGAGACAGTATATTTAATACCGACCTGAAGCTTCAGCAAATAAACGTCAATAAATACGCTTATTTAAATAATAAATTTCCTGTTGAGATATTTTGTTCATACTCAGGAAACAAAACACTATTAACTGAGCTAACAATTTTATCTGGAAATGAAATAATTCACAAAGAACGTCTGGAGTTTTCACCCGAAGTCAATTCAAGAATAATTACTCCATTAATTAAAACAACAAAAGTAGGTCAACAAACCTACCAGGTGTACTTAAAACCAATTGAAAATGAGAAAAATAAGGTAAATAACCTTAAGTACATCTCAGTAGAAACTATTGATGAGTTTAGTAAAGTTGCTCTAATATCAACGATGTCTCACCCTGATATAGGAGCTTTAAAAACGTCTATTGAGACAAATAAACAACGACTTGTAGATATTTTAAAACCAGAAGAATTTATAGCCAGTAAAGAATCCTATGGGCTAGTTATTTTATACCAACCAAATACTGAATTTAAAGAGGTGTTTGAGCGGACTAATAAAATGAATAACAATATATTTATTATTGGTGGAGTATCTACACAGTGGCGTTTTTTAAATGAAATTCAGTCGGACTTTTATCAAGAAGTTACCGTTCAAAATGAGTCGTTTCAAGGCAAGATCAATCTCGACTTCATGAATTTTAACAGCTCTGACTATCGCTTTACATCTCATCCTCCGTTGACAACTAAATTCGGGCAAGTTACTATTAACACACAATACGAAACTCTTTTGTATAAGTCTATAAATGGGATTTCAACTAATGATCCGTTATGGTTTACGTATGAAAATAATACAACAAGAAACTCTGTACTATTAGCTGAAAATCTATGGAAATGGCGAATGTATTCATTTCAACAAAACCTTAATTTTGTAACATTCGACTCATTTATAGCAAAAGTAATTCAGTACCTAGACGTTAAAAACCTAGACAATCGTTTGATAGTAGATTATCAAACGATTTACGATGGGGGACAGGATTTAGAGATTTCAGCCCAGTATTTCAATAAAAATTATGAATTAGATTCAAATGCTGACATCGGTATAACGTTCCAAAATAATGAGACGGGACGTCAATTTGAATTTCCTATGATTACAGATTCATATTCTTACAAACTTGATCTTGGTGTTTTAGACGCAGGGTCTTATTCGTTTGAAATTAAAGTCAATAAGGAATCTCACCGTGAGTCAGGTACAATTGAAATCCTTAAATTTAATATCGAACAACAGTTTTTAAATGCAGATATTAACCAACTTAAACAACTTTCAGCAAACACAAACACTACAATTTATTTTGATACACAAGTTAACCAACTAATTGAACAACTGACATCTGAAAATCGTTTTTATAGTATTCAGAAAATCACTAAAAAATCAGTATATTTGATAAATATTTATTTCATGTTGTTTTTATTATTCTCAACTTTAACAACTGAATGGTTAATTAGAAAGTATAACGGATTAATTTAATAATTTAAATAAAAACAAATGCAAAATCTACCCAAAATCGGACTCCCAATTATCATTATAGTTGGTGTGCTTTTTCTATTAATTTCTAAATCAGCTGTGACAATAGGCCCCGGAGAGGGTGGCGTATTATTTGAGCGTTTTGGAGATGGTATTGTAACTGACAAAACCTATGGAGAAGGTTTTCAGATTGTAGCACCATGGAACTCCATGTTAATTCAAAAAGTAAGACAACAATCTATTTCAGATGAAATGAATGTCCTTTCAGTTAACGGGTTGGAAGTTACAGTAAATGGAACTATATGGTATGAACCAGAATATGAAAACCTTGGAAGTTTAATTAAAACAAAAGGGGAAGACTATGTGACGGAACTTTTAAACCCTGCTGTTAATGCAGCTGCTCGTAGTGTAGTTGGTCGTTACACACCTGAACAATTATATTCTAGTAAGCGTGACGTCATTGAGCAAGAAATTCTTGATGAAGTTGTAACTTTATTAGATGGTCAATTTTTAAATGTAAAACGTATTTTAGTTGAAGATGTAACGCTTCCAAATACAATTAAAACTGCCATTGAAAGTAAACTAAAGCAAGAACAGGAATCTTTGGAGTATGAATTTAGATTAGTGACTGCTGATAAGGAAGCTCAAAAAGTACGTATTGAAGCACAAGGTAAAGCAGATGCTAATAGGATTCTAAGTGCCTCTCTAAACGATCGTATCCTTCAAGATAAAGGAATTGAAGCGACTGTTAAGTTGTCTGAATCTCCTAACAGTAAAGTCATCGTAATCGGTTCCGGAAAAAATGGATTACCTATTATATTAGGAAATCAATAATTCCTAAGATATAGTTAGGTTTTAACTATTTATTTTATGAAATCAATAATTCTCAAATTATAGTTAGGTTTTTACTATTTATTTTATGAATATTTACAAAATCTTTAATTTCAATGAACACATTATTACTTATTCATCACCATCTTTCTACAACTAGCTATCAAGCAAGGTGTTAATGAGTTGAATAAATATTCTAAATCATATAAAAACCCGTTTGAGCAATCAAACGGGTTTTTTTTATCAAAATTTAAACATTATTATGGAGACACTTAAAATTGCAGTTCAGAAGTCAGGACGACTAAAAGAAGACTCAATGAAACTATTAAAAGATATTGGGGTTTCAATAGATAACGGAAAAGACCAACTGAAGGCAAGGGCATCAAATTTTCCAATTGAGGTTTTTTTTCTTAGAAACGGGGACATTCCCCAGTATTTAAAAGATGGTGTTATAGATGCTGCTATTATTGGTAACAATATCCTTGTTGAAAAAGTACCGTCTATTGAATCTATTTGCAATCTCGGATTTTCAAAATGCAGAGTGTCCATTGCAGTGCCAAAAGGAATAAATTATGAATCACTTAATGATTTAGAAGGCAAGCAAATCGCCACTTCTTATCCGAATACTGTGAATGCTTTTTTGAATAAAAATCAGATAAAAGCCAATATTCACGTCATTAATGGCTCCGTAGAAATTGCACCAAATATCGGCTTGGCTGATGCCATTGTTGACATCGTTTCAACTGGTGGAACTCTCTTTAAAAATAATCTAATTGAAAAGGATGTTATTCTAAAGTCTGAAGCTGTTTTAGCAGTATCCCCTTCAATTCAAACGGCTCAAGAAGCAATTTTAAATAAAATTAAATTCCGGATTAAATCCGTACTCAAAGGGCAGTCTTCTAAATATGTTCTTCTAAATGCACCAAATGATAGCCTCGAGGCAATTATAACACTGTTACCAGGAATGAAAAGCCCAACAGTACTTCCATTGGCTGAATCTGGATGGAGCTCCGTACACAGCGTCATTGATAAACATCAGTTTTGGGATATTATCGACGATCTAAAAGCACTGGGAGCAGAAGGGATCCTTATTTGTCCAATCGAAAAAATGGTTCTTTAATGACTTCAATTACTAAATACCCACCAATTTCCACTTGGAATAAACTGTTACAACGACCTACAAAGTCTGTTGAAGCAATTGAATCTGTTGTTGATGTTGTTTTTGCTGCCGTAAAATCAGAAGGCGATATGGCCATTAGCCGCTACACTAAACAATTTGATAAGGTTTATTTAGAACAGTTTTTGGTGTCCAATAAAGAAGTGGATACAGCCATTAGCTTCGTTAGTGAGGAACTAAAACAAGCGATAAAACAAGCAAAGTCAAATATTGAAACCTTTCATACAGCTCAAAAAACCAATAAGGTTGATGTCGAAACACAACTAGGTGTGCGTTGTTGGCAAGAGAAACGACCTATTGAATCCGTAGGTTTATACATTCCAGGGGGAACGGCGCCCTTGTTTTCAACCGTATTAATGCTAGGCGTACCCGCTACACTAGCTGGTTGTAAAGAAATTATTCTTTGTACCCCTCCAAATTCGGAAGGAACTATTGCTAATGAAATTCTATATACAGCGGCCTTGTGTGGTATTAAAACCATTATTAAAGTAGGGGGGATTCAGGCCATTGCTGGTTTAACTTTTGGAACTAAACAAATTCCAAAAGTCTCCAAGATATTTGGACCAGGGAATCAATATGTGACCGTTGCCAAACAATTAGCAACAAAATTTGGAGTCGCTATTGATATGCCAGCGGGGCCAAGTGAGCTGTTAGTCATGGCGGATGCAACTGCGAATCCCGCATTTATTGCATCGGATTTATTAAGTCAAGCAGAGCACGGAATTGACAGCCAAGTGATCTTAGTCTCAACAAATGAAAGAACGCTTATAGAAACAGCTAAACAACTCAGCATACAAACGCAATTACTGGATCGTCAATCCATTATTGAAAAGGCGCTTGAGAACAAAAAATTAATATTAGTGAATTCAGATCAAGTAGCCGTAGACCTAATCAATTACTACGGACCTGAACACTACATATTATGTACTAAAAACAATGCCTTTTTTGTCGATAAGGTTATTAATGCAGGCTCTGTATTTATAGGTCCATATACACCTGAAAGTGCAGGTGACTATGCCTCTGGCACCAATCACACCTTACCTACAAATGGGTATGCTAAAGCGTACTCTGGGGTTGGCTTAGATAGCTTTTTGAAAAATATCACCTTTCAAGAAATAACAAAAGAGGGGTTGATAACCATTGGGAATACAATCGAGCTCATGGCAGAAGCCGAAGGGTTGATGGCTCATAAAAATTCGGTGACCATCCGTTTAAAATCTATAGATGATGAATCTTAATAATTTAATTCGAAAAAATATAAAGGCGATGAAACCCTATTCGTCGGCCCGAGATGAATTTAAAGATCTTAAGGCAGATATGGTGTTTTTAGACGCGAATGAAAACCCGTTTGAAACAACTTTAAATAGGTATCCAGATCCGCAACAGACAGCCCTCAAAGAACTGATTTCGAAACAAAAGGAATTACCTATTAATCAAGTGTTATTGGGGAATGGGAGTGATGAAGTATTGGATTTAATTGTTAGGGCTTTTTGTGAACCTAATCAAGACAGCATCCTTACTTTGCTACCAACTTACGGCATGTATAGTGTCTTGGCACAGCTAAATTCAATAGAAAATATTGAAGTCTCTTTAAGTAAAGACTTTAACATCAATGTAGATCAAGTATTAAAACAAGTGAAGCCGAGCACTAAACTACTATTTATATGCTCACCCAATAATCCGTCAGGAAATATAATGGATGTCAATGCCGTAACACGGCTTTTGAAGGCATTTGATGGCCTAGTTGTTATAGACGAAGCCTATATTGATTTTACGACTATTGAGAGTTGGATGCAACATTTAAATACGTTTCCTAATTTGATTGTAACACAAACCTTGTCAAAAGCTTATGGTTTGGCTGGAATTCGATTGGGAACTTGCTACGCTTCCAAAGAAATTATAGCGGTATTAAACAAAATAAAGCCGCCCTATAACATCAATTCACTCACACAGCAAGCAGCTATTGAAGCACTTCAAAACAATGAAGTTTCTGACCAGGTATCTTCGATTCTTAGAGAACGCGAAAAATTAGCTAATGCCTTAGCCTCGTGCTTTTTTGTAAAAAAAATATACCCTTCAGACGCAAACTTTATTTTGATAAAAGTAGATGATGCCAATAAACGCTACGATGAACTCCTTAGACATGGCATAGTAATAAGAAATAGAACCACGCAATTAGGCTGTGAAAACTGCCTCAGGATTTCTCTAGGAACTCCTGCAGAAAACAAACAATTATTAACACTTTTAAATACGTTGAAATGAAGCCAGTATTATTTATAGATCGAGACGGCACTCTTGTTCGAGAACCTGCAGATGAACAGATAGATTCTTTTGATAAATTGGAATTCTATCCTGGGGTATTTTCTAATTTGAAAAAGATTTGTGATGAATTAAATTATGAAATCGTGATGATCACCAACCAAGATGGCCTTGGAACAGACGCTTATCCAGAATCCAGCTTTTGGCCAGTTCATAATTTCATGTTAGATGCATTTAAAAATGAAGGGATTGTGTTTGACAACCAATTGATAGACCGCACCTTTGCTAAAGATAATGCACCGACACGAAAACCACAAACAGGTCTATTAACTGCTTACTTTTCAGAGGTCTATGATTTAAAAAACTCTTTTGTGATCGGCGATCGCTTGACAGATATAGAATTGGCAAAAAACGTAGGGTGTCAGGGAATTTTTATGAATGATGAAACGCATTTAGGAATCAATGAGATTTCGGTTAAGCAGGAAGAACTAACCCCTTATATCTCCTTAGAAACCAATAGTTGGGAATCGGTCTATGCATTTTTAAAAGCGGAACAACGCGTGGGAAATATCACTCGTAATACCAATGAAACTAAAATTGACATCACGCTTAATTTGGATGGAACTGGAAAAAGTAATATCTACACTGGAATTGCTTTTTTTGATCATATGCTTGACCAAATTGCCCGTCATGGACAAATGGATTTAGACCTAAAAGTAATTGGCGATTTAGAAGTCGATGAACACCACACGATTGAAGATACTGCAATTGCATTAGGGAATTTATTTCATACCGTTTTAGGATCCAAGCTTGGAATTGAACGCTATGGTTTTTGCCTTCCTATGGATGATTGTCTTGCACAAGTAGCCATTGATTTTGGAGGTCGGAATTGTTTGGTTTGGGAGGCCGATTTTAAACGCGAATACGTCGGTAAAATGCCAACTGAAATGTTTATGCATTTCTTTAAATCCTTTACTGATGGCGCAAAATGTAATATGAATATAAAAGCAGAAGGCACAAATGAGCACCATAAAATTGAAGCTATATTTAAAGCGTTTGCGAAAGCAATTAAAATGGCTGTCAAAAGAGATCTAAATAAAATGATTTTACCTTCAACAAAAGGAACTTTAGAATAGATGAACATTATAATAATCGATTACGGAGCAGGAAATATACAGAGTATTCAATTTGCATTACAGCGGTTGGGTATAACGGCTGTATTATCAAATAATCCAGAACTAATTCAGGGTGCGGACAAGGTAATTTTTCCAGGAGTGGGTGAGGCCAGCCAGGCCATGCAGATGCTGAAAAATTCTAAGCTTGACGCTCTAATTCCTAATTTAAAACAAGAGGTTTTGGGTATATGCTTAGGTATGCAATTGCTTTGTAAGCACTCTGAAGAAGGGGATACTAAAGGACTTGGAGTCTTTGATGTGAACGTGAAGCGGTTTACAAATGCCGTTAAAGTTCCGCATATGGGTTGGAATACCATTTACAACCAAAATTCGGACTTGCTCATAAACATCCCTCAAAACAGCTATATGTACTCCGTACATAGTTATTATGCAGGATTGACCGAACAAACTATAGCGAGTTCAAACTATGAACATGAATTTTCAGCGGCCCTGCAATCCAATAATTTTTATGGGGTGCAATTTCATCCCGAAAAAAGCAGTAAAGACGGGTCTCAATTATTACAGAATTTTTTAAACTTATAACATGCGAATTATACCAGCAATAGACATCATAAACGGACAATGCGTTCGCCTTACTAAAGGAGATTATAGCACCAAGAAAGTCTATAATGAAAACCCTTTAGAAGTGGCAAAGATGTTTGAAGACGTGGGAATTGAATGCCTTCACGTCGTAGATTTGGATGGTGCCAAGGCTAAGCACATCATAAATTATAAGTTCTTAGAATCGATTGCTAACAACACCAATTTAAAAATTGATTTTGGGGGCGGTTTAAAATCTGATGAGGATTTGAAAATTGCATTTAATTCTGGAGCCCAACAAGTAACAGGAGGGAGTATTGCTGTTAAAAATCAAGAACTATTTCTTAACTGGCTAGAAATCTATGGTGCTGATAAAATCGTATTGGGCGCCGATTGTTTAGATCATAAAATTGCCATTCAGGGGTGGCAAGAAGAAAGCGATAAAGAGGTTAGTGAATTTATAAGCTCCTATGTCAATAAAGGGATCTCATATGTGATTTGTACAGATATCTCAAAGGACGGAATGCTTCAAGGTCCCTCATTTGAGTTGTACCAAACCCTCTTAAAATCGACTCCACCTTTTAAACTAATAGCCTCTGGGGGTATTTCTTGTTTTGATGAACTTCCCAAATTAAAAGAATTGGGCTGTGAAGGGGTTATAATAGGAAAAGCCATTTATGAAGGAAAGATCAGCTTAAAGCAATTGGAGTCCTATCAATTAAACCAGCTCTAGTTATGTTAGCAAAACGAATCATACCTTGTCTAGATATTAAAAATGGACGTACTGTAAAAGGGGTTAACTTTTTAAACCTTAGAGATGCTGGTGATCCCGTCGCTTTGGCAAAACAATATGCCATTAATGGCGCTGATGAATTGGTGTTTTTAGACATTTCAGCCACATTAGAATCGCGATCAACAACCGTAGAAATGGTTCGTAATGTGGCTGCACAAATAGACATTCCTTTCACTGTTGGTGGAGGCGTGAGTACCAAAGAAGGGGTAGAGCAGCTTTTGAAATCAGGCGCGGATAAAGTAGGCGTTAATTCGGCAGCCATCAAACGTCCCAACCTTATAAATGAGTTATCTCTGGCCTTTGGGAGCCAATGCATAGTCGTGGCTATCGATGCTAAGGAAATAGAGGGGAAGTGGCGCGTTCATTTGGCCGGAGGGACCATTCCTACAGACTTGGATTTATTTGAATGGGCCAAAGAAGTTGAAACCCGCGGGGCAGGTGAAATTCTATTCACTTCTATGAACAACGATGGCGTAAAAACGGGCTTTGCAAACCAAGCTTTGGCGCAACTATCAGAAACGGTCAACATTCCAATAATTGCATCTGGAGGTGCTGGGGCTATGTCACATTTTGAAACGGTCTTTAAAGAAGGAAAAGCAGATGCCGCATTGGCCGCAAGCGTTTTTCATTTTGGAGAAATAGACATTAAAGAATTAAAACAAGAATTACAATCAAAACAAATTAACATACGACTCTAATGGATATCAAGTATAACAACGACGGATTAATCCCAGCGATCATTCAAGACGCCATCACCAAGACGGTATTAATGCTCGGCTATATGAATGCAGAGGCCATCACCAAAACTAAGGAAACAAACAAAGTGACCTTTTACAGCAGAAGCAAACAACGTCTATGGACAAAAGGGGAGGAGAGTGGTCATTTTTTAAACTTAGTAAGCATTAAAAATGACTGTGATAATGACAGCTTACTCATTCAAGTCACTCCACAAGGACCAACCTGTCACAAAGGAACGGATAGCTGTTGGGGCGAAACAAACAGCGAATCTTTTGGGTTTTTAACAGCACTAGAAAAAGTAATTTCTGATCGAAGAGAAAATGCCGCTGACCAAAGCTCGTATGTGGCTGAATTATTTGAAAAAGGATTGAATAAAATAGCTCAAAAAGTAGGAGAGGAAGCCGTCGAGGTTATTATTGAAGCAAAAGATAATAATGCCGATTTATTTTTAAATGAAAGTGCCGATTTATTATTCCATTATTTAATTCTTTTACAAGCTAAAGGCTATAAACTAGAGGCCGTCATTGATGTTTTGAAATCGAGACAATAGTTTTGTAACTCTTTATAAAATTACGACCTTGTAATCATGTTAAAAAAACGGTTTTATTACTTAGTAAAAGTTCAGTTTTTAGGCTATCGTTTTCACGGTTGGCAAAAACAACCCAATACAAAAACGGTGCATTTAATGATTGATCGCACTTTGAATTTTATACTAGGGGAGCAGTCCTTTAAAACACTAGGTGCCGGTCGGACTGATGCTATGGTTTCAGCAAATGAAGCGGCTTTTGAATTGTTTTTAGACCATAAACCATTAGAGAGCATACCGGAGTTCTTAACACTATTTAATCTCAACCTTCCACAAGACATCAGGGCAGTAAGTATTGAAGAAGTAGACGCCAAGTTTAATATCATCCAAGACTCCAAGTTAAAGGAATACCATTACGTATTTGCACATGGGGATAAGTTTCATCCGTTTGCAGCTCCTATATTAACAACCATCCTAGAGCCTTTAGATATTGAGATTATGAAAGAAGGAGCGCAGTTATTTGAAGGTCAAAATAATTTCAAAACATATTGCTATAAACCTACTAATGAAGGGATGTATGAAAGAGAACTTCTTCACTGTGAAATAGTTGAAAACACCTTCTATACTGCTAGTTTTTTTCCAAAACAAAGCTTTATTCTAAAAGTAGTCGGGAAGGGATTCGGCAGGCATCAAATCCGATTAATGATGGGGGCATTGATTAAATTAGGCCGAGGAGAAATTGACATGGATTACATAAAAAATAGCTTAAAACTAGAGAGTGAATACGTCATGGATTATATTGCTCCTGCATCTGGGTTGATTTTACATAAAATTGAATTTGAAAATTAAGTTATGATTTCTAAAAATATCTTTAGTTTCCTAAAGGCCTTAAAAGGCCATAATGACCGTGAATGGTTTAAAGAGAATATTTCCACTTTTAGAACTGCTGAAAGTGACGTAAAGCTTTTTTACAGTCAGTTGTATGGCCAACTTAATCAAGTAGATTCGATAGATAACTTTAAAGTATTTAGAATTTATAGAGACGTTCGGTTTTCAAAAAACAAAACCCCTTACAAAACGCATTTTAGCGGCAGCTTCTATCGAACAAAACCAGAGTTAAGAGGAGGGTATTATTTACATCTAGCCCCTAACAACGAAAGTTTTATTGCAACAGGATTTTGGAATCCTAACAAGGAAGACCTTATGCGACTCCGAAAAGAATTTGAAACCGATGCCGAAGATATCAGAGCGATTATAGCGGAACCCCGCTTTAAAGCTGTTTGGGGACCTCTTGAAGGAGACGAACTACAATCTGCTCCAAGAGGATTTGATAAACAACACCCAAACATTGATTTGATTCGTAAAAAGCAGTTCATATTTAGCAAAAAATATACGGACAAGGAGGTTTTTTCGGATCAATTTACTCAAAATGTGCTTGATAGCTTTAAGGCCATACGACCTTATTTTGACTATATGAGTTCAGTATTGACGACCAATCTAAATGGAGAATCTATTTTGTAGGAGCACTCTCAGACAGTAACTGCACATGACTGATCAACCGTTCTTTTATAATACCCGTCATGCGCTTATTTAAAGCAGAGGCGTTTTTAAGATATTCAGAATACTCCTCAACGGAAAACAAGCCAATTATCAGATCTCTAAAACTAGATCTAAGCTTACTGTCCTTTGTGATAGAAGATTCAATATAAAGTATTTTTTTTTCTGTAGATAAATCAAAAAAAACATTTTTATACTTCGTGCAAAACTGTAGAAAAACAGCAATTAAGAGCTCGTTTTGAAATTTAATAATAGGACGTAATACCTTGTTTTGAAAGTATTCTTCTGATGACATCTCTGTCTTAATCGTCTTTGTTAAAATATCTGGACGCAAAGACTTTAGGTAAGAATCTCTAGAACTCATTGTTTATTTGTTTGTAGGCCTTAGGATAGAAGGTTCTGAAATCACCAAATCAAAATCGGGTACTGATGCAATCATGTGATCAAAAATATCAGCAATAATATACTCGTAATTTTGCCAGCGTTTATCACTACTAAAAGCATAGATTTCAATGGGTAGGCCATAGGCAGTTGGTTGTAGTTGTCTCACCATGACCATTAAGTCTTTATTGATTGCTGAGTGGGCTTCAATATAAGTTTCCATATACTTTCTAAATAAGCCAATATTCGTAAGATTTCTTCCGTTGATTAAAAGTGATTTGTCAATAGAATTCGTTTGATTGAAGTTGTTTATAGCGTCAGAACGCTGAATTACATAATCAGAAATCAATTGGATTTTAGATAGCTTAATAACTTCGTCTTGATTTAAGTTTTTAACGCTTTCCATTCGAATGTTTAGAGCACGCTTAATTCGTCGGCCTTTAGACTCGTCCATGCCTCTCCAATTTTTAAAGGAATCGGAGATTAGTGCATAGGTAGGAATCGTTGTGATTGTATTGTCAAAGTTTTGAACTTTTACAGTCGCTAGATTTATTTCTATCACATCGCCATCGGCACCAAATTTATCAAACGAAATCCAGTCTCCAATACGAACCATGTCGTTGATAGACACCTGAATACTCGCTACAAAGCCTAAAATAGTATCTCTAAATACTAATATAATAATGGCAGAAACCGTCCCTAAACCAGCTATAAACTCCCAAAATGAGATCCCCGAAATAATAGCCACAATTGCAAAAATGCCGGTAAGCCATACGAAAATCATAAAGACCTGAATGTAACTATCAACCGGTTTATCTTTGAGGTATGGAAGCGTTTTAAAGTAGGATTTAATCGAATTCAAAACACTTCTAACGCCAATAATTGTGAGGATAATTCCGATCACTAAAATGGTTTTCTTGCTAAAGTCCTGTAAAGTGATATTGTCAAAAAACAAGCTAGGAATAAATTTGTAGGCAATGATAAATGGAATTAAATGGGCCACATTACGCGGAACATTATTAACCACCATAATATCATCAAAGTTAGTTTTTGATTTAGCTGCAATCTTAGAAAACGTCGCTAAAATGGTCTTTCGGATGATGTAATCAACCAGAAGAATGATTAATACCAGTCCTACAAATAAAACTGAGTGACTAATTAAATCTGCAAAATAGGAGGAAACTTTTAAGGAAAGTAACAACTCATTTAAGTGGTTATATAGATATTCCATAAGTGTATTAGTTTAGTTTTCTTAGTTTAAATTCAACGATAAAAGTTCCAAAAGGGATAATGGACGCTAATGAAATGAGAATGAAATGCTTTTTAAACCACGGATGATCAAAACATAGTACAATAACAAACGCGATATAGGCCATAAATAAAAAACCATGCGGCATTCCAAGTGTTTTTACAAGAGTCACATCATCATTTAAGTATTTTAATGGTACACCAACAAACAGTAGTAGTATATACGACAAACCTTCAAAAAAGGCAATCAAACGGAATACAGTAAGCATTTTCATATCTAGTTCTTATTTTACAAAATTACTAAAGTATTAGCAATAGAGCACACAGGATAACGAAATATTCTATTTTACATAATATAAATTATAGGACAAATAGAATTAATAGGAATACATATAATCGTTTGTTGTCGTTAAATGCAATTGATATATAAGATAATCCGACTTAAAATATTTAATACGTGATTATAAAAAATTATCTTGTTATTTTAGTTACTTCTTCCGTAGTAACTATTTTTCCATATTTATTTCCCCAGCTGTGGTTTGTGTAATTCATCACATCTGAAATCTCGTTTGCGCTTAGTCCCATTGGCGGCATGTATTTGTTGTATTGAAGCCCATTGACCGTTATTTCACCCTTTAAACCATACTTAAGTCCTTTTATACTTTTGCGTCTATTTGCCCTTAAGTAGTCCGAATTTGCCAATGGCGGATATATATTTTGGACGCCTTCTCCATTGGGTAAATGACAGTTTATACAAAAGTCTGAATAAACTGCATTACCTCGTTTTATACTTTCTTTTAAAACTTTATTTTGAGTCGTTTCGTAACTACTGTTATTTGAATAATTACAAATCAACGTCAGATTGATCGCTATTAACAAGATTATAAAACTGAATAACTTCATCTATTTATTATTATTTGGAATAATTTTCACAATACCTACGCTTTCTATTGCCGTATAAATATAGCCATCCGGCCCTTGTCTTACGTTTCTTACTCGGCCCATTCCTTCGAGTAGCTTTTCGCGTTTAATGACTGTATTGTTTTTTATAACCAGTCGTTCTATGTATTCAAATTTTAAAGAACCAACCAAAAGATTATTTTTCCAATCGGGATACATATCAGACGTTATAAATGCCATGCCGCTAGGCGCTATTGAAGGGACCCAATAAAACAAGGGTTGCTCCATCCCTGGCAAATTCGTATCCTTTGTAAAGCTTGTGCCTGAATAATTAATCCCATAACTAATCAGTGGCCATCCAAAATTCCCTCCTTTTTTTATGCGGTTAATTTCATCTCCTCCTCTTGGTCCGTGCTCATGTACCCAAATTTGGCCTGTATCAGGATGCCTAACCATTCCTTGTGGGTTTCTATGCCCGTAACTGTATATAGCCGTTTTTGCATCTGGAAACTCTAGAAATGGGTTGTCATTTGGAATACTCCCATCGGCATTAATCCTGTATATTTTTCCACAATCACGCGTTAAATTTTGCGGGTTAACATCTCTATTTCCACGGTCCCCAATAGAGAAATACAAATACCCATCCGCATCAAATTCAATACGTGACCCAAAATGTTGTCCCCGTTTGGTGTTCTGTTCTGCTTTGTACAAGCGTTCAACAGACGTCAATTTACTACCACTAAGCTGTGCTCTAATTAGTGCAGTATTACCACCCTCCCCTTCCCCATCAGCAGATGAATGTGTGAGGTATAGCCATCCATTTTCAATGTAATTTGGATGTAGTTCAATGTCCATTAAGCCTCCCTGCCCTCGTAAATACACTTCTGGAAGTCCATCAATATTTGTTTTTACTCCATCTTTAAAATGAATTAACTCTCCTGCTTTTTCAGTGATTAACAAGGCTCCGTCTGGAAGAAAAACAAATCCCCAAGGGATATCGAGCTTAGGAACGACTACTTCGGTCGTGTAGTCAATCGTTGTAGGGTCTTCAGCTATGACAATTGACTTATGTTTTTGAGCACAGGCAACTATCGAAATAATACTAATTATAAATAATAACTTTGAATTTTTCATAGGGTTAAAGTTAATGATACTAATTTACAATATGTAATTAATTGCGATTCCTGTGTAATAGTTTATAGGAACTCCTGGATAATAGTAGCGGGGTGCATTTGCGCCAAATCCTCGAGCATTAATTAAAATTTGTGAGGCATAAGACTCTTCAAAAACATTATCCACTCCTACAAAAATATTCATTTTTAGCTGTTCTAATACCTGAGTTTTATATCCAATTTTTAAATTGGTAAGTCCATATGAATCACTATACAAATGATTGCTGTCAGACATTGGTTGACTTCCAATCTGTTGATAATTAACAGATCCATAAACGCCAAATTCTGTAGTAAAATCGATTCCAGCATTTAATAATTCTGATGGAACCCCTGTTAAATCATTTCCTGAGAAATCATTGTCACCATCGATAAATTCTTTAAATTTAAAGTGATTAAAGGTCCCATTAATGAATGTCTTCAAGTCCAATTGTTTTGTGTCAACCCAGGAATAGTTTAATCCAATTTCAAAGCCGTCATGTCTTGTTTGGCCTGCATTAATTCCAATATATTGATCGTTTGCTACCCGTCTTGATACCACAAGGTTCCTGATATCTAAGCGATACAAAGCAACGCTGAACTGAAGCTTATTTTGAAAGAGAGTCCCTCTAGTTCCAACCTCATAATTCCAGCCTGTTTCTGGCTTGAGGTTTGTATTTATTTGCCCATTTGGCAATAAGGTTTCTGCTAAAGAAATAGGAGAAAAACCATGACTGACCGTTGAGTACAAGCTAATTTCATTGGTGGCTAAAAACGAAAAACCAATTTTTGGTGACAAAATACGTCTAAAACGATAAGTACCCGATTGATCTGGATTAGCTTCTGAAGCTATAAAGTTATCTTTTAACTCGTAAATTGTTTTGTTATAATTTAAACCGAATTCAAGTGAAGTATTTTTAGACAGTTCATAATTGGTTTCTAAAAATAGATTGTAATAAGATCTGTCATCTCTAAAATCAGATAAAGAAGCGCCTTCGACACTTCCCGTTCCATCTGGAAAATCTTCATATAGATTTTGAAATGTTTTTGATCGGTAGTGATCTTTAAATTTTTCCCCTCCCATAGTAAAATTAAGTGGGTTTTCAAACAATTGTACCGTTCCTAGTAAACGACTTCTAATTCCATATGCCATCGTATGTTCCTCTAAAACATTAAATGGTCTTGGTTCATAACCTTCTCTAAAGGACCCAAAGACACTAGTTATTTGTTTTAACTTCTTACGATAGTCATGACTCCATGTAATTCCTAGTAATCCACGTTTTGACTCTTCAAACCCTTTGGATTTCCCCCATGTAAAAGCAGCATCTGTAGGCGAATTTAAAAAGGTAGATTCATTTACAGAACTCGGAATGAATGCTTTTAGATCTACATAGCTTGCTACTATCGAGAGTTCATTTTTGTAATCGATATAATGGTTGGTGGCTAGTGTAAAGGTTTGTCTGTCGTACTGGTTGTTATCCCTATAACCCTCGGAATGCGTATTACTGTACACACCTCTATAGCTATTGTTTGTGGACCCATGGTTAAAATTCATGCTACTTTTTAAAAGCCCAAAAGATCCCATTGTCAATTGACTATGAACTGATGTTTCATGTAAAGAGGAATTTTTTGGTGTTAGGTGAATTGCGCCACCTAATCCAGCGCCGTAAATACTAGACGGGACCCCTTTAACCACTTCGATCCTTGAAATGGAAGCAAGCTCAAAGTCTTCGATTGTAGTTTCTCCGCTACCGTTGGTCAATGGAATGTCTTTAAAATAAGCTCTTATTTTTGAAGTTCCATAAAGTGTTCGTGAACCAATTCCTCTGATGGTTAGCCTATTGGTGTTCAAGGCCCCACTTTGCATAAAAATTCCTGGCGCTCTATTTAAGACTTGAGCGATGTTAATATCATTTCCCCTATTGATTTCTTTTTGAGAAATAACTTCAATGGTTGTCATGGCTTTTTTAAGCGTTTTAGGGATCTGATTGGCATTGACAATCACTTCATTTAATCCTAATGCACTTAAATTTAACTGTAATGTGAAAAATTTAGTTGATTTAATTGTTAGAGTCGTTGGATCGTATCCTTTTATCTGGAAGCGATACTCCCCTTCAGAAGGAAGCGTAAAACGTCCTGAATCATCAGTAATTTGAACTTGATTTGTTTCTAAGTTATAAATACGAGTCCCTTGAAGTGGGGCATTAGTTTCAGCATCTAAAACCTTTCCTGGTATCTGCGCTTGTGTAACAGTGAGAGTTAGCAAAAGAAGGCAGAACGTTAGAATTATCTTCATGTAGAACATGTATTATACAGAGCAAAATAACAGTATTAGATATCTAATTATCATAAAAAATTTATAATTTTTTTTGAGGCTAACCCTAATGAGTCGCTGAGACAGCCCCAATAACGCCAAATGCAGCGCGTTCCCCAGAAACCATGGCGGCATTTAAAGACCCATTTAATTGGGTATCTCCTGCTAGAAACAATGAATTTGATAAGCGGGTTTCTGAGGGCATCATATCGTATTTTAAATTATCTAACCTTGGTAAAGCTCTAGGGATGTGATATAGTTTGATGAGCTTTGTTGTTGTGATTCCGCAATAGGATTGTAATTCTTCCTTTACAGCTTCAATAAGCACTTCATGGGAAAGACTCTGAGTGTCTATTACAGTGACTGATAACAACTCGTTAGCTGGTTTAATTCGAGCGTCTAAACTGCTATTATAAAATATATTATTTACCAAAGTCCCTGGTTTTGAAATCAAACCGATCAGTTTTTTAGTAATCACTCTTGCGTCTGTTTCAAAATATAAAGTCACACAAGACTTCCACTCCGTAGATTGATTTTTTAAATTGGACACCAATTCACTGGCTTCAGTCGCAATAATGGTATAATCACTTTTTAAGCAAGTTCCATCTTTGAGAGTGATTTCGGTTTCTTTTAGTGTTTCTACTTTTGTATTATATTTAAGTGTTGTGGTTTTTAAACTCTCTAACAATTGCTTTGGAATGGCCTCAATTCCTGACTTTGGCAATGTGGCGTGTCCTTCTCCAAACATCTTGTAAACAAATTCAAACATTCGGCTAGATGTTTCAAGTTTTGTTTCAAGAAAAATACCACTAAAAAAAGGCTTAAAAAAGTTAGTGATTATTTCTTCAGAAAACCCAAGATTTGTTAAATAAGAATGGGTCGTTTGTTCATTTTCAGCAAAAATAGTTGTTAGCGATTTTTTCTTTAAATACAGGTTTAGCTTTAAAATTCTAATTTTATCAGAGATTGTCCCGATGCCAGAAAAAAGGGTTGAAAATAACAAAGAGGGAGATCTTAATGGATCGCCTATAAGCTTTTGTCCATTTTTTAAAAAAATAGAAGCACCTGGTAAAAACTTTTGAAGCTCCAATGCTTTATAATCAAGGTATTTTTGTGCCGCTGGATAGGCCGTTAGCAACACCTGAAAGCCATGGTCTAATCGACAGCCTCCTATCAAATCTGTTTTTACGCGCCCTCCTACTCGATCAGTCGCCTCAATAATCACAGGACTAAATCCATGATTCTCTAAAACTCTGGCCGCTATAAGGCCACTTACACCAGCACCAATAATATGTATTTTTAAATCTTTTTTATTCATAAGTTATATAACTAGTGTTTAGTTACCTCTCATTGACATGTGTTTGTAATAAACGTTTCTTTTCTTCTTGAACGACGGGATGCTTTTTATGTCCCCATATTTTATCTCTCGCAATTCGAGAGCTTTGCTGTAAGTCCACTATTGGCATTGGATAAGCATCCCCTATCAAAACACCGCAAAAGGTCTGTTCCATGGCCGACATAGTCCAAGGTTCATGAATATACGCTAGTGACACATTTGACAGTTCTGGAATCCATTTTTTTATAAATACCCCTTCAGGATCATGCTCTTGTGAGTTTTTTACAGGATTGTACAAACGGACTGTATTTATTCCTGTGGTCCCTGCTTGCATCTGAAACTGTGGATAGTGTATGCCTGGTTCGTAGTCAAGAAACTGTCGTGCAAGATGGTAGGTCCCTTCGCGCCAATCTTGGTCTAAATTGAGTGTTAAAAAAGAAACAACCATGGCGCGCATTCTAAAATTAATCCAACCTGTTGTTTCAACAGCCCGCATGCATGCGTCAATCAAGGGGTAGCCTGTGGTCCCTGTTTTCCATGCTTTTATAAACGCCTCATTTTTTTCATGTGGCAAAAGCTCATAACCGCTATTAATACATTCGGTTTCATAGCGACACTCCATTTCAAACTTTTGAATAAAATGACAATGCCAATGCAAACGGGTAAGCATGGCTGAAAACGCTTTGCTATTTCTGGTTCCATTGGGATGAGTTCCAATAAACTGAAAGGCTTGTTTAACACTCATATTACCCCATGCTAAATAAGGAGATAAGCGGCTGCATGACTTTCTACTTTCCGCTGGTTTGGAAATATGTCTTTGATAATTAAACCCGCGTTGATTGGTGAAAGACTTTAGATATCGCCAGGCATTTTTTTCTCCTGCTGGTTGGTAGTGACTGGGGTATTCCTTCAGTTGAGATTCTAATTTTGAAGGCATTATAAAGGGATGTTCTAAGCACACATCTTTAGAAATTGTATAATTGTTTTGAAGGACTAGAGTATGCATTTTTTTGTGCCATTGTTTGTTCCAGTCTTTCCTATTCTTTATGCCTCTTAAAATACCATCTCGTTGTGATTCTTCCCAGTTAATTTGATTGGATTTACAAAACTGTTTTATTTTTTTATCGCGTTCCCACGAGGCTTGCGTTCCACTTTCTTGGTAACTGAATACGGAATTAATGTCAAATTCGTCATTCAAATAATTAAACACCTCAATAGCCTCACCATAAAACACTTCTACTCGCCTATTAAATTCATTTAATACTTTATCTAAAGTACTTATTGAATGGTATACAAACTGCAAATGTCTTGGGCCTGTATCTGGGTACTCAATTCTAGAAGGTTCAAATAGGTAGATTATGCGATACGGAACCCCGGCACATTCAGCCTTTAATAAAGGCGCATGATCTTGAGAACGAAGGTCTCGTTTTAACCAAACAATATTTACTGCTTTTAAACTCAATACGAAAGTTGTTTTTTACATTTTTTCCAAAACGAAAAAAAAGATGGAAAATAACCATGAACATCAAACATCCAATCTCTAGAGTCTTCATTACCTTGATAATACCCACTTAAAGGGTGTTCTTTAAAAAAGAGTGTCTCAAGTTTATATTTGCTTACAAGTGTATCAAACTCCCCCACATAAATCTGAAGGTTATCTATGCTGTCTTTAGATAGCCGAAGGATAAAATCTATAGTATTTTGAGAGACTGGATACTGCTCAAAATGCGACGGTTCTAAGAGCAATATTCGATTGGCTGAAATATCTTTTTTCCAAAGGGGATCTAGATTATAAAAGTTATAAATACAGCTGGGAAGATTTGGATTTATCGTTACAGCTGTTTGTTTAGGAAGCGGCGTCACTAATTTAATTTCTGGGGTGTCCTTTAAAACTTCAGGAATTGGTAATGAAGCAAACGCTTCATAAGGCATATCTAAAAAGGTGTTTTTCTGGGCTGTAAAGCAGTACTTATTGATGTTGTCTTGGTTTGCTACATATTTTTTATTAGCGTTTGCTCCGGCCACCCATTGCCAGCTTAAGGCATTACTACCCCAATCGGCATCTAATAAATGGTAATACATCCACTGGGCAGGGGTTTTCCAGTGACTTTGCCCAATATTGCATGCAACAGCTGCTGCATACATTCTTAAATGATTGTGCATATACCCTGTTTTGTAAAGGGATTCAATAGCTGTGTCTATAGCTTCAACTGTTGTAGAAGCTTGTACGAGTGCAGAGGAAATGGAATGATTAGAGACTGGCTGTTGAAGATGTTTCAAGTCGGTATTAATGGCTGTTCCTTTATAAACCCAAACCTGTTGCCAGTAATCTCTCCAAGCTAGTTCTTGTATAAATTTTTCAATTTGTGCCGGTTTATAGCCTTTTTTTAAAACTTCAAATAGTACAAATTTAGTAGAAATCACTCCTCTAGATATATATGGAGATAGGAAGGTAACTTCACCATTTATATAGTTTCGTGTTGAACTGTATTTAACCGGTTCAATGGCACGAATCCGCTGAAGAATCTCGGCATAAGTTGTTGGAAAAAGTGTGTTGTCTTTATTAAATAGTTCCATTGTATTCTAATTAAATCTGAAGAGCTGTTAATAATAATTTTAGAAGAATTAAGTCGCTTAGTATTGATGATGTTTAAAACAAGATAAAGATAAGTTATGTTAGACAATTCACATTAGTGGCGAACGTTAATAATAGTTAAAACTTAAAAAAACGATTAATTTTTATATGCTAAAATCAAAACAATTAGTAAATTGAAGCTTAATTTTAAACAAACACCAATGAAAAAAATAATTTTATTAGCACTAGTCATCACTACTTTCACAGCTACTGCACAAGAATCAGTTTTATTACGCCTTAACTATAACAAAGGAGATAACTATTTAACAACAGTAGAGTTGAAGCAAAGTATGGGTGTCCAAGGAGAAATGAACATGAATATGGAAATGAATTCGAACGTTAGTAGTGCTGACAATCAAGCAATTATATTAGAATCAAAAATAGGATCTATTGTTATGGACATGAATCAAGGCGGTATGGCGATGAGCTATGATTCAAACAAGTCTGGAGAGGAATTAGATCAGATGGGGCAAATGATGAAGTCACAATTTGACCCGATTTTACAAGCAACCATCTATAATTCTGTAGATCGTTATGGAAATGTTTTAGAAGTAAGAATGGAACCTTCACTTGCTGGAATGGAACAATTTACAGGAAATCAAAATGCTATTAATTTTCCAGTTGAAGAAGTTTCAGTAGGTTCCTCATGGACTTCTGAAGTTGATAAACAAGGAATGAAGATTTTGACAAAATATACAGTTTCTGAAATTGCCGATGGAGCTGTCTTATTAGAAATTTCTGGTGAAGTATCTGGACTTGCAACAGGTGCTATGAACGGTAAATCAACTGTTGATATTAGTAGTGGTATTCAAACAGCTTCAACGATTGAAATGACGATGTCTGTCCAAGGAATGGAGATGAGCTTTATAACCACTTCGACGATGACAAAAATATAAGTTGTAAATATTATCAAAAAAGACTTTAAAACAACCCCATACCTACATACTGGTATGGGGTTGTTTATTTAAAAAATTGAAAATAAACTTATCTGTTTATTAAGTTTCCACAGCGTATATTTGCACCATCAACTTAGACAACGCCATTAACTAGTGATTTCTATGACTATGCCTTTCAAAAAATTACATTCTGATATTCAAGAAAAATTAGTTTTTTTCAACATTAAAGAGCCTACCCCTTTCCAAACGGCTAGTATTCCTATTATAAAAAGTGGAACGAATGTGTATTGCACTGCACCAAAAGACAGTGGGAAAACAACAACTCTTGTTTTAACTACTTTACAAAAGTTAAAATGTGAAGCGTTTGGAAATGCACCTAGAGCGGTAGTTCTTGTTGAAAACAAGGAGCGGGCAATGGAATTGTACGAACTTTTTTTGGCGTATACGAAATACAACTCTTTACGTGTTTATGTTGGACATGAACAGCTACATATTGATATTCAAAAATCAGAAATATTTGAAGGTACTGACATTCTTATTTCTACTCCTAAAACAATGAATAAATTATTTTTATTGAATGGAGTTAGCACCGCTCAATTAAAAATAATCAGCATTGACGATGCTGAATTTCTTTCACAACACTCATCCTATTCTGCAATTATGTCTATTTCACAGAGCATACAGAAATGCCAATACGTGATCTATTCAGAAAAATCGACTTCAATGCTTAAACGTTTTGAATCCTATTTTATGGAACACTCAAAGATTGTTTCTTTTTAAACACCTAGTTACATGATTCCAAAACTACATTACATATCCCAAGGTAACTCTGCTAATGAACAGCATGCTAATATCCAAAAAGCCTGTGCTTCGGGAATCGAATTGGTGCTGTTAGACGTTCAAAACTATTCAGATAAGAAATTATTAAAACTGGCTAAACAAGCTAGAGAAACTACCGCTCATTACCAAACGAGGTTGATTATAGCCAACCATTACAAAATTGCAAAAGAAATCAAAGCTGACGGAGTACATTTAGTCAACTTAGGGGTCTGCCCTAGCCATGTAATGAAAGAATTATATTCGTGGCAAATTATTGGCGCTACAGCAAATAACCTTGAGGCTTGTAAAACTTATATAAGTAAGGAAGTTGATTATATATACCTATCCCCTTTTGAAAGCCCAAACCTTGAAACTTCCATAGAAAAAGTTTTAGGTCTAAATGGCTATACGGCAATCTTAGAGACTTTGAATTCCAAAACACCTATCCTAGCAGCAGGAGGGGTACATATAAAGGCTGTAACTAGGATTTTAGAAACAGGTATTTCTGGTGTTGCGGTTTCTGATGAGATAACACAAGACCCTAACGCTATTAAAGCTTACAGTCGACTCCTAAACGCTTCTTCAACAGTGGAGCAGCGATATACATTTGAATAAAAACCTACATTTAATTCTCAAGTTAACTTAAAACACATGCAACAGATTAAATCATATTTAGATCAAATAGCATCAATATCTAGTTCAGACTGGGACTTTTTTACTTCAAAGTTACAGAAACGTATCATTCCAAAAAAATCAGTTTTTTTAAAAATTAATGAAATAGAAAATCAGATCTCGTTCATAACATCGGGAGTTGTTAGATTATTCATTCCTAAAGAAGACCTAGAAAAGGAAATTACGTTTGGATTTAGTTTTAAGAATCAGTTTGTGAGTGCCTACGATTCATTCCTAACTCAAACTCCTTCAGCATACCAACTTCAAGCGCTCTCTGAAACAACGCTTTTGAGTATTTCACATTCAGATTTACAATTGGTATACAGTACGACACAAATAGGAAATCTTGTTGGTCGTTTAACTGCTGAACGTCTCTTTTTAATTAAATCAAAACGGGAGCAAAACCTGTTGAACCTAACAGCTGAAGAACGTTATTTAAGGCTGTTTAAAGAACGTCCTGAACTTTTAAATGTAATTCCCTTAAAATATATCAGCTCATACATAGGGGTGACTGCTCAGGCTTTAAGCCGAATCAGGAAACGATTAGCCTACTAGCTATTATTTATTGATTTAGGTTCATTGTTTGGCTTTAAACATTGAAGTAGCTTTACAAAAAAAACCATGACAATTATAATTTTTGTTTTAACGCTTTGGTACGGAGGCTTATTTTTTCAATCTTTTTTCCTACATCGGTATGCAGCTCATCAAGTATTTACAATGTCTAAAAGAATGGAACGTATCACTTTTATTTTAACATGGATTTTTCAAGGGTCTAGTTATCTAAGTGCCTATGGATATGGGATCATGCATCGCATGCACCATGCATATACAGATACGGAAAATGATCCTCACTCTCCATCTTATGATGGAAGTTTATTCGCAATGATGTGGAAAACTAAAACCGTTTATCAGCAGATAAACAATCAAAAAATTGCTGTTGACCCCCATTTTACTCAAAATGTTCCTCAATGGAAAGAATTTGATAAATTTGCCAGCTCCCTAATTTCCCGCCTACTATGGATTATATTTTATGTGTTTTTCTATTTATTTTTTGTAACCGCATGGTGGCAATGGCTTTTATTTCCTATCATACTACTAATGGCTCCAATTCATGGCGTAATCATTAACTGGTTTGGACATCTTTATGGATATGTGAATTTTAAAATGAAAAATACAAGTAAAAATCTGTTTCGATTTGATTTTTTAATGATGGGAGAAGGCTATCATAACAACCATCATAAGCAATCTAGTAATGCTGATTTCGGAGTGAAATGGTATGAAATAGACATCACATTTCTGGTTATAAAATTATTACACCGTTTTCAATTGATTCAATTGAAATAAATTTAGTCTCCTTATTGAAAATATGAATATAAAAGTTAAAATCATATGTCCTTTTCCAAGTACTTTTTTTATAAATATTCAGTCTTAATATCCTGCTATTTATATGTTTAATATAAATTAGGTATATTACATCATATCACTTGTATTGTCGATTAAAAACCTATCATAAAATTTTTTGATTTATGAAAAAAAATAGAAGGCAATTTTTAAAAAACACAACGCTTGCGGCAATTGCCGTTACTGCATCTCCACTTTTATCAAAAGCTGGTACTGTTAAGACTAAGCAATTATCAACTTCAAAAATTCAAGACGATTGCAATCCTTTAACTCAAGATTATTATGGTGCAGGTCCATTTTATACAGAAGATGCACCTTTTAGCGATGATGGTGTTATGATTTCAAGCGATGAAGTTGGTACTAGATTAAGATTATCAGGAATTATTAAAAACTTAGATTGTACAGAAATAATTCCAGAAACCATACTAGATATATGGCATACTAATGATGCAGGTGAATATGATAATGTAGGATATAACTTAAGAAGAAAAATCAAATCTAACAGTGCAGGGTTTTATAATTTTGAAACTATTTTACCTGGAAAATATTTAAATGGTAGTTCTTATAGGCCAAGTCATATTCACATAAAGATAACCACTCCAGGGTTTTCACCATTTACAACTCAATTATATTTTGAAGGCGATACCAGTATTTCCAACGATGCAGCAGCATCGATTACTACTGGAGTTTACGACGCTTCACATCGAATAATTTCGCTTATAGATAATGACGGTGTTTTAGAAGGTACATGGGATGTGGTTGTTGACGGAGATGGCATACTTGGAGCGGATGATTTGCATATAACCAATGGAATGATTTATAATGTAAGTCCAAATCCATTTACAGATAAAATAACCATCAATTACGGGGTCTTTAAATCTTCTAAAGCCAGTGTCGAAATTTATAATGTGCAAGGGCAATTAATAGCAAATATTGAAAATAAACAACTTGAAGCAGATAAATATACAGCCATTTGGAGCCCTCAAAAAGTAATGGCTTCTGGACTCTATTTCTGTGTGTTAAAAATTAATGATCTTCAAGTTCACTACTTCAAGATTTTGAAGAAGTAGAATACTCTTTTTCTATTGTCTCAAAAATTAATTTTTTATTGCTTATTAGTATGTTGATTTTCTTTAATATTTGATACAGATAACTTATGTATTAGCTCTAAATCGCATACCTTCGCACCATGCATCCACAAAACCCTTATAGCAGTCGTTACAATCTAAAAAGACTAACAAAACACTACCACGCCCTAGAAAAATTCATCGTTTTAAATCCTGAAAAAGAAGAGACTATTGATTTTAGTAGTTCCGAATCGGTATTTGCTTTGAATAAAGCAATGCTTCTTGCTGATTTTAATCTGGGTGACTATGACTTACCCTCCGGTTATCTCATTCCTCCAGTGCCAGGTCGTTTAGACTACTTGTTGCATATTCGTGATTTCCTTATAGAGAAATTTAAAGTTTCTGAAAATAGTCAACTAAACGGATTAGATATTGGTTCTGGTGCCAATGGAATCTACTGTATTTTGGGTGCTCAATATTTTAATTGGAAAATGGTGGGTTCAGAAACGGATGCAAAAGCTGTAGAAATAGCTAATTCTAACCTAAAAAAGACAAAAGAATTAAACGATAAAATTGAAATCCGACATCAACACGACAAGGGTTCTCTATTTAAAAATACGATTCAAGCAAATGAACAATTTGACTTTGTGGTGTGCAACCCTCCTTTTCACAGTTCGAAGGAAGAGGCTTTAAAAGGATCCCTTAGAAAAGTGAAAAATTTAGGTGGTTACGCAGTAAAGGAAAAATTTTTACTTAATTTTGAAGGCCAAGCAAATGAACTTTGGTGTAATGGTGGTGAAGTCCTTTTTATTAAACGTCTTATTAAAGAAAGTGTGGGCTTTAAAAACCAAGTAAAGGTCTTTTCTACGCTAGTTGCTAAATCTGACAGTGTCGCTGCAATTAAAAAGCAACTTAGTAAAGTTAAAGCAAACTTCGAAGTAATTCCAATGGCCTTGGGTAATAAAAAAGGACGTTACGTGATGTGGTGGTTTGAATCAAGCAAAGAATAAATCTTGCTTTAAGTTGATAAAGGGTACGAACTTTAAAACTATAAGATTATTACCCTTACTTTTTTCTTTTTGAGTCTGGAGTTGTTCAAGCTGTCTACTAAAGCTTCAGAAATAGATTTAGGCACGGCTACAAAAGCACAATCTTGTTTTAGTTCAATTGTACCTAGCTGATCCTTTGATAGTTTTCCCTGCTTAAAAAAGAGACCGGCGATATCTCCTTTAGATATTTTATCTTTTCTACCTCCAGAAATGAAAAGAGTTTCCCAATGTTGAGGTTTGCGAACAGCTTTTTTAGAAATATTAACGCCTTTAGATGTTTTAACGTATATAGGTAATTCTTCATCTTCTACCTTTAATATATAAGCAGTTCCTTTAGAATCTACTCTAGCAGCACGCCCATTTCTATGAGTAAATTCTTCCGATGCTCTAGGCATTTCGTAATGAGCAACAAACTTTAATTCGGGAATATCAATCCCTCTAGAAGCCAAATCGGTAGCCACTAAAATTTGATTGGTTCCGTTTCTGAATTTTATTAAAGAACGTTCTCTGTCTTTTTGCTCCATCCCACCAGAAAAACAGCTGTGATTGATTTTGTTTTTATCTAAAAAACGACTTACAACTTCAATACTATCTCTAAAGTTACAAAACACAATCCCGTTTTGATTACCCAAATGGTCGATGAGTTCTAGTAGACTCGGTAACTTGTTTTTTGAGACTGATTTAACGATTTTTACTTGAAGTTTAGAAACGACCTTTTGGTTTAAATAATTGACCGTTGTAGGCTTGTCTAAGCGTACAAAACCAGGAACTTCCAGACTTTTGGTTGCCGAAGTAAGAATGCGTTTATTTATGTGGGGTAATTGATGGATGATATCTTTCATCTCTAGTTCAAAACCATCTTCTAAAGACTTGTCAAACTCATCTAATACGAGAGATTTTATGCTTTTTTTAGAAAATCGATCGTTACTAAAATGATCTGCAATTCTTCCGGGAGTTCCGATTAAAATAGCCGGTACATGCTTAATTTCAATCTTGTCTTTAGACATAGGCCGCCCGCCATAAACAGCGTTAACTTTAAAGCCAGATCCCATACTACGAACCACTTGTTCTATTTGGATGGCTAGTTCACGGGAAGGAACGATAATTAATGCTTGAACGTCTTGACATTCAGGATCTAAAATTTTAATGATCGGTAATAAGAATGCTAAGGTTTTTCCGGTGCCTGTAGGCGACAATAATATCGTGTTAGTGGTCGTGTCAATAACAGAAATAGCCTCTTCCTGCATAGGGTTTAACACGTGGATATTTAACTTGGTTAAGATATCTTGTTGTTCTTTGATACTATTTGCCATAATGCTTAGTTCTTTTTACGGGGTTTAGAAAATGCTTCTTTGGAATTACTAACCTTTGTTTGTGCCAAATAATTAGCGAGCACCTTATCAATTAATTCCTCTTTCGTAAGGTGATGAAACACAGTCGTTATTTTTTTTTTAAATTCATCAGAAATTTCACGATTTGGTTTGGTCTTAAATATTTTTTTAGCCCATAACAACCCATTATTCTCTTCTATACTTTGGGCATCTGCTTTCTTAAACGGTTTGAATACAAGTCCTAATTCTTTTTCAAACTTAGTAATATCTGAAACTTCTTCTTGCTGAAGAACTGTCAATGACAAGCCCTTGGCACCTGCTCTCGCCGTACGACCACTTCTATGTACATATGCTTCATACGTATCCGGAAGATGGTAATTGACTACGAAGGACACTTCCTTTACATCAATGCCTCGAGCTGCTAAATCGGTAGCGATAAGTAAGTCTATAAAACCTTCTCTAAATTGTCCCATGATGCGATCTCGAATTCCTTGGGTAAGACTGCCATGAATGGCACCAGAAGAAAATTTATTAATAACTAAGTTTTTAGCTAATTTGTTAACTGCTGCTTTTGTTTTGCAAAATATAATTCCCCTTTGTCCTTCTTTGGTTGCTAAAAAATGCATTAAAACGGCCAGCTTTTCTATGGGCTCAACCACCACATAATGATGGTCAATCCCTTGATGGCCAAGCGTATTCATATCGGCTTCAATTTGAACCAGCTGTTTTGCCATGTAATTTTGAACCAACTGCTTTACTGCTCCTGATAAGGTAGCTGTAAACACTAAAGTCCGATGGGCATTTGGAATATTTTTTATAATTTGATCTAAATCGTCTTTAAATACCGTCACCATTTCATCCGCCTCATCCAAAACTAAATACTTAAGGTTTTTTAGACTCAGAGCGCCTTTTGAAACCAAATCTAAAAGACGACCTGGGGTTGCAACTATAATTTGAGTCGGCGTTTTTAATCGTTCTATTTGAGCTTTGATAGGAATCCCTCCGCACAATGTGGCAATGGAAATGTCGGGGCTTTTAAAAGCATAAGACACTAAATTGGCATGAATTTGATGCCCTAGTTCTCTTGTAGGCGCCAGAACTAAAGCTTGAACACTTGGATCATTAACATCAATTAATTGTAATAACGGCAAGCCAAAAGCAGCAGTTTTACCCGTTCCCGTTTTTGCGATAGCAACCACATCTTCCGTTTGGCCTAGAATTATAGGAATGGCTTTTTGTTGAATATCTGTAGGTACAGATAGTTTTAATTCCGATAAACTTAGTTGAAGTGATTGGTTAATTCCTAAATCAGAAAACGATTTTGACATATAATAATTTTAAGTAAATATAGCAATACGTAAATCTAGAACCTCAAAAAACAGAACACTAATTATATGCTAACACAAAACAACAAGTTCATATGGTTAGTTAAATTAGATAAAAAAATTAGGCTTCTTTTAAAATACGCTTTGATTTTCTGTAGGTATACTTTGGATAAATGGTTCGTTTTGCAAAACGATTCAATTTATTTGAGTTCACCATTTTTATATAGATTTGTTTGGTAACTCCAAAATACTCATAAGTGGTTCCGTCTAAAAAAGTGATTTCTAACAGCAACCCTTTGTGTACGTAGTCTGCAATGCCTGCGTTTGTAATAGTCTCTGTATAGTCTTCTAAATTGTCTGCGATGGTTTCAGGTGCAATACTGACTAAAAAATGGTAGCCATCAATGATTTCACGACTTTTAAGTTCGGCTTCTTCACTTTTTGAGTCTCCATTTTGAAACTTATCAGGGTGCCATTCCTTTACTAAATTACGGTAAGTTTTTTTAAGGACTTTGAGGTCAATTTCTGACTCAATACCAAACAGCTTTTTATACTGGCTTATACGTTTCATAGATACTATTTTAGAAGCCGCGAAACTACACCATTATTCTGAACTACTTAGACTAAGAATCGTATTTATTTTAAATAAGTAATAACCTTTAAGGGAAAAATATTCAATTACAAGGCATAAAAAAAGCTCATCATTTATGATGAGCTTTTAAAAAAACTTTAAAGTATATTTATTAGATAACCTTTACGTTTACTGCGTTTAACCCTTTGTTACCTTCTTGTAGATCGAACTCAACTGTATCGCCTTCGCGAATCTCGTCAACTAATCCAGAAATGTGTACAAAATGATCTTTTTCAACTCCTTCTTCAGTGATAAATCCAAATCCTTTAGACTCATTGAAAAATTTTACTGTTCCTTTACCCATAATAATGTAATTAAATTAAAATAATATTTATTCTGCAAATTTGCGACGATTTTTTCAATACACAATAGATTTATCGTCTTATTTTTAATTTACAGGGTAAATTGTTCAACAAATAATTGTAAACTCTTATAAATATTAAGGTTTATTGAACATATTACCTCCTAAATTCGCTTTAATCTAACTCCATATATTTTTTTTACCCCAAATAATTACAATTACATATTTAACATTAAACTATAAACTCCTTAAGTAGTCTAAATATTATACATTAACTAACCTGCCAACTTGATACCCAAAAAGCGAAAACTTCTTTTATTCATCTTGCCTTTTTTAGGGTTAACTTTAGTATTGGTCAGTTACGCTACTCCAATAGTTAAATTAAAAATAACTCCCCTTTTTAATAATCAATCAATAACAGAAAACACCTGGTTTGTTTCTTCCCAAAAAGACTCGATTCAGTTTACTAAACTTAAATTTTATTTTACAGACTTTCAAGTGAAATCTATTAAAGGTGAAATTAATACTATTGATCACAGTAATTATTTGATAGATATTTTTCAACCTGAAACCTTAGAAATCCTGCTCAGCACAGTCTCTTTTAGTAATGGTGATGAACTATCATTTAATTTGGGTGTAAGTAGTGATATGAATACAACTGGGGCACATTCTGGAGCTTTAGACCCGTCAAATGGTATGTTCTGGTCTTGGCAAAGCGGATATATTAATTTTAAAATTGAGGGAATAAGTCCTAGTAGTAAAACTCGACAAAATAAATTTCAATTTCATATTGGAGGTTATCAATCTCCATATAACACACTAAGAAGACTTACTTTTATTTTGAACAAACAAACCACTCAGCTAAACTTAAACCTTGAAGAGTTTTTTGAGAGGACTAAATTAGCAGTGGACAACCAAATTATGGTTCCTGGCGAAAAAGCAAATGAACTTGCTACAGAATTCTTTAATACCATGACAATAAATTGAGTAAAGCGATTAAATACAGTTTTTGTTCCTTACTCATCTTAGTATGCAGCGGATTTGTTGTGCTTAAAAACAAGGCCCTAATCTTTGACTATCCAGACTACTGGCCAAAACCATACTATGACTTTTCCAAACTGACCATGTCAGAAAATGAGTTTCAGTTAGGTCGTCAACTTTTTTACGACCCAATAATGTCTAGAGACCAAACTGTTTCTTGCGCCTCTTGCCATTTACAAGCCACAGGGTTTACTCATGTAGATCATGATTTAAGTCATGGTATTGATGGACGAATAGGCACTCGAAATTCCATGGCTTTAATGAATTTAGCATGGAACTCATCTTTTATGTGGGATGGTGGCGTTAATCATATTGAATTACAAGCCCTTGCTCCTATTTCTAGTGAAAATGAAATGGGTTCTTCTTTAAATGAAGTGGTTGCTAAACTGAATGCCTCAATAAAATATAAGGCCCTTTATTATGATTCCTACCAAGATAGCTTAGTCACAGGACAAAAAACATTATTAGCCTTGACTCAATTTATAGTGATGTTAAATTCATACAACTCAAAATATGATAAGTACATTATAAATGAAGACAAAGGCATGTTTACACAACAAGAAAAAAACGGCTTAAATATTTTTAGAAACCACTGTGCTTCATGTCATACAGAACCATTGTTTACAGACAATGAGTTCCACAATAATGGACTCACACTAGACCCCTATTTAAATGATTATGGGCGAATGCGGGTTACAAATAAGTCTGAAGATTCTTTAAAATTTAAAGTCCCAACACTTCGAAACATTCAATTTACGTCTCCCTATATGCACGACGGACGCTTTGAAACCTTAAAAGCCGTAATTACACATTACAATTCAGAAATCACCCATAGTAGTACCTTATCAGAAAGCTTAAAAAATAATTTACAATTAACTCATAAAGAAGAAGTAGATTTATTAGTGTTTCTCAGAACGCTAACTGACACAGATTTTTTATTTAACAAACGATTTTCATATCCATTTAACAACCAAACAATCCCTTAATGAAAAAGCAACTATTTATTTTTATCACATTTCTATCCATTACAGGAATTTCAATGGCTCAATCCAATCCCATTATTACTGAGTGGATTCAAAATCACAGTGGAATTACAGGCCGACACTATGTACAAGGAAACTCCACTCCTATCATTGATAATGTCTTGGCCAATGTGCAAAGTATAGATTATTCTGTAAACTGGGTATATGTAACTGCTACCGGGATACCATCTTATATCACGGGACCATTTTTAGATAATAATCCTTCATTAGCTGAAGACCAAAATACCATATATAAATTACCGCTCAACCCCTCACAAAACCCAGGAAGCACCACAGCTACATTTGGCGGAAACATTGGAGTTTTTATAAATGGAGTTTCTTTATTTGACTACCGAGATGGTGTCGCATGGAATAATGGTACAAACGCTCTTTGTGGCGGTCCAGGAAATCCTCCTTGCCCTGGTGGTCCACAAGCAATCCAAAGCTGGAACAGGGATGCCATTCCAGCAGAAATGGGTGGTTTCGATTGCGCCAAAGCACATCCGGCTATGGGGAATTACCATCACCATCAAAATCCAAGTGCTTTTAACTTAGATCTATTAGTTGTTTCTGATATATGTACTACCTACCCAGCCGATGGATTATATGTGATTGACACCAACGCACATTCTCCATTAATTGGTTTTGCATACGATGGCTTTCCAATTTATGGAGCATATGCATATGCAAACACAGACGGCTCAGGGGGGGTCACACGAATGAAATCTGGATATTCATTAAGAACGATTACTACGAGAGCAAATGGTCCAGATGTAGGACAAATATTTACCATTACAAACGGCCCGAATACTGGAAACCAAGAAGTAATGGGTTTAGGCTATTTTAGAGAAGATTATGAATTTATATCGAACTCAAGTTCTGATTATTTAGATTCACACAACGGCCGTTTTGCGGTTACTCCTGAATATCCATCAGGAACCTATGCATATTATACTACTGTAGACGAAAATCATAACTCAGCATATCCTTACGCCGTGGGTCCAACATTTTATGGAAATGTGTTAGGATCTAGTGTGAATAGCATTAATGGAAGTACAACCAATTACGATTCTTCGTTAGCAGGCAATGAGTTTGACGCTTCATCTTTACAACTCATTATTTACCCAAACCCAAGTCAAGACTTTATTGCAATACAGTCTAATTTACTTGAAAATAATCTTGAACTTGAACTTATTAACGAAATAGGTCAGGTTGTTTTAGAGAGTACGATTTTACAAGGCAGTACCTTATGTGTCATCGAAACCCACACGCTTTATAATGGAATGTATTTCCTAAAAGTATCGAATAATAAACACACAAAAACTTACAAGGTGATTATCAATAAATAGGCTAGTTCAACAACAAAAAAACTTGTGATATAAATAATCATAAGTTTTTTTATGCAATTTACAGCAGTTATCTTATTTCAATGAAATACTTTCAATCTCTAGACGGAAGTTTTCTTTGGTTTTGTTGCCAATTAAAAAAGCGATTTCTTCAATTTTATTAGCATTAAAGTTTGGAATATCTAATGTGTAACCTCTAAAGCTAGGAATAAAATCTTTAAGGGGAATACTAATTTCTTGTACTTCGCCGGATGTCTTAAATGAATAAATATAAGAATGGCGTTGATTATCTGATCCTTTGAGTCTAAACTGATAAGATTTTCCATCTCCTTTTAGCTTCAAAATAACAGAAGTAAATCCAGCGGTCTTAAGGCCCTCAAAGTTATATCTAAGCGATGAGAAACCACCGTTATTTTCAGTGGTTACGTAACCTTCAAAGACTCCTAAGCCTTCCGAATTAACTTCAAAGTTTCCTTGTGATCTTCCTCCCATGACACGATCATCAACAACTCTCCAACCTTTGGTTGATACCCCAGATTCAAATTTAAAAATAAGCGAAGGTGGTTGAAACGTGTTCATAATTAAAAATAAAATAAGTGTATAATTCATATTAATTTAATGTTTTTTATGTTCTTCAAGTACTTCATCAAAATTAGTTCTTAAATAAGCCCGAAGCTTTTTCTTGTAATCTTCCTTAAGCCACGTTAAAAAGTTGTGAGTACTCTTGCTTATACATTTTGAATAGCGGTGGATTCTAAAATCAATATCATCGGCAAGTAATTTGACAAGCGCTAATGCATCATAAACATCTTCACTATTTTCAATACAAATTAAAGCATGTTGTTCAATTGAACGCATCAAGACTACTTTTGAAGACTCACCTCTTCTAATGGATTGGATATATGTTTTATTAATGTCAAAATAAACATCTTTTGAATTGGCAAAAGAGATCCTGATATCTTCAGGCATTTGATAAATAAAATTACTTTCAAGATCCTCATCACTCAAAACTCCGTCTAAGTAGTAATTTGGATATTTAAAGATGCGTTGCCAATCTAAATTAGTGCTTCCCCAGGGTCCAAAACGATGAAAGTTATTTCCTAAATCAATAACATCAAAAGAATTTTTGTTTTTTAAGATACGAGAGCCTCTACCAATCATTTGATAGTATAGTGTTAACGATTTGGTGGCCCGGTTTAATATAATAGATTCTACTGTAGGCTCATCAAATCCTGTTGTTAAGATACTTACAGAAGTTAGAATTGCGTTAGGGGTTTTCTTAAACCACTCTAAAATTTGAGTCCTTTCTTTTTTAGAAGCGGTGTTATCTAAATGCGCAACTTGATAGCCAGCAGATCGAAACAAGTCGTATACAAATAAAGAAGTGTTTATTCCATTGTTGAAAATAAGAGTTTTCTTACCATCACAACGTTCTTTATAAGCTTCCATTAACTTCGAAAGCATTTCGTTGTTAGTGTATAAATCTTCGGATGATTTAACAGTATAATCTCCATTAGCTCCAACAACCAATGAGGTTAAACCTACATTGTAAGAGTACATATTAGCTTGCGCCAAAAATTCATTTTCTATAAGGGATTCAATACTCTCGCCAACAATTAACTCATTGTAATTATCAGTCATTGGAAGTTCAATATTTGAACTTAATGGCGTCGCAGTCACTCCAAGAATAAAGGATTTTTCAAAAAACTTAAATAGCTTTGTAAATGAATTATAATGCGCTTCATCTATAATTACTAAGCCAATGTCAGAGATGTCTAATTTATCATCTTTTAATCGATTATTGAGGGTTTCAACCATCGCAACAAAACACTGAAATTCAGACTGATCTTCTAAATTTGCTTTGCTATCGATGACTTTATTTTGAACTCCAAACTCTGTCAGTACAGAAGATGTTTGTTTACATAATTCTATACGGTGTGTCATCACCAACACCTTCTTTTTGTGCGTTTTTAAATATTGACTCACAATTTCAGAAAAGATGACTGTTTTACCACCTCCTGTAGGTAACTGGTAAAGAAGATGGTAGTCATCTTTGGCAGTTTCAAAACATTTGAATATTTTTTGAATGGCTCCTTTCTGATAGCTATAGAGCTCTTTGCCAGTTTTACGTTCTTCTTGTTCTGAAATAGAAAGCATAGTAAATTTTAGATGATTTTGGCAAAAGTACGTTCTTTATTGAGTTTATAAAGAATTAAAATGGATTTTTTTTATTTTATACAAACCGTTTTATTTTAATAATTCAAAGTTTATTATGGATTGATCAAAATCAGCTGATTTAACTTAATAACAATACTATTATTGATGTATTATTTACTAAGTCGAGGTGAAAAATATTCATTTTTTTTAGCTGGATTTTTTTTCTTGAAAAACTACCATCAAAATAAAGTTTTTAACTAATTGTCTTTAGAAGCTAGTTTATGTGTTTTTTTAGTCCCTTGATACATTTCATATTTCACAAACTTTGCCTCTAGTTTTGCATTAAATAGCTTGATTTTTCTTGAAGGTCTTAAGCCAATATGCTTTAAAGCCTCCATATTAGAAGAAATCATCCAAGCATTGGTTCCGGGATACTTATGTTTTAGAGTGCTCCCAATTGATCCGTAAAAGCTTTCCATATCAATATCTAGACGTTCCCCGTAAGGCGGATTAAACACCATGTGTAAATGAGCATCTCCTCCCTTTTGTGTTTTGAAAAAATCTTCATGTTTAATGTAAATAAAATCATCCAGTTTTGAGTTTTCAACATTTTGAATGGCCTTTTCTACAGCGCTAGGAGATTTATCAAATCCCATTATTTTATAGTGAAAATCGCGAGTTTTGGAAAGTAAAGATTCTTCTATTTTTTCAAACAAATCAACATCCCAATCTTCCCAGCGTTCAAATCCAAATTCATTACGCATTAAATTAGGCGGAATATTACAAGCAATCATAGCTGCTTCAACTAGGACGGTTCCTGATCCACACATAGGATCCATGAAATCACTTTGCCCATCCCAACCAGAAAGCATAACTAAACCTGCGGCTAATACTTCGTTTATGGGCGCTATATTAGTCGCAATTTTATAGCCTCTCTTATGCAGAGATTCTCCAGAACTATCTAATGAAACAGTACAAAAGTGGCGATCAATGTGAATATCTATTTTTAAATCGGGAAATCTTAAATCTACATTAGGACGTTCACCTGTTTGATCTCTAAAACGGTCTACAATTGCATCTTTTGTTTTAAGAGCAACATATTGGGAGTGAGTAAATGTATCACCATTAAGGGTAGCGCCTACAGCTAAAGTACCATCAGACTTTAAATAGTTTTCCCAAGGCAGGGCATTTATTTTATTATAGAGTTCTGTTTCATTAATGACTTTAAATGTGGAAATCGGTTTAAGGATTTTAATCGCAGTACGTATTCCCATATTAGCTTTGTACATAAACCCTTTATCTCCTACAAAACTTACATGCCTTACTCCTATCTTAACAGATTGGGCTCCTAGTTGTGTTAATTCTTTAGCTAAAAGTTCCTCAAACCCAAATAAGGTTTTTGCAACCATCTTAAAATTATTCTCCATCAAAATTATTTAGTAGAACCCAAAAATACAGTATTTTTGTCCGAGTTATAAGTAAATACATGACAAAAGAAAATCAAACGTGGTTTCAATCTTGGTTTAATACGCCTTATTACCACATCCTTTATAAAAACAGAGATTTTAAAGAAGCGGAACTATTTATTAAAAATTTAGTTCGTTATTTAAATCTTGAACCGTCTGATGATTCAATATTAGATATAGCTTGTGGTCAAGGTAGACATTCAATATTTTTAAACAGCTTAGGATTTAAGGTTACTGGCATTGATTTGTCTGAAAAAAGTATCAAACGTGCTCAAGAAAATACTTCAGAGTCATTGAATTTTGAAGTTCATGATATGAGGGATTTGTATAACTATCAATTCGAAATTGTATTGAACTTATTTACGAGTTTCGGATATTTTGATGATGAATCTGATAATCTAAACGTTATTAAGACAATAAAGTCAAGTTTAAAGCCTAATGGAATTGGAGTCATTGATTTCATGAACAGCCCACAGGTCATTGAAAATTTAGTGGCTCATAACTCATATGAAGCTAATGATATAACATTTAATCTAAGTCGAGATTATACGAACGGATTTATAAATAAAAATATCCAAGTCCTTGACAATGATCAGACCTTCGAATACAAAGAAATGGTACGCGCTTATGTCTTCGAGGACTTTAAAAAAATGCTTTCAATTGCTGGATTACATTTGTTAGATTGTTTTGGAAGTTATAAGTTAGATCCCTACAATACGAAAACTTCTGAGCGTTTAATCTTAATTTTCATGAACAATGATTAGTTTCCTTGCACCATTATTGGCGGTGATTTTTGGAGTAGCAATTGTGCTTTTGAGTCATAAATCTAAGACTTTAAACTTAAAGTTGTTTTTAGCCTTCAGTGGTGCTTTTTTACTTTCAACAACTATTTTTGAATTACTTCCTGAAGTTTATTCCCAGTTAGAAACAAAAAAAATTGGGGTTTTTATCATGGGAGGTATTTTGTTGCAGATTATATTAGAGTTTTATTCAAAGGGTGCTGAACACGGACATTTACATTACAATGAATCTAAAAGCCTTTTCCCATGGTTTTTATTTATTAGTATTGGAATACATGCATTTTTTGAGGGATTCCCTTTGAAAGACCATAAAAACATTATTATCGGAGTAGTTATTCATAAAATACCAATCGCTATTTTAATTACGACTTACTTAATAAAATCAAAACTTCCTAATTCACAAGTTATCCTTTTTCTTTTAATATTTACTCTTATGACTCCTCTAGGTTCATTAGCTTCTGAATTATTGGATATAACTCCAAACGTGATTAATAGTATCAACGCAGTTGTTATTGGAATGTTTTTTCACATTTCTACGATAATTTTATTTGAAAGTAGTGAAGGACATCATTTTAATTTAAATAAAATTTTAATGATTATCACTGCTGTTGTTTTAGCATATTATATTTAATTAGTTATGTTCTCAGCAAGCGATGCTAAACAACTAAGGCATGAATTTTGGATCAGTTTTGGAAAGTCGTTTCCTAGAGATTGGATTCTTTACAAAACTAAAGTTAAAGGACTTAGTTTTAAATTTAACTTTGATACTAAGACGGCATACGTCGCATTAATCATCGATATGAGTTCTGACAAACAGGACCAATACTGGCAGCGCCTATTAAGTCATCAAGCTATTTTAAAAAAAGACTTTTTACCTTCAATTAAATTTAATCAAACACTACAAGTCTCGGATGATAAATACGTTTCTGCTGCATATATTGAAATTGATAAACCTGTGTCTATACACAATAAATCATCCTGGCAAGTTTCAATGGAATTCTTAAACCATTCAATGATAGTCTTTGAAAATTTTTATGATTTATATGAAAATACTATTAAGAATTAAATCTTAACCCACGAAGATTATTCTATTTTCTGCAATCGGTTTCAAAACAAAAAAATCGTCAGAATGAATATTAAACCATTTGATAAACGCAAATTCATAATTTATTTAATTAGTTTCCATTTTTTTGATAGTTTATATAAGTCGAACTCTTTATAAGATTTTTGGTAGTCTAAACGACCATTTTGAAATTGTCGTTGTAAGATATCTTCAATTAGATAATCTTCTTCAGAAAGTAGTGGGTCAAAGGGGGTTTTTAATGACATCTTAAAGAGTTTTGCGAAATTGTTATACCAATAAGCCCGCCAACTACTACGGAGAGATTTAATTAAATCAAAAGCCGTATCCCCTGTTTGTCTATGAATTAATTTTATTAAGATTTGACCTTCAGTAACTGTATTTCTTTTGAGCTTTTCCGCGAATTCTTCTTCAACAAATTTCTGAACCATGCGTGCATATTTCTTTTTACTATGCTTAGATTTTAGTAGTTGCATACGCATATTTAAGAGTTTCAAACGCTCTGAAGCCAACTTTGCATAAGGATAAACTTTAATCGTTTTTCGTTGTAAAATTAAATAACGACGTCTTGAATCGAGAGTTGTAAATTTCAACTTTGGAAGGATGAATATTTCATTTAAACCAATTGAATTATTCGAGATCGTATCCCCGACAATAATTAGATACTTTTCAGAAATAGAATCTTTTTCGAAAGGAGGATTTTGCCCCAAAATAAAAAAAGGTAACCAAAAAAAAAGATAACTTATTGGCTTCATAAATTAGTTTAATAATATCACTTCAAACATACAAAATATGCTGTAATCTATATGTTATTATCATTCATTATTGTTATTTTTAACCAAAATTATATTTAAAATGGCTAAGAAAACGATACTTGATAAAAAAGCACTTTCATTTCTAGAAGAATACCTAAATAATGCAGCCCCAACAGGGTATGAATGGGACGGTCAAAAACTATGGATGGATTATTTAAAACCATATGTTGATACATTTATTACAGATACTTACGGAACTGCTGTTGGAGTAATTAATCCTGAGGCCACTTTTAAGGTGGTGATTGAAGGACATGCCGATGAAATTTCATGGTACGTTAATTATATTTCAGATGATGGACTTATATACGTTATTCGAAATGGAGGAAGTGATCACCAGATAGCTCCAAGTAAAATTGTAAATATTCACACCAAAAAGGGGATTGTTAAAGGTGTATTTGGATGGCCTGCAATTCACACGCGTTCATTAGCAAAAGAACAAGCACCAAAACCAGATAATATTTTTATTGACGTGGGTTGCAAGACAAAAAAAGACGTTGAAAAACTAGGCGTTCATGTTGGATGTGTTATTACTTATCCTGACACGTTCCATGTACTAAATAAAAAACATTTTGTATGTCGTGCACTAGACAACCGTATGGGTGGATTTATGATTGCACAGGTAGCGCGTTTATTGCATGAAAATAAAAAGACACTGCCTTTTGGATTGTATGTCACTAACTCTGTTCAAGAAGAAATTGGACTTCGTGGAGCCGAAATGATTACTCATACAATACAACCTAATGTAGCTATTGTTACGGATGTTACACACGATACGACCACACCAATGATTAATAAGAAATCCCAAGGACATTGTGAAATGGGCAAAGGTCCAGTTATAGCCTATGCACCTGCAGTACAGCAAAAATTACGTGATTTAATTACAGAGACTGCAGAAGCAAATGAAATTCCGTTTCAACGTGCAGCGCTTTCTAGAGCAACCGGAACCGATACCGATGCCTTTGCTTATAGCAACGGCGGAGTCGCTTCAGCATTGATCTCATTGCCACTGCGTTACATGCATACCACTGTTGAAATGGTGCATCGTGATGATGTTGAAAACGTTATTAAAATGATTTACGAAACTTTATTAAACATAAAAGCAGGCGAAACGTTTTCTTATTTTGATTAATTAGTGGACGAATATTTAGACATCTGGGATGCTGATGGGCAACCCACAGGAAAAAAATGCTTGAAGGATGAAGCCCACCAAAAGGGTTGGTTTCATCCAACAGTGCATATTTGGTTTTATACCAACACCCCTTCCCTACTACTTCAAAAACGTAGCTTGAACAAACAAACTTTTCCAGGATTATGGGACGTGTCTGTTGCTGGCCACGTCATTGCTGGAGAATCAATTATAGATGGGGCCCTGCGTGAAATTAAAGAAGAAATTGGTTTGGACATTAAAGAAATAGATTTAATATTTCTTGAGGTTCGAAAAAACACCAATCGTTTTGATAATGGGATTATAGACTGTGAATTCCAGCATGTATTTTTAGCAAAATTAGATACTGCCGTTTCCAACCTTAAAATTCAAGAAGCTGAAGTGTATGGTGTACGACTTTTTTCTTTTGAAGAACTTCAAAAATGCAGACTTAAAACCCATCCCAAATACACCATTGTTCCAGCTGATATGCGTTATTATCAGTTTGTTATGGATTCTGTTCTGAAAGTACTTTAATTTACAGTAATTTTGAAGAATGCAAAATCACCCCGCCCTTAAATTTGAGTTTATAGCCATAATGGCCCTGTTAATGTCTTTAGTGGCATTGTCTATAGATGGCATCCTCCCTGCATTGGCCGTTATAGGAACCGATTTGGGAGTCTCTGACACAAAAGACCATCAGCTATTGATCACCATGATTTTTCTGGGCCTAGGCTTTGGACAATTAATTTTTGGCCCCTTATCGGACAGTTATGGTCGGAAACCCATCATTTATATAGGCTTTTTAGTGTTTGCCATCGCCAGTATCATTTGTGTGAATACCGATAGTTATGAAGTACTAATTGCAGGACGTATCTTGCAAGGGATCGGTCTGGCCTCGCCACGAACCTTAAGCATTGCCATGGTTCGCGATACCTATGAAGGCGATTATATGGCTAAAGTGATGTCGTTTATTGTCATGATTTTTATCCTGATTCCAATTATCGCACCCACCCTAGGTCAGTTTTTAATGCTCCGTTACAACTGGCAGGCTATTTTTAACGTGCAACTGGTACTCGGCGCCTTGGTTATGTTTTGGTTTTGGAAACGCCAGCCGGAAACCTTAGATCTCTCTAAAAGAATCCCTTTCAAAACTGCCGCATTAGTAGCAGGTTTTAAAGCGTTTTTTAAATTTAAACAAGCCGTCGCTTTTACCCTAATAAGCGGGTTTATCACCGGTTCTTTTATGGTTTATCTAAGTTCTACACAACATATCTTTGAAGTTCAATATGGTTTGGGAGAAGACTTCCCTTTAATTTTTGCCAGTTTGGCCGTTGGTGTTGGGTTTGCTACCTATTTAAACGGCGTCTTTGTGTTAAAAGTAGGCATGAAACGGATTGCCTTGATTTCCTTAATAGCTTATAGCCTGAGCTCTTTGGTTTATGTATTGTTATTTATAAATAAAGTAAATCCCCCCTTGTGGATATTACTTGTCTTTTTCGGCCTGCAATTTACAGCTATTGGATTTTTATTTGGCAACCTTAGAGCCCTAGCCATGCAGCCTATTGGGCATATTGCTGGTGTCGGCGCTGCTATTAATGGTTTTATTTCTACCGTTATGGGCGTGTTCATAGCGACTCTTATTGGGGCCTTTATTGAGACTACGGTTTGGCCGCTATTTCTGGGCTTTACATGCTGTGGATTTGCTTCTATGGTCATTTTCCTTTTCAACAAACCACTGCAACGCACGATTTAAAACACTCCAGAATCGACGTCTTTAATAAATTGAACTAAGCCTTGAAAATATGTTTTTTGATCGTCAAATTGAGATAAATGACTGCCGTTAGGACACAATAAATAACGCCCGTTTTGAACTTCTTCAGAAATAAATTTCATTTGCTCCGGATCCATCGTATCATGAGTAGCGCCGATACTCAAAGTTGGCACCGTAATTTTATACAAATCTGCTTTGACATCCCAATACTTTAGAGTGGCATCGCCTTTAATTCCAAATTCACTGGGGCCTTGCATGGTCACATATACATCGTGATTAATATGCTTAAAACTTCTATTTAAGGGTTCTGGCCACGCCTCTACTGGCAATCGAATGATGTGTTTTGTATAGTAATTATTAACCACCAATTCCATGTAACGTTCATTTGTATAATCTTCTTTCGATTCGTAAATCATGATTTCTTTTAATACGTCTGGATCTAGCTTTGGGGCTAACACCTCATCTGAATATTTTTGATAGTCAGGAATCGATGGAACCATATTGGATATGATTAGTCCTTTTAAGTTTTGTTGGTATTTAAGGGCGTACTGCATTCCTAAAATACCTCCCCAAGATTGTCCATACAAATAAAAATTATCGCTCGTCAATCCTAATGCAATTCGCACCTGTTCTACTTCTTCCACAAAACGATCTAAATCCCATAAGGATAATTCCTTAGGCTGATCACTGTAGTAAGAGCCTAACTGATCGTAATAATAATACTCAATACCCTCACTTGGAAAATAGCCATCAAAACTTTCATAAATTTCATGAGTCATCCCTGGCCCTCCATGAAGTAGTAAAACTTTCATTGTCGGATTATTTCCAACACGTTTAGTCCAAACCTTAAATTCTCCTTTAGGAGTAGAAATTGGTATCATTTTAATACCCCCAAGGTACTGATCTTCATTTTGTGAGCTGTCTAAGTAATCTGAATTAGAGACTCCTATAGAGGTTTTAATTTCTGCTTTACAGCTACTTAGGATTAGTGAAACTAGAAGAATATAGATTGAATTAATTTTCATAGAACTTATTTTAAATAAATATAGATTTTTATTGGGAATTTTTTATAATCATTTCTACCACTTCAGGGTTTAATAATGTACTGATATCCCCCAGGTTTGAGGTATCCTTACTGGCAATTTTACGGAGTATTCGACGCATAATTTTGCCAGAACGTGTTTTTGGGAGTCCGCTTGTAAACTGAATTTTATTAAGTTTAGCTATCGGTCCAATTTGCTTACTAATTAGTTGATTAATTTCTGTTTTCAAGGCTTCGCTAGAATGATCGGATTTTTTCAAGGTCACGTAACCATATAAAGCACTGCCTTTGATATCATGAGGATACCCAACAATCGCCGATTCGGACACGGCGGGATGCTCGTTGATGGCATCTTCTATTGGAGCGGTTCCTAAATTATGACCAGAAACAATAATCACGTCATCAACACGGCCTGTGATGCGGTAGTGGCCATTTTTGTCTCTAAGCGCGCCATCACCAGTAAAATACATATTGTCATAGGCCGAAAAATACGTCTCTTTATAACGTTGGTGGTTTCCCCAAATAGTTCGTGCCATTGATGGCCAAGGAAATTTAATACACAAACGGCCATCTACAGAATTGCCTTCAAGCTCTATTCCGTTTTCGTCCATAAGCGCTGGAACAACACCTACAAATGGCAGGGTTGCAAAGGTCGGTTTTCCTTCAAAACTGTTGGGAATCGGTGAAATCATAATGCCTCCCGTTTCTGTTTGCCACCAAGTATCTACAATAGGACATTTTCGCTTTCCAATATGGTCATTGTACCAATGCCAGGCTTCTTCATTAATGGGCTCCCCAACGGTTCCTATAATTTTTAAAGATGAAATATCATAAGGTTCAACAACCTCTAATCCTTCCTTGGCCAAGGCTCTAATAGCGGTTGGAGCGGTATAAAACTGTGTCACTTTATGTTTTTCAACAATGGACCAAAAGCGGCCATAATCTGGATAACTAGGAACGCCTTCAAACATCACGGTTGTCGCCCCGTTTAAAAGTGGTCCGTACACAATATAACTGTGACCTGTGATCCAACCAATGTCCGCCGTACACCAATAGATGTCGTCCGGCTCGTACTGAAATATATTTTTAAAACTATAGGCAGCATATACCATATAACCCGCAGTGGTATGAACCATACCCTTTGGCTGGCCAGTAGACCCTGAAGTATATAATATAAATAAGGGATCTTCTGCATCCATAACTTCAGCATCACATAGCTCAGACGCATCCTCTAGTAAGGGTTGTAACCAAAAATCACGATCCTTAACCATTGGGATTTCTGAGTGAAGTCGTTTGACAACTAGTACCGATTCTATTCCACTACACTCTAAAAGAGCTTCATCGGCGATAGATTTCAAATCAATTGTTTTTGCGCCTCTATAACCACCATCACTAGTGATTAACATTTTGCAGTCACAATCATTGATTCGAGATGCCAAAGCGGTGGCTGAAAAGCCCGCAAATACCACAGAATGAATCGCTCCAATACGAGCACATGCCAATATAGAAATAGCCAGTTCGGGGATCATCGGTAAATAAACACAAACCCGATCTCTTTTTTGAATCCCTTTAGATTTTAAGATATTTGCAAACTTATTAACGCGTTTGTGTAGTTCCTGATAAGAAATGGCTTCAGAAGCTGCATTGGGATCATTGGGTTCAAATAAAATAGCGGTTTTATTTCTATTACTATCGAGATGTCGGTCTATACAATTTTCTGTAATATTGAGTTGTGCGCCTTCAAACCAGCTTACTTTTGGATTTGAAAAATCCCAGTCTAAAACACGATTCCAAGGCCGTATCCATGAAAAATTATCTTTGGCAATCGTGCCCCAAAAGGTTTCAGGATCTTCGATTGATGATTTATAATTTTGAGTATATGAATGCTTATCTTTAATATGGTATGTCCCCATTGGTAAAATGTTTGTGTAAATTTAATAAAAGTGTCCCATTTATAATAAATATACGACTTAGTGATTAATATGTACTAACTTTGTCGACAAACAACCAATTTTGGAAATTAAACGGCTTTATTTTATTGATGCCATTAGGGCCTTCGCTATTTTAATGATGCTGCAGGGTCACTTTATTGATACGCTTTTAGCAATTGAATATAGAAATCCAGACAATATCGCTTATAGCACGTGGCTTTATTTTAGAGGGATTACAGGGCCTGTTTTTTTTACAATTTCAGGGTTGATTTTCACCTATTTACTTATAAAAGCCAAAGAAGAAGGAACACTCTCCATGCGAATCAGAAAAGGATTGGTGCGTGGGCTTATGTTAATTGGGATAGGGTATGTGCTACGGATTCCTATTTTTAGATGGCTAACAGGAAATTTTGGAACTTATTTTATGGTTATTGATGTTTTGCAATGCATTGGTCTTTCCTTAATACTTATTGTTTGTATCTATTTATTGGCACGAAAGAAAACTTTGATATTTTCAGTTGTTATGTTATGTTTAGGGACCTTAATATTTTTATGCGAACCTCTTTACAGAACTTATTCAGCTGAAGGAATTCCTTTGTTTTTCGCAAATTATTTAACTAAAGTAAATGGATCTGTCTTTACGATCCTTCCGTGGTTTGGATATATGGCTTATGGGGCTTTTATAGCGACCCTATTTTACGGCTACCTAACACGACCTAAATTTAAAACGGGGCTTATAATAGGGTTTTTTGTTACGGGACTTGTCTTAGTTTATGGGTCTACTCCAGTCTTTTTTGAACTGGCCAAGTTAACTAACTGGACCTTGCTTACTGAAGTCGCTAATTTCAATTATTTATTTATTCGGCTGGGAAATGTCTTGGTTATATTTGGTTTGTTTTATGCTTTTGAAGCCTATTTAAAACAACCGGTTGTACTTAAAATTGGACAAAATACCTTATCCATTTATGTGATACACTTTGTATTGCTTTACGGTAGTTTTACAGGATTGGGACTTAATCAAATCCTAGGTAAAATTCTCACCCCTTTTGAAGTTATTTTTGGCGCTATTTGTTTTCTTGTAACTGTAAGTCTTATTTCAATTTATATCATTAAAGCTAATACACACATCTATAAATACATTACATATAAATTACACAACTTAAAAACAGTTATAAAGTCTTTAAATAATTAAGCACATTGGATTCTATACGTTTTTGAATATTAGAGACATTCGCTTTTTTAAAAGGTTCCCCTGTAATATTTTCATATAGTTCTATATACCGATCGCTTACTGTTTTTATATACTCATTACTCATATGAGGAATTGATTGACCTTCCAGTCCTTGAAAGTCATTGCTGATCAACCATTGTCGAACAAATTCTTTAGACAGTTGTTTTTGTGGCTCATTATTTAGCTGACGCTGTTCATACCCATCAGCATAAAAATAACGAGATGAATCAGGCGTATGGATTTCGTCAATTAAAACAATTTCGCCTTTTTTTGTTTTTCCAAATTCATACTTAGTGTCTACTAAAATCAAGCCTCTAGAAGTGGCAATTTCAGAGCCTCTTTGAAATAATTTTCGTGTATAGTCTTCTAAAACTACGTAATCTGCTTCAGAAACAATGCCTCTTTTAATGATGTCATATCTTGAAATATCTTCATCATGATCTCCCATTTCGGCCTTGGTGGCTGGAGTGATAATAGGGCTTGGAAAGGCATCATTTTCTTTCATTTCTTCTGGCATAGTAACTCCGCAAAGAAGTCGTTTACCTGCTTTGTATTCACGTGCTGCATGCCCTGACATATACCCTCTTATAACCATTTCTACTTTAAAAGGTTCACATAAATGCCCAACCGCCACATTAGGATCAGGAGTGGCCACCAGCCAATTGGGAACTATATCAGCAGTTGCTTCCATCATTTTTGTGGCAATTTGATTTAGGATTTGCCCCTTGAAAGGAATGCCTTTTGGCATCACAACATCAAAGGCCGATAAGCGATCCGTTGACACCATAATCAAAAGATCGTCTTTCACAGTGTATACTTCTCTCACCTTGCCTTTATAAAGACTTGATTGGGATGGGAATTCAAAATTTGTATCAGTAATTGTATGACTCATGCTTTTGTTTTAATCTCTATTTTCAATGTGTTTATAGGCTTCAATAACTTTTTTAACCAACTTATGGCGAATGACATCTTTATCATCTAAAAAAATCATACCAACACCCTCTATGTCTTTTAGAATCAAAAGAGCTTCTTTGAGACCAGAAATTGTACGACGAGGAAGGTCAATTTGACCAGGGTCCCCCGTTAAAAGAAACTTAGCATCTTTCCCCATACGAGTCAGAAACATTTTCATTTGGGCATGTGTGGTATTCTGACCCTCATCCAAAATCACAAAAGCATGATCTAAAGTCCGACCTCTCATAAATGCAAGGGGCGCAATTTGGATGGTGCCATTTTCAATATAACTTTCTAACTTTTCATGCGGAATCATATCTCTCAATGCATCGTAAAGCGGCTGCATATAAGGATCTAGTTTTTCTTTTAAGTCACCAGGCAAAAACCCTAAGTTCTCCCCTGCTTCTACTGCCGGGCGCGTTAAAATAATTCGCTTCACTTCTTTATTTTTGAGTGCTTTAACGGCCAAGGCTACCCCAGTGTAAGTTTTACCTGTTCCAGCAGGTCCAATGGCAAAGACCATGTCGTTTTTTTGAACACTGTCAACTAACTTACGTTGGTTGGCTGTTTGTGCTTTTATTTGACGGCCATTAACGCCGTGAACAAGAACGTCACCACTTCTCTTTGAAGACTCGTAATCTTCTTGAGATTCACTGGTGAGGACACGTTCAATCATATTGTCGTCAAGTTTGTTAAATTTTTGAAACTGACCAAGTATCATTGACATTCGCTTGTCAAATTCAGCTAATAATTTATCATCTCCAAAAGCGGAAATCTTATTCCCACGAGCCACAATTTTCAGTTTAGGGAAATAGGTCTTTATAAGCTCGATGTTATTATTTTGAGTGCCAAAAAATTCTTTTGGTGTGATGTCAGTTAGCTCAATAATTAATTCATTCAAAGGCCTTCAATGTTTAGTTGATTTATGATTCTATTAGGTGGTATAAAAGTAGGAACATTTTACTATAATTTTTAGGACTGTTAATAAAAATTTAAAACAAAAAATTGTGTAGATTTGTAAATCTTAAATGATTGCGTTTTTAGAATTCACTTAAACAATACAATACGCTGCGCTAATGGCCATCATTACATTAACGACTGACTTCGGAATTAAAGACCATTTTGCAGGAGCTGTAAAAGGTGCGTTACTGTCCGAAATATCTGAAGCTAAAGTAGTAGATATCTCTCACAATATTTCTCCATTTAGTATTTTAGAAGCCGCGTACGTCATTCAAAATGCTTTTAGCAGTTTTCCAGTTGGTAGTATTCACATTATAGGCGTTGATTCGGAAATTAGCGAAGAAAACAAACACATTGTTGTTCAATTAAATGATCATTACTTTATTTGCGCAAACAATGGAATTATGAGTATGATTTGTGCCGAAATAAATCCACAAAAAATTGTAGAGATTAATATCCATAATAAAATATCGACAAGTTTTCCAGTTTTAGATGTGTTTGTTAAAGTGGCTGCACATATAGCTCGTGGCGGTACTTTAGAGGTTATTGGAAAGCTGATCACTACAATAAAGCCAATTAAAAACATTTCACCCATTGTCAAAGATGAAGTGAATCAACTGATTGGTAATGTGATTTATATAGATCATTATGGTAATGTTATAACCAATATTAAAAAACAATTTTTCGAGTCTGTACAGAAGAGCCGTCGATTTGAGATTTCAGCAAGGAATCACAAGTTCAAACGTATTTATGCCCACTATAGTGATATCGTAGATTTTAACATTCCTATCGAATCTCGCAATGACGAAGGGCAAGGTTTAGTCGTGTTTAATTCATCCGACTACCTAGAAATTGCTGTTTATCGTAGTAATTTAACTACCGTAGGTAGCGCTTCCACGCTGCTAGGCTTGAATATGATGGACACAATATCTATTCATTTCTTAAAAGATTAGAGGGTATACTTCAAAGTCAATAGCACTCAAAAGCTATCAACCTAATGTTAATAAGTTTCTTTTAATAATTAACATCAAACAGATATATTTGTAAGAGATCATTAATTAAATTTATAACATACATCACAGATGAAATTTATAGTTTCCAGTAATTATTTATTAAAACAATTACAAGTCTTAGGTGGGGTAATAAACAACTCCAACACACTGCCCATATTAGATAATTTCTTATTTGAATTAGAACATTCAAAACTTACAGTTTCTGCAAGTGACTTAGAAACGACTATGGCTTCTACATTAGAAGTTGAAAGTGAAAGCGAAGGTTCTGTGGCAATTCCTGCCAAACTCTTGTTAGAAACGCTTAAAACCTTCCCAGAACAGCCTTTGACCTTTGTTATTGAAGACAACAATACAATTGAAATTAGCTCAAACCATGGGAAATATGCACTCGCCTATTCCAGTGCAGAAGAATTTCCTAAAGCGATTTCGTTAGACAAAGCAAGTACTACGGTTGTCAGCGCTGATATTTTAGCAACTGCCATTTCTAAAACTATCTTTGCAGCAGGAAATGATGATTTACGCCCTGTTATGAGCGGTGTCTTTTTTCAGTTTTCTACAGAAAGTTTAACGTTTGTTGCTACGGATGCGCATAAATTAGTTAAATATTCTCGTACGGACGTTAAAGCCGATGAGACTGCCGAATTCATCATGCCGAAAAAGCCACTTAACCTTTTGAAAGGTATTTTGGCTGGAAGTGATGATACTGTAAGCATTGAATACAATGACTCTAATGCAAAGTTCTCATTTGAAAACTCGGTTTTAATCTGTCGTTTAATCGATGGTAAATATCCAAACTATGAAGCGGTGATTCCAAAAGAAAATCCGAATCATTTGACTATTAGTAGAAATCAGTTTTTAAATTCGGTTAGAAGGGTCTCTATATTTTCGAATAAAACAACGCATCAAATACGATTAAAAATTGCGGGGGCAGAATTAAACATATCTGCAGAAGACATCGATTACAGCAATAAAGCTGAAGAGCGACTAACTTGTGATTATCAAGGTGATGACATGCAAATAGGATTTAACTCTAGATTCTTATCTGAGATGTTGAGTAACCTTAATGCTGACGACGTGCAATTGGAAATGAGCATGCCTAACCGTGCTGGGATCTTGACCCCTATTGATGGGTTAGATAAAGGAGAAACAGTGACTATGTTGGTAATGCCTGTTATGCTAAATAGCTAGTTGATTAACTATTACATATAAAAAAAGCATTCCAAATGGAACGCTTTTTTTATATCATTATTTGAGATTATAAATACATTTTCGAACGAAGCTCCTTTATTTTAGAATCTTGCATATACTCATCAAAGCTGGTATAACGGTCAATGACCCCTTTAGGAGTGATTTCAATAACTCTATTTGCTAAGGTTTGAGCAAACTCGTGATCATGAGTCGTAAACAAGACAGTACCCTTGAAGTTCTTAAGTGAGTTATTAAAAGCAGTTATACTTTCTAAATCCAAATGATTGGTTGGCTCGTCAAGCATCAATACATTGGCGCGCATCATCATCATACGAGATAACATACAACGAACTTTTTCACCCCCTGACAATACATTTGATAGCTTTAGTGCTTCTTCACCACTGAATATCATTTTACCTAAAAAACCACGAATATGGACTTCTTCACGTTCTTCTTCCGTTTTTGCCCACTGACGTAACCAGTCAACTAAACTCATAGGTTCATTAAAAAAGTGACTGTTATCTAGTGGCAAATAGGATTGAGATGTGGTTACACCCCATTGAAACTTACCTGATTTTGGCATAGAATCCCCATTTATAATATCATAAAATGCAGAAGTCGCACGTGAATCTTTTGAATATACGACAATCTTATCTCCTTTATTTAAGTTAAAGTCTATATTATTAAAAAGTGTCTCCCCTTCTATATCAAATCCAAGTTTATCTACATTTAAAATTTGATCACCTGCTTCACGGTCGCGTTCAAAAATAATTGCTGGATAGCGTCTACTTGATGGTCGAATGTCTGTAACATCTAATTTATCAATCATTTTCTTTCGACTAGTTGCCTGTTTAGATTTGGCAACATTGGCTGAAAAACGTCGAATAAACTCTTCTAGTTCTTTCTTTTTATCTTCAGATTTCTTGTTTTGCTGTGCACGTTGTTTAGCGGCCAGTTGAGAAGACTCATACCAAAAAGTATAGTTTCCTGAGAAATGATTTATTTTATTAAAATCGATATCAGAAATATGAGTACAAACAGCGTCTAAAAAGTGACGGTCATGAGAAACTACAATAACACAGTTATCATAATTTGCTAAAAAATTCTCAAGCCAAGCGATTGTTTCATAATCCAAGTCGTTTGTAGGCTCATCCATTATTAAAACATCTGGTGATCCAAACAAAGCTTGAGCTAATAATACACGAACTTTTTGTTTTCCATCCAGATCATTCATTAGCGTATAGTGGTGCTCTTCTTTAATTCCTAAGCTTGAAAGCATGGAGGCTGCATCACTATCCGCATTCCAACCATTCATTTCTTCAAATTGAACCTGAAGTTCTCCTATACGGTCTGCATTTTCATCTGAATAATCATTATATAAAGCATCAATTTCAGACTTTATTTTAAACAATGGCTTGTTACCAATAATAACCGTCTCTAAAACAGTATGTTCATCATAAAGGTTATGATTTTGCTCAAGAACAGACATACGCTTGCCTGGCTCTAAATGCACATGTCCAGATGTAGGATCTTGAACACCCGCAATAATTTTTAGAAAAGTAGATTTACCAGCACCATTAGCGCCGATAATACCATAGCAATTCCCGGAGTTGAAGGATGTATTAACTTCATCAAAAAGAATACGTTTTCCAAATTGTACTGATAAGTTTGAAACTGATAACATTGCTTAAAATAATTTTGGCAAAAGTAAATAAATCAAACCAATCATCAAATTAAACGGAGTTGTAATTTAACAACGCCTTAACAACAACAAATGTTACATAAGCGTACTTTTGAAATTGTTAATATATTATTTATTCCATGCTTACAAAATGAAATCATTACACTTCCTTCTTGGACTTATTATTTTCTATGGTTGTAATAATAGCGACGGGAAAAAAAATGTTGTTTTTATCGGGGGTGATATAATCAATCCCTCTAATAATTATGTTGTTCTCTATGATCCTAAAGATAATGTTGACACCTTGTTTCTTAGTGAAAATAATAAATTTTTTCACCACTTTACAAACTTCAATCCAGGGATCCACTCTTTTGTTCATGGAGGCAAGCATCAATCTATTCTTTTGGAATCAAATGACAGTATAATGATGCATATTAATACGCATGATTTTGACGGCTCACTAACCTACAATGGAACAGGGGCAAAAAAAAACAACTATCTTATTGAATTGTTATCGAAGTTAGAAAATGAAAATGAAAATGAAAAAAATAACGACTTCTATTCACAAGAACCTTTAATATTTCATAAAACAATAGAAACAGAAATCTCTAATAACATAGAAGACCTTCATTTATTTTTAAAACATAATCCAAATTCTAAGCTTTTTAAAAAAATTGCGACCTCAAGTATTAAATATCATTATTTTACCAGTAAAGAACTTTATCCCTACCGTCATTTTGGTGGCAATAAAATAAGTGATTTTATAGGACTTCCATCAAATTTTTATAATTTCAGAAAAGAAATTATCTATAATGATAAGGATTTAAAAGACTTCTATCCATATTATAATTTTCTATTTCCGCATATTAATAACCTTGCTTTTGAGCAATTAATAGCCGTTAACACAGACTTTACTTTAGACACTAATAATTTAGAATATACTGATCACAAATTAGTTCTTATCGATAGCTTGGTTACAAATTCAATGATTAAAAATAATTTATTGAAATACACTACTCGTAATTTTATCTCCAATTCAAAATCTATAGACAAAAGCTATATTTTATATCAATCTTTTTTAGACAAAAGCTCAAATACTAAAGATAAACTGTACATAAAAAATTTGTTTAAAAACGCACAAGGATTACAGCCGGGATACCAACTGCCCGCTATAGAAGTTATTGACAACAAGAATAACAACTTAAACATTAACTCTATATTTAACAAACCCACCGTTATTTACTTTTGGGACAATGCAAGTCGTTATCACTTTGAAAATAGTCACATAAAGGTAAATACCTTAAGTAAATTATTTCCAACAATTGATTTTATCTCTATTAACATCAATTCAATGCATACAAATGTCTGGAAAAATATGATTTATACAAATCAATTTAATATTGAGAATGAATATCGTTTCTCAAACCCTTCCTTCGCTAAAAAACGATTAGCAATCAACTACATTAAAAAGATTTTAATAGTCGATCAAAAGGGAGTGATTTTAAATGCTACAGCCAACTTATTTGACACCTCATTTGAAGATATCCTTAAGTTTTATAAATAAAAAAGACTGTAAGTTCCCAACAGTCTTTTAAATTATTTAAATGGAATTAATTCACTTAATTTGATTTTTTATAGTCTTCTAAAAACTTAGCCAACCCACTATCGGTTAATGGGTGGCGCAACAGACCTTCAATTGAACTTAAGGGCCCTGTCATAACATCAGCACCTATTTTAGCACAGTCAATAACATGCATTGTGTGACGTACTGATGCCGCTAATATTTCAGTTCCAAAACCATAGTTGTCATATATAAGGCGAATTTCTGCGATAAGATTTAAACCGTCTGTAGAAATGTCGTCTAAACGACCAATAAATGGAGAGACATATGTAGCACCAGCCTTAGCCGCTAACAATGCTTGACCAGCTGAAAACACTAAGGTGACATTGGTTCTTATGCTTTTGTCACTAAAATATTTACATGCTTTTATTCCGGCTTTTATCATAGGAAGCTTCACAACAATTTGAGGATGTAATGCAGCTAATGCTTCGCCTTCTTCAACCATACCTTCAAAATCTGTAGAAATAACTTCAGCAGACACATCACCTTCAACAATTTCACAAATTGATTTGTAGTGATTTAAAATGTTTTCAGCTCCAGAAATTCCTTCTTTAGCCATTAATGAGGGGTTAGTAGTAACGCCGTCAAGAACACCTAAGTCTTGAGCTTCTTTAATTTGATCTAAATTGGCAGTGTCAATAAAAAATTTCATGGAAAAAAAGGATTTGTTATTTTTGCTAAATTAGTTTTTTTTAGAAAAGAAACAAGAAAAATGTATAGAAAAACAAGCCCTAATTAAAGTTTGTAAAACAACCTCAAAAGACGTTCAAATAAAAGATCTGGCAGGACTCGCTTCAAGACCACAGAGAATTTTTGAATGAAAGCCCCCACTTTGTAATGAATTATTGGATTTTTTGAATTGATGACTTTATAAACAGCTTTGGCCATAAGCAATGGATCCTCTCCACTATCTAAATGAGAGTTCATAAGCTTTAACGTTTTACTGTATGCTGTTTTGTAATGAGAATTCTCAAGTACTGGAGTATGGTATCGACTTGCAGCTATATTTGTGTTGAAATCTCCAGGAGCAATATTACTCATATTAATGTTAAATTCTTTTAGTTCTATACGATAGGCTTCTGTTATTAACTCTAACGCCCCTTTAGTCGCACTATAAATTCCTCTAAATGGAAGTCCCATATATCCCGCGATAGAAGTAATATTAATAACCAAGCCTGTATTTTGATTGCGCATATAAGGTAACACTACATTAATCATCTGAATTGGACCAAAAAAATTGGTTTCAAAATTATGTTTCATTTCAGTGATTGGCGTTTCTTCTAGAGGGCCTGTAATTCCAGCTCCTGCATTGTTTATCAAAACATCAATCTTATCAGTTTTTGAAATCAACTCCTGAACACAAGATCGTATCGATTCAAGATCAGTAATATCTAATTTTAAAAGTGGAAATTTTGTCTCTGAATATGTATCTGGAAAACGACTAGTGCCATAAACAATATAATCTTTATCTGTTAGAAATTCCCCTACCGATTTACCTATTCCTGAAGAGCCACCAGTTATTAAAACTACTTTTGCCATTAAACTTAATGTTTAGAGATAATAAAGATATAAAAATAATTAAGGAAACTATGGGGAACAAAAAATGGCAAGCTACCTACATCACACCGCTACGACCATTTACCTTTGCTGCGTTCCCGCCCTGGAGGATTCAACAGGAGCTAGTTGTGTAGGACTTGCCTCCGCAAATATACAATGTTTTAATATTCTCACAATGATTTTTTTTACTGAATATAAATAAATAAATTGCTAAAAAATTAACATTACTATGCACCCCTACAAATTACTGACTTTCATTAGTTTCAATCTCATAATGACAAGTTGTGGAAATACATCAAAAGTTAAAGATTCTAACTTTTCAATTCATATCAATAGTGAAACAAATGTTATTTCCAACGAAAACACCCTTTCTGTAGATATTTTAAATTTAAAAAATTTAAAAATTGATTCTATTCATCTAACCTTAGACAATAGTAAAATATCAAATTCTATTGTTTTATCTAAGTTGTCATTAGGAGAAAAGTTGATAAAAGCTAAGGTTTTTTATGATTCAAAAACTGAAGTTGCAATTAAAAAAGTAATCTTGGTTCATAAAAATGCCCCGAAAATATACAACTATGAAATCGTAAACACCTACCCTCACGATATTACCTCTTACACCCAAGGTTTAGAATTCTATAACGGAGACTTGTACGAGAGCACTGGTCAGTATGGGGAATCTAAACTTAGAAAAATTGATTACAACTCTGGCGATATTATCAATAACATTGATTTAAATAAGGCCTATTTTGGCGAAGGCTTATCAATATTAAATGATAAAATTTATCAGCTTACATGGAAAGAAGGTCGTGGTTTGGTTTATGATATCAATAGCTTTGAACAAATAGAAACCTTTAATTATGGGCAAAGCAAAGAAGGTTGGGGCCTTTGTAATGATGGTGATAAATTTTACAAATCAGACGGAACTGAATATATATGGCTACTTAATGCTAACACACTTGCAGAAGAAGGGTATATACAAGCATATACTAATAATGGGAAGCTAACGAACCTCAATGAACTTGAATGGGTTGAAGGCTTTATTTATGCCAATCGATATCAAAAAAATGGGGTCGCTATTATTAATCCAATAAACGGAGCAATTGAGGCTGTCATTGACTTCAGGAAATTAAAATCTAAAGTAACTAAACATAGAGGCTTAGATGTTCTAAATGGAATGGCTTACAATTCTAAGACAAAAACTTTATTTGTCACCGGAAAACGATGGGACAAATTATTTGAAGTTAAAATTATAAAAAATTAAAACCTTTCACTAATAAATTCATTTGAAAGTTAAGAGATGGTTTAGATTAATAAAGGATCTTGAACACACTATTAGTTTAATTCTAAAGTTATATTTTTACAAAAATTCTTCTAGTATGAAACGTTCGCTTTATATAACATTTAGTTTAATAGCTTTGGTTTTTTGGAGCTCATGCCGCCAAGACTTTATATTCGCTCCAAGTTCAGGGAACCTTAGTTTTTCTAAAGACACTGTTTATTTAGATACTATTTTTTCAAATATTGGATCAAGTACCTATACGCTAAAAGTATATAACACAAGTGATGAAGACATTCTTATTCCTTCCATAAAACTTAGTAAGGGTCAAGAATCGAACTATCGAATGAATGTAGATGGTCTAATAGGCAATGGGGCATTAATTGGAAAAGAATTTGAAAATATTGAACTATTAGCTAGAGACAGTATGTACGTTTTTATAGAAACAACAATTGACATATTTCCTTTAGTTGAAAATGAAACACAGTTTTTATACACAGATGTTATAGTGTTTGAAAATACGTCTGGCGTACAAAACGTAGAATTAGTCACTTTAGTAAGAGATGCCGTGTTTATCTTTCCTAACCGTGATTCTGAAGGGGTTGTAGAAACCTTGGCTTTTGATACAGATGGAGATGGAGTTGATGACGAAACATCCGTTAAAGGTCGATTTCTACAAGATTCAGAACTTACCTTTACTAATGAGAAGCCATATGTGGTTTATGGATATGCAGCAGTTGGAGACGGAAAAACACTTAATATAAACCCAGGAGCTAGAATTCATTTTCACGAAGATTCCGGACTCCTAATAACCAATAATGCTTCACTACACGTTAATGGATTACCTAGTTTAGATTTAGAACTTTTAGAAAATGAAGTCGTTTTTGAAGGAGACCGTTTAGAACCCCTTTATGAAAACGTCCCTGGACAATGGCAAACAATCTGGTTGTTTAGTGGCAGTACTGAAAATGTCATTAACTACGCAACAATTAAAAACGGAACCATTGGAGTCTTAAGCGATGGAAATCAACAAGACCCTACAAAACTTAAAATCAACAATTCACAAGTTTATAACCAAAGTAATTTCGGAATCCTCGGAAGAGCTACTTCAATAATAGCTGAAAATATAGTCATTAACAACAGTGGTTTATCTTCGTTTGCTGGAACTTTTGGAGGCAACTATAATGTCACACATTCAACGATAGCAAATTACTGGACCTCTAGTTTTAGACAGTATCCTGCTCTATTACTGAATAATTTTATTGTAGACTCAGAAAATACAGTCACAACCAATCCACTAGTGGCTGCAAATTTCACAAACTGTATCATTTATGGAAATGATAGTCCTGAATTATTTCTTGAAAATAAAAACTCAGATGATTTTAATTTTAAGTTTACAAACAGTCTTATTTATTTTGATGACCCAAATGGAAACTTTTCTTCTCCTGAATACGACTTTAGCGATACAACACTTTACGAGAATGTTATTTTTAATAATAATCCACAGTTTCTAGACCCCTTTAATAATAAACTAAACATCCCTTTTGGATCTCCCGCAGAAGGGGCAGGCATTTTTTCTGGTAACTTAACAAAAGACATTACAAATACAACTCGAAATTCTCCCCCAGACTTAGGCCCGTACAACGCGATAGAATTTGAAGATTAGAAACTTAAAAACCCACTTAATAGCAGGTTTTTTATATAAAAATATCGAGTATTTAAGAAACTAAAGGACGGTGACTCATAAGTGCATTCACTTTTTGAGCGATCGCTTCCAACTTAGTATCGTCTCCGTGGTTAATAATAACATCGTCAATAAGCGCTACGATTGTTTCCATATCAGATTCTTTCATACCACGGGTTGTTATTGCGGGAGTTCCCACTCTAATACCTGAAGTTACAAATGGGCTTTGAGTATCGAAAGGTACCATGTTTTTATTAACTGTAATATCAGCTTTCACCAATGCATTTTCAGCATCTTTTCCAGTGATATTCTTGTTTCGTAAATCAATTAACATCATGTGGTTATCAGTTCCACCTGAAATTAAATGGTAATCACGTTTTACAAAGGCTTGCGCCATCGCATCTGCATTCTTTTTAACTTGTAGTATATAATGTAAAAATTCGTCTGTTAAAGCTTCACCAAAAGCAATGGCTTTTCCAGCAATGACATGTTCTAAAGGCCCACCTTGATTTCCAGGAAATATAGCGGAATCCAATAAAGAAGACATCATACGTACTTTTCCAGATTTTAACATAATTCCAAAAGGATTTTCAAAATCAGTTCCCATCATAATTAGCCCGCCTCTAGGTCCTCTTAGCGTTTTATGAGTTGTTGTTGTTACTATGTGGCAATGTGGTAAAGGATCATTTAAAATACCCTTAGCAATTAATCCTGAAGGGTGAGAGATATCTCCTAGCAGTAATGCACCTACGCTATCAGCAATCGCACGGAATCGTTTGTAATCAATATCTCTAGAATAGGCAGAGGCACCAGCTATAATTAATTTAGGCTGTTCTTTGGTTGCAATTTTTTGAATCTTGTCATAATCTAAAACACCTGTTTCCTTTTCAACTCCATAAAACACAGGGTTGTATAAACGTCCTGAAAAGTTAACTGGAGAACCATGAGTAAGATGACCCCCGTGAGATAAATCAAATCCTAGAATCTTATCCCCTACTTTCAAGCACGCATGAAACACAGCAGTGTTTGCTTGACTACCTGAATGCGGTTGAACATTAGCCCAAGCAGCACCAAACAAAGTCTTAGCGCGGTCGATTGCTATTTGTTCAACTTCATCTACAATTTCACAACCGCCATAATAGCGTTTACCAGGGTACCCCTCTGCGTATTTGTTGGTAAGAACAGATCCTGTAGCCTCCATTACTTGTTCACTTGTAAAGTTTTCAGAAGCAATCAATTCGATACCATTGATTTGACGTTCTTTTTCAGCTATAATTAATTCAAAAATTTGTTCGTCGCGTTGCATGTGTTGTATTATTCAAAAGTTATATGCAAAATTAATAATAAGATTGTTTTAAATGCATAAAAATTAAATATTTAATCACTTTTTATTAAACAGTCATCAACATTTTGAAGAAGCAAAATTACCTTCATAAAATTGGTAGATTATTTAAAATTAAGAAATGCTTAGAAATAGTTGGGTTTTAGTTAATTATTAAAAATACAAACCCTCTAAATTCATTAATCTATAAAATTATAGTAATTATTTTTTTAGCACTTATAATTTGATACTTTTGAGTCTATATATTTATTTATTATGATAAGTTTAAATATTAAGTTAAATACGTTTTCTCCTCAATCGTTGGACTTACACATTATATTTGTTCTAATTTCAGTGCTTATTATTACCCCATCGGGTATAATTAATATATAACTCTCGTCCCAAACTATTGTTCAATACAAAACAATCGTTTCTCTAACAAATCAATAAAAAAACAAAATGAAAGTCTTAAAATTCGGCGGAACATCCGTAGGTTCTGCAAAAAACATACAGAAAGTTATAGAGATTGTAAAAAATGAATCTTTGTCAGAAAATGTCACTGTAGTCGTCTCTGCAATTGGAGGAATTACGGACAAGTTATTAGCAGCGGCAGACAAAGCAATTGAAAAAAACAAAAACTACAAAGACGACTTTGAATCCTTACGTTTAAAGCATGTAGAGGTTATAGACGGTTTATTATCTGGTGAATCTCATGAAACCACTTTAGATATTGTTTTAAACCACCTATCCAAGCTAGAAAAAATATTAGATGGGATTTACTTAATTAATGAGTTATCTCCTAAAACAACGGATAAACTTTTAAGTTTTGGAGAATTACTTTCTTCGTTAATCATTTATGAAACGATGAAATTACACGATTTAAACATACAATTAAAAAATTCACAAAATCTAATTGTTACAGATTCAAATTTCACAAACGCCGCTGTAAATTTTGGGGAGACAAATGAGAACATAGTTACCTATTATGACAGTAATGATAAAATAATTACAATTCTTCCTGGGTTTATATCAAAATCTGAGCTTGGAGAGATAACAACCCTTGGACGTGGAGGCTCTGATTATACCGCTGCAATTATTGCTTCTGCAATGAATGCAAGTGTGCTTCAGATATGGACAGACGTAAGCGGCATGTTTACCTCAAATCCAAAAATAGTAAAGAATTCGAAACCTATCAAAAAGCTATCCTATTTAGAGGCTATTGAACTTTCTCATTTTGGCGCTAAAGTGTTATATCCTCCTACAGTGTTACCGGTACTTTCAAAACACATCCCATTGTTGATTAAAAACACGTTAGCTCCTGAAGATGAAGGGACATTAATTACACATGTAGTTGAAAACAGAAACCCAAATCCTATAAAAGGAATTAGCAATATTAACAGCGTGGCTTTATTAACGCTTCAAGGTAATGGCATGGTAGGGATTCCAGGGTTTTCAAAGCGTTTATTTGAGACATTAGCTAGAGAGAAGATCAATGTAATTATTGCGACTCAAGCCTCTTCTGAACATTCAATATGTGTTGGTATTGCAGACAAGGAATCTACGCTAGCAAAATATGTAATTGATAAAGAATTTGAGAATGAAATATCACTATTCAAAATTGATCCCTTAGTTGTTGAAACTAATTTATCAATTATAGCCATCGTGGGTGATCAAATGAAAAGTCACCAAGGAATAAGTGGTAAAATGTTTAGCACCTTGGGTAGAAACAATATTAATATTCGTGCGATAGCTCAAGGCGCTTCTGAACGTAATATCTCCGCTATAATCGCTGAATCCGATGTTGAAAAAGCATTAAATTGTTTACATGAACGTTTTTTTGAATCGGAAACTAAACAAATAAACCTATTTATTTCTGGTGTAGGAAATGTCGGGAAGTCTCTCATAAATCAGATAGAACAACAAAAAAAATATATAAAATCAACTCTGAATGTAAAGTTGAAAGTAATCGGCTTATCAAATTCTAAAAAAATGGTTTTAGATAAAACCGGTATTAATTTAAACGACTGGGAGTCTGTTTTAAATAACGGTAAGAAGTCAGGTCCAATTGATTTTTTTGAAGCAACAAAATCTTTAAACCTAAGGAATTCTATTTTTGTAGATATTACCGCTAGCGACATGGTAGCTTCCAGTTATGCTCTGTACCTAAAACAAAGCATCGCAGTTGTGGCTTGTAACAAAATAGCCTGTTCAAGTAAAATTGAAAACTATTTAGAGTTAAAACAGTTATCACATAAATACAATGTTCCCTTTTTATTCGAAACAAATGTTGGAGCTGGGCTTCCTGTTATAGACACTTTAAAACATCTTATAAATTCAGGTGATAAAATTAATACTGTACATGCTGTTCTTTCAGGAAGTTTAAATTATATTTTTAATAATTACAACAAAAGCACTACCTTTCACGATGTCGTTAAACAAGCACAGACTGAGGGCTACACTGAACCTGATCCAAGAATTGATTTAAGCGGCGTTGATGTAGCTAGAAAATTATTGATTTTAGCTAGAGAAAGTGGTGAAATGATAGATATGAATGGTATAGAAAATGAAGCCTTTTTACCTGAAGAATGTATGACTGCCAATTCAGTAGAAGCCTTTTATGAAACTTTAAAGTCTAAAGAAGTTCATTTTCAAAAGTTTTTCACATCTGCAGAATCCAATCAATGTCAATTAAAGTATGTGTCCGAATATAAAGACGGAGTAGCTAAAGTTGGTCTAAAGGAAATTCCAGAAGGACACCCCTTTTACAACTTAGAAGGCAAAGATAATATTGTAATGTTTTATACGAATCGATATAAAGATCAGCCTATGATTATTAAGGGTGCAGGAGCAGGTTCTGAAGTGACTGCTTCAGGTTTATTTGCTGATATCATTCGAATCTCAAAAAACTAACTAAATGAATGAAATAAAACTTTTTTCACCAGCAACAGTTGCCAATGTATCTTGTGGCTTTGATGTGTTGGGGTTTTGTTTAGAGGCTATTGGAGATGAAATGGTCATTCGAAAAACAGCAAACAAAGGAGTTAAAATCACAAAAATTGAAGGATATGACTTGCCTTTCGAAGTTAAAAAAAATGTAGCAGGCGTTTCTGCTTTGGCTTTATACGAAGCTGCAAATCCTGATTTCGGATTTGAGATTGAAATTTATAAAAAAATCAAGCCTGGAAGTGGCGTTGGCAGTAGTTCTGCGAGTGCAGCTGGAAGTGTGTATGGAATGAATGTTTTATTGGGCTCCCCCTATACGCCTCTTGAACTCACTTCTTTTGCAATAAAAGGAGAAGCTGTGGCAAGTCAGAGCGAACACGCAGATAATATTGCACCTGCTCTGTATGGAGGCTTTACATTGGTGAAAAGCTTAGAGCCTTTAGAAATATTACAAATTCCAACTCCCGATGATTTATTTGCTGTTGTTATACATCCACAAATTGAAATAAAAACTGCTGATGCTAGAAAAATCCTTCCAAAAGAGATTCCTTTAAAAAATGCTATCACACAATGGTCCAATGTTGGCAGTCTTATTCACGGCTTGCATACGAATGACTATGAGCTAATCAGTCGTTCGTTAGAAGATGTGGTCGTAGAACCTTTTAGAAGCCAATTAATCCCTGGGTTTGAAAGCATCAAAAAGGCCGCATTGGAATATGGCGCATTAGGTACTGGGATTTCTGGCTCTGGCCCCTCAGTATTTAGTTTATGTAAAAGTCAAACAACTGCAATTAAAGTTGAAAAAGCAATTAGACAAGCTTACACAAAACATACTATACCGTTTGAAATCTATGTTTCTAAAATCAATATGGACGGAATCAAAAAACTAAACTAGAATTAAAAATGAACTATTACAGTTTAAATCATATAGCACCCAATACTACATTTAAAAATGCCGTTATCAGAGGGCTTGCACCTGATAGAGGTTTGTATTTTCCGGAAACCATAACAGCATTAGACCCCTACTTTTTTGAAACAATAGAAACCTTATCAAATAAAGAAATTGCTTATGAAGCCATTAAACAATTCATAAGTCCAGAAATTCCAGAAGCTATTTTAAAAAATATTGTATCTGAAACTTTGAGTTTTGAATTTCCAGTTATCAAACTGACAGACTCGATTTCTACACTTGAGTTATTTCACGGACCAACAATGGCTTTCAAAGATGTTGGAGCCCGATTTATGGCACGTTGCTTAGGGTATTTTAATAAAAATAATTCTAACGAAGTAACAGTATTAGTCGCAACTTCTGGTGACACTGGCGGTGCTGTTGCAAATGGATTTTTAGGAGTAAAAGGCGTAAGAGTCGTTATTTTATATCCAAGTGGAAAAGTAAGTAACATTCAAGAAAAACAACTAACAACTTTAGGTCAAAATATTACCGCATTAGAAGTAGAGGGAACTTTTGATGATTGTCAAGACATGGTCAAAAAAGCCTTTTTAGACGACGAACTTACCTCAAAAATGCAACTAACATCTGCAAACTCAATCAATGTAGCTCGTTGGCTTCCACAATTATTTTATTTCATGTTTGCCTATAAACAGTTGAAAAATAAGTATAAAGATATTGTGTTTTCAGTACCCAGTGGAAATTTTGGAAATGTATGTGCTGGAATGATTGCACAAAAGCTAGGGTTACCTATTAAACATTTTATTGCTTCAAATAATGATAACAATGTAGTCACTCGGTATCTAAAATCTGCAGATTACAAACCGAAGCCTTCAGTTCAAACAGTCAGTAACGCAATGGATGTTGGAAACCCAAGTAATTTTATTCGCATTCAAGCAATTTATAATAATGATTTTGAGTCATTAAAGTCAAACCTATCTTCTTATAGTTTTTCAGATAAAGAAACGAAAGAAGCATTAAATGAAATCTATAAAACTACAGGTTATATTGCAGACCCTCATGGTGCTGTAGGTTATTTAGGTAGTAAATCATACTTAAAGAGCAACCCTGAAGTACATTGTGTTTTCTTAGAAACAGCACACCCAACTAAATTTTTAGATATTGTAAAAGAGGTTGTTGCTGTTGATATTCCATTACCAAAACAAATTAAAGCAGTTATTGATAAAGTCAAAGTAGCTACTCAAATTAATGACTACTTAGAATTTAAGGCTTTTTTAAAGGGACTATAAGCACTTTCAATTCCTATTTTTGTTTAGATTTGTATTGAAAATATAAATTTAACTATGAAAAAGATTGCTCTTCATTCAGTACACGAAGCACTTAACGCTAAAATGGTCCCCTTTGCAGGCTACATAATGCCTGTACAATATGAAGGGGTGAATGTTGAGCACCAAACTGTTCGTGAAGGGGTTGGCGTATTTGATGTTTCTCACATGGGTGAATTTATTATTGAAGGCCCTATGGCTTTAGAACTCATCCAGAGCATCTCTTCAAATGATGCTTCTAAACTAACGATAGGGAAAGCACAATACAGCTGTTTACCAAATAATATTGGTGGTATTGTAGACGACTTGATTATTTATAAAATTAAAGAAGAGTCTTATTTATTTGTTGTAAATGCTAGTAACATTAAAAAAGATTGGGATTGGATTGTTTCTAAAAACTCAATGGGAGCAGAATTGATAAACAGAAGTGACGATTACTCACTCTTGGCGATTCAAGGTCCAAAGGCAGTGGCAGCAATGCAGCCCTTATCAAGTGAGGATCTATCAGAAATTGACTTCTATAATTTTAAAATTTCTGATTTTGCTGGAGTTAAAGATGTAATTATATCGGCAACTGGCTACACAGGAAGTGGAGGATTTGAAATTTATTGCAAAAACTGTGAAGTAAAGCAGATATGGGAGAGTGTATTTGAAGCTGGAAACTCACATGGAATCAAGCCTATCGGATTAGCTGCCAGAGATACCCTAAGACTAGAAATGGGATACTGTCTTTACGGAAATGATATAAATGATGAAACATCCCCTATAGAAGCAGGACTGGGATGGGTGACTAAGTTCTCAAAATCATTTACAAATTCTCACGCTCTAGAAATACAAAAACAAAAGGGTACCGAACGATGCTTGATTGGATTTGAGTTATTGGAACGTGGTATCCCTCGAAAAGACTATCGAATTGAAGATACCGTAGGAAACGAAATAGGAATAGTTACTTCTGGGACTATGGCGCCGTCACTTGGAAAAGGTATTGGCTTAGGCTACGTGTTGAGTGATTTCAAAACAGTAGGGTCTGATATTCGTATTTCGATTCGTAAAAATAAAGTACCTGCAAAAGTCGTAAAGCTTCCATTTTACAAAAAATAATACGTTTAAATTATGGCAACACTAAAAAAACACCGGATTCTAATACTGGGAGTTAGTGGTTTTTTAGGTGGGGCTATTTATAGAGAACTCCACCCCTACTTTCAAACATTTGGAACGTATAGAACTTCGTGTATTTCGCACGAAAAGAACACGCATTTTTATCAGTATGATTTTGAAGAAGATGATATCTTTGAAATTTTAAACCAAGTTAAACCGACCATTATAATTTCATCACTTAGAGGTGACTTCTCAGCTCAACTTACAGCCCATAAACATCTGTACGAATACACAACACATAAAAAAAAGTGTAAAGTAATTTTTATGTCCTCTGCTAATGTATTTGATGCCTACAGCAAATTTCCAAGCTATGAAAATGACACCACACTTAGCAACAGCATATACGGACATTTAAAGATACGCCTAGAACAATTATTTCTAAAACTACCAACCAAAAAGGTAGCAATTATTAGATTGCCAATGGTATTTGGAGCTCTATCACCTCGCAATAACGAAATTAAATTACTACTCAAACTAGATGAGCCAATAGAGTTATTCCCAAACCTTATAATGAATGTTACTACAGCAAAAAAAGTATCTCAACAATTACATTACATAATAAATAGAAATAAAAATGGGATTTATCACCTGGGAAGCTCTGACTTGGTATGTCATGATGATTTCATTAAAGAGCTCGTCAAAAAAATGGATTTTAATAATACTCGTTATAAACTAGTTTACACAACTAACGACTCTCGCTATCTAGCAGTCTTGCCGAGAGAAAATAAACTTCCAAAACATCTTCAAATGAAGAGTGAAGATGTCCTTGACGACATGATTTGACTAATTAAGTCTTATAATATTTGTTTTTCAGTACAGCATTTTTATTTTTGTTAAACTTAATACACAGAAACCTATGGGAAGAGCTTTTGAATTTCGCAAAGCTAGAAAAATGAAGCGCTGGTCAGCAATGAGCAAAGCATTTACACGTATCGGAAAAGACATCGTTATGGCTGTAAAAGAAGGCGGTCCTGACCCAGATAGTAACTCAAGATTAAGAGCTGTTATTCAAAATGGTAAGGCTGTTAATATGCCCAAAGACAATATTGAACGGGCTATTAAACGCGCTAGTGATAAAAGCCAAGGAGATTATAAGGAAGTCTTATTTGAAGGATATGCCCCGCATGGAGTAGCCATATTAGTAGAGACAGCTACCGATAATAATACGAGAACAGTTGCGAATGTAAGAAGTTATTTCAATAAATGTAATGGTAACATGGGCACTTCAGGTTCGGTTGTTTTTATGTTTGACCATAGTTGTAATTTTAGAATTAATGCTGAAGGACTTGATGCCGAAGAAGTTGAGCTTGAATTTATAGATTTTGGAGCTGAAGAGGTTTTTGCAGATGATGATGGTATTTTAATTTACGCACCCTTTGAAAGTTTTGGGGCTATTCAATCGGCTTTAGAATCGCGAAACATAGAAATCCTTTCTTCTGGATTTGATCGCATACCACAGTTGACAAAGCCTTTAAGTGAGGATCAAATAATAGACGTTGATAAATTACTAGAAAAACTTGAAGAAGATGATGATGTTCAAAACGTATATCACACAATGCAAGAATAACTAAGAGTACTCAGGAATTTTTCCTATGATTCCCTCAAAAAAAGAACGCATAAACTTAAAGTCCGCATCTATATCATCTGTTGGAATGAAGGGGTTAGACACACAATTTACTTTATTTTTAAAATCAAAAGTGATCATCACTATAGGCACATTGGCTTTTTTTGCAATATAGTAAAATCCTGTTCTCCAAGTATCCACTTTTTTTCTGGTTCCTTCTGGAGCAATTGCCATACGAAATATCTCTCTATTATCAAATAATCTGGCGATCGAATCTACCTGATTTTCATTGCCGTTACGTTTAATAGGCGTACCTCCTAGGGATCTAAAAAACCAGGCTGTTAAAGGAGTAAATAAAGACTGTTTCCCAACAAAATTTATTTGTAATTGGATGATAGAGCGTAGTAAAATACCAATATAAAAATCATGCCAACTGGTGTGAGGAGCAGCAATAATAACCGCTTTTTTTACAGAATTAAATTCATTGAAACCAGTAAAACTCCATCCCAATAGGCGATGGTATATAAATTTTGAAATTATTTGCATATTTACATTTTTAAATATAGATCTTTTAACAAAGATCTAGTAATTTGGGTCTTCCATTCTTTTCCTACAGCATTTTCCCACAATGGTTCAAGACTTAAAGCAACATCAATCATTATATCAAACTGTTGATCTGAAAGGTTCGCACAAACTCCTTTAGGAAATGAAACATTATGCTTTGCTTTCATCTGTTTAAATACCCGAACACCTTCGGGGTAGAATCCTTCAAGATGATCAAATACAATACAATTTCCCAAACCATGTTTAATTCCTAATAAAAAAGACAAACCATAGCTCAACGCATGCGCCACACCAACTTGTGAATACGAAATACTCATGCCGCCATGCCAAGAGGCCATCATTAGTTTATCTTGACTTTCGTTTATACTTAGGTTATTTAAGAACACTTCTTCACACAACTTTAAAGCGGTAACTCCGTATGTTTTACTGAAAGAATTTATAAAATTTCCGTTAAGAGATTCAATACAATGAATATAGCAATCCATTCCTGTATAAAACCATTGATTTTTAGGAACTCCTACTGTAAGTTCTGGGTCTAATATTACCTGATCAAATGGTGTGAAATCACTGTTAATTCCTAGTTTTTTAGTAGGACCTGTTAGTACCGTTGTTCTTGATACTTCAGAACCTGTTCCAGAAATAGTAGGAATACCAAGATGGTAAATTCCTTTGTTCTTAATTAAATCCCATCCCTGAAAATCTTCACTTGATCCGTTATTTGTTAACAACAATGAAACTGCCTTCGATAAATCCAAAATTGTACCGCCTCCTATACCAATAATTCCTGACGGTAAGTTGCTAGTGCTTAAAATTATTTTTTCAACTAAAGCATCAACTTGAGAAGTCTTGGGTTCTTCATCAGCAGATATATATATGATTTGATCGCTATATAATAATGGAATTTTGGACGAAAAGGATGACTTATTTTCAAAAACATCATCTACTAAAAATATAAAAGGAGCAAGCTCATTTTTACGTAAAGGAGCTATTATTTCACCAAGTTGGTTGAAACTACCTCGACCAAAAACAACTTTGGCAACCATAGGGAAATTTTTGAAACTCATAATTATAAACGTTTTGTAGATTGAGAAATTATTTAATGTTCAAGAATTGTTGAAAGTTTTCTGAGAACTGACCAACATGGTAGCCATCTACCAATGCATGATTAACACTAATTGATACATTCATAATGAGTTTACTTCCTTCATTGAAGGTTTTACTAAATCCTATTTTAGGAATAGAGTCCTGAATTCCTGAAAAAGGCTCTTTTTGTGAAGAAAAACTAATCCATGGTAAGGCTGAGCAATGAATGCAATCTAGTCCATACACAGGTGGATATAGTTCCGAAGATTCTTGTATACGTTGTTTTTCTTTAATAATATTAATGTTAAATTCATCAAAATTTTCCGAAAAATTAACATAACTAAATCCAAATGTATGATCCTCTCTAGAAATGGTGGCAGAAGCATGTATTACATCTAGTTCAAATACTTCATCTCCGATAATTCTATATTTAAAATTTTCGGTATGATTTATGGCCATCATACAAGCATGAAGGTAAACAGCAAAAAAACTATGATTATTTTCCTTTGCTTTTTTATATGCAATAGATACATCTAAAGGAATGGTAACTGCAAAATAGGGGTCTTTAAGGGCAATAAAATGATGATAATGTTGCCTACGATTCCAGTTCGTTAAATCTATTTTTTTCAATATATACTAATTTAGTTAGTCTCTCTTAAAAAAATTTTTGCACGTTGTAAGTCTTCGGGAGTATCAATTTCAACTCCTTGAACATCCGTCTCAACCATTTTAATTTTTTTTCCAAACTCTAAATAACGAATGCATTCAATTTTCTCAGAAACCTCCAACATTTTCATTGGAAGTTTGGAAAAATCTAACAAGGCTTCTTTTCTAAAAGCATAAACGCCTTTATGTTTGAAGTACTTGGTATGAACTGTTGAGTCTCTTTGGTATGGAATAGGGCACCTTGAAAAATAAAGTGCAAAATTTCGTTGATCAACGATAACCTTTACTGTATTAGGGTTTTGAATTTCATTATAATCTGTAATATGAACCATCAAAGAAGCTAAATCAATTTCTTTTTCACCATCATTTTCAAATACACTTATCACTTTCTTAAGGCTTTCACTATCAGTAAATGGTTCATCTCCTTGAACATTTACAACAACGTCACAGTCAACTGCTTGAATCGCCTCTGCAATACGATCACTTCCAGATTCGTGTTCTTTGGTGCTCATAATAACCTGACCCCCATTGCTTTTAATTTCATGACTTATAATCTCACTATCAGTCACAACATATACTTCACTAAACAATTTAGTTCTCAAGGTAGCTTTATAGGTTCTTAATATCACACTTTCACCTTCAAGGTCCTGCATAAGTTTACCCGGAAATCGGGATGCACTATATCGAGCAGGAATCATAGCAATTATTTTCATTGAAATCTAAATTGATTGTCAATCAAAATTACATAAAATTAATAAATTAAATATATGAAAACAGTATATAATTAATCTTCAAAAAAATCATCTTTAAAACCTATTAAATAAAGCTTTTCTTTTGCGCGAGTAATTGCTGTATATAACCAACGTAGGTAATCACGATCAATACCGTTTGGAAGATAAGGTTGCTCAACAAATACAGTATCCCATTGCCCGCCTTGAGACTTATGGCAAGTAATAGCGTATGAAAATTTCACTTGAAGAGAATTTAAATATTTGCTTTTCTTTACTCCTAAAAACTTCTTATAAGAAGATGATTCATCTTCAAAATCTTTTAATATTTCCTGATATAACTTATTGGATTCTTCATAAGGTAATGAAGGGGTTTCTAGTTTGATGGTATCTAACATAAGAACTGTTTCAAATGGCCGCATTTTAGGATAATCTACCATCCTGATTTTAACTTCTGCAAACCGAAATCCGTATAATTCTTTGATGCTAAATATCTCAAGTACTTCAATAATATCTCCATTGGCAATAAATCCGGCCTCACTAGTTGGCTTTAACCAGAAATAATTATTTTTAACAATCATTAAAAAATCACCAGTTGATAATTCATTTTCGTTAAACAAAATTCGTGAACGGATTTGTTCATTATACAAGTTAGCACGCTTGTTAGAGCGTACTATAAGGGCCGTATCTTCATTACCTAATGTACTGTAGGCGTCGTTTATAGCATCCAAAATTTCATAGCCATCATTGAGCCTTACAATGTCTTTAAACCCATTTAAATTAAAATGAAAAGAATCAAAGTAAGAATTTGAAACGGCCTCCCTTAAATGGGTGGCGTTAAACAGAATTCCAGAATCTTCGCCCTGCCTTACTACTTCATCCAGTTCCAAACGAATCACTTCTTTATTGTAATTAAGTTCTAAATTAGACTCGTTTAAGGCTGGACTTAAATCTAATTTAACTGGAGGTAACTGCGCGGTATCGCCGATAAGTAATAACTTACACTTGTGACCTGAGTATACATACTGAATCAAATCATCTAATAGTGAGCCGCTTCCAAATAATTTAGATTGATTTGAAATATCCGATATCATTGAGGCTTCATCTACAATAAATAACGTTTTTTTATGCTTGTTTGGAGCAAGTACAAAAGTCATTTTACCGTTTTTTTCCGCACGTGGAACGTAAATTTTCTTATGAATCGTAAATGCTTCACTTTTGGAGTAATTACTTATGACTTTCGCAGCCCGGCCTGTTGGAGCGAGTAATACAGCGGTTTTATTAGCATGCCAAAGGTTTTTAACTAAAACTCCTATAATAGTGGTTTTACCTGTACCTGCATAACCTTTTAGTACAAAAATCTCATTCGCAATTGTGCTAAAAATAAAGTTCGAAAGTTGCTGCAAACCAATGTTTTGTTTTAAAGTTGGCTTGAAAGGAAAACTGGTCTTTAATAATTTATAAAACTCATTAGAATCCATTGGGTTGTCTTGCAGAAAATTATTTATTCAAATATAGAAATGATTTTTACTAACATTCACTTTATTGAATAAAAAAAATTTGTAAATTTGTGATCACTTATGTTAATTAAAAAAAAATATGGTAATCTTAGGAATAGTTTTAGTCATCGTCTTAACAATTGTAATTGTTTATCTTATAGATAAATCGGTTCCGAAAAAATATAAATCTTATATCCTTTTAGGATTGTGGACATTAATTATTTATTTAGGCTACATCACCTTCATGTCCGTTTATGGTGAAATTAAGTTTAACCAACTAAAAGAAAAGCGTTATAAGGTTGTTATTGAAAACCTTAAAGACATTAGAGATGCGGAGTTAGCACACAGATCCGTTACAGGACAATTTCAGGGAAACTGGGATACTTTAGTAAAGTTTATTGAAAATGAAAAATTTACTATTACTCAACGTAGAGATTCAACGGTAATAGACAAGGAACTAACTCGATTATACGGAGTGGATACGACAAAAGATATTGTCATCATTGATACACTTGGATTTGTTCCTGTATTAGATTCCTTATTTGGTGCTGACACACGTTATAAAACTATGATGAATGTTCCTTCAGGAAAAGAAGGTCAATCATTTGTTTTAAAATCTGGACTGCTAGAACAAAACGGGACTAATATCCCTGTGTTTGAAGCCTCTGTTTTAAAAAATGTAATACTATTTGACCAAGACAAAAACTTAGTGGACTTGGAGTCTGAAGTGGTTTCGGTTGAAGGGGTTAATGGACCAACTTTAAAAGTTGGGTCTATGGAAGAAGTAAATACTAACGGAAACTGGCCAAAAAATTATTCAGAACAGTAACATATCAGAATCTGTAAATGAATTGTCCATTCAAGTAAGCTTGAGTGGACTTTCTTTTTTCGTTTTAAATTTAACGACTTCCAATATTGAATATTTAGATTCAATAAATTTTGATAAAAAACAAACCCCTAATGAACTTTTAGACCACCTAGTTCATTACTTAAACTTCAATCCTGTACTAAATCAGGAGTTTTCTAAAGTAACTATCCTACACAGTAACGAACTAGCGACTGTAGTCCCTAAACCGTTGTTTGATGAAACCAATCTAATCGACTATATTAAGTTTAATTCAAAGATTCTAAAAACAGACTTTATTACCTATGATCAACTAAAAGTTGCAGATATCATGATTGTTTACGTCCCTCTTGTGAATATTAATAACTTTATTTTTGATCGGTTCGGAAGTTTTGAATACAAACACAGCGCGACAATTTTAATAAATCGTGTTTTAACCCTGGAGAAAAATACAAAAAACCCTAAAATGTACCTCAATATTGAGGTAAATCATTTTGAGATAGTGGTAGTTGAAAATAATCTTTTAAAGTTTTACAATCGTTTTGAATATTTAACTAAAGAAGATTTTATCTATTACTTACTCTTTACTGCTGAACAACTACAACTAAACCCAGAAGAATTTCCTCTTGTATTAATGGGAGCAATTACTGAAGCTGATGAGTTATATCAAATCGCCTATAAATACATAAGAGATGTAAGTTTACTGCACAGTAACTCCATGTTACACAGTAAGGATTCAAGTTCTAAATATTTCACATTACTAAACAGCTTATAATGCGCATCATTTCAGGTACTTTTAAAGCAAGGAGAATCATGGCTCCCAAAAAATTACCAGTCCGCCCGACAACTGATATGGCTAAGGAAGCGCTTTTTAATATTCTTAACCATCGATACCATTTTCATGAAATTTCCTTTTTAGACTTATTTGCAGGAACGGGAAATATCAGTTATGAATTTGCTTCTAGAGGCACTGAATCTATCGTTGCTATAGATCAGAATTTTCATTGTACAAAATTTATTGGGAAAACAGCTGAAGAATTTGAGATGCCGATTCAAGTAATTAAGGCAGAAGTATTTAGTTTTTTAGAAAAAACGAAGCAAACTCAAACAATAATTTTTGCAGATCCACCTTATGAATTAGAACACGATAAGTTTTTAAAAATTATTGAACTTGTGTTTGAAAATCAGCTTTTAGAAACAGAAGGGGTCCTTATTATAGAACATTCAAAGCAAACAGACCTATCTAAATCACCTCACTTTTCAGAAGTCAAGGGCTACGGAGGTAATCGCTTTAGTTTTTTCGAAAACTAAAAAAAAAGCAGATCTATAAGCCGGATTCTGTACCACACAATTGTGACCCTTATCATTTATCTTCACTTACTGTTACCAGCAAGCTTTAGCTGCCTACCCTTCAGCGTCGCACGTGACGCGCTCAAGCACTGATATACATGACATTGCACCCTATAGAGTTTACCTGGTTTCACTACAGCATTACCTGTACATTCTTTCTGTTGCACTTTTCCTAGCCTCACGACTGGTGGCCGTTAACCACTATAGTACACTACGGTGTCCGGACTTTCCTCTCTTCGTTAAAAACGAACAGCGATAAGGCGATCTGCTTTGTCGCAAAAGTACACAAATTGTTAATAACTCCTTTTAATTTAAGGGGGTTTAATTTAGTCGTTACTAGATGAATTTTTTAAATTTGTTTTGATAAGATATTTATGGAACCATTTATTGTATCGGCCTTAAAATATAGACCTCAAACATTTAAAGATGTTGTTGGGCAAACTGCTATCACCAATACTTTAAAAAATGCAATTGATCAAAATCATTTAGCGCAAGCTTTATTATTTACAGGCCCTAGAGGGGTTGGTAAAACAACTTGTGCCCGTATTTTGGCTAAAATGATTAATAGTAATAGTTCAGAAAACGAAAATGAAGACTTTGCTTTTAATATATTTGAATTAGATGCCGCTTCTAATAATTCTGTTGATGACATTCGTAACCTTACAGATCAAGTTCGGATTCCTCCTCAAGTAGGAAACTACAAAGTTTATATTATTGATGAAGTTCACATGCTATCGGCATCGGCATTTAACGCATTTCTAAAAACATTAGAAGAACCACCAAAGCACTGTATTTTCATTCTAGCCACTACTGAGAAACATAAAATCATCCCTACTATTCTCTCTCGGTGTCAGATTTTTGACTTTAAAAGGATTACAGTTGCAGATGCAAAAAACTACCTTAAAATTATTGCTGAAGAGCAAGGAATTATTGCAGAAGACGATGCGTTAAACATTATAGCTCAAAAAGCAGATGGAGCCATGAGAGATGCGCTCTCAATTTTTGATAGAGTTGTTAGCTTTTCCGGAAAAAACCTCACACGTAAGGCTGTTACTGAAAATTTAAATGTTTTAGACTACGACACCTTTTTTGAAGCGACCGATTTAATTTTAGAAAGTAAAATTCCTGACTTATTGGTACACTTTAATCACATCTTATCTAAAGGTTTTGATGGGCATCATTTTATCACTGGGTTGGCCTCTCACTTTAGAGACTTGTTAGTTAGTAAAACCCCTCAGACAATAGAACTTCTTGAAGTTGGAGATGATACTAAAACTACTTACAAAAAGCAATCGGAATTAACATCTCAAGCGTTTTTAATAAACGCAATTGAGTTGGCAAATGAATGTGACTTAAAATATAAAACGAGTAAAAATCAACGACTCCTTGTCGAACTTTGTTTAATGCAGCTTGCCTCTATTAATTTTGATGGAGAAAAAAAAAAGCCTAGTGGGTATATAATACCTGCCTCCTATTTCAAATCTAAAAATGTTTCTGAAGTAAAAACAATCAAACCTAATGCGTCAACTATAAAGACTACCACTCCTGATGTTGAAGAAGTTGAAAAAACACAGCCTATTAAAGCTTTCGTTTCAAAAATAAAGCCTCCTATTCCGGTTATTCATACGACTAAAAGACCTGCTTCAGGACTCTCATTAAGCAGTATTCAAAAGAAAAAAGAACATCAGATAAGACTAATGGAAGTCACTATAAAGGAAGAAGACTTACCAAACGACCCGTTTACAGAAGAAGATCTCCTTAAATACTGGGCTGTCTTTGTTGCTAAATTAGAAACGGACGGTAAGTATAATCTTGCTTCGATACTCCAAATTGACACCCCAAAGCTAATTGATGAACACACCATTGGCTTGGAGTTTCCTAATACTACTAATAAAATTGAAGTTGAACGTCAACAATTTGAATTACTCCATTACTTGAGAAAAGCAGTGAATAATTTTTCAATCACTTTAGACATAAAAGTGAATGAAACGTTGGAGAAAAAGTACGTTTACACCCCGGAAGATAAATATGAAAAATTAGTAGAAAAGAACAAGCATGTTAAACTTCTACGAAAAACATTTGATTTAGATATATAGTTTATGCTAGGATTAAAATTACCTTCAGACCCAAGATGGGTTAATATCGCTAAGAAGAATTTAGAAGAAGTTTTATCAGACCATGCCTTTTGTGAACAAAAAGCAGCGAGCACTGCTATTTCACTTATTGTAAGTTTTCCTGAGTATACAGAGTTAGTTAAAGAAATGATAGCGTTGGTTGAAGAAGAAATGAGTCATTTTAAAATGGTTCATGACTTAATAATAGAACGAGGTTTCAGCTTAGGTCGCGACCGTAAAGATGCCTATGTATTAAAACTATTACAGTTTTTCCCTAAAGGTGGAAGTAGGACCACACAATTGGTACATCGGTTGCTGTTGGCAGCCCTAATTGAAGCTAGAAGCTGTGAACGTTTCCGACTTTTGTCAGAACATTTGGAGGATAAAAAATTAGCTAATTTTTATAGAAAACTTATGATTAGTGAAGCCAATCATTATACTTCATTTTTGAGTTTTGCCAGGCAATATGGCAATAAAGAAGAAGTAAACCAGAAGTGGGACGATCTGTTAGAATTCGAAGCTGACATCATGAAGTCACTAAATATCAGTGAAAGTATTCATGGCTAAACTGACTAGGGCATCAAATTTTTAGGGAATAACTGAAATTCCACTTTACCATTTTTTAAAGCATCCCAACTTGAAGATTTAAAATTAATTTTTACAATTCCACAAGTTGGAATATTTTCAATAGCGACTTCTCCTAGTTGGTTCACAAGCGCTGTTAAAGCATGATTGTGACCGATAATAAATACCTTTGAAAGTTGAGGGCTTAAAGTGGTTATAAATATCTGTAGTTCCAAATAATCGAAAACATATAACGCATCTGTATAAGTAACAATATCTACCTCAAAAACATCATTTTTCAAAAAAAAATGACAGGTTTCTTGCGTACGTAAAGCTGTGCTACAAAAAACAGCCTCTGGTTTAAAAGATTTTATAAGCTCTAATGAAGACATAAAATTGACATCAAATAACCCTCTTTTGTTCAAGGGGCGTTTTTTATCTGAAAGGTTAAACTCCCACGATGATTTAGCATGTCTAATAAATGTAATGCTTTTCATAGGTCTAAGGAGACAATCGATCCATGTCCCAACAATTGTTAGTAGATAATTTAAATCTAATTCTATCGTGAAGTCGGTTTGTGCGACCTTGCCAAAACTCTATTTCAACAGGTTTGACAATGTAACCACCCCAAAACTCTGGACGTTTTAACGGTTTATTCTTATATTCATTTTCTAAAGATTGAAGTTGTGTATCCAAAATAGCTCTATTTTCAATAACGGTGCTTTGCTTGGAAGCCCAAGCGCCAAGCTGACTCCCTTTAGGGCGAGAAAGAAAATAGGCATCGCTTTCTGAAGGATCAATTTTTTCAGTAACTCCCTTGATAATAACCTGTCGTTCTGCTGATTCCCAATGAAAAGAAAGACAGCATTGTGGAGTAGTCGCTAAAGCCTTAGCTTTTTCACTTTCATAATTTGTATAAAACACAAAACCAGCTGAATTAAATTTCTTTAAAAGGACAACACGACTTTTTGGAAACCCATCACTACCAATAGTAGACAAAGTCATTGCGTTTGTTTCAGTTTCCTGAAAATGCATGTCTACTTCGTTAAACCACAATTGAAATAAATCAAATGGATCTTTATTAATAGACTGTTCTAAAAGAGATCCTTTATCATAGGATTTGCGATAATTGCCTAAATCTTTTTCCATATTGATATACAAATTAAAATCAAATTTACATAAATATAATAGTTTTAATGGGCTTCAATTATTAAATTTATAGTATACTTAGTAATTGTATATTATATGATATTTGGCGGCTTACTAACAGGTGGGATTTTAATAGTTTTAGGGTTAGCCGTTAAGAAATGTCCGGATCTATTAGCAGGATACAATACTCTTTCTAAAGAAAAAAAAGTAGAAATTAACATTGATAAGCTAACAACCATTACAAAGATTACATTAGTTACTACGGGAGGTTGTGTTATATTTATTAGTTTATTATTGAACGCTTTCGAAATTAAAGAATCCACTAAATTATACATCATTTGTGCTTTAGTTCTTTTTACTATTATCTACATAACAATACAAACCAACAGATTAAGAACTAAATAATTTTTATAAATAAAGCTTAAATATTTATTTTAAATAATGTTAAAAACAAATTAACTCCCTTTAATAGAATAAACGATTGTAATTTGTATTTTTGTTAAAATCACAGGAATAGGAATGACTAAAGTATCAACAAAAAAGACCCGAAAAAAACGTATTTCTAAAGTCAATTTAGCTCTATCTAGTTCTCAGCGACTAGTAATGGGGAGTTTTTTGATAATCATTGGAGTTTTATTATTTACTGCGCTTCTCTCCTACTTATTTACTGGAGAGAATGATCAAAGTGCATTGGACGAATTTACAAACCGAGCGACACAAACAGAAAACTGGTTGAGTAAAATTGGAGCTTGGATTAGCGAGTTACTAATCTATAAAGGATTTGGTATAACTTCATTTATTTTTTCTGGACTTATCTTATTATCTGGAATTTCTGTTTTAGCAAATTCTTCTAAAAATAGACTTTGGCGCAATTGGTTTTGGGGAACTTTAATCGTTATATGGGGTGCCATCTTATTTGGATTTGCGTTTCATAGCGCCCCAAAATTAGGTGGTTCTATAGGATACGAGTTAAACATCTTACTTCAAGACTACATCGGGAAAATTGGAACAGCCCTTTTACTTGTATTTGGTTTCATTACTTATATAGCTTTACGCTTCAAGGTAACTCCAAAACAAATAGGGAATTTATTTGTACGCACTAAAAATGAAATTAAATCTAATTTTTTAGATGATGAAGCTTCATTAGAAACTTTGATTGACTCTAGTTTTAGTGAAGAAACTAGTTCTATTAAATCATCTTTTGAGATTCCTTTAGAAAATCTAGAACCGACTATTTCAAACCACTCAAGTATAGATTCTGAATCCATTATTGAAACCCCTAGTACTCTAAAAGAAATAGAAAAACCGATTGAGGAGTCTGTTGAGATGGAAATTGAAATTAGTGAGGAAGAAGTTTCAGAAACAGACAACCTTGCAGCTAGACTAGTTGCGGATTTTGGTGAAGTTGATCCAACACTTGAACTATCAAAATTTAAATTCCCTTCATTAGATCTTCTCAAAAAATACGACACAGAGGGGATCACTATAAACCAAGAAGAACTTGAAGAAAATAAAAATAAAATTGTTGAAACACTCAACAATTATAAAATAGGCATTGCAAGCATCAAGGCTACTATTGGGCCTACGGTTACTTTATATGAAATAATTCCAGAAGCAGGTGTTCGTATTTCAAAAATAAAAAACCTAGAGGATGACATTGCGTTATCACTTTCTGCACTAGGAATACGAATCATAGCGCCTATACCTGGAAGAGGAACAATTGGTATAGAAGTCCCTAATAAAAATGCAACTATCGTCTCAATGCACTCTGTTATTGCATCGCAGAAATTTCAGAAATCAGAAATGGAATTGCCAATTGCTTTAGGGAAAACTATTAGCAATGAAACTTTTGTAGTCGATTTAGCAAAAATGCCACACCTATTAATGGCAGGCGCTACAGGACAAGGAAAATCTGTTGGTCTTAACGCCGTTTTGACTTCACTATTGTATAAAAAACATCCCGCAGAAGTTAAATTTGTATTGGTAGATCCTAAAAAAGTAGAGCTCACGCTTTTCAATAAGATTGAACGTCATTATCTAGCAAAACTTCCAGATAGTGAAGATGCTATAATTACCGATAATACTAAGGTAATAAACACCTTGAACTCTTTATGTATCGAAATGGACAATCGATATGAGATGCTTAAGAATGCATTTTGTAGAAATATTAAAGAATACAACGAGAAATTTAAAGCTCGTAAACTCAATCCAAATGATGGACATAAGTTTTTGCCTTATATAGTTTTAGTAGTCGATGAATTTGCTGATTTAATTATGACAGCCGGTAAAGAAGTAGAAACGCCTATCGCTCGTCTTGCACAGTTGGCTAGAGCCATTGGGATTCACTTGATAATTGCTACACAAAGACCTTCTGTAAATGTCATAACCGGAATTATTAAAGCGAACTTCCCAGCACGTATAGCGTTTAGAGTAACTTCAAAAATCGATTCTAGGACTATTTTAGATAGCTCTGGAGCAGATCAACTTATTGGGCGTGGTGACTTATTATACACCCAAGGAAATGACATGGTTCGAATTCAGTGTGCTTTTGTTGATACTCCTGAAGTTGAAAAGCTAACAGATTATATTGGGTCACAAAAAGCCTACCCTAGCGCTTATATACTACCTGAATATATTAGTGAAGACTCTAGCACAAGTATTGATAATAACATCAATGAGAGAGACCAACTGTTTAGAGAAGCTGCTGAAGTCATTGTAATAGCTCAACAGGGATCTGCTTCCTTATTACAACGAAAATTAAAATTAGGTTATAACCGAGCTGGACGTTTAATAGATCAATTAGAAGCTGCGGGTATTGTAGGTTCTTTTGAAGGCAGTAAAGCAAGGCAAGTATTAGTAACCGATTTAGTGGCCCTTAACCAATTACTAGATCAAGAAATCACTGATTAGCATGAGAAATTATATTTTACTTTTATGGACCTTAATTTCATTTATTGGTCAATCACAAAGTCGTTCATCTGAAGCTCAACTACTTTTAGATCAAGTTAGTGCTAAAGTAAAAGGCTATAACAGCATGACGTTAGAATTTAAATATGTTCTTGAAAATACTGAAGAAAAAATTCGACAAGAAACTCGAGGAGACGTAACGCTGCAAGGAGATAAATATATTCTAAATATTTTAGGGATTACCCGAATATACGATGGAAAATCACTAATTACAATCAGTCCCGAAGATGAAGAAGTGACCATCTCTTCAAATAACACAACAGATGAAAATACGATCACTCCTAGTGAATTACTAAGTTTTTATGAAGATGGTTACTCATATGAAATGGATATTATTCAAAAAATTAAGGGTCGTGAAATCCAGTATATTAAATTAAATCCGATAGACTCTGATTCAGAAATCAAGTATGTTCTACTTGGAATTGACTCCTACACTAAACATGTCTACAACTTGATTGAGATTGGAAGAAATGACACAAAAACAACGCTAACAATCAATTCATTCAAAACAAACCAACCCCTTTCTAATACGTTTTTTTACTTTGACGAAAAAAAATATAGTGATTACTACATCAATAAATTAGATTAGGATATAAATTGAAACTTTTAGACCGCTACATATTAACCACTTTCCTAAAGACATTTATAAGTGTTTTTACAGTACTTATGATGATTTTCTTACTACAATCTGTGTGGGTTTATATTTCTGAGTTGGCTGGAAAAGAATTAGAAATTGAAATCATATTAAAGTTTCTTCTTTACGTATCTCCAAGAATTGTAGTTCTAGTCTTACCTCTTACTATCCTCTTGGCTTCAATAATGGTATTTGGTGGGTTTTCCGAAAACTATGAATTTGCAGCAATGAAATCAACAGGTATTTCACTTCAAAGAGCAATGAAGAGTCTCAGTATCTTCATTGTTTTATTAGCAGTACTTAGTTTTTTCTTTGCCAATAGTGTAATTCCAAGTGCTGAGTTTAATTTTTTCAATTTACGGAGAAATATTGCAAAAGTGAAGCCGGCAATGGCAATTGCTGAAGGACAGTTTAATCAATTGAATGACATAAATATTAAGGTTGCAGAGAAAAGCGGGGACAATGGAGAGTATCTAAAAGATGTTATTATACACCAGAAAAAGAGCGGTGTTAACGGAAATTACACAGTTATTAAATCAAATACTGGAGAATTCATAAGCAACGAAACTTCAAATGTGTTACAGCTCGTTCTAATAAATGGAAATTATTATGATGAGGTACAACCTTCTGATTATAGTAAACGAACTAAAAATAAACCACAAGTAAAAAGTAAATTTGAAAAATATATTATTAACATTGATCTCTCAGAATTTAATGACATAGACTTTGAAAGTCAAGATAAAGTGACTAAGCACACTATGTTAAACGTTATAGATTTAAATACGGCTCTAGATTCACTAAATAAGTCCAAAAGTCTTATGATAACTAATTTTACTAAAACAATGCTACAGCGTAGTAATCAACCGAGTTTAAACAAGAATTATAAAATTAGTACGAAAGATACTATAAGTGAAAACTTAGACCTTTTAAAGTTATTTGAAGAACGAAAAGCCATTCAATTGATTGAGGTAGCTCTAAACTCTGTGAAAACAGCTAAAAAAGATTTAAAGATAAGATCCAAAACCATTTTACTTTCTCAAGTAAATATTAACAAACATATTGTTGCATTGCATGACAAGTTTGCCTTAGGACTTTCTTGTATTATCTTGTTTTTTGTAGGAGCACCTCTGGGAGCATTAATACGTAAAGGAGGCATAGGACTCCCCTTAGTTATTGCTATATTAATATTTCTTACTTATCATTTTATAAGCATATTTGCCAAAAACAGTTCAGAAGACAGTAGTATGGATCCCGTTTTAGCGTCATGGCTTTCCTCATTAATTTTATTACCATTTAGTATTTATCTTACCAACAGAGCCACAAAGGATCGGGCATTAATTGACTTTGACAGTATTTTAATTCCTTTGAAGGATATCGTCACCTCCTCAAGCGACAAGGAATTAAGTGGAAAACTATCAATGTCTGACGAAAAAATTAGTGAACTAACTGTAATTGATAATACTCAACTTAAGGAAATAATTAAAGAGTATCGAAAATTAGGGCATTCCTTAAAGTATAGAAACTCGGCATTACAAACACTTAAACTACGAGGAATTAGTGAACTCGAACTAAGAATGAGTGGGTATTTGACAAAGCCGAGTTATGAGGCTGCTATTATGCTCTATATCGACTTTAAAGTAAATTCTAAGTTAGCACTTGTATTTAATCTATTAACCATATTTACTTCTTTGAGTGGCTCCATACTTAATAATAATGGCTTTGGTAGTGTTGGAAGGATATTAGTAGGAATGACAATTATTAGCATCATATTTTATTTAATAGTGTTTCTTAAATCTATAAAAAATCAGCTTGATTTTTATGAATTTACTCATATAAATTTTATGAAAAAATCTCTTATTAAAATCTTTTTTGGTCTTCCTTTACTTTATTTTTACAGAAGATATTTCATACGCAAAATGGAAGAAGAATTATTGAAAATATCTTAAGTATTAAATTACTTATAATATCTTTACAAAAAAAAATGGCAACTAACGAACAAAATCTACAAGACACTATAAAATTAAATAGTATTGAAGATGCTATTAACGACATCCGATTAGGAAAAGTGGTGGTGGTTGTAGACGATGAGAATAGAGAGAACGAAGGAGACTTCATTGCAGCAGCCGAAAAAGTGACGCCTGAAATGATCAACTTCATGGCTTTATATGGACGTGGACTAATATGTGCCCCATTAACTGAAATTCGTTGCGATGAGCTCGGCTTAAACATGATGGTTCAAAATAATACAGTATTACATAACACCCAATTTACAGTATCGGTTGATTTAATAGGACAAGGGTGCACAACTGGAATCTCTACGACAGATCGGTCTAAAACAATCAAAGCCTTGGTTGAATCAGATACAAAGCCAAACGACTTAGGAAGACCTGGTCATATCTTTCCATTAAAAGCCAAAAACGGCGGGGTACTTAGACGTACTGGTCATACAGAAGCAGCAGTAGACTTAGCACGTCTGGCAGGATTACAACCAGCAGGAATTTTAGTAGAGATTCTAAATGATGATGGTTCCATGGCACGATTGCCTGAATTAAAAAAGGTAGCTGATAAATTTGACCTTAAAATCATCTCTATTGAAGATTTGGTTGCCTATAGAATGGAACACGACTCTCTAATCCAAAAAAAACAAGACTATCAAATCGAGACACGCTTTGGAGATTTTAGGCTAAGAGCCTACCAACAAACAACTAATAATGCTGTTCATATAGCACTAACCAAGGGAACTTGGAGTACTAAAGAAATGGTGCCAACAAGAATAAACTCTACGCTGGTTAATAACGATATCCTAGGAACGCTTACAAACAATGCCGATCACCAGTTGGATAAAATGTTTAAGCAAATTAATAAGCATGGGAAAGGTGCTATTCTTTTCATTAACCAGAGCACTCAACCTGCAAACCTTCTCAAACGTTTGGATATAGTAAGAACAACCCAAAAAAAAGGGACAGTAGTCAAAGCCCCGAATATTAAAATGGATACTAAGGATTTTGGTATTGGCGCACAAATCCTTCACGATTTAAACATACATAAACTAGGACTTATCTCTAACAGCGTACAAACAAAACGCGTTGGTATTATTGGGTATGGCCTAGAAATTATTGAATATATTAAGTACTAAGAAGTACTATTCTGAATGAGCATAGCCATCGTTTTGGCTCTTTGTATTACTTCGGATTCTGTCCAAGACAACTTTATTAAACACGATATATTACGCCCTATGAAATGATCCGACTTCTCAAACGTTTTGTTCTTTAAATAGGATAGACCATCTTTCAATTCATTACTAAGCGGAATTAATGACTTTTGGTTAATTAAATGATCCCATTTTCGAATGTAATGCCAATTGTTATCATAATAATGGAAACAAACATCAATACCATTGATTTTGAACTTATGGCTAACCCTACGGGCAGTTTCTAAATCGTCTAAGAAAAAATTTAAAAACGCATAACTTTCTTCGCCCCCTTTAGGAACGGTTCTAAACGTTACTCCTGGTAATTTTGCTAACTCATTTCTAATAATTGTATAATGCTTTTTCTGGATAGTTACAAAATCATCTAAGCGACGAAATTGTGCTAAACCAACAGCTGCATTTAGTTCTGAAATACGAAAATTATAGCCTAAAAACGGATGTGTTTCTGCACCTCTATCTGTACCATGGTGGTCATGTCCGTGATCACTATAGAGGTCTGCGTTTCTGTAGTAATCATTATTGTTGGTGATCATAACTCCGCCTTCGCCACAGGTCACTGTCTTCACAAAATCAAAAGAAAAACAACCCAAGTCACCAATTGTTCCTAAAGCTTTTCCTTTATAAGTCCCTCCTATAGCTTGGCAAGCGTCTTCAATTAAAATTAAATTATATGTGTTACAGATAGATTTTAAGGCCTCTAAATTAGCCATACTACCACACATGTGTACAGGCATAATAGCTTTGGTCTTAGGAGTTATCGCAGCTTGAACAGCATCAATATCTAAGGTCAGAGTATCATCAATATCAACAATCACAGGGGTTGCTCCTAACATTATGATGGCTTCAAAACTTGCTACAAAAGTAAAACAAGGCATAATCACTTCATCCCCAGCACCTATTCCTGAAGATGCAAGTGCAAGACTCACAGCCGCAGTACCGCTAGAAAGGAGTTGAGCATGCTGAATCTCAAATTGAGATTCAATTTCTTTTTCGAGTTCATTGGCTTTCCAATGCCCTTGGCGCATTCCATCAAAACCATAACGCATTAAAACGCCACTGTTTAATACATCCTGCACTTCTTTTTTTTCTGCGTCTCCAAACAACTCAAATCCAGGCATAGGCTTTATTTAATTTCTATAATGGAATCTCTAAGATCTTTTCTAACTTTTTTCAAATCTGCAAACATATCGACTTTTGCACGGAATCCAATTGGCATGACAAGCACAGACCGCAATCCTTGCTCATTAAGCTTAAAATACTCATCATAGGCAATAGGGTCAAAACCTTCCATTGGGCAGGCATCAATTTCTTGAGTGGCACAAACAGTAAGCATGTTTCCTAAGGCTAAATAAGCTTGCTTGGCTCCCCAGTTAAATATTTCATCTGGGGACTTCGTTGCAAAACTAGAAATAAGACTCTCACGAAACGAATTTAAAACAGCGTCTGGCGTCTTACGAATTGATTTTATATTTTCAAAATAGGTGCGTATGTAAGCTTCATCAACATTAGTATATACACAAAATATACATAAGTGAGAGGCTTGACCAACCTGTTTTTGGTTACTTGAAATTGGGACTAACTCTTGAAGAATGAATTTATTACTCACTAAGAGCAATTTTACAGGCTGTAAGCCGTAGGAACTCGCTGTTAGGTTAAAGCTCTCCTTTATAACTTCAATAGTTTCATTGGGAATAATTCGTGTAGAATCAAAATTTTTGGCTGCATAGCGCCAATTTAGTGCCTCAATAATGTTCATTTATATCTTTTTTTCAAAAATATAAAATAATACAGAGCTTTCAATTGCAAATTTTACTAATTAAAATATAAAATACTTGAACATTAAATTAAATTTTAGCTTGATAGGTAAATAGATCAAAGTACCTGCCCTGTTTAGTTATTAATTCATCATGGTTTCCACGCTCGGCAATACGGCCATTTTCAATGACTAAAATCTGATCTGCTTTTCGAATTGTACTCAAACGGTGTGCAATCACTATAGTCGTTCTATTCTTTGTTAACTCAGCTAAACTTTTTTGAATTAAGGCTTCGCTTTCTGTGTCTAAATTTGAAGTCGCTTCATCTAAAATAATAATTTTGGGATCGGCCAAGATCGCTCTAGCTATGGCAATACGCTGCCTTTGGCCGCCTGAAAGCTTCACGCCTCTTTCTCCAATTAATGTTTCTAATCCTTCTTCAAAACGATCTGTAAATTCATTTACATAAGCTGCTTTTACAGCAGCTTGTACTTGATCTTCTGTAGCTTCAGGTCTTGGGAATATTATATTTTCCCTTACGGTGCCTTCAAATAAAAACTCATCTTGCAAAACCACTCCTAAATGCTTTCTAAAGCTATGTAGTTTAACTTTAGATACATCGTTTCCATCAATCGTAATGGTGCCAGACTGAGGGTTTAAAAAGGTGGCTGAAAGACCAGCGATGGTCGATTTTCCGGAGCCTGAGCTACCAACCAATGCAATTACAGATCCTGAGGTAGCTTTAAAGTCAATGTTATGAATAACTTCTTTGTTTTCTTCGTATGCAAATGACACATCATTAAATATAAGTTCCCCTTTAAAATTTTCCAGGTCAATGGTGCGGTTTGTATCGTCTTCTTCAGCTTCCATACTCATTAACTCTTCCGTACGATCTAACCCTGCCAAAGCTTCTGTTAGTTGACTCCCTATATTGCTCATCTGTACTATCGGAGCCACCATGAACGCCAATAAAAATGTGAATTGAAGAAAATCACCAGGGGTTATTTCTCCTTGAATCATATAATGGCCACCAATACCCATAATTCCTGTGGTTGCTAAACCAATCAAAAAGGTGGAAGAACTCGTCATTATAGCTGTTGCTGTTAAACTCTTTTTAACATTTTGAAAAATAGCATCTACTCCTTTAGCAAAAATCTCACTTTCCTGAGCCTCAGCATTAAAGGCTTTAATCACACGAACCCCGGATAAAGTTTCTGTTAATCGTCCTTTTACATCAGCATTAATTTTTCCTCTAGCCCTGAAAATAGGACGTATATATTTGAATGCTTTAAGAGCAATCACTGCAAAAATAGACAATGGAATAAACGTAAACAGTGTCATCCACACATTCATTTTTAATAAAATAATTAAAGTTAAAATGGCAGTAAAAGACCCACCCACCAATTGAACTAATCCAGTACCAATAAGGTTCCTCACGCCTTCAACATCACTCATTATTCTTGACACTAAAGCGCCCGATTTGGTGTTATCAAAAAAACTAATCGGTAAGGACAATACTTTCTTTTGGACTTGAGCTCGTAATTCACTAATTAAATACTGAGCTTGGATACTCAACACTTTAGTAAGTAAAAAAGAAGTGGCCGCTTGAACAACAATGGAACCAATTACTATAAAAATCAAAGAATATAAAAGGCTGTAATCATTATTAGGAACCACATCATCTAACAATATCTTACTTTGTAATGGAAGCACAAAGCCGGACAAGCTTCGAATGACTATAAGTAATAGGCCTAAAAACACTAAGTTTCGTCTGGGCCATATAATAGTTTTAAAGGCTTTTTTTAAGGTCACTTTTGGTTTTCTATAATCTTTTATTGTTGTTGTTTTTAAGTCTTGCATGGATGTAATATTTATGATACAAATATAAGGCTGAAAATAAAGACAGCTGGTCTTAAAAATTAATCTTTTGTTAATATATAATAGTACAGATTACAGAAAAATATATCAGCAATTCTAATCAACTATTTCATTTAGGTACTTCAATCTTTATTAAACTGAACTTATTACGAAAAAGTATACAAAACAAAAAGCCCATAATAAATATTATGGGCTTTCTTAACGCGGAGAGCAAGGGATTCGAACCCCTGGAGGTGTGACCCTCAACAGTTTTCAAGACTGCCGCATTCGACCACTCTGCCAGCTCTCCAATGCGGTGCAAATATAGCAGGTTTTTGGTTCTTTCAAATACTTTTATTAATTATTTTAAAAAAATAAAAGCATTAAAATAGATCCTTATTATATTTGTAACTTGACCTTTTAAGTTAACCCAACAAGAATGAAATGGCAAGAAGCTCTAAATGATTTTACTTTATATTTAAAAATTGAACGCGGTATGTCCAAACATACGGTTCAAAGCTACAACCTGGATGTCTGGAAACTTATAAAGTATTTAGAAAGTCATCAGATGCCCTTGGGGCCACTTCAAATAACTAGTATACAAATTCAGGAGTTTATTTATCAAATAGTCAAAGATATGAATCCAAAAAGTCAATCAAGATTGATTTCTGGTTTACGTAGTTTTTTTGATTATTTAATTTTTGAGAATTATCTAAACGCAAACCCCTTAGAACGCATAGAAGCGCCTAAAATAGGGCGAAAGTTACCAGACACACTTTCCGTTAATGAGATTAACCTTATCGTGAGTGCCATAGACCTAGACGAATCTAATGGCGAACGTAACCGAGCCATTATCGAAACCCTATACAGTTGTGGACTTAGAGTTAGTGAATTAACAGCTCTAAAGATTTCGGATTTGTTTTTTGAGGAAGGGTTTATAAAAGTCACTGGAAAAGGAGATAAACAGCGTTTTGTTCCCATTGGGCCATTGACACAAAAATATATAAACCTTTACAAAGATCAGATTCGTATTTCAATGAATATTGAAGCCGCTTTTAATGATACCTTGTTTCTAAACCGTCGCGGTAAACAACTCAGTAGAGCCATGATTTTTACAATCGTAAAAACCTTGGGAAAAAAAGCGGAGATTCAAAAAAAGATTTCTCCTCACACTTTTAGACATTCATTTGCTACGCATCTACTTGAAAATGGAGCCGATTTAAGAGCCATTCAAATGATGTTAGGCCATGAAAGCATTACAACAACAGAAATTTATATGCATGTCGATAAGAGCCACCTAAAGGAGGTTATTAACCAATTTCATCCTAGAAAATAAAAAAGCAGCCCAAAGGCCGCTTTTTGTTATAAAAATAAAGGAAGCTTATTTAGCAATATTGACGGCACGTGTTTCACGTATAACTGTGACTTTTACTTGTCCAGGATAAGTCATGTCAGTTTGAATTTTCTGCGAAATTTCAAAAGATAAACTTCCTGCTTTATCATCTGTTACTTTTTCACTTTCAACAATGACACGTAGTTCACGACCAGCTTGAATCGCATAGGCCTTTTGGACACCTCCAAAACCAAGAGCGATATCTTCTAAATCTTTTAATCGTTGAATATAAGAATCCAAAACTTGTCGTCTTGCTCCAGGACGTGCTCCTGAGATAGCGTCACATACTTGAACAATAGGAGACATTAATGACTTCATTTCAATTTCGTCGTGGTGAGCTCCAATCGCATTACATACTTCTGCATTTTCTCCGTATTTCTCAGCCCATTGCATTCCTAAAATAGCGTGAGGCGTTTCCATATCTGCTTCCGCATCTGGAACTTTTCCAATGTCGTGAAGAAGTCCTGCACGCTTGGCTAGTTTAGAGTTAATTCCTAATTCTGCAGCCATAACGCCACAAAGTTTTGCAACTTCTCTAGAGTGTTGTAATAAATTTTGACCATAAGACGAACGATACTTCATACGTCCTACTGTTTTAATTAATTCAGGATGTAACCCATGGATTCCTAAATCGATCACTGTTCTTTTACCAACTTCTATGATCTCTTGTTCAATTTGCTTTTGAGTTTTCTTAACAATTTCTTCAATTCGTGCTGGGTGAATACGACCATCAGTCACTAATTTGTGTAAGGATAAACGCGCCACTTCTCTTCGAACTGAATCAAAACATGACAATATGATCGCTTCTGGCGTATCGTCCACTATAATCTCAACTCCTGTAGCCGCTTCAATAGCTCTAATATTACGACCTTCACGCCCAATAATTCGCCCTTTAACATCGTCAGATTCTATATTAAAAACAGAAACACAGTTATCTACTGCTTCTTCTGTTCCAATGCGTTGAATCGTGTTAATAATAATTTTTTTAGCATCTTGTTCAGCGGTCAATTTTGCTTCTTCCATCGTATCTTGAATATAAACCATGGCATCATCTTTGGCTTCAGACTTTAAAGACTCAACCAATTGATGCTTAGCATCTTCCGCCGATAAGCCAGAAATCACCTCTAGTTGTTGGATTTGACTTTTATGCGACTTTTCAACTTCTTCTTTACGCTTGCTTAACAAGTTTGCACGATGTTCGTAATCTTTGATTTTTGATTCAATATCTGTAGATAGTTTTTTATTTTTTGAAAGCTCTGATGAAATTTGTGACTCTTTATCTCGAGTTCGTTTTTCAGCTTCACTTATTTTCTTTTCTCTAGACTGAATGACTTGTTCATGTTCTGATTTCAACTCTAAGAACCGTTCTTTAGCCTGAAATATTTTATCCTTTTTTGTAGCCTCGCCCTCTGATCTGGCCTTTGAAATAATAGAATTAGCATCTCTTTTTGCATTTTTAGTGACTTGGGACGCGTTATTTTTTTCGCGCACTTTTGAGACTACTAATCCTAAGACAAGTCCTAATACAGCTGCAACAGCGGCAATGAGTATAGTGTTAGTTTCCATATATAATTATTAAATTTAAAAAAAAAGCCTACATCAATCTGTTTTTGTTTAAACTCCATAAATACAAGATTTAGAGTTGAAAAGCTGATCAAGGATCTGTAACAAGACAGCATGCTTTTACAACTTAAACGCACTCCTTTTTAAAGAATTTCCGTTGAGTTTATCAAAAAAGTGATCAATATAGGCAGTAACCTTATTTTATTTAAAGAACGTTGTTGTCTAAGTGTGAATCTAGTAATTTGTCTACTGCAATTAGACGGGATTCTAGATCATAGTTTAGACTCGTATTATCTATTGTTTTTTGTTCATTTTGAGTTGCAAATTGTAGTGCGCACATGGCCAATACATCCTGCTTGTCTTGAACAGAGTAACTTTTCTCAAATTGCTTAATAGTTGAATCAATTTTCTGGGCGGCTAAACGAAGCCCTTCTTCTTGATCAGGAGTGATAGTCAATGGATATATTCTGTTGGCTATGGATAATTTTATTTTTAACCGGTCACTCATCTACTTCTATTTTAATCAGATAATTTAGATATACATTCGTCAATCTCTTTGATTAAAGTGTTTATTTTAAGTTTAGTCTCTCTTTTACTTTCGTCACTGCCAAGGATTGAGTTTGCAAATTTGAGCGTGTCATAATCACTTTCTTTTTCTTGTAGTGTATGCAACAGCTTAGTGTTCTCAGCATTTGCATCGAGTAATTCATGTTTTAAAGTTGTATTGTCATTTTTTAATTCAGCTAGTTCGTACAAAACTTTTTGTACTTTTTGCCCTAAAGAATTAACAATTAGCTCTATTTTGCTCATCTGCATTTTCAATACCTATTTCACAAATTTAACATTCCAAAATTAATAACGCAATTGTTTTAGCTTAAATTTATTTTTATTTATAAATCCTTATACAGAAGCAGCTTTTTTATTTTTCTATTTAGGTTCAATTGTATAAATTAGCAACTCTATCCATTTTTATGAAAACCACTATATTTAGTCTCCTTTTTTTTATTTCATATTGTAATGGACAAATGTCTTACCCTCAAGATTATTTCTCTGCCCCTATTGATATTAACTTAATCTTATCTGGTTCCTTTGCCGAATTAAGAACTAATCATTTTCATTCTGGTTTAGACATAAAAACACAAGGGAAAGAAGGATTTAAAACGTATGCTTCAGCTGCGGGGTATGTTAGCCGTATAAAAATATCTAGATATGGATATGGAAAGGCCCTCTATATAAAACACCCCAATGGATATACGACCGTTTATGCACACCTAAAAAAATTTTCAGCTGCAATTGAAGCATATGTCAAAAAAAGACAGTACCAAAAGGAGACGTTTGAGATAGAATTGTTCCCCAAAGCGGGAACTCTTAAAGTCTTAGATAAGCAATTAATTGCCTATACTGGAAACACAGGAGGCTCAGGGGGTCCACATCTACATTTTGAAATTAGAGACCCGCAAGAGCGGCCAATAAACCCTCTAATGTTTGGCTTTGACGTAAAAGACACGACCCCACCTGTAATCTATGGATTATTTGGATATCCAATTTCTGAAAACAGCCATGTCGGAGGAGATACTAAAAGAGTTGAAATTAGAATTATAAAACAAAAAGATGGTACTTATAAATCTGAGCCTATCATCGCTTATGGAGAAATTGGTTTTGGAATTATCAGTATGGACAGACAAGACTTGGCTTCTAATAAAAATGGGGTGAATAATATTCAAACTTCGTTTAATGGACAAAAGAGTTTAGAAGTTAATTTAAATCGGTTTTCTTTTGATGAAACGAAACACCTTAATCGCTATATTGATTATGAGTTTTTATATAATAACAAGAAAAGAATTCAAAAGCTATTCATTGAGAAAAACAATCCCCTTTCCGTAATGAATGCTTTCACTAATGGAGGGGCACTAAAAATAGAAAATAATACATATTCTATATATAAAATATTTGTAAGTGATTTTAAAGGCAATCAATCGGAATTAAACATACCTATTAGAGGTGTTTATCAAAAATTATCCGATCCAATAAATAGGAATGCAAAACTACAGCACGTAAGAGCGACTAAGGAAACAGTACTGCAAAAGGATAATGTGAGCATACAGATATTAAAAAACACGTTTTACGAAGATGTTGACTTACTATTTGAGGTGTCTAATGACACTCTAAAACTTCATACTGCTTTAATTCCCTTGCAAAAATCCATAACTATTAATTTTGACATCAGTAAATATAAAAAGGAAGATAAAACTCGTTTATTTATTGGTAGTGTCTCACGTTATGGAAACAAGTTATACTACTCTCCTACCAAAAAACGTGGCAATACCCTATCAACACGAACCAAATACTTAGGGAGCTACTCATTGGGAATCGACTCAGAAAACCCAGAAATTAAAGCAATAAATTTCAAAAATAAAAGTTGGATAAGTAATCATAAATATTTGAAGGTAAAAATTAATGATAAAGTCTCGGGAATTAAAAATTACAGAGCCACTCTAAATGAGCGTTGGATTTTAATGGAGTACGATACTAAAACACAATTACTAACCCATGATTTTGAAGATCAAACTATAACAGAAACAGAAAACAATTTTAAAATCATTGTGACAGATAATGTTGGAAATAGTTCTACATTTGAATCTATCTTTTACAGAAAATAACTTGAGAATTTGAAATCAACCTTTTTGTATCCATATCTAATAATCCTCATGTTAATGCCCATACTAGCTATTGGACAAACAGCTACAATAAAAGGCGTTATACTTAATGTGCAATACCAACCAATTCAAGGAGCTAACGTTACTTCAGGTTCAAATGGCACTATCACAAATTTGAACGGATTTTACAGTCTTAAAATTCCTTCAAACATAGATGTTGGCATCAAAATATCACACCTAAATTATAAATTCATTGAAGCTACTTTCAATTTAAAAAACGGAGAAACACTGGAATTTAACCCTGTTTTAAATGATAGCTATGAGCAAATTGAAACAGTTGTGATTAAAGGTTCCAAACGAAAAGATCTTGAAGGGGTCACCACTATATCTCCTCAAATTATTAGAAGCATAAAAGGGGCTCAGCCAGGAGTTGAAAATTTATTAAAAACACTTCCTGGAGTAAACATCACGAACGAATTGAGTACACAATACTCTGTAAGAGGAGGTAATTTTGATGAAAATCTTGTCTATGTAAATGAAATAGAGGTTTATCGTCCTTTTCTAGTTCGATCAGGACAGCAAGAAGGCTTGAGTTTTGTAAACACAGCAATGGTACAAAACTTGGACTTCTCAGCAGGGGGTTTTCAAGCTAAATATGGAGATAAATTATCTTCCGTTTTAGACATTACTTACAGAACGCCGATTGACTTTAGAGTACAAGCAGACATTAATTTATTAGGGGGAAGTATCACCACAGAAACAGTTTCAAAAAACTCTAAATTCTCAGCAATTACAGGGCTACGATATAGGGATAATAGCTTTCTAGTGAATTCGAAAGAAACTGATACCAATTTCAATCCAATATTTGCAGATGCTCAAACCTATTTTACCTATCGATTTTCCGATAAATTTCATTTAAGCTTTTTAGGGAATTTAGCAATCAATCACTACCAATATGCGCCTACAATTCGTCAAACAAACTTTGGCACTCTAGATAATCCAGTTGCACTACAAGTGTTTTATGAAGGTCAAGAAAATGATAAATATCAGACCTTTTTTGGAGCATTCAAAGGAAGTTATCTTGTAAATGAAAACTTAACACTAAAACTAATTACTTCTACATTTCATACGACTGAACAAGAATACTTTGACATTCTTGCCCAATATCGTCTTGGAGAGGTTAATAGCAACATAGGAGACGAAAACCTGGGAGAAGTAGAGTTTACTGAAGGAATTGGCTCACAGCTCAACCATGCGAGAAATGATTTAGATGCTTTAATAACAAATATTGAGCATAAAGGGTACTTAAAATCTCAAGATAATAATTTTGAATGGTCCATCAAATATACCAATGAAGATATTAGAGACCGCATTGTAGAATGGGAAGTGATTGACTCCGCAGGATTTTTAATAAACCCACCAAATTTAGAGCAGTTTAATAATCAACCCTATACGGCAGATCAAGGCCCTATCGTTCCTTTTCAAAATATCCATGCGACGAACAGGACCAAAATCAATAGAATTCAAGCCTTTGGTCAATGGAATCAACGCTCAATGCTTGGGAACCATGAAGTATATACTAACATTGGAGTTCGCTACCATGGATGGTCTGTTAATGGACAAGGGGTCGAAAGCAATTCTCAAAATGTAATTAGCCCAAGAATTCAACTTGCAATTAAGCCTGATTGGAATAAAGACATGTTATTTCGTCTTAGTGGAGGCCTCTATTATCAACCGCCGTTTTATCGTGAACTGAGAGACAATGATGGTGAGGTTAATAGCGACGTGAATGCACAACAGTCAATCCACTTAGTTGTTGCAAATGAGTATAGTTTTGAAATGTGGGACCGTCCTTTTAAGCTTATTTCGGAAGCCTACTATAAAAAACTAAATGATGTAAACCCTTATACCGTTGAAAATGTAAGAATTCGATATACAGCAGCAAATAACACAAAAGCGTATGCCTATGGACTCGATATGCGTTTAAACGGAGAATTTGTTCCTGGCACAGAATCTTGGTTTTCTTTTGGTTACTTAAAAACAGAAGAGAATATAAACAAACAGGGGTATATAGCCAGACCGACTGATCAACGTTTAAAATTTGGAATTCTATTTCAAGATTATATCCCACAAATTCCAAATATAAAAATGTATCTAAACTTGGTTTATAATACAGGGGTACCAGGTGGCTCCCCTAGTTATGCCAGCCCTTACAGTTATCAAAACCGATTACCAGATTATAAGCGAGCAGATGTTGGAATGTCTTATATCATAATTGACTCCAACAAAAAATTGTTGAAAAATTGGCAAAAACGATTTAAAGAATTGTCGATAGGTCTCGAAATATTTAACATGTTTGATGTTCAAAATTCAATCACTAACACATGGGTTAGAGACGTCTATTCAAAGCGACAGTACTCCATACCAAATTACTTAACGCCTAGAGTCTTTAATCTAAGGCTAGGAATGCAATTTTAAGAATTCGCTTCGTTAACTAATTCTTTAAGAATACTGACAACAGATTGTACTTCTTTTTTGGTATTGTAAATACTAAGAGAAAATCGGATTGATGGTCTTTTCATATCCTCTTCCTTTAGTATCTCAGCTAATACATGAGACCCCTTCCCGCTTCCGCTTTGGCAAGCACTTCCTTTAGAGCATGCAATCCCCTTTAAATCTAATTGAAATAGAAACATCGGTGCGCTGGTCGCCGATACAGGCAAGCATATATTTACCAGCGTATAGGTACTAATTTCGGAATCACTGCAAGCCCCATTAAATTTGATCCCTGGAATATGATTAGTTAACTCAGAGATAAAATATGATTTCAAATCTCTAACTTGAGCGTTTTCTACTTCCAAAAATTGATATGATAAAGCCAAAGATTCATCTAATCCAACAATATCATGAATACTTTCAGTTCCAGCACGAATGCCACGCTCCTGAGTTCCGCCGGTAATTAAAGACTTAAGACCTGAGTTTTTTCTAATAAAAGTAAACCCAACTCCTTTAGGACCATGAAATTTATGAGCACTTGCCACTAAGAAATCAATTGGTGTTTCTTTTACATCTATATGGTAATGGCCAACAGATTGGACAGTATCACTATGAAAAAGCACGTTGTTGGCTTGGCATAAGTCAGCTACTTTTTGAATATCTAATATAGTCCCAATTTCATTATTGATATGCATTAATGAAACTAAGGTTTTTTTAGTGGATTTTAGAAGTGTTTCTAAATGCGAATAATCAATGCATCCAGTTTCTAACACATTAACATAACTTACTTTAACTCTATAATCAATTACCAACTGTTCTACAGTGTGAAGAACAGCGTGATGTTCAATTTTGGATGTAATTAAATGCGTAACTTTCAAATCTTTTACAGCAGACCTGAGTACTAAATTATCTGCTTCTGTGCCTCCTGAAGTGAAAATTATTTCTGATGGAAGTGCGTTAATATGGGATGCAATTCGCTTCCTACAATTTTCAATAATAGACTTTGATGAACGACCAAAACCATGAGTTGAAGAGGCATTGCCATAATTAGATTTTAAGACCTCTGACATCTTTGTAATAACCTCGTCTCTAATTTGAGTTGTAGCAGCGTTGTCTAAGTATATTGAGTTCATAGGACTGAGTATTTTTACAAAACTAATAAAATAAAATTTTACTCAAAATTATTCGAATTATTTAACAAATCCGTTACTTTTGCAATAAATATATATATTTAACATGCGAATTTTTTTAGTCCTCATTTTTAGTTGTTTTGTTTTGTTTTCTTGTAATGATGGTGATGTAATTTCTGTTGAGTTAGATTTTGACAAGTCCCTAACACTTTGTGGAGATGAAACCACTTCAAATTATATTTTATATGATACAAAGACTACTCCTTTTGAATCTCTAATGCTTTTATATCCAAATAACTCTCAAGCTGAAACTATATTTAACACTGAAAACTCAGGAACCATTCAAACACTTACTATTAATGGTAACTCTGTAAAATTTAATTACAGAACCTACACAGCAGATCCAAACACATATATATGTCAAGATATTCCAGATGCTAATGTATCTGTAACTGATAATTATGAAGCCTCAAGCGGTAATGCTGTATTTACAACTACTTTTGAAGATGACGATAATGACGGAGTCCCCAACACATTAGAATTTAATGGAGATTCTGACAACGATGGTATTGAAAACTACAAAGACAGTGACGATGATGGAGATAACGTTCCTACAATAAATGAAAAACCAGACCCTAATGGTGACGGAGATCTAGATGACATGCAAGATACTGATGGGGATTTAATTCCTGACTACCTAGACAATGATGATGACGGAGATGGAACCTTAACTATATTCGAAGACGAGAACAATAATGGAAATTTATTTGATGATTTGGCCACAGGTGCGGCAATCGCACGTTTTTTAGATGATACAGTAATGACTTCTTTTGAAAGTACGTTTGTCAGAACAAATGAGTTTAGTAGAAAATTCACAGTTAATGTTACATTAGAAAATATCGACATCTCCATTCTATCTACAGATAGCTTTTTCCTTGGCTTTTACGAATACACTGTTGATTATCCTATTTTAGACTGAAAAATATAAACCTCTGTTGCTCCTTGACCGTAATTTTGGTAATTAGCATCATAGTACTTAATCCCCTCATAACGTTTAAATAAATATTCAAGTTCAATTTTCAGTACGCCTTCTCCTACTCCATGAATAAATACAATTCGTTGGATGCGCTTTTGGATAGCAAATTCTAAACGTCGCTTTGCTGTCTCTAATTGTAAATTAAGCATTTCGTGATTTTGCATCCCCAGTGTGTTTCTTACTAGTTGGTTAATATGCAAGTCGACCTCCATTGTTGGTTGGTTACGGTCTTTGGAAGAAACTTTAGAAGGATTTTTCCTTTTTTTAGTTTCTTTATCATATAACACACTTTCAAGAGAGATGTTAGAAAATAATGAGTGTGCGCCCATTAAATTCTCTTTGATTTTTACTAATTCACTAGAATCAAAAACCAAATCGAACCCTGTGGAGGTTGCTACTGTTATTTCAGAACCCTCTATATTTAAAACTGTTCCCGACAAATCATCGTCTAGAACTGCAACTGCATCATTAATTTTAAATTTCATTCCTCTTCGTCATTTTCAATGAATGAATCATTTTGAGGGCGCACCCCTATACCTTTGGATATTTTATATAGGGCGAACATTAATAAAAAGAGACCGGAGATTTGAGTTAATAAATTTGATGTATCCATAAATTCCTGGATTAAAACCAAGAAAAATCCTAACACCAAACACAAATAATAAAAAGACCTATTAGACATCCTTTATAAATTAAAACACTAAACTACAGCTTTTGAATTAATGGAAATAATAAAGGTAATTTTTTATTTCAAAAATATTTTTCGTTCTTTGGTAAAATTGATTTTAAAGCAACATTATGCTGTTAGAAAATTATATGATCCCTTGTGTTAGTAAATCCCTTTTTGGCTATGACTGTATGGGCTGTGGGTTTCAACGGGCACTACTTTTAATTTGGAAAGGTTCTTTTCTAGACGCTTTTTATATGTATGCTGCAATTTACCCGCTAATAATTCTGTTTTGCTACTTAATAGTGACCCGCTTTTATAAATTTAAAGACTACAAAAAAGGCATAAATGTACTGTCCATATTATCAATAACAACCATCATAATTAGCTATACAATTAAACAACTATTTATCTAAATTAAAATGAAAAAACAATTAAATACTACCCTTACCTACGCATTAAGTATTATTGGATTATTATGCTGTTGCTTTGGCGGTCTTGGATTTCTACTTTCTGGGCCTGCATTTCTTATTGCTCACAACAAACTAAAAGATGCCACACAAAACCCAGATGATTACGAAGGGAATTTTAAGGCTATGAATACAGCTAAAACAATTGCATTAATCATTTTAATTATAAATGTATTGTACCTAGTCTATAATCTATATATTTATTTTTCTGGGGGCTATGAAGATGTATTTCAACAATTTCAAGAAGCTATGAAAGAAATTGAAGCAAAAGCTTAAACTTCCCTAATAACCAACTTAACAACAAGAGGGGTGGGGTTATCTTTTATTTTTATTTAATTAACTCCAAAGTCCTAAAAGAAGATTAACGTTTTGTTAGTAGTAGGACGTTTAATAATTAATTATTTTTGACAAATAACTAACTAACAACAGATTATATGACTTTCAAAAAAGCTCCCAAAGCGTATCAAATTACTGATTTAGTAAAACAAACAAACTATCTAGTCAATGGAGAGTTAAAGGAATGGTCAGGAAAAATGACTGATGTATACTCTACAATTTCCTCAACTGCAGATTACCAACCAACATTACTTGGATCTGTTCCTGAGCTCACAAAAGATCAAGCTCTTGAAGCTTTAGATGCTGCGTCTGACGCATATAACAACGGACAAGGGCTTTGGCCAACAATGAAGGTCGCTGATCGAATTTCCTGCATGGAGACGTTTGCTGAGCAAATGAAAACCAAGCGTGCAACCGTAGTCAAATACCTTATGTGGGAAATCGGTAAAAACCTAGCGGATTCTGAAAAGGAATTTGACAGAACTGTTGATTACATATATGACACCATAGACGATTATAAACAATTAGATCGTAATTCTGCCAAATTTCAAAAAAATTCAGGAGTACATGCACACATTAGAAGAGGCCCCATTGGAGTTGTATTGTGCTTAGGACCCTACAACTACCCTTTGAACGAAACATTTGCTCTACTAATCCCTGCCTTGATTATGGGAAATACTACAGTATTTAAACCCGCCAAACTTGGTGTATTACTATTATCTCCGCTTTTGGAAGCGTTTCAAAATAGCTTTCCAAAAGGAGTTGTAAACGTATTGTATGGACGTGGACGTGTACTTGCTACGCCTATTATGGAAACAGGGAAAATAGATGTGCTAGCTTTAATTGGGCACAGCAGCTCAGCAAATGCATTACAAAATAGCCATCCAAAAAGTAACCGTTTACGATCAGTTCTAGGCTTAGAAGCTAAAAACCCAGGAATTCTACTGCCAGATGCAGATCTTGATCTCGCTATAGATGAATGTATTGCTGGCACATTATCATTTAATGGGCAACGTTGTACAGCTTTGAAAATCTTATATGTTCACGAAAGTATTTCAGAGGAATTCAACAAGCGCTTTTGTGAAAAAGTAGATGCCTTAAAATTTGGAAACCCATGGGAAGATGGTGTGAAGTTAACACCTCTTCCAGAACCTAACAAACCAGCGTATATCAAAGGTTTGATTGAAGATGCTCAAGCTAAAGGAGCAAAAATATTAAATTCTAAAGGTGGAAATATTACAGATAATTATATCTATCCAGCCGTGATGTCAAATATCAACAAAACAATGGACCTATACGTTGAAGAACAATTTGGACCTGTAATTCCAATAATTACTTTTACAGACGTTCAGCAAGTCTTGGATGACATGGCAGAATCAAATTACGGACAACAAGTAAGTGTATTTGGAGAAAAAGTGAACACATTAGCGCCTTTAATCGATGTTTTAGTAAACCTAGTCTGTCGAGTCAATTTAAATAGTTCATGCCAACGTGGTCCGGATGTATTCCCTTTTACTGGCAGAAAAGATTCAGCTTTTAGTACCTTAAGTGTTCGGGATGCATTGCGATCGTTCTCTATAAGAACTTTTGTGGCTACTAAAGAGAATAGTGCAAATAACTCTATTCTAAAAGATCTTTTAGAATCTAAAAAATCAAACTTTATTAGCACAGAATATTTGCTTTAGAATAACTCTAACATAAATTATTTAATTCCCTCTATAATCTTATGGAGGGAATTTTGTTTTTAAAGCATTCAGTCATAGCAATAACTTAAGTTGTGTTTTGAAATTAATAAAAATTAATCTTATATTGTTAAATTATAAATCAAAAAAAATAATTATGAAAAAAGTAATTTTATTATTGACCACAATTTTGACATTTAATAGTTGTCAAAAGGCAGAAACGTCAGGTCCGTCAGAAGCGGACAAAGCTACATTTGCAAGAAATATCAAAGCATTTGAAAACCATCATGTAAAAGGATTTGCAACTGAAAATCTAGACCTTCTATCTTCTTACTTTGCTGACTCTGTTAAATGGAGTCCACCAATGTGGAATGACAATAAAATACTTGGAAAAGAAGACTTAATGAAAGCTGCAGAGTGGTACATGACTGAATTTGATAACCTTACTTTCTTAGCCGGAGATGGAGGAATTGATAGTCAAAGTGCGTATTGGGGTGGCTCATTTTATTCAGAATTAGGAGAACAAACATCTAAACCAAATGGGGTTCGTATCTATGGAACATGGACAGCAACCCATACTGTTTCTGGAGCCACTGTTAATAACAAGTGGTATGCAGTAGTGTCATTTAATGAAGATGGTAAAGTAGTTATGTTTTCAGACTGGATGGATGTAACAGGAATGCAAACTCAAATTGAAGAACATATAGCAGCTCAAGAATAAATAATCTATAATTTTAATATTAAAAGACCACTCTTATTGTTGTGGTCTTTTATGTTTAACACAAAATCTAAAAAAATTAACTTTTCTCGAAATCTTTTAAAGTCCTAATGATAATATCTACACAATCTAAAAGTTGAGCCTCAGACATTACTAATGGCGGCGCAAAACGAATAATATTTCCATGAGTTGGTTTTGCTAACAAACCATTATCTCTTAGTTTTAAGCAAATATTCCAAGCAGTATCACTTTCTTCATGGTCATCAATCAAAATCGCATTTAAAAGCCCTTTACCCCTGACCGATTTCACAATAGTACTCGCTTCGATATATGTATTTAAACTAGCTCTAAACAAATTCCCTAAACGGTAGGCATTTTCTGTTAAATCTTCGTCTTGGACTACTTTTAAAGCGGCCAATGCAACAGCAGCAGCAATTGGGTTTCCTCCAAAAGTACTTCCATGAGAGCCAGGTGTAATTACATTCATAATAGAATCATTAGCCAAAACAGCAGATACGGGATATACACCTCCACTTAATGCTTTTCCAAGGATAAGAACATCTGGCTTTACTTCTGGGGTTCCAGAACAGTCTTTATTTTCACAACTACAATTTCCACAGGTTGCTAATAAACGCCCCGTTCGTGCGATTCCAGTTTGAACTTCATCTGCTATGAATAAAACATTATGAGCTTCACACAAGGCTTTTGCCTTAGCTAAATAGCCCTCTGAAGGTACATAAACACCTGCTTCGCCTTGAATTGGTTCAACTAAAAACGCAGCAATAGTTGAATTATTTTTAAGGGTTTCTTCTAAAGCGGCTGAATCATCATAAGGGATTTTAATAAAACCGCTTGTGAAAGGGCCAAAGTTATCCCGAGCAACTGGATCGTTTGAAAACGAAATTATAGTAGTTGTCCGACCATGAAAATTATTTTCACACACAATTATTTGTGCTTCATTTTCGGGAATCCCCTTTACTTCATAAGACCATTTTCGAGCAATTTTTAGAGCGGTTTCAACTGCTTCTGCTCCTGTATTCATTGGAAGTACTTTATCAAACCCGAAATACTTAGTGACAAATTCTTCGTACGGACCTAATTGATCATTGTGAAAAGCACGGGAAGTTAACGTAAGCGTTTGTGCTTGCTCAGTCATAGCTTTTACAATACTTGGATGACAGTGTCCTTGGTTTACTGATGAATAAGCAGATAAAAAATCATAATATCGATTTCCTTCAACGTCCCATACAAACACGCCATCGCCTTTTGAAAGAACGACTGGTAAAGGGTGATAATTATGAGCCCCGTATTTGTGCTCTAGATTTATCGCTTCTTGTGGTGTAATTTTATTTAAAATAGCCATTTTTAATAATTTATAAATTTATAAAATAACCATTCCTTATCTACCTTTATCCTTTCGAAGAGTCCGAAAATTCAGCGTGGGAAAGAAATCATCCCTAATAATTGCAATTTAGGAAATATAATTCATAACAAACAACTCAATTTCACAACTATTTTTCGGATACTTTCATATCTTTTATTAATATTGCAAAACAACTTTAGGATAGAAACAAATGCCAAAAAGAGAACGTAATAAATTTGTAAAAAGAGGTCAGATATTAGAGTTAAAAATTGAAGACTATGCTTTTGGAGGAAAAGGAATTGCTAGAATTCGCTCTGAAGAAGGAGAGTTTGTAGTGTTTATACCCAATACAATTCCTGGACAAACGGTAAAAGCTCAAGTAAAAAAATCGAGCAAAAAGTATGCCGAATGCAGCTTAATTGAAGTGATGGAAAATTCGCCTGATGAAGTTGAAGTTCCGTTTCAAGATATCCCTGGGGCGCCTTACATTCAGTTGCCTATAGAATTACAGCATAAATACAAGAAGGAAAGTACCTTATCATTATTTAAACGTATTGGGAAAGTTTCAAATATTGATGATTTATTTGATGAACTCATTAGCTCACCTAATGTATTTCATTACAGAAATAAAATGGAATATGGATTTTCTGCTATTGGGTACGACCGAGTTAATAAAACCGATATTGATATTTTTACTTTGGGTTTTAAAAGACGTGGTGTTTGGTGGATGGGTGACAACTTAGAAAAAGATTCTGGTTTATTTGACACCTTAGTAGAAAACAACATAACCCGCATAAGAAAGTACTGTGAAGCTACCGGTTTAGACCCATGGCATGGACCAAAAAAAGAAGGGTTCTTTCGGTTTTTTGTTGTGAGGAAGTCATACAAAACCAATCAACTCTTATTTAACTTGGTCACAACTTCTTACGACCTTCCTAAGTTTGATTTAACGGAATTTTCTGAACTTTTGAAAAACCTATTTAAAGACCGCTTTGCTGGGTTAATACATTCTATTAATGATGAAACAGGCGATAGAACACTCGCAACAACTGGGAGTAGTCAACTCATTGCTGGAGACGATAAGATTGTAGAACAACTTCTAGGTTTAAATTTTGAAATCAGCATGAAAAGCTTCTTTCAAACCAATCCTAAGTCTGCAGAAAAATTGTATAGCAAAGTCATTGATTATGCGCTAGAAAATAAAGAAGCCATTGACAATACTGTGGTTATGGATTTATTTTGCGGTACCGGAACTATAGGTCAAATATTAGCATCTAGAAGTACTAATGCCAAAATAATTGGAGTTGATATTGTAGCATCTGCAATTGAAGACGCGATCAAAAATGCGAAGAGAAATAACATAGACGGCTTAAAGTTTTATACAGCTGATGTTGGGAAGTTTTTAGCAGAACATCCTGAGTATAAAAATAAAATACGTACCATTATCTTAGATCCCGCTCGAGCTGGAATTGCGCCTAAGACGCTATTAAAAATTATTAACATCAATGCAGATAGGATAGTCTATGTTTCTTGTAACCCTGCCACTCAGGCTAGAGATACTGAAGAAATGAGAAATAATGGATACCAAATAAAAAAAATAAGTCTGGTAGATCAGTTCCCTCATACATCGCATATAGAAACGGTTGTTCTATTCGAGAAAATATCTATTGATACAATTTAATGCTTTTAAAAAAGTTGTACTTTTGATTTAAATACGCGCTAATATGAAATTACTTACAGATCTAGAAATTGAAAAACGGTTAACAGACTTTCCAGATTGGGACTATCATGAAAAGACTTTAAGTACAGAATTTGAATTTGATAATTTCAAAAATTGTATGAGTGCAATGATGAGAATCGCTTTTGAATGTGAAAAACTAAACCACCATCCTGAGTGGTCTAATGTTTACAATCTATTAACAATAAAACTAACGACTCATGACGTTGGTGGCGTTACAGAGTTAGATTTTGAATTAGCTAAATTTATAGAAGAAATTGTAGAAGTTGAATAAGTATTCTCCATTAACTAACTCTAAAATGAAAAAACACTATTTAATTTTTTCACTAATTGCATTGCTTTTCATTAGTTGTGAAAAGGATGACGTTTGTCCAGCGACCACTCAAACAACGCCAAGAGTTATTATTGAATTTTACGACATTGCAGCCCCAGACGAGATTAAAGCTGTTCCGGGCTTATTTGCTATTGGACTGGATAGCAACGCAAATGAAGTTACTATTCATAACGAGCTTGTTTCTACCCGTTCTTCAATTGCATTGCCCTTACAAAACAACAGTAATCAAACACAGTTTAAATTATATGAAAGTTATGACCTCATTGACTCTACTGTTAGTGGCAATCCAGATATCATCACAATTACATATGATATTGAAAGCTTATATATTTCGAGAGCTTGTGGATACATTAATAACTATTCAATTCAGACCTTTAGCATTGCATCTGACAATGATCAATGGATGATTAATTCTGAAATTTTAATAACTCAAATAACAAATGAAAATGAAATCCATATCAAAGTACTTCATTAGCACATTAGGATGTTTGAGTCTATTAATAAGTCTTAATGCACAAGAAGTAGAGACAAAAGCATCTGATAGCATTATGGTTCAAGAAAAATATGGACTGCGTTTGGGAGTTGATTTAAGTAAGGTTACACGGTCTTTTTTAGAAACAGATTATATGGGCTTTGAAATCAATGGTGATTATCGATTATTAAAGCGTTTATATGTTGCTGGAGAGATAGGCTCAGAAAAAAAGACGAGTAATACTAACTACCTAAGCAGCACTGCTAAAGGCACATACCTAAAAGCTGGAGTGGACTACAATATGTACGAGAACTGGGCAGGGATGGAAAACTTGATATACTCAGGACTTCGTTTTGGATTCTCAAATTTCACTCAAACCTTAAATAGCTACACTATTTACGACACCAATAGCCTCACTTGGGGGCAAAATGAAGTGGTAGATACTGAAAGTTTTTCGGGTTTAACTTCAGGCTGGATTGAAATATTATTAGGAATTAAAACGGAGGTTTTAAACAACCTTTTTATCGTCTTTAATTTACAAATCAAAGCGCGACTATTTGAATCAGAACCTGATAATTTTGAAAACATTTACATCCCTGGATTTGGCCGCACCTATGACAGTGGCAAATTTGGTATAGGGTTTGGATATAATATTAGCTATTTGATTCCCTTATACAAAAGGGATAGGTAATGTTATATCACAATAGACTGCTCCCAAAAAATTTATCTAACTAATTTTTTATATTTAATACGTTTTGGCATTAAGTCACCACCAAGTCGTTGCTTTTTATTTTCCTCATAATCACTAAAACTTCCTTCAAAAAAGTAAACTTCTGAATTACCCTCAAAAGCAAGTATGTGTGTACAAACACGATCCAAAAACCAACGGTCATGACTAATGACTACTGCACAGCCAGCAAAACTCTCTAATCCTTCTTCTAATGCTCGTAGGGTATTGACATCCAAATCATTTGTAGGCTCATCTAAAAGCAAGACATTTCCTTCCTCTTTTAGTGTCATGGCTAAATGCAAACGATTACGCTCACCACCAGAAAGCATATTTACTTTTTTATTTTGTTCACTTCCAGAGAAATTAAAACGACTTAGGTAGGCTCGTGAATTAACTTGCTTCCCTCCCATCATAACAAGCTCCTGCTCATCACTAAAGTTTTGCCAAATTGATTTTTCAGGATCTATGTTCGTATGGCTTTGATCTACATAAGCGATTTTTGCCGTTTCCCCGACTTTGAAACTACCTTTATCAGAATTCTCCTCACCCATAATCATTCTAAAAATAGTTGTTTTACCGGCACCATTTGGTCCAATAATTCCAACAATTCCTGCTTGAGGAAGGTTGAAATTTAAGTTATCATACAACAACTTATCGTCATAAGCTTTACTAACTCCTTCCGCTTCAATTACATTGGTCCCTAAACGGGGTCCGTTTGGGATATAAATTTCTAGCTTTTCATCAAGTTGTTTTTGATCTTGACTCATTAGTTTGTCGTAACTCTTTAAACGCGCTTTTTGCTTCGTTTGACGGCCTTTAGCTCCTTGGCGTACCCATTCCAATTCACGCTCCAGAGTTTTTTGACGCTTGGATGCTGTTTTACTTTCTTGTGCTAAACGCTTTGATTTTTGATCTAACCAAGAAGAATAGTTTCCTTTCCAAGGAATGCCTTCTCCTCTATCTAATTCTAAAATCCATCCCGCAACATTATCTAAGAAATAACGGTCATGCGTAACTGCAATTACAGTCCCTTTGTATTGCGCTAAATGGTGCTCCAACCAGTGAACAGACTCCGCATCCAGATGGTTTGTTGGCTCATCTAATAATAATACATCAGGTTCTTGAAGCAATAAGCGACACAGCGCCACTCGTCTGCGTTCTCCACCAGAGAGCACACCAATTTTCTTGGAGCCGTCGGGAGTTCTTAAAGCGTCCATTGCTATTTCTAGTTTGGTATCTAATTCCCACGCATTTGCCGCATCAATTTGATCTTGTAATTCGGCTTGACGGTTCATTAATTTTTCCATCTTATCAGCATCTGAATAAACTTCTTCCAGACCAAACATGTCATTTATATTATTGTATTCGTCCAAAATAGCAACTGTTTCTGCTGCACCTTCTCGAACGATTTCCATTACCGTTTTTGATTCATCTAATTGTGGTTCTTGCTCTAAGTATCCCACAGAGTAATCTTGTGAAAAGACCACATCACCCTGGTAATTTTTATCAACACCTGCTATGATTTTCAGTAAGGTCGATTTACCTGATCCGTTAAGTCCAAGGATTCCTATCTTAGCCCCGTAAAAGAAACTAAGGTAAATATTTTTTAAAACAGGAGTATTAGCGCTTTGATACGATTTTGTGACTCCTGACATTGAAAATATAATTTTTTTATCATCACTCATTACACACGACCTTTTAAAGCGTTAAACACCCAAGCATTAGCAAAAAATCCAATACCTACTGAAGCAAAACCCCATCCGGCAACCTCATTGTACCTGAAAGCGCCTAAAGCAATTAAAGATAAACCTATAAACATCATTATATATGTGGCCCATGCCAATACTGTATTTTTATTCATTGCCATAATTAAATTTTTGAATTACAAATATCGTTAATTTTTAAAACTTCCAATTTAAGTTTTAAGGAAAATTTAATTCTTATTAATTAAGAAATACGCATTTAGGCTAGTCAATTATTGGACGTAACGCCAGCATTCTCATAATATTAATCAAAATTAAAATCATTAGTCTAAAATTGGAACTTCAATAAATAGCAATTGAGATTCCTCTTGCGCTTCTACTAAAAATGTAGCAACTTTTGAAAGACCTACTGCATCTCTCTGGTTCAAATGCTGACCAGCAACTTCAGAAACTCCAGTAACTTGCATTACATAAACACCATGTGATTCGCGTTTTAAGTTATACTCAAAATTAGAGCCAGCTTTTAAATTAATTCTGGATATTTGTGCATCCTGATGGATTTTTAAGCCAGAAGTTTTCTCATTATTAATAGAAGATACTAAAATCTGAAGCTCTCCGGCACTAGGCGTCTTAAAATAGGCTTGATCATAACGAGGGGTTACATTATTTTTATATGGGAGAATCCATATTTGAAACAAACTTAAGTGTTCGGTTTTAGAACCATTAATTTCTGAATGTTGAATCCCAGTTCCTGCTGACATTACTTGAACTTCCCCAGCCTTAACCTCTTCCCACTTGTTTCCCATTGAATCTTTATGCTTTAAAACACCTGATAATGGAATTGTAATAATTTCCATATTATCGTGTGGATGAGTTCCAAAACCCATTCCAGGCGAAATTAAATCATCATTTAAAACTCTTAAAGTTCCGAAATTCATTTTTTCAGGATTATAAAAATTAGCAAAACTAAAAGAATGATTCGCTTGTAACCAGCCGTGATTTGCAAATCCTCTAGAAGCGGCAGCATTGTATTCTAATTTCATGTAGTGATATATTTATAATTGTTCGTTAACAAAAACTTGAAACTCAAGAATATTGTTATTTTTGTGTAACAAATATAAGAGCCATGGATTTAAACTTCAATAAAAACGAAGATTATAATAAACTACTTGTTACCGATTTAAAGAAACGTTTAGCGCAAGTTAGATTAGGCGGTGGTAAATCCAAAATTGAAAAAGAACATGCCAAGGGTAAACTAACAGCTCGTGAGCGTATTGATTACTTGTTAGATCATAAATCAAAATCAATCGAAATCGGTACGTTTGCTGGGGATGGCATGTACGAGTCTCATGGTGGTTGTCCTTCTGGTGGAGTGGTGGTCAAAATAGGCTATGTAAAAGGAAAACAATGCATTGTAGTTGCTAACGATGCGACGGTAAAAGCTGGTGCCTGGTTTCCTATAACAGCTAAAAAGAATCTTCGTGCGCAAGAAATTGCCATGGAAAACAGATTGCCTATTATTTATTTAGTTGATTCAGCAGGGGTGTATCTGCCATTACAAGATGAAATCTTCCCTGATAAAGAGCACTTTGGTAGAATTTTTAGAAACAATGCACAAATGAGCAGTATGGGTATTACCCAGATAGCGGCCGTGATGGGAAGCTGTGTAGCTGGAGGCGCCTACTTGCCTATTATGAGCGACGAAGCCATTATAGTTGACAAAACAGCAAGCATCTTTTTAGCCGGAAGCTATTTAGTAAAAGCCGCCATTGGTGAATCTATAGACAATGAAACGCTTGGAGGTGCTACAACACATTGCGAAATAAGCGGAGTCACTGATTACAAGGCCAAGAACGATGCAGATGCTTTAGACAAAATTAAATCGATAATGGATAAGATTGGAGATTTTGATAAAGCGGGCTTTAGCAAAAAGCCTTCAAAAAAACCTAATGAGAATCCTAAAGATCTTTTCGGACTGCTTCCTAAATCAAGAGCAGACCAATATGACATGTATGAAATTATAAACCGATTGGTTGATAATTCTGAAATTGAAGAATATAAAGCGGACTATGGAAAGACAATCATTACAGCTTATGCCCGTATTGATGGCTGGGCTGTAGGGATTGTTGCAAACCAACGTAAATTAGTAAAAAATGCCAATAAAGAAATGCAATTTGGTGGAGTCATTTATAATGACAGTGCAGATAAAGCCACCCGATTTATCGCCAATTGTAATCAGAAAAAAATACCCTTAGTTTTTTTACAAGATGTCACTGGATTTATGGTGGGCAGTAAAAGTGAACACAGTGGTATTATAAAAGATGGAGCCAAGATGGTTAATGCACTCAGCAACAGTGTGGTACCTAAATTCACTGTTATTATTGGAAATAGCTATGGAGCTGGGAATTATGCCATGTGTGGTAAGGCCTATGATCCCCGATTAATCGTCGCTTGGCCTAGCGCGAAATTAGCGGTGATGAGTGGAAACAGTGCTGCAAAAGTATTACTACAAATAGAAACCGCCTCTTTAAAAAAGAAAGGTGAAACGATTACCTCTGAAAAGGAAGCAGAATTATTTGATCAAATCAAGTCACGCTATGACGAGCAAGTATCTCCGTATTACTCTGCTGCTAGGCTATGGACAGATGCTGTTATAGAACCTACAGACACTCGTGATTGGATTAGCATGGGAATTGAAGCAGCAAATCATGCCCCTATTGAGAAAACCTTTAATGTGGGAGTTATACAAGTTTAACCAGTGCAAGCGTTTCTTGACGCTTGACCTTACCGGAAAGCGTTTCAATAAAATTATCGACGTAATAAATATGCTTAGGCCTTTTTAGTGGTTCAATGAAAGTGAAATCTAAGGAATCGTAAGGCGTAGTACTTTCTATTACCAAAATCACAATTGTCCCTAATACAGCTTCTTTTTGAGATGATATAAAAAACCTGTTCTGAATAAGTCCCTCTAGTTGCTGTTCTAGCTGTTGGGGAAATATTTTAATACCGCCAGAATTAATAACCGCATCATAGCGTCCAACCCATTCAAAAGTTGTTTTAGAATGTAAACGGACGTGGTCATTTGTTTGAATTGTATGTGAGGCTAATTCTGGTGCTTCAATAAGTAAGCAGTTTCGAGCATCTACAGAAATAGAAACTGAAGGTAATACTTCAAACAAAGAAAAAGACTTAGTTATTTTTTTAACTGCAATATGACTCACCGTCTCTGTCATTCCAAAAGTTTCATATACCGTTGAAGTTGAGTTTATTAGTTGATCCATTAAATTAGTAGAAAGTGGTGCACCCCCTACAATAAGTGTTTTGATCTGATCTAATTTTGAGATTGAATTCTCAAGCTGTAAAGGTACCATGGCACAAAAATCATAGGATTTGGAGCGTAACTCCAAAGGAGAAGAACTTGGTTTTATACACTCTAATTCCAATCCTAAAACATAGGCTCTCACAAACATCATTTTAGCAGCGATGTAGGTAAATGGCAAACAGGACAAGGCAGAATCGCCAGGACTTAATTTAAAATAGCTTCCAGTAGCTAACGCAGAATTGACCATGGATTGCTTAGACATTAAAACAGCTTTAGGGGTACCAGTTGTGCCCGATGTTTGCAGTGTGATTTCTGAATTTAAATCTATCCATATTTCAATGAAATCCGCCAATGAGACCAGATGGTCATCACATCCCTTAGAATAAACAGATGCAAGGGACAACAAACCGGAATTATCATAAAAAGTCCCGTTTAATTTAAAAGAACTGTGTGGCTGCTTATATGTTCTATTTACCTTCAAATTTGATGGTTTGATTGATATTTCATTAAGCGTCTTTGGTCACGGATCCTATTAATCTATTTTTCCAATCCGTCCACTTATATACCTTAGAGAAAATAAAGATTAGGATCGGGTAAATAATTAAAACAGAACTAAATATTTCAAAAGACCCTATGTCTGGGTCTGAGATATCTCTAAATATGGAATTTGTTTGAAAAGCCGTCCAGTCTGCTGTGACTAAAAGTGCCGTAAATAAGTTATTAGCAGCGTGAAACCCTAGAGCTAGTTCAAGCCCCTCATCCATCAATGTAATGATCCCTAAAAAGAATCCCGTACCAATATAATGTACTAATAAAATATAGCCGAGTTTGTCAATTTCTGGATTGGCAATATGAAGCATCCCAAACAAAACAGAAGTTACAATCAAAGGCACCCATTTGTTTTTACAGATCACTCCGATTCCTTGCATTAAATATCCTCTAAAAAGGTACTCTTCAAAACTAGTTTGAAGGGGTACCAAAACTACGGCAATAGCTACCAAAATTAAGAAAGGTTTTAACTCAAAATTAAACACATAGTTTTCAGGAGAAGACTGGTAATCAATCATAATCATTATGACGGAGATAAAGCCCCAAAATAAGAAGGCAAACCAAAAACGTTTCCAATCAATTTTTGATCTTGATGTGGTTAAACTTTTAATCGATTGTTTGTGTAAAAACTTGACCACAACAAAAAGACCAAGAAGTCCAACTGCAAAAGACAACAGCATTAGAAATAAATTCAGATTTGACTCTAATAATTGCATCATTTTATTTGGGTCTAATTCTTTAAGTTCTAACCCTGACTGCAATGCTTTTGCAATTAATGCAACGGTGTGGGGGATTTGCCCTAAAATAACAGCGATTACAATAAGTGCTAGTCCAGCTAAATAAAGCCACCAGTCGTGTTTGTTTTTAAATGCTTGTTTGATATACATAAATTAAAATTTTAAATTCCACTTTGTTTTTAAATCATAAAATAAGCGGCCTGAATTCACCACTAGAGGAGCTTGAACGTTATTCGTAAATAAGCCACCAGTTCCCAATCCTTGAGGTAAAGTATTATTTAGAGTGTAGGTCCACTGTGCAATAGCATTTAGCCCAATATTACTCTCTAAGGCACTTGTTACCCACCAGCCAATTTTATTGGACTCGGCAACATCGATCCATTCTTCACTTACTTTGAAGCCGCCTAACAGAGTTGGCTTAAGGATAATGTATTGAGGTTTGATAGTTTGTAGCAAGAATTGCTTATTTGTTACAGAAAAGACGCCGATTAATTCTTCATCTAATGCAATTGGAAGAGGCGTATCTGAACATAACTGCGCCATCTCTTCAAGCTGTCCATGTTTTATGGGCTGTTCTATTGAATGAAGATTAAAGTCTGAAAGCTGTTTTAATTTCTCTAAGGCTTCCCTTGGCTTAAAAGCTCCGTTTGCATCAACACGGATTTCTATAGATTGGGAATCAAACTCATCTCTAATGGATTTTAAAAGTGCTAATTCTTTATCAAAATCAAGGGCACCAATTTTAAGTTTAATACAAGAAAACCCTGCTTCTAGTTTGTCTTTAATCTGTTGTTTCATGAATGAAAATTCGCCCATCCAAATAAGACCATTAATAGAAATTGAATCTTGTCCAGATGTAAAGTCAGAAGGGAATAACTCAAAAGGCGATTTATGTTTCAATGATCTAAAAGCAATTTCCAAACCAAATTGAATAGATGGAAACCCAACAAGTCGTCTAAGCAACGCTTCGAGTCCTAAGTCAATATTTTGACAGGCCCATTTAAGCATTAACTCAAAGTCATCACAATCGTCAATACTCAATCCCTTGAACATTCCGCATTCCCCTATCCCATTTAAGGCATTTTCTTCCAATTCTATAAACCAAGTATCCTTGTAAGTTAAAACCCCGCGAGACGTTCCGCTTGCTTGTTTAAATTGAAGTTTATGCTTAAAATAAGTAGCCTTCATATAATAATATAATTTGGTTAATACAATTTTAAATTAATATATGACTTGCACCAAAAATTAATGCGAGTAAAAATGTTGATAAAGCTAAAACTTTTAGCTGAGGATCATAATCCTTCGGGTTCTGTACTTTATTACAACTATTAAGATGAATAAATAATGGTATAAACCCAATCATAATCAACGATATTGATAGTTGATCTGATAAACAAAAATATAATAACATCAAAAATATGGCTAAAATAATCAATGTTAAATGATACTTTCTAGCATTTTCTAGACCTAAATAACCTGCAAGAGTGTGTTTATTAGATAACTTATCGGATTCAAAATCACGCATGTTGTTTAAGTTAAGAACCCCAGCACTCAAAAGCCCTATAGAACTCGCTGGCAACAGCATTAAAAAATCAATTTGTTTAGAATATAAAAAATATGTCCCTAAAACACTCAGCCATCCAAAAAACAAAAACACCATAACATCTCCCAATGCTTTATAACCATAAGCAGACGCCCCTACAGTGTATTTAATAGCGGCTATAATAGCCAACACTCCCAACCCAATAAAAATAAAGGAGGTTAAAAACTTATCAGCTCCAAAGGCTTGGTAAATAAGAGTTAACACTAAAAAAAGACAAATAATTACATTTATAACAATGGCATTTCGCATCTGTTTAGGACTTATAATACCACTTTGTAAAGCACGTTTTGGACCAATACGATTTTCATTGTCCGTTCCTTTCACACCATCTCCATAATCGTTTGCAAGATTTGATAAGATCTGAAGACTTAAAGTTGTTAGAATTGTTAACACAAAAACTGAGAGTACGAAAACTCCTTCTGAGTAGGCAACTCCAGAGCCTACAATAGCTCCTGAAATTGATAATGGCAACGTTCTAAGTCGACAGGCAGAAATCCATGCTTGTAATTTTTTCATGCTATGGAATCCATTTTTTCTCAAAGTTTGGAGGTCTTTTTTCCAAAAAGGCATCCCGCCCTTCTTTAGCCTCATCGGTCATGTACGCAAGGCGAGTCGCTTCGCCTGCAAAGACTTGCTGACCTACCATGCCGTCATCAGTAAGATTCATGGCGAACTTTAGCATTTTTATAGAAATTGGAGATTTAGCTAAAATTTCTTGCGCCCATTCATAAGCTGTTGTTTCTAACTCTGCATGTGGAACAACTGCATTAACCATTCCCATGTCAAATGCTTCTTGAGCATTATAATTTCTTCCTAGGAAAAAAATCTCTCTTGCTTTTTTTTGTCCAACCATCTTGGCTAGATACGCAGAGCCATAACCCCCATCAAAACTGGTCACATCTGCATCGGTTTGCTTGAAAATAGCATGTTCCTTACTAGCTAATGTTAGATCACATACCACGTGTAGGCTATGCCCACCGCCAACCGCCCAACCTGGGACAACTGCTATGACTGCTTTAGGCATAAATCGAATCAGACGTTGTACTTCTAATATGTTTAATCGGTGGTAACCATCATCGCCTACATAGCCTTCATGACCACGAGCTTTTTGATCTCCCCCGCTACAAAATGAATAAATACCATCTTTTGAAGAAGGACCTTCGGCACTTAACAAAACCACTCCAATACTTGTGTCTTCATTCGCATCGTATAATGCTTGGTATAATTCTAAGGTTGTTTTTGGTCTAAATGCGTTTCTGATATCGGGACGATTGAACGCAATACGAGCGACCCCATTAGATTTTTTGTAGGTAATATCTTCATATTCCTTAACAGTTTTCCATTGTATCATAGTCATAGAATTACAGTTTTATGTTGTTAAATAAATCCCATCTAGTTCAATACGGATTCGGCGTTGTTTATATAAAGTTCCGATTGCCTTTTTAAAACTTTTCTTACTCATTTGAACCAATGACTTAATGTCTTCAGGAGTGGACTTATCAGTTAATTTCATAAATCCATTTTCGTTGTTCTCTAAGAACTCTAAAATCTGTTGCGCATTTGGCTCGATATTTCTATAACCAATTTTTTCTAGGGTGATATCGAGTTTATTACCTGGACGAATTTTTTTAATAATCCCTTTAAGCTTGTCCCCTACACTAATATCTTTGAATAAATCTTGATTAAATATAAGCCCTAAATGAATTTTATTAACGATAACATTCATACCTAAATCGGAAGGGTGAGAAACGATCAGATCAACTTCATCAAAAGCCTCTACAGATAATTCTTTATTATCTAAAAAACGATTTGTTTTACTTGAAGCGACAAGACGCTCTGAGGTTTCATCTAAATAGCAAAAGACTAAGTACCAGCCACCTGCTTTCATGGGGAAAGCCTGTTCTCTGAACGGACAAAACAATTCTTTAACTAAACCCCAATCGAGAAAAGCACCAATTTCATTTACTGAATTACAACGTAATAATGCAAATTCCCCTTTTTTGATGTAAGGGTGATCTGTAACGGCAACAAGGCGTTCTTCGTTGTCTAAATAAACAAAAACATCTATCTGGTCGTCAATTTCGAAGGTGTCCGGAACATAGCGATTTGGAAGCAAAACTTCTTGATCTTCATTATCGCCCAAAAACAATCCTGGCTCGGTATCTCTTAATATCGTTAGTTTATTATAGTCTCCTATGTGTATCATACCACAAAGGTAATGATAATCAAGTGAGAAAATAAAAAAAGCGCCCCAACAAATTATGACGATAGAGAATTAAATAGTTATAGTAATTAATACATTAACACTTTGCAAAAATGCTTTGTTAGAAGGCAATAAACGAATGCATAATATTTATTTCTGTTGGAACGATCATAGTGTTCAATAACTTTAGTAATATCATCTTCTAGTTTATGCGATACGTATAGTCCTAATTTCTTTGATCAGGAAATTATATCTAACTGTTACCATCTCAGACGCACTAGTTACAGAACAAGTAATTGAATCTTTATTGTAGATTTAAGTAGTTATTGTATTTTACGATAAGTTCTTTTCTTTTGTTCATAGATTTTTATTTAAAATTAGATTTAGACTATGGTGATAGAAACAACTTTCATTATTTTAGGTATTATAATGAAAAAGTCACAAAAAAATTAAAATAAAGCGAAAAAAAACTATTTAATAAAATCAAAGTAAGACAATAGAATACGGTCATTTTCTGAAGAAGGTGTGAAAATCTCTAGAATCTTAGGACGTTGACTTGTAGCATAAAAATCGTCCCATTGTGGATTTAGCTCATCAGATGAACTTGCTGAAGCGTAGTCAAACATAAAGTGTTCTGAAATCGACTTTGCTGTAAGTGTGTGGTTGGTTTCAAAAAAAGTGCTAAAATTTTCGGAATTTTTATTTCCTGGAAGAATTCTAAAAATACCTCCACCTCTATTGTTTATAATTATAATGCGAAAATTTGATGGAATATAATTATTCCACAATGCATTACTATCATAAAAAAAACTAAGGTCTCCTGTAATAAAAACGGTTGGTTTCTCAGAAACACAAGAAGCACCAACAGCGGTACTCGTGGAGCCATCAATACCACTGGTACCACGGTTGCAAAAAACAGTAAGAGAAGAATTTAAATTAAATAGTTGTAAGTATCTAATCGTAGAACTATTACTGGACTGAACCATCGAACTGCTTGGTATGTGTTTTAATACACTATCAAACACTTTAAAATCGCAAAACGGAATTGACTTCATATAATCTTTGTGCTTTTCTAATCGTATTTTCTTAACCTGATTCCATGTCTTAAAATACTGGCTCTCAACCGGTGACCCGCTAGTGCTTACTAGTTGTTTGAGAAAATTGTTTACTGAGCATTTATAATGCTTCGTTAAACAAAAAAAAGTGTCATTAGCTTGTACCGGATCAATATGCCAGTGAAGTTTAGGGGCATACGAACGTAAGAAAGTTTTAATTTTTTTTGAAACCACCATCCCTCCAAATGTTAATAGTATTTCAGGCTGAAGCGCTTCAAAATCAGTCGCATCTAAAGGAGTAATTAACTGATCGATACTAGAGAAAAAGTTAGTGTGGTGTAAATTAGACGTTGTTTCTGTTAGCACCACTACTGATGGGTCTTCTCCTATTAGATCTAAGTAAGATTGTTTGACACTTTCAGGAGTATTAACCCCTACTAAAATCATTTTCTTTTTTGAAGAATACCATTTTTTAATAAGGGATTTAGGTAGTGAGACTGAGGGGTCAATTGTACAACTTAAGTTGATATCAAAATCTTCCTTAAGAACCTCAACAGTTTCATATAAAGAATCCGAGAATGGCGCATTAATATGAACAGGCCCTTTGGCTGTATAAGCAAATTCCAAGGCTTTAGTAATAAGTGAATCGTTGTCTTTAAATGATTTGATAAATGACTTCTTTATCACTTCTTTTAAATTAGCTTCATATAAAATATGAGAAGCAAATATGTGAGGCTGCGTAATGGTTTGACCGTCCCCTATATTTATTAAGTGATCTGGACGGTCTGCAGAAATTACTACGAGTGGAATTCGACTATAAAACGCTTCTACAACAGCAGGGTAATAATTAACTAGTGCACTTCCAGAAGTACAGACCAAGGCAACTGGTTGCTGTAATTGCTGAGCTATTCCTAAAGCAAAAAAACCAGCCGATCGCTCATCTATAATGCTATAACACTCAAAAAAATCATTGGCTGTAAACCCTATAGTCAAAGGCGCATTTCGACTGCCAGGAGAGATCACAATGTGTTTAATATTATGCGCTTGGCAGCGCTGAATAATCGATTGAGCTAACGGATGCTTTGACTGTATCATTTCAAGGCAAAGTTATTTAATTTTTAGGGTTTAAATTGAATTGAATTAATAAATATTTCCTAAAGGTTTAAAGGATGCTTTTAACTGTTTGTATCTTATTATGTATCTCAATACATTCTTGATTAGGATCGGAATCTTTAGTGATACCTCCTCCACTGTAAAGAATAGCTGTTGAATTGATTAATTTCATACATCTTAAGTTGACCGCTAAGTCTGTAAATTTTCTATTTGTATGATACGCTCTATTTTCAATGTTTTTTTTAGAGTTTCTAAATGTTAAAGAGTCAGAAATATTTAACTCACCAAAAAAACCGGTGTAATACTCCCGATCGTACAATTCATTAGTATTAATAAAATCTAAAGCCATCGCTTTTGGAGTTCCACAAACGGCAGGCGTTGGATGTAATGCATGTATTAAGTCTTTTAAAGCCTCTTTAGAAGGTTTTAAGCGCCCTGTGATACTTGTTTGAAGATGCAATAACTCGCCTGCTCTAAGCGTACTAGATCCAACAGATTTTATTCCATCCAGATAATCTTTTAAGACGTCTAATAAATAGTCTGTTACAAAAGCGTGTTCCTTACGATTTTTATCATCCCAGATAATTTCTTTAGAAGCATCATAATATTGGGTACCAGCAAGTGACATTGTAGAGACCGATTTACCTTCTAATTTAAGAAGTCTTTCCGGGGACGCTCCAAACCAAAAACCTGTTTCTGGGTGAAACCAACAATAGGTAAAGGCCATTGGATACTTTTGATAAAGATTTTTGAAAATCTCAATTGGATTGCTAGCCTTTAATGTGAATTGAAATGCTCTTGAAACAACTACTTTTTCTAAGTCAGAAGACTTTATTTCTTCAATTGCTTTAGATACTAATTCAATATGATGAATTGAATCGTTAGTAGTGTTTGATGTATTTGTTGGGGTACTGATCTTAAAATCAGCAGTCTCTATCTCAATAAAAGATGATTTATTGGTAGGGATATAATAGCGATCTTTATGATGGTCAAAAGGAGCAAATACAAAACCTGATTCAGAAAAATCATTAATAGTATAAGACTCTGAATCTAACTGTATATATGACTTAATTGAAGGCTGTCCTGGTTTTGAAAACAAAACAAATGGACGTTTTGATTGTAAGGCCGCTTCAATTTGATCAAAAAAATCAGTGGGTGTTAACATATGTTAGCGCTCTTTTGGTAGTGAGACTGTTGTAAGCTTACAAGTAGACACTAAATTCCCATGATCATCAGTCACATCGATATTAAATATCTGTATAGTTCTTCCAATATGGATAAAGGATGCTTTGGCATACACAAAACCACCTCTAACACTTTTGACGTGTTTTGCAGATATGTCAATACCCCGTACAAAATACGCATCCGTGTCTAAGAATATGTGAGATGCAAAACTACCAACCGTTTCTGCAAGAGCTACAGTAGCACCTCCATGTAAAACGCCATCGGGTTGATGTACCTTTTTGGTAACAGGCATTTTCGCTATCACAAAATCGTCGCCAGCATCTACAAATTCAATTTGAAGGGTTTCCATTAAGGTATCTTTACAGGATGCATTGGCTTTCTTTAAAATTTCATCTTTTGATAGTTTCATATTAAAATTTATATTGTTGTAAAGTTACAAAAGCCAAATAAATGAAATAGCCTATGAACGTTAAAATAGTGCAAAAAAAAAGCGCAACCCTAAGGTTGCGCTTTTTTTTGATTTTAAGTTTATTTAACTTAGGCTGTTTTCTTACAAGCTAAAGCATAGATCACTAATCCGAATCCAATTTTGTTAATTGCATCAGCGATGTTGTATAAAACATCCATATCTAAACCTAGGTTCGCAAAAGAAGAATACCACTGTCCGTCAGCTGTACCTACTAAGTATCCTAACGGATAAATAATCCATCCAACTAATACAAACCAGCAAAGTACTTTATGTGCAGCCAATACATCGCCACCAGCTTCTTTAGCCAATTTTGCTGCTCCACCTAGCCATATTTCGTAAACGATAGCAAAGTAAGCTACAGCAGAGAAAAAGCCCCACATAGCCGCTTGGCCAGCATATACAGCCTCACCTAAGTAACCTGTTACTAACATAATAACTGAAAGTACAATCATTTTAGTTAATAAAGATTTTTTAGCACCTGCAACTTTAAGAATTAAGTAAAATTCAACACACATTAATGGCACTGTAAGAATCCAATCTACATATCTGAAGAATGTTGGAGAATCTCCAGTTGAAGCCCAGTAATCTCTCATGTAGAAATAGTGAACTGCTGCAATAAATGTGATTAAACCAGAAACTAAAACGGAAGTTCTCCATTTTTTGTCAAATTGATTTAATGATAAAAAGAAAAAGGCAGAAGCTGCCATCATTGCCATACATCCTACAAAGAATGTAAATCCTACATAATCAGTAGGATCCATCTTGGCTACTAAAGGTAAAAATAAGTTTGTCATTTTTTTAAATTTTGTTAGTTTTGTTTAAACAAATATATAAAAAAAAATAACTTAATGCTGTGGATTGATTAAAGTTATGTGTGTATGTTTGCAATTTAACAATATTTTATGAATAATATTTTCAAATTCTCAATCGTCACTAGCTTCTTAGGATTGTGGATTACAACGCATGTTCCTGAAGGCTTTGAGCTTATTTTTGGTTTTATTTTAATTTTTACTTTTGGGATGATTCACGGCTCAAATGACTTACTAATAATTAACAAGATTTTAGAGAAATCAAAGTATTACTCAAAACTTAGTGTTCTAACTGCTTATTTATTAATAGTATCATTCGCTATTCTAATATTTTACTGGACACCTGCCCTAGCATTATTTCTATTTGTTTTGTTCAGCGCCTATCATTTTGGAGAACAACATTGGGAACATAGTTTATCAAAGTTAAACAAAATATTAAAGTCAACTTTTTATTTTAGCTACGGACTATTAATTCTATATCTATTATTTGCATTTAATGAGGTTGGGGTAAAATCCATTATTTATGAAATAACTGGCTATCAATTAACAAACCTCTATAGTTTTCCTCTACTGTTGGTACTGGGTAGCTATGTTGGAGCGGTTCTAGCTTTTGAACTATACTTTGATCTCCTATCTAGAGAAATAGTTTTAACAGAGCTATTTTCTTTAGCAGTGCTTACTATCATATTTAAATCATCCTCACTTATATGGGGGTTTACAATCTACTTTATTCTGTGGCACAGCATCCCATCCCTAGCGGAGCAAATTAAGTTTGTTTACGGAGACTTTAAATTAAAATCTACTCTTAAATACTGTAAATCAGCAGCTCCTTATTGGATAATATCCTTAATTGGTATGGCTGTCCTCTACACTGTTTTTAGTGGAGAGAAACACTTTTATTCACTCTTTTTTGCATTTATAGCAGCAGTTACTTTCCCACATGCTTTTGTGATGGTGAAAATGTTTTCAAAAAAAAAGCACAACCATAAATGATTGTGCTTTTTTCTAATAAACAATACTAACTTATTCCTTCACTTCTTCAAAGTCAACATCTTCAACATTATCTTCTTGAGAAGCTGAAGCATCTGGAGCGCTTTCTGGAGCAGCTCCTTGGGCATCTTGCTGTGCTTTGTACATTTCTTCGCTAGCAACTTTCCATGCTTCGTTAATTTTCTCTAAAGCAGGATCGATAACATCAATGTCTTTAGTTTCATAAGCCTTTTTCAATTCTTCTAAAGCAGCTTCAATTGGTTGTTTTTTATCATCCGATAATTTATCACCAAATTCTTTCAACTGATTCTCTGTTTGAAAAATCATACCATCGGCAGCATTTAACTTATCTGCTGTTTCTTTTGCCTTGGCATCTGCATCCGCATTTGCTTCAGCGTCTTGCTTCATTTGTTGAATTTCTTCTTCTGTTAAACCAGAAGAGGCTTCAATACGAATATCTTGCGTTTTGTTAGTTGCTTTATCTGTTGCAGAAACTTTAATAATTCCATTGGCATCAATATCAAAAGTCACCTCAATTTGAGGTACCCCCCTTTGGGCTGGTGGCAAACCATCTAGATGGAAACGGCCAATAGTCTTGTTATCAGCCGCCATTGCACGCTCTCCTTGAAGAACATGAATTTCAACTGAAGGCTGGTTATCAGCAGCAGTAGAAAATACTTGAGATTTTTTTGTTGGAATGGTCGTGTTAGACTCTATTAATTTAGTCAAAACATTCCCCATTGTTTCAATTCCTAAAGACAATGGAGTTACATCTAATAACAATACATCTTTCACGTCACCAGTTAAAACGCCACCCTGAATTGCAGCACCTACAGCAACAACCTCATCAGGATTTACACCTTTATTAGGTTTCTTTCCAAAAAACTTCTCAACAGCTTCTTGAACTGCAGGAATTCGAGTTGAACCTCCTACTAATATAATTTCATCAATATCACTTGTAGATAAACCTGCAGCTTTTAAAGCGGTTTGACATGGCTCAATAGTTCTTTTTACTAAATCGTCAATTAATTGCTCAAACTTAGCTTTTGAAAGTGAACGAACCAAGTGTTTTGGACCACTAGAAGTGGCTGTTACATAAGGTAGGTTAATTTCAGTCTGTGCAGAAGAAGACAATTCAATTTTAGCTTTTTCAGCAGCTTCCTTCAAACGCTGAAGCGCCATCGGATCTTTTCTTAGGTCTAAATTCTCATCAGCAATAAACTCTTCAGCCAACCAGTTAATGATTTTCTCATCAACGTCATCACCACCTAAATGTGTATCTCCATCAGTCGCTAGTACCTCAAATACACCATCTCCTAATTCTAGTACAGAAACATCATGCGTTCCACCACCAAAATCAAAAACAACAATCGTTTGATCTTTGCCTTTTTTGTCCATTCCATAAGCAAGAGCAGCTGCAGTAGGCTCGTTTATAATACGTCTAACCTTAAGACCTGCAATTTCACCAGCTTCTTTCGTTGCTTGTCGTTGAGCATCATTAAAATAAGCTGGTACTGTAATAACCGCTTCGGTTACTTCTTGGTCTAAAAACTCTTCAGCTGTTTTTTTCATTTTCTGAAGAACCATTGCAGATAATTCTTGAGGTGTATATAAACGACCATCAATATCTACTCTAGGTGTGTTGTTATCTCCTTTGACTACTTTGTAAGGCACACGTCCAACTTCTTGTTTTGAATCAGAAAATTGATTCCCCATAAAACGCTTGATTGAATAAACCGTTTTTGTTGGGTTGGTTACGGCCTGACGTTTTGCAGGGTCTCCAACCTTAATTTCACCTCCTTCAACAAATGCAATTACAGAAGGTGTCGTACGTTGTCCTTCAGCGTTAGTAATTACTACAGGCTCATTACCTTCCATTACTGAAACACATGAATTTGTAGTTCCTAAATCGATTCCAATTATTTTACTCATAATATATTTATTGTTTAAATTGAATTTTAATTTTACAAAACATTATAGACAATGATTATGCCATGCCATAAAATATGACAAGCTGTCAGATTTTATAAATTACTTTTTCATTACTTTTACAGACTATTATAATAAATACACACTATGTCAGATATAAAAAAAGAATACAAACGAGTTACTGTCAAATCTTTGATCGAAATGAAGTCATTGGGAGAAAAAATATCCATGCTCACAGCTTACGACTACACTATGGCTAAGATTGTTGATGGCGCTGGAATTGATGTGATTCTTGTTGGTGATTCTGCTAGTAATGTAATGGCTGGACATGAAACCACATTACCAATTACTTTAGATCAAATGATTTACCACGCTTCCTCTGTAGTAAGAGCTATTGAGAGAGCGCTTGTTGTTGTAGACCTACCTTTTGGAACCTACCAAAGTGATTCAAAAGAAGCGCTACGTTCTGCGATTCGTATTATGAAAGAAAGTGGTGGACATGCAGTAAAATTAGAAGGGGGAAAGGAAATTAAAGGTTCGATTAAAAAAATATTAAATGCTGGGATCCCAGTGATGGGGCACCTAGGTTTGACTCCACAATCAATTTATAAGTTCGGGACTTATACCGTTAGAGCAAAAGAAGAGGAAGAAGCGCTTCAGCTTATTGAAGACGCAAAACTTTTAGAACGCCTGGGCTGTTTCGCTATAGTTCTTGAAAAAATACCAGCCTCGTTAGCTCAAAAAGTTGCAGAAAGCATTAGCATTCCTGTTTTAGGCATAGGCGCTGGTGGTGGTGTTGATGGGCAAGTGCTTGTACTTCACGATATGTTAGGAATGATACAAGAGTTTCACCCTCGTTTTTTACGCCGTTACATGAGTTTACACGAAGAAATGACAACGGCTATTTCAGAATATGTAAGTGACGTAAAAACTTCTGAATTTCCCAACGAAAATGAACAGTATTAAAAAACAAAGTAAGATTGTTTCCAATATAGAGAACCTTCAAGTTCTTTATGAAGACAATCACATCATCATAATCAATAAGCGGTCTGGAGACATTGTTCAGGGGGATAAAACTGGTGACACTCCCTTAAGTGATGTCGTTAAAAGCTATATAAAAAAAAAATACAATAAGCCAGGAGCTGTTTATTTAGGAGTAACTCATCGATTAGATCGACCCACAACAGGCGTTGTCGTATTTACCAAAACATCTAAAGCACTCACCAGAATGAATAAACTGTTTTTAAACAAAGACATCGAAAAAACCTACTGGGCTATTGTAAAAAATATACCTAATAAATCAAAAGATACTCTGATAAATTGGCTGAAAAAGAATTCAAAAAACAACAAGTCAACAGCCTACCCTAAGCAAGTTAATCAAAGTAAGAAGGCCATCTTACATTACAAAGTACTACACAGTCTGGATCGATACCATTTACTTGAAGTTAAATTAGAAACCGGTCGACATCACCAGATTAGAAGTCAATTATCTTTTATAGGCAGCTCTATTAAAGGAGATTTAAAATATGGGTTTGATCGAAGTAATCCTGATGGAAGTATTCATTTACATGCTCAAAATATCTCATTCAAACATCCTGTAAATGAACAGAAAATATCGATTAGCGCTCCCCCACCACCAAACGATGTGTTATGGGTAGAATGTGTTTCTAAAATAGATAAATTATGAATTTAAAATTAATCTTAGAAAGTCAAAAACAGTATTTTCAATCACAATCCACAAGAGATATTGGAATGATTAAAAAACGGCTTTCCAGTCTACGTGTAGAAATCCTTAATCGAGAAGATGAAATTTATGATGCGCTATATAAAGATTTTAAAAAATCTAAATTTGAAACCTATTTTGGCGAAATAGGGATTATCATCTCCGAAATTGACGCCACTATTAAACACATTAGTTCTTGGTCAAAACCCAAGAAAGTAAAAGCATCAGGACTTAATTTCCCCTCTAGAGATTATATATACAGTGATCCTTATGGCAGCGTGTTAGTTATAGCGCCATGGAACTATCCTTTTCAACTCGCCTTAGCTCCTGTAATCGCTGCTATCGCTGCTGGTAACACGGTTGTATTAAAACCAAGTGAACACACAGCCTACACCTCAAAACTATTAGTGAGTATCATAACCAATGTCTTCAAGCCGGAACATATAAAAGTAATTGAGGGTGGAATTCCTGAAACTACTATACTTCTCAATGAGCGCTGGGATTATATCTTTTTTACAGGAAGTGTCGCGGTTGGAAAAATTGTAGCAAAAGCTGCAGCTACTTACCTAACTCCAATAACTCTTGAACTTGGTGGTAAAAACCCTTGTATTGTTGACAATACAATGTCAACCCAACTAATAGCAAAGCGATTGGTATGGGGTAAATTTGTTAACGCAGGACAGACCTGTATAGCACCAGACTATTTATTAGTTCATTCTTCTGTGAAAAAACGGTTAATTTCTGATTTAAAAAAAGAAATCATTAGTGCTTACGGAGAAAACCCACAGGTATCACCAGACTATCCCAGAATCATTAATACTAAAAACCTTTCGAGGCTAACAAGCATGCTTGAAAATTCTAATGTTATTTTTGGTGGAAAATCCGATCCCGAAGATTGCTACCTTGAACCGACACTAGTTGAAGATCCTTCAATAAATTCTAAACTTATGGAAGAAGAGATTTTTGGACCAATATTACCCATACTAAGCTATACGAACGAAGCTGACATTAGTTCCGTCGTCAACAAGTATGAAAAGCCATTAGGTTTTTATGTGTTTTCAACTAATAAATCATTTTACAAAAAAATGATTGAAACTTACAGCTTTGGTGGTGGCACTATTAACGACACCATGATTCACTTTGGTAATACCAATTTGCCGTTTGGAGGGGTTGGAGAAAGTGGAGTTGGAGCCTATCACGGGCAATTAGGCTTTGATACTTTTTCGCACAAAAAAGCAATTGTCATTAAAGGAAACTGGCTAGATATCCCGCTTAGATATGCTCCTTACACAAATAAACTTAACAACTTAAAAAAGTTATTTAAACTATTTGGATAGGCTTATAATTGCTTCTTTTTAGACTATAGATTTTTGTTATAGTAAACAATTAAATATTTGTTTGTCAGCACTTTAAATCAATTAATCAAATTAAAGGTTTATGTGTTATAGATTTCTTAATTTTAATTGATCTAAATATCGAATAAAAACAACTAATACACCCATCATAATTATCACCAACGACACTTGACTAATAATGTTTAATGTCTAAATTAGATTGTATATTTGAAAAAAAAGTAAATGAAAAAATACCTTTCAGAATTTATAGGAACTTTCAGTATGATTTTTTGTGGCTGTGGCGCTATGGTTATCAACGATTTTACAGGCGGTACAATTACGCACCCGGGAGTTGCTATAACATGGGGGCTTATTGTCATGTCTATGATATATGCTTTTGGAGATATTTCTGGTGCACACTTTAACCCTGCTGTAACTCTTGGCTTTGCCGTAGCAAAAAAGTTTAGCTGGAGAGAAGTTCCAAAATATATGATTGCACAGTTCTTTGGAGCTATAGCAGCCTCATTCACCTTACTTTTCTTGTTTCCAGAGAGTGATTTAGGTGCAACAATCCCAACTATAGAGCCTTTAAAAGTATTTATCATTGAGTTACTTCTTAGCTTCTTCCTGATGGTAGTAATAATAAATGTGTCTACAGGAAGTAAAGAGATTGGCCCTGTAGCAGGTATCGCTGTTGGAAGTGTTATTTTATTAGAAGCAATGTTTGCTGGCCCTCTTACTAAAGCTTCTATGAATCCTATCCGCTCTTTAGCTCCTGCTCTGGCGTCTGGAAATATGTCTCAACTTTGGATTTACCTGACTGCCCCTTTTATCGGAATGCTTTTAGCCGTATTTAGCTGCAGGCTAGTTAAAGATGAAAATTGTTGTGATGATAAATGTTAATATTTGTTTAATTATATCAACACTACCTCAAACAACATGTATTTTTACCTCATAATTTAAATATATTATGGCTAAAAAGAAATCGATTACCCAAAATAAATTAATTGAGCTTTACATGGATTACGTACTTCAACATAATCACGCTCCAAAATCAATATATTCGTTTTCAAAATCAAATGGTTTTGATGAAGCTGAATTTTACAAATTATTTGGAAACTTTGATGCACTAGAAAAATCGATATTTACCCAATTTTTCACCAACACAATTGAAACTCTAGAATCTAGTAAAGACTATACTACATACGACTCAAGAAATCAATTACTAAGTTTCTATTTTACATTTTTTGAAAATCTAACAGCAAACAGGAGCTATGTCGTTTACGCTTTGAGTGATGGAAAAAACCAGCTAGAAAACTTAAAAAAACTTAAGGGATTACGCTCTATGTTTTTAAACTATATTGATCAATTAGATATAGAGGTGCTTCAAATAAAAAACAAACAATTAGAACAAATTAAAGACAGTGTTGTACAGGAAACTTATTGGATTCAACTCATGCTTACTCTCAAGTTTTGGTTAGACGACACGTCTAAGTCTTTTGAAAAAACAGATATTTTTATCGAGAAATCTATTAATGCTAGCTTCGATTTAATTAATATCTCACCGCTCAAAAGCTTTGTTGATTTTGGAAAGTTTTTAATCAAGGAAAAAATTAGCATGAACTAAATGAAGTCAATCAACAGTATACCAACTTCAAAAATTCAACGAGCGGGTAAACTCGTTACAACGGGTGCTAAGGTCGGAGTTAACTATCTTAAGTATTATGGAGAGAAAATGGTTAAATCTGAATTAGAGGCAAAAGAAAACTTAAATAAAAACAATGCTGAAGATATTTATTCAGGGCTAAAGCAACTCAAAGGAAGTGCTTTAAAGGTAGCTCAAATGTTGAGTATGGATAAAAGCATTTTACCCAAGGCTTATGTAGATAAATTTTCTTTAGCGCAATTTTCCGTTCCTCCTTTATCCCCTCCACTGGTTATCAAGACATTTAAAAAATACTTCGGAAACCACCCGAATCAAATCTTTGATGAATTTGACTCAGAGTCTGTAAATGCCGCAAGCATTGGCCAAGTACACATTGCAGAGAAAGACGGAAAAAAACTGGCTGTTAAAATACAGTACCCCGGGGTTGCCAATAGCATCAAATCAGATTTGGCTTTAATAAAACCAATTGCTATTAAAATGTTTAACATTAAAGGGGAAGATTCTGATAAATACTTTCAGGAAGTTGAAGACAAATTAGTAAAGGAAACTAATTACGATCTTGAAATCTCACAAAGTAAAGAGATTGCTAAGTCTTGTATTCATATTCCTAACCTATTATTTCCAGAGTACTATGAAGATTATTCTTCTGATCGTATTATTACAATGGATTTCATGAAAGGAGAGCATCTTTCGGAGTTTGCAAAATACAACTCTGATACAAAAAAAGCGAATCAACTTGGTCAAGCACTTTGGGATTTTTATATGTTTCAAATTCACACGCTCAAAAAAGTACATGCAGATCCTCACCCTGGGAATTTCTTGATTAATGAGGACGCACAACTGATCGCTTTAGATTTTGGGTGTATGAAGTCAATTCCTGATAATTTTTATGTGCCTTACTTTGAACTCTCAGACAAAAATATAATTGATAACCCTATCTTATTCAAAGAAAAGCTATACGAACTTGAAATTTTAACCCCGACTGACACTAACGAGGAATTAACTTTTTTCACAGCTATGTTTCATGAACTTTTAAGTGTTTTCACACTTCCTTTTCATGTAGCAATATTTGATTTTTCTAATCCAGAATTTTTTAGCAAAATCGGAGATCTTGCAGAACGTTATAGTAAAAGTACAGAATTACGAAAATTTAATGGAAATAGAGGGTCTAAGCACTTTATATACATCAATAGAACCTTTTTTGGACTTTATAGTTTGATGTTTGACTTGAAAGCATCAGCGGTCAAAATTAATCAATTTAAAAACTACTAAATGTTACACTTAAGAAGGCAAGATTTTGATGATTTAGACCACCTTTACAGAATAAACCTTATGAATAGTTGTTCAGGATTTAAGTCCGCAAATTTGATTGGAACAAAATCAAATGATGGAATTCCTAACGTCGCTGTTTTTAGCTCAGTCACACACTTAGGCTCAAACCCTCCATTGCTTGGTATCGTTTTTAGACCTGTTAGTGATGTTCCAAGAAATACCTATGAAAATATTAAAGAAACTGGTCAGTTCACCGTTAATCACATCCATTTAGACATTATAGAGCAGGCACACCACACCTCAGCTAAATATGATAAACGTATTTCAGAATTCGATATTACAGAACTTGAAGAAGAATATAAAAATAATTGGCATGCCCCGTTTGTAAAAGGTGCACCAATTCAAATGGCACTAACCTATTGTGAAGAGTATAAAATTAAGGCCAATAACACCATTCAACTAATTGCCGAAATTAAAGATTTATACATCATAGATGATATCTTAGAACAAGATGGGTTTATAAATCTTTCTAAAGCTAATGTTGTTGCAATTAATGGTTTAGATGGATATGCACTCCCCTCTTTGAAACAACGAATAGATTACCAAAGACCAAAAAAATAAAATACTAAAAAGTATTGAAAAAAAAATTTCTACCAAACAAGATTTGCCCTCAATGTGAACGACCGTTTACCTGGCGTAAAAAATGGGAGAAAAACTGGGATTCCGTCAAATATTGTAGTAAAAAATGTAGCGGTCAACGAAAAAAAATAGCTTCCTAAAATTTATCTTACATGAACACACTTCGTCTTATTCTTGGAGACCAACTTAATTATCAACATTCTTGGTACAAAACGATTTCAGAACCGACAATATATTGCATGTTTGAAATGCGTCAGGAGACGGACTACGTTAAGCACCACATTCAAAAAGTAGTCGGTTTTTTTGCAGCCATGCAGGAGTTTAAAAAATATCTAATGTCTCAAGGACATAAAATTGTTTACTTGACCCTTGACGATTCGTCAAACCATCAAAACTTAGAAGAAAACTTGAGTTCACTTATTTCATCATTGGGGATTTCAAAGTTTGAATACCAATCTCCAGACGAATACCGTTTAGACGCCCAACTTAAAACTATTTGCAAAACACTTGAAATAACTACACAAGTTATTGAATCAGAGCATTTTTACACAAATAGGGATGAACTTTCAGTTTTTTTTAAAGGGAAAAAACAATTTCTAATGGAACGATTTTACAGAGACATGAGGAAGAAAAATCACATACTCATGAATGGCGAACAACCTGAGGGTGGAGAATGGAATTATGACAAAAGCAATCGCAACAAATGGAAGGGATCACCTGAAATACCTCCTTTTATTAATTTCAATAATGAGGTTGGTTCAATTTTAAAATCGATAGAAAACTGTGGCATAGAAACAATTGGACGTTTCGATGGATCGACTTTGTCCTATCCAATAAACAGGGATCAATCATTACAACAGCTTAAATATTTTAACGAGAACTTATTAGTTCATTTTGGAGATTACCAAGACGCACTACACAACGAGGAAGTCTATTTATTTCACTCTAGACTATCGTTTGCAATGAATTTGAAAATGATAAGTCCAAAAGAGATTGTATCCTCTGTTCTCTCACATTATAGACTGAGAAGTGATGAAATTACAATTTCTCAAGTAGAGGGCTTCATAAGACAAGTTATTGGTTGGCGAGAATACATGAGAGGCATGTATTGGGCACACATGCCAGAATATAAAAAACTTAATGCACTTGATAATCAACACGCCATCCCAGACTTCTTTTGGACAGGAGATACACAGATGAACTGCCTAAGCAAAACAATCAATAACTCCCTTGATAATGCTTATGCTCACCACATTCAAAGACTGATGATTACAGGAAATTACTTACTATTAACTCAAACAAACCCCGATGAAGTTGATGATTGGTATCTAGGTATTTATATTGATGCTATTGAATGGGTCCAACTGCCAAATACTCGCGGAATGAGTCAGTTTGCAGATGAAGGCCTCATAGCAACTAAACCTTATGTTTCATCTGGAAGCTACATAAATAAAATGAGTAATTATTGCAGCGACTGTAAATACAACGTGAAAGAACGTTTGGGAGAAAACGGATGTCCATTCAATAGCTTATATTGGAACTTTCTAGATGACAAGCGAACTCAACTAAGCGGTAATTTTAGAATGAAAATGATGTACTCTGTTTTAAATAAATTCTCTAGTGAAGAGCTTGTTGCAATGAAACTAAGAGCCTCAGAAATAATTGAATCTCCAGAGAAGTTTTAACCAATAATATTAAATGTTAATATTTGTTTAATTATTATACCAAATGATTCAACATTATGTATGTTTGAGAATTAATCTAACAAACTGGTTCTAGACACAACATACCAAAACAAAGAACACAAAAAATCACTTGATAAATTTGTTGGGGAGCCCTACACTTTTTTTGAAGCTTTAAAGAGACGCGGCGTAGGTTCAAAACGGATGATTATAGACGACTTAAGTCCAAATCTGAATGTTGTTTTAAATACGGTTTCGGATATCAATTATGCTAACATTGAGATGCGCAAACAAGGTATTTTAATTCACATCACCAAAGGGCATCAAAATTATACTTGGGCTATTCCTTTTTATCATTTGGTTATTTACAAAACAGACGGTATGAGCATTCACGCTCAAGGAAAATTTATTCACTTTAAAAAATCTAAAAACTTTTACGAAAATAAAGAGTTTCTAGGTACTTTGCTAAATGAAAAAATACAGTATGACGAACAATATAAACTTCCTGTATTATGAGCTTTAACACTTTAGAGTTAGATAGAATTATAGAAATGGCTTGGGAAGATCGAACTACTTTTGAAGCTATTGAGCACCAATTTAAAATTACTGAGCAAGAAGTTATTAAATTAATGCGCACCTACATGAAACCAAAAAGTTTTCGTTTATGGCGCGCCCGTGTTCAGGGAAGAAAAACAAAACATCAAAAATTGAGGTCATTTGAATCTGGAAGATTCAAGTGTACCAGACAGCGACAAATAACTCATAATAAAATATCAAAGCGTTAAAATATCTCATGAATAATCAAGTTACTACCAAAGTTAAAAATGTATTAAATGGATTTACTGACCACGAAATCGGGGAAGACCATCTCTTTACTGGTTTAGAAACCCCTATGAAAAAGGATGCTTTTAAACTTACTGATGAAGAGAAAAAATCTAAAATTTCTAACTTATTTGAAGAAATTATGGATGTCATGGGGTTAGATCTTAAAGATGACTCATTAAAGGGAACTCCTTATCGCGTTGCTAAAATGTACATCGATGAAATTTTCTCTGGATTGAACCCGGCAAACAAACCTAAAGTTGCATTGTTTGACAACAAATATCAGTACAATCAAATGCTAGTTGAAAAAGAAATCACTTTTTATTCAAATTGTGAACATCATTTTGTCCCTATAATTGGACGAGCACATATAGCTTACATCTCATCAGGTAAAGTCATTGGACTTTCAAAACTAAACCGCATTGTACAGTATTATGCCAAAAGGCCTCAAGTACAAGAAAGACTTACAAATCAAATTGCAGAAGAATTAAAATTTATCTTAGGTACAGATGATGTTGCAGTAATTATTGACGCCAAACACCTTTGCGTTTCGTCAAGAGGGATCAAAGACGACACCTCGGCAACAGTGACCGCTTTTTATGGCGGCTCCTTTAACAACTCGGCAAAAATTGCTGAGCTACAAAATTATTTAAAACTATAAATATGGATATTATCAAACAAGCTGAAGCTTTCGAATTAAAGCCTCTTACTTTCAAGAACACAAGTGAGCGAATTGAAGCCTCTAGAGAAGTAAAAAGTTTAATATTAAGTGTCAATGAGATTTATAAGACTAATAATGATCCAGAGTTAATGGATTTAATGAAACGATTAACAGTTATAAAGCAAAAAATTGAAAAACGTTTAAAAGGTCGTCCCCTACAAGCATGAGAAAAATTATTATTATTGGCGGCTCCAAGGGAATTGGAAAGGCAATTACAGAAAGTTTACTTTCAAACCATAAGGTTATTAACATCAGTAGAACCCCTCCAGAGTTTGAACACCAAAACCTATCGCATCATAGTTGCGATATATTAACAGATGATTTACCATTAATTGAAGATGCTGACGGCTTAATTTATTGTCCAGGAAGTATAAACCTAAAACCTTTTAATAGGTTGAGTGTTGAAGACTTCAGAACAGATTTTGAAATCAATGTAATTGGAGCGGTTAAGACGATCCAAGCATATACAAAAGCACTTTCACAAAGTGAATCACCTTCTATCATATTGTTTAGCACCGTGGCTACAAAACTAGGAATGCCATTTCACGCAAGTGTCGCAACAGCAAAATCAGCGGTTGAAGGTCTCACCAAGTCTATTGCAGCCGACCTAGCTCCAAAAATAAGAGTTAATGCTATAGCACCGACCATTACCAATACTAATCTAGCAGCTAAATTTCTTAGAAATGAACGCATGATAGAAAGTACTATTCAAAGACATCCATTAAAAAAATACTTAGAACCAACAGAAGTTGCAGCAATGGCTTCCTACCTATTGTCGGATTTGTCAAAGTCAATTTCTGGACAAATATTTAATTTAGACTGTGGCATTGTATCACTTAAACTTTAAGCTAATGAAATTTTTAAAAACTAGTACTTTATTCATTCTGATCATTTTTTCATTCACTTCAATTTCAGAACTAAAACCTAAAGAAAATATGACGTCCCTTTACGATGTTAAGATTAATGCTATCGATGGTACACCTATCGATTTAAATAACTACAAAGGAAAATACCTGTTATTTGTGAATGTAGCTTCAGAATGCGGGTTTACCGGACAATATGAAGATCTTCAAAAACTATATGACATTTACCAAGATAAATTAATGGTTATCGGAGTCCCTTGTAATCAATTTGGAGGTCAAGAACCAGGAACATCGGAATCGATACAGAGCTTTTGTAAGAAAAATTATGGGGTAACCTTTTTAATCACTGAAAAAGTAGATGTAAAAGGGGAAAATCAACACCCATTGTATCAATGGCTAACAGACAAGGATTTAAACGGGGTTGAAAACACTTCCGTAAAATGGAACTTCCACAAGTATCTAGTGAACGGCAATGGACAGTTTTTAGATTATTTTTACTCCATAACTAAACCTCTAAGCAGTAAAATAACCCGTCAATTAAAGTAAACTATGTTTGGAATATTCAAGAAAAAGAGTCCAGTAGAAAAACTTCAAGATCGTTATAAAAAATTAATGTCTGAATGGCACGAGCTTTCAACTACAAACCGCTCTGCAAGTGATTTAAAATATGCTGAAGCTCAAAAATTATTGGACGAAATAGACAAACTAAACAGCTAAATGAAATTTCACAAAAGTTTCATTTTGTTTGTTATCATCAACTTTAGTGCGTTGGCAATCGGAAGCTGGCTTATGAATGACGGCCCAAGAACAGAGTGGTACTCAACCCTAAACCAGGCACCATGGTCACCCCCCGGATGGGTATTCGGTATCGCTTGGAGTAGTATAATGTTGCTTTTTTCAGCATTCATGGCATATTTGATTCAAGTAGACATGTCCAAGAAAACCTTAATACTCTTTAGTATTCAGTTTGTGCTCAATGTATTATGGAATTTTCTGTTTTTCAATCAACACTTCATATTTATAGGTCTATTAAACATACTTTTTTTAACCTTTTTAATGTTCTATTTCTTGGTAGCGTACAGTTATCAACTTAAAAATAAACGATTTTTTGTACTACCCTATTGCATATGGCTAGTCCTAGCTAGCTCATTAAACTTTTACATCGCTTTATACAATTAAAATGAAGATTTATAGACTACACAAGAAACAAAACTTTCCAATAAGTGTCGAAAAGGCTTGGTCGTTTTTATCAAATCCTGAAAACCTAAAAATAATTACTCCAGAATACATGAGTTTTGATATTTTATCAGGAGCAGATCGTCCAATGTATCCAGGTCAAATTATACAATATATTGTAACGCCTATTTTAGGAATCAAAACGAAATGGGTTACTGAAATTACTCAAGTAAAAGATCAACACTATTTTGTTGACGAACAACGCTATGGTCCCTACGCGTTATGGCATCACAAGCATTTCATTAAGGCGATTGATGGAGGTATCGAAATGGAAGATATTATTGACTATAAAGTCCCTATGGGTTGGTTAGGCCAACTTGTACATCCCTTTATTGTAAAACCAAAGTTAGAAGAGATTTTCGCACACAGACAGAATAAATTAACCGAATTATTTGGGGAATACTAATATGAATTCAAAAGTTGCACTTTTTTGGTTTAGAAGAGATTTAAGGCTTCATGATAATCATGGGTTATATGAGGCCTTGAAACACAATGACTCTGTTCTTCCTATTTTTATTTTTGATCAACAGATTCTTGACTCCTTACCTAAGCAAGATGCTAGAGTTGAATTTATCCTTAAGCAACTTACTGAAATAAATAAGACTTTGAAATCTCACGGAAGCCAACTAGCAGTATATAACGGAACTACTGAAGCTGTATTTAATAAACTACTTGGTGATTATCAGGTTAGTTCAGTATATTGCAATCACGATTACGAACCATATGCACTTTCAAGAGATCAATCCATTTGTGATCTATTGAAAGAGAAATCAATTTCATTTAAATCCTACAAGGATCAGGTCATTTTTGAACGCAATCAAATTACTAAAGATGATGGGCTTCCTTATAAAGTTTATACTCCTTATTCAAAAAAATGGCTTGCTGCATTTGATGCAAATCATTGTAAAGGATATAAGTCAGAAGATTTACTTCATAACTGCTATGAAACTAAAAGTCACAACTGGGTTGAGCTGATGGACTTAGGCTTTGAGCCAAATCCGGTAAAAGTGGCAATGTTTGATATCGATAGTAGTATTATAGAAAATTATGAGGCGACACGAAACTTTCCAGCCGTAAAAGGTACTTCAAAACTAGGACCCCATTTAAGGTTCGGATCTGTAAGTGTTCGTCAAATAGTTTCTAAAGCTATTCTATTTGAGAACACGGTTTTTTTAAAAGAGTTAATATGGCGTGAGTTTTTTATGCAGATTTTATGGCATTTTCCAAATACAATTACGCAAAGTTTTAAGCCTCAATACGATGCTATTAAATGGCGCAATGTCGCCTCAGAGTATCAAAAATGGTGTGATGGTACTACAGGCTATCCTCTAGTAGATGCAGGGATGAGAGAATTAAACCAGACCGGATTTATGCATAACCGTGTACGTATGCTAGTTGGAAGTTTCTTATGCAAGCACCTTCTAATTGACTGGAGATGGGGAGAGGCCTATTTTGCTGAAAAACTTCACGATTTCGAACTTTCTAGTAATGTTAGTAATTGGCAGTGGGTGGCTGGTTGTGGAGTTGATGCAGCTCCGTATTTTAGAATTTTTAATCCAACAACTCAGGTGACTAACTTTGATAAGGATCATTTATACATAAAAAGATGGGTGCCTGAATATCAAGAGTTAACCTACCCTAATCCGATGGTTGATCATAAATTTGCCAGAGAACGCTGCCTTAGAACTTACAAGGATGCTTTAGGTAAATAATTAGAGTTTTTTTACGTATTTTGTAATTATTACAATGTGCTGACCATCTACCTTACCTTCAATATAATTGGCATTTTCGTGATCCAAAGAGATTCTTCTAACTGCAACTCCTTGTTTGGCTACTATACTAGAGCCCTTTACTTTTAAGTCTTTAATCAATACAACACTATCGCCCGCTTCAAGAATGACTCCGTTCACATCTCTGTGAATTACTTCAACAGTCTCTACAACTCCATCTCCAAGGGATTTTGCCCATTGTATGGCATCCACATCTAAATACATCATATCTAATAAATCTTGAGACCATCCAGAAGATAATACACGGTTTAGCATCCGCCATGAAATCACTTGAACAGCACGGAACTCACTCCACATACTATCATTAAGACACCGCCAATGATTGTGGTCAATTAAACTAGAGTCTTCAATTTGAGAGACACAGCTACCACAAGCGTAAATACTATCAGATAGGTTGACTCCTTGTGAAGGTTGAAGGGTGTATATATTTAAGTTCTCTGTGTTTTTACACAACTCACAAGAGTTCAGACTTCTGACTTGAAGTTTGTTTTCTAACTTCATAAATCTATCCGTTCTATCTTAGCTCCAATAGCACGTAGACGGTCGTCAATATTTTCATATCCTCTATCTATCTGCTCAATATTATGAATGGTTGAAGTTCCTTTAGCGGAAAGAGCTGCTATTAACAAGGACACCCCTGCTCTAATATCTGGGGAGGTCATCGTTGTAGATTTCAAAGTAGATTTAAAATCATGGCCTATAACAGAAGCACGGTGTGGGTCACAAAGGATTATTTTGGCTCCCATGTCGATTAGTTTATCGACAAAGAATAGGCGACTTTCAAACATTTTTTGATGAATCAAAACACTCCCTCTAGCTTGGGTAGCTACTACTAAGATTATACTCAATAAATCTGGAGTAAATCCAGGCCAAGGTGCATCTGAAATGGTCAAAATTGAACCATCTATATAATTTTGAACCTCGTATCCGTTGGAATGTGCTGGAATGAAAATATCATCTCCTTTACGTTCTAATGTAATTCCTAATTTACGGAACACACTAGGAATGACTCCAAGGTTATCCCAACTCACATTCTTTATCGTTAATTCACTTTTGGTCATAGCAGCAAGTCCTATCCAACTACCAATCTCAATCATGTCAGGTAACATTGTATGCTCTGTACCTCCTAGGTTTTTAACACCTTCTATTGTAAGCATATTTGAACCAATACCAGAAATTTTAGCCCCCATCCTGTTCAGCATTTTACAAAGCTGTTGTAAATACGGTTCGCAAGCGGCATTATAAATTGTAGTCGTTCCGGTTGCAAGGACTGCCGCCATTACTATATTAGCAGTTCCTGTTACAGAAGCCTCATCTAACAGCATGTAAGTTCCTTTCAATTCTTTAGCTTCTACGCCGTAAAAATGATCCTCACGGTTGTATCTAAAGTTTGCTCCAAGTTTAACAAAACCTTCAAAGTGTGTATCTAAACGTCTGCGTCCTATCTTATCACCACCTGGTTTTGGAATATAGCCTTTACCAAATCGCGCTAAAAGGGGACCGACGATCATAATAGATCCTCTAAGTCCACGACCATCTACCTTAAAAGCTTCTGTTTCTAAATACTCTAAATTAATTTCATCGGCTTTAAAAGAATAACTTCCTTTGTCTAGCTTATTAACTTTTACCCCTAACTTACCTAATAAAACAATCAGCTTGTTAACGTCAATAATTTCAGGAATATTGTTAATTATGATTTTTTCAGGAGATAGTAAAACGGCACACAAGATTTGTAGCGCTTCATTTTTTGCCCCTTGTGGCTGAATCGCCCCTTTTAATTGGTGACCACCTTCAATTTTAAAAGTTTTCAATATTGAGTAATTTAAATATTAAACTGGGTTAGTAACGTTTTCGGTTCCTCTGATGATTCGTCTTTTTCACAGGCTTTTTCTGGGTAGCGAACTTGCGTTGTGTTTTCAATAAACTTGTAGAATCACTTAAATCCTCTTTACTACCACGTAAGTCAATCTTACCATCAGAAAGTTCAAATAAATGACCAAAAATAACCGTGTCTTCCACAGTGTCTTTATTCCAATTCAAGAAAGATTTTTTCATATGATTTGCGATGGTATACTCCAAGGCTTCCTTCATCTCTCCTGCTTCCCAGGTGTTAGCAACATCAATCATTGTTTTTATATTATTTCCATAGAAACGATACTTAGGGAAGTTTTGAGGATACTTTAGCGGTTCTGGGCGAACACTAAGCATTTCTTCAGTTGGAATTTCAAAAGGAGAATCTGCATCTAGCTTTAAATCAGACATAATAAAAAGCTGATCCCAAAGTTTATGTTGAAAATCAGGAACATCGCGTAAGTGAGGCTGCATGTTTCCCATTATTGAGATGATGGCTTTAGCTAAGCGGTTACGTTCTTCTTTAGATTCCTGAGCAACTGCATGGTTAATCATTTTCTGTAAATGTCTTCCGTATTCAGGAATGATTAAGTGTTCTCGTTCAGTGTTATATTGTAATTGATCTGTTAACGCTGTCATGTTGGCGATCTGTGTTTTAAAAATTATGTCTTTGCAAAATACAAAAAAATAGTGTGAGTATGGGAGAAATTAATAATATGCTACAGTGTGCGTCTTTTAGAGCGAGATAACTCCTTCAACTAAACGTCCAACCTCTTTATATTTTTCAATCACAGCCTCTGGGCTTTTCATAACCACATTCACCGAAAGGCTCAAATAAGTGCCTTTTTTTGAAGGAGTTTTTTTTATAACCGCTCCAATATTATCAAAAATAGTTTCAATCTTATTAACTTTAGATGGATTTGATTTGATAATAAATTTATATAAATACTCGGATGGCCAGCTGGCTGTATCGTATAGCTTATCTTTTAAGTTAATATAAAATGATTCTGGGTTAGAAGGTGTATCCATTGTTTATCACTAAGAATACAAATATACATTATATCTGATTTTTTATTTCCCTTTTAAATCACGAATTTTACAAGAATCAAAAAAAAACAATTTGAAGACTCAAAAAATAGCACTTATTGGAGGACCTAGCTCTGGCAAAACGACTTTAATTGACGCTCTTAAGTCCGATGGTTATTATTGTATGGAAGAAATTTCTAGACAGATAACAATTGATGCGCAAGAAAAAGGCATTGATCAGCTTTTTTTAGAGGATCCCTTATTGTTTAGTCAACACTTATTATTGGGACGACAAACTCAGTTTAATGAAGCAGATTCAATAAATCAAGACATTGTATTTTTTGACCGAGGACTTCCCGACGTCGTTGCCTATTTAGATTATTTAGGAAGCAGTTATCCCGATACTTTTAAAACCATCTGTAGTGAGCACAAATACGATTGTATTTTTATTTTAAAACCCTGGAAAGCCATATACAAGCAAGATAACGAACGCTATGAAACTTTTGAACAAGCAGTTGTGATTCATGAATTCCTTGTGAAGTCTTATACAGAATTTGGTTATACAATTGTTGACACCCCTTTTGGAACCGTGAAAGAACGAATCGATTTTATTATAAATCATTTAGCAGAATAAAGATGAAGCATCCAATTGAATTATTGGAACATTATTGGAATTTCTCTGAGTTTAAACCGCAACAAGAAGCGATTATTGAAGCTGTTTTAGCAAATGAGGACTGTATTGCACTGCTACCAACAGGAGGTGGTAAATCAATATGTTTTCAAATACCTGCCTTGATAAGAGATGGCATTTGTATAGTAGTTTCCCCTCTAGTTGCCTTGATGCAAGACCAAGTTAACAACTTAAATGCAAAAGGAATAAAAGCGATGGCTTTAACAAGTGGCTTTGGTTATGATGACATTGATCGAATGTTAGATAACTGTATTTTTGGAAACTATAAATTCTTATACCTATCGCCTGAACGATTACAACAAGATTTGGTACAACAACGTATCAAGCAAATGAATGTCAACCTTATAGCTGTTGATGAGGCACACTGTATTAGTCAATGGGGACATGATTTCAGACCAGCCTACCGAGATATAAAATTATTGCGAACTATTCACCCCTCTGTAAATGTTATTGGACTTACGGCCTCAGCAACTTCTAAAGTTATTGTTGATATTAGTGAGCAGTTGGACTGCATATCTCCACAGATTTTTAAAACATCTTTTAAACGTTCTAACTTAGCGTATTTAAGCCTGGATTGTAAGGACAAGCATTTAAGAACGGTTCAGATTTTAAAAAAATACTCAGGAACCTCAATTATATATGTTAGCAATCGAAAAGCTACTTTAGAAATTTCAAGTTATTTAAATAAAATAGGTATTTCTAGTTGCTATTATCATGGCGGCTTGAATGCTAAGGAAAAAGAAACTCAATTTAGACTCTGGACCTCAAACACAAACCAAGTAATGGTGGCTACAAACGCCTTTGGAATGGGTATTGATAAAGCTAATGTTCAAACTGTCATTCACCACAACCTTCCCGAGAGCTTAGAAAGCTACTTCCAAGAGGCAGGTAGGGCAGGTAGAAATGGTGAAAAAGCATATGCAGTCATACTTACAAACAGCTCAGATAAAACTGATTCAAAAAACAAGTATCTTAATTCATTGCCGGAAATTGAATATATAAAAAACGTATACAAAAGACTGTGCAACTATTTCCAAATTTCATATGGCGAAGGAGTCGATTCAATTCACAATTTTAACTTTAAATTATTTTGTAGCACCTACAAACTCCCTTCTAAATTAACCTATAATGCACTTAAAATTCTAGACCGAACGAGTATTATATCCTTAGAAGAACGGTTTAAAAATTCGGCTTTTATTAAAATTCTTATTAAAAATGCCGCCTTATTTAGCTACCTTGAAAAAAACCCTAAGCAAGCGATTGTAATAAAAGTTGTTTTGAGAAGTCATGAAGGGGTATTTAATCATATTACTGAAATATCGGTTCAAGAAATTATAAATAAAACAAAACTAACTGAAAATAAGGTTATTGAGTTGTTAACCCAGTTACACAAAGCAGATATTATACAATTTGAATCTTCTAAAACCGATGCTAAAATTACATTTATAGAACCTAGAGAAGATGATAAAACAATTCATAGGATCTCTAAAATAATAAAACAACAACAAACTTTAAAAAGAAAACAACTCCAGTCTATATTTGATTATATAAAAAATGATGGCATTTGCAAGAGTCAAAAATTACTTTCGTATTTTGAGGAAACTGATTCTTCGTCTTGTGGCATATGTTCTAGTTGCTTAGAAAGCTTAAAAAATCAACCACTAACAGAAAAGGACATGGAATTAATAATATCATTATTAAAAAAAGGAGCACTATCGTGTCGAAAAATTGAAGTATTGACTACTTTTGAAAGCTCTAAATTAGCGAATATTTTGACTGATTTACTTGAAAGAGAATTAATTGAGATTACTGAAAAAAATACATACAAACTTAAAACGTTATGAAAAAAGAAGATATCCGTATTGTATTTATGGGAACTCCCGAATTTTCAGTAACTATTCTAGAAGGGATTTTAGAAGAAAACTATAAAGTTGTAGGTGTTATTACAGCGCCTGATCGCCCGGCGGGAAGAGGACAGAAGATTCATGAATCTGCCGTAAAAATATTTTCAAAAGCTAAAGATCTCAATGTTTTACAACCAACAAATTTAAAAGACGAAACTTTTTTAATTGACTTGGGAAACTTGAATGCAAATTTACAAATTGTAGTCGCCTTTAGGATGCTCCCAATAGAAGTTTGGCAAATGCCTAAACTTGGAACGTTCAACCTGCATGCCTCGTTACTTCCTGACTACAGGGGTGCAGCACCAATTAATTGGGCCATCATTAACGGGGAAAAATGTTCTGGAGTAACTACTTTTTTTATTGACGAAAAAATTGACACAGGAGCAATTATTTTACAATCAAAGTTAACGATTGAACCTTCAGAAAATGCGGGGAGCTTACATGACAAGTTAATGCACTTAGGAAGCAAACTCGTGATTGAAACTATTCAACAAATAAAGGTTGGATTTGTAGAAACGCATACACAGTCAATAAAAGATACAAAAACTGCTTATAAACTAAATAAAGACAATTGTAAAATTGACTGGGATTCTAGCATCGAATCCATTTACAATAAGGTAAGAGGTCTCCACCCCTACCCGGCAGCATGGGGGCTATTGTCTAACGGAAATGAACAATTAAATATTAAAGTTTATGAAGTTAAAAAACACTATGAGGAACACGACCACCAAACAGGACAACTTATAAATACTAAGAAATCGATCAAAGTAGCTGTAAATGAAGGTTATATCGAATTAATAAACTTTAAATTCCCTGGAAAACGTCAAATGGATGCAACTTCATTTTTAAATGGATTTACATTCCATGAAAATGCACGAATGCTATAATTATAAGAAATGACAAAAAACAAACTCATTGATCAAATGGCTTTAAATGCCGGGATTTCTAGACAATCTGCAAATAAAGCACTGGAAGCCTTAATTGAAGGCATTACAGAAACACTTAAAAAAGGAGAACGCATAAACCTTCAAGGGCTTGGAAGTTGGACAGCCTATCAAAGAGCTGCGCGTGTTGGACGTAACCCAAGCACTAATGAACCCTTAAATATCCCTGCAAAGAATTCACTAAAATTTAAAGCAAGCCCACAGTTAATTAGTCTTTTAAACTAATACGTAATCAGTATAAGAAAGGCTCTGGATTCATTTGTGAAAATAATTCATTACATTTATTTTGAATTAGTCTAATGGAATATGACAAACATTAATTTACAAAAGGGTCATTTATTAATCGCAGAGCCATCTATTATTGGAGATCTATCATTTAATAGGTCCATTATTCTGATAGCTGATCACAATCCTGAAGGCTCCATTGGATTCATTTTGAATAAGCCACTAGATTTCACCCTTCAAGATTTAATCCCTGAAATAGAAATCCCTTTTGAGGTCTATAACGGGGGACCTGTAGAGCAAGACAATCTATATTATATTCACAAAACACCAGAGCTTATTCCAAACAGTATTGAGATTTCAGATGGTTTATATTGGGGAGGTGATTTTCAAAAGGTGACCGAATTAATTAAAAAAGATCAATTGAAAGGCGAGGATATACGTTTTTTTCTTGGGTATTCAGGCTGGGAGACCAACCAACTCACGTCTGAGCTGCGTTCAAATACATGGATACTTTCTGAAAACATGCATCGTAAACGGATCATTGAAAAAGTAAATACTAGCTTTTGGAAAGAAAAAATGCTTGAATTAGGAGGTGACTATAGCATTTGGTCTAACGCCCCCGAAAACCCAACTTACAACTAAGATAATCTTACCGACATATTTAACTTCGCTAAAAGACTTTGACTAACGGTTGTATTGTACAACTTTTTTCGAAAGGCTGTAATAGGCTGAATCCCTTGAATCACATTTGTCAGAAACAACTCATCTGCTTTTTGTAATTCAAAAGGTGAGATTGATGCTTCAACACATTCATAATCAGGTAATTTTTTAAGAATCTCAATCACTTGCTTACGCATGACCCCTTTAAGACACCCATCTTCTAAAGGAGGTGTTTTAATCACATTATCTTTTACTAGAAATAGGTTTCCGTTAAGAGCCTCTACAATACTTTTATTGGTATTAAGTAATAAGCAGTTATCGTATTGATTTTCTTTAGCATAAACACTGCCTAGTACGTTAAGAACCTTATTATTAGTTTTCAGTGTAGATAACAAACCAGGTGCAACATAAAAATCTTTAAACAATTCAATTATACAGTTGGATCCGTTTAAGAGATATAAATCAGATTCTAAAGAATCGGCAGTAATAAAGTAATTGACATCATTGATATCTGGAGTGTAAAAACCTCCCTGCTTTCTAAACACTGTTAGTTTGACACGAAATGAATTTGAATTTGATTTATTATGATTCAATAATTCGAGAATTTGAGATTCTAAAAACTCAGGAGTAAATGCCATTGGGATTTCCATTCTAAGGATCCGCATGGAAGCCATCAAACGAAAATAATGATCTTCCCAAAACAATATTTTTCCATTTAAGGTTTTAATCGTTTCAAAAATGGCATCGCCATAGGCTAAACCTCTGTTGGAGACTGATACCGTTGCTTCTGCTGATGAAATTAAATGTCCGTTATTATTAATCATAAAAAAGTCCTGTAAAAACAGGACAAATATAGTTTAAAAATAAATGTTTTTTCTAGGAAGAACCTAAGACTTTCTTAAGATCAGATATTTGATTGTCCCATAACATCTTAGTTTCTTCTACTTCGTCATTTTCCGAAAAGTCAGTCACCATCAGCGACACATCTTTTGTGATGCCATCAACTTGAATTCTAATTTCAAAATACGATTGATCATCATCATCATCATCAACCCATTTAAATTTAATACGCTCTCCATTCTTTTTGGTCAATAACTTAGCTTGTTCTTCAGAGTCATCCCATATAAAAGTAAACAACTCACCTCTTGAATTAACATTATCAGCAAACCATTCAGACAGTCCTGAGGGAGTAGAAATGTATTGATACAACAATTGAGAGGAAGCTTGTATTGGGAATTCTAATTCGAACTTAATTTTATCGCTCATCTTAAATTTTAGATTTATAAAAATTCAATATATACATTAATTGGTTAGTTTTAAAGAAATTTTAATTTTTTTTATAGGGGTATTTATTTGTGAGGCATTATTTTGTTTTTATATTTGCAGCCATCTAATTATGGCGAGGTAGCTCAGCTGGTTAGAGCGTCGGATTCATAACCCGGAGGTCGCGGGATCGTGCCCCGCTCTCGCTACTTAAAAACCCTTGAAATTTTCAAGGGTTTTTTTATATGATTTAAGAAACTTTTTCTGTGAGTTGTTCTAAAGTCAATAGCTGTTGTTCTCCAGATGACATGTCTTTACACATGTACTTATTTTGCGCCATTTCTGAGGTTCCTACCATAACTACAAATGGAATCTCTCTCTTATTACAATACACCATTTGTTTTTTTAACTTTACTGGATCAGGATAGAGCTCTGTGGAGATTGATTTTGATCTTAAAAGCGTGATTGCTTTCAAACAATATAAACTCTCTTCAGTACCAAAATTAATAAAGAGAACTTTGGTAGAGATGGCCTTGTCTGTTGGAAATAAATTTAACTCCTCTAAAACAAGATAAATTCGATCTAGGCCAAAACTAATTCCAACGCCACTAACACCTTTAAGTCCAAAAATACCCGTAAGATCATCATAACGTCCTCCCCCACCTATTGAACCCATTTGAACAGATTCTGGTGCAGAAACTTCAAATATAGCACCAGTATAATAGTTAAGACCACGAGCCAAAGTCACATCCATTTGTAAAGATGCTGTTTTAAGTCCAAGAGAAGCCACTGAAAATGCAATGAACTCTAATTCTTCAACCCCCTTAAGTCCTCCGGTTGAGGAGTTTAAAATAGATTTTAAAGACTGTAGTTGTTCATTGAAATCTCCTGTCAAATTAAATAAGGGCTGTAATTTTGAGATTCCTTCAGCAGGAATTCCTTTATTGAGCATTTCCTCTTTAACTTTAGCTTCACCAATTTTGTCAAGTTTATCCAATGCCACTGTAAAATCGATAAGCTTATCTTGAGCGCCAATCAATTCTGCAATGCCTGCTAATATTTTTCTGTTATTTATTTTTATAGTAACCCCGTCTAAGTTTAAGTCTGAAAACACAGCGTCGTAAAGCTGAATAAACTCAATTTCTTGCCACAGAGACTTTGAACCAACAACGTCGGCATCACATTGATAAAACTCTTGAAAACGTCCTTTCTGAGGACGGTCAGCCCGCCAAACAGGTTGAATTTGATATCTTTTAAAAGGAAATACAATGTCATTTTGATATTGGGCTACATAACGTGCAAAAGGAACTGTTAAGTCGTATCGCAATGCTTTTTCTGTTAGTGAATTCGAAAACCGGGAAAGGTTGCCTTCTTTAAGAGCTTGTAAATCTACTTTTTTTACTTTATCTCCTGAGTTTAAAATCTTAAAAATTAAACGATCTCCTTCTTCACCATACTTTCCTAACAAAGTTTCAGACAACTCAAAACTAGGGGTTTCAATAGGTTGAAATCCAAATTTCTTAAAGTTTGATTTTATGGTACTAAAAATGTAGTCGCGATTTGCTAACTGCTTTGGAGAAAAATCTCTCGTCCCTTTAGATATGCGTGGTTTAGACACCATGGTTTTGCTTTAATTACAAATATCTTTCTTTTTGATAACCTATCCAATTAGATCATCAAAATACTTAAAAAGTTCCCCTTTAGTGATAGTAGACCCTTGCTTAATAAGTTCAAATATTTTTATATTTTTATCAGTTTCTATAGATTTATCGGCATTAAAAAGCTCTACTTCATCCGACATTAAGTTCTCTCTAAGCCAAGCAAATCCTTCTTTCGTGGTGAGATCAATTTCCTCTCGTTTAATTTTGAGTCCAATTAGACGTAACTGGGTCTCCCCAGCATTAAATAGATACATATGCTGTGGAGCAATGTTTTCTAAGTAGTCCACTTTTGATAACACCCCTTCCCAAACCAAGTCACTGAAAACATCTAGTTCTTCTTCAGCTACAGCTGGTTTCAGTTCCTTAATTTCTTTCCATTCTTTAGCCGTAATAGACTGAGTTGCTAAAAAGTTGATAAATTCTTGATTTAACTCTTCAAACTGTTCTTTGGTTAATCGTGTGTATTTCATCATTTATAATATTTAAAAAAAATGCGCCCTAATATTAGGGCGCAAATTTATAAAATTACATTCAATTAATGCTAGAAGATATAGCGTAATCCAAATTGCATTTGCCATCTAGAAGCCAAACTTGAATCGTATCCGAACGTTTCTGTTTGATTAGCATTAAATGAATAACTAGGAGTTCCAGTTCCATCTACACTAACTCCGATAGGCTGAACACTATTTGGTTGCTGTACTAGTCCCCAATTAGAATTAACCATATTGCCGGCGTTTAAAACATCTATACTGAATTGAATCGTATTTGTTTTATTTTCTGAAACCTTAATCTTATAGTCTTGCAAAAATTTAACATCTACTCTTGTAGTCCATGGGCTAACTGCTCCATAACGTTCTGCATAATCTCCTCTACGTCCACTTAAATAATCATCTTGAGCTATAAAAGCGTCATAGGCCGCAGCTTCACCAGCTCCAGAGAAGTTCATTTGATTAACTTCACTAGAAGTTGGTACATAAATTAAATCATTACCACCGTTTCCATCTCCATTAACATCTCCTCCATACGTATAGCTAAAACGACCACCTTGAGAGACTTCAAAGAAAGAAGAAATTGATGTTGACCACTGATCACTAGTACCATAGATCCAATTTTTACTCAAAACTCCAATTATTCGGTGAGTATCTCCGTATCTAGAGTAAGATAATTCATCTGCATTAGCATCTCCCACAACAGGGTTAAATGCAAATGCATCACCTGTAATCTCTGCTTCAATAGAATTTACATCTTTTGAATCTAAATAGCTGTAAGCTAACATAGCGTATAAACCATTATCAAATGTTTTCTGAGCTTTTAAAGAAGCATTCCAAATACGACCTTTATCAGAGTTTGTAAATACATATGCATTTGCTTGACTTCCAAAAGCACCTACAACATGATCTGCCGCTGTATATATTGGTCTAGAATCTACTCCTTGTAGGGTTCCTGAAGGAGGGGTTAATCCCCAATTCTGAACATGAGCTCCGTTAAAATCTTTAGTGTAAGACAGGTCTGCAGTAACTATTAATCCATTGTCATACTCGTGATCAATCCCTAAGTTAGTTCTCCATACTTGTGGAAATTTGTAATCAGGATCCACATTTTGTTGAAACCAAAAATTTGGGTTACCAACTTGGTTACCTAGCCATACAAAAGGAAAACGACCAGTAAATAAACCAGACCCACCTCTTAATTGGAACGTACTATCCCCATTGACATCGTAGTTAAATCCTACACGTGGAGACACTAACCAATCGCTAGATGGCATTTGGGTGTTACTCAATTGCTGAATTTGTCCCGTATTAGGATTTACGTAAGGAATTTCAGGGAAATAATCTGTAGTCCCATCAATTACGTCTTGTGCTGTATCTGCTGTGTCAAAAAACAATGGCTTGTCAAAACGTACTCCATAGGTTAATTTAAATTTATCATTCACATCCCATTCATCTTGAAGGTAAAATGCTAATTGACCAACATTAGTTTCTGCTAGCGCCCAATTTCCTGCATTTTGGACATTTTGAGCATTTGCTAATGCTTCTGAAATAAGCCCATTGTTTGAAGCTTCTAAAAATGCATCAACAGATGGAAAAGAACCAAAGGCACCTACATATCCGTTCGCATTTCCATATCCAAAGGTACCAAGATTAAAAGAATTATCAAATTCAAATTGTTCAAATGAAAACCCAACTGTATAGGTGTGGTTTGCTTTAGTATACGTCATATTATTAGAAAACTGTAAAACTGTTTGGTCTAATACATTGTTAATAGAAAATGGCTCATGTCCTGCAATGATATAATTTTGACCTTGTCCGTTCTGTATCGTAATTGCTGGCGCTGGTGTAGACATTGGATTTCTAAAGTCTTCAAATACTGTATATCCAAATTGCATTTTATTAGATACATTATCTGATAACCTTGAATTTAATTCGACTTGAAGAGAATTTAATTTATTGTTAATTTGATATCCTGAATTCTCAAATTGTAAAATAGAAGCATTTGGCCCTCTAAACCCTAACGCTGTAGGGTGAGCAGGCTTGTCTTTAGACGCATCTAACCAGTTATAAATCACTGCTAATTGGTTATTATCGTTTACATTCCAATCTAATTTAAAGATTCCTTTACTAGATTGCGATTGATGAATAAAACCTTCATAAGCTCCCGAATCGTATCCCAGTGCAGATAATGCACCTTGAACAGCCAATAAGTCTGATTCTAATACAACAGATTCGTTAATCGCTCCAGTTCCTCTATTAGGTAACCAAGATTGTCCTAAATCATCTCTTTTATCTTCTTCATAGTTGGCAAAAAAGAATAATTTATTTTTTATGATTGGACCTCCAATACTAAATCCTGTTTGTTCCTGTGTCAAACTAGGTACAAAAATATCTTCTCCCTTAATCTTGGAGCCGGTCATATCTTCGTTTCTGTAAAATCCGTAAACAGTTCCTTTAAATTCATTTGAACCACTTTTTGTAACTGCGTTTACTGAAGCTCCGGTAAATCCAGATTGCGTGACATCATAAGGAGCTGTAGATACTTGAATTTGATCAATCGCATCCAAAGAAACTGGCTGAGCATTTGTTTGACCTCCTGGAGTGGCTGCATCCAATCCAAATGGATTATTGAAAATGGCACCATCTAAAGAAAAGTTATTGTACTGATCATTACGTCCCCCAAAAGAACCATTACTTGCCGTAGGCTCTAAGCGAGTAAAGTCAGAAGCAGATCTAGATATTGTAGGAAGTGTTGTTAATTCTTTACGTCCCACATTAGTTTCGGCTCCAGTACGATCACTACCAAAAACGCCTTTTGTATTACTAGCAGTAATCACTACTGCATCTAATTGTTGTGAATCAGGAATCATCGATAAGCTTAAAACTTCTGTTTTGCCTAAGGTAAGATACACGTTAGGAAAGGTGGTAGTGGTGTAACCAATATAGCTTACAGTAACCGTGTAGGGTCCACCAACTCTAAGGTTGACTAGATTAAATCTACCGTCAATGTCGGTAGCTGCACCATAGGTTGTTCCAGTAGGTGTGTGAAATACCACTACGTTTGCTCCGGGAAAGCCAGAACTTGTTTCATCGGAAACAACTCCCTTAATACTTGATGTTGTCACTTGAGAAAAGGACAATGAACAAGTAAAAAAGAAAATAAAAAGTGTTAATAATTTTTTCATGTTGTAAAATTGTTTAGTTGTTGAACCATAAATTTAAACACAAAAAAAAGCCTACACAAAAATGTAGGCTTAATAAATTTGTAATTTATTAACTTTTTATTAACAACAAATATTAACTACCTGCTATTATTTCGAAAGGCAAATCAACTGCTACATCTCTATGAAGACGAATTACAGCAGTGTATTTACCAAGACGTTTAACGTTACCTCCGGTAACATTAATGAATTTCTTGTCAATTGTATGACCAGCTTTATCTAAAGATGTAGCTAAGTCAATATTATTGACAGATCCAAATAATTTATCTCCAGCACCAACTTTAGCTGATATTTTGATTTCTAAAGCTTTTAATGCTTCCGCTATCGCTTGTGCTTCATCAACGATTTTCTTTTCTTTAAAGGCACGTTGTTTTAAATTTTCTGCTAATACTTTTCTAGCAGATACCGTAGCAAGGATGGCTTTACCTCCTGGAATTAAAAAGTTTCTACCATAACCGTTTTTCACTGTTACAACATCATCTTTAAACCCCAATCCTTCTACGTCATGTTTTAATATAAGTTCCATAGTTATAATAGTTTTATTTCAATAAATCAGCTACGTATGGCATCAAGGCTAAATGTCTTGCTCTTTTTACAGCAACAGATACTTTTCTTTGATACTTTAATGAAGTTCCAGTTAAACGTCTTGGTAATAACTTACCTTGTTCGTTTACAAACTTTATTAAAAAGTCTGGATCTTTATAATCGATATACTTGATACCTGATTTTTTGAAGCGACAGTATTTTTTTGCTTTGTTGGTGTCAATATTTAAAGGCGTTAAATATCTGATTTCACCATCTTTTTTTCCTTTGGCTTGTTGTTCTATAGACATAATTACGCTTTTTCTTTAAGTTTAACTCTTCTTCTTTCAGCCCATGAGATCGCATGTTTATCTAAGCTAACTGTTAGATAACGCATAAAACGCTCGTCACGTCTAAATTCTACTTCAAGGGGGCCAATAGCCTCTCCAGGTGCAGTAAATTCAAATAAGTGATAAAATCCACTTTTTTTGTTTTGAATTGGATAGGCTAACTTTTTTAGCCCCCAATCTTCTTTCGATACCATCTTTGCTCCTTTAGAAACGAGTAATTCCTCGTATTTCTTTACTGTTTCCTTTATCTGGATGTCAGATAAAACGGGATTCAAGATGAAAACAGTTTCGTAATGATTCATAAATTCTATAATTTTTTGTTTTAAAATGGCTGCAAAAATAAGTATTAATTATTGTCCTGACAACATTATATAGCATTATTTAATTTCTATTGCTAAATACGTTTAACGGATTTTTTGTGATTTTAAACGATTTATTTTTTGTATTATTGTTATAGCTTATACTAAACATACTGAGATGATTTTAAATTGCGTAATTATTGATGACAATCCGAACCATCGTTTGGCATCCTTAAAAATTATTAATGCACACCCTTCTCTGAATCTTGTTGGTGAGTTTAAAACCCCAATCGAAGCTAAACATTTTCTGCTAACAAATAGTGTCAATTTAATTATAATGGATGTTCTATTTTCTGGTTTAGATGGTTTTGAATTACTCGACATTTACAAGTCTAATACAAACACAACAACTCCGAGTGTAATTATTATTAGTGACGATAAATCACAAGCATTTAAAGCCTTTGAATACAATGTGGTTGACTTTCTCTCAAAGCCTATTACAAGTAATAGATTCAATGAAGCCGTTTCAAGAGCTATTGATAGATCAGTAATGATTAAAAATCTTAAGGATTTTAATAGTGAGCATATTTTCGTGAAAAGCAACTTAAAGAAACGAAAAATATACATTAATGAAATTAAATGGATTGAAGCGCTAGGAGATTATGTTAAACTAATAACTAAAGACAAAAGTTTTGTCATTCTATCGACCATGAAAGCTTTTGAAAACGAACTTCCTAAAGGATTATTTTTAAGAATACATAAATCATACATTATTAACTTAAAAAAGGTGGATCGTTATGATAGTAAACATGTAGAAATTGAAAAAATAAAACTCCCGTTGAGTAGAACTCGAAAAACGGAATTAAGTCAAGCTTTGGATATTATCATTAGTTAATAATTATCCACATTAATAATTACCCTCACCGCTCTGTAATCCTTAGTACTCAAAAATGTTGTTTTTATTTTATTGATAGCTGATTTTGTTTTTACTAACGATTGATTTTGAGGAATTTTGAGAAGAATATTTTTATGATATTGATTCCTAACCCTTGAAACCACAGGGAATTCAGGCCCCAAAACATTGGCTTTAAAAACTCTTCGTAAACTAATTGCTAACCATTCAGCTCCATCATTTACTTTATTATAATCTCTATGCTTTAACGTTAGCTTAATTATACGACAATACGGAGGGTAATTATAAATCCTTCGATCTTCCAGTTGTTCAACAAACATAGAATCATAATCATTTATTGAAACCTGCTGAAGTATCTTATGGTTAGGGTTATAAGTTTGAATAATTACCTTACCCCTAATATCCGTACGACCTGCACGTCCAGAAACCTGTTGAAGCATTTGAAAACTACGCTCATGAGCTCTAAAGTCTGGAAAATTAATTAACTGATCTGCGTTAAGAACACCAACTAATTTGACATGTCTAAAATCGAGGCCTTTAGTTACCATTTGGGTACCAACCAGTATATCAACCTCTTTGTTCTCAAAACCAGAAATAATTCGGTCATAGCTATATTTTCCACGAGTGGTATCTAAATCCATTCTAGCGACCTTTGCATCTGGAAACAACAGTTCTATTTCTTGTTGGATTTGTTCGGTACCAAAACCTTTACTATCTATTTCTATACCCCCACAAGCACCACAAGTTATTTGCATAGCCATAACATAACTGCAATAGTGACATCTTAATTGATTTTTGTACTGATGAAATGTAAGACTGACATCACAATTTGGACACTCAGGCGTATGACCACAAGTGTTACAAGAAACTATTGGTGAATAGCCACGACGGTTTTGAAATAATATGACCTGAAATCCAGATTCAAGAGCATCTTTAATTTCAATAAGCAGTCGATCACTAAAATGATTTGTCATTCGTTTACGCTTATACTTATCTTGGAGGTCCACCAGTTCTATTTCCGGCATCAGAATATTGTTAAAACGATGCTTAAGCGCTATATAACCATATTTATTCTGCTTTTTAGCATTATAATAACTTTCAATACTTGGAGTTGCTGACCCTAAAAGTGTTTTAGCCTTAAACATAGCTGATAATACAATTGCGGTGTCTCGAGCGTGATAACGCGGAGCTGGATCAAATTGCTTGTAAGACTGCTCGTGTTCTTCGTCAACTATCACAAGACCTAAATCACGAAAAGGAAGGAGTACTGAAGAGCGTGCGCCTATGATTACCCTTGCCGATTGTGAATTATTAAGAACATGATTCCATACTTCTAGCCGTTCATTTTGAGAATAACGAGAATGGTAGACCGCTATTTGGTTACCAAAATACTGTTCTAAACGATGGACAAGCTGAGACGTTAGTGCGATTTCTGGTACCAAATAAAGAACTTGCTTTCCTTGGGCTATTATAGCTTCTATTTTTTTTACATATATTTCTGTTTTTCCAGAAGACGTAACACCATGCAATAGACTAATGTCATGGGTTTCAAAAGATATATTGATCTCATTCAAAGCCTGTTCCTGGTGCTTATTAAGGGCCTTTGAAGTACCAACTCCAGAGTCATCGAATTTAATTCGATCGGTTTGAAAAAAATAGTCTTCAAAAACACCTTTGTCTATTAATGCTTTAATTTGTGTTGAAGTAGCATTGCTTTTTGTTTTAAGTTCCGATACTTTTATTTGATCACTCTGCGACCTTAATAGAAAGTAATTCAAAACAAGTTCACGTTGTTTGGCAGAACGACTAAGTAAGGTTAGAAGGCCTTTTAATGCATTTTTAGGCTCATAATCTGAATGGATTTTGACACACCTAATAAGCTTAGGCTTGTATTTATCTAATACTTCTTGTTCAACAACAATAGCCTTTTGGTCTAATAAACTTTGTAAAATAGGGAACGCATTCTTCTTATTTAGAATCGTATTTATTTCGTCAATTTTTAAGCTCGATTGCTGCTGTAATGCTTCAAACACCAAATACTCCTCATCACTAAGACAAAAGGACTCAAAATCATTAGATTTATTTAAAGAAATTAAAGTTTCACTTTCAAGCAAAAACACACTGGGTAAAGAAGCCCGTAAAACCTCTCCCATTGTACACATATAATAAGTAGATATCCATTCCCATAATTGAAACTGAAAATGATTCAAAATAGGGGATTTATCTAAAATACTATGAATAGATTTCGCTTCATAAGCTGTAGGCGGTTCCTGATGAACTTTATAAACGATTCCTGTATAAACATTCCGCTTACCAAAAGGAACTGCAACCCTAAAACCAGGCTTTATAAACTGAGCTTCTGCTGCTGTAATAGCATACGTAAAGTTTCGCTCTAAGGGCAACGGTAAAATGACCTCTACAAAATCTAGAATTATTGAATGCATTTTTTCTTTAAGAGTTGAAGAGATGAGTTTAGCTCATGGCCCAAGAGAATAATATTAGCATTTAACCAAAAGTAAAATAACAGAATCAACAAAGCCCCTATAGATCCGTACAGCTCATTATATGTTGAAAAGTTTTCTATGTAGAGACCAAATAAATAAGATGATAATAAAATTAAAAAAGTGGTAAACAATGCGCCTACAGAAAAGAAACTAGATAACTTCCCGTTTTTAGTTCCAAAATAATAAATGGTGGCCATGCTCACATAGGTCATTAACACAAAAAAGAAATATTTTGCTCTAGTAATCCAAAATAGCTCACTTACTGAATCACTCGCAGTAAACCTTTCAAGGATTGGATGAATCAAGTATATCTGGGCGTATCCAAAGCCAACAACTGTAAGGATTAATAAAACCACTAAAATAATGGCAACACCAAGAGCATAAATATACTGTCTAACAAAGTGTCTATTAATCTGTTGATGATACGAATTTTCGAATGCTGAAAAAACAGCATTTACGCCATTGGCCATTAAAAACATAGAAATTAAAAAAACAGTAGATAACAATCCGCCTGTACGGGTCTCATTAATGTTTTCAAAAATATTTTCATTGAAAAAATCAGAAGTGTGGGGTGGTAAAAAGGAATCTAGAAAGTTTAGGAAATCAACTTTGAAATTATCAAATGGGATGTATGGGATTAGAATTATAATAAATAATAAAAATGGAAATATGGCCGTAAAAAAGCTAAAGGCAATCGAACTTGCTCGAGTTGTGAGTGCACCTTTAAAGATCCCTATCACATACATTTCAAGAAGATCAAAAAGAGAAAGCCCTTCAAAACCAGGAAGTTTAATTTGTCTCAGAATTTTAGCTATCCAATTAAGAACAGGAGTATTGTAAATTTTATTTTCTACAGATGAACTCATTATAGTGCTTTAAGACTTAGATCCATATTGGAAACTGAATGTGTAAGAGCTCCACTTGAAATATAATCAACTCCACATTCTGCATAATGCCTTAGAGTTACTTCATCTATTCCTCCCGATGATTCAGTTAAACACTGGTCTCCAATTAGCTCAATTGCTTTTTGAGTATCTGTGTAGTTGAAATTATCAATTAAAATTCGGTATACTCCATCATTATTCAAAATTTCAGAGATCTCATCTAAGTCGCGAGCCTCCACTACTATAGGAAGATCTAATTGGTGTTGTTTTAAATAATTTTTAGTCATTGTTATGGCTTTAGTTATGCCACCAGCAAAGTCAATATGATTATCTTTAAGCATGATCATGTCGTATAATGCAAATCGATGGTTAACTCCGCCTCCAATAGCCACAGCCCATTTTTCTAAAGCCCTAAAGCCTGGAGTAGTTTTACGGGTGTCTAAAATTTTGGTATTTGTTCCCTTAAGAATTTCAACATAAAAATTGGTTTTAGTTGCAATAGCACTCATGCGTTGCATTGCATTTAACACTATTCGTTCCGCTTTTAAAATAGATTGCTTAGAGCCTTCTACATAAAAGGCTATATCACCAAATTTTACAGAGTCACCATCATTCATTAATGTCTCAACAACTAAATTAGAGTCTATGTAGTTGAATACTTGTTTTGCAAAGCTTATTCCTGCTATAATACCATTATCCTTAATTAATAGTTTCGCTTTACCAAGGGCATTCAAAGGTATACATGCCAAAGAGCTATAATCCCCTTCTCCGACATCCTCGCGAACAGCATTTTCAATTATTAATTGTACTTCGTTTTTAAATTGTGCATTGGTAATCATATTTGTAACTTTGTAGCTAAAATATGAATTGTTAAGGAAATATTTAAACTATTCTACGACCTTATTCAAAAATAATTTAACACTATAAAATGGATATTAAACTCATTGCTGTAGGAAAAACTGATAAAACTGAACTCGATCAACTTATAAAGAGCTATCAAAACAGACTAATGCATTATGTGCGATTTTCATTTGAAATCATTCCTGATTTAAAAAATAGTAAAAACTTATCTGAAAAGCTTCAAAAAAAAGAAGAAGGAAAGATAATACTAAGTAAAATCTCTAACTCAGACCGCCTCATTCTACTAGATGAAAATGGGCAAGAAATGAATTCAGTCGGATTTTCAAACTTCTTACAAAAACAGATGAATTCTGGGTTAAAACGCCTAGTTCTAGTTATTGGAGGTCCATATGGGTTTTCTGAAGATGTTTACAAAAAAGCTTCTACTAAATTAGCACTTTCAAAAATGACATTTTCGCACCAAATGGTGCGTTTATTTATAATTGAACAGCTTTACAGAAGTTTTACTATTCTGAAAAATGAACCATATCACCATCGTTAGCATAAATAAATCTCTATGAAAATTGTATTTGCCACAAATAACATAAATAAAATCAAAGAAGTTCAGTCACTTATTCCTTCACATATTTTACTGGTCAGCCTAGAATCTATTGGATGTCATCAAGAGATTCCTGAAACACAAAACACTATTGAAGGAAATGCTATACAAAAGGCCACTTATATCAAAGAGCGTTACGGATTAGATTGTTTTGCGGATGACACAGGATTAGAAGTAAATGCTTTAAACGGTGCACCAGGCGTTTACTCAGCTCGTTATGCTGGCAATGAAAGATGTTCTGAATCTAATATGGGTTTATTATTAACACAGCTTAGTGCTAAAAAAGAACGTACAGCCCGTTTCAAAACAGTTATTGCTCTATATTATCAAGGAGAACTTAGCACCTTTAAAGGGATTTGTGAAGGTGAAATAACTGATGTTAAAAATGGATCAGGTGGATTTGGCTATGATCCAATATTTAAACCATTAGGTTACAATAAAACATTTGCAGAGCTATCATTTGCTACAAAAAACGAAATTGGACACCGTGGAAAAGCAGTAAAAAAACTGGTGAACTATTTAAATCGGCTTTAAATAAAATAACACTATATTTGCCGCTTGAATTTCCTCAGGGTGAGGATGTGTTAAATGGAGCTTGGTTATATTATGTTCGATATGCTTCTAATTAACACTTAGTCATATATAGAATAAAATTACAAGAAATGAATGCATTCCATAAACTTGGACTTGAAGATCATTTGGTCCAAGCCGTTACAGATTTAGGTTTTGAAACTCCTAGTGAAGTACAAGAAAAAACAATCCCTCTTTTATTAGAAGAAGACATAGATCTGGTAGCCTTAGCGCAAACGGGTACTGGTAAAACCGCTGCTTTTGGGTTTCCTATGCTCCAAAAAATAGACATTAACAGTCGTACGACTCAAGGACTTATTTTGTCACCAACGAGAGAACTTTGTTTGCAAATTACCAATGAAATGAAACTCTACGGTAAGCATTGTAAAGGCCTTAATGTCACAGCTATATATGGTGGTGCTAGTATAACAGACCAAGCTAAACAAGTAAAAAGAGGCGCGCAAATCATAGTCGCTACGCCAGGAAGAATGAAAGATATGATTAGTCGTAGATTGGTTGATATATCTAAAATTGAATATGCTGTTCTTGACGAAGCTGATGAAATGCTGAATATGGGATTCTTTGAGGATATCACAGAAATATTATCACACACCCCTGATGATAAAAGCACCTGGCTCTTTTCAGCAACAATGCCCAAAGAAGTTTCCTTAATTGCGAAAAAATTTATGGACAACCCTACTGAAGTAACTGTTGGGCATAAAAACATGGGAAGCAAAAATGTCTCTCATGAATATTTCTTAGTTGGAGCAAGAGACCGCTACCAAGCACTAAAACGCTTAGCAGATGCTAATCCAGAAATATTCTCAGTTATATTTTGTAGGACCAAAAGAGACACTCAAAAAGTAGCAGAACAACTTATTGAAGATGGTTATAATGCTGGTGCCTTACACGGAGATTTAAGTCAAAATCAACGTGATGTGGTAATGAAGTCGTTTAGAGCAAAACAAATCCAAATGCTCGTGGCTACAGATGTTGCAGCTCGTGGTATTGATGTAGATGATATTACACACGTAATCAACTACCAACTTCCAGATGAAATAGAAATATATACCCACAGAAGTGGCCGAACAGGTCGTGCAGGAAAGACTGGTATTTCTATGGTTATTGTTTCTAAAAGTGAAGTTCGAAAAATAAAAAGTATTGAACGAATCATTCAAAAAGAATTCATAAAAAAAGAAGTTCCTAGTGGAATGGAAATTTGTGAGGTTCAATTGAAAGCTTTGGCAAGTAAAATTCATGACACGGAAATTAATCATGAAATTGACCCTTATTTAAACGATATTAATAGTTTATTTGAAGATGTATCCAAAGATGAGTTAATTAAAAAATTCTTCTCAGTAGAGTTTACTCGTTTCTTCAATTACTACAAAAAGACCAAAGATTTAAACTCGCCATCTAAAGGAAGTCGTTCTGATGACTATGCTCAAGATGACAATTCAGCTCGCTTCTTTATTAATATTGGAAGTAAAGATGGTTATGATTGGATGAAGTTAAAGGATTTCCTTAGAGATACCTTACAACTTAACCAAGATGATGTTTACAAAGTAGACGTTAAAGATAGTTTTGCATTTTTTAATACCGACAATGCCCATAAAGCTAAAGTTTTAGAATTCTTCACAGATTTCAAACAAGACGGACGTTTTATAAATGTTGAAATCACAGAAAAAAAGAGTCGTGACCGTAACAGAGGTGGCGGCGGTGGACGACGATCTGGAGGTGGTGGTTATGGTGGTGGAAGAGGACGAAGCGATCGCTCTAAGGGTAGTTCTGGATTTAGATCAGAAGGTAAAGGACGACGTAGCGATAGTGAGTCTTCCAGCAGATCTCCTAGACGATCTTCAGATTTTAAGCCAAAGGGAGGAGATTTCTCTAGACCAAGAAAAAGCCGTAGATAGTAAGCTAGATTGTTAATTTTAAGTCAAAATTCAAATTGGCAATCTTAGTGTAGTATTTGTTTACTACTTTTATAACTTGAATCTAAGTATGAAATTACGACTTACATTATTATTATTTTTGATAATTCCTTATTTGGGAATGACCCAGGATTATGCGACAGTAAGTGGTAAGATTATAAAGTCTGAGACCTTGGGTCCAATGGAAAGTGTAAACGTTGTGAATTTAAATCAGGTCATTGGAACTACTACTAATATTGAGGGAGAGTTTGAGATTCGTGCAAAGGCAAATGACACGCTACACCTCTCCTATTTAGGTTATAAATCTATAAAAGTAAAGGTCAGCAATGACTGGATAAAATATGGCACTTCTACAACAATAGAACTTACCGAACTAGCATTGGCTTTAGAAGAAGTGAATGTAAATAAGCTGAAATTAACAGGCTATCTTGAAATAGACATAAAGCAAGTACCTATTCGAAAAAATACACGCTACAGCATTTCTGGACTTAATAGTGGTTATGAATCACGACAACGCTCCCCTAGTATGGTTCGTAATGTGTTAGGAGCTATTTTCAACCCTGCAGATTTTTTACATAATATCTTTGGGAAAAAACCTAAAGAAATGCGAAAGCTACGTGAAATGAAAAAGCAAGACGAAATTAAAGATCTACTTGCTTCTCGATTTGATAGAGAAATGCTAACCGCTTTATTACAAGTTGATAAAATTGATTTAGACCTTCTGATAAGTGAATGTAACTACTCACAAGATTTCATTAGAACAGCTAATGATTTACAAATATTAGATGCTATAAGTGAGTGCTATGAGGAATATAAAATACTCAGTAGAAAAAGGTCTAAATAACAAAAATTATAGACTACATTTTATTACCACTATTTTAAATTAGCGTTTTTTACTTCAATCCAACGGGACATGTATTTAGTACTTTGAAATTGGTGATGAGCGAGTAACTGTCCAATAAAGTTATCAGAACGATGGGACTGTATAGTTGATTGAATCAAAGAAATACGCTCCTTAAGTTTTAATTGATGGTCCAACTTGTTAAATCTACTTTTAAGAACTGCATCCCCCTTATTTTGATACTCAGTCCATAAAGACTCTTGTGTATACAAGTCAATACATTTTTTCACAAATAAGCTAGGATCATCTTCAATGATTCCATTAGGCTGATCTGACCCAAACATACCTTCAGCAGCTATAGTTGACATCGCAGCAGGTGTTCCGCACTGCATCGCCAGAATTAATTTCCCTTTGAGACCTGCTCCAAAACGCAATGGTGCCAAAAGTACTCTTGAAGAATTAACAACTTCAAAAGCATCTTCAACATAACCATGTAGTAGAAAGCCATCTTTTTTGTTATGCATAGATCTAATCGCCTGGGTATCATAAGCACCATAAACATGAAGATTTGCTTGTGGAAGTTGTGATTTAATTAGAGGCCATATATCATTTTTTAAATAAAAAATAACATCTGAATTTGGTGGATGTAGAAAGTTGCCTATCGATACAAAATCAGTTCGTTCTGAAAATGAGCTGTGTTGCTTTTGTTCAGGGTTTTCATTCAAATCTAACATAAAAGGTAAATACAATAAAAGACTACAATCTATCTTAAATTTATCGATTAAAATTTTAAGTTCAGCTTCCGATATAATCAATGAAAGATCACTTCTGTATATGCTTGCTATTTCCCGTTTAGCTATATCGTTTAAATCAAAATCATTTGCAGACCCTGACGAAGAACTAATAGATTGTTGCCTAGTTTTTCGAAGAAAATGTAAATCTTCTGTATCTAGAATTCTTAAAGCGTCTGGACAGTTCTCAGTAATTCGCCAACCAAATTGTTCTTCCGTCATAAAACGATCAAAAAGAACAACTTCTGGATTCAAATCCTTAACAAAAAAATCAAAACTAGAATGGTTCAATAAGATCTCTACTACTTGAACATTAAGGGATTCCAAATCAAATGCATTGGTTGATTTTTTACAGGATGTGGCAAATACAACAGTATAATTTTGATTTATAAAAAAATCAATTAATTGAAGCATTCGAGTCCCCGCCGCAGATGAATTCGGCTCAGGAAATACATAACCGATTATAAGTACAGTCGATTTCATAGGCTTATAAATTAGTCTTCAACTGAACTATTTATAATATTACTTTTGACTAGTCCATAGTTGAAAATCTCTCTTTGAGCCCAATGAATTAAGGCTTCTATTTGATCATTAGTTAAATCTGCAGATGCGTGAGTCCATTTATAGGAAGCTAAAGGCATTTTGCCTTCTCCCACTTCTTCAATCAACTCTTCTAATTTGTGTGCTTTTCGTTTAACTGAATAAGTAGACCATTTTGAAACATCAAGATGACTCTTACCTCCATTAACATGGCTGTTTAGCCAATAATTAACAGGTGTAATAGAGTTATACCACGGGTATGTTGTCTGGTCACTATGACAGTCAAAACAAGCTTGTGTGAGAATTTTTTGGACTTCCATCGGAGCTTTGGTTTCTACAAGAAACTTATTAATAGCGTATAAACCACTTTGGTTTTTATTAGGACTAAAAAATTGGGCAATTATAAACAAAAGTATCAGGGCAACTAGAATTTTCTTCTTGAGGGTCATTTAAATAAATATTAAAAATCAAAGGTAATGAAAAATGGAAACAATAAATTATAGATATTCGAATGGCCTTATGAAAACTTCTAATTAAGAAAACTAATCTTCGATTGAAAATACGTATCTTTATAGCTTTCAAAATTTACAAATTATGGCTTTGTTTATGCTAAACGCAATCTCTCCTATTGATGGGAGATACAGATCAAAAGTGGAAGCTCTTGCTGGTTTTTTCTCAGAAGAAGCACTTATCAAATATCGAGTACTCGTTGAAATTGAGTATTTCATAGCACTCTGTGAAATTCCTTTACCACAGTTAAAACAATTTGACAGTTCCCTTTTTCAAGACCTGAGGGCTATTTATGAAAATTTCTCAACCAAAGACGCGCAAGCAATTAAAGACATAGAAAGCATTACTAATCACGACGTAAAAGCCGTTGAGTATTTTATAAAAGATAAATTTGATGTCCTTCAAATTTCTGAATTTAAAGAATTTATCCATTTCGGATTGACATCACAAGACATCAACAATACCGCAATTCCGCTCAGCATAAAAGAGGCTATTTCTGATGTCTATGTACCAGAATACTATGGCTTGATTGAATGCTTAAAAGGGTTAATAGATGAATGGGCTGAAATTCCATTATTGGCTAGAACCCATGGGCAACCTGCGTCCCCTACTCGATTGGGGAAAGAAATTGAAGTTTTTGTTACCCGCTTAGAAGCTCAGTTTGCAACCATAAATTCAATTCCAAATGCTGCTAAATTTGGAGGTGCTACTGGAAATTTCAATGCACACAAAGTGGCATATCCCAACATAGACTGGCAATCATTTGCAAACAATTTTCTAAAAGACAAACTTGGCCTGGATCATTCATTTCCAACTACACAGATTGAACATTATGACCACATGGCTGGACTGTTTGATGCACTCAAGCGTATTAACACTATAGTTATTGATTTGGATCGTGATTTCTGGACTTATGTATCGATGGACTATTTTAAACAGAAAATAAAAAAAGGAGAAGTTGGAAGTTCGGCTATGCCCCATAAAGTTAATCCAATAGATTTTGAAAATAGTGAAGGTAATTTAGGAATTGCTAATGCACTATTTGCGCATCTTTCTGCTAAACTACCCATATCAAGATTGCAACGAGATTTAACAGATAGTACTGTTTTGAGAAATGTAGGTGTTCCATTTGCACATACAATTATCGCCTTTAAATCCTCATTAAAAGGCTTGAAAAAATTACTTTTAAACCCCGCTAAAATAAGTGAAGATTTAGAGAGAAATTGGGCCGTTGTTGCAGAAGCCATTCAAACAATATTGCGAAGAGAAGGGTATTCTAATCCTTACGAAGCCCTCAAAGGGTTAACGCGAACAAATGAGGGAATTACTCAAGTATCAATTTCAAACTTTATAGAAACCTTGGACGTTAGTGATGCCATTAAGTTAGAACTAAAGGCTATTACACCCTCAAACTATACCGGAATTTAATAGCTTTGAATTAAGATTCTACAGTAAATACTTCATAAAAGAATCCATATTTGAATGATTGGTATCAAACTGGTTTATTACATCTCCTAATTTTAATATCTTAGAAAGATTCATGTCATCACCAAGAACTCTAATGATTGCAAATCCAATATCAGTATAATAACCCAAAATAATGATCTCATCAATTACGGAACGATTTTCAATATAAAGAATTTGTAGTTTTCCATCTGAACTAGTACTCATTCGCATTAAATCATTATAAACATTTAGCTTTAAAATTTCTTTGACTACAGCTAATTCAGATTTAAATTCTTCTAGATTACCGTCCACAAGATTATAGGCGATCATATTAAGTTTATCTATAGATTCGATGGCATTTTTTTGATCTTCAGAGAGATCTATTTTATCCGGATTTAAAAAAGAAACTGGAATATCCATTGACATGAATGCCGGTGCTTCTTGATGATCTACAAAATAGGATTGTAATGTAACTTTATGAGTACATGCTGAAAAACAAAATAGAAATGAAAAGATAATTAGTAGATAATTAGATGTGTTTTTCATTTATTATTTAGTTGCATTTTTTAATAATTCTCCACCAGGGACATTAAGTTTAGCCGTTAGTTTTGAAACTTCACGTAAATCGATATTTCCTTTAAGAGACAAAAGAACGGTTTCAATTTCAAGTTGTTTTCCATTTACAGAAAAATTTCGATCTTGGGTCATTTCTGTCAAACCTTTCACAAACATTAAAAGCTCTATAACATGATTGTCATCACTACCTTCAAGAATGAAAAATTTTATGCTACTTGCTCCATCTTTGATACGCATTAACTCTTCTAGCTTAGAACTCTCAATATAACTAGCGACATCCTTTTCAATGGAATTCGTAACATCCAGACTAGAAGTAGTAAATACAGTTAAATTTTTTAACATTTTGGCTTGACTGATAAATGCTCCAGAATCTGGATCATTTGTTTCTACATCTGCCAACATTTTGAACATCTTTTCATTTACAATTACAGAACTGACTTGATCCATATCTTCATATTTATCAAAAATGTTCTGAGATAAAAGCAATGTAGGCAACAGAATTAAACTAAGAATTAGTGTTTGTGTTTTCATTTTTTATTTTTTATTTAATTTAAATATTTTATTGGTTGAATTATTAAATTCACTTAACATATTTATATTCTTTTTACCTTTTTCAAAAGACGATTCGATTATCCTTAAACTACTTAAAGCTTCATATCCTTTATTCATTTGATTTGAAATTAAATGAAAGGCTTTTAATGTTTCGTTGTATGCGCGTAATTCAGCCCTAGACAGAAACAATTCATCTTTTTTAATGGTTTGGTTGATAGACACTGTAACCATAATTAAAATAGCCGCAGCAACCGAAGCATACCAGCGGGTTTTTTTGGGGAATTGAATTCTTAACATTATGGGGGTTTGTGCAAACTGTTTGGCGTCCGATTCAAAATAAGAGAACAGTTGTTTATAAGACTCTAAATGATAGGGAATGATTTCTTGAGAAAAATAATCCCTTAGCTGCGCTTCCTCGATTAACGTGGTGGCCCCATTATCATATTTCTCTAAAAGACCTTCAATTTTATTTAATTCCATAATTATGGGTCTGTGTTAACTTTTCTCTTATTGTTTTTCTTGCTCTTGAAAGCGAGACTCTAATTGTCGTTTCATTCATATCTAACATTTCAGCTATTTCATTAAACTCAAAATGTTCTATATCCCTTAGCTGTAAAATAAGCTTTTGATTTCTTGGTAACGAATTCATATGAAATTCTACCCAGCGAAGACTATCATTAACTTCGATAAATTTCTGTAACGATTGTGTATGATCTTCATAATTAGAATGTACTAATTTTATGTTTTGTGAGTGTTTTGACTTTAATTGATCAAAACACCAGTTTTTAGTTATTGTAATCGAGTAAGCTTCTAGATTTTTGTAATCCGAAAATTTATTTCGATTCCTCCATAATTTCAAAATAACCTCTTGTACTGCATCCTCAGCTTCTTCTGTTGACACCAATAAACGCCGCGAAATTCTAAACATCTTGTCCTTAAATGGAGTGATGATTATTAAGAACTCTGATTCACTCAAAATAGATATGGGGTATTTGTTTATATTTTAAAGACGATTAATTACTTAAATTGTTACACGATTAAAAATAAAATTTTTGTTTTCTAATATTTAGTTTAATTTAGGCATACTTCTCAAAGCTAAAGAAAATTACATACAAACAACATATATGAAATCATTTTTTAAATACACAATTGTCCTTATTTGTCTCAGCTTCTCTTTTAGTTGTTTTGAAGATGATGACGATTCTATATCAAATAGCACAGAAATTAAAGATTTTGTATGGAAAGGAATGAATTTTGCTTATCTCTATAAAGAAAATAGTGCTGATTTAGCAAATAACCGGTTTTCGAATAACAATGAATATCAAAGCTATTTAGATGGTTTTGAAACTCCAGAAACTTTATTTGAAAATGTTATTTATGATCGTGAAAACATAGATCGCTTCAGTTGGATTACCAACAATTACATAACCTTAGAAGAGCAATTTAATGGGGTTACAAAAACAAATGGTGCAGAATTCAACTTTTATTATGTCCCAGGAAGCACAACAAATATTTTTGGAATTGTTCGTTTAGTCTTACCAGAAAGCGATGCAAGTTACGCCTCAGTTAGTAGAGGTCAAGTTTTTAATAAAATAGATGATCAAACATTATCCGTAAATAATCTAGAAACACTTCTTGCTAGTGAAAGCTATAATATTGGGTTAGCTACTTATAATAATAATGGAACCGATGAACCAGAGGATGACTTTATTACAAATACTTCTGAAATAGTAACACTAACTAAAACAATTTATTACGAGAATCCAATTTTCAAAACAGAAGTGTTCAATTTGGATGGAGAAAATGTAGCCTATATTATGTACAATGGGTTCTTCTCAGATTTCGATAATCAACTAAATAACGCTTTTGGAGAATTTCAAGCACAAAATATTCAGCATTTGGTTTTAGACCTAAGATACAATCCAGGGGGCAGTGTGAAATCAGCTTCTGCTTTAGGCAGTATGATTACTGGATTTTCAAATGGAGTTTTTGCGAAACTTCAATATAATAATGATTTGCAAAATAATAATTCAAATTACAACTTCTCTAGTAGCTTATATCAAGGAGGTGCTATAAACTCACTCGGTCTAAATAAAGTCTACGTCTTAACAACTGGTCGTTCAGCATCTGCTAGTGAGATGATTATAAATAGTCTAGATGCGTATATTGATGTTGTTCAGATTGGGACTAAAACTGTTGGTAAATCTCAAGCTTCCATAACAATTTATGATTCTTCTAATTTCCAAAGACAAAGCGCTAATTCAAGCCATTTGTATGCGCTTCAACCCTTAGTAGCTATTACCGTCAATAAAAATGATCTCGTAGTCCCTTCAACAGGGTTAATTCCTGACATTGAAATCAAAGAATCTGTTAGTAATTATGGTGTTTTAGGTACTATTGAAGAACCTATGCTTGCTGCAGCAATTTTAGCCATTCAAAACTCAGGAAGATTTGGATTTGATAATGAAGGAATCACTCCAATTATGGATACAGACTCATTTGTACCACATGCACAAAGCATGTACCTTGATTAATAAAAAATATTTATTAAACATTTGTGATTTTGATATTAAATAATATTAGATTCAAAACTAAAATTTCTAAATATAATTAGCTAGGTTGGTCTAAATAATATTATTTTTGAAGATAAACTTTTTAAAATGCCTAAAGCTTACATCACGAAAAAACACTTTGTTATTATCGCGTTCATGCTTATTGCTGTACTATTTAGACTATTCCCTCACCTACCAAATTTCACACCAGTTACCGCAATAGCTCTTTTTGGAGGCCTTTACTTTAAAAATAAAAAAATGGCCTACTTGGTTCCTATATTTATTATGGCTTTATCTGATGCTTTTTTAGGTTTTTATATAATATCAGTATTTGTTTATGGCGCTTTTTTATTCGTTAGTTTTATTGGAACTCAAACCAGAAAACCTAGTGTGTTTACAATTATGCTTGGAAGTCTAAGCTTTTTTGTTGTGACTAATTTTGGTGTTTGGCTTATTGGCTATCCTAAAACATGGACGGGATTATTTGAATGCTACACTCTTGCCCTACCCTTTTTTAGAAATTCTCTTTTAGGTGATTTTTTCTATTCAGGATTAATGATTTATGGGTACAGATTTGTTGAAAAAAAATATCTTAATTTAGCTTAAGAGAAATTAATCTCTAATTTTTCTATTAATACATGTGTCCTTTAATGGACTTTATCTTATCTAATATGGAATTTATAATTTTAGTAGTTGTTTTTTTAGGATTTGCAGGTTTGGCTATATATTTAAAACAACCGAAATCAGATAATGAGGATCAAATAGAACTTAAAGATTCTAGGATATCAATATTGGAAAAAGAGTTGGTTCAAAAGGACACAAACACTTCAAACTTAAATAAACAATTAGAAATTGCAGCTGCTAAAGTAGGAGGTTTTGAGCAAATCAAAATTGAGAAGGCTAGATTAGAAGAACGACTAGAGATTATAGAAAGAGAGAGGAATACACTTAAAAGTGAAACTATCTCATTTCAAAAAGCAGAAGAAGGTCGCCAAAAAGAAGCGAATAAAAACTTTGCAACAGCTGTCACTTTACAGCTATCATTAGAAAAAGAAAAGGAACGTTTAAACGACGAACGTGTAAAAGAAAAAGAGGAATTATTGAACAAAATGAAATTAAAATGGTCTGATCACGAAAAAGAGGTTCAAAATCACCTACAACTCATTTGCAGAAATAATGTCATAAAATATATAAGTCAAGAAGATTTTCCTCACCCTAGAAATAAGCCTGATAATTCCATTGAAATCATGGAACAATTGATCGTGTTTGATGCTAAAAGCCCTGCTAATGATGATTTAACAAATTTCCCTAAATACATCAAGCTTCAAACTGAAAGTTTGAAAAAATATGCTAAACATGAGGATGTTAAAAATGACTTATTTCTAGTTATCCCCTCCAATACTCTGGATGTAATTAATCAGTTTCATTATAATATTGGAGATTACAATGTGTATATTATTACCAAAGATGCATTAGAACCAATTATTTTAAGCCTTAAAAAAATTGAAGATTATGAATTTGCAGATAAGTTAAGCCCTGAAGACCGTGACAACGTTTGTAGAATCATTGGGAAATTTGCTCACACCACAAAAAGACGAATTCAAATCGATGAATTTTTTGCGCGTGAGTTTTTAGATACCTTAACTAAGGCTGGGACGCAGCTTCCTAGAGAGATTCTAGAAAACGTCATTAAATTCGAGAATGCTGAAAAGCTAAACCCTCCGATGGAAAAGCGAAATAAACAGATTCTAACCAAAGATTTAAAAGACAAAGTAGATAAGTTAGAAAGTGAAATGCTTTTACGAGAAATTCCTAAAATTGTTACTAAAATAGACTTTGAAAAATAAAGCTATAAGTCTGCTTTAGAAAGAACGCGCTAAATTAAATCCAAAATATACATCGCTTTCTCCCCATTCCCCGGTACTTGTTCCAAATACTCCGTTGGTATTCATAGATTGAGAATTAGTAAAGAGTAACTGAAAAACATGGCCACCTGTCTCTAAATCTACCCCTATAGAAAAAGGATTTTTATACAATGAATTCTCACTTCTATTCAAATGCACTCCGTACTCCATATTTAAAGACCAGCGTTTTCCAAGCTTATAACGGCCTCCGAAACCAATTCCACACTGTGAGTTTTCCTGAAAATCATCGGTTAAATAATTATCGTGAAAAAATGTGGGTGATAGAATAAGTGACAAATTATTATTCATTTTTCGAGAGACTAACAGTTGTGCTACATAACTCAATCGGTGTTTAAACTCAAGTTTAGTCAAGTTATCTGTGTCTAGAGACGTATTTGCTAATACAGAAGTATAACCAACAACTGTAAGAGGAATTTTACCGGCTTGCTGATTTACTAATCTAAACTTAGTAGCTACTTCATATATTTTCTGATTAGAGCTTCTAGAAGCGCTTATATTAATATTATCAGAAAGACCATAAACAAAGTTCAGGTGTGTCACCGCTTCATCTAAACCAAAAAGATTTTGAAATCCATTTTTCACAGTCCCAAACCGGTGTGATACAATGAAATTAAATCCTTTTTTAGCAACTAGCTTAGTAGATTCAAAATTAATAACCTTAAGCCCTTTGAATACTGCACTTGCATAGGTTGGTTCTTCAATAACTGTATCAATCTCACTCAATAATTCATCTTGAGAAAATACAATAAGGGTACATATTAAAAAAGTGGAGGTGAAAATTTGCTTCATTGGTTATTTAACAATACTACATTGATCTAATTTAATTTCTTGAAGTAATTCATCATATCCAATACATCTTCCTTTGATGACTATTGAATCATTAACTTTAAGTTTACTTAACATGGAATCGAAGTTACAGAAAATTTTATTACTAACCGTAATATCATTAGAGTTCAAAGATGTAATGACGCCAGAAATGGAAATTGTTTGGTCTAAATATTTAAATTCTGCTACTTTAGAATCCTCAATAAACTCAGTAAAAAGAAGAGATGCTTCAATATTGAATTGCGCTTTTTCTTCATTAATAGCTCTATGAGCAGGAAACAAGTAATTGTAGACTACAAAAAATAAGCATAATGAGAATAGAAAGAGAAAGATTTTTTTTTTCATAAAAAGTTAAAGTTTAGAACTTAAAAATAAATTGGATATTGAATTAAGAAAAAATAATTAAATTTGAATATACCAAATATTCGTATCAAATGAAAATCAATCCTTTCTTTTTAGTTGCCTTATGTTTAATAATTTCCTCCTGCACTAACACAAGTGAAAAAGACTTAATAGAACAAATTAATCCTACTGAACCAATTACTTACTCAGAACACATAAAGCCTGTGTTTGATTCTAATTGTATCACATGCCACTCTAGTCCTGCAATTAACGGAGCAGGGGTTTCATTAACAACCTATAACAATGTTAAAAATTCAATTGAAAACACAAATCTTATCGATAGAATTAACTGGCAACCTGGACAAGGAGGCTTTATGCCACTTGGGGGCTCAAGGCTACCTCAGAACTTAATCGACTTAATTATGCAATGGCAGTCAGAAGGATTTGTTGAATAAATTAAAATACAACTATGAAAAGACTCTTTCTATTATTTACATTTATTTCATTTTTAGGATTTTCTCAAGAAAAATACCTTACAAAAAGTGGCCTACTCAACTTTGAAGCAAGTGTACCTTCTTTTGAAGAAATAAAAGCAACTAACACAAATGTGACAGCTATTTTTAACGCTGCAAATGGACAATTTGCTACCCTTGCACTGGTCAAAGGATTTCGTTTTAAGAATGCCCTTATGGAGGAGCATTTTAATGAAAGTTACGCAGAATCAGACATATATCCTAAAGCCATTTTCAAAGGAAGACTGATAGGGTACACAGAAAACAATACTCTTATCGCCTACCCCATTAAAGGGTCTCTTGATTTTCATGGCGTAACCAAAAATATCCAAAACGTGACTGTTCAAATTATAAATTCAGAAAATAAAATAACTTTTAAGGGAGCATTTGAATTAAATCCAGAAGAATTTGACGTAGAGATACCAAAGATTGTAAGCTCAAAAATTGCTGATACAGTAAGTGTCATTTTTGAATTTAATATGACAAAAACTAAATAAAAAAAGCCACAAATAGCGGCTTTTTTTACTTAAAATTTATAATAGAATCCTATTTACTCAAATACATTTTACGTCTCGAGTACAAATCATAAAACGCATCGTCTTTAAGGCTGTCTATAAAAAGAATGCTCTCGCCTGTACTCTTCATTTCTGGCCCAAGTTGTTTATTTACATTTGGAAACTTATTAAATGAGAACACAGGTTGCTTAATTGCATATCCCTCTAATTGAGGATTGAAGTCAAAGTCAGTAACTTTCTTTTCTCCAAGCATCACTTTAGTGGCATAATTTACATAAGGCTCTCCATAGGCTTTAGCAATGAATGGAACCGTTCTAGAAGCTCTAGGATTTGCTTCAATGATGTAAACCATATCATCTTTAACTGCAAACTGTATGTTTATTAGCCCAACTGTATTAAGTGCTAACGCAATCTTTCTAGTATGGTCTTTAATTTGTTGCATTACTAAATTACCAAGGTTAAATGGTGGCAAGGTTGCATTACTATCGCCTGAGTGTATTCCACAAGGTTCAATATGCTCCATGATTCCAATTATATAAACATTTTCTCCATCACAGATAGCATCTGCTTCTGCTTCAATAGCACCATCAAGATAATGATCTAATAAAAGTTTATTACCTGGCATTCTACTTTGCAACTCAACAACGTGTTTTTCTAACTCTTCTTTGTTAATAACGATCTTCATTCCTTGTCCTCCAAGGACGTAAGAAGGACGCACTAAAATTGGAAAGTCTAAGACATCTGCAATTGCAGCAGCTTCATCAGCTGTAGTCGCAATATCAAACTCTGGGTAAGGAATGTTGTTTTCTTTAAGAAGGTTAGAAAACAAGCCTCTATCTTCAGCTAAATCTAACGATTCAAAACTAGTACCTAATATTTTTACGCCATACTTAGTTAGCTTTTCAGCCAGCTTTAAAGCAGTTTGACCTCCTAATTGCACAATAACACCTTCTGGCTTTTCATGCTTAATAATGTCGTAAATATGCTCCCAAAATACCGGTTCAAAATATAACTTATCCGCAGTATCAAAATCTGTTGAAACCGTTTCTGGGTTACAGTTAATCATTATGGTTTCATACCCACACTCTGCAGCAGCCAATACGCCGTGTACACAACAGTAGTCAAATTCAATTCCTTGACCAATTCTGTTGGGACCTGACCCTAAAACAATTACTTTTTTCTTGTCTGTGACCACACTTTCATTATCTGAAAAACGGGTGCCGTCAGCGGTTTCCATATCACTTTCAAACGTTGAATAATAGTACGGCGTTTTTGCTTCAAATTCAGCAGCACAGGTATCTACTAACTTGTAAACTCGATTAACTCCTAATTCTTCACGTTTTTTGTAAACTTGACTCTCTAAACATCCTAACATATGAGCAATCTGTCTATCGCCATAACCTTTTTGCTTTGCTTCAAGTAAAAGAGATTTTTCAATCGTCTCTATTTTGAAGGTTGAAATTTCATTTTTCAACAAATATAATTCTTCATATTGTTTCAAAAACCACATATCAATTTTAGTGATTTCATGAATACGACTCAATGGGATGCCCATCTGAATAGCATCATAAATTATAAATACACGATCCCAAGATGCATATGTTAGTTTATCTATAATCTGATTATAGTCTTTATTTTCTTTTCCGTCTGCTCCTAGTCCGTTACGCTTAATCTCAAGAGATTGCGTTGCTTTGTGCAAGGCTTCTTGAAACGAACGTCCAATACCCATGACTTCTCCTACAGATTTCATTTGCAATCCTAACGTGCGATCAGAACCTTCAAATTTATCAAAATTCCAACGTGGTATTTTAACAATTACATAATCTAAAGTTGGTTCAAATAAAGCAGAAGTCGATTTTGTAATCTGATTACTTAATTCATCTAAATGATAGCCTAAGGCAAGTTTGGCAGCAATTTTTGCAATTGGATACCCAGTTGCTTTACTCGCCAATGCAGAAGATCTAGAAACACGTGGGTTAATTTCAATCGCAATGATGTCTTCTTTTTCATCTGGAGAGACTGCAAATTGAACATTACATCCGCCAGCGAAATCACCAATACTACGCATCATGTGTATTGCCATATCGCGCATTCTTTGATAAGTACGATCACTCAAAGTCATTGCAGGAGCAACAGTTATAGAATCTCCTGTATGGATCCCCATAGGGTCCATATTTTCAATAGAACAAATAATAACTACATTGTTGTTAGAGTCTCTTAATAATTCTAACTCATACTCCTTCCAGCCTAATAACGCCTTGTCAATCATTACTTCATGAATTGGAGAAATCTCTAAACCTCGAGTTAGTAGCGCATCAAAATCTTCTTCTTTATGTACAATGGCAGCGCCATCACCTCCTAAAGTAAAGGAAGCTCTAATAACGAGTGGAAATCCAAATTCTTGAGCAATTTCTTTTCCTTTCAAAAATGAAGTAGCTGTCGCCTGAGGTGCCATTGGAATTCCAATCTTAAGCATTAATTCACGAAACTTTTCTCTGTCTTCTGTGATGTTAATAGCATCAATATCTACTCCAATAATATCAACCCCAAAATCAGTCCAAATACCTTTTTCGTCGGCCTCAATACAAAGATTTAAGGCTGTCTGCCCTCCCATTGTTGGTAAAACAGCATCAATGTGTGGATGATCTTTTAAAATTTTAATAATGGACTTAGTTGTCAAAGGCAACAAATACACATGATCAGCCATTGCTGGATCGGTCATAATAGTTGCAGGATTAGAATTAATTAAAATAGTTTCAATTCCGTCTTCCCTTAATGAGCGAAGTGCTTGAGTTCCAGAATAATCAAATTCACAAGCTTGCCCAATAACGATGGGTCCTGAGCCTATAATTAAAATTGATTTTAGATCTTTACTTTTTGGCATTTTTTAATGTAATTTATTAAATTATACTTAGTTTCAAAACTAGTTAACGTTTGGATATAAAAAAAGGCATTGCTACAAGCAATACCTTTAAAATGTTAACAATTGTTAATCATTATTTTTTGTGACGAAGTTCTGAAGAAACACTAATTTTTTTTCTTCCTTTAGCACGTCTTCTAGCTAGAACCTTTCTTCCATTAGCAGAAGCCATTCTTTCTCTAAAACCATGTTTGTTTTTTCTTTTTCTTTTCGATGGTTGAAACGTTCTTTTCATTTTAGTATATTTTTAAAACTTTGCGGGTGTTATTATCTTTAAAATAGGCAGTTTATTATCTTCAATAAAACGCTGGGCAAATATACAAAGAGTTTTTACTTTGACAAACCTAATTTAAAATAATTTTCATTTGTTTTTACTACCTTTGTAGTCACTAAATAAAACCAAAGATATGTTCAATAAAAATATAAAATTATTTCTAGCTGTTGCAACACTTGCATATGCTGTATATCAAATACTGGAGACTTATGTCGGTAATGGCATAATGCTCATATTCTTAGCTCTCATTTTTGTATTTTTATATTTTAAAAATGAAATGATTTTATTAGCATTTTTAAAGCTTCGAAAACAAGATTTTCCTGGAACTGATCGTTTATTAAATAAAATAAAAAAACCTAAATCGGCACTTACTCAAAAACAACAAGGCTATTATAATTTCCTAAAGGGGATCATGGTTTCTCAAACAAACATGAATGCTGCTGAAAAGTACTTCAAAGACGCTATCAGCCTAGGCCTTTCAATGGACCATGACTTAGCTATGGCTAAACTAAACCTTGCTGGAATTGCGTTTACGAAACGCCGAAAACAAGAAGCTCAAAAATTATTACAGGAAGCTCAAAAACTTGATAAAAGAGAGATGTTGTCTGAACAAATTAAAATGATGAAGCAGCAAATGAAAAAAGCATCTATGCCGAATCAACACTTTGGCGGTGGGCAGCAACGCGGCGGCAAAAGACGGTAATTAATTTTTAGTGTAATATCCCTTAATTGGAATCTCTAAGGAGTAGACTTTTCTTGAATTATTATTTAAAAATGATTCTCTTAACCAAGGGTTGTGAATTTTTAGTTGTTTATAATTCAAATCATATTTCTCAGCAAACTTCACAAAATTACTCACTGCTGTGTCAACTTTTACTTTATAGGTTGGAATTACTGAATACAAATCTTTTTCTAGAAAGTTAAACCCATATTTTTTTGGATGTGTAATGATTTCCTTCAAGGCTACTATTCGAAACATATAACGGCCAGTTTCCTCTCCTAAAAGCAAATCATAATAACTTGAAACCGCTTGCCGTTCAAGTTGTTTAGACACGCCTCTAATTCCTGCATTGTAAGACGCTGCTGCCAGCGTCCAATTACCAAATTCAGCCTTCGCTTTTAGTAAATATTTACAAGCAACTATAGTAGAAAGCTCTAAGTTATTCCGCTCATCAACATTTGAATTAATTTCTAAACCATACTCTTTCCCTGTTGGTTTCATTATTTGCCAAAAACCCTTTGCTCCCGCAGAAGAAGTTACATTTTGGAGACCACTTTCAATAAGCGCTAAATATTTAAAATCATTCGGGACCCCATAAGACTCTAAGATGGGCTCAATAATTGGAAAATAACGCTTAGCGCGTTTAAACATTAATAACCCATTAGATTGCCAATAGGTGTTAACTAAAAGTTCACGATCTATACGTTCACGAATATCTGGGGTATGAATTGGCATAGATTCTCCACAAAAATCTAACACTTCAGGTATCTCAATCGCATAAATATTATATCCGTTTTCAGGGTTAGATAGTTTCCTGTCTTTAGAGATTTTATTTGAAAAAGCGAGTAAAACGAAAGCGGACACTAGCAGAACAAAAAGAGGTATGAAAATAGTTTTTATATGATGCATAATTAAAAAGGTTTATACGATTTGATTGGGAAAAAAGTTGAAGGTTAATTATTAATTAATTTTGGTAAGTTCTCATTTAACCATCTATATTTATTTAAAATCATTACATGCGTCCCACCTTTGACCACAATACAATCTTTGATATTGTCTATTGGAAAAATCGTATCTAAATCGCCGTGAATATGAACTAAATTTGGATCATATGCTGTTTGCTCCCACAACACTACTTGTTCTATAGCCCAGTCTAAATAGCGTTTATCTGTTATTGATAAATAGAGTTTATATAAATCTAATCGCTTTACAATTGTTTTATTGAACGCAAATTTAGAAAGTAGATCAATATTTTGAGCAAAGAGGCTTGTGGGCACTAATTTATAAGCCTTTGTTTTCCCTGCTAGTTGAAGATGAAGTGGTAATTCATCACGGTTTTTGACACTCGAAATGATAATGATTTTTTTAAATTGACAAACTAAACTCATTTCTTGTGCAATAATGCCTCCAAATGAAACTCCGATTAAAACAGCATTTTCATGTTTAACCTCCCCACAAAAACGCAAAGCGTAATCTACTATAGACTCATTGTAATAGGGAATCATCCATTCTAAATAATAGGATTCAAAAACATCCGGGTCGAGCTTTATATTTTTAAAAATACTCGGATTAGCCGCTAAACCTGGCAAAAAATAAACGGGTATCTTGGTGTTTTGTTTAAGCACTAAAAGATTAAATTAATTAGTTAGACATTTTTTTTGTAAATTTGCATTAAAGAGTAATCTTAACCTTACCTAAATTTCTTTACTATGGTTGACGCTTCTAATTTAATAGACAATGCCTTTTTACGCCAATACGAACTTAAAGTTGGTGCTGAGCTTGCCACTCTTGAGTATTCCCAACAAGAACGAAAAATTTTCTTAACAAAACTAAATATTCCTGAAATTTTAATGTCTGAATCGTTTTTAGAAAACTTCATAAAAATAGTCTTAGAAAATATTATTGAGAAAGATATTAGCGTGGTCCCAACTAGCCCGCCTGTTGCAAAATTTATACGCCGAAACCGTCGCTACAGAAAAATGCTACCAGTAGGAATTCGCATCTAAGGTTAAATATCTAAATTTTTAAATCCAATCCGAACTAATCCGTCTGAATCAATTTCAGTAAGATTAACATCGTGTAGACTATTCACTAAACTTGGATCCCATGGTGACTTTACTTTGACATAATTTTCTGTAAACCCATGAATATATCCCTCCTTATTTTCTCCTTCAAATAAAACGGTGTGCTGAGTATTGATTTGAGACTCATAAAATGCACGGCGTTTTTTGACCGAAAGGCCTCTTAACATTTTACTTCGTTTGGAGCGAACATATTTAGAAACTTCATTGGGAAGGGTCGCAGCATGAGTATTTGGACGTTCAGAATATGAAAACACATGCAAATAAGAAATATCCAATTCGTTTAGAAAATTATAGGTTTCTAAAAATATTTCATCAGTTTCACCAGGAAAACCTACAATTACATCAACTCCGATACAGGCGTCTGGTAAGACTCTTTTAATATGTTCCACTCTATCAACATATAACTCTTTCATATAACGCCTACGCATCGCCTTAAGCATCACATTGCTCCCGCTTTGTAATGGAATATGAAAATGAGGAACAAAAGAATTACTATTGGCTACAAAATCAATGGTTTCGTCTTTTAATAAATTTGGCTCAATAGAAGAAATTCGCAATCTATGAATGCCATCAATTGTATCTAAAGCCTGGACTAAATCAAAAAAAGTGTGTTCGTGTTTTTTGTTCCCATATTCCCCTTTGCCATAATCACCAATATTCACTCCAGTTAAGACAATTTCCTTAATCCCTTGATTCGCAATATTTTTTGCATTATCTAATATATTTTGAAGCGAATCTGATCTAGAAATACCTCGAGCCAAAGGAATCGTACAATAAGTACATTTATAATCACAACCATCTTGAACTTTCAAAAAAGCACGCGTACGATCACCAACAGAATAACTACTAACATAAAAGTCAGCATCAGCGATTTCACAAGAATGAATTGCAGCAGTATCATTTTTTGTGAGTTGGTTTAAATAATCTGTGATTTTAAACTTTTCTGTAGCCCCTAAAACTAAATCAACGCCACTAACAGCAGCCAATTCTTCCGGTTGTAACTGTGCATAGCACCCGACGGCAACTATATAAGCGGAGGCATTAGCACGTTGAGCTTGCTTTACAATCGTTTTAAATCGTTTGTCAGCGTTCTCAGTAACCGAACAAGTATTAATTACATATATATCTGAAAAATCAGAGAATTCAACACGATCAAAACCCTCATCTTGAATGTTACGAGCGATTGTTGCAGTTTCTGAAAAATTTAATTTACAACCTAAAGTATAAAAAGCGACTTTTTTTCTATCAATCATTCTTGTACTTTTACCAAGTGTACTAATTTACAACTAACATCTATAATGACAAAGCAAGCCTGTAAATACTTCAGAATCTACTTGGGAAGTCTTATTATTTACTGCAACTTCATTTTAAGCTGCAGTACAACAAACGATGAATCTAAGTCTGATCAAGTGTTTAGATATAATGAGCATAAGAATATCAGTTCGCTAGACCCTGCTTTCGCCAAAGATAATGCCGATATATGGGCTACAAACCAATTGTTTAACGGCTTAGTACAAATGGACTCAACTCTAGTTATTTCTCCTGCAATTGCAAGTTCATGGACTATTTCTAAAGACGGTAAGACTTACACGTTTGATCTAAGAGAAGACGTGTACTTTCATCCCCATAAATTATTTGGTAAAAGCAATACTCGAACTGTAAACGCCACTGATTTCGTGTATAGTTTTGACCGTTTGAAATCACCCCAATTAGCGTCTCCGGGAAGTTGGGTACTGAAAAATGTGCAGTCTTACAAAGCAGTTGATGGACGCCAGTTTCAAATAACACTCAAGCAACCATTTCCTGCATTTCTAGGCTTATTAACTATGAAGTACTGCAGCGTTGTTCCAAGAGAAGTTACATCTCATTACGGAGCTGAATTTAGATCAAACCCAATCGGAACGGGGCCTTATAAATTTAAACGTTGGGAAGAAAATATTAAATTAATTTTCAGGAAAAATAATCGCTATTTTGAATTCAACTCTAAAGGGGATCGCCTCCCCTATTTAGAAGCTATTTCGATTACATTTTTAGCAGAAAAACAAAGTGAATTTCTTGAATTTATACAGGGCAATATCGATTTTATTTCAGGTTTAGATGCATCATATAAAGACGAGATTCTTAATTCAAATGGAGCACTTAATTCTAACTACGTCTCTACTGTTAAAATGCTAAGAGCCCCTTATCTAAATACAGAATACTTAGGGTTTTATATGGATTCTGAAAAAACTGAATATCAAAATCAACTAATGCGTCAGGCTGTAAACTATGGCTTTGATCGTAGAAAAATGATGACCTATCTTAGGAATGGAATTGGAATCCCTGGCAACGGAGGTTTTATTCCAAAAGGACTTCCCGGGTACAAGAAAAATAGTGGATATACTTACAATCCAAAAAAAGCCAAAAAACTTTTAGAAATTTACAAATTGGAATCTGGAAATCAAACCCCTGAAATAACATTAAGCACAACCGCTAATTATTTGAGTTTTTGTGAATTTATCCAACGTGAACTTCAAACCATTGGATTAAAAATAAACATTGATGTCATGCCACCGTCTTCACTAAAGTCTGCAAAGTCAAATGGTAAGTTAGATTTATTCAGAGCAAGTTGGGTTGCTGATTATCCAGATGCACAAAACTATTTATCATTATTTTATAGTAAGAACTTCGCTCCTAACGGACCTAACTATACTCATTTTAAAAATACACAATTTGATTTTTGGTATGAAGAGGCTCTAAAAGAAACGGATATCGAATTCCGAATAAAGCTTTACCAAAAAATGGATGCCTTAGTACTCGAAAAAGCACCTATAGTGGTCTTGTTTTATGATGAAGTTGTACGTTTTACATTAGCAAACGTCAAGGGACTAGGTGTTAACCCAACAAACCTGTTAGAAGTCAAAAACGTCCGTAAATATTAATCCTTTCGAAATACCGAAGTTTGCTCAAACACCTGTTCTAAAATAGCTGTGTCTTGCGCAGAAAACTCAATACCACGACGACTCATCACCACACTTGCAACTTCAAAAGCTTTTGATATTAAATAAGTAGAAAAACCACTCGCTCCACCCCAACTAAAACTTGGAATAAAATTTCGAGGAAACCCAGTACCAAATATATTTGCACTAACTCCTATTACGGTTCCGGTATTAAACATCGTATTGATGCCACACTTGCTGTGATCTCCCATCATAAGTCCGCAGAACTGTAAACCAGTCTTTGCAAAATTTTGAGTCTCATAACTCCATAAACGAACTTCTGCATAATTATTTTTAAGGTTTGAATTATTTGTGTCCGCTCCTAAATTACACCATTCACCGACTACAGAGTTGCCTAGATAACCATCGTGTCCCTTGTTAGAATTGCCAAAAAATACAGCGTTATTAACTTCACCCCCTACTTTAGAATAGGGTCCTATAGTCGTAGGCCCATAAATCTTAGCTCCCATTTTAAGAACAGAACCTTCACAAAGTGCAAAGGGGCCTCTCACCAAACTGCCTTCCATGATTTCAGAATCTTTACCAATATAAATTGGACCATTATTAGCATTGAGTACACAAAGGGGCAAACGAGCGCCTTGTTCAATGAATATTTGTTCTGCATTAAATGCTTGAGTTCTTTCTGGAATTGCTGCAGAAGTTCTACCGGCCGTAATTAGCTCAAAATCAGCAGTAATTGCAGCTCCATTTTTGGAAAAAATATCCCAAGTTCTTTCAACTTTTAAAATAGAATCTTCACATTGAAAAGTCTCAAAGGAATCAAAATCTACCTCTTGGTCTTCAAAGCTATAAAAGGCAACAATTGCATCACCATCATAAACAGCTTGATTTTTAGATAAGTTTTTGATCTGATTCACCAATGCATGGGAAGGTAAATAGGACGCATTAATCATGATATTATCTTCCATTTCTACCATAGGGTACTTTTCAGAAAGGTAATCTTCTGTTATTGTGGTAGTGGTAGCCCCTAAAAATAACTCCCATTTTTCTCGAATAGTTAAAATTCCTATACGAATATCTGCTACAGGACGTGTATAAGTAAATGGCAGTAATGCCTCTCTATTTGGTCCGTCAAAAAGTATATAATTCATACCAAAGCTTTGTGTAAAAATAAGAAAAGCCTTTCAATAGTTGAAAGGCTTTTAAAATATAATTTGAAAGAAATATTTTTATTTCTTGAATTTCGCGTATTTAGTTTTGAACTTATCTATACGTCCAGCAGTATCTACTAATTTAGATTTACCTGTGTAATAAGGGTGAGATGTTCTTGAAATTTCCATTTTTATTAATGGATACTCAACACCGTCTACTTCTAATGTTTCACTTGTATCTGCAGTAGATTTAGTTAAGAATACATCTTCGTTTGACATATCTTTAAATGCTACTACTCTATAATTATCTGGGTGTATATTTTTTTTCATCACTTAACTTTTTGATTCGATTTTTCGAGTTGCAAATTTATATATTTTTTACAAATCTACAATAGTTTATTAATATTATTTTTTATCTTTTTAATGTAACTTATATTTGAAGCATGTGTCTAATAGCTATAACCAAAAAATAAATCATTCAAATTATGGAACAAACAACAAAATCCGCTGCCATTAACTATGGCGTCTACCTTGGAGCAATTACATCATTAATTACCATCACTATATATGGCATTGATATCGACTTATTTACTGCCCCGTGGCTTGGAGTTGTTCTATTTATTTTAGTGGTTGCATTTGGAGCTGTATCTGCTCTAAATTCCAGAAAACTATTAGGAGGATTTATTAGCTTTAAGCAGGCGTTTTCATCCTACTTCATTACCATAGCGGTCGGTACGCTGATGTCTTCAATTGTTGGGGTTGCTATTTTTACTTACATAGATCCAGAAGCCGCAATATACCTCAATGAACAAGTTTTAATATTGACAAAAGAAACGATGGAGCGCATTGGATTACCTCAAGAAGCTATTACGGCAGCTATTGAAGAAGCTAGCAAAAATGATAACTTTTCATTGGGAGCTCAAACACAAGCGTTTGTATTTAGACTCGTCTTTTATGCTGTTATTGGACTAATTGTAGGATTAATCGTTAAGAAAACTGACTCAAAAGACGCTTAATTTCTTTACTTTTGAAATTCAAAAGTATGATGAATGGATGTTTCGGTTGTTATACCACTACTTAACGAACAAGATTCTATAGAAGAATTACATGATTGGATTGTATCTGTGATGCATACTAATCAGTTGTCTTATGAGATTCTTTTTATTGACGACGGCAGTACCGACTTTTCCTGGGAAGTTATTCAAAAACTTTGTGCAAAAAACAATACTGTAAGGGGATTCAAATTCTCTAAAAACTTTGGAAAATCTCAGGCATTACATGCGGGTTTTGCACGAACTAAAGGCGATGTTATCATTACAATGGATGCCGACTTACAGGACAGTCCAGATGAGATTCCCGAACTCTACAAAATGATAAATGATCACGGGCATGACATCGTTTCAGGTTGGAAGAAAATAAGGTACGATTCATTTTTTGGTAAAAATCTCCCTTCAAAACTATTTAATTGGGCCGCAAGAAAAATATCTGGACTAACTCTAAATGACTTTAACTGTGGCTTAAAGGCCTATCGAAGTGAAGTGGTGAAAACCATTGATATTTATGGGGAGATGCACAGATACATCCCTGTATTGGCAGTAAATGCAGGCTTTACAAATATTGTAGAAAAGGTAGTTATTCATCAAGCAAGAAAATATGGAAAAACAAAATTTGGTATGGAACGATTTGTAAATGGATTTTTGGATTTAATCACGATTTGGTTTATTTCTAAGTTTGGGCGACGTCCCATGCACTTTTTTGGGTTTTTAGGGGTCATCATGTTTGTTATTGGACTGGGATTTGCTTCCTATCTTGGAATTGACAAGTTACTTATAAACCCTACCGGACGCCTTATTGCAGAGAGAACAGAGTTTTTTATTGCCCTCACAACCATGGTGATCGGGTCTCAGTTTTTTGTCGCTGGATTTTTGGGTGAAATCATTCTTCAAAACCAAAAAAATAAAGAACGCTATCATATAACAAAAGAGACGAACTAACAACAATTAATTTTTTTTAAATTAAACTATATAATGTGTAAATATTTTACATTTGCAAATTATTAAATTAATCACATGCTCAGAACAGAATCAGAAATTCAAAACACGATCAACAACTGGTTGTCTTCATTTTTTGACGAAGAAACTAAAATTAGAATACAAGAATTACAAGCTAATAGTCCAGAAGAACTTCAAGATAGTTTTTATAAAAATTTAGAGTTTGGAACGGGTGGTATGCGAGGAATAATGGGAGTTGGGACCAACAGAATTAATAAATATACATTAGGAAAAAACACACAAGGTCTTAGTGATTACTTACATGAAATGTATCCCAATCAAGCTATAAAAACAGTTATCGCTTTTGATTGCAGACACAACAGTAAAGAATTTGCACAAATTGTAGCTGATGTATTTTCAGCAAATAGCATAGAAGTCTTTTTATTTAAAGACTTACGAGCTACCCCTGAATTGTCATTTGCCTTAAAGCATTTAGGATGTCAATGCGGAATTGTTTTAACGGCCTCTCACAATCCTCCAGAATACAATGGCTATAAAGTTTACTGGGAAGATGGCGGACAGCTTGTACCTCCCTATGATGAAGAAATTATTAATGTTATTAACTCATTAGAATACAGCGATATTAATTTTTCCGCGAATACGAATTTAATTCACTCAATTGGCAAAGACGTCGACGATGTGTTTATTGATGCCTCTGTAAAAAGTGGAAGTTTAGAAGTTAATACGCCTAAAAATAGAGCGGATCTTTCAGTTGTATTTACAGCCCTACACGGAACTTCAATCACCGCAGTTCCTGAAACGCTCAAACGTGCAGGATACACAAACGTTAATTTGGTAGAAGCACAATCAAAACCTGACGGAGATTTCCCGACAGTAAAATCCCCAAATCCAGAAGAACCAGAGGCATTAAAAATGGCTTTAGAACTGGCAAATAAAGTGCAAGCGGACATCGTTATTGGAACCGATCCTGACTGTGATCGTTTAGGAATTGCTGTTCGAAATTTTGATGATAAAATGGTGTTGCTTAATGGCAATCAAACCATGATCATGATGACCAAATTCCTATTGGATTTATGGAAACAAAAAGGGGCTATTAACGGAAATCAATTTGTAGGTTCAACAATTGTATCTACGCCTATGCTCTCTAAGATTACAAATGCTTATGGAGTAGAATGCAAAATAGGGTTGACTGGATTCAAATGGATTGCTAAGATGATTAAAGACTTCCCTAAACTCGATTTTATTGGAGGTGGTGAAGAAAGCTTTGGATTTATGGTCGGCGATTTTGTACGCGACAAAGATGCGGTCACTTCTACACTACTAGCATGTGAAATTGCTGCCCATATGAAAGCGAATGATAGTTCATTTTTCAAAGAACTAGTCGATACTTACGTAGAGCATGACTTTTACAATGAACGTTTGGTTTCATTAACAAAAAAAGGTGTTGAAGGGAGTCAGGAAATTACAAATATTATGGAAGCCGCTCGAAACAACCCTGTGACGTCTATCCAAGGATCTAAAGTAGTTACTGTAGATGATTATAAACTGTCTGTGTGCAAGAATCTAAAATCGGGAACTACAGAAGATATTTTAATTCCGAAATCAGATGTATTAATTTATACCACCGAAGATGGCAGTAGAGTGGCCTTGCGTCCTAGCGGGACAGAACCCAAAATAAAGTTCTATCTTAGCGTAAATTCACCACTTAACAGCGCAGATGAATTTTCAGCGACTGAAACACTACTAAACACTAAAATAGATGCCATAATTACAGAAATGAATTTGAGTTAATGAATTATTTAAAACAAATTTTTCGCTTTGCGATTCCTTATAAAACATATGCGATACTAAATATTATCAGCAATGTTTTTTATGCGTTTTTTGCGACCCTTTCCATGTTATCGTTGTTCCCTATGCTTAAAGTTCTTTTTGGTGACTCTAAGCCAGTCTATATAAAACCTGAATGGGAAGGACTGGGAGAAATTACAGCCTATGCTGAAAGTTACTTGAATTATTTTGTGACACTTAAAAAGTCGGAAGGCAGCGACGATGTACTCATTTATATGGTCGGGTTTGTAATAGGTTCTTTTTTACTGAAAAATATATTCAATTATCTCGCTATGTTTTTCATAACTTTCTTAAGAAATGGGGTTTTAAAAGATTTAAGAAACAATTTATACAATAAAATAACAAACCTTCCATTGGCGTTTTATTCTGAAAAACGAAAAGGAGATACCATGTCTAGAATCTCAACCGACGTTTTAGAAATTCAGCATTCTTTTTTATCTATTTTAGAATTGATTGTTAGAGAACCACTCACGATTGTATTTACCATTGCATCCATGTTTATAATTAGTGTTAAGTTGTCATTATTTGTGTTGATTTTTATTCCTGTCTCTGGATTTGTGATATCTTTAATTGGAAAATCTTTAAAGCGAAACTCTAATAAAGTTCAAAAAGAACAAGGTTATTTTTTATCTATTGTAGATGAAACGCTTTCTGGTCTCAAAGTAATTAAAGGGTTTAATGGTGAAAGAATTTTTAGAGCCAAATTTGAGGACTCAACTAAACGATTTTATAACTACTCTAATAAATTGTTGAACAAGCAAAACCTAGCAGGCCCTACAAGTGAATTTCTAGGTATTTCCGTAATTGCCGCATTGTTGTGGTATGGTGGACAAATGGTATTAAACGAAAAAACGCTGGACCCCAGCTTGTTTCTAGTTTACATGGGATTAGCTTATCAAATTCTTACACCAGCAAAGGCTATCAGCAAGGCTAGTTACAGCGTCAAACGAGGGAATGCCGCTGCAGAACGCGTCATGGAAATACTTCATACAGAGTCTGCTTTAGAAGACCTCCCAAATGCGACAAAGAAAACAAGTTTTGATAAAGCTATTGAATTAAAAGGAATTCACTTTAAATATGAAGATGAATACGTTCTAAAAAACTTTTCTATTTCTGTACCAAAAGGAAAAACAGTCGCACTCGTTGGTCAATCTGGAAGTGGTAAATCGACCATCGCCAATTTAGTGACCAGATTTTATGATGTAAATGACGGACAAATTGAAATTGACGGAACAAATATTAAAACCCTGACAAAGCATTCATTAAGACACTTAATTGGACTGGTCACACAAGATTCTATCTTATTCAATGATTCCATTAAAAACAACATTCTCTTAGGTAAAGAAGACTCAGGTGATTCTGAAGTAATTAAAGCGTTAAAAATCGCTAATGCATGGGAGTTTGTAAAAGACTTGCCAAACGGAATTGATACTAATATTGGGGATTCAGGAAATAAATTATCAGGAGGGCAAAAACAACGTTTGAGTATTGCTAGAGCGGTTCTAAAAAACCCACCTATCATGATTCTTGATGAAGCAACCTCAGCACTCGATACAGAAAGTGAACGCTTGGTACAAATCGCGCTAGAAAATATGATGAAAAACAGGACGTCTATTGTTATAGCCCACAGACTTTCTACCATACAAAATGCAGATGAGATAATTGTAATGCAAAAAGGTGAAATCGTAGAACAAGGGAAACACCAAGAACTCTTAGATAAAAAAGGAGTCTACAGTAATCTTGTTGCCATGCAATCGTTTCAATAAAATAGTAGGATTTAAACTTAAATCACTTTTTATAGTCCTAATTATAAAATAAACTGATTGCAAAACGAAGCCAAGCTTTTATCTCTACTCAAATTAGATAACTCAAAAGAGTTAGCCTTTAAGACGCTCGTAAAGCGTTACAAAGAAAAGCTCTACTGGCACATAAGAAAAATTGTAATTTCTCATGATGACGCAGATGATGTTTTGCAAAACACTTTCATAAAAATATTTAGAAACATAGATAAATTTAAAGGAGATAGTAAGCTATATACTTGGATGTATCGAATTGCTACCAACGAGTCAATTAGTTTTTTAAACTCTAAAGCGAAACGAAATCAAGTTTCTAATGAAACCCTAAATGAAAATGCAATACAAAACTTGGTTGCTGATGTCTATTTTGAAGGCGATGAAATTCAACTTAAACTACAGAAAGCCATTGCGCAGTTGCCAAGGATACAACAGCTTGTATTTAATATGCGGTATTTTGATGACATAAAGTACAAAGATATGTCTTCGATCCTAGAAACTAGCGAAGGAGCGTTAAAAGCTTCCTACCACATCGCTGTTAAAAAAATAAAAACCTATTTACAAGCTGATTAAACTAATTATATAAAAAAAAGTCAAAAATACATGAGCATTAATAAAATCCATAAAAATTCTCCGTTCAAAGTCCCTAAAGAGTATTTTGAAAGGTTTGATGCGACTTTTTTTAACGAAATAGAATTAAAAACCTCGGTTAAAGAAACAGGCTTTAAAACTCCTGATAGTTACCTAAATGATTTTAACATATCAATTCCAAAAATATCCAAATTTAGTAATTTACGAAAACTAAATAAAAAATATTCATTTTATGTTTTTAGAACTGCTGCCGCATTGTTTTTATTATTTATGTTTTCGCTGCCTAGCGAAGACACTCAAGAAATTAGCTATGAAATCCTAGAAAACTACCTTATAAACGAGGGAAATCAAAGTGAAGCATTTATAGATGTTTTAACACTTGAAGATCTAAATGATCTGTCGATACTAGAGGTTTCGTATTATGAGATAGAAAATTACATATTACAAAACGCGTCCATAGAGACCTTACTAATTTATTAAAAATAAAACGATGAAAAAATTCATATTATTAAGCTGCCTATTTTTTACGACAATGAATTTAATGGCTCAACACACTGGGAGAAAAGGGATGAAAGATAAAATTAGAATCTTAAAAGTTGAATTTATTACAGAAAAATTAGATTTATCTTCTGGTGAAGCTGAGAATTTTTGGCCAATTTATAATGCCTTTGATAAAGCCTACATGGAATTAAGACATGAAAAACTAAAAGGACTTAAAGATAATTTAAAGGAAGGAATTAATATGCTTTCAGAAAAAGAAGCTTTATCTAAGCTTAATGAAATGACAGATATTGAAGATGAATTAGTAAAACTAAAACGAATGTTTCGCTATCAATTAGATGGCGTTATTTCAAACAAGAAGATTCTATTATTAAAAATAGCCGAGGACGGGTTTAATCGTCGAATGATGGATAGATTAAAACGTCGGTCTAAATAAAAGGAACGCTAATGATTATTAACCCTAGAAATCATTAGTTAAAAGTAATTTTAGATAGCTTACCCTTCCCTGCAGCATAAGCTATGCTGTCATTTAAAAATCGTAATGTATAGAAACCATCATCGCTAAGGTGATTCCAGCTTTCCCCTGCATTATTACTCACATCAATCCCGCCAACTCCAACAGAAACAAGTCCTTTTGCATTACTATTAGGAATGTACTGAACACAACTCCTGTATCCTGGAGGTTGGTCTTGAGCAACGACTTCCCACGAAATACCTCCGTCGCTTGTGCGAATTTTGTTTGAGTGCTTAGATTTTGGGTTTATATAGTCACCTCCTATTGCAAAACCATTTAATGAATCATAGAAGTCAATTGAAAATATTCCTGTAGTTTCCTTTCCCTGAATAATGGGAGTATCCACAACAAACCAACTGAACCCTTTATCATGAGACATTAAAATCCGACTTGATAGCCCCCCGGTAGCAACCCATGTCTGATTACCCACAATGGCAATATTAGTGTCACTGGCTGCAAAAGCGGCTTCACCTTCAATTGATAAAGGTAAAACATCACATGAAACCTTATTCCAACTAGCGCCGCCATTTCTAGTTGTAAGGACACTCATACAGCCATCTACGGGGTCTCCAATAGCGACCCCCTCCATAGAATTCCAGAAATGAAGCGAATCATAAAATACATCTGAATGTGTTTCTGTATATACTAATTCATGATCCTTAAATAAGTATGCTGGACTCCCAATGCTAAGAACAAAATAGTGATCGTTTACTAGTGCAGACGCCCGAAAGTTAATAGTGTCTACAGCAACTCGATTAATATTAACCTTGCCAGACCTTATATCAACCGAATAGGAATCTCCAATAGAACTTACTGCTCTAATCGTATCGTCTTCTATTTCTAAAGCTCTGATATTTAGAAGTGAATCTTTAATCACGTCATGTATTTGAACAGAAACAATTGGAGTATACTTTGGTTTAGAGAAGTCTTTACAGCCTAAAAGAGCAAGCGTAAATAGACTTATAAATTGAAGGGTTTTCATATCTAATTGTGTTTAAAAAATGGAACGATTTCAATATACATATAATCTATAATAATTCGCATTATTAAACGTAACTTTGCAGCAATAATTAACATACTTATGCGCTTACACAGAAACTTATGTTTTGCCATCATTGATGGACTTTTACTAATATTTAATGAAGGAGAATATGCTGACAAAGTAATTCAAAAACTACTTAAACGCGACAAGCGTTGGGGAAGTCGAGATCGTGGATTTGTTGCCGAAACAACATATGATATCGTTCGCTGGAAACGACTCTATGCTGAAATTGCACAAGTAAAAGAACCTTTTAGTAGAGATGACGCTTGGCGCCTTTTTGCTGTATGGGCCACACTAAAAGGAATAAAACTTCCCGATTGGAAATATTTTGAAGGTACACCTAGTCGCAAAATTAAAGGTCGTTTTGATGAACTATCTAAAGTTCGAAAATTTCGTGAATCTGTACCTAATTGGATTGACGAATTAGGGGTTAAAGAACTAGGGGAAGCTAAATGGACGAAGGAGTTAGCAATGCAAAATAAACAAGCAGATGTAATCCTAAGAGTTAATACCCTAAAAACGACCAAGTCTGACTTGAAGCTTAAACTTGAGTCTGAGGGTATTGAAACTTCAGAAATCAAGGGATATCCTTATGCTTTACAGCTAAAGGAACGATCCAATGTGTTTACTACAGAGGCTTTTAAAGATGGTTGGTTTGAAGTTCAAGATGCCTCCTCTCAACTAGTAGCTGACTTTTTGGACGTCAAGCCAGGAATGAAAGTGGTTGATTGCTGTGCTGGTGCCGGTGGAAAAACCTTACACCTTTCTGCTCTTATGGAAAACAAAGGCTCAGTTGTGGCTATGGATATTTATGAAAGTAAATTGAAAAAACTAAAAATTAGAGCCAAAAGAGATGGTGCTCACAACATAGAAATGAAAGTGATTGACTCTACAAAGCCAATCAAAAAATTACATGGGAAAGCAGATCGTTTGTTGATTGATGCGCCCTGTTCAGGTTTGGGGGTTTTGAGACGAAATCCAGATTCTAAATGGAAGTTAGAGCCTGAATTTATAAACAGAATTCGCAAAACTCAACAAGAAGTATTACAACAATATTCTAAAATGGTGAAACCTAAAGGGAAAATGGTCTATGCGACTTGTTCTGTATTGCCATCAGAAAATGAAACTCAAATTAAAACCTTTTTGAAATCTGAGTCTGGTACCGATTTTACATTCATAAAAGATAAAAAAATTCTAGCCCACGAAACTGGATATGATGGTTTCTATATGGCTCTCTTAGAAAAAAATTAAGTCGATAATGATTTTTGTTATAATTTACAATAATAGCTCAGTTAATTGATGTTCAAAACTAGTGAATAACTCCTACAAATAGGAAGTGAAATCGTTTAGAATTACTCGTAAAAATCCTAAATTTGTAGTTTAGAATAATATTCAAAATAAAACGGATGATTCATTTCTTTGGAAACCTTGACACTAAGGTTTTTGCGGTTCAAACAGTAAACGACATTACTTATGAAACTAGTGCCAAACTCAAATGGCTTTTTGGCGATCAACCAAAAATAGAACGCACCACACTCGATTCAAAATTTGTTGGGCCACGCGCTGCAATGATTACGCCCTGGAGTACAAATGCCGTAGAAATCACCCAAAACATGGGAGTTGAAGGTATAATTAGAATTGAGGAATTTAATAGTTGTGAAAGTAGTTACACTGATTTTGACCCAATGATTTATGAGTTTTTTGAAAACTTAAATCAAAGGTCTTTTAATATTAATGTTGCTCCTGAACCAATTCTCAACATTACTGATATTTCTGATTATAATAAACAAGAAGGATTATCTTTAAATGAAGACGAAGTTAACTATCTTAATCAGGTAAGTGAAAAAATTGGAAGACCACTTACAGATTCTGAAGTTTTTGGGTTTTCACAAGTAAATTCAGAACACTGCCGTCATAAAATATTTAACGGGACATTTATTATTGATGGAGAAGAAAAGTCAACTTCGTTATTTAAACTAATAAAAGAAACCTCCAAACAACATCCCAACACTATTGTGTCTGCCTATAAAGACAATGTCGCATTCATCAAGGGTCCTGTAGTTCAGCAATTCGCCCCTAAGAGTGCGGATAAACCAGATTATTACACCACAGAAGATTTTGAATCTGTGATCTCTATAAAAGCTGAAACTCATAACTTCCCAACAACAGTTGAACCATTTAATGGTGCTGCTACAGGATCTGGAGGCGAAATTAGAGACCGTCTTGCAGGAGGTAAAGGATCTTTACCATTAGCGGGTACAGCGGTCTATATGACATCTTATTCACGATTAAATGAAAACCGACCATGGGAGTCAAAGTTTAAAGAACGGGAATGGCTTTACCAAACTCCAATGGATATTTTGATCAAAGCATCAAATGGCGCGTCTGATTTTGGAAATAAGTTTGGGCAACCCCTAATTTGTGGTTCCGTACTAACTTTTGAACACCAAGAAGAAGCACAACGTTTAGGGTTTGATAAAGTTATAATGCAAGCTGGTGGTATCGGATACGGAAAAGCAGATCAAGCTTTAAAAGATATACCCAAAAAAGAAGATAAAATTGTCATCCTTGGAGGAGAAAATTACCGTATTGGAATGGGAGGAGCAGCTGTTTCTTCTGCGGATACAGGAGCTTTATCTAGCGGAATTGAACTCAATGCTGTGCAACGCTCAAATCCTGAAATGCAAAAGCGAGCTGCTAATGCTATTCGAGGTATGATTGAAAGCGAAGAGAACTTCATTATTTCTATTCATGACCATGGGGCTGGAGGCCATCTAAACTGTCTCTCTGAATTAGTTGAAGATACTGGTGGAAAAATTGACTTGGACCAACTTCCTGTGGGAGATCCTACCCTATCAAATAAAGAATTAATTGGAAATGAATCTCAAGAACGAATGGGACTTATTATTTCTAAAAAACATATTGAAACCTTACAAAAAATTGCAGATAGAGAACGCTCTCCAATGTATACAGTAGGAGAAGTTACTGGAGACCATCGATTTGTATTTGAGTCTAAATCCAACGGAAACAAGCCAATGGACTTTAACTTAAAAGACATGTTTGGAAGTTCACCTAAAACCATTTTAAAAGATAAAACAATTGTTAGGAGTTATAAATCTGTTTCTTACTCTGTTGATTTATTCCAAACCTATCTTGAATCTGTATTAAAACTTGAATCTGTTGCATGTAAAGACTGGTTAACAAACAAGGTAGACCGCTGTGTTGGCGGAAAAGTAGCTAAACAACAGTGTGTAGGCCCCTTGCAATTACCCTTAAATAATGTTGGAGTAATGGCGTTGGATTACAACAGTCAAGAAGGAATTGCTACCTCAATTGGTCATGCACCAATTGCAGCATTAATAGATCCTAAAGCCGGTAGTCGTGTTGCCATTACAGAAGCACTTACCAATATTGTTTGGGCCCCTTTAAAAAAAGGGCTGCATAGTATTTCACTGTCTGCCAATTGGATGTGGCCTTGTAAAAACGAAGGCGAAGATGCGCGCTTATACAGCGCAGTTGAGGCTATTTCTGAATTTGCAATTGACCTGGGAATTAATGTGCCTACTGGAAAAGATTCGCTCTCAATGAAGCAGAAATACCCCGAAGGGGATGTGGTTTCACCAGGAACCGTTATTATCTCAGCCGCAGGTAACTGCAATGCTATTTCCAAAGTAGTTGAACCCTTACTTAAAGCCAATGCAGGTTCTATATATTACATTAACATCTCTCAAGATAATTTTAAATTAGGAGGAAGTGCATTTGGGCAAGTATTAAATAAAATTGGAAATGAAACCCCAAATGTAAAAAGTGCTTCTTATGTAAAGAACGTTTTTAATACGCTACAAGATTTAATTAAAAAAAACAAAATTGTAGCTGGTCACGACGTCGCTTCGGGTGGCTTGATCACAACCTTACTAGAACTGTGTTTCTCAGACACCAATTTAGGAGCAGATTTAAATTTCAACGAACTTAAGGAGTTGGATAGTATTAAATTATTATTTGCTGAGAATTCTGGTATTGTATTTCAATCGACAGATGCTTCTGTAGAAGTAAATCTATCTAAAGCCTCTATTGAATTTTACAAAATTGGAGACGTTACAACCCAACCCAGTCTAAACCTTGTCAACGGAGCAGATGAGTTTTCATTAAACATTGCTGAGCTCAGAGATCTATGGTATGAAACTTCTTTCTTATTAGATCAAAAACAAACTGCTAATGGATTGGCTCAAAGCCGATATGAAAACTATAAAAATCAACCTCTATGTTTTAAATTTCCTGAACAATTTAAAGGGAAACTACCAATCAAATCTGCAGAAAGACCAAAAGCAGCAATCATCAGAGAAAAAGGAAGTAACTCTGAGCGTGAAATGGCCAATGCCATGTATTTGGCAGGATTTGATGTGAAAGATGTTCACATGACAGATTTAATTTCTGGTCGTGAAACACTTGAAGACATTCATTTTATTGGTGCTGTTGGTGGATTTAGTAATAGTGATGTTCTTGGTTCTGCTAAGGGCTGGGCAGGCGTTTTTAAATATAATGAGAAAGCTAAATTAGCACTCAAGAAATTCTTTTCTAGGGAAGATACTTTATCCATTGGTATTTGTAATGGATGTCAACTTTGGATGGAATTAGGCCTTATAAACCCTGAGCATAGCGAACATGGTAAAATGGGCTATAATGATTCTCAAAAACATGAAAGTGCATTTACTTCAGTAACCATTCAAAAAAACAACTCAGTGATGTTATCATCACTAGAGGGCAGTACTTTGGGAGTTTGGATATCACACGGGCAAGGAAAGTTTGATCTTCCATATGAAGAATCTAGATACCATATTGTTGGAAAATATGCTTATAACTCATACCCTCACAATCCTAATGGTTCTGATTTTAATACTGCAATGATGTGTGATGTTTCTGGTCGTCATTTAGTGACGATGCCACACATTGAACGCTCAACATTTCAATGGAACTGGGCTCATTATCCTGATAAGAGATCTGATGAAGTATCCCCTTGGCTAGAAGCGTTTGTTAATGCTAGACAATGGGTGAATAATTTTAAATAATATTATTTCTTTATACAAAATAATCTGTTTTGGAATTTATAAAGATTGGTGTTTGATAGTAGCTTTAAAATTAGTAATTTGCATGTTCACAAGCTTATTACATCAAGATGAAACCAATTACTCGATTATTTGACTTTGCATATTATCAGCTAGAAACACATAATTTAGAGGACGCTCTCATCACTAAAAAGGACGGTAATTGGGTTAAAACGTCAACAAAAGAATACCTTAATAAAGCCAATGCTCTCAGTAGAGCTTTATTGAAGTTAGGCGTCCAAAGGGGAGATAAAATAGCCGTCATATCTACAAATAATCGTACAGAATGGTGTATTGTAGATGTAGGTGTTCTTCAGTTAGGCGCCCAAAACATTCCTATTTACCCTACAATATCATCTAAAGATTATGAATATGTTTTAAACCACAGTGAAGCGGTCTACTGTTTTGTATCTGATGAAGAAGTTTATAATAAAGTTCTCAAAGTAAAAGACAATACAAAACTTAAAGAGGTTTATAGTTTTGATGAAATTGCTGGATGCAAAAATTATACTGAATTATTTGAACTCGGAGCTGATACAAGTACACAAGGCGAGGTCGAATTGCGAAAATCTGAAGTCCTTCCATCGGATTTAGCAACCATCATTTATACGTCAGGCACTACAGGGAAACCAAAAGGGGTCATGTTATCTCATTACAATGTTGTTGAAAATATTCTTGCAGGCCTCCCAAGATTACCTTTAATGGAAAGAGCAAGAGTACTAAGTTTTCTGCCTTTGTGTCATATTTTTGAACGCGTATTAATTTACATATATCAATATGCTGGAGTGAGTATTTATTTTGCTGAATCTATTGATAAAATTGGTGAGAACGCACAAGAGATTAAGCCAAACTTAATGAGTGTAGTTCCTAGATTACTGGAGAAAGTCTTTAATAAAATTAATGCGAAAGGAAGTGAATTAACAGGACTTAAAAGAGTACTTTTTTTCTGGGCTATCAAACTAGGGGAAAGATATGAACCTTATCAATCTAATGGCTTTTGGTATGAATTTCAACTAAAAGTAGCACGGAAACTAATTTTCAGTAAATGGAAAGCAGCTCTTGGTGGAGAGCTCAATACTATGGTTTCAGGAAGTGCTGCACTTCACCCAAGATTAGCAAGGATATTTTGTGCTTCAGGAATGATGATTATGGAAGGCTATGGCCTGACAGAAACATCTCCTATTGTTTCAGTAGCAATGTACTCAGGTAAAAATTTCAAACTTGGAACCGTTGGAAAACCAATTTCAAATGTAGAAGTAAAAATTGCTGAAGACGGCGAAATTCTAATCAAGGGGCCTAATGTAATGCAGGGGTATTATAAAGATCCTGAAAAAACTGCAGAAGTTATGAGTGGGGATTATTTTCATACTGGAGACAAAGGGGAATTGGATGCAGATGGTTTTTTGAAAATAACAGGTCGAAAAAAAGAAATGTTTAAAACATCTGGAGGAAAATACATCATACCAACGCTTATTGAAAATGATTTAAAAGAATCTAATTTCATCGAACAGGTCATGGTTATCGGAGAAAACCAAAAAATGCCTGCCGCTATAATTCAACTTAATTTTGAATTTATTTACGAATGGATTAAACATAAAAAAATCAATATCGACCCTAAGCCTGAAGCCATTTGTAATTCAGATATCATTAAAGAACGTATACAACTTGAAATTAATATTTCTAACCAGCGTTTTGGAAAATGGGAACAAATTAAAAGGTTTGAACTAACTCCTGAAGTTTGGTCTATTGAAGGTGGTCACCTAACGCCTACTATGAAAATGAAACGAAGTGTCATTTTTGAAAAGTATAAACATTTATCCGAAAAGATCTATACAGATAATTAACAAACACTAAGTCTTAATGTTTTAAATCATAAAAAGCTATGCATGCATAACTTTTGTATGTTTTACTATGCGTGCATAATAAAAATTCTTATATTTGAAATAAGATAATATTAGAGCGATGAAAAATAAAACTATTGATTATGTTTTAAGAACCACCTGGTTAGCAGTCCAAAAAATGTATAATGAGGAGGCTTCAAATTATGGAATCACAATGGCAACTGGATTTACTCTGTTAAGTGTAGACCCACAAAATGGAACGCCCTCTACTTCTTTAGGCCCAAAAATGGGAATGGAAGCTACAAGTCTATCAAGAATATTAAAAACATTAGAAAGCATGAATTTAATAGAAAGGTTGCCTAATCCAAATGATGGTCGTGGAGTGCTTATACATTTAACCAAGCAAGGGATGAAAAATAGAGAAGAGGTTAAGCAAAATGTTTTAAAGTTTAACAGTATTATCAAAGAAGAAGTTTCTGAAGAAAAACTAAAAAACTTCTTCGAAGTTTCTGACTCAATAATGAATCTAATATCAAATAAAAAAATATTCTAATAAACCTATTTATATAGATGAAAACAAGAAGAATTAAAAAAGTTGCTATTATTGGCTCAGGGATTATGGGAAGTGGAATCGCTTGTCATTTTGCTAATATTGGAGTCGAAGTGTTACTCTTAGACATTATACCTAGAGAGCTAACTGAAAAAGAAAATAGTAAAGGATTAAGCTTTGAAGATAAAGTTGTTAGAAATCGTCTGGTGAATGAGGCACTTAGCAGTTCGTTAAAGTCTAAACCCTCCCCTATTTATCACCAGAAATTTGCTAATCGAATTACGACTGGAAACCTTGAAGATGACATACATAAGGTGGCCAATGTTGACTGGATTATGGAAGTCGTAGTGGAACGATTAGATATCAAAAAACTAGTATTTGAAAAACTGGAAAAATTCAGAACCCCTGGAACCTTAATAACTTCTAATACATCTGGTATCCCCATAAAGTTTATGAGTGAAGGGCGTAGTGAAGATTTTCAAAAACACTTTTGTGGAACGCACTTCTTTAACCCTGCGCGCTATCTAAAATTATTTGAAATTATCCCAGGTCCTAAAACAGCTTCTGATGTTCTTGACTTTTTAGGAAGTTATGGAGAAAAATTTCTAGGCAAAACATCTGTAATTGCAAAAGACACACCAGCATTTATTGGAAATAGAGTCGGTATTTTTAGCATTCAAAGTTTATTTCACGCCGTTAAAGATTTAGATCTTACAGTTGAGGAAGTAGATAAGTTGTCAGGACCAGTAATTGGTCGACCAAAATCAGCCACTTTTAGAACGGTAGATGTTGTTGGCTTGGACACATTGGTTCATGTGGCTAACGGAATAAAAGAAAATTGTCCTAAAGATGAACGTCTCGAGCTATTTGAATTACCAGAATTCATCACTACCATGATGGGAAACAAATGGTTAGGAACCAAAACAAAACAAGGGTTTTATAAAAAATCGGTCTCAGCTGAAGGCAAAAAGGAAATTTTAAGTTTAGATTTAAACACTCTAGAATACCGTTCTGCAAAACGTGCTAAATTTGCCACCTTAGAGCTCACTAAAACTGTCGACAAAGTTGTAGACCGCTTTAAAATCTTAGTCGGCGGGAAAGATAAGGCAGGAAAATTTTACCGAAAAAGTTTTACAGCACTGTTTGCTTACGTCTCAAATAGAATTCCAGAAATCACTAACGAACTCTATAAAATTGATGATGCCATGAAGGCAGGATTTGGCTGGGAACATGGCCCTTTTCAAATATGGGACGCTATTGGAGTCGACAAAGGGATCGAATTAATGAATGCAGAAGGATTAGAACCTGCTGCATGGGTTAATGAAATGTTAGCATCCGGAAGCACCTCATTTTATTCGATAAAAGAAGGCGCAACCTATGCTTATAATATCCCTAGCAAATCACAAACGAAAGTTCCAGGTCAAGACAGTTTTATAATTTTAGATAACATTAGAAAAACAAACGAAGTATTTAAAAACTCTGGCGTTGTAATAGAAGATATCGGAGATGGTATTCTTAATTTAGAATTCCAATCAAAAATGAACACTATTGGTGGCGATGTTTTAGCTGGGTTAAATAAAGCAATTGATTTAGCTGAAAAAGATTTTGCAGGATTAGTCATAGGTAACCAAGCAGCAAACTTTTCAGTAGGTGCTAATATTGGTATGATTTTTATGATGGCTGCAGAACAAGAATATGACGAACTTAATATGGCAATCAAATACTTCCAAGATTCCATGATGCGCATGCGTTACTCTTCAATCCCAACCATCTCTGCGCCACATGGCATGGCATTGGGTGGCGGTTGTGAATTATCTCTTCATGCAGACAAAGTTGTAGCGGCTGCAGAAACTTATATGGGGCTTGTAGAATTTGGTGTCGGTGTGATTCCTGGTGGGGGTGGCTCAAAAGAAATGGCTTTAAGAGCTCAAGATCAATTCCAAAAAGGCGATGTACAATTAAACGTATTACAAGAACACTTCTTAACTATTGGGATGGCAAAAGTGTCTACATCTGCTTATGAAGCATTTGACTTAAACCTTTTACAAAAAGGAAAAGATGTTGTTGTTGTAAACAAAGACAGACAGATAGCAGTTGCAAAACAACATGCTAAATTAATGGCGGAAAGCGGCTATACACAACCTACAAAGAGAACAGATATAAAAGTATTGGGAAAACAAGCTTTGGGTATGTTTTTAGTAGGTACCGATTCCATGCAAGAGAGCAATTACATTTCTGAACATGATATGAAAATCGCAAATAAATTAGCCAATGTAATGGCTGGAGGTGATTTATCTGAACCCACTTTAGTATCTGAACAGTATTTATTAGATTTAGAACGGGAAGCCTTTTTAAGTTTATGTACCGAGCGAAAAACCTTAGAACGCATACAACATATGTTAAAAACTGGAAAACCTTTAAGAAATTAAACACATGAAACAAGCATATATCGTTAAAGCCTATAGAACCGCTGTTGGGAAAGCTCCAAAAGGCGTGTTCCGTTTTAAAAGAACCGATGAATTAGCAGCCGAAACCATCAAATATATGATGAACGAATTGCCTGATTTAGATCCAAAACGAATAGACGACGTTATTGTTGGCAACGCGATGCCTGAAGGTTCCCAAGGCCTAAACATGGCAAGACTAATCTCATTAATGGGTCTAGACATTGTAGACGTGCCTGGAGTAACTGTAAACCGTTTTTGTTCCTCAGGAATAGAAACTATTGGAATGGCTACCGCAAAAATTCAAGCGGGAATGGCCGAATGCATTATTGCTGGAGGCGCTGAAAGCATGAGCAGTGTGCCAATGACAGGCTATAAACCAGAACTTAATTATGATCTAATAAAATCAGGTCATGAAGATTATTATTGGGGAATGGGAAATACTGCAGAAGCAGTTGCAAACCAGTTTAAAGTTTCTAGAGAAGATCAAGACGAATTTGCTTATAATTCGCATATGAAATCATTGAAAGCACAAGCTGAAAATCGGTTTCAGGATCAGATTGTTCCTATTGAAGTCGTGCAAAATTATATAGATGCGAATGGTAAAAAAGCGTCTAAATCATATATTGTTAACAAAGATGAAGGACCAAGAGCCGGAACTAGTAAAGAAGCACTGGCAAAACTAAGGGCCGTTTTTGCTGCTGGAGGAAGTGTAACCGCTGGAAACTCCTCACAAATGAGTGATGGTGCAGCTTTTGTAATGGTTATGAGCGAAGCTATGGTTAAGGAATTAAATCTGGAACCAATCGCACGCTTAGTAAATTATGCCGTTGCAGGTGTAGAACCAAGAATCATGGGTATTGGCCCCGTAAAGGCAATCCCAAAAGCCTTGAAGCAAGCCGGGTTAAAGCAAGATGACCTTTCGTTAATTGAGTTAAATGAAGCATTTGCATCTCAGTCATTAGCGGTAATTCGTGAACTTGACCTAAATGAGGAAATTATAAATCCTAACGGAGGGGCTATTTCTCTTGGACATCCCTTGGGCTGTACCGGGGCAAAACTTTCGGTTCAATTGTTTGATGAAATGCGCAAGCAACAAATGCATGGAAAATATGGTGCAGTAACTATGTGTGTGGGTACTGGACAAGGCGCCTGTGGGATTTTTGAATTTTTAAACTAAAAAGAACTAAATACAATATTATAAAATGGCTAAATTAGAAAAAGACATCTTAAGGGGAGGTCAATTCTTAGTAAAAGAAACAAAATGTGAGGATGTGTTTACTCCTGAAGACTTTTCAGAAGAGCAAATAATGATGAAAGAATCAGTAATGGAATTTAATGATCGTGAAATTATTCCTTATAAAGCACGCTTTGAAGCTAAAGATTTTGCGCTAACTGAAGAAGTTATGCGTAAAGCAGGAGAAATGGGATTTTTGAGCGTCGCAGTTCCTGAAGCCTATGGCGGCATGGGGATGGGATTTGTTTCAACTGTATTAACATGTGATTATATTTCAAGTGGAACTGGCTCTTTTAGTACGGCTTTTGGTGCACATACGGGGATTGGGACGATGCCAATTACCTTATACGGCACTGATGAACAGAAATTAAAATACGTACCTAAATTGGCTTCTGGCGAATGGTTTGGTGCCTATTGCCTGACAGAACCGGGTGCAGGATCAGATGCTAACTCTGGAAAAACAACTGCAGATCTTTCTGAAGATGGAAAGTCCTACAAAATAAATGGACAAAAGATGTGGATTTCAAATGCCGGCTTCTGTAGTGTGATGATTGTTTTTGCACGAATAGAAGGCGACAAAAACATTACCGGTTTTATTGTTGAATACGATGGAGATAAACCGAATGGTATTTCCTTAGGGGAAGAAGAGCACAAATTAGGAATTCGTGCTTCATCAACCCGTCAAGTATTTTTTAATGACACCGTTGTTCCTACTGAAAACATGTTAGCTGGACGTGGAGAGGGGTTTAAAATAGCCATGAACTCACTAAATGTAGGACGAATAAAATTAGCTGCAGCTTGTTTGGATTCTCAAAGGCGAATTATCAATATCGCTGTTAATTATGCGAAAGAACGTCAACAATTTAAAACACCGATTGCAGACTTTGGAGCTATTAAAGTTAAGTTAGCTGAGATGGCTGCAAGTGCATATGCAGGGGAATCTGCAACCTATAGAGCTTCTAAAGACATTGAAGATCGAATCGCCATTCGTGAAGCATCTGGAAACACACACCAAGAAGCAGAATTAAAAGGAGTTGAAGAATATGCAATTGAGTGCTCAATATTAAAAGTAGCCGTATCGGAAGATGTACAAAACTGTTCTGATGAAGGAATTCAGATATTTGGAGGAATGGGATTCTCTGAAGAGACTCCAATGGAGTCCGCTTGGAGAGATGCTAGAATTGCACGTATTTATGAAGGAACCAACGAAATCAACAGAATGCTTTCTGTTGGAATGCTAGTCAAAAAAGCAATGAAAGGGCATGTTGATTTATTAGGACCCGCATCTAAAGTACAAGAAGAACTAATGGGCATACCTTCTTTTGAAACCCCTGATTTCTCTGCGTTATTTTCAGAAGAGAAGGAGATGATCAAGAAATTAAAAAAGACATTCTTAATGGTTGCTGGAGGAGCCGTTCAAAAATATGGCCCTCAACTAGAAGAACACCAGCAACTATTAATTGCTGCTGCAGATATTTTAATTGAAATTTACATGGCAGAATCTGCTATTTTAAGGACTGAAAAAAATGTAAAGCGTACAAATCAAGAAGAACAGTCTGCACAAATTGCTATGGCAAAACTATACTTGTATCACGCTGTTGATACTGTTGAACAAAAAGGAAAAGAAAGTATTATTTCTTTTGCTGAAGGAGACGAGCAACGAATGATGTTAATGGGGCTAAAACGTTTTACAAAATACACTAACTATCCTGATATTGTAGATTTACGCATAGAAATAGCGGAAAAAGTAAAAGAAGAAAATAGCTATTGTTTCTAAATTTAGAATCACAATAATTTTAAAAACGCCTCAATTATTTGAGGCGTTTTCTTTTGATATTTAAGTTAAATTATTAATAGATTTGTTAGAAAGTGATTAAATATATTTATATTGATACTCATCAGTGAAACTCTAAATAAATACAAACACAAAATACTACTAAGTAATGAAGTACTTAAAGCTACTTGTACTCGTTTTGATTGGCAGTCTTAGCCAAGCACAACAAGATAAAAATATCCTTCACAACATTATAGAAGCTGTCTCAGAAAATCGATTAAATGAAGACATTAAAACATTAGCTAATTTTGGAACCCGTCACACTCTTAGTGACACACTGTCAAATTCGAGAGGAATAGGCGCTGCCAGAAGATGGATTAAATCAGAATTTGAAGCTATTTCTAAAAAGTGCAATGATTGTTTGGAGGTCTTTTATCAAAAAAACTTAGTTAAATCAGGAGAAAACAATCGCATCTCTAAGGATGTTTGGATTGTAAATGTAGTCGCCATTCAGCGCGGGACCAAACACCCTAACCGATTTGTGGTAATGAGTGGAGATATTGATTCACGTGTGAGTGATCCTAATAATTTTACTTCTGATTCACCTGGAGCCAATGACAATGCTTCAGGAATGGCTGGGACGCTAGAGTCTGCTCGTGTTTTGAGCAACTATTCGTTTGGATCTAGTATCGTATACGTTGGTTTATCTGGAGAAGAACAAGGATTGTTTGGCGGTAAAGGGTTGGCCGGATTTGCCCTAAAAAACAACTGGGATATTGCTGCTGTTCTCAATAATGATATGATTGGAAATATAAAAGGCGTAGATGGCGTTATTGACAATCGAACGTTCCGAATATTTTCAGAGCCAGTTCCTGCCAATGAAACAGAGCAACAACGAAAATCCAGACGTTATTATGGAGGAGAAGTAGATGGAAACTCTCGACAATTGGCACGTTACATACACAAAACAGTACAAACCTATATGCCTGAAATGAATCCTATGATGGTCTATCGCTTAGATCGATTTGGACGAGGTGGTCATCACCGTCCCTTTAATGATATTGGGTTTGCGGGTGTTAGAATTATGGAAGCTCATGAAAATTACACCCAACAACATCAGGACATAAGAGAAGAAAATGGGATTAAATATGGAGATGTATTTGAACACGTTTATATGCCGTATGTTAAAAAACTAACCGCTGTTAATGCTATTAATTTAGCTAGTTTAGCTTGGGCGCCCCCAGCACCAAAAAATGTTGGAATAGGAGGAGTCGTTGAGCCATCTGTTAGACTGGAATGGGACGCCATTAGTGATGTAGTTGGCTATAAAATTTATTGGAGAGATACGACATCTCCTAACTGGGAGCACAGTCGTTTTGTTTCTGGCACCACAAAATTTACATTAGATGGGATTGTTGTGGATAATTACTTTTTTGGAGTAGCTTCAGTTGGGGGGAATGGCTTTGAGAGCCCTGTAAGCTTTCCAAATAAAATTATTCGAAATTAAAACTAGACTGTTATGAGATTTTTGTACCAAATTAGTATTGTGGTATTTTTATTGACCAGTAGTAATTTAGCAGGACAAGCTTTGTTTACTGATCAAGGAAATTTCACAAGACAAGACACCCTTAGAGGAAGCATCACTCCTGAACGTGCTTGGTGGGATTTGAATTACTATCATTTAGATATTGTTGTCAATCCAAAAACCCGATCTATTAAAGGAAAAAATACCATTCACTATACAATACTTACCTCCTATCAAACATTTCAAATCGACCTACAACCTCCAATGAAACTTACTAAAGCAATTCAAGATGGTAAAGAATTAGAGGTTTTATCAGATGGAAATGCACACTTTATAAAGTTAAAAAAAGCACAAAACAAGATTGGTAGCACAGAAGAAATAGAAATTTTTTATGAAGGTAAACCACGAGAAGCAATTAATGCGCCTTGGGACGGAGGAATATCGTGGAAAAAAGATTCAAATGGTATTGATTTCATAGCCTCATCATGTCAAGGTTTAGGCGCTAGTGTTTGGTGGCCAAACAAAGATCACATGTACGACGAAGTGGATAGTATGAAAATTAGTGTAAATGTACCAAAACACTTAATGAACATTTCTAACGGAAGACTACAATCTATTGATCAAGAAGGAGACGAAACCACCACCTATAATTGGGTCGTTACAAATCCTATAAACAATTATGGTGTCAATATTAATATTGGAGATTATGTTCATTTTTCTGAAGTTTATGAAGGTGAAAAAGGACTTTTAGATATGGATTACTATGTATTAAGAGATCATTTAGGGAAAGCTATTGTTCATTTTACGGATGCCCCTAAAATGATGAAAGCTTTTGAGCATTGGTTTGGCCCCTACCCTTTTTATGAGGATAGTTTTAAACTGGTTGAAGTACCCTATTTAGGAATGGAACACCAAAGTTCGGTCACTTATGGCAACCAATTTAAGAAAGGATATTTAGGTGCTGATTTATCTAGAACTGGTTGGGGTTTGAAGTTTGATTTTATAATTATTCATGAATCAGGTCACGAATGGTTTGCAAATAATATTACTTACAAAGATGCTGCTGACATGTGGATCCACGAAGGGTTCACTGCTTATTCAGAAAATCTATTTTTGGACTATTATTACGGTACTAAAGCCGCTTCTGAATATGTAATCGGCACTAGGTCCAACATTCGAAACGACAAACCTATCATTGGCGTTTATAATGTCAATTCTGAAGGATCTTCAGACATGTATTACAAAGGAGCTAACATGTTGCACACCCTAAGGCAATTGATCAAAGATGATGACAAATGGAGAAAGATTCTAAGAGGTCTAAATACCGAATTTCATCATAAAACCGTGACTACTAAGCAAATTGAGACCTACATCAGTGATAGATCTGGGTTGAATTTAGCCGCATTTTTTGACCAATATCTTCGAGACACTAGAATTCCAACTTTAGAATACTATTTTAAAGACACTAAATTGAGATACCGATGGTCGCAAGTCGTAAATGGGTTTGAAATGCCTGTTGAAATAGATGCTAGTAAAGAAAAAAAGTGGCTGTTCCCTACTAAAGAATGGCAAGAAATTGAATTAAATTCATCTGAGATAGACATAGATATTGATTATTACATCAACCATAAGAAAGTACAATAGTAAAACTTAAAACAATGAAAAATATCCTTTCACTCTTAATTATAATTTTTAGTTTAAACAGTTCCGCTCAAGAGTTTTCAATGGAATTACTTAAAAACAAAACCCCTAGAAACATCGGGCCGGGCGGAATGTCCGGTCGTGTCACATCTATTGACGTTGTCCATTCAAATCCTGATATCATGTTTTCAGGCACCGCTTCTGGCGGTTTGTGGAAGTCAACTTCAGGAGGAATTAAATGGACCCCTATATTTGAAAATGAAGCCACAGCATCTATTGGGGCTATAGCCATCCAACAATCAAACCCAAGTGTTATTTGGGTAGGTACTGGAGAAGGAAACCCTAGAAACAGCCTTAATGGTGGATATGGTATTTATAAAACATTGGATGGTGGTAAAAACTGGCTGTTGATGGGATTAGAGAAAACAAGACATATTCACCGTGTTATTATTCACCCAACAAATCCAGACATCGTTTATGCAGCGGCTATAGGCTCTCCATGGGGAGAGCACAAAGAAAGAGGAGTTTACAAAACTATTAATGGTGGTGAAACATGGACAAAGATATTATATACCAATCCCAAAAGTGGCGCTGCTGACTTAGTCATGGATCCACAAAACCCTAACAAATTGGTTGCAGCTATGTGGGAACACAAAAGAGACCCTTGGTTTTTTAGTTCTGGAGGTGAAGGGTCTGGGATGTACATTACTTACGATGGCGGTGAGACATGGAAACAAAAAACTTCGGAAGAAGGACTACCTGATGGCGAACTAGGAAGAATAGGGATTGCCATTGCTCAAAATAAACCTGAAATTATTTACGCCCTAATAGAGGCAAATAAAAATGGATTGTACAAAAGTATGGATGGTGGAGATACTTGGAAATTAGTAAGTGAAAATATGGACGAGATTGGAAACCGGCCCTTTTATTATGCAGAAATCTATGTTGATCCTCAAAACGAAAACCGTTTGTTTTCTATTTTCACCTATGTTAATGTAAGTGAAGACGGCGGAAAAAGTTTTAATCAGCTAATGCCTGCCTATGGCGTATCAAATGGAATTCATCCAGACCACCATGCATGGTGGATACATCCTACAAACGGAAATTTTATGGTTGATGGCAATGATGGCGGGATGAACATTACCAAAGATGGAGGGAGCACATGGCGATTTATCGGAAATCTACCTGTTGCACAATTTTATCATATCAATGTAGATAATGAGATTCCCTATAATGTGTATGGAGGGATGCAAGATAATGGATCTTGGAGAGGTCCAGCCTACATATGGCGCTCACAAGGGATTAGAAACTCTTATTGGCAAGAAATTAGCTTTGGTGACGGCTTTGATGTCATCCCTGACAAAGACGATTCAAGGTATGGATGGACCATGAGTCAGCAAGGATTTGTAAGTCGATATGATTGGAAGACAGGAAATAATTACAGCGTGCGTCCAACGCATCCAGAACCGGAAATAAATCTTAGATTTAATTGGAATGCAGCAATAAATATAGACCCTAATGAAAACAATACCATTTACTTTGGAAGTCAATTTGTACATAAATCTACTGATAAAGGGGAAACTTGGTCTATTATCTCATCAGATTTAACCACAAATAACCCTGAAAAATTAAATCAACATAACAGCGGGGGACTGACGATGGATGCTACAGGAGCCGAAAACCATTGTACTATTTTAGTAATTGAACCCTCAGAAGTAGAAACAGATATGCTGTGGGTTGGTACAGATGACGGACGGATACATTACACACAAAATGGGGGTCAAGATTGGACTGAAGTCACAAAAAACATTAAAGGATTACCAAAAGGGAGTTGGATTCCACAGATAAAAGCATCGAAAAGTGTAAAAGGTGAAGCGCTCTTAGTTGCGAATGATTACAGACGATTTAATTTTACGCCCTATGTATACCGAACAAATAATTACGGAAAAACATGGGATAGAATAGTAGATGGTTCCGATGTAACTAGTTACGCATTATCTATTATTGAGGATCCTGAAGAACCAAATCTATTATTTCTTGGAACTGATGACGGACTCTACATATCAATTGATAAAGGAGATAAATGGACTAAGTGGACAAAAGGCTTTCCAACGGTATCAGTAAAAGACTTGATAATTCATCCACGTGAACATGACTTAATAATTGGAACATTTGGCCGAGCAGCATGGGTTCTAGATGACATTAGACCTTTGAGGGCAATCGCGAAAAACAAAGATTTACTAAAAGAGAAAATTCATTTGTTTACGCCCCCAACCGCCTATCAAGCGGCCTACCAACAACCAACAGGAAGTCGATTTGGTGGAGATGCATTATTTAATGGTGAGAACCGAGGTGGTGGTGCAAAATTTTCATTTTATCTAAACCGTGAAGAAGTAGCTAAAGAAGAAGTGAAAAAAATAGAACCAGAAGTAAAAAATTCTAAAATAAAATGGGATTCAATTCAACTTAAAATCTATGACGGTGATCGACTCATTAGAACATTAAAAAAGAAAACGCCTAAAGAAAATGGTATCCATACATGGACATGGTATATGGATGAAAAGGGAACCCAAAGTCCTTCTAAAAAATTAAAGGAATCCAAAAGAGAACCATCAGGTGTTTCTGTTCTACCAGGAAATTACACCACTGTTTTAAGCTATGGAGATCAGGTTTCTAAAACTCGCATAACCATAGAAAACGATCCAAGAATTACAAGAAATCAGGAAGCTTCTTTAGAAATATATGAGGTGCTAAAAGAAATGGAGGATCTTAAGAAAGTTACTGCAAACGCAGTTAAACAATTGGCAGAGAGTAAAAAAATAGTTTCTAAATTTTTAGATAGATTAACCGAAAAAAATAAAGGTGATTATGCAGAGAACGTTGAAAAATGCAATAAAATTAAAGAAAAAATAGACGCTATTTTAGCTCTTTATTTTGGAAAGGAAGATACACGTCAAGGTATAACAAATACCCCTGAAGTTTCTGTGATTGACCGCTACAGAACTGCCAGCTACTACATAGGCACCCGCCAAAATGGGATGACGGAAACAGAACATATCTTGTTAAAACAAGCAAAAGAAGCCTTGAGCGAAGCTTTAAAATCAACTAATTTATTTTTTGAAACTGAATGGGTGGATTTTAAACTAAAAATGGAAAACATCAAGTTTACTGATTTTGAGACCATAAAAACATTTAAAATAAATAAATAGACACTTTATAGAGTTGTTGAACTATTTTACTTAATTTTATTCTAAATATAACATTTACAACAATGAAAAGATTAATCTTAGGAATTGCTATCATTTTCACCATTACTTCATGTAAATCAGAAGTTAAAAATGAGAATACGGAAGCTCAAACAATTAAAGAACTAAAACAAGAAACTAAAACTCTATTCATTGAGCTAAGTCCAAAAAACAACAGTATTGTTAATGGAAAGGCTAAATTTGAGGAAACAAATGGAGTAATTGAAATGACCGTAGTTGTTAATGGACTTTCTGAAGGTATACATGCCATACATATACATGAAAAAAGTGATTGTGCATCTGACGATGGAAAATCTGCTGGAGGCCACTGGAACCCAACAGCTAAGCCACATGGGAAATGGGGCGCTGAAACTGGATATCATAAAGGAGATATAGGCAATTTTAAAGTAAATAAAGATTATGAAGACACTTCGGTTGTATTCAAAAGTGACGAGTGGTGTATAGGCTGCGAAGACCCTAATAAAGACATTCTTGGAAAAGCTATTATCATTCACCAAGGGGAAGATGACTACAAATCTCAGCCATCGGGAGCCGCTGGCAGCCGTGTAAGTTGCGGTGGAATTATAAAATAAATCAATTTTAAGTTAACTTATAAAAAAGCTACTTAATTTAAGTGGCTTTTTTTATATTAAATTAAAAATTTAATATATGAACCCATCAGGAAGAGGTTGGATCACTAAACTTTTAAAACTAATAAAGAGTGATCACCCGAAAGGATTTGATTCTTTAGAAACACTGTATTTAAAACTAAAAGATGTTGGTTTTTTGTACGGAAGTAATGTCGCGACTTTAAACTATGTCAAAGACAACTCCGATTACACAAAAGAAGAACGCTGTAAAATTAATTTATTAATTGCTTTCTATGCTGCACATACAAATACGGAAACCATAGAAACATTTGAAAACAGTTTAATAGATTTTTACAAAGAAATTAATTTTTATGAATCCAGTTTAATAAATGACTTACTAGGAGAAAACTTAGAATCAATACTTCACAAGCGAATACATATTGACAACAATATACTGACTAAGAACTTTAGTTTTTTTGTGACCAATGCCCTACTCTTCATGGATGTAATTGCCTATCAATTTTATTTAAGTAATAAAACGGAGACATTAAATTACTTAAAAAAATGTGAAAACTCTATTCAAACACTTGTTATAAGTGCTTTAAACTCTAAATCAAAAAAAACCTCCTATGATCACAGTTTGATAAAGCTATTAGACTCTTCGCTTCGCTATAATGACAGCACTTCTCAAAATTACAAGACAATTATAAGCTCTGTGGGCTCAGAGTTAGAAGCTTATTATTATTTAGATTTGGCTTGTATGTCAACTTGGACTGATTTAAAATTTGAATTAAAAGAATCAAACTTTTTAAATAAATTAGGGAAAGACCTTAACATATCAGAAGCCATTATCGATAAATCAATAAATGCAGTTCAACTATTTTACTCTACTCACAAAAATAAGATGGCCCTATTGAGTTCTAAAAATATTGTACAAAGTTTTTACGACAACTCCAGCTTAATCGTTAGTAAGCTTATCTCTAGAAACAGTAAACGATTGTATAAGGAACTAAAAGAGAGTAAAGATCTCGTCATGCTGCTCAGTCAATCAACAGTTCGAGATTTAAATGAAGAGGAGCAAAAACAAATGCAAGAACAACTGTTAGACCTTTTAAAATCAATTCCAAGTTTAGCAATATTCATGCTACCCGGTGGGGCCATTTTACTACCATTATTTATTAAGTTTATTCCTAAACTATTACCTTCTGCATTTGATGAAAATAGGATAAATGATTAACTCATAAAAATACTACCTTTGGGGCATGGGATTAAATAACAATGATATTTTCAAAAAACTTAGAGTCGCTCACAAATTAAGAGATGACGATATAGTTAAAATTTGCAGTTTAAAAGATTTTAAAATCACTAAAAGTGAACTAAATGCGATTTTTAGAAACGAAAGCCACCCAAAATACATGGAGTGTGGAGACCAATTTTTAAGGAATTTTTTAGACGGCCTAATTATTCACCTAAGAGGACCAATGCCTTCAAAAGATTCAAATCCGACTATTAAAAAATAATAGACATGAAAAAGTTATTAATAATCTCTGGGTTGATGTTCCTCCTTTTAAGTTGTGGAGAAATAAATAAGAATGATTTTTTAAGCTCAGACTATTTAAAAACTTTAAAAGAGAATCAAGAAGAAAGAGCTCAAAACCGAGTTGACTACTTAGAACTGGCTGGCTTATTTAAATTAGACTCCTCAAGTAATACTTTTGGTAAAAACCATTCTAATAAATTTATATTAGACATTAATTACCTTCCTTCAAAATTAGGTGCCATCGTACTAACTAAACAAGGACTCTCGTTTAACTCTGTAGGAAATAACCATATTACAGATGAATCTGGGAATGAAGTAATTTCTATTAAACTTGATATTGATGCGAACGGGAATTCAATTAAATTATACCACAAATTTATGAAGTGGCAAGTCATCACGCGTTCTGGAGACCTATATTTAAGAGTCTGGGATACTAAAAATCCCGCCATAAAAGCTTTCAGAGGTTTTAAAAACTATGAAGTCAATGCTGCGTTTGTCTTAAAAGGAGACTTTAAATACTTTAAAGCTAAACATACAGAATTCGTTAGCTCAAAACTAGGAATCAATGATTTTACTGATTTTATAGGAAAGGTTGAATTTAACTTCAAAGAAAAGTCATATACTTTAGATGTAGGAAGCCAAGGATTAACAATGGTAGGGGATCTTACTTCTGGAGAATCTACATATGGAGGTGGACGCTACCTTTATCTAAAGCTGCCTAACACTGACGGAAAGGTAAGTTTAGACTTCAACTACTTATACAACCCTCCTTGCGCTTTTTCAGAGTTTACAACCTGCCTATTCCCCCCTAGCCAAAATCAATTACCAATTAAAATTAAAGCAGGCGAACGTATTGAAAAAGTACTTTAATTATTGATATTTAGTGTAACAAATCACAACTTTAGTATACTAATTATTGAATTAACAAACCACTGTTGAAATCAGACTCGGAACATAACTTTGTAGAACTTTTGCAAAAGCATCAGAATATTGTGCACAAAATCTGTAGAATTTACTCAGATAATGAGCACTCACACAAAGATTTATTTCAAGAAATAAGTATTCAATTATGGAAGGCGTTCCCTAAATTTAGAGGAGACTCAAAATTTAGTACATGGATGTATAGGGTGGGATTAAACACAGCAATTACCTTATATCGTAAATCGTTACGTACTATAAAAAGTCAACCCATTGAATCGGTAGCCTATAAACTATCTTATCAAGATTATGATGATACCAAAGATCAGCAACTAAAGTTAATATATGCAGCTGTTAAAAAACTGAATGATATTGACAAAGGAATTGTTTTCTTGTATTTAGAGAGTAAAAACTATAAGGAAATTAGCGATACTCTAGGTATTAGCGAGGTCAATGCACGTGTACGCATGAATCGTATTAAAACAAAATTAAAAACTCAATTAAATGCTTAATTATGGATGAATTAGAGCTGTTAAAAAAAGATTGGGATAAGTCTAAAAAAAACTATCCAAATCTAAGTAAAGAAGAAATTTATAATCTAATATCTAAAAGATCTTCTTCAATCGTAAAATGGATTTTCATTATTAGTGTCTTAGAATTTAGTCTTTGGACAATTCTAAGTTTTAGCTTGGATAGCTCTAATAATGCAATAGAAAAAATACAGAGTTATGATTATGAATTCATATACTATCCATTTGTTGGTATTAGCTATATTGTCCTATTCGGATTTATGTATTTATTTTACAAAAACTATAGAAATATTTCTGTTACAGAAAACACGAAAATGCTTATGGAACGCATTTTAAAAACACGTAAAACAGTAAAACAGTATGTAATTTATAACATTACCTTTATGTATCTTGGAATTATCCTGGGGGTAATTATGGAGCTGTCAAATAATTCTGAAACACAAATTTTGATATCTGATATTAAATCTGAAGGAGAGAACGGTATCTATATATTTTACCTAATTGTGGCTGTTCTCAGCCTTATTGCTATGGCTCTTATAACAATATTATTCTTAGGATTTTACTACCTTATTTACGGCCTCTTATTGAAGCGTTTAAAGATAAATTATAAAGAACTTAAGAAAATAGTTGAATTAGAATAGGACTACCAATCCCTTTTTTTATTAAGAGATTCGTTCTCTAACAAGGCCTCTTTTGAAATCACTTTTAAAAATGAAGAATGCTGTTCGATCGCAAACTCAATTTTTTCAACAATTTGATCAATAGGCTCTACATCATAGTCGATCACTAAGGGTGCTTTAATTTCCATAGATTGAAGGATGTTTTTTTTCTTAATACGTATACCTTTTTTATCGAATGAACGTCTAAATCCATCAATCACAATCGGAACTACAATGGGCTTGTAGCGTTTTATAATATGAGCAGTCCCTTTACGAATTGGCTTAAAAGGGGTTGTTGTACCCTGTGGAAACGTAATAACCCAACCATCATTAAGTGCTTTATTTATATTGGATATATCACTCATTTTGACTTGACGATTAACGTCCTCTCCTGATGACCTCCAAGTTCGCTCAATACTTATTGACCCAGCGTAAGCAAATATTTTTGGAAGAAACCCAGATTTCATTGTTTCTTTAGCAGCTACATAATAAATATTAAGCTTGGGGTTCCATAAATAACTCACATTTTTAATATTATCATCTCTACCACTCAAGGCTGCATTAAAGACATGAAACATAGCTACTACATCTGCAAAATATGTTTGGTGATTAGAAATAAATAAAACGTTTGTATCAGGTAAATTTCTCAAAATATCTGAACCTTCAATTTGAAGTTCATTAAACCCACGATACCTTCGATGACTTAAAGTCCCAATAATGCGGATGATCCATTTCTTTAGAATCAGATATTGACCGAAAATATTTTTTTTAAATAATCCCATCTAAAATTTTAAAATTGGTTGTGCAAACCTAAGCTATTTTTTTAAAACTAAATTTAACATTGTTTTAATTTCTACCAGTACCATCGCTGTAGCACCCCATACAATTTGGCCTTTTAACTTAAAGGCTGGAACTGAATGTGTTGTACCATTAGCATCCAATATTTTGGAGGTAACTTCATAGTCGTCATTTAAAAAATCTGACAAAGGTACTTCAATAACCGCATCCACTTCAGACACTTGTAACTTGAATTTTAATTGCTTGTTTGAAATCCCGATAAACGGATGAACTTGAAAATTACTAGGTGGAATATAAATAGGTGTTAACTCGCGTAAAACTGTAATTTTATCTGAAGAGACTCCAATTTCTTCCCAAGTTTCTCGCAGTGCAGTATCCAACAAAGAAGCATCATCAATTTCAGGCTTACCTCCAGGAAAACCAACTTGTGCAGAATGAATACCTTTATAAACTTTTCTTAGTATCAAGACTAAATTTGTTTCACCTGTACCACTAGGGTAAAACAAAGCAAGGACAGCTGCTAACTTTGCAGATTTCTGGGCTTCTTTAAAACGTTCAAGAAGATTTTCACGAAATGAAGGTGCCATTTTTAATTGCGTTTCGAGTCCTGGTAAACTAAGTTTATTTATTTGTGGGATTACTTTTTCAAATGCTATAAATCTCATATATTGGAAATAAATTTATTATTACTATGCGCATCTTACTCATTTTCGTAATGAATCTTTTCTTGATCAGTTGTCAAGATAACAAAACCCGAGAGAAAACAAATGAAGGTATAGAAAATATTATGAAATCTGTTCAAAACGATTCTACTCAAGAGCCCACTAAAGCTGATCTTCTTTTGACAGAAAAGAATATTATGAACTTCTTATTAGACTATGGCAAAAAAAACAAAGAAAACACAGTTAGATTAACTACTGATTATGGTACTATTGATATTCTCTTGTTTGAGAATATTAAGTTTCATAGAGCTAATTTTATAATGCTTACCAAAAAAAAGTATTTTGACAACACTCAGTTTTACAGAGTCATTTCCAATTTTGTGATTCAGGGTGGTAATAGCGATGATCGTATTACTTTAAAAAAAAGACAAGCTATTGGGAAATATTTACTACCTAATGACCACGACAAAGGCTATAAGCACGACCGTGGCATGATTAGTATGCCTAGTAAAAATATTGAAAACCCCTATAAGAAAGCTTCACCCTTTGAGTTTTTTATTGTGCAACAACAACAAGGTGCTCACCACTTAGACGGGGACTACACAATTTTTGGAAAGGTTATAAGAGGAATGGATGTCGTCGATACTATTGCAACAGTTCCTACTGATAAATCCGATTGGCCACTTCAAAATATTTTTATAAGAGAAATTAAAGTTTTAAAATAATCCATAGTAAATTTTAAGTAAATTGTAGAACACAAAAAATATAAACTCATGAAAATTAATAAAACAAATTTGTTAGTAAAATTAGTCTTACTGGGAACTCTAACTATTATTAGTAGTTGTGAAAAAGAAATTAGTAATCACAACATCTTATTGCAAAAATGGCAAGGCCCTTATGGGGGCGTTCCAGCATTTGATAAGATGGATGTCAAAGATATTCAAGCTGCTGTTGAAAAAGGTATGGAACTTAATCTCTCTGAAATCGAAGCGATTGCAAATTCAAGTGAAGAACCAACCTTTGAAAATACGATTGAAGAAATGGAACGCTCGGGATCAGATTTAGGTCGTGTATTTGCTTATTATGGAATCATGAGTAGTAATGTATCAACTCCTGAGTTTAGAGAAATTCAATCTAATTTAGCACCTAAATTATCTGTATTCTCATCTACTATAAGTCAAAACAAAGTATTATTTACTAAGATTAAAACTGTTTATAACGCTTCATTAATAACTCCGCTTGAAGCTGACAAACAACGAGTTACGGCACTCACCTATAATAGTTTTGCCATGAAAGGTGCAGAGTTAGATTCAGAAAAGAAATTGAGATATGCAGCAATAGATAAAGAATTATCAACTCTCTATAATACGTTTTCAGATAATGTACTTCATGATGAAGAAAACTATGTTACATTCTTAACAGAAAATCAGTTGGCAGGTCTTTCTGAAGGATTCGTAAAGTCTGCAGCAGCTATTGCTAAGGAAAAAGGAAAAGAAGGTTTCTATGCAATTACAAATACACGTTCTTCAATGTCCCCTTTTCTAACCTATTCTAAAAATAGAGAACTTAGGAAAACCGTATGGACTAATTACTATTCCAGAGGTGATAATGGGGGCGAGTACGACAATAATAATATAATCGCAGAAATTTTAAAATTACGGCGTGAACGTGTTGAATTGTTAGGTTATAAAAATTATGCTGAATGGCGTTTACAAGATCGTATGGCAAAGACCCCTAAAAATGCATTAGCATTAATGGAAGCCGTTTGGCCTGCATCAATTGCGCGTGTTCACGAAGAAGTAGAAGACATGCAGTCTGTTGCCGACGCTAATAGAGACGGTATAACTATTGAGCCCTGGGACTATCGGTACTATGCAGAACAAGTTAGAGTTGATAAATATGACCTCAACAGTGATGAAGTTAAACAATACCTTCAACTTGACAAGCTAAGAGATGCCATGTTTTATGTAGCTGGACGCCTGTTTAATTATAACTTTAGTCCTGTAGCAGAAGGAAGTGTACCTGTATTTCAAGAAGACGTAAAGGTATGGGAAGTAACAGACAAAGACTCTGGGACTCATATCGGACTTTGGTACCTTGACCCTTATGCACGACAAGGAAAGCGATCTGGAGCTTGGGCAACAACCTACAGAAGCCACACAACCTTTGATGGTAAAAAAACTGTACTTGCTTCCAATAATTCAAACTTTGTAAAACCAGCGGCCGGAGAGGCATTACTAGTGTCTTGGGATGATGCTACGACTTTCTTTCATGAATTTGGACATGCCTTACATTTCTTTTCTTCAAATGTAAAATACCCAACATTAAATGGAGGTGTTAGAGATTATACAGAGTTTCAATCGCAACTTTTAGAACGTTGGCTTTCTACAGATGAAGTAATAAATCAATTTTTAGTTCATTACAAAACTGGGATCCGAATACCACAAGAGTTGGTTGCCAAAATTAAAAAAGCGGCAACTTTTAACCAAGGGTTTGGAACCACTGAGTACTTGGCGTCTGCCTTAATGGACATAAAACTTCATTTAGCAGACCCTGCAGGAATCGATGTTAATTCGTTTGAAAAACAAACTTTAGCTAAATTGAAAATGCCTTCAGAGCTTCCAATGCGCCACAGAACCCCTCATTTTGGACATGTATTTTCTGGAGAAGGTTATGCAACAGCTTATTATGGTTATATGTGGGCAGATGTATTAACAGCTGATGCGGCAGAAGCATTTCAAGAAGCGCCTGGTGGATTTTACGATAAAGATGTAGCAAACCGATTGGTAAAGTATTTGTTTGAGCCAAGGAACTCAATGGATCCAAAAGAAGCTTTTCGATTGTTTAGAGGTCGAGATGCGAAAATTGAAGCATTAATGAGAGACCGTGGATTCCCTATTAACTAAGTGAAATCTGTTAACATAAAAGCTTATTCTTTATCAAAGTAAAAATCTATATAAATATTAATTATTAATAGTTTTTATTTATAGCTTTGCACTAACCCCCTCATTATGACTATTACACAACTCAATTACGTATTAGCTGTTGCTGAATATCAAAATTTCACTAAGGCTGCTGAAAAGTGTTTTGTAACACAGCCTACATTAAGCATGCAAATTCAAAAGCTTGAGGATCAACTAGGAATTCAAATATTTGATCGTAGTAAAAAACCAATTGAGCTTACAGAAGTTGGACGTAAAATTGTAAATCAAGCAAAAAACATTGTAAATGAAGCCGACAGAATCAATGATATTGTAGATCAACAAAAAGGATTTATTGGTGGTGAATTTCGATTAGGCATTATTCCAACAGTCATGCCTACCCTTCTTCCAATGTTTTTAAAGACGTTTATTAAACGTTATCCTAAAGTAAAACTGAGAATAGAGGAGCTAACAACAGAAGAGATAATTCAACGAATTAAAGATGGGCACTTAGATGCTGCAATTGCAGCAACTCCTTTAAAACAAGATCAAATAAAAGAACGTGTTTTATTTTATGAACCTTTCGTTGGCTATGTCCCTAAAAACCATCGACTCTCTTCTAAATTAAAGCTTGAGGTTTCAGATTTAAATATTAACGAAATGCTTCTTTTAGAAGATGGTCATTGTTTTAGAGATGGAGTTTTAAATTTATGTAAAGCCTTAAAACCACAAAATACGAATGAATTTCAGCTAGAAAGTGGCAGCATTGAAATGCTAATAAAACTCGCTAATGAAGGCATGGGAATGACCCTTTTACCCTACTTACACACTTTAGATTTAAAAGAGAATGAAAAAGAGAACTTACTCTTGTTTAATGAGCCATCCCCTGCAAGAGAGGTGAGTTTAATATACCATAAAAGTGAACTAAAAATACAAATAACAGACGCAATACATACTACTATTTCTGGCATTATTCGTGGTGCAATAGCCTTTCAAGACGTACAGATAATAAGTCCTATTATGAAATAAAAAAGAGCGAACTGAAGGCCGCTCTTATAGTTTATATATCAACTAAAGACTAATTCAAATAAACCATACATAGTTTCAAATCAGGGTTTGCATGAACCATTCTTTGAATAATTAATTTCAATTCTTCAATTTCGTACGGAAGAAGCCTAAGAAGTGCTTTTCGAACTTCTTTGCAAAATAAAACGGGATCGAAACTAACCTTGTTAAGTATCGCTTTAGTATAATCAAACATTGCTCTTGACATATTTGGAAAATTTAAATTAATAAAAGTAATATTGTTTTATAGGCGTGTAATTAAGATATAATTAAATTTATAAAAAAAATTAGACTCATAAATTAACTTTAACAATAAATTCTGATAATATTATGATTTCAGCTTGACTGACCATTCAAATTCAAAAGAGGAGACTTCGTCTCCGTTCTTATCAACTCCAGCTGTTGTTAAAAAAAAACGCTGGCCTTCTCCTGTTGAAATTGCTTTTTCAATAGCTGCATCTACAACAGCCCCCTGTGTACAGGAAAATGTAATCACCCCTTTTGCTTTCTTACTGAACGAGGCTTTATTATTAACAACTAACATTGATATAGAGTTGTTAGAAGCTTTTATTTTCATCATGAGCAAAGCACCTGTCGCTAATTCAGCTGCCATGCCTTGTACAGCCCAAAACATTGAATTAAAAGGATTCTGATTAATCCATCTATGTTTTACCACAACCACACATTTATGTGTGTCTATAAATTTTGTACGAACTCCTGTTAAAAAGGCCGATGGTAGTTTAAATGCTAAAAAGTAATTAAGTTTTCTAGGAGTAAATTTCATTGCTATGTATAATAGTAGCTAATATAGTAATTAATTTAGACCTTGTTTGATTAGCTAATTATGTTGGGTATACATACAATATGAGAGAACTACTAATTGGATTAATTTCAAATTGAAGTCCTGTATTAGTAGTTATTAACTTAGACCCATCCCACTTTTACTGTTTAAATTTTATTTATCAATTAATAAGAATAAAACAAAAAAGTTATGCTAACATCAGCAAAACTCACTAAAGGGTGTCTGTTCTATTTTAAACAAAAAATAATTTACTATTTAATTACTTTTTGAGTTAGTAGAAAATTTATTGTAAATTCATGATTTAAAGCGAATTCATCCATTAGCGGGATCTCATTAATCGTACTATGTTAACAAAAACAGTTGAAAAATCATCTTCCTGCCCACAAAAATTTACTAAAAGTTAAAACCTATGAAAACTACTTATTCAAAACTTTTTGCCGGAAGTTTTATTGTTGCACAACGTATCATACAAAACTTAAAGGAACAAGGTATATCTCCTATTGTTAAAGACGAAACCGAATCAGCAAGACTTGCTGGCTTTGGCACATCTACTTACGGACTTCAGGAGTTGTATGTAAATGCTTATGAAAAAGTAAAAGCAGAAACTATTCTAGCCAAAACATTAGCAGAATTCTAAATTAAATAAGCGTATTTGTAAATTTAGATTATGACTTTACGTTAAAGATTGTATTTTAGTAGATCACAATTCATTCTTTATGACCATGAAAAACATATGTCTTTATCTAAGTTTAGTCTCGCTATTTATTGGTTCGAGTCAATCTATAAAAGTCCCTGTCGACACACTAGTTACTACTACCCACTCCACTACAATCAAAGGGGTGAATTTTAGTTATACTGCTGAAACTGGCATGCAACCTGTTTGGGATAAAGAAGGTATTCCTATTGCGAGCCTTTTTTACACCTATTACACAAGAAATAACATAAAAAATAGAGCAGAACGACCCTTGATCATTTCCTTTAACGGTGGCCCTGGTTCTGCATCTGTTTGGATGCATATTGCATATACAGGACCTCGTATATTAAATGTAGATTCTGAAGGCTATCCAGTGCAACCTTATGGCTTTAAAAACAATCCAAACTCTGTATTAGACGAAGTAGATATTGTTTTCGTAAATCCTGTAAATACTGCTTATTCAAGAATGCTACCAGATATTGAAGGTGAACTACCAAAGCCAGAACAATTTTTTGGAATCAATGAAGATATTAAGTACTTGGCGGCGTGGATTAATACGTTTGTGAGTCGGAAAAATAGATGGGAATCACCTAAGTATATTATTGGCGAAAGCTACGGCGGAACGCGCGTTATGGGATTGTCTTTGGAATTACAGCAAAATCAATGGATGTACTTAAATGGCGTTATTTTAGTCTCACCAGCTGATTACAAAGTATTAAGAGTTGGTGGACCTGTTTCTTCAGCGCTAAACCTCCCCTACTTCACTGCTGCAGCTTGGTATCATAATCAACTACCTGAAATACTTCAATCAAAAGATCTATCGGAGATCCTTCCAGAATCAGAAGACTTTACGATCAATACTTTATTACCTGCATTGGCAAAAGGAGGATTTATTAGTGACTCTGAAAAAATCAGGGTCAGTAAAAAAATGGCTTATTATTCAGGATTAAGTCAAAAGGTGATTTTACAACACAACCTGGACGTACCTAATTCATTTTTCTGGAAGGAACTTCTCAGAGATGAAACTGGACAAACCATAGGACGATTAGACTCCCGTTACCTCGGGATTGATAAAAAAGAATCTGGAGACAGACCTGATTACAGTGCAGAATTAACCTCTTGGCTTCATTCATTTACACCCGCTATCAATCATTATATTAAAAGTGAATTGGACTTTAAAACAGATTTAAAATACAACATGTTTGGGTCCGTACAACCATGGAATAATGAGGGCGACAATACACGTGATGACCTAAGACTAGCAATGGCACAAAACCCCTATCTGAAAGTATTAAATCAATCTGGATATTATGATGGAGCTACTACTTATTTTAATGCAAAATATACATTGTCACAAATAGACCCTAGCGGAAAAATGAAAGAGCGCTTTCACTTTAAAGGCTACAGAAGTGGGCATATGATGTATTTGAGAGACGAAGATTTAATTCAGGCTAATGACGACTTAAGAGAGTTCCTTAAAATCTCATCTGCTGACGGTAAGCCCGCAAAATACTAATGCAAAGACCTCTTGTTAGCATTTTAGTTCCTTTCAAAAACACCGCTAACTATTTAGAAGATTGTTTGGAATCACTATTAAAACAAACATTTACAAGTTGGGAACTTCTTATTGTCGACGACGGATCTACAGATGACAGTAGAATCATAGTTCAAAAATATACTGATAAAGACAGTAGAATACAGTTGTTTAACAACCAGGGTAAAGGAATTATAGAAGCCTTAAGAACAGCCTATAGCCATGCAAAAGGCACATTCATCACTAGGATGGATAGTGATGATATAATGATGGAAAACAAACTAATGGAGCTGCATAAATCGCTTCAAACTCGAGGCAGAGGACACCTAGCTTTAGGTAAGGTTAGCTACTTTTCTGAAGCAGGGATTGGAGATGGCTACAAACGCTATGAGGTTTGGCTCAATTCATTAACAACCAAAGGAAACAACTTTGATGAAATCTATAAGGAATGTGTGATCCCATCGCCCTGTTGGATGGTTTACAAAACTGATTTTGATAAATGTAACGGCTTCACTCCCAACACATACCCTGAAGATTATGACTTGGCATTTAGATTTTTTAAATATGGATTAAAATGTATTCCAACTAATGAAGTCCTTCACCTTTGGCGAGATTATCCTTTAAGAACCTCTAGAATTGATGTGAATTATTTAGAAAATTCCTTTATAGAACTGAAGGTTAACTACTTTTTAGAACTATCATATCAAAAGGAAAAAAAACTAATTGTTTGGGGAGCAGGAACAAAAGGAAAAAAAATAGCACAACTGCTAATAAATAAAAAGATCTCTTTTGATTGGATTTGCGATAATCCAAAAAAAATAGATAAACTAATTTATAACCAAACATTGAAGCCTATTGACTATTTGAGTTCTGTAAAAAACCCTCAATGTATTATCTCGGTGGCTAATCAAGAGGCGCAATTAGGGATAAAACAATTTTTAAAGTCTTATAACATGAATGCTCTAAATGATTATTTCTTCTTCTGCTAAGTAAATCAAAGTTTAGTTTTTTATATTTGACAAAATCAATTAATCGGATGCAGTTTTTATACCCAGAATATTTCTATGCTCTACCTGCATTACTCATCCCTATTTTCATTCACTTATTTCAACTTAGAAGGTTTAAAAAATATGCCTTTACCAACGTAGCTATATTGCAAAAAATAAGGTTTCAAACAAGAAAAAGTTCGCAATTAAAAAAATGGCTGATTTTGATTTTGAGACTTTTAGCAATGGCCTGTATAATCATTGCATTTAGTCAACCTTATTTTTCAAATCAAAAATCAATTGATGCGGCTTCTGAAACGGTTCTTTATTTAGATAATTCTTTTAGCATGCAAGCCCTTGGTGCTAATGGACCTCTTTTTAAAAGAGCCATTCAAGATGTGATTAGTGAAATTGACGAAGAACAAAAGATTAGCTTATTCACTAATGATATTAGTTACCAATCCACCACGATAAAAGTTATAAAAAATAAGTTACTAAACTTAAACTACAGTCCTAACCAATTAAACTTAAGCAATGTAATTTTTAAAGGAAAATCATTATTTTCTAATTCTAAAAGTAGTTTAAAAACACTTCTAGTAATATCTGATTTTCAGAAACAGGATCAAGAACTCTTAGCAGATATAGACACTACTTTAAGAGTGATCCTAGTACCTCTAAGTCCTTTGGATATTTCAAACGACTACATAGATAAAATATCAATAGTGCCCTCTTTAAACGCAAACAATTTATTAAATGTAACAGCTAAAACTAATACTAAAAGTAGAGACAGCATTGCAATAACCCTGTTTGAATCAGATAAAATTATTGGAAAATCAATATTAGAAAAGTCTAAGAACTATAAAACTTCTTTTGTGATTCAAAAAAAGGACGGATTTAAAGGGAAGTTATTTATAGAAGACAGTCAGGTATATTACGACGACACCTTCTATTTTAACATTCCAAAAAAAAGTAAAATATCTGTATTAGCAATTAATGACAACACGAGTTCTATGTTTTTGAAAAAGATATATTCTAAAGATGAATTTATATTTAAAAGCCAAGATTACAAAGCCTTAGATTTTAGTAAAATTAAAAATACTGATTTGATAGTATTAAATGGTGTTAACGATATTTCTATAGCTTTAAAAAACAGTCTTAAAGATTTTATGACTAACGGAGGAATTATTGTGTTAATCCCAAGTGGTAAAGGGAGTGTTTATTCTTATAATCGATTAATATCAACACAAACAAGCCATTCTCTAAAACCAATTAAAATACAAGAAAAAAGGATTACCGGAATAGAATTTGACCACTTTATTTTAAGAGAGGTCTTTAAAACAAAAGTGACTAATTTCCAATACCCATCGGTTAATAGCTACTACCCAGTAACTACTTTTACTAACAAAATATTATCCTTTGAAGACCAACAAGCTTTTTTATGTCAATTTAATTCATTGTTTGTTTTCACAGCTTCTTTAGACCTTAAAAACTCTAACTTCAAAAAATCCCCTTTAATTGTTCCAACTCTTTATAACATCGGAAGATACAGTTTAGCAAATCCTCCTTTACAATATTTTACAGAAGTTAAAAACTCTTTTGACTTAAAATTAGAGTTACAAAAAGATCGTATTTTAAAACTAAGTCGCAACAAAGAAGAATTTATTCCTCTTCAATTAAACTTAAACTCAAAGGTCCGTATTACTACAGAAAAATTACCGAATGAACCTGGACACTATGCCGTCATAAAAAACAACGATACTATAACGCATATTAGTTATAACTACAATCGAAAAGAAAGCCTACTTGCATATTATAACCTATCTGATATAAAGGGTTGTATTATTAATAACTCACTCCCAATAACACTTAAAAACATAAATTCTGAGTCGAATGTAACGTGGTTATGGAAATGGTTTATTATTTTTGCATTAACATTATTAGCTTTTGAAATGCTCATCTTAAAATATTTTAAATGAACGTACTTATAAAATCAGCTACCATTCTTGATGATAAAAGTGATTTCCATAATCAAACTCAAGACATTCTAGTTGAAAACGGTTTCATTACTAAAATTGCTAACGCTCTCAAAAACCCAAATAAATACCCTGTTTTAGAATTAGAAAACCTCCATGTATCGAATGGATGGTTTGACAGCAGTGTGTCTTTTGGAGAGCCAGGGTTTGAAGAACGTGAAACAATCTCTAACGGAATAGAAGTAGCTGCCAATTCTGGATTTACTGATGTTGCACTAAATTCAAATACATTTCCGGTAATAGATTCCCATTCAGATATTTCGTTTGTGATTTCCAAGTCTTCTAGTGCAGCGACCAAGCTTTACCCCATTGGGGCCCTTACTACCGAAAGTAAAGGGATTGATCTAGCTGAGCTCTTTGACATGAAATCTGCTGGAAGCATCACTTTTGGAGACTATAAAAAACCCATTAAAAACCCTAATTTACTTAAGATCGCATTGCAATACGCCTCAAATTTTGAGGGGGTTGTACACTCATTCCCACAAGAAGAAAAAGTGGCAACAAATGGGGTGATGAATGAAAACATAACAAGTACCAGTCTTGGACTCAAAGGGCTTCCTGCTCTTGCTGAGGAACTACAAATAGTTCGTGATTTATTTATCTTAGAATACACTGGTGGTAAACTACACATCCCAACAATATCTACAAAAAAATCTGTAGAACTCATTCGGGATGCTAAGTCAAAAAAACTGGATGTAAGTTGTAGCGTCGCTATTCATAATCTACTCTATACAGATGAGAAATTAATAGACTTTGATACTAATTTTAAAGTCAACCCACCGTTAAGATTAGCCTCAGATAATGAAGCTCTAATCGAAGGACTTAAAGACGGCACCATCGATATGGTGACATCAGATCATAACCCTATAAATATTGAGTATAAAAAAATAGAATTTGATTATGCAAAAGATGGCACCGTGGGATTAGAAAGTGCTTTTGGAGCTTTAAACACCATATTTTCTACAAAAAAAACTATCCAACTCCTTACCAATGGAAAACAACGTTTTGGTGTTGCTAGATCAGCTATAAAAATTGGAAACCAAGCTCAATTGACTTTGTTTAACCCGTCGAATAGCTATGTTTTTGAAAATAAACACATTTTTTCAAAATCTAAAAACTCACTTTTTATAGGATCTAAACTAAAAGGATCTGTTTATGGTATCATAGCCAATAACAAAACCTCAATAGAACTTTAATGACGGACAACAACGATATTAAAAATGGTAAAAGTATCGCCGTTATAAGCTACTTTTACCTCATTGGTGTACTTATCGCTTACCTTGCTAATTCCGATAAAAAAAGTGCTTTTTCTTATTTTCATATTAGACAATCTCTGGGGCTATGGCTCTCATTTATGGCCTTAGGATATCCTATTGGTTATTTTGATAATTGGCAAATTACATTTTCATTTTGGATTGCTTTTGGAATATTGTTTGCTTACGGATTTTCATCTGCTATTTCTGGAAAAATGATTCCAATTCCACTTCTTGGGAAAATATATCAAAAAGTGTTTAAAAAAATACAATAAATGAGTAAAGAACTTCCCTTACACCACATTTACAGACCTTCAACATTAAAAGAAAATGCTCCATTATTAATTATGCTTCACGGCTATGGAAGTGACGAAAATGATTTATTCTCTTTTGCGAATGAACTTCCACAAGAACTATTTATAATTTCCCTTAAGGCACCCTATTCATTAGAACCCCAAGGCAATGCTTGGTATGCCATTAACTTTGATGCTGATCAAAATAAATGGAATGATAACGAGCAAGCAAAACTGTCTATGAAAACTCTCATAGAATGTATTGACAAAGCTTGTGAGACCTATCCTGTCAATAAAAATAATATATCCATACTGGGATTCAGTCAAGGAACTATCTTAGCAATGGCTACCGCTTTAAACCATCCCACAAAAATCAAGAATATTATCGGATTAAGCGGTTATATAAATCACGATATTCTTCCTGAAAACCTCAAAGAATTAGACTACTCAAACCTAAATTTTTATTGTTCTCATGGAACAGTTGATCAGGTTATACCAATCGATTGGGCACGACAAACCCCCGTGTTTCTTAAGTCATTAAACATACAACATACCTATAGTGAATTCCCTATAGGTCACGGAGTGGCACCAAAAAATTTCTATGAACTTAGAAATTGGATTTCAACTAAAATTTAGTAATAATAAACAGATAATTAAATATGAAAACATAGAAGCAGAACTTTATTTTTCCTATTTGTTTGAGTTTAAATCCGTAGTTTCTAAATTTTCGATTTTTGTCTTAAATTTATCAATATCTGTTTCATATTTATCAATGATACTTTTAGAATTCACATACTGAAATACATTGACTAAAAGAGAAAACAAAAGAAGGTATAGTAAGATATTTTTTTTCATTTTAAATAGATATTTGTAATTGATCGTAGGCGATTTTCACATTCTGAGGAAGGGTTTTCTCAACAGAATCGTGAAACCCTAAGTGATGACTTATGTGAGTTAAATAGGCTTTTTTCGGATTTACTAATTTTATAAAACATAAAGCTTCTTCTAGATTAAAGTGAGACACGTGAGGGTCAATACGAAGCGCGTTAACAACCAATACGTCTAGATTTTTAAGCTTTTGAATTTCTGATTTTGAAATCGTTTTTGCGTCTGTTATGTAAGCAAAATTATCAATTCTATAGCCAAATATAGGAAGGGTATTATGTAGCACATTGATAGGAATTATCGTTTTACTCCCAATATTAAAAGTTTCACCTGATATTTGATGATCATTCAAAGTTAGTACCCCAGGGTATTTATTTTCTTTTTTAAAGATATAATCAAAACGTTTATATAATGACTTTAAAACCCGCTCATTGGCATAAACATCAATAGCACCTTGTCTATAGAAAAAAGGCCTTAAATCATCTAAACCAGCAGTATGATCACTATGCTCATGGGTAAAGAGAACGGCGTTAATTTCAGTACATTCCGTTCTTAACAACTGTTGGCGAAAATCTGGACCACAGTCAATTAAAATTGAGAAATCAGACCATTCAACTAAAACAGAAACCCTAAGGCGCTTATCTTTTGGGTTTTCACTAAGACAAACAGGGTGGTTACTCCCTATAAAAGGAATACCTTGAGATGTTCCAGTACCTAAAAATGTAATTTTCAACTCGTTTTAAATTTCAACAAAAATAGTCTATTTTTTTTTGTAAGATTATCTAAAATAGTACATTTGTGTATAAACAAACTCCTTAAATTCGAAGATGGAAATAACCCTCAAAGGAGATGCTAAAATAGAAAGCATCCCATCACTGAAAGACAAAGCTTTAAGAATTAATCTAAATGAGAATATCTATGGTACCTTTGCTGAGATTGGTGCCGGTCAAGAAACAGTAAGACAATTTTTCAGAGCTGGAGGGGCATCTGGGACTATTGCAAAAGCTATGTCGGCTTACGATAAATCTTTTAGTGACGCCATTTATGGAAACGAAAAAAACCAACGTTATGTAACAGAAGATCGTTTAAAGAAAATGTTGTCTCATGAGGTTAAACTTATAGAAGATCGACTTTCTAGAGATGAATACCCTAACAAAATGTTTTTTAGTTATGCGAATACAGTAGCTACAATTGATTTTGCAAAACGATTTAAAGGCCATGGATGGGTAGGGATTAAATACCAAATTGACTCAGAGCAAGAAGATTACAATGAGATTACACTTCATATACGTTTTAAAGAAACAGATGCTCGCTTACAACAAGAAACACTCGGGAAATTAGGTACCAATTTAATTTATGGTGCATACTATAAGTACAATCAACCTAAAAAACTTTTAAGATACCTATACGACCACATAGATAAAGATCAATTAGAAATTGATACCATAAATTTTTCAGGGCCAGATTTTAAAGATGTAGACAACAGATTAATGAGTTTACAGCTATTAAAAAATGGAATGACAGATGCGGTTATGTTTTCACCTAACGGAAATAATGTATTGCCTGCTCGTGTATTGTACAAAAAAAATATATTAGCCTTTAGAGGTAGCTTTAGGCCAGTTACTAAAGTAAACATGGACATGTATGAAAAATCATATGAAATGTTTATCAATGAAAATAAAGTACAAAAAGAAAAGACTCAAGTCGTATTTGAAATTACACTATCAAACCTTAGAGCATCCGGAGGGGAGATTGATGAACAAGATTTCATGGATAGAGCTAGACTGCTTTGTTCTCTAGGACAAACGGTTTTAATCTCTAACTTTCAAGAGTACTACAAACTCGTAGAGTACTTTAACTTATACTCGAAAAATAGAATGGGATTGGCCATGGGAATCAATAATTTGATTGATATTTTTGATGAAAAATACTACCGACATTTAAGTGGTGGTATTTTAGAAGCCTTTGGTAAACTTTTTTATAAAGATTTAAAGGTTTATTTATACCCAATGCTAAATGAAAATAAAACAATGACCACAAGTGATGATCTTAAAGTACATCCACGAATGAAAGAACTCTATAAGTACTTTAAATTCAATGGTAAACTGGTAGATATAAAAAATTATGATCCAGAAATACTTAATATATTCTCTAGAACAGTCCTCAAAATGATCTCCAAAGATGAGGAAGGATGGGAAGAAATGCTTCCTGAGGGAGTCGCTGATATTATTAAAGAGCAAAAACTATTTGGCTACCAAGAATAAATAGTTTCAATGACAAAAAAGCATCTAATTAGGGCTTAGGATTATAAATTGATTTTTGTAACTTAATTTTATGAGTCAAAGACTAATTTCACTTGATTTTTTTAGAGGCCTTACCATCGCCGCTATGATTGTAGTTAACGATCCTGGTAGCTGGACATACATATTTGATCCCTTAAGGCATGCACAGTGGAACGGAGCTACCCCAACAGACTTAGTTTTCCCCTTTTTTTTGTTTATTGTAGGGGTTTCTATTGTTCTTTCGCTTTCCAAAATTAAAAAATCTAATATATCCACCTATTCTAAAATTCTAAAAAGGACATTAATCCTTTTTGGAATTGGAGTTTTTCTAGCAGTTTTCCCTGGTTTTGATTTTAGTAATGTAAGAATTGCAGGAGTGCTTCAAAGAATTGCACTTGTTTATTTCTTCTGCTCTTTCATTTATTTAAATTCAAATAAATTTCAGCAAATATGGATTGGTATTTTTTGTTTAACAATCTATTGGTGTTTTATGAAACATGTTCCTTTTGGAAATTCTATGGCTGGTGTTTTAGAGCCAGGAGACAATTTTGCTGCTTGGATTGATCGATTTATTACACCTGGCAGATTGTACCAAGAAACTTGGGACCCAGAGGGATTTTTTAGCACAATTCCGTCGATTGCCACTGGGATTTCTGGAATGTTTTGCGGACACCTTATATTAAATAAATCCAAGTATTTAAAAGCTAAAATTATAGAAATGTTCTTGATTGGTAGTATTTGTTTATCCTTAGGAATGGTCTGGGATTTTAGCTTTCCAATTAATAAGCAGATTTGGACCAGTTCTTATGTTCTTTTTTCCTCAGGACTTGCTATGATATTTCTTGCAAGCTGCATGTGGATTATCGATCATAAAAAAAATCATTCCTACACCAAATTTGGAACTGTCTTTGGATCCAATGCTATTTTTGCATACGTATTACACTCCATGCTTGGAGGATTATTTATGATTCCAATTATAAACGGAAGTAGTATTCAAAAAAAATGGATGGAGTTTGGACTTTCTACTAATTTAGATCCTCAAATTTTCTCATTAATATGGGCGTTATTTTATACTTCCATAATCTATTTTATTGTAAATGAAATGTATAAGAGGAAAATTTTTATTAAAATATAAATTTTGTGTGCTTTTTTATTTTAATATTTGGGATGTATGTTCCTTTGTTTTCACTTTAACAATAATGTCTTCTATAATGCCATACGCATCAATTACAAATGTAGTTCTATGAATGCCATCATATTCTTTACCCATAAACTTTTTTGGTCCCCAAACACCAAACGCGTTGATAACTGATTTATCCTCATCAGCCAACAATGGATAAGGAAATCCGTATTTTTCCTTAAAGTTACTTTGTCTTTTAGCACTGTCCGCGCTGACGCCTAATACGTCATAACCTAAGGACGTAAAACGGCTGTAGTTTTCGCTTAAATTACACGCCTCTAGAGTGCAGCCTGGAGTACTTGCTTTCGGATAGAAAAATAAAACGAGTTTTTTTCCTTTATAGTCCGCTAAAGATATGCTGTTTCCAGCTTCATCCAAGGATTGGAATTTTGGAGCAGTGTCCCCTATTTGTAATGAAGTCATAATTAGTATCTTTGATTAAAAACAAAGATAGAAGAATGAAAAAAACTGAGAAGGTAAATTTTGTTATAAAAACCTTAAAAGATTTTTACCCTAAAATCCCCATTCCCCTTGACCATAAAGATCCCTACACACTTTTAATTGCGGTCTTGCTCTCTGCTCAATGCACAGATGTTCGTGTCAATAAAATTACACCAATATTATTCGCAAAAGCAGATAATCCATATGACATGGTGAAATTAACTATTGAAGAAATCAAAGAAATTATACGACCTTGTGGTTTATCTCCAATGAAAAGTAAAGGGATCTACGGATTATCAAAAATTATAATTGAATCTCATAACGGAGAAGTGCCAAAGAGTTTTAGCGCATTGGAAGCTTTGCCAGCAGTGGGGCATAAAACAGCTAGTGTCGTCATGGCACAAGCATTTGGTGTACCTGCATTTCCTGTAGACACACACATTCACCGCTTAATGTACCGATGGAACCTTAGTAATGGTAAAAATGTAACACAGACTGAAAAAGATGCTAAACGTTTATTTCCTGAAGAATTATGGAATGACCTTCACCTGCAAATAATTTGGTATGGTCGTGAATACTCCCCCGCTCGTGGGTGGAACTTAGATACTGACTTGATTACCAAGACTATTGGACGGAAAAAAGTTATAAATGCTTACTATAAATAAATAAAACTGACTATCGCCAGGGTTATTAAATACTTAGTCTAATTGATAATGTTTTCAAATCTCATCCCTTTATAAATAGAAACCTTAAAAGCTTTAGAATAACTCAAAATAAAATTTATAGTTTCAATTTTTGGGTTAAGTTTATTAAAATTAGATTTTTTTTTAGAGTAAATTTTTGCCATTAACCTATCATTTTAAATTAGTTACATTTATAACGACAGAAGAATTGATTTATTTTACAAGAAGTTTAATTTGTTAGAATAACATTATTCTCTTCTATTAATTTTCGGAGATTAATCAAGGCATAACGCATTCTGCCTAAGGCCGTGTTTATTGAAACAGACGTATTTTCAGAAATCTCTTTAAAGCTCATATCGTTATACATTCGTAGTTTTAATACAGTTCGCTGATCTTCAGGAAGTTCTTCTACTAAATTCCGGATATCATTATGGATTTGAGAGCGAACTAGTTTATCTTCTGCATTTAGTGCGCTATCGCTAAGTACTGAGAAAATATCAAAATCTTTACTGTTATTGAATTTAGGCATGCGTTTATTTTTTCTAAAATAATCAATAACTAAGTTATGAGCTATTCGCATGACCCAAGGTAAAAATTTACCTTCTTCATTATACTTGCCGAGTTTTAACGTTTTTATTACTTTAATAAAGGTGTCTTGGAATACATCTTCTGTAACATCTCTATCATAGACTTTTGAATAAATAAAACTGTAGAGACGTTGCTGGTGTCTATTAATAAGAATTGATAGTGAAGGTTCATCTCCGTTTATATATTGACTGACGAGGATAGCATCGCTTAAAGATTTAGAGTTCATAACAAAGTTTTTTTATCGCACACATGGCAGTGTACTAGGTTAAAAAATAAAAAAAGTAATGTTATGCTATATGCGAATTTTTTAGAAGTTATAATCCAAATATAACAACATTATCTGTTCGTTTGCAAATTTATTGTGGTTTTTTTAACATGAAGAAGGTCTTGAAGGCTATAATAATTTTCATAATAATGGTATCTTTGTAACTTAATTTCAAACCAATTAATGTCACTAGACCTTTCAAAGTTAAGTTCAAAAGAACACATTCTAATTAAAGGAGCAAAACTTCACAATCTAAAGAATATAGATGTGGCGATACCTCGTCATAAATTAGTAGTAATTACTGGGCTGTCAGGGTCTGGTAAATCGAGTTTGGCATTTGACACTCTGTATGCCGAAGGGCAACGACGCTACGTCGAAAGTTTATCTAGTTATGCTCGGCAGTTTTTAGGACGATTACATAAACCTAATGTAGATTACATCAAAGGGATCGCTCCAGCAATTGCAATTGAACAAAAAGTGAATTCTACCAACCCCAGATCAACCGTTGGTACCACTACAGAAATTTACGATTATTTGAAATTGGTATTTGCCCGCATAGGAAAAACTATTTCTCCAACCTCAAACAACGTAGTTAAAAAAGACACAACTAGCGATGTTATCAATTATATTAAAACACTTAATGTCGGAGACAAACTTCTCCTACTTGCTCCTATTCACCTTGAAGAAGGGCGAAGTATAGAAAACAAACTTCAGGCACTTCTTCATCAGGGATTTGCACGAATTAAAGTGGATGAATCCGTTAAACGTATTGAGCAAATTGAAGACTTTAAAAAGTTAACTAAAACAATCAGCTTAGTTGTCGATCGAATTATTGTGAAGGACGACACAGACTTTTACAATCGCTTAGCTGACGCTATAGAAATGGCTTTCTTTGAAGGAAATGGACGCTGTGTTATAGAACAACTTAAAGATTATAATTCAAAGGAATTTAGTAATTCTTTTGAACTAGATGGGCAAAAATTCCTAGAACCTAACACCCACCTGTTTAGTTTCAATAATCCATATGGAGCCTGCCCAAAGTGCGAAGGCTATGGAGATGTCATTGGAATTGATGAGAGCCTCGTTATCCCCAACACCTCACTTTCAGTCTATGAAAATGCTCTTTTTCCATGGCGAGGAGAGACGATGAAATACTACAGAGACCTTCTAGTAAACAACAGTCATAAGTTTGACTTTCCAATTCACAAACCCTATTTTGAGTTAAATCCAAAACATCAAAAATTAATATGGACCGGAAATAGTCATTTTACAGGATTAGAAGACTTTTTTGAAGAATTAGAGTCTAAGGCTTATAAGGTACAAAACCGGGTGATGTTATCCCGATATCGTGGGAAAACAAAGTGTAGCGAATGCAAAGGAAAAAAATTAAGACAAGAGGCTAATTACGTAAAAGTAGGAAGCGCATCTATCTCTGATCTTGTTGGAATGTCTCTTAAAGACTTAAAAATGTTCTTTGAGAATTTGAAATTAAACACAAAAGAGAAAGAGATCTCAAAAAGGCTCTTAAAAGAAATTCAAAATCGATTGGAGTTCTTAACAAATGTTGGACTCGACTATTTAACTCTCAATAGAAAATCAAACACACTTTCTGGAGGCGAAAGCCAGCGAATAAATCTTGCAACCTCCCTTGGAAGTAGCTTGGTGGGATCTATGTATATTTTAGATGAACCAAGTATTGGTCTACATTCAAAAGATACTGAACGACTTATTAATGTTCTAAATGACTTACGAGATTTAGGAAACACCGTTATTGTGGTTGAACACGATGAAGCCATCATGGAGTCTGCTGATTACATAATAGATATAGGCCCAGAAGCTGGAACGTTTGGTGGTGAAGTGATGGCAAACGGGAGTTATAAATCACTTTTAAAAAGTGATACATTAACCGCCCAGTACCTTAACGGAACTCAGAAAATTGAGATCCCTAAAAAAAGAAGAAATTCTAAGTATCACATAACAATAAAGGGCGCTAGAGAGCACAATTTAAAAAACATTGATGTAAAAATACCGCTAAACATGCTAACGGTTGTCACAGGAGTTTCTGGAAGTGGCAAAAGCACACTCGTAAAAAAGATTGTTTACCCAGCGCTAGTTAAGTTAATTGGGGGTTACGGAGAAAAAGCAGGTGAATTCACAACTATTGATGGAAATTACAGCACAGTTAAATTTATAGAATTTGTAGATCAAAACCCTATTGGGCGTTCTTCAAGGTCAAACCCAGTCACATATATTAAAGCCTATGATGATATACGTGCGCTATTTTCCAAACAGAAGCTAAGTGTCTTAAGAAATTACCAACCCAAACATTTCTCATTTAATGTAGATGGAGGTCGATGTGACACGTGTAAAGGTGAAGGCGCTGTAACGATTGAAATGCAGTTTATGGCGGATGTCCAGCTAAAGTGTGATGACTGTAATGGAAAGCGTTTCAAAAAACAAATACTAGAAGTTAAGTTTAACACAAAAACAATTGATGATATTCTAAATATGACTATTGATGATGCCGTTGCATTTTTCGATAGCCATAAAATATCTAAAATAAAAACTAAACTTCAACCACTACAAGATGTAGGGCTTGGATACGTAACTTTAGGTCAAAGTTCTTCAACACTCTCTGGAGGAGAAGCACAAAGAATAAAATTAGCTTCATTTTTAGGCAAAGGTTCCAAATCAGAAACAGGATTATTTATATTTGATGAACCAACAACTGGTCTTCATTTTCACGATATTAAGAAACTACTAAAATCATTCAATGCACTAATAGAAAAAGGACATTCTATAGTGGTAGTTGAGCATAATTTAGAACTTATTAAATGTGCTGATCATGTGATTGATTTGGGTCCTGAAGGCGGAGCTAATGGAGGTTATATTTTAGCAGAAGGTACTCCTGAAAGTATAGTAAAAGCGTCCAACTCATCAACTGGATATTTTTTGAAAAACAAATTAATTTAAGTAAAATCATGAAAATTTACTTTAAATATTAACTTTGGCACGCTGTTTGATCTATGGTTTATGAGTTATTTTTTGAAAACATATTTTGAAAAGTTAGTTAGTTAGTTAGTTAGTTAGTTTAAAGCTCCGTAGTTGAATATCCCAAATCACTACGGAGCTTTTATGTTTAGTTTATAAGGATCTTAGATAATTCAAGAGTTAAGCTCTTACGACTATAGTAACCAAGACCTTTTGAGTCAACATTTAAGTCATTCATTTTGTAGGCTTCAAAGTGATTCGAAATACCAAGACGAAGCAACTCAGCATCTTTATACCTAAAATAAGTACCAGCACAGGATTTTGATAAAATGTCTTCTATGTCTGATACATCCGGGCCAATAGAAATTATAGGACGCTTAGACGCCATGTATTCAAATAGTTTGCCAGGAATTATATACTGGGTCTCTATAGAATCTTCTTCAATAAGCAATAACAACTGAGTCTTGTTTTGATAGGTTAAAGCTTCACTGTGAGAAACATATCCACTACAATTTGTGTGCGCCTCAAGACCATAGGACTTAATAGACTGTAAAACATCTTGACTTACATACCCAATTAAATTTAAACGAAATACTTTAGAGAATTCTTTAGATGTTTGCACTAAATCAGAAAGAACTTTCCACAAGACTTGAGGATTTCTTCCTTCATACAAGGAGCCAACATGCGACAAAGTAAACATTGAATCCAGCGTACACGAATGGTTAATTTCAAAGTCGTAACCATTTGTAATAACTGTTATTTGAGTTGTGGTACGTTTTGAGAAAAGCACTTTCGTTTGTGGGCTTGTTACAATAATTTCGTCTGAATCCCTAAGAACTGAGGACTCTAGCTGATCGTGTTTTCTTTTAGAAAGCGCAGTTAGTTTAAGCTTTTTATGATAACCTATCTGAGTCCAAGGGTCTCTAAAATCTGCAATCCACTGCAGCGAGAATAATTGCTTTAACTTTAATCCAATTAAGTGCAGACTATGTGGAGGTCCAGTAGTAATAATTGTATCAATTTTATGAGTTTTAATATAATCAGATAAAAAAGACACGGAAGGTTTTACCCAAGAAACTCTAGCATCAGGAATGAAAAAATTTCCACGAACAAACAAAAGTAGTTTTTCTGTAATTGTTTGTTTTTTCTGCCCAGTTATTATCCCTTTAGACAGGTCACTTGTTTTAGACCTCGAGAGTAATTGAGCCAATTTATAAGGCTCATTTATTGGGGCTTGTATAACTTCTAATGCAGAACTCACTTCAGAAACCATGCTGGTATCCATAATTGGATAATTTGGATTTTCAGGACAGTAAACAATTGGCTCAATTCCAAACTCAGGTAAATACTTCACAAACTTTAGCCATCTTTGAACGCCAGGACCACCTGCAGGAGGCCAATAATATGTGATAATCAGAACCTTTTTCATAATCGTGTTTTATAAATTAAAACAACTTGTCCAAGAATTAAAAAGAGTAGTGAAATAGAGCTTATTAAAGCAATACTTGAACCTTTTTTTACAACTATCGGACTGAACTCAAATACGATTTCGTGTGTTCCCTTCGGAATTTCTAAACCCCTCAAGACATAATTAACATTTATATGTTCGACAGCCTCGCCGTCAATAGTTGCGTTCCATCCATCCTTATAATAAATTTCAGAAAATACGGCAAAGCCATCGGCTGTGTTGTTGGACTCATAAACTAGTTTATTAAGCTTATAATCTACTAATTTAATAGCAGCTGTTGAATCATTGCTATAACGTTTAGAGTCAAATTTAGACGCCCTTGATATCGCTGTTAATTTTGACTTTAACTTTGCTAAGGCCATGATCTCTTCATCTGCATTCTGAACAGCCTTAACAGAGTCTACAAACCAAGCGTTTCCATTAATTTCTTCATTTTCAAAATAACGCAACACATCTTCATTATCCTTATATATAATATATTTAGTGTTTAGCATGTTAAGAACCTCAAAATTATTCTTGTCAATATGAAATTCTTGCAACTCTTTGAATCGTCTTAATTTAGCCGCATGGTAGCCACCTATCGCATTATGAAAATAAGATGTTTGGGTAGAGTTATCAGACCGATCTAAAACTCTGTAAATCGTAGTGTCCTTTAATATTTTTTGATTGATTGAACTTGACTGATAAGGTATATCTACTTGTATGGCTGTAACAAAATTATCACTATTTACATAACGGCGATCCACAGTTACTAAATCTAAAACAAGGGCCAACACTAGAAAAGTAATTGTTATGTTTTGAGATATTTTCTGCTTTAAATAAGCAAAAATTAGAGCGCCAGCTGCCAGTGTAAAAAGTAAAGTTCTTAGCGTGTCATCTGAGAAAATAGCACTACGATCCAATCTTATAGCTTCTACAAAAGAAGCGCCATAATAGTCCAAAAACTGCCCGTCGGTTGCCCCTACAAAATCAAAAAACGAATTTTTAAATACGAGAAATACTACCGCGATTCCAACTAAAATAGCGGAAGCCTTTTTAAGAGCATCCAACTTAGTTTTAGAAGATACCTCTTTATTAAATACTTGTGAAAGTCCTAAAGTGGCTAGTAAAGGGATACATAATTCTAAGATAACCTGAATAGAGCTAACAGCTCTAAACTTGTTATATAAAGGCACATAGTCAATGAATAAATCCGTTAAAAATGATAGGTTTTTACCATAAGACAACAGTAATGACAACAAGATACCAATTAATAACCACCATTTAAAACGACCATGATATAAGAATAAGGCCAATACAAAAAGAAAGATAACAACAGCGCCTATATAGGCCGGTGCTTCTACAATAGGTTGATCACCCCAGTACATAGGGGCTTGTTTGGATTCCTTAAGTGATTGTAAAGGGGTGGCTCCGAGCGCTCTATAAGCCTTATAAGTTTCAGAATCTTTCCCAAGATTCTCACGATTTCCACCTCCCATAAAACGAGGGATAAAAAGGTTGAAAGTTTCTAATATTCCATAACTAAATTGAGTAATATAAGCCTTGTCTAATCCAGAACTTTGGTCTCTAACACTGCCATCAAAATTAATTGTTAACTCACTTTTACTGCGTGTACTTTCTTTGGCATAAGAACTTGTGGCTAACAAGTTGGTTGCGTTCATCCCAAGGGCTAAAAAAGCCGCTAAGCTAAGAACAGCTAAGGCCTTAAAAAAAGCAGATACTTCCTTTGATTTGATAGATTGAACTAAATACGATATCCCTAATATTAAAATTAAAATCAAAAGGTAATAGGTCATTTGTGGGTGATTGGTCACAAGCTCGAGTCCAGACGAAATAGCTGTTACAGAAAAACCTATAGCATATCGTTTTTGAAAGGTCAAGATAATGCCTGATAAAACTAAGGGCATATATGCAATGGCATGTGCCTTAGCATTGTGGCCAACTCCAAGGATAATAATTAAGTAAGTGGAAAAACCAAAGGCTAAAGCTCCAAAAGCAGCCATTCGATAATCAATTTTTAAGACCAGGAGCAATATATAAAAACCAATGAGATACAAAAAAAGATAATCTGCAGGACGTGGTAAAAAACGAAGCGCTAAATCTAGTTTTTTTATATAATTATGTGGGTATTTAGCCCCTAATTGATAAGTAGGCATGCCTCCAAAAGCACTATTAGTCCAATAAGATTCAGAACTATTAGCTTCACGGAAATCCGTGTGTTGCTTAGCCATTCCGGTATACTGCACAATATCACTTTGGTAAATTTTATGACCTTTTAAAACAGGGCTGAAATACAATAAAGACACAAATACAAACCCTAAAATAACTAAAATATGTGTTCCGAATTTTTTTAGGTTAGCGCTCATTATTTATTTTATTTATTCAACATCTTCATAATCAACGTATTCACCAACATCATGCTTTGAAGGTTTTGAATTGGGAATTTTGTCAATACTAATTTCACCTTCTTTTTGAGTTGGTTTTTGTGAGGCAGATTGGTTTCTAAAATGGGCTTCCGCTTTTTTTGCTACCGATCGCACAATGTAAGGAGCAAGCAAGCGCATTACATACTTAAAGATTGTGTAGACTAAAATAAAAATTAGAATCGTTCTTAAAAATCCAATAAAAGACGCATTTTGTAACATCGATAAATTATTTATTCAAAAATACAATTCTTATTTTTATTAGTTAAATAAATATATAAAATGATTTCTGTAAGCTAAAAAGATAAATCCATTTTAATAATTTATTATGTAGTAATTATAAATATAAAAAAAAATATGTAGGTTTGGTAAAAGCATTTAAAATGAAAAATACACCTGAAATCATACTTACACTAATCTTCTGTTGTCAATTTACAACAACACAAGCTCAATATACAGATGTTATAAACTCAAATAGACCGGGTGCGTCCCAAAGTGCTTTCTCAGTTGGAACAAAAGTTTTACAGTTTGAATTAGGCCCCTATTTAGTGGAAGAAAAAAGAAATGTATATCCAAATTATGAAGTAACAGGCTATGGAGTTGAATTCAGCGTTCATTATGGAATATGGAAAGAAGCTTTAGAGCTCAATATACAAGGGACATATCAAAATGATACGAAATCATATAACTCAAATTCGGCGTTAGAAAATAAGCGTTCAAATTTTAAAAACTTTAATATTGGAGCTAAATACTTAGTTTATGATCCAAATAAAAACAAAGATGACAAGCCTAATATTTATAGTTACCATGCCAATAGAGGATTTAAATGGGCTAGTTTAATTCCAGCCGTTTCAATTGCCACTGGAGTAAATTTTGACTCTAAAAATAATCCCTACACAGCAGTTAAAGTAGAAGGCTTAAGTTTTAGAGGTACTTTGATTACACAAAATAATTTTGCTGGTGGTTGGGTATTAGTGACTAACTTAACGTTAGATCGAATTGGAAGTGATCAGAGAGATTTAAACTACATTCTTTCCCTGACCCATTCATTTAATTCGAAATGGGTCATGTTTGGAGAGACACAAGGAATTAAAAGCGATTATTATGCTGATAATTTATTTCGATTTGGTGCAGGGTATTTATTAAGTAAGAATTTACAGCTAGATACTGCACTAACTTTAAACACAAAAGATACGCCTTCAGTAATAAACCTAAGCTTTGGTGCTTCATATAGAATCGACAGACACGATACTTCTAATTAAAATTTTTAGTAATTATAAACCAACGAATTTATATTATTAATAAGTCAATATGATAGTTATAAAAGAAGCAGTTTCTAAAAGAGATATTAAAACTTTTGTTAAGTTTCCCTTTTCTCTTTACAAGAATTCTAAATATTGGGTTCCTCCAATCATAAGTGAAGAAGTTAAAGTTTTTGATAAAAATACAAATCCTGTTCTTGAGAATGCAGATGCTAAACTATTTATTGCCTATAAAAACGGGATTGTAGTAGGTCGTATTGCAGCAATAATTAATTGGATAGAAGTCAATGACCAAGGACTTAGAAAGATGCGTTTTGGCTGGATGGATATGATTGACGACATTGAAATTACAAAGTTATTACTAGGAAAAGTAAAAGAGATCGGGAAAGCAAATAACTTGGAATATATGGAAGGTCCCATCGGTTTTTCCAATCTTGATAAAGTGGGAGTACTTACCTATGGCTTTGAAGAGGTTGGCACAATGATTACTTGGTATAATCCTGCCTATTATGTTGATCATTTTAATCAATTAGGTTTTAAAGTTGATAAAGAATACGTTGAGCATAAACTTAAAGTTAAAAATATTTTATTCGAAACTCACGAAAGACTTCAAGCAATTATTAAAAAACGTTATAAGTTAAAGGCTTTAACTTTTAACAGAACAAAAGACGTATTGATTTATGCAGATAGGATGTTTGACTTATTTAACGATAGTTTTGCTAGCCTATCATCTTTTGTGAAAATAACAGATTTCCAAAAAGAGGATTTAAAAAATAAATTTTTATCTTTTATAAACCCTGAATACATAAAATTTGTTATAAATGAGTTTGACGAATTAGTGGCTTTTTCAGTGATCATGCCTTCATACTCAAATGCCCTACAGAAAATAAACGGCAACTTATTTCCGTTTGGGATTTTCCATATTTTAAAAGCTAGGAAGTCTAAAGCAGTTGATTTATATTTAATTGGCGTTCATCCTAAATATCAAAAAAAAGGAGTTCATTCTATAATCTTTAATGAATTCCAGAAAACCTTTGAAAAAAACGAAATTTTAGAATGTCGATTTACTCCTGTGTTAGCTGATAATTTATCCATGAGAAATTTATGGACTGATTACAACCTGAATTTGTTAAAAAAACGATGTACATTTAGAAAAGAAATATAACAAGCTTATTCACTCATTGCAGCAGCAACAGAAGCAGAAAGTCGTTTGTAAACTCCTTTTCCTAAGCGTTCTCTTATCACAGAAAATGCCTGAAGTGTTTCATCTACATCAACTAAAGTATGCATTGATGTCGGAATCAATCTCAACAAAATCAAACCTTTAGGAATTACAGGGTATACTACAATAGAGCAGAATACCCCATAGTTTTCACGTAAATCTTTTACCAATGCCATCGCTTCAGGAATACTTCCTTTTAAATAAACAGGTGTTACACAGCTTTGTGTATTTCCTAAATCAAAACCTCGTTCCGTTAATCCTGTTTGTAGCGCATTAACAATAGTCCAAAGCTTATTTTTTAACTCTGGCATTGTTCTCAACATATCTAATCGCTTTAAAGCACCCTTAACTAATTGCATTTGCAACGATTTAGCAAACATTTGAGACCTTAAGTTGTACTTTAAATAATCTATAATTTCTTTATCTGCAGCTATAAAAGCTCCCGTACTTGCCATTGACTTTGCAAAAGTGGCAAAATACACATCTATGCCATTTTGAACGCCTTGTTCCTCTCCTGCTCCAGCACCTGTTTTTCCAAGCGTTCCAAAACCATGAGCATCATCTACTAAAAACCTAAAGTTAAACTTCTTTTTAAGAGCTACAATTTCTTTAAGTCTGCCTTGTTCGCCACGCATACCAAAAACACCTTCAGAAATCACAAGAATTCCGCCACCAGTTTGTTCAGCCATTTTAGTGGCTCTTTTTAAATTTTTCTCTAAGCTTTCTATGTTATTGTGTTTATAGGTAAAACGCTTTCCCATATGCAAACGAACTCCGTCTATAATACAGGCATGGGCATCAACGTCATAAACGATTACATCGTCTTTTCCTACCAACGCATCTATTGTAGACATGATGCCTTGATAACCAAAGTTCAAAAGATAAGTAGATTCTTTACTTACAAAATCTGCTAATTCATCTTGTAATTGTTCGTGAAGAGAGGTGTGGCCAGACATCATTCGAGCACCCATAGGATAAGCCGAACCGTATTCACTTGCTGCTTCAGCGTCTACTTTTCTAACTTCTGGATGATTCGCTAAGCCTAAGTAGTCATTTATACTCCAAGTGATCACATCCTTACCTTGAAACTTCATGCGATTTGAAATCTGGCCTTCTAATTTAGGAAATACAAAATAGCCTTCGGCTATACTAGCCCATTTACCTAAAGGACCTTTATCTTTATATATTTTTGTAAATAAGTCACTAATAATCATTGAAAAATAATTAGTTTAAAATCAATATTATGTAATAAAATTATCAATTTATAATAATTTTATTAGTTTAAAAGTAATATAATTATTGAAAAACTGAATGTACGCTTTAAAAAAATTTATTTTACAAAGTCTACAGGTTTAATATTAATACTCAGGAGGTTATCAAAAAACCCTTGATCTTTCATCCATTGATCATCATATACTTTACTCATGTATCTAGATCCGTGATCTGGAAAAATTAAAACGACAACATCATCTGACTTGAAAGACCTTATTTTATTAAGTTGTTTTACCGCTTGAATTACAGCTCCAGAAGTATAGCCAGCGAATAGGCCTTCAGTTCTTGATAATTCTCTTGCGCTGTGTGCACTTTCCTCATCGGTCACCTTAATAAATTCATTAATGACTTCAAAATCAGTTGCAGAGGGGATAAGGTTTTTACCAAGACCTTCTATTCGATATGGGTATATTTCATTAGCATCAAACGTTCTAGTTTCATGGTACTTTTTCAGCACAGACCCATAAGCATCTACTCCTATAACTTTAATAGATGGGTTTTGTTCTTTTAAATACCTTGCAGTTCCAGATATTGTACCTCCAGTTCCGCTACAGGCCACTAAATGAGTGATCTTGCCCTGGGTTTGACTCCAGATTTCTGGCCCAGTTGTTTTGTAATGTGCATCGGCATTTAGGCTGTTAAAATATTGATTAATATAAATAGAACCCTCTATTTCCTTATGTAATCGTTTCGCCACTTCGTAGTAGGATCGTGGATCGTCAGAACTTACATGAGCTGGACATACATATACTTTAGCCCCCATACTTTTTAGCATGTTTACTTTATCGATTGACGATTTTGAGCTTACCGCTAAGATGCAATCATACCCTTTAATAATGCTAACCATTGCAATACTAAACCCTGTATTTCCAGAAGTAGTTTCAATTATTGTATCGCCTGGTTTAAGAATACCTTTTTTTTCAGCTTCTTGAATAATATGAAGTGCAATTCTGTCCTTAGACGAGTGACCAGGATTAAAGTATTCTAATTTGGCAATAAATGTTCCAGTAAAATGCTGGGAAATAGTATTTAATTTAACAAGTGGAGTGTTACCCACAAGTTCTAAAACATTATCAAATATCATTTTATTTTCTTTCAAAAATTAAGTAATAAATTCAATCAAGATTGTGTGATTTTTAATAACTATAATTAAAAAATAATGAATTTAATATAATTAATTTTACACATACAGCAAATATACTCACAATTCATAGTGAATCATATTTAATTTGAGGAAATGTGTATAAAACTTGAAGCAAGTTGCCTTATTTATATGATATTCAAAATTAATTTAATTAATATTGACTAGTATTGAGTATAATCTAATTCACAAAAAATAAATAAATTTATTCTAAAATTGACTCAAGACTAAATATGAACGCATATTCAGCGGCTACTTCTTTTAAGGCTTCAAAACGTCCTGAAGCACCTCCGTGACCAGCTTCCATATTCGTTTGAAGGTATAATTGAGTTGTGTTTTTATTTTGTAGTCTTAGGCGTGCAACCCACTTTGCTGGTTCCCAATACTGAACTTGAGAATCATGCAATCCAGTTGTCACTAGCATATTGGGGTATCGTTTATTTGTAACATTATCATATGGCGAATACAACTTCATATAATTGTAATAGTTTTTATCGTTTGGATTTCCCCATTCATCGTATTCTCCAGTAGTCAGTGGTATACTGTCATCTAGCATAGTCGTCACAACATCTACAAAGGGAACCTGAGCAACCACTCCGTTATACAATTCAGGGGCTAGATTTATAATAGCCCCCATTAAAAGACCCCCCGCGCTACCTCCCATAGCATAATGGTGCTCGGAAGATGTGTAATTATTTTGAATCAAGTATTTTGAGCAATCTACAAAATCCGAAAACGTATTTTTCTTATTCAATAACTTCCCGTCTTCATACCACTGACGACCTAAATACTCACCACCTCTAATATGTGCTATTGCAAAAATAAATCCGCGATCTAATAGACTCATTCTAACTGTAGAAAAATAGGGGTCTATTGTTGAACCATATGAACCGTATGCATATAATAGCAACGGCGTGTTAGCTGACTTTTTGGTATCAATGTGGCGAACTATAGATATTGGAACTTGAGTACCATCAGATGCAGTAGCCCATACACGCTCTGAAGTATAATTTTCTTTTTTAAACTTACCTCCTAAAACTTTCTGCTCTTTTTTGACGGTTTTAGATTTTGTAATCATATCAAAGTCAATGACTGAGGAAGGAGTTGTGAGTGATTGAAAACCATACCTTAAGATAGTTGTATCAAAATCAATGTTAGTAGTTGTGTATGCTGTATAAGTTTCGTTCTCAAAAGGAAGATAATAACTATCGGAGCCATCCCAACGTTTTATGTAAATCTTATTCAAACCATTTTCACGTTCAGAGACCACTAAAAAATCTTTAAATATTTCAACGTCCTCTAACAATACCGCTTCTCGGTGTGGAATTACATCTTTCCAATATTTTTTTTCGGTTTGTAGTTCCGAAGTTTTTGAAAGCTTGAAATTCTGAGCCCCATCAGCATTGGATACTACATAAAAGGAATCTTCAAAATGAGAAATTCCGTATTCTAAGCCTCGAGTCCTAGGCTGAAATACTTGAAAATCTCCGTTAGGAGTGTTTGCATTTAGAATTTGATATTCCGAGGTTAATGTGCTGTAACTCGCTATCACAAGATATTTTTTAGACTTCGTTTTATAGACACTGACCCCGAAGGTGTCATCCAACTCTTCATAAATTAACTCATCTAACTTTGGGTCTGTATTTAAAAGGTGCTTATATATCGCTTCTGATCTTAGAGTTGTTTCGTCTTTTAGAGTATAAAACAGGGTCTTATTATCATTTGCCCAAGTGCTACCCCCAGTTGTATTGCTAATTTCCTCTTTAAAAACCTGATTCGTTTTGAGGTCTTTAATATGAAGTTTATATTGACGTCTTCCTGTCGTATCGATAGCGTAAGAAGTCATATTATTGTTAGGGCTGATGTTGAGACCAACTAACCTAAAATAAGAATGGCCTTTAGCCATTTCGTTGCAGTCGAATAATAATTCTTCTGCAGCTTCTAAGGTTTCTTTTTTTCGAATGTAAATTGGGTAATCTTTACCCTTTTTGAATTTAGTGATGTACCAATAACCATTGTATTTGTAAGGAACCGAACTATCGTCTTCTTTAATTCTAGACTTCATTTCGTCAAATAAAGACACTTGAAAATCTTTTGTATGGGCTGTGTGGGCGTTATAATAGTCGTTTTCTTTATTAAGATAGTCAATCACTTCAGGATTTTCTTTATCATTTAACCAATAAAATTCATCAACCCTCACATCATCATGGATAGTTAATTTTTTGGGTATTTGTTTTGCAAATGGCGCTTTTGGTAATTCAGGCATTAGTTTTTGAGTCTTAGTATCACAAGAAAAAAGTGAACTTATTAAAATTAGAGATAGGAATTTGAATTTCATAAGGTTGTAAGTTATGGGATTTCAGAGTTTAAACTTACAAAAAACAATTATGCTTTACTTAAAATTTCTAAAAGGTTTGTATGCATGGCATCTGTATAGTCTAAGTGCGTGACCATTCTAAGTTTACCTCCACCCATATCGCTTAGAAGAACATTATGAGACTTTAAATTATTTAAAAACAAATCTTGAGAGTTATTCGAACTCAATTTAAATATCACAATGTTTGTTTCTACTGGCTCTACGCTAGAAACTGCCTCCAATTGATTAAGAACTTCTGCAATCTCTTTTGCTTTTTGATGGTCCTCTTTGAGGCGATCATATTGGTGATCCAGGGCGTAGGATGCTGCTGCTGCAAGCAACCCAACCTGTCGCATACCCCCTCCAAGCATTTTTCGAATTCTTAAAGCTTTATTCATCAGGTTTTCATTACCTACCAAGACGGAGCCCACAGGAGCACCCAAACCTTTACTAAAACAAACTGAGATCGTATCAAATACATCTCCGTATTGTTGAGGCGTTTCAGATTTTGAAATCAGGGCATTCCATAAACGTGCACCATCTAAATGAAGCCCTAGCTTATGGGAATCACAAACAGATTTAATTTTTAAAATTTCTTGGTAATCCCAGCAAGCACCTCCTCCTTTGTTTGTGGTATTTTCTAATGACACCAATGAAGTAAGTGGACTGTGGTAAAAATCAGGTGGGTTGATAGCAGCTTCTACTTGAGCAGCAGTCATCATTCCACGATGTCCGTCCACAAGCTTGCAAGATACACCGCTATTAAAAGAAACGCCGCCGCCTTCATAATTATAAACATGAGAATAAGCATCGCATACTAGTTGTTCTCCTGGCTGTGTGTGCAATTTAATAGCTGTTTGATTAGCCATGGTTCCAGAGGGAAAAAAAAGAGCTTTTGGTTTACCAAACATAGTTGCAACACGTGCTTCTAAAGCATTAACTGAAGGATCTTCAGCATACACATCATCTCCAAGCTTGGCTGTCATCATCGCTTCTATCATCCCATTTGAGGGTTTTGTAACCGTGTCACTTCTTAAATCTATTTGCATGAATTTTATTTTAGATATAAAACTACATATTATTTTAATTCTATGCTATAAATTCTATTTTTGTAATTCTAAAAAAATAAATGATAACACAAGATCACATAAAAGATCTTTTTGAGCGCCTTGGTGCGTTAAGGAGGTATCTTTGACTTAGATGCCAAACGCATCGAAATTCAAAATGAAGAAGAAAAAACTTTTTCTCCGGACTTTTGGAACGACTCAAAAGCAGCCGAGCTGCTCATGAAATCTTTACGAGTTAATAAAAAATGGGTTCGTGATTTTGAAAAAGCACAAACCTATACAGAAGACCTTGAGATTTTATTTGATTTTTTTAAAGAAGGAGAGTCAACAGTTGAAGAAGTTGAAAAACAATTTGAACTCGCCTCTGCTTTTTTAGAAGACATTGAATTTAGGAACATGCTTTCAGAAGAAGGTGATTCTCTAAGTGCAGTGCTTCAAATTACGGCTGGCGCCGGAGGTACTGAAAGCTGTGACTGGGCGTATATGCTTATGCGTATGTATGTCATGTATGCCGAAAAAAATAACTTTAAAATAAAAGAGTTGAATCTCCAAAACGGAGATGTAGCAGGGATCAAAACAGTCACACTGCAAATTGAAGGTGACTTTTCTTTCGGCTGGTTGAAAGGTGAGAATGGTGTTCACAGACTGGTGCGAATTTCTCCTTTTGACAGCAATGCGAAGCGGCACACTAGTTTTGCTTCTGTTTATGTATACCCACTTGTTGACGATACGATTGAAATCGAAATCAATCCTGCTGATATCGAAATTACAACGGCGCGTTCAAGTGGAGCTGGTGGTCAAAATGTAAATAAGGTAGAGACTAAAGTACAGCTAAACCATAAGCCCTCAGGCATCCAAATTTCTTGCTCTGAAACACGTTCACAACACGACAATCGCTCAAGAGCAATGCAAATGCTAAAATCCCAACTTTATGAAATTGAGCTCAAAAAACAACTGGCTCAACGAGAAGATATTGAAGCCGGAAAAATGAAGATTGAATGGGGTAGTCAAATTAGAAACTATGTCATGCACCCTTATAAACTAGTCAAAGATGTCCGAACTGCTGAAGAAACTGGAAATGTAGACAATGTAATGAACGGAGAGATTACACCTTTTCTGAAAGCATACTTAATGGCGACTGGTCAAAAAGAAAAATCTAATAATTCATTATGATTAAAATTTACCATCACAATCGCTGCCGAAAATCTCGTGAAGGATTACAGACATTAAAAGAATTGGGACAGGAATTTGAGATTATCGATTACATATCAAATCCTTTGGGCGTAGATAAGCTCACAGAATTAATTGCCATTCTAAATATTGCTCCTGAAAGCTTAATACGTAAAAGTGAAACGATTTGGAAATCTGATTACAAAGGGAAAGAGTTATCCGATAATGAGCTTATCCAAGCCATGGTGAAACATCCAAAATTAATTGAAAGACCAATTGTGATTCGAGGAAAAAAAGGAGTTATTGGACGCCCAAATGAGCGCATTTTGAATTTGTTTATTTAACACAACTTTAACCGCATTAAGTTCCTATACGTAGTACTTTTGGTTTCTTATTTCAGTAAATACTTATGACCAAAAATCTGTTAATTGTAGTGCTTTTTATTTTATCTCATAATTATATAATGGGGCAAAAAAATGTGAATTTAGTTCTTGTCTCAGGAAAAATAATTGAGATCGAAACGAATCTACCACTTGAGTATGCAACCATTACTTTTTTTAGTAAAGTTGAAAATAAAATGAAAGGTGGTGGTATTACCGATCCTGATGGTAATTTTAGTATTTCCATACCCAAAGGAACATATGATGTTTCTGTAGAATATTTTTCATTTGAGAATATCACAAAATTAAACGTTAATTTTAATCAAGACACCAACCTTGGGACGCTGAAAATGAACTCTGATTTACAAGCATTAGATGCTGTAGATATTATTGCAGAAAAAACAACGGTTGAAATTAAATTAGATAAAAAGATATACAACGTCGGAAGAGACTTAACCGTAAGAGGTGGAAGTGTGAGTGATGTTTTAGACAATGTCCCATCTGTATCTGTAGATATTGAAGGGAATGTGGCGCTCAGAGGCAATGGAAATGTGCGAATTTTAATAAATGGAAAACCATCAGGGTTGGTAGGCTTAAATTCCACAGATGCTTTGCGACAACTGCCTGCAGATGCCATTGAGAAAGTTGAAATTATCACCTCGCCATCGGCTCGCTATGATGCGGAAGGAACTGCAGGTATTTTAAATATTATTTTAAGGCGAAGTAAAATTCTGGGGCTAAATGGAGCTATCATCATAAATTCCGGTTACCCAAATCAATTAGGAGCGTCAGGAAATATTAACTACCGAACAGGAGATATTAATGTTTTTAACAACTCCGGATATTCTTATAGAAAAAGTCCTGGAAGTTCTGGAGTTGAAACTGAGTTTTTTAATACAGAATATGACGAAGATGGAATTCTTATCCAAGATTCACCAAATACCTTTCGTAATGAATACCGGACATTTGAACGCATTCGAAAAGGATTTAATAGCAATACCGGAGTTGAGTGGTATATCACCCCTACCACTTCTTTAACTACTGCATTTTTAGCAAGTAAAAGCAACAATAGCAACGAAAGCTTTAACCGAGCAGAAACACTTGATCTAACAGGGGCTGTAATTAGTGAATCTGTACGTTATGATCCAGAAACAGAAACGGATCAAACCACCCAATTTTCAGTTAATTTTGATAAACAGTTTCACGGAAATAGCGAGCATCGGCTAACATTTGACTTTCAGCTTGAAAATAGTTCTGAAGATGAGGGGTCTATCATCTATAATGAAGGAATAGCAGCAGAACGAGTGCGAACCATAGAAGACCAAAAACGAGTTTTAATACAATCAGATTTTACGCTCCCAATTAACGACAAAACCCGATTTGAGGGTGGCTACAATGGTCGTTTTAGCACTAACAACACAGCTTACAGCTTAGAGTTTGCAGAAGACGACTCGTTCATCTTAGACACCAATATTAGCAATGTTTTGGTTTATAAAGAAAACGTAAATGCAGTATACACACAATACGGCAGTAAAGTAAAAGATAAATTTTCATTTTTACTGGGGCTTCGAATGGAGGCAACAAACATCACAATCAGTCAGCTGAGTTCGAACGAATACACCAACTCTAATTACATTGGGCTGTTCCCTACTGTTAATTTAGGATATGAGTTTTCAGAAAACCAAAACTTAACAATTGGGTATAACCGTCGTATCAGTCGGCCAAGATCCCGGTTCCTAAATCCTTTTCCATCAAGGAGTAGCGCAACAAATTTATTTCAAGGAAATCCAAACATCAGCCCAAGCTACTCGAACGGAGTTGACATAGGGTACTTAAATACACTTGAAAAAATTACCCTTAATACCTCATTATATTACAACCACGCAACAGATGTATTTACTTACATTAGTGAAGATACTGGAGACGAAGTAGTCATAAATGGCGAAAGTGTCCCGGTAATTAGAAGAGGGCCAATTAACTTAGCTGAAGATGACCGACTTGGATTTGAGTTTACCCTAACCTATCGCCCTTCAAAAAAATGGAATATGAACGCTAATTTTAACTTATACCACTCTGCAATTAAAGGCAACTATAAAGGATTAAGTTATGATTCTGAAAACTTAGGTTGGTTTGTAAGACTCAATAATAAGTATACCCTACCTGGAAATATTGAATGGCAAACACGCTTAAGCTATTCAGGTCCAACAGTAGATGCTATAAACAGGAGAGAGGGAATATTCTCTTCTAATATGGCATTTAGTAAAGACCTATTTAAAGAAAAAGCATCCATTACATTAAACATAAATGACTTATTCAATACACAGCGAAGAAACTTAGAGTCTACCACTCCAACATTTTATAGCGACGGTTATTATCGCTGGCGAGTACGCTCATACAGCTTGTCATTTACATATCGTTTTAATCAAGCAAAAAAACGATCTAAACAAGGCCAATATGGCAGTGACTTTACTGGCTAAAAAAAAACCAAAACAATTATGTTTTGGTTTTTTATAAAATATATAAATAATGATTGGTTAATTTACTTTGATTTGGCTTTACGAGCCGCTAATTTTTCTTTAAAATGTTCGATAGCAGATCCAAAGATCCAATAAGGGATTGCAAAAGTTAATAAGAAAATCATTAACCAAAACCCTAAAGTTAAAATTGATAAAAAAGCTAAAAATCCTAAATACTGATCAAAATCAAACATAATGTATACTTTATTTTACTCTGCAAATATACTATAAGAATAATAGTTTTACAACATAAAAATTCACATTTATCAACAGCTTAGTAACCGTATGGATTTAAAGTGAAAAAATTGTAAATTTGTAATCAAAATCTGATGTTATGAAGTTTAGAATAGAAAAAGACACAATGGGTGATGTCAAAGTGCCTGCAGATAAATTATGGGGGGCTCAAACAGAACGATCTCGAAATAATTTCAAAATAGGAAACGTAGCTTCAATGCCCATAGATATTATTTACGGATTTGCATACCTAAAAAAGGCAGCTGCATTTACAAATTGTGAACTTGGAGTTCTTTCTACAGAAAAAAGAGACTTGATCGCGCAAGTATGTGATGAAATTCTAAGCGGAAAACACGACGGCCAATTCCCTTTAGTAATTTGGCAAACAGGTTCTGGAACCCAAAGTAACATGAATGTGAACGAAGTTATTGCCAACCGAGCCCATCAGCTTGCTGGTAAAACAGTTGGAGAAGGTGAAAAAACAATTCAACCCAATGATGACGTAAATAAATCACAGTCTTCAAACGACACTTTTCCAACAGGAATGCACATCGCGGCTTACAAATTGATTATTGAATCGACCATTCCAGGAATTCAAAAACTAAGGAATACACTACATGAAAAATCAGAAGCATTTGAAACAGTTGTAAAAATTGGACGGACCCATCTTATGGACGCCACTCCTTTAACGCTGGGGCAAGAATTTTCAGGCTATGTCTCCCAGTTAGATCATGGTTTAAAAGCGCTCAATAATACATTAGAACACTTAAGCGAAGTAGCTTTAGGAGGAACAGCCGTTGGAACTGGGTTAAATACTCCCCACGGCTACTCAGAACTCGTCGCAGATTATATTGCAAAATTTACTGAATTACCATTTATAACAGCTCCTAATAAATTTGAAGCCTTGGCTGCTCATGATGCGATTGTAGAAAGTCATGGCGCTTTAAAACAACTTGCTGTATCGTTAAATAAAATCGCAAATGACATTCGTATGATGGCTTCAGGACCTCGTTCAGGAATTGGAGAAATCACCATACCAGCAAACGAACCTGGAAGTTCAATTATGCCTGGGAAAGTAAATCCTACCCAATGTGAAGCATTGACTATGGTGTGTGCACAAGTAATGGGTAACGATGTTGCTATTACTATTGGTGGAACTCAAGGCCATTATGAATTAAATGTATTTAAGCCAATAATGGCAGCTAATTTTTTACAATCAGCACAGCTCCTAGGCGATGCAGCTGTTAGTTTTGAAGCACACTGCGCTTCAGGAATTGAACCCAATCACGACGTTATTGAAAAATTATTAAATAATTCATTAATGTTAATTACGGCATTAAACACCAAGATAGGGTATTACAAAGCGGCAGAAATTGCGAATACAGCTCATAAAAACGGGACTACTTTAAAAGAAGAAGCCGTTAATCTTGGATATGTAACTGCTGAAAATTATGACGCTTGGGTAAAGCCAGAAAACATGGTTGGAAACTTAAAAAAATAGCATGAATATACTGTTTATCCATATCAAAGAATTACTTCAAACACGCGACAAGTCGGAAGTAAAAATGATGGGTAAATCGATGTCTGAATTGCCACATATTAAGAATGCGTTCTTAAGGATTAAAGGCGATACCATTCATAGTTATGGCTCTATGAGTTCTTTAGTCATTAAAGCGACTGACAAGGTTATTGATATAACAGGTAAAATAATATTACCAACCTGGTGTGACAGCCATTCTCATGTCGTGTATACAGGAGATCGGTCTCAAGAATTTGTAGACCGAATTAATGGACTGTCTTATGAAAATATTGCTGCAAAGGGCGGCGGGATACTAAACTCTGCTCAGACCTTGCAAGACACTAGTGAAAGTGATCTTTATAAACAGTCCATTGAACGGGTAAACGATTTAATAAAACTTGGTACAGGCGCTTTAGAAATCAAATCAGGATATGGGCTGAGTACGGAAGCAGAACTAAAGATGCTTAGAGTTATTAAAAAAATAAAAGAAGACTCTGCAGTAAAAATCAAAGCTACTTTTCTAGGAGCGCACGCAATACCAAATAAATACAAAAACAATAAAAAGGGATATATTGATTTAATAATTAATCAAATGTTACCTAAGATACACCAAGAGCAATTAGCAGATTTTATAGATGTGTTTTGTGAAAAAGGATATTTTTCTTTAAAAGACACCTCACAAGTATTACAAGCGGCGACTAAGTATGGACTCATTCCAAAAATCCATGTCAACCAATTTAATGCATTTGGCGGTGTGGCTTTAGGAGTAAAACACAAAGCCCTTTCTGTTGATCATTTAGAGGTTCTCAATGAAGAAGATATCGCAGTTTTAAAAAACACTGAAACGATGCCCGTTGCGTTACCAGGGTGTTCCTTTTTCCTTGGTATTCCCTATACGCCTGCAAGGGATCTTATCGATTCGGGACTACCACTAGCGATCGCTACTGACTTTAACCCAGGGTCTGCTCCAAGTGGAAATATGAATTTTATTGTCAGCCTTGCTTGTATCAAAATGAATATGACTCCTGAAGAAGCAATTAACGCCGCAACAATTAATGGCGCATTTGCAATGAATATTTCTGAGGATTACGGAAGTATTTGCGTTGGAAAAAAGGCAAGTTTAATAGTAACGAAAGACTTAACGTCTTACCGTCAGATTCCTTATTATTTTGGAAATAATCCTATATATAAAGTAATGATTAATGGAGAATTAATAGATTAATACACTCTATTTCAAACTAAAGGTAGAAGTAGATACGAGCACACTTTGTTCAAACACATTGACCGTATAAACCCCTTTTTCAAAATCAATTTCTTGAGAAGTCACAAAATCGCAAACATCTAAGCTAAGATTAGCATAAGTAAAAGTAGTGACATAACTATAGTTCAAGACCGTTTCCTCAAACTGAACAGCCGTATTGGATCCGATAACGTTAAAATTGGGGTCAATAACTTGAACATAGTAGCGCTTCTCCCCTGGCTCAGTTAAGGGATTAGAAGGAACGACATAACATATTCTTAAGTTATCAACTCTACGGGCTCGTGTGGTAGGCACTAGCCTGCCGGATCTTTTTTGTATGACCCCTGATGCTTCAAGATGATCGATAGATAGCTTTTTAGCAACATCAACAGATTTTGAAAGATTTACATTTGCTTCATTCAAATTAGCATTCGTCACCAACTGGGTATTTAATTGTACTTGTGTACTGTCTAAGGAGGTTGTTAGTTGTGAATTTTCAAATTTTAAAACAGCATTATAATTCAATAAAACTTCCATTTCTGATTCTAGCTCAAAATATTTTCTCTTATACCTCATAAGAGAAGAAACAGATGTTTTAGACTTCTTAAGTTCCGTTTTAAGTGCTTGTAATCGATCTAAAGCCGCAACTAATTTTGTGTTTACAACTTTATTATCAGCTATTGCTTCAGAATATAAAGACGTAATCTCATCTAGATTATTCATCACTTCTGTTTTCTCCTTTTCAAGTTGAACCTCAGTAGCCACGCCGTCTTGGTGCATTTTGAAAGTGAAAAACAAGGTGCCTACTAGTAATAATATTAAAGCAATGATCGTTGTTTTAGAGTTTTTATTCGATGGAGAAGAGTTCATTTCTATGATAAATTTTGATTAAAAAAAATGAGGCAAAAACCAATAAAAAATTTGTAGATTTATGCAGAGCAAATGTATTATAAAAAATGAACAATCTTCAAATTATTAACTCTGAAACTATAGAGAAAATAGCAAAATTAAGAAACGGAGAAAAAAAGTTACATCAAGTCGTACAGTATCCTAACAACTCAGATGATTTACTAGACAGAATCAATGACCCACAAATAGAATTTGTTCTTTTTGGAATTAAAGAAGATATAGGCATTCAAGCCAATCACGGACATCCTGGTGCAAAAGAAACTTGGGATAGTGTCTTAAAAACTTTGTTAAACATTCAGAGTAATGAGTTCACAAATGGTTCTAATATTTTAGTGTTAGGACACTTAGACTTCTCTGATTTGTATGCGAATCACTACTTAACAGATGCAGATAAGTCATTAAAAACCTATCGTAGGCAAGTAGAAACAATTGACCAAAGTGTCAACCAATTAGTGTATTCAATTGTGAAGGCTGGCAAAATCCCTATCGTAGTTGGTGGTGGGCACAATAATGCTTACGGAATTATTAAAGGCTGTGCATTGGCATTAAAAACTAAAATTAACACTATAAATTTTGATGCACACACCGATTTAAGAGCCCAAGAAGGACGTCACAGTGGAAATGGGTTTAGCTATGCTATTGAAGAAGGATTTCTAGATCGGTATTTTATTTTTGGTCTGCATGAAAACTTCATCTCAAAGAAAATCTTAAAATACATTAACGCCTCCAAATCAAAAATCAAGTTTCGAACATTCGAAGACTTAATAGTACGGAAAAAAATAAGTTTGAAAAAGGCCTCTAAAAATGCAATTAAATTTTTATCAGAATCAAAATTTGGGATAGAAATTGATTGTGATGCAATTGAAAACATTCCGAGTAGTGCTCAAACTCCTAGTGGTTTTTCAGTGAATCAAACGCGAGAATTTTTGCATTTCTTTGGAAGCCATGAAATGGCCCTATATCTTCATATTTGCGAAGCTGCAACTGTTGATAACGACAAGATAAATGAACAAACAGGAAAACTTATTAGCTATTTAATTACTGATTTTATAAAGTCTAAAAAAAAAGGCCTAAGCTAATCTCCTTTTTTAAACCCATAAAATAACTGAGCAAAAAAACCAGTTGGCATTTGATGGTCATCCTTGTAGCCCAATATAATATCTTTATTAGGAGTGGGCACGTAATTAGTCTTAAAAATGTAATCCCACACACTTAAACTAATTGCAAAGTTAACTCCCACTTTAAAACCATTTGGTGTTTTCTTAGAGTGGTGGTACAAATGCATGATCGGGTTATTAAAAAGATATTTAAAAGGACCGTAATCTAGTTTAATATTTGAATGATTAAGATGTCCTATTGAGATGGCAATAAAGTGAACAATAAATGCTTGCTCTGGCTGAAATCCACCCATTAGCATCAGAGCGATTACTTTAAAAGGTTTGTAAACGATGTTTTCCATCCAATGGTAACGAAGATGTGCTGCAAAACCCATTTCTTTAACGGAGTGGTGGACTTTATGGAATTTCCATAAAAATGAAAAACGATGCATCAATATGTGGGTTACCCATTGCACAAAATCAAGGACAACAAAAAACAATAGCAACTGCACCAAAGGAGATAAGATTGATAAATTTATAACGGCGATTGAATTCGCAGAAATTTGAAACTCATCAAAAGCTAGTTTCGTTACAATTTTATAGAAGCCACTTATAAAAATGCTAAAGATGAAAAAGTTAAAAAACATATAAAAACCATCAAGAAAAAAGTCTTTTCTTAAAATAGCTTGTTGTTTACGCCATGGAAATAGTAATTCAAGACCATAAACAATTAATGAAATAACGATAAGACCCCAAAAATAATTACGGGTCCAAGGAACATCTAGGCAGATGGACCTCCAAGTCCAATCTAGTGTCCCCAAAAAGGCGCTAAAAAATAAGTCTAAATATTCCATTTAATAATCTAAAAGATTTTTTAATTCGTGTTCAAAAGTTCGCTTCGCAAGATACTGCTGTTCTAGTGCACTTGCAAATGGAATCGGAGTTTCTATACTTGCAACTCTTTTTACAGGTGCATCCAAAAATTCAAAGGCCTGTTCCATTAATTGGGATGAAATATCTGAAGCAATACTGCCAAATAATGAATCCTCTTGTAAAATAATAGCTTTACTGGTTTTTTTAACAGATTCTAAAACTGACTCAAAATCAAGAGGCTGTAAGCATCTCAAATCAATTAAATCTGCTGAAATATGTGGGTATTTATCTAAAGTTTCGAGCGCCCAATGAACCGCCGCTCCGTAGGCAATGATCGTCACATCTACCCCTTCCTTGATTCGAGAAGCGACTCCTAATGGTAGCGTGAAATAATCAACAGGAACGTCCTGCTTGATGCTTCTATACAACGCTTTGTGTTCAAAAAATAATACGGGGTTTGGATCATTTATTGCGGTCGCTAATAACCCCTTTGCATCGTATGGAAAAGCTGGGTATACCACTTTTAAACCTGGAGTTTTTGTAAACCAAGCTTCATTTGTTTGTGAGTGAAAAGGTCCTGCAGCAACGCCAGCCCCACAAGGCATACGGATTACAACATCTGCCACTTGTCCCCATCGGTAATGAGATTTTGCTAGATAATTTACAACCGGATTGAATCCTGAGGAAACAAAATCAGCAAACTGCATTTCAACGACAGATTTAATCCCTGCAATAGACAAGCCCATAGCAGCCTCAACAATCGCAGACTCACAAATAGGAGTGTTCCTAATACGGTCTTTTCCAAACTGCTCTACGAAATTTTCAGTAATCTTAAAAACGCCTCCATATTCAGCAATATCCTGTCCCATAATAACTAATTCAGAATGGGTTTCCATGGACTGCATTAAGCCTTCGGAGATCGCATCAATAAGTCGTATATGCTTTTTTTTAGGGGATGGTTCAGTCGCAAACGCAGAATAATCAAAATCATTGAAAACATCTGATAATTCAGTTTCTAAATCTGGAACAATCAAAGGCTCATCAAAGGCACGTTGCAATCCTTCTTTAATTTTGTTACTAAATGAAGTTTTAAACGTTTCTATGTCTTCTAAAGAAATATCATTAGAGTCAAGAAGATAATTTTCGAAATTTGATAGTGGATCTTTTTTCTCCCAACGCTCTAATAACTCTTGGGAAACATATTTAGTACCACTCGCCTCTTCGTGCCCACGCATTCTAAAGGTCTTAAACTCAATTAGTACAGGGCGTGGATTTTGACGAACACTTTTGGCAATGGCATCAACTTTAGTGAAAACCTCCAAAACATTATTACCCTCAATAATATGGGATTCCATACCATAACCCACACCACGATCGGCAAGTGATTTGCAATTATATTGTTCACTAGTTGGAGTTGAAAGCCCAAAACCATTATTTTCGATGCAAAATAATACAGGGAGATTCCAAACGGAGGCCACATTTAGTGCTTCATGAAAATCACCCTCACTTGTACCTCCATCTCCAGAAAATACCGCTGTAAGTTTAGATTCATTTTTCAAGACATGAGAGAGTGCTATTCCGTCAGCAACTCCTAGCTGAGGACCTAAATGAGAAATCATTCCTATGATTTTATAGTCTTGGGTTCCAAAGTGAAAGGAGCGATCGCGTCCCTTGGTAAAGCCATTAGCCTTTCCTTGCCACTGAGAGAACAAGCGATATAATGGTATTTTTCGGGTGGTAAAAACGCCTAGGTTACGGTGCATTGGTAATATATACTCATCGGCTTGTAAAGCCATGGTGACCCCTACAGAAATAGCTTCTTGGCCTATGCCTGAAAACCATTTAGAGATTTTACCTTGTCGAAGTAGAATCAACATTTTTTGTTCAATAAGCCTAGATTTAAGCATATTAAAATACAATGATTTTCTAGTATCTAGATTAACCTCTTTAGGGGCGTATTGGAAAATAGGTTTCAAATGTCTTTAGTTTGTCTTTCAAAAATAAGAAAATAATAGTTAGAAAAGTTTAACTTAAAAAATGTCTTTTATAAATCTTTTGATTTGCTATCTTTGTTTGTAACATGACTAATTAAAAACTATGAATAAAATCCCAAGTGTTAATCTTTTAGATTTTTTATCTGACAACCCAGAAGACAAACAAAAATTCGTTGATCACATTGGCTTCGCCTACGAAACTATTGGTTTTGTAGCTCTGAAAGGTCATTTTTTAGATGATTCTCTAGTGGACTCTCTTTATTGTGAAGTGAAAAGGTTTTTTGACTTAACTACTGAACAGAAACAAAACTATGAATTTCCTGAAATCGGAGGGCAACGAGGTTATGTTTCATTTGGAAAGGAAAGTGCTAAAGGAAAAAAAGAGGGGGATTTAAAAGAATACTGGCATTTTGGACAATTCGTACAAAACAATCCAGAACTGGAAAAAGAATATCATAAGAATATTGAAGTTCTAGAACTACCTGAATTTAATAAGGTTGGGAAAGAGACGTACAGAATGCTTGAAAAAACAGCTAAATATGTCTTAAGAGCGTTGGCTCTTTATCTTGGTTTAGACGAGTCTTATTTTGACAACTACATTCACAATGGAAATAGTATTCTTAGACCCATTCATTACCCACCAATTAAAGAAGCACCAAAAAATGCCGAACGAGCTGCGGCACATGGAGATATTAATCTAATCACCTTGCTAATGGGTGCTCAAGGAAAAGGCTTGCAAGTACAAAACCATGAAGGCGAATGGATTGATGCCATTGCTCAACCTGATGAGATTATGATTAATGTGGGAGATATGCTTTCCCGGCACACCAACAATAAATTAAAATCGACTATACATCGTGTGGTCAACCCCCCCCCTGAAAAATGGGGAACTTCTCGTTATTCAATACCATTTTTTATGCACCCAATTAGCGCTATGAATTTAAACGTACTGGATAACTGCATGGATGCTGAAAACCCAAAACAATTTGAAGACATTACAGCTGGTGACTATTTAAACCAACGAATCAAAGAACTTGGACTAAGCAAAAAATAATGGATTTAAAAGATCAATTAAAAAACCTATTTCCTAATCACACTGAAAGTACCGCACAACCTTTAGAAAAAAAGCAAACTGCTATTTGGATGCAAGACGCTCCCATTATTTGTAAATATGAAAAACGAAAAGGAAAACCAATCACTATTATTGAGGGCTATACAGGAGCTGATGACGATTTTAAATCACTCGCTAAAGACCTGAAGAAAAAGTTTAGTGTTGGAGGAAGTTTTAAAAATGACATCATTATAATACAAGGAGATTACCGTGATAAAATTATGAGCTTCCTAAAAGAACTTGGCTTTAATGTAAAACGAGTTGGAGGTTAAAATAAAACGAATAAAATGTCTATAAAAAACTCCGAACTTATACTCAACTCCGACGGTAGTATTTACCATCTTCATCTCAAACCTTCTGATATTTCGGACACGATTATTTTTGTGGGGGATCAAGACAGAGTTGGCAAAGTTACAAAGCATTTTGAAACCATTGAATTTGAAACTCAAAGTCGAGAATTCAAAACACAAACAGGAACCTATAAAGGAAAACGACTATCTGTAATTTCAACAGGAATTGGATCTGACAATATTGACATCGTTCTCAACGAATTAGATGCTTTGGTTAATATTGATTTCAAGACCAGAGAAATTAAAACCAATAAAACTAGTTTATCTATTGTTCGCATTGGTACTTCTGGAGCCCTACAACCAGAAATAGCTGTTGACAGTTTTGTGTTAAGCAGTTATGGAATGGATATCAATGGGATGCTTCAGTCCTACGATATTGAAAGCATAAAAAATGATATGATCGAACAAGCCTTTGTGAAGCAAACAAAATGGAGTGTAAAAAAACCATATCCCGTAATCGTTACTAATTCAAAAAAGCTAGAAACCATTCTTAGCAGTAATCAAACCTTAAAAGCATTTACTGCCACTTGTGGTGGGTTTTATGGACCACAAGGCCGTGTATTGCGCTTAAAACTGCAAGATGAGAATCTGAACCATAAAATGGATAGTTTTAATTTCAAGGGGTTAAAAGTGGCTAACTTTGAAATGGAAACCTCTGCCATCTATGGGTTGTCTAAGTTATTGGGCCACGAGGCGTGTTCTATGAATGCTATTTTAGCGAATAGAGCTTTGGGTACCTTTAGCAAAAACCCTCAAGAAACAATCGATAAATTAATAATATATACCTTGAACAAACTTATTTCTTAAATGAAAAATGTACGGATTGGCGGTGTACCAGAACACTTTAATTACGCTTGGTACTTAGCATTAAAACAAGGGCACTTCAAACAACACAATATTGAGGTTCGTTGGAAGGATTATTTTGGTGGTACGGGTCAAATGACTAAAGCACTTCGTGAGAACGAGATTGATATGGCAGTGATTCTTACAGAAGGAATTATCAAAGACATCATTGATGGAAGCCCTAGTAAAATTGTCCAGGTTTTTGTAGAATCTCCTCTAATTTGGGGCATCCACGTCGCTCAAGACTCTAGTTTTAAAGACCTTAACAGTCTCAAAGGACAACGAGCCGCTATTAGCAGGTATGGATCTGGCTCACATTTAATGGCCTATGTAAATGCAATGAAACTAAAATGGAACACGGCTTCCAATTTAGAATTTAAAGTTGTTAAAGACCTTAATGGTGCCGTTGAATCATTAAGTAATAAAAAAGCCGATTACTTTATGTGGGAGAAATTTACCACTAAACCATTCGTAGATCAAAAAATATTTAGACGCTTAGGTGACTGTCTAACCCCTTGGCCTTGTTTTGTAATAGCAGTGCGTGACGAATTTATTATTAATGAGAAAGAAACGCTTCAAATCATTCTTAAAACGATTAACACAATCACAACAAGTTTTAAAGAAATTTTAGAAATTGATCGTATTATTTCAGAGCGATACCAACAAAAAAATGAAGACGTAAAAGAATGGTTAAAGCTAACGGAATGGTCACAAAAAAACATAGACCCTAACACTGTCGAGGCTGTTCAAAACCAGTTACTTCAGCTAAATATTATTTCTGAAAAATGGACTTATAATCAATTGGTAACCATCCTTTAATACTATCCCCAATTTATTTCTGACTTTCCTTTAACCGAAAACAACGCATTTGTTTTACTGAAATGCTTATTCCCAAACCAAAAACCACGATTTGCACTCATTGGAGACGGATGACCACTCTCGAAAATAAAGTGCTTACTTGTATCTATTAATTTTTTTTTATTTTTAGCAAAGCTACCCCATAACAGAAAAACAAGATCTGTTTTCTGTTCCGATAAAGTTTTAATGACGAGATCTGTGAAATCTTCCCATCCTTGTTTTTGATGACTACCCGCTTCTTTTGAACGGACACTTAAGGTTGCATTCAGAAGAAATACGCCTTGATTAGCCCATTTAGTTAAATCACCACTTGTAGGATAAGAAAGCTTCATATCTGCTTCTAATTCTTTAAAAATATTTCTCAAAGATGGTGGATGAGCTATTCCTTCATTTACAGAAAAACATAAACCGTTGGCTTGCCCCTCTCCATGATACGGGTCTTGACCAATAATCACGACTCTAATCGCTTCAAATGGACAGCTATTGAATGCATTAAAAAGTTGATCAATCGGTGGGTAACAGCTTTGCTCAGCATACTCAGACTGGACAAATGCACTGAGCGCTTTGAAATAGGGCTTATCACGTTCAAATTTAAGATGGGAAAGCCAGGTTCCTTGTAACTGTAACATATGAATTTAAATCACTTAATATTTAAGTCTTAGACCTCAAATTTAAACTATATTTTTTAAACATTAATACTTACATTTGTAGAAGCCTATGTCAGAACACAATGATTAATATTTCCAAGAAAACTTTACAAGATTTAGAATTTGAATCTGTTATTATACAGGTAACATCTCATAATGTAACATCCCTAGGGAAAACGGCGATTCTCGAAACAATTCCATTCTCAAAAAGAACCGATGTGGTTGAAGCCCTTCTACTTACTAGTGAATTTGCAGCGTCATTTGAAAATGAGAATCGGATCCCTAACCACGGATTTGATGCGATTACTAAAGAATTGAAGTTAATTAAAATTGAAAATAATTATTTGGAAATCGACGGATTTCGCAAAATTGTAAGTATCTGCATAACTACGAATGTGCTCTTAAAATTCTTTGATAAATTTCATGAATACTACCCGTTACTACACGGACATTCTTCTCAAATAGAAAGCAATACAAGTATTTTTGACGCCATCAATAGTGTCATTGATAAATATGGTGAGATTAGAAATGATGCCTCAGACACACTCTATACTGTACGAAAATCACTTCAAGCGGTACGAACAAAAGTCAACACGAGTTTCAACTCTGCTCTAAGCATGTATAACAGTGCAGACTACTTAGATGATATTCGTGAAACAGTCATGGAAAATCGGCGTGTTTTAGCTGTTAAAGCCATGTACAGACGTAAAGTAAAAGGCAGCATCATGGGTGCTAGCAAAACAGGAAGTATCGTTTACATAGAACCTGACACAACACAGCAACACCAACGTGATCTCAATAATTTAGAATTTGAAGAAGCTGAAGAGGTTAAGCGTATTTTACTTGAACTTACTAGCTTTATCAGTGGCTTCTCCCCGCTTTTAGAATCCTATCAATTATTTTTGACGAAATTGGATGTCATTTATGCCAAAGCTAAATACGCGAAGTCTATTGATGCTATTTCTCCAGAAATTACAGAACACCAAGAAATTGATCTTGTAAACGCTTACCACCCCCTCTTGCTGGTTGCTAATAAAAATGAAGGGATTACCACCTTTCCACAAACCATTACCATGACGACCGAAAGTCGGATCATAGTCATATCAGGCCCTAATGCTGGTGGAAAAAGCATTACTCTTAAAACTGTGGGACTCCTTCAGCTAATGGTGCAATCTGGAATGCTAATCCCCGTTCATGAACGTTCAAAACTCTGTTTATTTGACTCTATTCTGAGTGACATTGGAGACAATCAGTCCATTGAAAATCATTTGAGTACCTATAGTTACCGCCTAAAGCAAATGAATCATTTTTTAAAGAAATGCAACAAGCATACGCTCTTTTTAATTGATGAATTTGGAACAGGAAGTGATCCCGAATTGGGAGGCGCCTTAGCCGAAACTTTTCTTGAAGTCTTTTATGAACGTGAAGCGTTTGGGATTATCACGACGCATTACAGTAATTTAAAATTACTCGCCAACGAAATGCCGCATATTCAGAATGCAAATATGTTATTCGATGAAAAAACCTTACTTCCGTTATATAAATTAGTAATTGGACAAGCAGGAAGCTCATTTACATTTGAAGTTGCTCAAAAGAATGGCATTCCTTTTAGTTTAATTAATCGCTCTAAAAAGAAGATTGAACGTGGTAAAATTAGGTTTGACAAAACCATTGCAAAACTCCAAAAAGAACGTTCAAAACTTGAAAAAACAGAACGTGCACTTAAGCAAAATGAAATTAAAAAGAGTTTAGAAGCTGATAAACTAGAAATTACTAATGCCAAGGCTAAGAAAAAGCTACAAAGCTATCAGGAGCTTTTTGATAGCAACCAACGTTTAGTATACTTAGGGCAAAAAATAAGTGACTTAGGAGAGAGCTATCTAGAAAACAATCGCAAAAGAGAATTAATGAACGAGCTTTTTAAACTAGTTCAAGTTGAAAATTCAAAACGTCAAAAAGTCAGTCTCAAACAAAAAAGAACGCTTAAGGCTAAAGAAACAGAACTCAAAAAAGAAGTAGAGCAAAAGATCGAAGTCATTCGCAAACAAAAAAAGAAGCAAAAGGAAATAGCTGCGCTTGTACCCCCAAAACCAAAACGGGTTCTTGTTATTGGAGACTCGGTGCGTTTGGAAGATGGCCGTGCGGTAGGAACTTTAGACAAACTCGAAAAAAACAAAGCGGTTGTCAATTATGGGCTTTTCACGACTACGGTAAGCGTGGACCGACTGGAGTACGTAAAAACTAAAAAGTAATGGATTATATCATTTTTTTTGATGGCGTTTGTAACCTTTGTAACAACAGTGTCAATAAGCTTATAAAAATGGACGTAAAAAAAGTGTTTAAGTTCGCTTCCTTACAGGGTGAATTTGCAAGGTCTTTTGTTCCTGATCATCTAATAAACCATGAAAATTTTGATACTATTTTATTTTATAAGAATGGCCAATTCTACGATCGAAGCAACGCAGTACTGAACATTTGTAAAGCCTTAGGGGGTGGATTTAACGTATTTTTAATTGGATATATTATCCCTCGTTTTATACGTGATACCCTGTATCGTTTGGTGGCTAACAATCGCTATAAATGGTTTGGTAAAAAAGACCAATGCATGGTTCCTACTGATGATTTAAAAGAGCGGTTTTTGGATTAAGCTGTTGTTATTATCTTTTTCAAACACAGTTTCATAATGTTCCACTGTTGGAAATGGATCATAATAGCTGTATTGAATCTCTTTCCATTTTAAATACGCTTTGGACTTTCTAAATCCTATCTCATGGCTATCTAAATCTTTCCAATTAACCAATAAAATATATTGATTAGCAGTCTTAATACATTTTTTTAGAGTGTGTCCTTCATATCCCTTTATCGAACTAATGTATTGACTAGCAATTATAAAGTCAGCTTCAAAAGAGACTTATAAACCTGTTTTAACTTTTAAAATAGCTACTTCAAGTATTGAGTCTTGTTAAGGAATATTTCCGAAGTACATATTTTCTATTTAACCTCATCTAAATGGTCATCCCATTCTTTTGATTGTGGGTTGTGGAGCTTACCTTCTAGTTTTGCGACAATCATGGAAACAGTGGCATCTCCTGTAACATTTACCATGGTACGACACATATCCAAAGGACGATCTACTGCAAAAATTAGGGCCAGGCCAATGGCTAGTTTATCCGCAGGAAACCCTACAGACTCGAGAACGATCACTAACATAACCATCCCTGCTCCAGGTACTGCTGCACTTCCTATAGAAGCTAAAAGGGCCGTGAGAACTATCATTAATTGATCGGAAAAGGTCAGGTCAAAATCTAAAGCCTGAGCTATAAATACAGCAGCCACAGCTTGATATAAACTGGTGCCATCCATATTAATGGTTGCACCTACAGGCAACACAAAACTAGAGACTTCTTTGTCAACTCCTAAGTGCTCTTCTACGCGCTCCATAGTGACTGGCAAAGTTGCTGCACTACTACTGGTTGAAAATGCTAATAACTGAGCTGGACTAATTTGTTTTAAAAACCAAAATGGGTTTCTTTTGGCAATCACAGTCACAAGTGTCAGATAAAAACAAACCATTAACAGCAATCCACTAACCACTACCCCTGAGTAAAATAAAAGAGCGTATAATAGCTCAGGGTCACCTGAAGATACAACCACATTAGCTAGTAACGCAAATACAGCGAAAGGAGCCGTTAACATTATAAGATCCACCATTTTTAACACTACATCATTTAAAGAATCAAAAAAATCTTTTAGTGGCTTTGCACTTTTTTCTCCAACCAACAAAAGAGAAATACCTAAAAACATCGCTAAGAAGATTACTTGTAGCATGAGTTTATTGTTACTCAAAGCTGAGAAAGCGTTGTCAGGAACCATATCCACTAAGAAATCTAAAGGACGTCCAGCTTGCTGACGACTTGCTTCTGCAATTTTGCCTTTTACTCCACTATTTCCCGCATACGTTTCGGTCAATTTTGAAATCGTTTCTTGAGACACACCATCACCAGGGTTGAATGTATTTACCAATATTAATCCTATACTTATAGCAATAACTGTGGTAAGCACGTAAATGACAATAGTTTTAAGCCCAATAGATGCAAATTTTGAAATGTCTTTTAAATCTGAAATTCCTTTAATTAGTGAAGCTAAAATAAGGGGGACTGCAATTAATTTTAAGAGTTTTACAAAAATAGTCCCAATGGGTTTGATCCAACTAGCAACAAAATCGGCACCCCCTACTTCAAGCATGATAAAACCAAAGGTCACACCTGATAGCATGCCAATTAAAATTTTCCAGTGTAAGGCAAGTGATTTCATAAGATTTGTGTTTAATAATTTAAGCCTTACTCAGTCGATTTAAGAGAATGAAATCGGCAATAACTAATGCTGCCATCGATTCTACGATAGGGACGGCTCTTGGCACCACACAAGGATCGTGGCGACCTTTGCCATGCATTTCAACTTTATTACCATCTATATCGATCGTGTCCTGGGCTTGCATAATTGTAGCGACTGGCTTGAACGCCACATCAAAATAGATATCCATTCCGTTACTAATTCCGCCCTGAATACCACCAGATAAGTTGGTTTTTGTAGAACCATCAGCATTAAATGAATCGTTGTGCTGACTACCTTTCAAATGGGTTCCATCAAATCCACTTCCATATTGAAAGCCTTTAACTGCGTTGATAGATAGCATTGCTTTCCCTAACTGAGCATGTAAGCGATCAAAAACTGGCTCGCCTAATCCAACCGGTACATTTTTAATAACACAAGAGATCACACCTCCAATGGTATCACCTTCCTTTCGAATGGCTTTTATTTTTGATATCATTTGTGCGGCCACTTCTGAATCTGGGCAACGAACGTCATTCGTTTCAGCATTAGCTAAATCTAATTCTTTATAGGACTTTTTAAGTGCTATGTCACCAACTGAGGAGGTGTAGGCATTTATTTCTATTGTATTTATGAATTGCTTTGCCAAGGCTCCCGCAACCACACGACAAGCTGTTTCACGTGCCGAACTACGTCCACCCCCACGGTAATCCCGCTGACCATATTTTTTAGAATAAGTAAAATCGGCATGACTTGGACGAAACACATCTTTTATATGTGTATAATCTTTGGATTTTTGATTGGCATTTTTAATCATAAATCCAATAGGTGTTCCTGTGGTAATACCTTCAAAAATTCCAGATAAGAATCTGACAGTATCGGGCTCTTTACGTTGTGTTACAATCGCAGACTGACCTGGTTTACGACGATCCATCTCCAATTGGATGGCATCAAAATCAACTTTAATTCCTGCTGGACAACCATCAATAACACCCCCAATAGCAATTCCGTGAGACTCTCCAAATGTGGTGAGTTTAAAAATAGAACCAAATGCATTCCCCGCCATATACAAAGTATTATATATTAAAGTGTAAAAGTAATCGTATTATTATAAAAACAAAAATTAGAACCCTACTAAGTACGTATTCTCAACATAAATTAAATTCATATGCAATTCTGAAGCGCTTCTTCATAAATAGCTTCATAAAAAGGAACTATTTTATGAATATCAAATTTAGTTGATGCTGCTTGAGCCGCTTTTTTAAATTTATTAAGAACAGCCTCATCTTTTATGATTTTTATAGCGTTGTGTGCCATATCATCTAAAGCACCAACTGGGCTTAGAAACCCGGAGACCCCTTCAATATTAACTTCTGGAATCCCTCCAGAATTACTGGATATGACCGGTACTCCTGAAGCCATAGCTTCTAGTGCAGCCAATCCAAAACTTTCGGTCTGTGAAGGGAGGAGGAACAAGTCACTATAAGATAAGATTTTATCTACTTCACTACTGTTTCCTAAAAACACAACTTTATCTTCAATTCCATAGGTTTTACACAACTGCTCAGCTTGTTTGCGTTCGGGCCCCTCACCTACCATCATTAATTTTGAAGGTACTTTTTTTTGAACTCTATAAAATACTTCAATCACATCGTTAATACGTTTGACGGGCCTAAAATTACTAACATGAGTGATTACTCTTTCGTTTGGAAGAGCTAATAAATCACGGTCACAGTCCTTAAAATTAGTTTTATACTTATCTATATCAATGAAATTCGGAATTACTTTTATGTCTTTATGAGTATTAAATAATCGCTGGGTATCTTCTTTAAGGCTTTGAGAGACAGAGGTCACGGCATCAGATTTATTAATACTAAACGTGACCGCTGTTTTATAAAATGGGTGACTTCCAACTAATGTGATATCGGTTCCATGCAAGGTAGTTACAATAGGTATTTTAATCCCTTCTTCATTGAGCATCTTCTTGGCCATATAGGCAGCGTAGGCGTGTGGGATAGCATAATGAACGTGCAAGACATCAATCTTGTGTGCTTTAACCATATCAACTAATTTACTCGACAAGGCTAATTCATAAGGCTGATAATGAAAAAGAGGATAGTCAGGCACATTTACTTCATGGAAATGAACATTGGAGTTTAACAACTCCAGCCTTACTGGTTGTGTGTAGGTAATAAAATGGACTTGATGGCCCTTTCGAGACAACTCTAAGCCTAGTTCTGTTGCCAGAACACCACTCCCTCCAAAGGTTGGGTAACATACAATTCCTATATTCATTTTATTCAATAATTGATTCGTAGATTAAATGTTGTATTTCTGTTCTAATATTCTCTTTTAAGAGTCTATTCGCATCCGATTTCGGAAATGTTCTGTTGGCCAAAAATACATAAACTATTTCTTTATCGGGGTCTGCCCAAGCATAGGTTCCTGTAAACCCTGAATGCCCAAAACTTTGCATAGACAAACAGCCACAGGTTGGTCCCTCGTCCTCTAACTGAGGTTTATCAAACCCTACACCACGACGGTTATCTTGATCGCAATAATAACAGGTATTAAACAAATTAAAAGTATTTGAAGAAAAATAGCGCTTTCCTCCATACACACCCTTTTGAAGATATAATTGCATCAACTTAGCAATGTCGTTAGCATTACTAAACAACCCTGCATGGCCACCTACTCCTCCTTGCATTGCGGCCCCCATATCGTGTACATAGCCTTGAATTTTGTCATGTCGAAAATAGTCATCAATTTCTGTTGGAATGAGTTGCTTGCTATTGAATTTTTCTAGCGGATTATAAGTAGATAAATTAGCGCCTAAAGATTTATAAAAATGCTGTTGAACTAGGAAGTCGAGGGATTTATTGTATTGTTTTTCTATAATTGATTTAAGTATATAATAAGGCAAGTCGCTATATCGGTATTCTTTATCTTTTAGTAATTCTGAGTTTAATATATTAGATTGAATGCTATCTTTAAAATCGTTTCTTAGGAATAAATTACCATTGACTCGTATTGAAAACTTTTTTGATTGTTTTTTACGATAAAACTCAGGTTTTGGTTTAAGAGTAACGGAATCAAGGGTAGATACGTAAAAGGGGATCCAAGGTTTAAGCTTAGCAAAATGAGAAAGCATTTCTTGGATGGTAATGAGTTCCTTACCAGTCCCAAAGTAATCAGGTAATAATTCACCTAAAGTAGATTCTAGTTTAATAACTCCTTTATCAACAAGTTCGATAAGCAACGGAAGGGTTGCTAATATTTTGGTGAGTGAGGCGACGTCATATAAATCATCAAACTTAACTTTAGTGGTTTTGCTATAAGTGTGATGTCCAAAATTCTTTTCGTAAATTACTTTTCCTTTTCGGGCTACTAAAAGTTGAATCCCGGGAGTCATTTGTTCTCTAACCGCATAGGCAGCAATAGAATCAATTTTGTGTAAGCGAGCCGAGTCCATACCCACTGATTCAGGTAAACCATAAGAAAGTCGATCAATAGCTGGGTTTGATATTCCGTTTCCTGCTAAAAAAACAGAACCAATACTGACAGGTAGTTTTCCTTTAAAAGGAAGTCCTCCAAAAATAAGTTGAGCAGCTATTTTTTGAGCAATTGGGCTGTTTTGATAAGCCATCACAATACTTTCAATATTAGAAAAATCCGTAAGGTCGTTTAAGGCGTATGGTTTTGAAAAAACAGTTAAAACAACCGTATTTGTTCGTGCGATTTCATAAAGCCAAACAAGCTCCTTTTCCGTGAACTGATAGGGCTTCCAAGGACTGGCGTTTGATGCGTGTAAACCCACAACCACTGTATTGTACTCACTTAACTCGGATACCAATTGGTCTAAAGTATTAGCACTTATCTTATCAACCTGTGTGTATTTATTAAGTGATTTTACAAATGGAGATGCATCTGCAGTTCCCATATTTACATACGCAACCTTACGAAGTTCTAAGTTTTTTAGAGGCAGCAAATTGTTTGTATTTTGAACTAAAGTAATTGCGTTTTCCATTAAATTTTGGTACAAAACATCGTCTTTTTGTCGGTTTAACTCCGACACCAAATTGATGGTGTTTATTGGCTTATATTGAGCGAGCCCGACCTTATATTTAGCACTTAATATTTTTTTTACAGAATGTGCTAAACGTTTTTCAGAGATAACCCCAGATTCTAAAGCCTTTTGCAAAGTATTTATGCCTTGATTCACATCCACTGACATTAATATCACATCGTTTCCTGCCAAAAAAGCTTGTAAATCAACTTCGCCAGGAATGCTAAAATTAGAAGCACCTTTCATATCAAGAGCATCGGTAAAAATCAAACCCTTAAAACCAAGCTTTTCTTTTAATAACTCCGTAACAATCGGATATGATAAAGAAGATGGATAATTTGAACGCGCATCAAGACTAGGGACATTGAGGTGTGCAACCATAACACTAGAAAGCCCTTTTAAAAACAAACTCTTGTACGGATACAACTCCAAAGAATCTATCCGTTTTTTAGAAAAATTAATGGTAGGTAAGGTTTTATGAGAATCAGAATCTGTGTCACCATGTCCAGGGAAATGTTTGGCGTTGGCCATAACTCCTGCCCCTTGCATTCCTTCCATAAACGCTAAAGAACGACTCGCTACAGCTTCTTTATGTTCTCCAAAAGAACGGTTTCCAATGATAGGGTTTTTAGGGTTTGTATTAATATCTACAACGGGAGCAAAGTTAAAATGAACACCTATTCTCTTACAGTGCTCTCCAATATATTGCCCTGTTTTACGTATTAGATCTAAATCTTTAATAGCCCCTAAGGTCATATTCCATGGAAATGCATAAGTAGAATCTAAGCGCATACTCAGCCCCCACTCTGCATCCATCCCTAATAATAAAGGAATTTTAGAGGCCGCTTGCAACTCATTGTTTAGCTGTGCTTGACGTACTGGACCTCCTTGAGAAAATATAAGCCCTCCGATATAGTTGTTTTTAATTTGATTTAAAATCGATTTCTTAGTCGCCTTATCTTGATTAGAAAAAACTTGAATCATGTACAACTGTCCTATTTTTTCTTTAACACTAAGCGTATTATATGTACTATCTACCCATGATTTTTGATGTATTACATCTAAAGCATCTAGTGGTGAACTCGAAACTTGAGCTATCATTGAAGATGAGAAAATTAAAAAAAATAGGATGAGAAATTTACGCATATGTAGTTTAAAAAAAATTAAATTTCACACTAAAATACTGATTTAAATAGATAAAAAGTAAAATATAAGATCAATTTACTAACGGAAAGTGAAGTAAGGGAAAGGACTTATATACTTTAAATTACACAAACCTACTATGCCAGCTTTCAGATGCTGGTACTTCCCAAAACTCTTGATATTCGCTTTTAGAATTTACTAGGTTGTTAAACACTATTGTATTTTTAGATACTGCTTTATTCTTTGCCATCTTTTTAAAATCCGTTAGCGTTTTGTAGGCCACATATTCTCCTTGTTTGTAAGAGACGTTCATTTTATCCATTAAGTCAACAGAGTAGACCCTCTCAAGCTCTTGGATAAACTGTACGGATGCATCTATAGAACACCCTGTTGCTGATTGTTTGTCTTGATCTAAAGCTATCACTATGAAGCGCTTATATTTGATTTCGAACCCTGCTTTCAAGTCGGCCCCATGTGCGACCCAAGTATGTAAAAAGACATTTAATTTGGATGAAATCTCATTTAACTCAACTTCAGAAAATGAACGATTAGATTGGTAGATCCAAATACGAGAATTTTCTGGAAGGGTGTCAAAATTAACTAACATTTTTTGGGTATTTAGTATTATAAATCATTTGCATTAGCGATCAGTTCAGCCACATCCATGACTTCAATTTGACCCTCTGCTTTATTCTTTACACCATCAGTCATCATAGTGTTACAAAATGGACATCCTGCTGCGATAATTTCAGGCTTCACCGCCATAGCCTGTTCGGTGCGTTCAATATTAATTTCTTTATCACCTTTTTCGGCATCCTTAAACATTTGAGCACCACCGGCCCCGCAACAAAGTCCTTTTTTGCGGCAATTTTTCATTTCAACAAATTCCGCATCTAACTTTTTAATCAAATCACGAGGCGCTTCATAGACATCATTTGCACGCCCCAAATAACAGGGGTCATGAAATGTAATGCGTTTTCCTTTAAATTTACCACCTTCAATTGTTAAACGTCCTTCATCAAACAAACTCTTAAGAAATTGAGTGTGATGCATCACTTCATAATCACCCCCCAAAGTAGGGTATTCATTTTTAAGTGTGTTAAAACAATGAGGGCATGCCGTTACAATTTTCTTAACATCATACGAATTTAGCACTTCTATATTAGTGACCGCTTGCATCTGAAATAAAAACTCATTCCCTGCGCGTTTAGCGGGGTCACCTGTACAACTTTCTTCAGTCCCTAAGACCGCAAAATCAACTTCAGCTTTGTTTAACAACCTTACAAAAGCTTTCGTTATTTTTCTTGCACGGTCATCAAAACTACCGGCACATCCTACCCAAAATAAAACCTCAGGTTGCTTATCGGTAGCCGAAAATTCGGCCATTGTTGGTACTTTTAATACTTCACTCATAGTTTAAATATTAATCATGTTGACCGTCGTCAAAAACTTCAATCGTCAATTCTTTTTCAACTAAATCAGTAAATTTTCCTTTATAACGAGTTGCTTTAACTAAATGGTTATCAATCCAATGGTAGTTCCCACCTCTTGGCTTACCCATTAGAAGACTGTGGTAATTAAACCCATGTTGCTTTAGCCAACCTTCTGTAACGGCTCGGTGTGTTTCTGTACGTGATGTAAAAAAACAAATCATATGCCCTTCCTTGAACCAACGGTTACACGTTTCTAGGGCATCTATGAAAGGTAAACATGTACTCATTCGCTCCGGTTCTTCATTGGGAACATCTTCAGTTATTGTACCGTCAATATCAATTAAATAGTTTTTTACACCTGCTGGGAGTACTGGACTTATTAGTTCACCTGCTTCTACTTTTTCGTGTAATAACTTGTCAGCTTCTTCTCTTTTCATTGTTGTTTTTTATAAATATTTTTTTAATTGTTTTTCCAGTTTAATCGATCCATTTGATTGTAAGGCCAGGGCGCTCCGTTGTTTTCAATATTGGACATCATATTATTAAGCTCCATAGGCGCTGCACTTTGTTCCATTACTAAATAACGTCGCATTTCAAGAATAATTGAAAGCGGATCGATACTAATAGGGCATGCTTCAACACACGCATTACAGCTGGTACAAGCCCATAGTTCTTCATTTGTAATATAATCTCCTAATAGCTGTTTTCCATCAAGCTTAAACTCACCATTATTAGCATCTATGTTGTTCCCAACTTCTACCAAACGATCACGAGTATCCATCATAATTTTTCTTGGTGATAGTTTTTTCCCTGTCTGATTTGCGGGACACTCACTCGTACAACGTCCACACTCGGTGCATGTATATGCATTTAAAAGCTGTATCCGGTTAAGGTCTTGTACATCACTAGCCCCAAATTTGTCAGGTGCTACAGCATCTTCATCAACCGCTGCATAAGGATTTGCATCCGGATCCATCATTAGTTTAACTTCCTTTGTGACAGCTTCTAGATTATCAAGCTGGCCTTTAGGATTCACACTCCCATAGTAAGTGTTTGGAAAGGCTAATAAAATATGTAAATGCTTTGAATAGTATAAATAATTTAGAAAAATAAGAATTCCAACAATGTGCATCCACCAAGCTATGCGTTCAATTAGAGTTACATTAGTCCCTTCAAACATGGGTGCAAAAAACTGGCTAATAATATTCCCCGAATTTGATGATTGAAATTCAACATCTGTGGCATTCATTGTAATAAAAAGGGCCATTAATACAATCTCGAAATAAAGAATTAAGTTTCCGTCTAATTTGGGCCACCCTTTCATTTCAGACTTCATAAAGCGTTGAACATTTACTATATTTCTTCGAAACCAAAAAACAATAACTGAAATAAAGACTAATGCCGCAAGCATTTCAAAAGTACCAATCAAGACACCATAAAAAGGTCCAATCACTGAAAAAATACGATGTGTGCCAAACAAGCCATCAATAACAATCTCTAAAACTTCAATGTTAATAATTACAAAGCCTACATATACAACTATATGAAGAATTCCAGCAATTGGGCGACGGATCATCTTACCTTGACCGAGTGCAATCTTTACCATGTTGCTCCAGCGTAACTTAGTATTTCCACTTGTGTCTACCTCTTTTCCTAAGTATATATTCCTTTTGAGCTTACTTACATTTCGCACGAAGAAACCAAGTCCAGAAAAAAGTATAATTGCAAAAATTACATTTGGTAATAAACTCATTTAATTACTCTTTGGCAGTTTTTATTTCATTAGCCTCCGCATCACTTCTTTTTCCTTTTTTTCCAAATAATGAAAAATGCACATAGCGTTTTGGATTTAATTTCATATCTTCTAAAAGCTGTTCTAGCTGCTTAGTTGCTCCTTGAAGGTTGACATACATGCGATCATCTTTCAAGAGTTTGCCAATAGACCCTTCGCCGTTTTCTATACTCATTAACATAGATTCAAAGCTAGAAATAGTAGATTTTAAATCAAGCATAATTGAATCTAAATCAGATTCTGAAATAGATTTACTAACACTTGTTAAGTCTTCTGAAATTTGATTAAAGTTTGAAATAGTTTCTCCAATTACAGATTTATTATCTATTACTAAGCTATTTAAGGATTCTGAAGTAGATTTAAAAGAGGCTATCGTAGTCGTTAACTCAGCAATACTTAACTTAATATTGTCTTTTGTTTTAACATCAAAGACGTCATTAAGATTTTTTAACAACTGATCAGCGCTAACCATCATCGTTTCGATTTTTTCTTGCAAAGGGGATAGTCGCTGGTTTACTAAGTCTGTTAGACCTGGTTTGACAGTGGATGACAACACATCTCCAGACTGAACTAAGGCTGAACTGTCAAATGCAGGGATTATTGCAATTGCTTTGCCCCCTATAAGGCCTGCTTCATATAATTGAGCCTTACTATTAATTGAGAAAGGAAAATCGTCACTTATGAGCATGGTTACTCTTAATAATCCAGAACCATCTCCTTTGAATTTAATAGATTGTACTTTTCCAATTGCATGTCCATTAATGGTCACGGCGGCGGAAGGGGCTAAGCCCTCTACATTGTCATAGATGGCACTGATTTTTTTGGATGAATCAAACACATTCTCCCCTTTCAAATAATTAAAAATAAAGACGAAGAGAAATATCCCTGAGATCACAAGAATAGCTGTTTTAATTTCCTTAGATAGTTTCAATATAATAGATTTTATTGTTACAAATTTAAGGATAAAAATGAAATAATTAAGCCTAATTCTCCGTAGATTTCAAGGCTTCTTTTATTGTAGTTCTTACACCGTCCATATAAGCCACCAAATAAGCAGTTGTATAGCCTTTTGAGATTGCTTTATTTAATAATTTAATAGCGATGGAATAATCAGATGTATTACCATAAAAATAGCGGTAAATCGAGTTTGATTTTTGCCTGGTAATTTGATCTAATCCGTTAAAGTTATAGGGTTTTGTTGCTAATTTATTAGACCCTGCTGATATTTGCACTTTAAAATTAATTGAAAGTACATTAACCGGAGGCGCAGCAACTGATTTTACATCCTCTAACTCTAAATCCGTTATGTCCACATGGCTAGACGTTGTCTCGATCAAGGAAGGGACGTCAGAATTTAATTTCGACTTATAGTCTAAAATGGCATCCGAAATACTTTTAGACATATTTGTCTTTCCATTTAAAGAGTTTAGATAGTCGCCTTCTGATTTGTTGGTTATAAACCCCGTTTCTATTAGAATACTAGGCATATAGGTGTTGTGCAAAACCCAAAAACCTGCTTGCTTAACTCCTCTGTTTTTTCGTTTTAATTTGTACGTAAAATTATCCTGAACATAGCGAGCTAATAAAATACTTTGATCTAAGTAATCTTCCTGCATAAGTGTTAGGCCAATCATGGACTCTGGAGAGTTTGGGTCAAACCCTTGATAGTTTGACTCAAAATCATCTTCTAAAAAGATCACTTCATTTTCTTGCTGAGCAACTCTAAAATTTGAATCATTTCTATGAATACCTAAAACATAGGTTTCAGTACCATATGCCTGAGAGTTATGGGCGTTACAATGAATAGATACAAATAAATCAGCATCTGCTTTATTTGCTATTTTTGCGCGTTGACGAAGCTCAATAAACACATCCGTACTTCTAGTGTAAATCACTTGTATATCGCCATGTCTTTTAAGGTTCTCACCTACTTTTAGGGCAATATCCAAAGCGATATCTTTCTCCTTATAACCAAAATTAGTAGGGCGCCCAGGATCTTTACCACCATGCCCAGCATCTAATACCACCACAAAGGGCTTTGTATTTGTTTGAGCTACAGAAGCTATACTAAAAATAAGCGTCAGGACGAACAATAATAAAATCTGCTTTTGCATGCTAAATATTTAACCTATCAATCGATTCTTCAAAATTAAAAAATCACTAAAAATATACGTAACTTTGATTTTTAATAATCAGGTCATTTAATTACAAAAATACACTTAAAAGCATTGAAAACAACACTATTTCAACTACTTTTTGCTCTAAGTTTAACAGTAATTGCCAACAATTTTGGTATGGCCCAGGTTACCCTAAACCCTAAACCTTTAGCTAAAGAACCATCTGAAACTACACTAACTAAGACTAATACTGATTTGGTTTTTAATTCAGAAATAAAAAAGGTCAAACGAGACTCTATATCTAATGATAGTATCTCAAAACCAAAGAGTTTTCTTGAAGGCATCGTAGACTACAAAGCAAAAGATATTACTTCAATAAACGTAAAAAAACAACAGATTTATCTTAAAAACGAAGCTGAAATTCAGTACAAGGATATGGATATTAAGGCTGGAGTTATCATTATTGATTACGGAAAAGACATCATCTACGCCGGGCGCCTAAAAGACTCATTAGGAGTTTACTCACAACACCCTGTCTTTAAGCAAGGAAATGACCTTGTAGAGCCTGATTCAATTGCTTTTAACATCAAAACCAAGAAAGCCTTGATTTGGAATTCAAAGACAGAACAACAAGGAGGAAGAATTATTTCTGAATTAACAAAAAAAGAAAACGACTCTGTATACTTTGTGAAGCGTGCTAAATTTACAACTTCAGAAAACATAGAGAACCCAGAGTACTATTTTCTCCTTCGGAAAGCTAAGATTGTCCCCGGAGAAAAAGTAGTGACTGGTCTTACTAATATGTTTATAGCAAATGTACCAACTCCTATAGGTTTCCCGTTTGCATTCCTGCCAATGTCCAAAAAACGGACTTCTGGAGTAATTTTCCCTACGTTTGGAGAACAAAACAACAGAGGATATTTTCTTCAAAATGGAGGATATTATTTCGCTTTAAGTGATTATTTTGACTTAGCAACTCTTGGCGACTATTACACAAATGGAAGTTATGGTGCGCGGATAGAAAGCAGTTATGCAGTTCGTTATAGGTTTAGAGGTTCTTTAAGTTTTCGCTATGAAAACCTAATTAATAGTGAACGTGGATTTCCTGATTATTCAAGGAGCTCAATTTATAATTTAAGATGGAACCAAAGCCAAGATTCTAAATCAAATCCAAGTTCTCGATTTTCTGCTTCTGTCAACTTAGGGTCTAGTACTTATTTCCAGGAATCTGTGAATCAACTAAATACATCAAACTTCTTAAACAATACACTTTCATCATCTGTTTCTTATTCTAAGACATTTAAAGGAGAACCTCAAGTAAATATAAGTGTCACAGCTACCCACTCCCAAAACACTAATACGGAGCGCATCAACATGACCTTGCCAACTTTCCAGGGAAGTATAGATCGAATATTTCCATTTGCTCCCAAAACAGGAAGTAAAAAAGGAGGGATTCAAAACATCAACTTCCAATACAACGTTCGTGCTGAAAATCGCATTCAAACTACAGACTCTTTGTTTTTTAAACCTGAGATGTTTGAAGATGCAAAAGCAGGGTTTCAACACACCATTCCATTAAGTACAAATTTTAAAGTTTTTAAACACTTTAGCATGAGTACTAGTGCGAATTTCAAAGAAAACTGGACCTTCAACACAATAAAAAAGGAATACGATATTGAAACTCAATCAATAGTTACAACGCCTCTCAAAGGGTTTGACTCGTATCGCACCTACAACTTTAGCACAAGCATAGGAAGTACTATATACGGAATGTTTGACTTTGGTGAAGATAAAAAAATTCAAGCCATACGTCACGTGATACGACCCTCTATTAGCTACAACATAAACCCTTCATTTGATAAATATTATGAAAGCTATGAAGTGATTAGCGCTGACGGAACTACCACAAACGAGATTGATTATAGTCGATTTGAACAATCGTTATTTGGAGCACCTGGGAAAAAATTTTCTAGCGGTATAGGCTTATCTTTAAACAACAATTTGGAAGCTAAAGTTCGAGATAAAGACACTACAGCAACAGATCCAAAAAAAGTATTTTTATTAAATTCATTAAATTTCTCGACTAACTATAATGTTGCTGGAGATTCACTCAACTGGAGTCCTGTAAGAGTTTCTGGAGGAACTCAGCTATTTAATAGTAAAATGAGTCTTAATTTTGGTGCTACCCTAGACCCCTATGCACTTGACAACAATAATAAAAAAATTGATGTATTTAATGTAAACAACGGAGGTAGCTTATTTCGTTTATCGAGTGCAAATATGACGATGAGTTATAATTTATCTAGCGACTCCTTCAACAAAGATGATAACTCAAAGGATGACCAAGCAAAAGAAGAGTCTAGAAAAAGTGGAGGTCGAGATGATGATTTATTTGGAAAAACACAAGACTACTCAAACCAATCATTAAATAATGACAACGATAAAGAAACGGTTCCCTCAGCGCTTTACAACTATAAAATTCCTTGGAGTTTAAGACTAGCTTATGCCGTAAATTACAACAACACTAGAAGACAAAATGAAATTTCTTCTCACTCATTAATGTTCTCAGGGGATATTGAACTCTCACCCCGGTGGAGTGTTGGCGCCTCCTCAGGATATGACCTTAAAAATAATGGATTTACGTACACACAATTGCGTTTTGAGCGTGATTTACTGAGCTGGAGAATGAATTTCTCTTGGATTCCTTTTAGCAACAGAAGTTCTTGGAACTTCTTTATTGGGATTCGATCAAGTATGTTCAAAGATATTAAATATGAAAAACGCAGACAACCAGACAGACAATTATAAACTATGAAAAAGATTATCAGTACCAATAAAGCTCCACAACCAATAGGACCTTATAGTCAAGCTGTATTAGTCGGCAAAACATTATACACTTCTGGACAAATTGCTTTAAATCCGGAAACAGGTGAATTAGTAATAGACACAATACAGGAAGAAACCACTCAAGTAATGGAGAACCTAAAGTCGGTTTTGGAAGCTGCAAATATGACGTTTGAAAACGTTATTAAATCTTCTATCTTCATTTCAGATATGAATTCATTTAGAGCTATAAATAGTGTGTATGGCAACTATTTTGAACAATCAACAGCACCTGCAAGGGAAACTATTGAGGTCGCTAACTTACCAAAGTTTGTAAATGTGGAAATTAGTGTAATTGCTGTAAAATAATCGCTTAGGATATTTTAGCAATTTCAGCATGGTATTCAACGAGTCCCTCTATAGGGCGACGCTCAAAATTACCAACTGTAAATCCATATTCTCTTGCAACTTCTTTAATTTCATCTTGGGTAAAGTAGGCAATAGACCCTGCAAAGTGAACAGGTACAGTCATAAGTTCCTCTTTATATTGGAGAATCATATTTTCTACAAATTCGCGTAGACCATCCTTAATTACTTTTTGTATATAATCCGATTCTTTATTTAAAATCATAAACTCTGCAAATGTTGCTAAATATGCATTAGGATTTGGCTTTTTGTATAAATTACTTTTAATCACATCATCATTTACATCATACCTTGTTTTGAAGACTAGTTTTAAATCATGAGGCATATGGTCAAAATAGTAATCTCTTAATAATTGTCTTCCATAATAATTACCAGAAGCATCATCCATAACTGAATAACCCAAAGAAATTATTTTCTGATCAATCAACTTTCCGTCATAGTAAGAGCAATTAGAACCTGTTCCTAAAATACAAACAACTGCAGGACTGTGAGAAACTCCTACTGTTGCGTAGACTGCTGCATAAGTGTCTTCTTTGACAACCACTTCAGCATTTTTAAAAATAGACTGCAAAACACCCTTAAGCATTTTTACAGGTTTTTTAGTTCCACATCCAGCTCCGTAAAAATAAATATGAGAAACAGATAACTTGTTTGAATAAATAACCTCATTTTCTTTTATAATATCGTGTGCATCAGTATCTGAAATAATTGCAGGATTTAAACCCTTAGTTCGCTGTTTTTCAAAAAGCTGATTCCCGGTTGAAGAATCTATGGCTATCCAATCACATTTTGTTGAACCGCTATCAATTACAAAAATCATATGAGGAAAATTAAAAGAAACATACACCACTGATACAGCAGCGTATGTTCTAAATTATTATTTAGACAGCACTAATGTATTGCGCTAAGTCTACCAGTTTAGAAGAGTAACCATATTCGTTATCATACCATGAAATAATTTTTACAAAATTGTCATTTAAAGCCATACTTGCGTTGGCATCAAATGTGCTTGTTAAAGATTCAGATATAAAATCTTGTGACACAACTCCTTCTTCAGTATAACCTAAAACTCCTTTTAATTCATTTTCTGAAGCATGTTTGATCGCCGCTTTTACTTCTTCAAAAGAAGCACCATTTTCTAAACGACATGTTAAATCAACAACTGAAACATCTACAGTTGGAACTCTAAAAGCCATTCCAGTAAGTTTACCATTAAGTTCTGGTATTACTTTTCCAACAGCTTTAGCTGCTCCTGTAGATGCGGGTACAATGTTATTTAAAGAGGCGCGACCAAGTCTATAGTCTTTACGAGAAGGACCATCAACTGTAAATTGGGTCGCTGTAGCAGCGTGCACTGTAGTCATAAGACCTTCAGCAATTCCAAACTTATCATTAAGTACTTTTGCAATTGGTGCTAAACAATTAGTCGTACATGAAGCATTAGATACTATTGTATGATCTGCAGTGATTTTATCATGGTTTACCCCCATAACAAACATTGGAGCATCAGCAGATGGTGCAGAAATAGCAACCTTTTTCGCTCCAGCTGTAATGTGCTTTTGAGCACCTTCAAGTGTTGTAAAAATTCCTGTACAATCTAAAACAACATCGGCAGAAACTGCGTCCCATTTTAAATCTTCTGGATTTCGTTCAGCTGACACGCGAATTTCATTACCATTTATTACCAAGTTACCATTTTTCACTTCGATAGTTCCTTGAAACTTACCGTGAACAGAATCATACTTAAGTAAGTACGCTAAGTGATCTACATCTAATAAATCGTTAATTCCTACAACTTGAACATCAGGTCGACTAGCAGCAACACGAAAAGCTATTCTTCCAATTCGACCAAATCCATTAATTCCAATTTTTACTTTTGACATTTTATTATTATTTTAATTAATCCTTTTTAAATACTCATTATATCTGATACTCTTAGTAATTCTTCATCTATTTTTGAGTGCCCTTTGACTGCTTTGTCTATAGGGTATAACTCAAGTTTATTGTTGATGGTGCCAACCATTACGTTGTTTTTACCTTCCAATAACGACTCAACAGCCTTCACGCCCATTCTTGAAGCTAAAACCCTGTCAAAACAGGAAGGAGATCCCCCGCGCTGCATGTGTCCTAAAACAGAGACACGCACATCATAGTCTTCGAGATTTTCTTCAACGTAATCCCTTAACTCAAATACATTTTTACCAGTCTTATCGCCTTCAGCAACTACAACAATACTGGATGACTTCCCTGTATGTCTACTCTTTTCTAAGGACTCTAGTAGGCGATCTAATCCTAGATCTTCTTCAGGAACTAAAATTTCTTCTGCACCAGAACCAACTCCAGCATTTAAGGCAATATGTCCGACATCACGTCCCATTACCTCAACAAAAAACAAGCGCTTGTGAGAACTAGCTGTATCTCTAATCTTATCGATCGCTTCAACTGCAGTATTTAATGCCGTATCGTAACCTAGTGTAAAATTAGTACCAACAATATCATTGTCAATAGTTCCAGGGATTCCTACAATAGGAAAATTAAATTCTTCATTAAAAATCATTCCCCCTGTAAAAGTTCCATCTCCACCAATTAAAACCAAGGCATCAATGTTTTGTTTTAGTAATTGTTCGTGAGCTTTTTTACGCCCTTCTTTGGTTCTAAAATCTTTAGAACGAGCAGACTTTAAGAAAGTTCCTCCTTTATTTATAATATTGTTTACGCTTCTAGCATCTAACAATTCAAAATCTCCTTCAATCAGACCCTCATAACCTCTGTAGACACCAACACATTCAATAGTGTGATATACACAAGCTCGTACGACAGACCGTATTGCTGCGTTCATCCCAGGTGCGTCGCCTCCGGATGTTAATACACCGATTTTTTTTATCTGATTTTCCATAGCTATAATGGTTTATGTTGTAAAATTAATAAAACTTATATGTTAAAAAATATTCAAAGACCTCAATTTTATCAACTTCTATAAATTCAAACGTTTTCGTTAATAACTATTTAACTTTGAAGCATAAAAATTAATTATTCGCAGGTTTTTCGGGAATGTTTTCCTTGAAATTCATAAATTTCGGTATGGAAGTATTATCTCCTGAAGGATTTGTAAATTTTATTTTTTGTTGTTGTTTTTTAAAAAGCGCCTCTAAGAATTCTTTTAAATTATCGAACTCAATATTGTATGAGAGTCCTACCCCTTGGGTATAACCTATTTGTTCTCCAAAATTCTGAATGCTGTTTTCTTTATTAAAAAACTTAAGCGATAGGGTGCGATCTTCATTTAATAAAACCTCAACGTCAAAATCTCCAGCCACAGTTGTCTCACTAACTCCGCCGACTGGAACTCCTATTTTTCCATTAATTAGAATGTTGTCACTTATTTTAGTAGAAACGGTCACCCCTACTCGACTGTCAGTTTCATAGTTAGGAGTTGTTTTTCCTAGGTCTAAATCAATTCCTAACTGAACTTTATCATCATCATCCGCAAAAAGCTCATTTAACATGCTTGTAACTCCATCTGAAACCAACCCAAAAGCATCTTGAGAATCTAGTGTTAATTCACTCCTAAAGGCCCCTGTTGCTAATAAGGAAAGAGCCTGGAATTCTTTTCTATCTTTATCCCTTAGGCGATCTGCTAACTCACTATTAAGGGTTGAATTGATCCCTGGAAATCGAATATCGAAATTTAAATCTGGTTTTTCTAATTGCCCAGTCAAATGAACTTCTACTTCAGTTGGAATGCTTTGATTGATCGGATTATCTAGTAAGGTTGAAGGATTCACATTAATGCCGTCATATATGGCTTTAATGTTTATATCTGCATTTAATGGACTTCCATCCCAAGCCATTGTACCATCCTTAACAACTTTGAATTTTTTTTGAATTATGCGTCCAAAAGAAAAGTTGTATATCCCTGAAAGTACGATGAAATCCCCAAACATTTGAAATTTACCTTTGGTATTAACTTGAGCTAACATACTTCCATTTCCACGCCCAATTATTGAACTTCCTGTCTGCTTGTCTATTACAATTTCAATTTCAGCATCGTCATTGATATCCATGTTAAATTCCATTTCAAGCCCTTTAACATCATCAATCTCAAAGACCTCAACTATCGACTGGGATAACTTTTGTTCTGAGCTTAAAAAATTAATGTAAGAGCTTTCAGATAATATCTCGCTATCATTTAACGGAATTTTAAAAATGGTTCCTTTAGAGGTCCCAACATTAGCCTCAATAAACAATTGATCTGTGGGTCCATAAATATTAATATCACCATCTACGAAAGCAGTACCATAGTATAGGGATTCATCTTGTTCGATCGTATTTAGCACCATTAAACGATCTGAATCAATATTTAAATCTAAGAACCAATTTGAGAAGTTATTATGACTGATTCCTCCATTCAAATAAGCTTTTGATTGGTAGTCAACGTCATTCATTATTGCTTGATCAAAAATAAAGCTTTGCTTTTCTAGGTTGATAACTGTAGCATCCGAAAAATCATAACCAACATTAAGGTAAGGAATAGCAAAACCTCCATTATTTAAAACCAAACGTCCTTCCATTTGAGGTTTTTCAAGTCGACCGCTGACAGAAGTAAAGCCAGACACACTACCTTGAATATTTGTAATCACACCAGCCCCAAAAGGATTTAAAGGTTTTAAGATGAAATCACTAAATGAAATGTCAAGTGCGAGGTTTGAGTTAGGGCCAGATACATCAAAAGATCCAATGACCGACAACGACTCATTCTCATCTTCTTTTAACGATACACTAACATCATAATTTGTGAGAGATTGATTTCCTTGAATATTAGATTTAAACGATCCTAAATTAAAGTCATTAACTTTAAAATTATCAATTGTTAAACTGGACTTTGGAAGATAGATACTTTGAATCTCAGAAATATTTAAGATCCCATTTAAATTTCCGTCGAGCTTTAAATTTTTAACTGAAGGGGTGACTTTTGATAAGTCTACATTTTTAAATTCAAGATCCAAGCTCCTGTTCCCTGAGCTTTCCAAAAGTGCGTTTAAACGAATCTCTTCGTTATCATAAGACATAATTAAATTATCTATTAAGACCTCTCTAAAATCTCTGTCAAAGGTAATTTTGTTTAGACCGTTTTGAGAACTGTTTATGAGCCATGGTGTTTCCTTAAAAATAGCAGTTGATTTTTTGACCCCAACCACAGACTTATCAGCCTCATTTATTGTATAATATAAATTTAAATCAAATATATCTTTAGACTCTTCTCCTCCTTTAAATTTAGACTTAACATACAAAGTGTCATTGAGAGTGACATTTATTAAACTAAATTCTGAAGCATTGTAATACTTAGTTGCAATACTGTCAACTTCAATATACGAATTGAAAAGCGGGTTATCATTTATTAGCTGAACCTTAATTTTATCTGCAAAAAAATCACCCATTTCTATTGAAGGCGATCTAAAGGTCAACTTGAATTTTTTAGGATCACTCTCCAGTCTTCCCTTCACAGACGTATTTGGTCCAAGCTTTATATCTGGATAAAATAGTTCTATTACTTTACTATATACCTTAAAATTAAAATTTAGATATTGGTCATCTACAACCTGAGATGGATTGGAATTGGTGTAAATATCTCCTAACGAATTTCTCATTAAATCTGGTAAATCGTTAATACTAAACTTACCTTTCAAACTTCCAATGACGATTTCTGGGGAATTTACTTGAACAGTTCTTATTATATTATGATCAAAAGTAGAAGTTATTTCAAAATCTTTGAACTCATAGCGGTTATTTTGATTCTCATACAATGCATCCTTGAAACTAATTACCCCGTAGGCATCATCAATACTAGAGCCTTTCATATCTACAAACATTTCACCTGTTAGTATGGAGGTTTGATCTCGATCCACTAATTGTAAGGCATTTAGATTGGCATAATCAATAAGCGCCGAAAAATCATAAATATTCTCAGCACCTGAGAAATCTACAAGTCCTGCAAATTTCAATCTTAAATTCGCATCCATTGTATTTAATTGGCCATTGAATACTTTATTCATCACAAACCCAGAAACCTCTAATTCAGAGTAATCATAGTCCCGAAACACAAATGAATCAATCACTCCTCTAATATTGGAATTAACATTCTCCTTACTAAAACCACTCCCAACTATACTAAGGCTAGACGTCACTAACCCAATCGAAGGATGTCCTATAGCCTTTCCTAGGTTAAAATCCGTAAGGCGAATTTGCCCCTTGTAGGAAGCGTTGTCAATCAACTCTATTTCATCTAAGTTTAAATCTATAAAAAGATCTCCTATTTCGGTAGAAACGTCCATTATAGCCTTAACATACTTTCTAGTAATATTCGCCTGACCGCTCATATTAAATCGCCCTAAGGCTCTAAAACCAGACGGGATCGAATTACCTAATACTCTGGGCAATAACGCGACCAGTTCTTCATAGTTTGACGATATTTTCTCAAAATCGCCGTCAAGCTCAAAATCATCAGAGTTTGACGCAAATAACTTACTGATTCGAAGGTTTCCAATGATTGATGTATTACGGCTGTTGTTTAAATTAAACTCTTCAAATAATAAATTTTCTAATGTTCCCGAAAACGAAGTGCTAAACTCAACCTTTTGATTCGCTCCAAACTCATCGTATAATAAACTAAATTCTTCCAAGTCTAGATTGCTATTTTTAAAAAAACCTGAAACTTGAACCTTTTTTGAAAAGGATTTAAGATCTTTCCGTTGGTAATCAAACTGAAGCTGACCATTAACCAACGACGCTAATGTCTCAATTTGTAAATCAGAAAACACCATCCGACTAGGTGTATAAGAAAACTCTGTTTGAAGATTTTTTAATGCAACTCCTCTAGAGTCTTTAAAAGAAAGTTGCTTTATTTTTGTGTTTATATCAAATCCAGATATCAAAAAATCTGAAGCTAAAATATCGAGATCTCTCAAATCCAAAACTTTAGGATTTTTTTTGTTTTCATCTGTAAGACGGAAACTACTATTATATATATTCAAACTTCCTGATGATAGCAAAAATTTATTTGTCTTTTCAATTGGGTTTTGCCTATCGAACTTATCAGCAAAAAAATCCAAGCTAGTATCACCTTCTCCTTTATACGTTTTTATATGAAAAAAAAGGTTATACATGTCAATATCCCCAAATTCAAGCTCATTATTAGCAATTTTAGCAAAACTTAAAACAGAAGTATTGAGCTCTGAAACTGAAATCATGGTAGCCCCAAAATGATCCTTTATCAAAATAGTTTTGAGTTCTACATCCCCATTAAACTGAAGACCTACCTTTTCAATTTTTATATCCGTGCCATAAGCCTCGTTAATTTTACCAGTAGCATAGCTTCCTAAACTCGTTTGGATCGCTGGAATTGATAAAAAAGCCACCAAAACAATGAAGAACAACCCCAAGATTGATACAACTTTTAATGCTATTTTAAGATATTTATTGATAGGCTGTAGAGGTTATTTTATTCATAATTTAACTATTAATACTAAAATTTAAACTCTGTAAAGCATTTATTTAACTGCTATTTTTTTTATTTCTTTGCAGTAGTCTAATTAATAGATTAAATTATACCTAATTATATTTACAAATTAAATGAATATTCTGACAAAATCGTCTTAATGAGCTTAAAAAATATATACATTTTAGGAATTGAATCTTCTTGCGATGATACAGCTGCGGCTGTTCTACGCAATGGAGAAACACTAAGCAATGTCATTGCAACGCAAGAAATTCACAAATTATATGGGGGGGTAGTTCCTGAATTAGCATCAAGAGCACACCAACAAAATATTGTTCCTGTGGTTGATCAAGCCCTAAAAAAGGCCGGTATTTCCTTAACCGATTTGGACGCAGTTGCATTTACACAAGGGCCTGGTCTTATGGGCTCTTTGTTAGTTGGAACTTCATTTGCAAAATCACTCGCTTACGGGCTGGATATTCCATTAATTGACGTAAATCACATGCAAGCCCATATATTAGCTCACTTTATAGAAGAAGCTGGATACAATAAACCTTCGTTTCCATTTATTGCGATGACCATCTCTGGAGGACACACACAAATAGTGCGTGTTGACAACTATTTTAAAATGACTGTAATCGGAGAAACCATTGATGATGCAGTAGGTGAAGCTTTTGACAAAAGCGGCAAAATTCTAGGATTAGGATATCCCGCGGGACCAGAAATTGACAAACGCGCAAAACTTGGAAACCCAAAAGCATTCAAGTTCACAAAACCAAAACTAAAGGGACTAAATTTCAGTTTTTCAGGCCTAAAAACAGCCATCTTATATTTCGTTCAGAAACAAGTCAAAGAAAACCCTCAATTTATTGAAGAAAATCTCAACGATATTTGCGCATCAATACAGTATACTATTATTGAGATTTTAATGGACAAATTAAAATTAGCAGTTTCAGAAACAGGAATTAATCAGATTGCGATTGGTGGAGGGGTTTCTGCAAACTCAGGGATCAGAGGTGCATTAAAACAAGCGGAAAGCCAACATGGCTGGACCACTTATTTACCTGCTTTTGAGTTTACAACAGATAATGCTGCAATGATTGCAATTGTAGGGTATTTAAAGTTTAAAAATAAACAGTATGCAGACCAATCCATTATGGCCTCATCACGACTAAAAATATAAAGCAAATGCAATTATTTTATAACTCAGAACTCGACCAAACTACAAAGACCTTTAATTTCTCGAAAGATGAAAGTCGTCATATTGTAAAAGTATTGCGTAAATCTACTGGTGACATTTTAATGATCACCAATGGGATTGGGTGGACCTTTGAAGCCGAAGTTGTGATTCCCAACCACAATAAGTGCGTTGTTAATATATTAAATTCCAAATATGAGCCACCAAAAGACTACTCTGTTCATCTAGTGGTATGTCCCACAAAAATGAACGATCGCTACGAATGGTTTTTAGAAAAAGCTACAGAAATAGGAGTGACAGTAATTACACCCATCATTAGTCATAATAGCGAAAGAAAAGTAGTTAAAACGGAACGGTTTGAGAAGATTATACAATCGGCGATGAAACAATCTCTACACCCGTACCTACCATCGCTGGAGGCTGCAGTCACTTTTTCCGAATTTATAAAAAAACCCCAAGAGGGAAAGACTTTTATTGCACATTGTGATAAGGGAGAAAAATTAAAATTTAAAAACCAGGTTGAACCGGGTAAATCTATCACAATCTTGATTGGGCCAGAGGGTGATTTTAGCAATCAAGAAATCGCAACCGCTATGGAAAACAACTACATACCTGTATCTTTAGGCAACTCAAGGCTACGAACCGAAACCGCAGCTATTGTAGCCTGTCATACTATCCAACTTTGTAATGAATAAACGAGTAATATATTTAATTTTTATCTGTGGCCTGAACTTTTGTACAAGCCAAAGTATCGCTGTTTTAAAATATGATGGTGGAGGCGACTGGTACAGCAATCCAACTGCACTTAAAAATTTAATTCAGTTCTGTAATACAAATATCGAAACCGCAATTAACACAAAACCAGAATTTGTAGAAGCTGGAAGTACAGCTATATTTGAGTATCCATTTCTTCACATGACGGGACACGGAAATGTAGTGTTTTCGGAAAGTGACACCAAAAACTTAAGGATGTACTTATTGTCTGGGGGGTTTTTACATATTGATGATAACTACGGCATGAAGCCTTATGTCATAAAAGCTCTTGATAAGTTGTTTCCGGACAAAAAAATGACAGAAATCCAGTTATCTCACCCTATTTACAATAACGTATATCCCTTTCCAAAAGGACTTCCTAAAATTCATGAACATGATGGTTTAGCGCCCAGAGCACTAGGCTATTTTCATGAAAGTAAGTTAATATTACTATTCACCTACGAAAGTGATTTAGGAGATGGCTGGGAAGATGAAAATATACATAACGATCCAGAAGAGGTTAGATTAATAGCTTTAAAAATGGGGGCCAACATTATAAAATATGCCTTTGAAAACTAAAGCGACCATGCAATTAGACCATTACACATCCAAGTTTTCAAGAAAAACCTTTCCAATTATTTTAGTGAGTGACAACGTAACTCATGCTGCTAATATCGGAAGCCTGTTTAGAACAGCAGATGCTTTTGGAGTCGCCCATTTAATCTTAGGCGGAAGTGCTGTAGAGCTTGGAAGAAAATTTACTAAAACCTCAAGAGCAACTGAGCGATCAATTTCTTTTGAACAAGCTGAAAATACAATAAGTAAAATAAGAGATTTAAAGTCTGAAAACTACGTGATAATAAGTCTTGAAATCACAGAGAAAAGTATTCCAATATCTAACTTAAAACTCACTAAAAACAGTAAGATTGTCTTCATTGTTGGTGACGAAAAACACGGAGTTTCAGCATCAATTCTAGAGATTTCTGACCACATCGTTCACATTGAAATGTACGGTCAAAATAGCAGTATGAATGTAGCACAAGCAGCCAGTATAGGACTCTATGAATTTACGAAAAAAATAAACACAATAACCCCTAAACCTTTACGTGAATAAAAATATACTAAATACTGATATTCAATCTTTTATATCTAAAAATATTAACTCTAATACATACGATTTAATACTCAAAGGGAGTGTTTTTGATGGAGTTGAAATCAAAGCAATTATTGAACAAATTGAAGCTAAGAAAAAATGTGAATCAAAACTAAAAAAATGGTTTCAAAGCCCTAATATATATTACCCCAATAAACTAAACATTGAGCAAACCTCATCAGAAATCACAGCACTTATTAAAAGCAATCTAATTAGCGGCAAATCATTAGCAGATATCACTGGTGGCTTTGGTGTGGATAGTTATTATTTTTCTAAACAATTTAAAACAGTCGTTCACTGCGAAATGAATATCAAACTGGCTAAAATAGCAGCGCACAATTTCACTATTTTAAAAGCCAATAACATCATTACCAAATGCACAAACGGATTAGAATTTCTCAAAAATACTGAAGAAAAATTTGAATGGATTTATATTGACCCCTCGCGCCGCGATACACAAAATAAAAAAAAGTTTCTAATTGAAGACTGTAGTCCAAATATCTTAAAACATCAAGCCCTAATTTTTAGTCATAGTAAAAATGTACTAATTAAAATGTCACCAATGCTGGACATCAGCAATGCACTTCAAGCGTTAAAGCACGTAAGTAAGGTTTATATTTTGGCTGTAAAAAACGAAGTTAAAGAGCTATTATTTATACAAGAAAAAGAAAGTAATTCAGAAGTTACTATAAACACCATTAACACGTATCCATACAGAACTGAACACTTTTCTTTCAAAGTATCTCAGGAGAAAACCGCTGAAACAACATTTAGCACCCCGCAGCGCTTTCTCTACGAACCAAATACAGCCGTAATGAAATCTGGAGCTTTCAGATTGATATCGGAATATTTTAAAATCGATAAACTCGAACTAAATACACATTTATACACAAGCGACAGAATAATCGAAGGTTTCCCTGGAAAAATATATGAAATATCTTCAATACGTCCCTATCACAAAAAAACACTAAAGAGTATTATTGGCGGACGGAAAGCAAATTTAAAAACTCGTAATTTCACCGAAAAAATAGATTCTATAAAACAGTATTTCAAAATCTCTGATGGTGGTGAAAACTATATTTTTTTCACTAGCAGCTTGGGTAATAAAATTTCACTTGAGTGTCATCTTGCAGCGACATGAATCGAATTTGACATATATTATATATAATTAACTAAAAAGACTACTCAACTGTTAAGTTAAAGACTCTTAGATATCGCTAAAGACCTTAACCCCTCAAATACCACTACACTTACAGCATTAGCCAAGTTTAAACTCCTAACATGTGGACTATAAATAGGTATTTTAAATAATTTATCGCCATTGTTTCCCAACAATTTATTTGGCAAACCAACAGACTCTTTTCCAAAAACAAAAAATAAATTATCTTCATAATCTATCTCTGTGTAATTTTTATCTGCACCTGCAGAAAGAAAAACCATCTTCTCGTTTATGTTAATAGATAAAAAATCTTCTAAACTATTATATGTTTTAACCGAAATATGCTTCCAATAATCCAACCCAGCTCGCTTAAGACGTGCATCAGTTAATTCAAACCCAAACGGCTTTACTAAGTGCAATACAGAACCAGAAGCCAAACTAAGTCTACCAATATTTCCAGTATTGTTTGGGATTTCAGGTTCAACGAGTACAATATTAAAAGCCATTAGGTTATTTTTTTATCAAAAATAAGAACAAAGTAATAAAACCTTACTATAAATAATAAGGTTTTTGATTGATAAAAAATTTAATCACAAAACTCCGAAGAAATTAATTTATCAGATGATTTAATAGATTATTTATTGAAAATATATTAACTTTTTTATGACGAAGGGCTTAAAAAATAGCGTATTTGCGACTAATTATTAAGTTGTTTTAAGGCAACACTTGAAATAGTTGTAGGAAAATTACATGAATTATTGACACAGACATATATCATAGTACTATTTTCTACAAAACGATTTTCCAATAATGGCAACTCAATATTATTTTCAATGAACATTTTATTTTTTAAGATAGAGGTTCTAGCACAAATAATTTTATTAGGAATATACTCCTTGTTTATATCCTTTATTTTCTGAATAGCATCTTCACCAAGAATTGCTACCTCGTAAAAGCTAGAGCTTAAATTACTATATACAGTAATCCAGTTTGAATATGATGAAGGATAGCTTTCAATTATCGGAACCATATTGTGTACCATTTGGCGGCTTATTTTTAAATAGTTCTTATCTCCAAATAAATGGCCAAGCTTTAATAAATTATTAGCCATAATAGAATTTGATGCTGGAATAACATTATCCTCAAGTTCTGTTTTTTTAGCGATTAGCTGTGAGTCCACATCAGACGTGAAAAAAAACATATTAGAATTTTTGTCATAGAAATGTTCGAATGTGTAATCCATAAGTCTTTTACAAAGTATCAGCCATTTTTCTTCAAGTGAAGCCTCATACAATGATATATATGCATCAATCAGTGTCGCATAATCTTCTAGATAGGCATTAATCGTTGATTCTTTATTTTTATAACTTCTAAACAAACTACCGTCTTTTTTAATGAGTTTGTCTTCAATGAAGGAAGCGTTTTTAATAGCAATTGTTAACAAATGATTATCGTCAAAAACACGGTATGCATCCACATATCCCTTTAGCATTAGTGCATTCCAGGAGGTTAGTATTTTGTCGTCTAAACGCGGTGGTTTTCGTTTTTCACGTTCAGCTAAAAGCTTCCTTTTCCATTCGCCTATCTTACTTTTTAAATCAGTTAAATCAAGTTTGTGTATGTCTGCAAATTCCTTATCACTGTTTGATCTAATTAAGTTGTAATTTTCATGCTCCCAAAAGCCATAATCATTAATGTTATAATACTTAGAGAATAAATCATAGTCAGATCGAATTATCTTTTGAAGTTCTGTTTTTTTCCAGACATAATAAGCACCTTCCTCAAGAACATTTTCTTCGTTGACACTGTCGGCATCTAATGAAGAATAAAATCCTCCATCTTTGTGCAATAATTCACGTTCAATAAAATCTAATGTATTGTAGACGGTTTCTTTGTAGAGTTCATTTTTGGTAATTAAAAAGGCATCGGAGTATAAACTAACTAGCTGACCATTGTCATAGAGCATTTTCTCAAAATGAGGAATATGCCATTTTTCGTCAACTGAATACCTGGCAAATCCACCACCAACTTGGTCAAAGAGACCTCCATAGGCCATTCTTTTTAGGGTTGTGTTCACATAGTTTTTGAGTTGCCTGTGTTTAGTTTTGTAAGCATGCCTCATTAAAAACTGATAATTTGTAGGCATTGGGAACTTTGGTGTCCTATTAAGTCCACCAAAATCATAATCAAACGATTCTGACCACTTTTCGACACATTTTTGAATATAATTTTCTGAGAAAAAAATTTCTTTCTTATTTAGAACAACTAAATTCGACTGTTGAACTCCTTCTGTGAGCTTCATTGCATATTCGACTGTTTTAGCCGAATCCTTTTCATATAAATCAGAAATTTGAATTAAAGCATTAGTCCAGTTATCCTTACCAAAATATGTCCCCCCCCAAATAGGTCTTCCGTCAGGCAAGGCTATACAATTTAGAGGCCATCCGCCACTTCCAGTTATGAGCTGAACGGCATTCATATACACTTGATCAACATCAGGGCGCTCTTCTCTATCTACTTTAATATTAATAAAATTATCATTCATTATTTTAGCAACCTCTTCGCTCTCAAAACTTTCGTTCTCCATGACATGACACCAATGACAGGCCGAATAACCTATGGAGATTAAAATTAACTTATTTTCTCTTTTAGCCAATGATAAAGTTTCGTCATTCCATGCATACCAATTGACCGGGTTGTGAGCATGTTGTAACAAATAGGGACTTGTTTCAGATATTAAACTATTAGTAAACTTATGTTTCTGCATAAAGGAAGTAGGTTTTTGGTTACAATTAAGAAATAACAGAGAAAGTAATAAGAGAGACTTATATTTCATTTTGGCAGAATTAAACAAATATTAAAAGCTTGTCATGCGTTAATTAATTGAATGATACAATTTAAAGATATTAATTAATTTCTTGAAATAATTTCAAGTCTATTTTATGAAATTTATTTTGTTTTATCTTGAAAACAATCTTTACCATTTAATTTGATTATTTTGGATCTTTAATAATGAAGGAAAAAATCATAAATAAATAATAAACCCTAATTAAATATGAGAAAAAAGGGGTGTACATTTATGTTCTGTGGAATTATTTGAGAGATTTAGTTTAAATATTAAAAATACGTCATCCAACTTTTCATTAACGTTCTTTGTCTAATTAATCACCCACGATAAATAAAAATAATTTAAATTTAAAAAAAAACCTGTTCTATTAAACTTATTTGATAATATACAACTAACTAAAATCTATAAAAATGAAATTAAAGCATTTATTATTAATCGTTTTTTTAATACCCATAGTTAACCAAGAAATAAACGCTCAAAACTGGAGTGAATTTGCAAATACAGGATATTATGCAAAAGCTAACCTAGAGCTTGAGCTACATTCGAAAGCTGAAAATCGAGTGGTATTTATGGGAAATTCTATCACTGAAGGTTGGGTGAATATGCGTCCAGAGTTTTTCAAGAATAGAGATTATATTAACAGAGGAATTGGGGGGCAAACAACGCCTCAAATGCTACTACGTTTTCGACCAGATGTTGTTGATTTAAATCCAAAAGTAGTGCTCATACTAGCAGGTACAAATGATATCGCGGGAAACACAGGATTTACCTCATTAGAAACCATTATTGGAAATATTAAATCCATGGCAGAAATAGCCAATGCAAATGGAATAAAAGTTATAATTTCTTCCATCTTACCTGCAGTAGAATATTTATGGAAACCCGGATTAAATCCCGCACCAAAAATTGTTTCAATTAACAAAGAATTAAAGATGTATGCCGAGAAAAATAACTTTATTTATCTTGATTACTTCTCCGCAATGGTAGATGATAATTATGGATTAAAAGTACCTGACTATACAGCAGCAGATGATCTGGTACACCCCAATAAAACAGGCTATTTAGTAATGGAAAAACTAGCTGAAAAAGCGATTGACAACGCACTAAGTCAATAAAAATAAATCGAATACAATTAAGTATTTATCTATTATTAATTGGTCTCTTATTTAACGCTAGAGTTACCAGTCAATTGTCTTCTCTATAAACTCAATTAAACTATGAGCCATATTTTTTTGCTGCTGAACAGAGGGATGTGCTGTGCTTTCTTCATAAGGCAAAAAATGCGTATAAATATGTGGATCCTCCAAGTTATCTACTGCAACTTGGACATAGCCAGGCCATAAGGAACCCGGTTTAGTAGCATCCATACTTCCTAAAGAGCAAATGATATTAGCCTCTGGATAATGAGCTCTTAAACCCGCAATAAACTCTTGATAAGCATTTATAAGATAGGCTTCGTCAGGTACTTTATCTCCGAATCTTTTTATAAACTCTGGATGCTCAGGAAGTTTTACGAGCCCGGTGTCATTTTGAAACAGATTGACCACAACAACCTGAGGTTGGTACAAAGAAAAATCCCACTTACTAGTACTGTCTGTAGGAACTAATCGGTCATAAACCTCAGGCATAATCAATGGATCCCAGCTTACAGTGATGCCAATACCACTTTTACAGACACAATGATAGTCTGCATCAAAGTGTCTGGATGTAATCGCTGCATAGGAAGCATAATTATTGGAGTATATGCTGTCATAACGATCCTTTCCAGATGTATCTTCTACTGCAAATCCAGCAGTTATTGAATCTCCATAAAATTCAATTTTTCTTTTCTTAGGGGCAGACTTTGCTAATAATTTAGCATTTGTATCAACCTTAAAACCATAAAAGTCTGTTGGACCCCTATCCCACTCTGTGCGTCTAAAGAGCTCAATTGTGTGAGGGCCTTTTGACAAGTTGGAGGCGAGGACTTGGTATTGTTTGATGGTTTGTGGTCTTAAAATAAAGATACTATCATTATCTAAAATTACATTATAATAATTATCTCCCGATTCATCTTGAAGCAAGACGGCGATAGATGCCCCTTCGAAATTAATTCTAATTGAAGACCCAGGCCAGTTCAATCCAACAGATTCCTCACTAGACCGATTTATTCTACCAGAATATTCAATCGCAGGGTCAGAAGGATCGACAATCAGTTCTTTTTTATCAGAACAACTAATTAACAAAACTGATAATGAAAATGATAGTATAAGATATGATTTCATAAAAAAAAACTATATGGTTAGTTATTTTAATGGGTTGCCTCCCCTGCTCCACTAGGAATTCTAATCCGTTCTACTATGTCTTGCACATCTTGTGGGGGTGCTGGTGTAAACTTCATAATTGTAATAGACACTATAAAATTTAATAACATAGCTACACTTCCAAAGCCTTCAGGTGAAATACCAAACCACCACTCACTTTTACTAGGAAGAACGTCGTCAAACCATCCGAGTTTATATTTCAACATATAATACAACATGGTAACAATACCCACAATCATACCGGCTATAGCGCCCTCTTTATTCATTCGTTTGTAGAAGATCCCTAATATGATCGCTGGAAAGAAGGAAGCTGCTGCCAAACCAAAAGCCAAGGCTACTGTTGCGGCAACAAAGCCCGGAGGATTAATTCCAAAATAACCTGCTACACAAACAGCAACAACCGCTGATAAACGTGCCGCTACTAATTCATTTTTCTCAGAAATTTTTGGGTTGATTATTTTCTTGATTAAGTCATGTGAAACAGAAGCAGAAATCACTAATAATAATCCTGCTGCAGTTGATAATGCAGCTGCTAGAGCTCCTGCCGCTACCAGAGCGATGACCCAATTAGGCAATTCTGCAATTTCTGGATTTGCCAAAACCATAATATCGTTATCAACGACTAATTCATTTTGATTTTTATCCGCTACATACTGAATTAATCCATCGTTGTTTTTATCTACAAATGTAATCAGTCCTGTCGTTTCCCATTTTTTAAACCATTCCGGAACTGTCGCATAGGGCTGATTAGAAAGTGTTTCAATCATATTGGTTCGTGCAAATGCCGCCACTGCAGGTGCTGTAGAATACAAGATAACAATAAGAAATAACGCAATCCCTGCTGATTTACGAGCATCCTTGACGCGCTTAACTGTAAAAAAACGTACTATCACATGAGGCAGTCCTGCTGTACCCACCATCAAAGCCAGTGTAATCGCAAATACATCCACCAAAGACTTGGTACCTTCTGTATATTCAGCAAACCCTAAATCAGTGCTTAAACCGTCTAATTTGTCTAGTAAAAAAGTACCAGATCCGTCTGCTAATTCACTGCCAAAACCTAACTGTGGAATTGGATTGCCTGTCATTTGAATTGATATAAAAATGGCGGGAACCATGAACGCAAAAATCAAGACACAATATTGAGCAACTTGTGTATAGGTAATACCTTTCATCCCTCCTAAAACCGCATAAAATAATACAATCAACATCCCAATAACGACACCTGTATTAATATCAACTTCTAAAAACCGAGAGAATACCAATCCAACTCCTCGCATCTGACCCGCTACGTACGTAAAGGAGACTAAAAGAGCACATATAACGCCAACAAGACGAGCCGTATTAGAATAATAACGATCTCCAATAAAATCAGGAACGGTGAATTTCCCAAACTTCCTTAAATAAGGAGCTAATAACAAAGCGAGTAAAACATATCCTCCGGTCCAGCCCATTAAATAAACAGCTCCGTCATAGCCTGCAAAGGAAATAATTCCTGCCATAGAAATAAAAGAGGCCGCACTCATCCAATCAGCGGCTGTTGCCATTCCATTGGCTAGAGGCGATACGCCTCCACCAGCAACATAAAATTCTTTTGTAGAGCCTGCCCGTGCCCAAATTGCAATTCCTATATACAGAGTAAAAGTGATACCTACTAAAATATAAGTCCACGTTTGAACGGGCAGCGATTCAGCCAGTAAAATACTATTTATCATAACCATATTTTTTATCCAGTTTATTCATTAGTCTCACATATATAAATATCAAAACAACAAATACATACATAGACCCTTGTTGTGCAAACCAAAACCCAAGTTTAAAGCCACCAAGCTTAAAGTCGTTAAGTACGTCTTTTAACATAATTCCAGCTACAAATGAGACGAGGAACCACACTGCTAATAGTATATATAAGTATCTAATATTTTCCTTCCAATAGGCTTTTGATTTGCTTTCTGTCATTTTGTTTTATTTTGGTTAATTAATTTTAAGATACTGAAATTTAATATGTTTAATCAATTTGTTTAAAGGGTTTAAAATGGCAAGTTCTACGTCTGCATGAGGGTTACTTAAGATCATTATACTGTTTTTCAAAGCATCGTATTCGTTCTGTGTTATTTTTTTATTCACTAATGACGTTAGTAATATTTTAGATACTTCAGATAGGTTTTCCGATAATACTTCCAATGGTTTTAGCTTTGGATTACTTGGGATAGTGACGAACTTGGTATGGTTATCAGACCATTTCCTCAAATAAGATTGGATCGCCTTAGAATCTATCTGTTTACCTGAATCATTAGTCGAATTGATAAAAAGAGCAACCTCTATTTTAAATGCAGCGGCTGCCTCAGCATCAGCTGTACAAGCATCTGCAAAAAGGGTGAACGGTGAAAATGTTTTGTATTCTGTACCGCCTGCATTTCTTGAATATATTTTTAGAGGCTCGCAAATACTTACCAGAACTTGCAGCGCTTCTATAGAGTAGTTATTACTAAGGTTACGTAGAATAACAGCACTGCTGCTTAGATGTGTTATCCCTAATTCTTCCAGCTGACGACTCACCACTTTTAAACGACGCTTCATGTTGTCAATAGCATTGACGTCTTTTGAAGACCAAAGGCGCTCTGCAATCGCTGCAGTGCGAGGCCAAATTCGAGAATCAATGGTAAGAGGCGTTACTAACTCACTCCACATGGTGGCTTCACCTCCAAGAACACGTGCACGCTCGGCTTCAGTTAATGTTACATCTCCAATCGGATCGGCGCTGTAATGATGCTCTACAGAAAGCATCCTATCTATATAATACCCATTTGAAAGGACGGCTTGAAACCCCTGTTTAGCAGCTGTGATGGCAGCACCTCCCTTTTCCATTCCCTCATTTTCACCTCTCCAAGCGTGTATCAATGCTGTGGTTGGCATCGTAGGCGTCATAATCTCGTCCCAGCCCATTAATTTTTTCCCCAAGCTGTTCAGGGTTTTTTCCAATCTAATATTCAAGTACGTCTGTAGCTCATGATTTGTGTTTAGATTATTTATGTTTTTAAACGCTTGAATAGACTCATTTCCATTCCAATGTTTTCCTTCGTTTTCGTCCCCACCAATATGGAAATATTGATCAGGGAAAAGAGACGCTATTTCAGTAAACAACTCGTCTAAAAAAACATAGGTTGATTCAAGAGTTGGATTAAGGGTTGGATTAAAGATCCCAGAAAAACGTTCAATAGTATAAACATAACCTTTCTTACTCCCAAGTTCAGGATAAGCTGTTAAGATTGCAGTAGCATGTCCAGGAACATCAATTTCTGGAACGACTCTAATGCCTAAATTTGAGGCATAACTAACAATATCTTTTATTTGGTTTTGAGTATAGTATAAACCATCCGATGCTTCGAGATGTAGTTTAGGAAATACCTTGGACTCGATACGAAACCCTTGATCATCAGATAAATGCCAGTGAAACACATTCATTTTAAGTGATGCCATCGCATCTAAATTTCGTTTTATAACCGCTACAGGTTGGAAATGCCTAGCGGCATCAATCATCAGACCACGCCAAACAAACCGAGGTGCATCGTAAATAGAAACCCCTGGAAAATAATAGTCTGAAGCGCCCTGTGTTGTTAATTGCAGTAATGTCTCTAACCCTCTTAGAGCTCCTACATCTGTTGTAGCTCTAATTATCGCGTTGGTTGCATTCACTTCTAAGGAGTAGGATTCATCGCTATCAATACTAAGGCTTGAAACTGTATCAAAATGAATTTGAATGGTTGAAGAACTGTCTTTAACTGGAAATCCTTCATTGATAAAAACCCCTGTACGACCAGAAAGACGTCTTAGAAAAATAGTCCCAGCTTTTTGAAGCCTTTCACTAGAACTTACATTTATTGAGATTGTAAGTTGCTCATCAATAGGTAATTTTAGATTTTTAGCTTCAATTTTTTTGGGCCAAGGCATTAAATTATAGCGCTCGGAAAGTTTATTTTGAGAAAAGCCAGTAACAAAAATCAAGCAAAAAAATAAGATTAATCTTGTATTCATATGTTAAAAATGGTAGCGTTTAAAAGCCTCTATAGCTGCATAATCAGCAAGTCCTAAGTCATTATATCTTTTGGCTGTTAACCTGTTCCTATCTTCAACGCGCACCCAAAACTCTCTGTTGTCATCGCCTTGAAACATTACACCATCTTTTTGAGATTGATGATAGAAAATAGCATGTCGCTTTTTAAGCACTTGGTCAGGGCTCATAGGGACTGCCATTTCGATTTGGTATGGCTCCCACTCATGCCAAGCCCCGCGGTACAACCAAACCCAACAATCTTCCATGTAAGAACGGTTTTTTAAGGCCTCTAAAGAATCAAATAACACGTTCAAGCACACTTTGTGTGTACCATGCGGATCGGCCAAATCTCCAGCAGCATAAATCTGATGGGGTTTAATATCTTCGATTAATTTACACATTATATCTAAATCAGCCGTTGTTATGTTATTTTTCTTTACTGTTCCAGTTTCATAAAACGGAAGGTTTAAGAAGTGAACACTTGAATCTTCCAAGCCTAAATAACGAGTGGCAGCTAACGACTCACTTCGTCTAATCAACGCTTTTAACCTGAGTATTTCATGTGAATCTATATCTTGATCTGTTTTATGTTTCAAGAAATTAATTAGTGCTTTAGGTTCCTCAGAATTTAAATTTAAAGCTAAGGAAATTTCGGCAAACTTTAACGCATCTTCGTCAGAGACTGCAATATTTCCAGAAGTTTGATAAGCAACATGCACTTCATGTCCTTGCTCTACCAGGCGATCAAAAGTACCCCCCATTGAAATCACATCATCGTCAGGATGCGGACTAAATATGATAATACGTTTCTTTGGAATATCAGCACGCTCAGGACGATTGGAATCGTCATTATTAGGCTTTCCTGCAGGCCAGCCAGTAATGGTATGCTGCATTTTATTAAATATTTTAATATTTAAATCATATGCATTTCCAACTGCAGATAATAAACCAGACATTCCGTTATTATTGTAATCTTTATCAGTTAATTTTAAAATAGATTTATTAGTCAATTCACTAAGCCATAAAACAGCTTTCAACTTTAATGTTTCATTCCACTCACAAGAAGTCACCAACCAAGGCGTCTTGATACGCGTCAGTTCTTCTGAAGCCGCTTCATCTAAAATAAAAGTTGTGTTACAGTGGTTTTGTAAATAGGTGGCTGGAACTTCAGACGATATACTTCCTTCAATTGTCTGCTTTAATATGTCTGCTTTGTTAGCTCCCCAAGCTATTAACACAATTCTTTTAGCGCTACTCACAGTACCAATACCCATTGTAATTGCTTTTCTTGGAACATTGCCAATACCTAAAAAAGCAGGGGCAGCATCTATACGTGTAATATGATTTAGCTTAATATTTCGGGTACCAGAATTAAGGTGTGATCCTGGTTCATTGAATCCAATATGTCCTGTCCTACCAATACCAAGAAGCTGAAAGTCTATGCCGCCTACAGATTTAATTTTCATTTCATAATCTACACATGACTGAAACAAATCTTCATTACTAACCGTTCCATCCGGAATATTGATGTTATGAGGTAATATATCTACATGATTAAAAAGGTGCTCACGCATAAAATAATCATAACTCTGAACATTACTCTTCTGCATTGGGTAATACTCATCCAGGTTAAAAGAAATGACATTTGCAAAACTAAGACCTTCTTCTCTATGCATTCGCACAAGTTCTTCATATACTTTAATTGGAGAAGATCCTGTGGCTAATCCTAAAACACAATGGGTGTTTTGGCTACTCTTATCATTAATTAAATTGGCTATTTCCTTGGCAACAACTATCGAAGCTGTAAAAGAAGAATCGAAAATAATATTGTGGATTTTTTCAAAACGAGTCTCTTCGAATTGTCCGGCAGGTTTATAACTTAATTGCATATTGATGGATATTTTAATTTACTTATCTGATCCCCTTAACGATTAATTGTCTAAATCAAAAAAAAACGAGTTTTAATTTTACGGCTTAAGTCTATAATTTAACAAAAAAAGAAGAACTAGATTACCCAGTTCTTCCTTTGAAAATTTAACTAATCTTAAACTAAAACAATTAATGTTATATAAATTAAATAAAAATAAGAGCTAATTAAAAATTTGTTCGACTAATAACCATTCTTAACACACTAATGGTTTAATTGGTTATAATTGGAGTTTATGTTCACAAAAAGAATCGCCTTTATAGAAATAAGCAATAGTACCTAAAGACCAATAAACTATGAATTTGTTTATTAATTATAAATTAGAAATATTTGAAATAAGAACCTTTATTGTTGTCTCCAAACTGAATTAGTGCTCTTAAAAAGTATGATAATTAATATATCTATAGTTGTGGTAACATTACATTGTCAATGACATGAATAACCCCATTGTATGCTTGGATATCAACAGCTATTATATTTGCAGTCCTACCATTCAAATCAACTAGTAGTGGCCCAGTACCAACAGAAATAGTTAAATCATCTCCGATTGTTGTAATTAACATACCATCGGATAAATCTTCAAATCTAACATTTACCTCAGCAACTACATGGGTGCCTAGAGTTGACTCAAGAGTAGCTGTATCAATATCATTTAATGAATCAATACTAAGTTCAGAAAATAATGAACTAAATGCTTCATTCGTTGGCGCAAACACTGTAAAGGGAGCAGGTTCAGTTGTTGTTGATAATATTGAAACAAAATCCTCACTTAAATCATCCCTTGTAAGAGCTGTAACTAAAGTTTCAAAACCAGGATTTGTAGTAGCGAATGTTACTACTGTTGGGAGTTCTATTAAAAGATCAACTACATGCACAACTCCATTTGAAGCAGCTATATCTGGATTAAGGACAGTTGTGACTCCATTAAAAACAACACCGTTATTAGTTGAGAAATACATACTAAGAAAATCCCCATCTGTATTTGTGGCATTTGTTGAAGTGTATCCACTACCAGTCGCAGCAAGATCAGAAGATCGTACTGTACCACTAATGACATGGTTTAGTAGAATGTTTTTGAGTATATCTGTAGGAACTTCATCTATTGAAGTGTATCCATTATTACCTAACCAAACTTCGAATGCCCAATTATTTGGTGCAAGAACAGTATAGTTACCACCGTTTAAAAGACTTAGTAAGTTTCCATCGGCAGCACTTAGTGCAGCAGCCAGATTGCTCAGATCAGAATTACTTGCAGCAAATTCTGTAATAGTTGATAAGGGCGGTGGGGAATAGCTTTCATTATCATCGACATCACATGATATAAAAGAAAAGCTCATAAATAATACCAATGATAATTTGTAAAGTTTTAAAGAAATATTCATTTTTTTTAGTTTTGAGGATTAATTAAGTTAAAAAATAAAAAGAGTAATTTGACCACTCCTCTTTGATTAAATATAAGCTAATAAAAGAAAAATTATTCTAATTTAATATACTATAATGATTAGTGTCTAATTAATTACTTCGACCAATAACATATTTAAACTCACTAACGTATATTTTTAGATTATAATTAGTAGTTCAGTAAAGTTTGTACCTTTATACATTCCGCATTATCCAACTCAGTAATTTTTCATGTCTTTTATTTAATTTACTCATATACCAAAAAAAATGTTTAATTTTAAAAAAAAGGCAAAACAAATTTGTCAGTATTTCAAAAAGTAATTTGAGTTTTTAAGTATGAAAGTTAAATGTTTTCTTTGGTTGCTATTTTTTGTCTCTACAACTAAAATTAATAGCCAAGAGCTTTACAAGCAAGTCAGTTCAGAAAATAGTTCAGATACATTTTCAATGGTTGATACACTAAAAACCCTGTATTTAGAAGGAAACCCAGTAAACTATTACCATTGGAATGAAAAACTTGCTGCTTTATACCTAGCACAAATTTCAAAAGTTGAGCCAGAAAAAAAAATAATAACATGGTTTAAATATTGTCAGCAACTTTTAAAAGCTGGCGAAATTCAGACATGCATTAATGAAATTGAAAATTTAATTATAAGACAACAATTAACTTATCAAGATCTAATTACAAAAGATTTGTTACCCATTATCGACTTACTTGCCATTAGCTATTTGAGACTAGGAGAGGTCAATAATTGTCAAAATAATCATAATTCTTACTCTTGTATTTTACCCTTAAAAGATCAAGCCTTTCACATTGATGTAAATGGATCTAAAAAAGCAATAGAGATTTATACACAGATATATGAAAAATTCCCTAACGACAACTACAAATGGCTTTTGAATTTAGCACATATGACTATTGGTGAACACCCAAATAATGTTCCTGAAAGATATAGAATAAACTACCCTAATTGGAGTATTGAACAGAAAAAAATTAAGGCATTCAAAGAAGTTAGTTCAAAATTGGGGATAGCTCAAGATGGTTTATCTGGAGGAGTTAGTATCGATGACTTTAACAATGATGGCTTACTCGATATTTTCATAACGTCCTATGGAATGTCTGATCAGAGTAAGTTATATACAAACACTAGTAATGGATTTATCGACACAACTGAAGAAGCAGGGTTAACGGGAATTGTTAGTGGCCTCAATTGTATTCATGCAGACTATGACAACGATGGTAATATAGATATTTTTGTTTTAAGAGGTGCTTGGCTGGGTGAAGGTGGTAATCATCCAAATTCGCTTCTAAAAAATAATGGCGATGGAACTTTTACTGACGTAACAAAAAGTGCAGGGCTACTTTCCTTCCACCCTACTCAAACAGCTTCTTGGGCTGATGTAAACAATGATGGCTATTTAGATCTTTTTGTCGGAAATGAATCAAACGAAAAACAGTCACATCCTTGTGAGCTATATATAAATCAAAAAGATGGGAGTTTTATAGAAGAATCTTCAAATTACAACCTCTCCTCAATTGAAGGATTTGTTAAAGGAGTTGTTTTTGGTGACATTAATAACGATAAATGGCCAGATCTATATATTTCTGTCATGGGAGGAAATAATTTATTATTCAAGAACAATTTTGGGAAATTTGAAAATATTTCTGAAACAGCAGGTATTCAAGGACCTAATTTTAGTTTCCCCACTTGGTTTTGGGATGTAAATAATGATGGGTTTAATGATATTCTTGTAGCTAGTTACGATACACGTAACATACAAAATGTAGCTGGAGATTTTGTAAAAGAATTACAAGGAGAAAAAGTCCTATCAGATAAATCTAAACTCTATATTAATAATGGCGATGAAACCTTTAGTGAACAGAGTAATGCTTTTAATATTGACAAAAGTTTTTATGCAATGGGGAGTAATTTTGGAGACCTTGATAATGATGGATGGTTAGATTTTTACATAGGTACAGGCTCACCGGAATTTACTTCTGTTGTTCCTAATAGAATGTTTAGAAATGTAGATGGAATTTCATTCGAAGAAGTAACCTCAGCTGGTGGGTTTGGGCATATTCAAAAAGGACATGGAGTGAGTTTTGCAGATTTAGATAATGACGGAGATCAAGATATTTATGCGGTTTTAGGAGGTGCTTACCAAGGAGATAATTATACAAATGTTTGTTTTGAAAACCCAACATTTGAGAATAATTGGGTTATACTAAATTTAGAAGGTGTACAGTCAAACCGAAGTGCTATAGGAACTAAACTAAAGCTTGATTTAGATAACGGTAGAACTATTTTTTATACCATTAATACAGGCGGAAGTTTTGGATCAAACAGTTTACAAGCAGAAATAGGATTAGGTCAAAGTAAAATGATACAAACATTGACCATTATATGGCCAAGTTCAGATACACAGATTTTTAACAGTGTAGCAGTGAATAAAAAACACAAACTCAGTGAAGGTCAAAATAAATTAATTGAAGTACCGTATGAAAAAGTTCGATTTTTAAGTAAAGAATTAAATCATCACAAAAAATAAGCTAATCCTTAATAAGCTTGAATTTTTTAAAATTTTCCATCAAATAATCTGCATATCGTAAAAAACCTAAATCAGTAAGATGTACTCCGTCTACAGTTCCCTCATTATCTACTAAAAAGTCTTTATTGTCTTTGATATAAAAAATATTTGGAGTACCACTTTTTATTATTTTGTCATACTCATTTTTAAGTGCTGCATTTTCCTGAATTAGTCTGGTTTCTTCAGTATGATCTAAAAAAGCCGTTGTATACATCATATTTTCCACTAAAACTATAGGCGTGTGTGGGTGCTTAGTTCTAATAATATCTACCAGTGGTTTAACTCTCTCACTAACCCGCTCAGAGTCCATGTTTTGCAAACATTCAATAACATAAAAACGAGCGTCAATTTCAGAAATGAGCTCTACAATAGGGGTTTCCATTCGTCCATTTCCGCTAAATCCATAATTTATACAGTCCACATCCAATTTTCTGGATATAATGTTAGTATGGGCCATACCAGGACGGGACGCACACCCCCCTTGTGTGATACTTGTTCCGTAAAAAACAATAGGTTTTACAGTACTAGGGCTTGCTTTTTCAATTGATGCTGTAGAATCAATACCAACTTCTAGTTTTGTAACGCCATCGTACAAGGGTAAAAATAATTTATACTCTCTAAATTCAGGAGTCATGTTTTTTATTAATTCATATTCATTTATATTATCTGCTGGGATGGATTTATTTTGATATGTCTTAAGTCCCACAAGAGCTCCTGCTGTTGTTACATATCTCCATTTATTATTATACTTTGTGTATAAATCAATTCCTTTAATACCAGTAGCTGCCATATGAGGCATATCAAAATCATTTAAAACAGTCCATTTTAAATTAATACTTGTCGAGTTCGAGTGAAATCGCACCGTTATTCCTGCGGATGCTTTTGATAAGTCCCAGACTGGTTCTCTTACTTTTTCTTTATATGAAATTGGTAAGCGATCATAGGGACTTTCCTTAAGGGAGTCTAAAATAGCTGTTCCTTCAATCAAAAAGTGTTGCCTACCATAGTAGATGATCGTAGAATCTGTTATGATTGTTTCTGTTTGTTGAGAAAATGTCAAAACAGAAAAACTACTAATAAGAACTAGTAAAAAATACTTCATAGATTTTATTTAATATTATTTATGATGGTGAAACACTGGAGTTTATCATCATTATTTGATACCACTATCTTTCTTTCCATTTGATTAGAAATTATTATCATTTTTTTGGCATCCTTGTTGGCAAAAAACCCACTTTGTTGGCTTGTTGAAATTGAAAATGCTCCTGCTCCATCTCCAAACATTAAAAGTCCACTGCCAGCATCATTTCTTGGGGTTTCTATTTCAGATACAAACATATTGCCAACTGTGAGCACATCTAAATGGCCATCATCATTAAAATCTTCTACCAAAATATCATTGATATTAGAAAATTGAGCTTGATATGGAAGCGAGGATATTTTGAAACTGCCGTCACCCTTATTTTCTATATAAGAAGATGCAAATATTTTGGCCTTATAATGAAGCGAGTTTTCTAAATTATCTCCGCCATAGACTTGATCAATCTCTAAGGATGCAAAAATATCATATTTCCCTATTTCCTCTTTGAGTACTGGGATTTGCTCTGAAGAACATGAAAATCCTCTTAAAGGGTAATGCTTATTGTTATTATAATACCCTAGAACAATATCATTCTTTCCGTTAACATCAAAGTCGTTGTAATAGATATCAAAAGGGGTTTCTTTTGAAGTTTTATATTTATAGTTGAGACCAAGGTTTCCTGCAATAAAATCCATATCACCATCCCCATCAAAATCACCTTTTTCTAAACTATACCACCAGCCTGAGGTATCTTCAAGCCCTTCCATCGCTGTTTTTTTCAATGCCCCCTCTTCATTATTAAAAAAGGTGACAGGCATCCATTCTCCAACCAACGTTAAATCAAGATCACCATCAGCATCGTAGTCATTCCATATAGCATCAGTTACCATTCCAACGTTTTCAAATTCTATTGCTAGGTTTTGAGTCTTATTAACCAATTTTCCATTTTCATTTATTAATAACATACTGCTCGCTGGTAACGGATACTGGTGTGGCACATGTCGTCCTCCTACAAAGATATCCATATCCCCATCGTTGTCATAATCTGAAGCTTTGACAACGGATCCGCTGAATGGACTTATATTTATAATAGATCCTTTTGAAAAGTTTCCTTTTCCGTCATTTAAGTATATACGGTCCTTATAATTTAGATCGTTTGCTGGATATTCATTTCCTCCACTAACTACATATAAATCTTGAGAACCATCTCCATTAACATCTATAAAAAGAGCATCAACATCTTCGTAAGTACGTTCCTTTTGCCAGTAATCCGAGTGACTTAAATAAAAACTCCCGTCAATCTTCTGAACGTATAGCTTTGGGCTAAAGCCACTTGCACCACCTAGGAAAATATCCTCTAAACCATCATTATTAATATCCCCTTTTGCCAGGGCTGGCCCCATCTGTGAAAGCTTGTGCGGAAGTAAGACTTGGTATTGGTAATCATCAAACTTATTTTCTTCATGATTAAAATTAATACCAAACGTATCTGTAGTATTAGAAAAATAGGGAATTTCTTCTTTTTTAGATTGTTTTTCATTAGGCAATGAAGCTTCGTTCATTGCTATTTGTATCGTTTGATTGACCTCAAGGTTTCTTTTTACTGTTTTGGTTTGATTTGGCCATGTGACTACAATACTGTCTACTTTTATGGACTTTTTGAGTCCGAAATGTACAAAAGGTTCACTTGTAGAGTAAATTCCACGAACATTCGTGGTTTCATGTGTTTGTATTTCGGTACCCGAGTATAAATTGGTTCTCGTTCCTAAAACAGGCCTGTGTTGCGCATCACTTAATTCTATTCTAATAAAGTTACTGTCTGAGAAGGTTTCTGAATTATTTCGATATATAAATACCTCACTATTAATGTTATTTACCACAATATCTAAATCTCCATCATTATCTAAATCAGCATAAGCAGACCCGTTAGAAAAAGATTCTTCATTTAGCCCCCACTCTTCCATAACTTTTTGAAACTCTAGATTGCCATTATTTTTAAAGGCGTAATTTTTTAATGGTTGAGAAGGCATTAATGCCGTAACATCTTCTAAATTTAAAATATCAAAAAGACTCGAAATATTTCCGCCATCTGGATATTTCTCTAACCAATCGTACCTAGTTTTATCTATAAAACGAGCTACATTTCTATCTGCATCAGTATTACGAATATCAAAAAGTAATCCGTTTGTTACGTAAGTATCTTTTAATCCATCATTATCAAAATCTGCAATTAAATTTGACCAGCTCCAATCTGTTGCTGCCATTCCTGAAAACTGAGCTACATTACTAAATGTAGAATTCCCGTTATTTAATTGTAGTGCGTTATACATGTATTGATAACTACCACTATCTTCAACAACTTCCCAAAACCTTTTAGGGTTCATTCCGCTCATGTTTGATTTTGAGCGATAATTATCTTCTGCTACCATATCTACAACAAAAATATCTAAAAGCGCATCATTGTTTACATCTGCAATATCTACACCCATACTATAATAAGACATATGATTTAATGCATTATCAGCAATATTTGTAAACGTTCCGTCTTGATTATTAATAAATAAGAAATCAGGGGAATAAAAGTCATTGGCTATATACAAATCAGTCCATCCATCATTATTTAAATCGCTAGCAGATACTCCGTTTGGAAATCCTGTTTGCTTAATTCCTGTTTCTTCGCTAACATCTATAAAAGAATCTTTCCCAGTATTTTTAAATAATTTTAAATGGTATTCAGGTCTTAACAACTCTGTGCCAGAGAACATTGAATATCCACCAGGGTTTGGTGGTTGGGTTAATAAGAAAAGATCCAGTAATCCATCTTTATTATAATCTAAAAAAGTAGCATGTCTAGTTCGTTGTGAATCATCAACACCATACTTTTTTGCAGACTCAGTGAAAGTCCCGTCAGTATTATTTATGTATAATAAGTTAGTTCTCCATTTTGGGTTATTGTCATAAAGTTCCCTACTAACATATATATCTACATATCCATCATTGTTCACGTCTGCAACAGTAACTCCTGTTGACCAACCGCCGTCATCAATAATTCCGGCAGTACTTGTAATATCTTTGAAAGTAAGGTTTCCTTGGTTCAAATATAATTTATCTGATACCAAATTTCCTGCAAAATAAAGATCCTGAAGTCCATCATTGTTGAAATCACCAACACCAACACCTGCTCCTCCATAAAAATTAGCGTACAACAGAATGTTACTTTCTTTAGTATCCTTTATCTTGTTGTTAAAATTAATGTTTGTAGAAGAAGAACTCACTAATGTAAAGCGTTTTTGATCTGATACCAAAGAAGGATTTCTAATAGCCAACAATAACACACATAAAAAAAGAACACTAATTATGAACCAAAAAACATATAATTTGATAGATTTTTTCATATACAAATTTAATAAAAAAAATAAAGGAGAGTTTCCTCTCCTTTATTTAATCAATTTAATTTAAATAAATAATATTTCAGAATATAACTTTAATTAATTTACATCCCACCAAACTCTAGTTATTTGATTATTTGGACCTTGTGATTGTACCACAGCATCAAAATTACTAGCATTTACAGAAGCTTCCGTAGAAGGATACATTAACCTTCTTGGTATAGCTCCATTTGTCACATTACCAGGAAATGGATCGTGCCCACCAAAAGCTTGAAGTTCTGGATATCCTGATCTTCTAAAGTTTGAAAATGATTCAAAGAAATCAAAGAAAGATGCAGCCCAGTATTGTTCTCCAATCATTCTTTCTCCTTGAGAAGCATCATATGGATTTGCAGTAAGATAATCATTAATAGTAGAATTATCAACAGTTAAAGATGCATCATAATGCGATCCCCATATTTGCATATTAGCTGTAACACCATCATTATATTTAGTTTCAGCCAAAGTGTGATTTCCAGCAGAAGCAGCAAATTCCGCTTCTAACAAAGAAGTTTGAGCGTAGGATATAAATACCCAAGGAGAATCAAGTTGTGTAATCGCAGGATTAACTCTAGCGTAACTTTCTGGAGTTTCACCATAAATAGCTAGAAGCTGGTCTCTTTCTAAGCCATAACGATTTCCTGCTGCAGGACCATTAGGGTCTGCAAGGATATTTAGTCTTGGATCGCCATGATCAGCTAACCAATCATAAATTGTTGCTCCTATTCGAGCATTAACATATCTTGGTTGATATACTCCCCAAGCATTCTGATTAAGTTGTTGAGGTCCATTTGTATGGGTCATAAAAGCTGTATCTGAGCTAGAACTCATTGTTCCACCAGTAATAGCTTTATTTGCCCAAGCTGTTGAAGCTGATGGATCTACATTTTTAATACGCATTGCTAGACGAAGCATTAAAGAATTACCAAACTTTGACCATTTAGCAGTATCACCACCATAAATTAGATCAGCAGTTCCTAAAGTAGAGGGTGAACCAAGCTGTGCAACTCCTTCTTCAAGTTCATTTAACATATCCATATAGATGTCTTGAGCATCATCATAAGCCGGTCTAATATTTCCAGATAGAAACCCTTGTCCAGCACCAAAATATGGAGTATCTCCATATTGATCCACTATTGTATGGAAAATATATGCTTTCCAAATTCTTGCAATTCCCATTTCAGTTCCTGTATTCCCTTCGGACTCCAACTGAGCAATAATATCAACAACAGTCTTAACTGTATTTTGATATGCAACTATCCACCATGCAGCCTGAAGATCTTCACGAGTCGTATATATGCTCCCTTGTGGAAAATCTGTATCTATTACTTGTTGAGTTAGTTGTCCTGCACAAAGTATGTTTGTGAAAGAATGTTCAAATTCATCACCTGCTGATTTTAAGAATAGATATGCGAATTTTGGATTCACATCTAAATTTGTACTTGCTGTTGGGTCTACATTAAGATCCTCAAAGTCATTATCACATGATGTTGTAAATACCATCATGGATAGAGTAAAAAATAAAGTTAATAGTTTTTTCATCTTAATTAAAATTTAAGGTTAAATGATAGGCCAAAAGATTTTCCGATTGGCATTGAGTTAGCTTCAACTCCTTGACCGTTACGTGTATTGTAGTATGCTTCTGGATCATGGTTTGGAACTTTGTTTAATAAAAACCCTAAATTATTTCCAACCAATGACACACTTGCACTTTCTATAAACATGTCTTTAAGTAAATTATTAGGTATTTGATACGCTATGCTTAATTGACTAATTCTTACAAAATCATTTTTATAAACATTCTCTTCTCCAAGTTGTGATTTACTTGCACCATTACTATTTGTAAGCGTCCAATATTCATAAATTTGTGATTCTGAAAGACTTTGAGTTATGGTACTTCCATCTTCAAGTACGCCATCAGGAACAAATCCATTTTCTCTACTTCCTGAAGGAACTGTAGCTTTATGTAATCCAAACTCTTTCATTGTTTTATTGGTATTAGAAACAATACTTCCACCAAATTTTCCTTCTAGGAATGCATTTAATGTAAAGTTCTTATATCTTATATTGGTACCTAAACCCATTTGAGTCGGAGCTACACCTAATCCTAAAACTTTGTTCACGTTTTCAGATTTTGGTATTGGAACTCCATTAACCAATTGATGAACAATTTTTCCTTGATCGTCTCTTACATATGAATTACCGTATAAAACACCAAATGGTTGTCCCGGCATGTGCCCAATGTTCGATTGAAAAAGTTGAGCTACTCCAGCTTGAATAATTCCATTATTCTCATCAGTTGCAACAACTAAACTTGTGTTATTAGCATAGTTAAAAGATAAATCTAAAGCTAAATCTTCTTTATCAATAGCTCTCCAATTTACTAACAATTCAACACCCTTATTAGTAATTTCTCCAAGGTTTATTGTTGTACTACTAAATCCAGAGGAAGGTGATGCAGCGGCGTTAACAATGTCTTTTAATGTTTGATTTTCATAATAAGCAAAATCAACAGATAATTTATTGTCAAATAACTTTAAATCAAGACCAATCTCAGTTTCATTCTTTTCAAAAGGAGTTATGAATGCATTAGGAATGACCCCTCCATTTATCGCTCCAAGTGGATTTCCTAAATGACCTTGTCCGACTAGACCATAAGTTAAGCCTAAACCGTAAGGATTACCAGCTCCACCAGCAACCTGTGAATATCCACCTCTAATTTTTGCAAAAGAGATAGCTTCAGGAAGCTCTACCATATCCGATAATAATACGGATAAACTAACAGAACCATAAAGATCATTATTAGGAGTATCCTTACCTTCTGCTGAAAGCGTTGAAAACCAATCATTTCTAGCAGTAGCTGTTAAATATATGTTTTCTGCAAATGAAAATTCAGCAGATCCATATAGAGAATTAATTTTTCTTGCTTGGTATCCGTATAATCCTGATTGACCTGCAGTGTTAAGAACAGTATATAACCCAGGGATTACTACTTGATTTCCAAGAACACCCGTATTTTCTGTCTTATTAGAAAAAGTTCCTGCACCAACAAATCCATTCAATGAAATTTTATCTGTTATCTTTAAAAAATCAGTTCCTATAAAAACATCAGCATCATACTGGTCAATAGTTTGTGTTTGTTGTTGAAGTTGTCCTAATGGATAAAAACGGATTCCAGGCCAATTTAAATTCGCACCATTAGCCAATGTATTATTAAAATGGTTCGTAGCCTTGTCAAACCCAGCTTGTCCTCTTATATAAAGAGACTCATTGATATCATATTTTGCACTTACAGCAGAAAGTAATCTTTCTTTCGCCATGTTGGATGGGTTTTGGTGTAATGCAAACCATGGGTTTGTTCTATATATGTTACCATCAAAAATTGACAATTCATTAATACCATCAATGGTACCATTACCATATTCACCAATAAAATTATTTACATTTATGTTTGGAGCAAAACGTCTAAGAGCGCCGGTAATACTCGCCGGTTCAGTTGATACAATAGGGTTTGCTCTTTCGTCTACATTTTGAAATTTTACACTTGCATTGAATGTTAATTTATCAGAAAGTTTCTGCGTAGTATTAAGAGAAAAAGCAACTCGTTTTAGTGTTGAGGTTTCTGCAACATCTTTACCATCTATATGAGTAGCAGAAAATCTAGTACTTCCTTTATCTGTATTTGAAGTAAGTGCAATAGAGTTTGTCATATTTACACTTGTTGAAAAAACGCGTTCCATATTATCTCCAGCATATTCATAGGGTTGTTGAGAGCCATCAATAGGTGATGTTCGTAACGAACCATCCATTCTTGGTCCCCAAGAATTAAATGGATCTCCTGGATTTGTTGGCAAACCACCAGCAATACCATTCCCATAGGTTGTTTGAGGGTCATACAAATCGTTAATAGAGGTATATACCGTTTGGTTACTTACTTCTATTCCTAAGCCATTTTTAGCGCCTTTACCATCTTTTGTCTTAATTATTATAACACCATTGGAAGCTCTAGAGCCATAAAGTGCTGCGGCTGCACCACCTTTTAAAACACTAATAGATTTGATATCATCAGGGTTAATAGCTGAAAGCCCATCACCATTATCACTTCCACCCCACTCACCAGCAGAACCAAGCTGATTATTTTGTAGAGATATACCATCAATAATGTATAAAGGTTGATTATTTCCGTTAAAAGAACTATTCCCTCTAATAACTACTCTGGCAGATCCTTTTATTCCAGTAGAACTATTGCTAATATTAACACCAGCAACTTTACCCCTCAAAGCTTGTAAAGGGCTAGTAGTTTTCACTCGATTTAATTCGTCACCCTTAACTTGAGTGATGGAATAACCAGCAGCTTTAGTCTTCTTTTCAAAACCAAAAGCTGTAATAACTACTTCGTCGAGTGCTTCAGAGCTCTCTTCCAGAGCTGCATTAATTACAGTTTGGCCAGAAACAGAAATTTCATTGTCTAGGTAACCAAGAAAAGAAAACTGTAAAACAGCATTTTTGTCAGATACCTGAATCGAATAATTGCCATCAAAATCTGTAGTCGCACCGTTCATAGTGCCTTTCTCTACAACATTAACTCCTGGAAGAGGCATACTGTTCGATGAATCAGTCACTGTCCCCGAAATCGTTGTAGTTTGTGCATAAATAGTAGGAGCACTAAATACGCAAATCAGAAGCAACAGCTTCTTTAATTTTTGGATCATAATTTCTTTGTTTAGTTAATATGTTCTAAAAATAGAAAAATGAGTGGCAGTAAATCAATGTTTTCGACAAATGACACTTGAAATAAGGTGTATGTTAAGTTTTTGTTATTGTTAGGTTAACAAGTAAAGTAATTTAAACAGGGTCAATCAAGAACAATAAATAATCGTAGAGACCTGTTTTTAAAATGTATAGATATAGGCTGCATTAGTGAAAGTCCGATACACAATAACTAAATATACAGTTCTATTCTAAACTAATCTTTAAAAAATTTGACTGTACCAACTCAGAGTGATTTACAAAAAAGCCTTTGTAAATTTCTTCACCTAATTTAAGATGTTTAATAACTCCTTTGCCTTCTTTTTCAATCACTAGTTGCGATTGATTATAATACCTACTATCCAATTGAATGGTGATCCTATCAAAAGTGGGTGTTGTAACTGCGTAAACAGCATCGGCTGGGCTGACGGGATACAGTCCCATCATACTATAAATTAACCAAGCAGACATGGTACCGGTATCATCATTTCCGGGTAAGCCATCGGGGGTGTTTTTGAAATGGGTACTAATGAGTTCAGAGACTTTATTTTGAGTTCGCCACTCATGACCAGGCACATAATTAAACAAATAAGGATATCCAATATCGGGTTCGTTTGCCATGTCAAATTGCCCTGAATCAAAAACCTTTTGAAGCTGATTAGAATACGCCTCTTCGCCCCCCATTAATTGCATTAATCCTTTGGTGTCATGGGCCACCATAAACGTATATTGCCATGAATTCCCTTCAATAAATCCTAAATTCTTTTGGAAATTAGCACCTGTTTCAGGATTGAATGGACGCACCCAAGAAGCATCCGCATCTCTAGGTCTTAATAAATTAAACTCTTTGTCAAAAAGCTTACGATATGAGTTAGAACGCTTTCTGTAAAACTCCTCATCTTCTTTTTTATTCAGCGCTTCTGCCAATTGTGCAATAGCAAAGTCTGTAATGTTATATTCTTGTGTTGTAGAAACGGAGCCACTTTTTGTGGAAGCTGTGGTCAAATACCCTCTTTCTATATATTCTTTTATTCCTGGTCTGAGTGCATTATTTTCTAATTGCGTTGCGCTTTTAGTCATGGCCTCATAGGCTTTCTCTACATCAAAATCTTGAATCCCTCGCAAATATGTATCGGCTAAAATTATTCCTGCTGGATCACCTACCATAGTCGTAGTTTCTGTGGCATTTAACTCCCATTTGGGCAACCAACCACTTTCGTCATATATAGATAACATACTTTTTACCATGTCTGACTGTTGCTTTGGATACAACAAAGACATCAACGAATGTAGATTCCTGTATGTATCCCACAAAGAAAAAACAGTAAAACGAGTACCCTCTGTTTTTAAGGTTTCTCTTGTGACCATTTTGGGGTATTCTCCGTTGATATCATTTAATGTATTCGGATGAATCAACGTGTGATACAAGGCTGTATAAAATATCGTTTTGTCATCTTTAGACCCACCCTCTACAATGATTTTTGAAAGTAAATCGTTCCATTTTGTGGACGTCTTTTTAAACACATCTTCAAAAGATAATCCTTTAGTCTCTTTTTCTAAATTTTCTCTAGCGTTTTCAATACTCACATAGGAAACAGCAATTTTAACTTCCACGGACGTCGGCTCATTAAAGTCATAACGCATATAGGCGCCAATACTATCACCAATAATTTCTTTTCTGTAATTCTTATATAATCTAGTTTGTCCGTTATAAGGCATCCACTGACTTTCTACTCCTTTTTCTTTTGCAGAATTTTTCCAAATTCCAAATTCATTTGAAGGCTTGCTAAACTTTGCTACAAAATACAAAGGATAAGATTCGTCTGCTTTATAATAGCAAAAAGAACCTACTTGACGCATCCCTTCAATTTCAGTTGATGAAACCACTTTAATAGAACCCCCTTGTTCATTTGTTAACCCTAAGCCTAAATTTAAAAGGATATTTGATTTTCCTTTTGGAAATAAATAATTACTTATGCCAGTTCGGGTGGTGGCTGTCGTTTCTACTTTTACATCATATTTATTTAAAGTAGTACTATAATAGCCAGCTTTAGCTACTTCATTTGAGTACGTACTTCCATACTTTAAAGGGTCGGTTTCTAACGCGCCGGTTGTTGGCATTGTTAAAAGAACTCCTAAATCGGGACAACCAACACCACTTAAATTGACATGTGAAAAACCAGTTAAAAAGGTGTTTTCATAAACGTAAGGGGTTGATAACCATCGGCTGTCTTTTTCTAATGAATTTTGAGCACCAGACACATTAAAAGGAGATACATTGACCATCCCACGGGGTGCAATAGCTCCAGGATTAGTAGCTCCAAAATTAGAAGTTCCTATAAATGGATTGACGTACCCCAGTAAATCAGGTGAAGGTGTATTTTCTAAACTGTTCTGTTGGCTACACGACGCTATTAATAGCAGGCTAATTCCAAATAAAATTTTAGTCATTTTCATAAATTATATCTAACTCTATTGCAGGTCCTTTTAAATCAAAGGTCTAAATTTGAAACAGATTAATTAATTTTAATTCTCCCAAGACATTTTAAAGCTAGAATCCTCCATTCGGTTTCCATTTACTCCGTCATAAACCGCGTAATTAAATCCAGAACGCAAACTATAGCCTCCATGAGCTCCATTCTTATTAACAGCAATAAATCCTACCTGTAGATAGTCCATGTCTTTATGATCCTTGTGCTTATTGTAAATGCGCTCAACTATTTCCTTACATGCGTCAAAAGGCGATTTTCCTTGGCGCATCAATTCAACTACCATAGCGCTACCAGCAGTGCGAATAACGGCTTCGCCCAAACCTGTAGCGGCAGCAGCTCCGACTTCGTTATCTAAAAACAATCCAGCCCCTATAATAGGCGAATCTCCTACCCGACCGTGCATTTTCCATGCGGCACCACTGGTTGTGCAACCTCCAGATAAATCACCGTTTTCATCTAAGACAAGCATGCTAATAGTGTCGTGATTTTCCATGTTAATTACCGGCTTGTATTTTGATTTTTTTAGCCACTCTTCCCAATCCTTTTTAGACTCAGGCGTTAATAGATTTTCTTTTAAAAACCCTTGAGACAGGGCAAAATCTTGTGCTCCTTTTCCACTTAACATGACATGAGATGTTTCTTGTAATACTTTTTTAGCGACGGCTATAGGGTGCTTTATTTCTTGTAAAAAAGAAACCGACCCACAGTTACTCTTAGCATCCATAATACACGCATCCAGCGTTACATGTCCTTCTCTATCAGGCAGACCTCCATAGCCTACACTTCGGTTGTCAGGATCAGCCTCACATACACCAACGCCTGAAACAATAGCATCTATAGCGGATTTTCCTTTTACTAGTTGCCGCAGCGCTTCTTCATTAGCTGCAAACCCGTGATTCCATGTCGAAATGATTAAAGGCTTTTTAAGTGTATTTACAGCGGTTTTTGATTGGTCTGCTGTCAAGGCTGATGACCAAGAGTTTATAGCGGTCATTCCTATACTCCCTAACGTGGCTTTTTTTATAAAATTTCTTCTATTTGACATAATTTATTGAATTTTATACATTTTTGACGTTAAAGCATTACTCATTTTATTTATTTTATTTGGCAGCTCACTTTTAATAAAAACTAAAGTCCCCCCTTGCATAATCTCATTGTGTGTGATGTAATTTCGTTCGAGCTTTTTTCCATTTAATGTCATTGATTCAATGTATTTAAATCGGCTGTTATTATTCTCAACAACTACATAAAAGCGACTACCATTCTCTAAATTAATGATTGCTTTGTCAAATATAGGAAATCCAATATTATAAACCCCCTGTGCAGGGTTTACTGGGTAAAACCCTAAAGAGCTAAATAAATACCATGACGACATCTGTCCACAATCTTCATTTCCACAATGACCAGCCGGCGCATTTTGATATTGCGTTTCTAAAATCTCTTTTATGAGTTCCTGTGTTTTCCATGGTTTATCTACATAGTTGTACAAATAGGCCACATGATGACTCGGTTCATTTCCATGTGCATACTGTCCAATCATGCCCGTACTAAATATAGGTAATTTATCTTCCGGCAAAGACGATAAGCTAAACATACTATCTAATTTTTTCTCTGCATTTTCTTTACCATTTAAAGCATCTACTAATCCTTCAACATCATGCTGAACAGACCAAACGTATTGCCAAGCATTACTTTCACAGAAATAAGACGTGTAATTTTTAGGAACAAATTCTTTTATAAACACACCAGTATCTAACTTTGGTCGCATAAATGTAGTTTTAGAGTCATATACATTTCTCCAGTTTTGAGAACGCTTCATGAAGTATTTGTAGTCCTTTTCAAACCCTAATTCGTTGGCAAATTGAGCAATACACCAATCGTCGTAAGCGTATTCTAATGTTTTTGAGACGGACCAATTTTCATGTTGGTTCTCAACGGGCACATATCCTAATTTTTTATAAACATCTATCTGTCGTGCTGAGTCGTTGGCACTTGCTTTGCAAGCTTCATATGCTAATATAGAATCAAACCCTTTAATTCCCTTAAAATAGGCATCTACCAATACAGGAACCGCATGATAGCCAATCATCATATTGGTTTCGTTTCCCTGCATTGACCAAACGGGCAACAATCCTGTTTCTTTATAGTGAGCCAGCATTGAATTTATCATGTCGGACACACGATTCGGATGTAAAATAGTGTACAATGGGTGTGCTGCTCTGTAGGTATCCCAAAGAGAAAAAGTATCGTATCTAGAAAAATTCGATGCGTTCATTATGCTGTCATTAGCCCCTTTGTAATTGCCGTTGAGATCACTCAACAAGGTTGGCGCTAACATCGATTGATATAACATAGTATAAAAAATATGTTTTTTATCTAAGTTACTTGTTTCAATATGAATTTTTTGTAGCTCATTTTCCCATAAGCTATCGGCTGAACGTTGATAACGTTCAAAATTAAAGTGAGGTGCTTCAATTGCTAATGATTTCTTAGCGCCTTTAATACTTGCAGTTGAGAGCCCTGTTTTTAAAATAACCTCTTCATTTTCAACTGTTTGATAGTTTAAAATGATTTTAGTGTTATTTCCTTTAACAGATGATCTCACTAGTGAATCGTTGGAGTAGAGTTGATACGATGAAAATGGCTTAGATAATTGAATTTCAAAATAAACACGTTGGTCTTTAGCCCATCCAGTTGATTTTCTATACCCTTGAATTGTTGTGTTATTTACCACGGAAATAAAAGTCTCTGTTGGGCGGTCCCAGTTTAATGCGTAGCCCAAGTCAATATGGATTTGCGATAAGGTATCTTTAGGAAAAATATACTTATGAATTCCTGCTCGGGGAGTAGCCGTCAGGGCTGCTTTAATTCCGTAGTCTAGCAATTCCACCGAATAATACCCCGGAGCTGCTGCTTCGTTGTTGTGAGAGAACCTAGAGAAAGGCTTGAAACTATTGTCTTTTATTCTTTTTGAAAACCGACTGTTGGTAGGCATGACTAAAATGTCATACATATCCCCAGCACCAGTACCGGATAAATGGGTGTGAGAAAAACCCGAAATAATAGAATCTTGGTAATAATAACCAGCAATTCGATCCCAACCTGGAATGCCAATATCTGGGCTTAGTTGCACCATCCCAAAAGGAATGGTAGCTCCTGGATACGTATTTCCAGGCCCGTCAGACCCAATAAAGGGGTTTACGAAAGTGGTGAGTTTGAACGGCTCTTTTATTTGCTTACTACAACAATTAAGAAGTAGAAAAATACTAATAAATACAAAACCGTAGTTTCTCATAAATAGTTATTTTAATCCAGCTTTTGTCTCTTTTATCGTTTGTAAATAAGCCTCTGTTAAGGTTTTACCTTCATAAAAAGCAACGCCTTTAGCACTATTTTCTTTTGCCAACAAGATGGCTTGTTTTAATTCGTCTGTAGATTTAAAATCAGGAATATATAAACCTGTATTAATGGCTATATTTTTAGATTTAACGTCGATTACGCCTTGTTTTGTAGCGTAGCCAATCCAATCAACTTCTTCGCTGTAAAACCCATGATAAATCATAGGGTACACTTCGTCAATGTTCCACTTATCCCATCGTTGACGCACCATATGGTCCGCCATTTCTGGGTAAGGAAATACCGCTGCAGTTAATTTCTTATTATTAGCCTTCGTTAGTTTATAAGCATCATCAACAATGTATTTTATACTGTTAAGTCTGAAATTTTTCCATTCCATATCTATAGAAGTGTTAGGGGACTCTAAAGGATTCTTATGATGAATGTCTTCAAATTTAGAAATACACACTTCGCAATAGCAAAAATCAAATTCTGGCAGCTCAGTATCCTGAACCAAATCATATTTAGGCAATAAGGCGATTGGTAAAAATATATCTGAAAAACGAATGTAATCAAGATGAACACTCTCAATACCATCTACTTTTGCCAAGCCTTCTACAAGTCCTAAGATGTGATTACGCGACTCTTCTCTATTTGGACAAAGCCATTGGTAATAGTCTACATAAGGCCTTGTATCATAACAGGATTTCCCTTCTTTACTTACGGCATACCATTCCGGATGTTTTAGGGCTACGGTATCACCAGGTCTGTTCATAGTCATAATCCAAGCATGGACTTTCAAACCAGCCGCTTTGGCAACAGGCACAAGACGCTGCAGTTCATTAGGATCTGTCAGAGTATTTATTAACACCTCATCAATCCCATGGTCTTTATACTTTTTAAATTCTACAGCATATAAATCCGTTGACTTTTCTTTGTCGGAGGTAATCCAAGTTGAAAACTCAAACGGTTGAGCCACCGTTTCTGACTGCATATTTTGTGAATTAATTTTATTGTTTTCTTTGATATTACACGCAAAAACGGACAGGATTGCTGTAAGAATTACTGTGAATTTAATTTTCATAATCAATCTATTTAATTTTGAATTTTCCATCTTCTTTTAAACTTAACAGCTTATTTGAAAAGGGACTTTTTATTGATATTGTCCAGCCAGAACTGTAGTTTTCAATTGAGGGGTTAAGGGTCACTCCATGTAAAACGATTTGCGTTGACTGTATGCTTTTAATGGTCGTTAACCATTGATTTGTTTTAGAAAAATGAGCCTTTTGAGCTCTGTACATTTTATATAACGCCCATTTGATTTCTTCATCTTTTGGGATTTCAAATGGCGTTTCACTCCCTGCTTCATTGGATGAAAAATAAACATACCCCCACTTTTCCGGTTCATGCATGTTAACAACGCCCTGTGGAGACCACACCCAATTGTATTCGTGTAAGAAATCACCTTTTATATCCTTTTTTCTTGAATAAACTCCGTTGTTAAGTTCATAATCCCAATTAACTCTAGAAAAATTGACACGCCAAAAATCATCTCTAGGAAGCACCTTATGATAATAAGATGTTTTGTAAACAGACCACGGGATCGCCATTTCTAGAGTCCATCCTTTATCGGTATCGGAAGGATCGTTTAGGGTCCCGTCAATATGTACAGCCGATTTTAACCCTGAGATGTGCCAATCATTTAATACTGGTGAATCTAACTCTCTGTAGGGCTTTGTAATAAATAAATCCCAAACAGTATTTAAAGCATTGATTTCTAGCTCATAGTAATTATGCGTGTCCCCATCTGGGTCTACAAATACTTCAAAGTCGTTGTTATGAAAAATAATAGCGTCGTGTTGGTAGATATCTGCCCAAACATGGGGCTCTTCAATTTTGGCTAATATATAAAAATAGGTTTCAT